>JACDJA010000029.1_pt1 | contig 242846 bp, 221 predicted proteins | sample 7449241 | NCBI WGS metagenome assembly JACDJA01 (sample SAMN14253289, study PRJNA609438) | sludge metagenome | isolation source: initial anaerobic sludge | collected 2018-12-20 | reverse complement strand
CTTATTTTTCGCATGGTTAATCGCTCCTGGGCCATGTTTACCTCCTTGTTTTTGTGGATGGTAAGCATGCCATAAATTTGGATTAACCAGTATTTTTTCTTTTGTTAATGTGTGCGACATGCTCCGGAATCACTGTGCGGCTTGAACCGGAATCACTGTGCGACATGCTCCGGAATCACTGTGCGGCTTGAACCGGATTTTGCACAAATTGCAGATCAGATTTCATTGGAAAAATTATTGCATTAATTTTACGAATTAATCATCGATTACTTTGTGATAAATATCATCGGACTATACCTATCAATGTTTTTGAGGAAGGATTATCTATAGTTCATGTTGGTAAAATAGTTGTATCACCAAAAGGAAAAATTGGTAAAAATTCCAGAGTTCATGTTTGTGTAAATATTGGAAGTGCTTGGGTAAATGATGTGGCAGGCGCGCCAATTATTGGCAATAATGTTTACGTTGCTCCAGGAGTAAAAATTTTTGGACCAATTGAAATTGGAAGAAATACTGCTATAGGAGCAAATTCAGTTGTTAATAAATCTTTCAGTGATGACAATTGTACTATTGCTGGAATCCCAGCCAAAGAAATTTCAAAAAATAACAGTGAAAAATACATTATTAAGTATTAATGTATATTAAAATAAAATCAAATATTAGACAAATTTTCTAATACCAAGGTGGAAAATGGAAATTATTCTGGAAAAGAATTGGAATAAAACGGAAAGAATATTCACAATAGGGCATTTTTTTTATCAAAGCAAATTATTTAATTCTCAATCAATGTTATTAATTTTGGCTAATCTGAAGAAAAAGGTTGATTTGTTATCATTTTTATCTGAGATTCAAGGATTTTTTTCCTTCATAATAATTTTTGAAGAAGAAGTTGTCGTCGTTTCAGATAGAGTTAGAAGTATTCCTTTTTTTTGGACAAGATATCACAATGATGAGTACATATTTTCTGATTCTCCCTACAACTTAATAAATAAAGATACTAAGATCAACAAAGTTTCTGAAAACGAATTGAGGTTATCAGGATATGTAACTGGTAGCGAAACATTGTATTCTAATGTATATCAAACACTCCCTGGATTTGTTTATTCTTATCAAAATGGAAAAGATGTAGAAATTTCGCAATATTCTACATATCCAATTAATAATAAAAAGAAACTTTTGGAAAAAAAAATAATTATTCAGAAATTAGAAGAGTCCTATTCTTTTGCTATTGAAAAGATGATTTTATATTTAGATGGAAGACAAGCGGTCATTCCTTTAAGTGGTGGATTAGATTCAAGATTTTTACTTGCTTTATTAAAGGAAAAAAGTTATGAGAATATTCTAACATTTACATATGGAAGAGAGGAAAAAGATGAAGTAGCTATCTCTAAGACCTTAGCTTCATTTTTTGGGGTTAGATGGTTCTTTGTTCCGTATGAAAATAGCTTAATGCAGTCATTATTTGAAAAATCATTTGATCAAATGATTAAAAAATGTTCTTTAGGTTTTTCATCCCCAGTAGTCCAAGATTGGTATGCTATTTATTTTCTAAAATTGAATGGCTTATTAAATCCTGACGCAGTTATTATTCCAGGTCATGCTGTAACAAATATCATTGAGTTATCTTCTCCAAAGATTTTCCAAAACAAAAAATTTAAGAAGAATGAGATTTTAATTATATTAGGTGAGAGTAATTATGTTTATAACAAGAAATATAAAAAAAGATTTGAAAATGAAATATCAAATAAGATAGCTCTGAATTTAAATTTATTTAAGAATGTATATAATCAAAATGAAGCAAGTGAAATAGTTTTTAATTTTTCATACCTTGAACGTCAAAGTAAATTTATTTCAAATTCAGTGAGAATTTATGAATTTGAGGGTTACGATTGGTACTTACCATTTTGGGATAAATCACTGATAGAAATCTGGAGCCAAATACCTTTAATTTATTCTCAAAATAGGGAGATTTATTCCACATTAATTAATCACATGTTTCCAGAAATGCAAGAAAAAATTGAAATTTTTGGTTTAAAGAAACGACAAATAATGGAAACAAAAAGAAAAAAGGAAATTATAAAAAAACAATTTCCAACACTATTTAAATTTTTATATTCTTTAAAAAGAAAAAGATATCATAATTTAAATTTAGATGGTTACATCAATATATTTAAATTCATTATTTCACTTTTACAAAAGCGTTATTCATATGTTGAAATGTGGTGTGAAAAATATATAGAAAAAGAAAAGAAAAATTTATTGAACGAATTTTAAGTTAAATAATAATCAGTCTTATGACAATTTTTATTCTAAATTTCGTTTTTAATAAATGACACAATAAATATATTATTCTTGTTAAAAATTGGATTGAGGTTTCAAGATTTTTCAATGTAAAAAGAGAGGTAAGAATTTGAAGAATTTACTAATGTTGTCGGTACTACCTTTATGGTCGATGAAAACCGGAAGTGGAGCTCCTTCCTTTTACAAAACTATTGAAGCATATTTGTTTGATGGTTGGAAAATTACACTAATCGCTCCTTCTAGTACAAATTTACCAATTGAATTTATTGGCAAAGTAAAGCTTGTTAATTTTCATTTTTTTAGGAACCCATTTAGCAAAATTCCTGGTTTAAGGATAATTTTTCGACTCATATTAGCGAAATATTCAGAATGTATGTTTTATTTCTTAGGGAACAAATTATTGAAGGACAATATTGGAAAAAATTTAATATATGCATACGAAGTCCATGCAGTCAAAGCTGGAAAAAGCCTAAGTAGAAAATATAATATTCCATTAATTTCTCGTTTTCAAGGTACTGTTTTAACGTCTGTAAAGAGCTCTTTTATAAATAGATTACTTAGGTATCCGCATTTTTCTGCCTTAAGTACCACATCGGATATAGTAATAATGACTGATGATGGAACAATGGGTGATAAAGTCTTAAAGAGATTAGGGAATAAAAGTAATAATATTTATTTTTGGAAAAATGGGGTTGAATTTTTGGATAAGTCGAAAAATAAAAAAATAGAAAAAATTGAAGAATTAAGAACTAAGTACGGAATTAACCCAGAAGACAAAGTTTTATTAACAATTTCAAGATTAGTGAATTGGAAAAGAGTTGATAGATCAATCATCGCGTTGAGTAAAGTTATTAAAACCGAACCTCGATGCAAGTTAGTTATCCTTGGTGAAGGTTCGGAGAAGGAAAATCTGATTGCTCTATCTGAGAATCTTAAAGTTAGTGACCATGTAATTTTTATTGGGGCGGTTAAACATGAAGAAATTTGGAATTATTTAAATTTAGCTGATATTTTTTTATCATTGTATGATTTGAGTAATTTAGGCAACCCCTTGTTTGAAGCAATGATTTGTGGAAAACCAATAATAACATTAGATGTTGGTAATACTTCCTCAATAATTAAAAATAATAAAAATGGAGTTTTGCTTCAAGTCTATGAATTATCAGAATTACCATCAAGAATTTTGTATTGTCTTTCAAATATTGATTTTGCCAATGAATTAGGAAAACAAGCTAATGATTTCGCAATGAGAAATTTCTGGGATTGGAAAACACGACTTAGTACTGAAGTTAAAATCGTAAATGATTTGGTTCAATAAATATCTGGTGCTGTTATTATTTTTAAACAAAAAGAATATAGTTATCACAAATTATTAATTATAAATTGGAGTTATCTATAAAATTTGTAGTGTAATAGAAAAAATTATCACAATTAAGAATTTATTTTTCTTCCTGGATTTCCAACAATTATTGAATTTGAGGGAAAATCATGGGTTACAACTGCACCTGCACCGACAATTACATTATTGCCTAGGCGTACTCCAGGTAAAATAATTGCATTTGCCCCTAACCAACAATTCTTTCCAATAATAATTGATCCTTCTTTTTCCCATTTATGGAGATTAGTTTTAGAATGATTTGCTGAAATTATTCTTATTCCTGGTGCAAAAATTGTATCATCGTCAATTTCAATACCATTTAAACCTTGGATATAACATGAACCACTCAAAGCAAATGATCTTTCAACATTACGTCCTATTGAAATATTTCCAAAAACAGTCGATGTAAAATGTACCATCCAAGGGATATCACTATTTTGTCCAAGAACTCTCTGAAAAATAAAGTTGATTACCCACAAATTCATTGGTATTGGATAGGTAATTCGATTAACTATTTTGGTTACTTTTTTTGAAAATTCACTCTTTTTCTTAGTTGATTTAAATTCGGTCATTTTGCTAAGATAGGTCCATAATTGAGGATTATTTAAAAAATTCTTTCGATTTTATTTTTCTTCTTTGTGATTATTAGTCAAACCAAGAATTTGTCTAAAAGTATCAGTGAATAATTTCAATTCAATTTTCTGATCAACTGGTTTTTCGGATCTGACTTGGAATTTTCTAATTCCAATAACAATTTCATTAATTCCAGATCCAACTAATTTATTCCACCCACTCTCAACCGTTTCAACCCATTCTGTTTCCTCCCTCAAAGTAACACAAGGAACTTGCAACCAATAAGCTTCTTTTTGAATACCACCTGAATCTGTAATGATCAATGAAGCATTTGATTCCAGTTGTACCATGTCGAGATAACCAACGGGCTCAATTAATTTAAGGTGATTTTTTGGTTTCCAATTAATTTCCTTCAATTTTTTGCGGGTTCTAGGATGCACTGGCCAGATAATAATTTTATTAAGCTGATTAAATGCATCAAGAATATTTTTCAATCGTTCAGGATTGTCTGTGTTTTCAGCCCGATGAACTGTTGCTAATAAGTAGTTTTTAGGGATAAGGTTAAGTTCTTGCAGAATCTTAGATGATTTTTTTGCCTTTTCGATAGCCCACATCAGTGCCTCATACATGACATCTCCAGTAAGATGAACACCTTTGGTGATACCCTCCAATTTAAGGTTTTCAACGGCTGTTTGTGTGGGGCAAAGCAATAAATCTGAGATATGGTCGGTCAATACCCGGTTAATCTCTTCTGGCATTCTACGGTTGAAGCTGCGTAACCCTGCTTCCACATGCGCAATTTTGATATGTAGTTTTGAGGCTGCTATGGCACCTGCAAGGGTTGAGTTTGTATCCCCGTATACCAGGCACCAATCAGGTTTTTCCTGGAGAAGGACTTTTTCAATTCCTTCAAGCATAGCACCGGTTTGCTCACCGTGGTTTCCAGATCCGATATTGAGATTGTAAACTGGCTTTGGTATCTCCATCTCCTGGAAGAAAACGTCCGACATATTAGCATCATAATGTTGCCCGGTATGTACCAGTATTTCGATGTGTTGTTTCCGTAATTCTCGCGAAAGAACGGCAGCTTTTATGAATTGAGGTCGGGCACCAACGATGGAGACGAATTTCATATTATACAAGAACTTTCTTTATGGTTGAAACCACGAAATTCACCTGGTCACGGGTTAGTTCCGAATACAGCGGTAATGCCAATAATTCTTTGCTTGCTTGCTCTGAAGCTGGTAAACCTGTGGATGGAATTGACAAACCATTACAAGGTTTACATTGATGCAAAGGTTGTGGGTAATAAATATCGGAAGCGATACCTGCAGCTTTCAATTCTTTTTGAACCTGATCCCGTTGTTGAAAACGAACCATATATAAATGGTAAACATGTGCACGGTTTGGGGCAACTACAGGTGGTTGAATACCAATTTCTGTTAACTCCTTATCATACCAATTGGCTACCTGACGCCGCTGCTCGTTCCAGATATCCACGTATTTTAGTTTGACCCGCAGAATAGCTGCTTGCATTTCGTCCAGGCGGCTGTTGAAACCAAGAATTTCCGGGAAATATTTTTTTTGCCATCCATGAGTTCTTAACATTCGTGCTATACGGGCGAGCTCATCATCGTTGGTTACCACCATGCCACCATCTCCATACCCACCAAGATTTTTACTAGGGAAGAAACTAAGACAGCCAAAATCACCAATACTTCCTGTTTTTCGCCCTTTGTATTCAGCGCCAAATGCCTGTGCGTTGTCTTCTATTACTATCAGGTTATGGTTTTTGGCAAATGATACTATTTCATCCATATCAGCCGCTTGTCCGTAAAGATGCACTGGGATAATTGCACGAGTTTTTTTAGTGAGAGCGTCAACTAATAATTCATTATTCATTAAATATGTTTCTGGGTCTATATCAACAAAAACGGGGGTGGCGCCGACATTGAGAACAGCTCCAGCTGTTGCAAAAAATGTATAAGCAGGGACGATTACCTCATCACCAGGGCCAACTCCTGCAGCCCGTAAGGCGATTATTAGCGCATCTGTACCTGAAGCCAAACCAATAGCATGTTTGATCCCTAAATAATCAGATATTTCCTGTTCGAAGGCTTTTTCTTGTGGTCCAAGTATAAATTTTCCTGAATTCAAAACATCCTGAATAGCCCCATCAATTTCTGGCTTGATGGATTGATATTGTGTTACAAGATCCAATAAGGGAATCATAATTTCTCCTTTTATGAAATGGGGGTGACGACAAGTCCACTCTTTTGATATTGATCTCCACAAGCTGGACATTTGGCGATTTCTTGATGATTATCAATAGTAAACTCCATGCGAGTGCCACATTGACAGTACCAACCTTGGATTTTTGCCGGATTGCCATGCACGAGTGCATAATCAGGCACATCTTTTGTTACCACCGCTCCCGCGCCAATAAAACAATACTGTCCCAGCGTTACTCCACATACGATGGTTGCATTCGCACCGATCGAGGCACCTTTTTTAACCAGAGTAGTTTTATACTCGTTTTTTCGAATCACATGGCTGCGTGGGTTGATAACATTGGTAAAAACCATTGAAGGTCCCAGAAAGGCATCATCTTCGATGATTACACCAGTGTAAAGTGAAACGTTATTCTGGATTTTCACGTTATTGCCAATCGTTACATCTGCTGCAACCAAAACATTCTGACCTAAAGAACAGTTTTCGCCAATTATTGCTGTGGACATCACATGCGAGAAATGCCAGATTTTAGTGCCACTGCCAATTTGTGCACCTTCATCAATGTAACTTGATTCATGGACAAAGAAATTCATTATTTCACCTTTTCAAGTAAGGGTGGGCAAGCGTATCAGGAGTACTGATAGGTGTTGTGCGGATTTGGTGGACAAGCTCTATCGATGGACGTGCATCTGAGACTCTGAAACCGTTACCAGCCAAAGTTTGTTCATAAACGATAGTATGCAGGTCTGTAAATCCACCAGAAAATTCAACTTCTTCGCCATCGACCGTGATTGAACGGTAGGTTGTTTTGTTGTTTTGCCTGGCTTCTTGGGGCAAATCATTGTGGTCAACTGATAAGAACCATCGAACAGTTGCATTTCCCAGTTCAATGAATCCAGACATTCGCTTTGGATCATTATGAAATACTTTTACATCTCCAACACTACCAAATAACCACATTAATAAGTCGAAAAAGTGGATTCCAATGTTAGTAGCAACTCCTCCCGATTTATTTTCATCACCTTTCCAGGATGTGTGATACCAGTTCCCTCGGGAGGTAACATACGTTAGGATTACATCATGTTTATTAGAGGAATTACTTTTTTGGAGATTCTCGTGAAGTTTCACCAGCTGAGGGTGGACACGTAATTGCAGGACATTGTAAATGGTCTGACCAGTTTCCGCTTCGATTTGCTCCAGTTGGTCTAAATTCCAGGGGTTAATTACCAAAGGTTTTTCACAGATCACATTTGCGCCAACCCGTAAGGCTAAGGGACAATGGGCATCGTGTAAATAATTAGGTGAACAAATACTAACCCAATGAACACGTTTATTTTCGGCATCCTGTCCTCTTCGCAGTTTTTCTAAATGACGATCAAAGCGTTCAATTTCTGTGAAAAATCGAGTTTCGAAAGAAAATGAGTCTAGCAATCCAACAGAGTCATGTGGGTCAACAGCGGCAATCAATTTATTGCCAGTATCTCGGATGGCTTTGAGATGTCTTGGGGCGATATATCCAGCAGTTCCAATGAGAGCGAAATTGCTCATATTTGCTTACTCCTCGAATTGTGATTTTTTCAAAACTTTTTATGTTTTCATTATTATAACGTCCTTTGAGAAATTGTCTAAAAAGCATTTGAAATTACGGAATTATTATGTTAATTCCGGGAAAAGAATAATAGTTCGTTTATAATTTAATCATCCAGAATCCAAAGGATTTAAATCAAATGAATTTTGATCAATATTATTATGCAACCAGTTGTGGCAAACCATACCAAAGAAATGATGAGTGGTTGGAATTATTTGGAAAAATCGCCAATAGGATAAAAGATGAGATAAATCCAGTAACAGTTTTGGACGCAGGTTGTGCATATGGATTTTTGGTGGAGAAGTTGAGAGAGCTAGGTGTTCAAGCATTTGGTTGCGATATTTCTGAGTTTGCGATTTCCCAAACGCATGAATCAATCAAACCTTACTGTTGGGTAAGTTCATTAATCCAACCCATAAAGCAAAAATATGACTTAATTGTCTCAATCGAAGTATTAGAACATATCGAAAAAGAGGATTCAGAAAAAGCTTTGATTAATTTATGTAATGCAAGCGATGATATTCTTTTTTCTTCAACGCCTTTTGATTACAAAGAAAGTACACATGTAAATGTAAATAACCCCGATTATTGGAGTGAACAATTTGCCAAACAAGGTTTTTTTAGAGATGTGAATTTTGATGCATCATTTATTACTCCTTGGGCGGTTCGATATAGAAAGAGAAAAGAACCAATTCACAGGTTGATAAAAGAATACGAACAGAAATTTTGGGTAATCAAAAAAGAAAATGTTGATATTCGTGAATTGGCGATAGATTTTGAGAATCGTATTGAGTATCTTGAAAAACAATTGGAAATTAAAAACAATGAATTAGAGAAGATTAGGAATAGTAAATCATGGAAAATTTTTAAAAAAGGAGTAAATTTCCTTCGTCTATTCCAGAAAAAAGAAAATTAACTTTTTAAGCCGAGAATTATGATGAAAACCATTTCAAATTCCTTTTACATTACTAAATGATGACTGAAAATCCTCTTTTTTCTATTATTATATTGTTATGGAATAGCAATCAATTTTTAAATAAATGTTTAACAGCCCTAGATAAACAAACGGATAAAGATTTTGAAATCATATTGATCGATAATGGTTCATCCGAGCCATTAAATGATCAAATTTTCTGTGGATTTCCTGAACTTCTCATACGATTCTATCGAATTGAAGAAAATATTGGGTTTGCAGCAGGAAATAATTTTGGAAGTTCAAAAGCGAATGGAGAGTATCTGGTTTTATTAAATTCTGATGCATTTCCAGAAACAAACTGGTTGGAAATAATTAAGAATAAAATTGGTGAATACCCTGATTGTAGCTTTGCTTCTCTATTGTTAATGGCCAATAATCATAAAAAATTGGATGGTGCCGGAGATTTATATCATGTGAGTGGTTTGGTCTCCCGAAGATATTATAATTATTTGGTAGATGAAGTTACATTGACCGAAAAGGAAGTTTTCAGTGCCTGCGGTGCAGCAGCAATATATCCAAAGAAACTTTTTGAAATGGTAGGTGGTTTTGATCCTGATTTTTTTGCTTATGTAGAAGATATTGATATGGGATTCAGATTACAATTGTTAGGCTATCGATGTATTTTTGTCCCTCAAGCTATTGTATATCATGTTGGGTCAGGAAGCACTGAAAAAAGGAGTGAATTCTCGATTTATCATGGACAAAGAAACTTAATTTGGGCATTTGTAAAGAATATGCCAGGTGTATTATTTTGGTTTCTTTTGTCTTTTCAAATTATCACAAATTTTCTTCTTATAATAGTTTCAATTTTCAGAAAAAGAGGACAAACTACAATACAAGCGAAAAAGGACGCTCTGAAAGATTTAACTAGTGTTTTTCAAAAAAGAAAAGAAATTCAAAAAAACCGTAAAGAATCTGTGCTTAATATTATAAGAATTTTAGATTGGAATCCACTATTCCCAATTGTAAAAATGATAAGAATGTAGGAAATTTTTGAATGCCATTGAAAACCAATTGGGAAATCTTTTATAAGAAGCAATATTGATAGTTGATTTTAAAGTTTGGAGAGTAATTAGATGATTGATATCGGATACATAGACCTAAAAAACTTAGTCATAATTTTCTTTATGTTTTGTGTCCCAGGTTGGCTATTGTTATCATTTACAAATTATTGGAAACAATGGACTGCTTTGCAAAGATGGATTTTAGCTATTTCATTAAGTTTGGTTTCTTATCCGGTTCTATTTTATTTCTTAAGAATTATTTTTCCCGGTTTTCATTTTAATAGAATTATCTTATTTATGATTGGATTTGTTGGTTTAATCATTCTGATAATTAGAGAACGTAAGAATTTTAAAGTTCATATCGCATTTGACAAGTATGAAATATTAGCTATTGGGATAATACTACTTACTTTGTTTACAAGATTCCTGATTTTGAAAACGCATCCTTATCCGGCTTGGACTGATTCGTTGCACCACACTTTACTAACTAATTTGTTTGCGCAAAACGGACAATTGCCATATACACTCGAACCTTATGAACCTGTTAGTTTATCAATGTATCATCTTGGTCTTTATACAATCACGGGAACTTTTCAAATTTTATCCTCGGTACAAGCTCATACTGCTTTGTTATGGGTTGCTCAATTCCTTAGTGGGTTATGTGGTATAGGAATTTATTTATATCTAGATAAACATGTTAGTCGAAAAGCGGCGATTGTTGGCTTATTAATTGCTGGGTTTTTTTCATTTCAACCAAACTGGTATTTCAATTGGGGACGTTTTACACAATTAGCATCTCAAACTGTAATGGTCACAGCAATGGTTGTTAATCTAGAACTTCTGAAATCATTTTCAGAAATTGCTGATACGAAAAAGAAGATACCATTAGCAATAATTATTCTTGCTTCATTGTTGAACGCAGGAGCATTTCTTTTTCACTATCGGGTGGCAATTTTTTATGTGTTGTTTTTATTAATTATTGTGGCTGTATATTTTAAGATTTCTTTTTCTCAAAGAAAGTTGAAACAATTTTTAATAATTTTGTTGTTAGTAGCGATTATCTCAATGATATTGATATCGCCGTCAATTTTTCAAGCTTTTGAAAAATATGTCCAATACAAAACTATTGATAGTGCCAGCCAAACTTCACCGGATTATTCTTACTATGAATTTCCATTATCATCTTATTTTTCATTAGGTTTACCAAAGTGGTTGTTTATTGTCACATTAATTCTTTTAGGGTTTGGTTTAATTAGGAAGAATAAACAATCGATTCTTATGTTGCTCTGGTTAATTCTATTGTTTGCCTTAGGATATTTATATGTTTTAAAAATCCCCTTCTTAATGGTAACTAATTTAGGAGCAATAATTATTATGTTATATATTCCTGCATCAATAATAATTGGCATTGGGTATGAAGAATTAATCAATTCGAAAACAATTTCTAAATATCAGGATAAAGTATTTTTGGTAATACTACTCCTAGGCTTAATATTTAGTTATATTAGAATCTTTGATATTGAAGAGTCGAGATTTTTTCTTTCCAATGAAGATATTGATGCAATGGTCTGGATAAATGAAAATCTCCCAAAAGATGCAAAGTTCGGAATTAACACTACTTTTTGGTTAACAAATTCTCCACATGGTGTTGACGGTGGTTATTGGATACCTTATTTTACTGGAAGGAAAACGACAACTGGAACAATGATTTTTTCACTTGGCTCAAAGGATTATCAAAAAACATTAATCGATACCAGCAAAATTATTTCCAAAGCTTCCTTAGACTCATCATTAAACGATTTATCCAAATTATGTGATTTTGGTGTTGAGTATTTTTATTTTTCAAAGCAAAATTATAAAATGTTTAATGAGACTGAAAAAATTTTCACAAAAGTTTTTTCTAACAATGAAGTAGAAATAGTTAACCTAAATTGCAAATAGTATAATTTGACTGGATAAGGCTAATTTTGGTTCAAGAACATAAATTCTAAAGAGAGCTGAAGCACTTTAAATTTCATACGATTTGATTCAATAAAAATTTCATTTCTATCTGAATTAAATGTGTGATTTTCCATCAAATCCGAAGAATAATCGAATATTTATTCTGAAACTATTTGAAAAACCACAAATTGAACTGGATTAGAATGTCATGGTTTAGTTAAAACCTCCGTTAGATTATCAGTAATGACTGCTGATCTCAGCGGTCGAATCAAATTTATTAAATTTATTTTATTCGTAAATTATCCGGATAATAAATTTTTTCTAAGAACAATCAAGGCGTTCAACACTATTTCTGGAAGTGTCTGGAGATCCTATTTGATCTTGTGAATAGTCGGATTTGAAAACGAGTATGCTATTCAATCTGAAGCTAGTCATCCAGTTTTGATTTGTGTTACTTGTTATTTGCTAAATTCAATCCTACTTAGTCTTGACCAAATTCTCAGGAATATCGGATAGGACTTTTTGTTTTTATTTTGCCCTTTTCCACATTTTATCTGAAATAGATTACTTGATCTCAAATCAAAGAGTTGTTTTAAATTAAAATTATCATAATAATCTTCAATGATTAGTAATAATGTCCTTAGAAAGTGATCTATTGTATTGGAAAATTTTTCAAAGCACTATTTTTGTTAATTTGGTAACTTCTGAAAAAGTGCCTATATCAATGTAATTTCCTTCTGGAAAAAAATTACTTTGAACAATTAAACCATTATTTATTGCTGAATTTAAAATATTTGCGAAATCATATTCTCCGCTTTGTACTGATTCATGAAGAAACACGGAAAATTTAGGGCCCCAAACTATACACCCCCACATTTTTGTTAGGGACGACTCTTTTGGTTTGTCAATAATTTTATGGACTATATTATTGATGTCAGTTTCCACCATACCAAATTTTTCGGGAGTACTAGTGATAAATAAACCTAATAAAACATCAATGTCCTTTTGGAATGAATTTTGTAACTTTTGAAATACATTTTTAGGTGTAATTATTGTATCTGGCATGCCAAAGTAAACTACTTTATCATTTATTAAATGAAATGATGCATCAATTGCCTGAGCTAGGCCAGGGGACTGGGCATTTTTGATTGATTGAAAGTCTTGATAAACATAACTAAATCTACAGCCAAATTTTTCACCAGTGCCAAAATAACCTAGCAACTGATGTTTTGTCTCATTAATTACAAAACAAATGTGATCAATTCCTGCAATGACTAAATTGTCAACTATGAATTCCGCTACAGGTTTATAATTATCATTAAAAATTATCGGATATAATTCCTTTGGAAATGGTAAACCTAATCTTGACCCTTTACCAGCAGCTGGAATCAAACCAATCATTTTGTTTGTCATTTTAAGCCCTTAAGGATTTTATAAATTATTAAAGAAATGAATCTTTCCATTAACATAATTATTGTAAACTATAACCTAAAATTGGACACTATCGAATGCATTGAATCACTTATTGACGCTGGTGTCGATCTAAGAAATATTATGCTTATTGATAACGCCTCTACTGACGATTCAGTTACATCTATTCAAGAGTATTTTGGCGACAGTTTGAATATTATTCAAAATGAAATTAATCGTGGATATCCTTATGCACTAAATATTGGCATAAAAAAGGCTTTATTAAGCAGTGCTGATTGGTTTTTACTAATGAATAATGATGTAATTGTTGACAAGTCGTTTTTTGAAGAATTAGAGAATATCGCTTTCAATAAATTAAAGGATAATGATAAGGTAATTGGGCCAGCCATTTTATATTATTATGAGCCAGATACAATTTGGTTTATTGGAGATAAAGTTGTCCCGGGTACACTCATTACAATTAATCAATTTCGTGGGAAAAAATATTCCGATTCTCTTCCTGATGTTATTGATGTTGATTTTGTTCATGGTTGCACCATGATGGTTCATAGAGATGTTGTAGAAGTAATAGGTTTTTTTGATGATTCATCATTAATTTATGGTGATGAGTTAGATTATTGCATGCGTGCAAAACAATCAAATTTTAATATTGTTGCTTTACCAAAAGTTAAGATGTGGCACAAAATCTCCACAATTATGAAAAAGCACAATCGAAGAGGTAGATATTTACGGATAAGAAACCAAATCAGATTTTACAACAGATATTCGAAAGGGATTAAAAAATTTGTAATGTTTATATTTACAATAGTTAGATCCATAAAAATTGGAATTATGGATCTAATTAAGAAAGATTATGACCTTATCAGTCCATTGTTTTTTGGTTTTATTGATGGTTGGTTCGACAATCCTGAGAGATCTTTCTAATATGGATCAGATTTATTGCAGACTTTGTCAAAACAGCAACACAGACATTCTTTATGATATTCCTGATTTCTGGTTAAGAGAATATTCTAACAAATACAAGTACTATTCATGTAAAAACTGTGGGACTAAGTTTCTCGATCCTCACGTGGCCAATTTGGATTTTAATGTGATTTATCCAGAAACTTATGAGGTTTACAACCAACACAAAACAAATAATAAAATCAGCAAATTTTTGATTAATTTTGGTCTTAGTCAAAGATATAAGGTGTTTTCTGTTTATAAAAATAAGGGGAAAATACTTGATATTGGATGTGCAGATGCTGCATTTCTGAAATATTTGAGAAGATTTCCAGAATGGGATTTGTTCGGTTTTGATAAGAAAAAATTATCAATTGATGAATTTGATCTTCATGGAATAAATATAACATTTGGTGAATTATCTCAAATCAATTTTGAATCTAACCAATTCGATATAATCACAATGTGGGATGTGTTGGAACATCTAGATAATCCTAGTGAAGTCATAAGTTATATTTCGAATATCTTGCTTGATAATGGAAAATTAATTATTAAGGTCCCAAATGGAGATAGCTTAGACTCAATAATATTTGGAAGATATTGGGCAGGAATTGATCCACCTCGTCATATTTTTATTTTTAACCGTAAGTCTATTAGTCAATTATTGATCAGTAATAATTTCCAAATAAAAAAAATAAATACTCAATTTGGTGGATATCTAAATTTTATTAAAAGTATTCAATTTTTTCTATCTTACAAAATCAAAAATCACGATGAAGTGGTATTGAATTTAATAAGATTTTTAAAAAATCCAATTTTCAGATTTGTTGGGTTTCCATTTTTTAAATTAATTAATATTTTTGGATTTGGATCATCTCTTGTCATTATTGCAGAAAAAAATTGATTATATAAAAGAAAAAATACCTATAAAATTATCCAATATTTTTATTATTGGGTTTGTTTTTTTATTTTTTAGTTATTTTCTTTACAGAGAGAGAGCCAAACTTTTCTCATTAGAATTTAATCTGAATATTTATTTGATCTTGGGAATTGTTTTTTTGTATTTATTAATCATTATATTGTCTTCATTTGTTTGGGGACTAATCTTAAATCACATTTCCAAACCCTTATCTTTTTATTTCCATTTCAAAATTTACTGTATTTCAGCTTTGGGAAAAAGAATACCAGGAACAATTTGGTATATACCTTGGAGATTTAAAAATTACGAAAATCATGAAATCAATAAAAACCAAATAATTACTGCAAGCGGAATAGAGTATCTGATTTCTTTGTTTTCAGGAATGCTGATATCGATAATATTTGGACTGCAAATATTTTTGCAGTATAAGATTTATTTAGTAATTCTAATCGTTCCAATAATAACTTTTTTCGTCCTTATGAGTTCGAAAGTAAGAGGTTATCTAAAACAAAAATTACAAACTGATCTTGCTGCTATTCAAGTTCTCCCATTGTTGATTTCATTCGCGGTTTATTTATTTATTTGGATAAGTGTTGGATTATTAATTTTTCTTATTTCACACTTAGTGATAGATCTTAATTTATCTAATTTATTATTTATGATTGGATCCGTGGCATTCACAGGCGCTTTATCAAGACTTTTGATATTTTTACCATCAAATTTTGGCTTTACTGAGGTTAGTTTAAGTCTCTTGCTTGGATCTATAATGCCAATGGAATTTTCAATAATTATTGCTATATTAAATCGATTAATTACAACTATGTTTGAAATTATTTTAGCAATTATTTTAATACTATCTAATAAGAACATATTTAATCCAAAAGAGTTATTGTCTTTTACTAAATTATTGAGAAAATAAGTATGAAAAAGGAGTGTGAAATGAAAATTATAAAATTACTAATTCTTTTCGTCTTTGTTCTTAGCTTATTTTCGATCCCATTAGCTCAATCAGCCCAAGCTCAGACCTTTAGTTTATACAGATCTGGAATCACGTTATATAATCTTGATCCGCTAGAAGCTACAGTTTCAGTAAGTTATTACGATACTCTTGGGAATATAGTTAGTTCTACTTCTGACCAAATCGCAGGATTTTCAACAAAAGATTACGTTGCAGTTCCGACAGACGATGGTTTTCAAGGATCCGCTGTAGTTTCATCAACAAAGCCAGTGGCAGTAATTAGTAACATTACAGGTGCTTCAATCGCTCGGGGCTCTTATGTTGGAATGAATGCTGGTTCAACATCAATATTTTTACCCATCTTGATGAAAAATCATGGATCTGGAATTTGGAGCACGTGGTTTTCAGTACAAAATCTTTCTTCTACAAATGCAACAATTACAGTTGATTATGCAGGTTGTAGTGTTTCAAATGATCCTACAGCAGTAATTCCAGGAAACAGCTCAAAAGTTTTCAATCAAAAAACTACTACTTGTTTAGCAAATGGAATGACATATGCTACAGTAACAAGTGACCAAGATATTCTGATCACAGTTGCACAAGAAAGTTCTAGTAGAGGAGCAATTTTGGTGTCAAATGGATTTACCGAAGGTAATTCCTCACCGATAATTCCTTTAGTGAATGCAAATAATCCTACTCCGACTGGCTGGAGAACTGCTATTGTAATAATGAATATCGGTGGTCAATCAACTGATTTGACATTAACTTACAAAAAACTTGATGGAAGTACTTGTACTGAAAAACAGACTATTCAAGCTCTCGGTTCTGCAACATTTGCTGGAGCTACCCTCTTAAATGGTAGTCGTCCAGGAGTTGTGACAACTTGTATTCCAGGTGAAAGATTAGTTGGTGCAGGTTATATTGCAAATCCAGCACACAATTCAACCAACCAACCTTTAGTAGCTACAGTAAACCAAGATAGGGATAGTATGGCTAGTGCATACACAGCTTTGACTAAAGAAAATGGATCACCGAAAGTTGCATTCCCACTAATTATGGACCGTAATGGCTCTACTTTATGGGCAACTAGTTTTAATGTGATGAATGTTGGTTCTACTACCGTCTATTTGAAATGTACTTTTTCTGGAACTGCAGGAGCAAACTACTCACCTGTTAGTGGAGCATTACCCCCTTATGGCGTTTGGGAAGACCTACAACGTGGAAAAATTGCAAATAGATATGTAGGATCTGGACAGTGTACTGCATATACCGATAGTTCATATTCCACTGTTGATACATCTGCTCAAATTATAGCCGTGGTCAATGAAAGAGGATATAATGTTGGAGATGTAATGATGAGTTATGAAGCTGTAAATGTAGTACCATAAAGTACCATAACTAAATTGATTTTTGAAAATAATTGAGAGATACTAATTAGTATCTCTCATTTAAATTTGAAATGGAATGGAGCATAAATGGATAAGAAAAAATTCCTCAATTACATCATAATGGTTATATTTCTTCTTCTAACTAGTTGCAATAATAATGAATCCTCAGAAACAGAAAAGCTTATTAAAAAGGATATTGGATATTCAAACATTGGTGAAGAAAATTCTGGAGCAATAAGCGGAATAATCTTATTAAATAATAGTCCTGTTGTTGGAGCTTCAATTTATATGGGAGACGTTTTGAATGATGAAAACGGAAAACCACTAGCAACTTCGGTTGATCGATCAAATGCTCCTTTTGCAGTAACAGATGATTTTGGTTTCTTCAGTATAAATAATATACCTGAAGGTCAGTATGGGGTAATGTTTTCTAATTCGCCAGAGGTGTATTTATTATTGTATCCGAATGAGGAAAAAGCAATAATTGTCGATATTATTGTTGGAAAAGAATTTTATCTTGGGGAATTGAATTACAGTGATTTGCCTTTGAACTAGGGATTATGTGAAGGTTGTTATAGTTTTTTTTATTTCTTCTTTAACATATTGAAAATTTGCTTTTTCTTTGTAAGTATTTAATCCGTTTTTACTTATATAATTTCGATAATTTGAATCATTTATTATTTTGAGAATAGAATCAGCCAACTGATCAGAATTGCCTAAATCACAAAAGTGAGAGTTGTAACCATGGGTAAGCAATTCTTTATTTGCCTTTGTATTACCAACAATTATTGGTTTGCCCATTGATAAAAACTGGAAAGTTTTTCCAGTTATCACTCTTCTTGCCTTTGGAGTTGTACCAAATGGACCTCCCAAACAAATTGCTGCTTCCGCAATCTTTTTTGGAAGATCATTGTAATTAATTGGAGGAAGAACGATTAAATTTCTCAATTTGTTTACTCCAGTTTGATTGATTTTCTGGGTGATTTTTCTTTTTTCTCCAATTACTACAAATTTATAATCGCATTCATTTTCTAATAAGCGTGCAGCTTTTAAAATTACATCAAGCCCGTGTAGTGGTTGTAATGTCCCATAAAAAAGAATTTCTTTTCTAACTGGAGAATTTTCTAACGGAAAAAATAAATCTTCATCAGTGCTGACAAAAATTCTTGTCATCTTCCGTTTTGGGACATTAAACACTTCGTGAAAAAATTGAATATTTTCATTTGTATCAACGATAATATGGCTAGAATTTTCTAAGCAATATTTATCTAGAAAATAAGTCAATTTTCCAAATAATGAATTTGGAGAAAAGATTTCTCTGTCATAACATAGAGTATCAAAAGTAGAAACAAATGAGTCAAAAATTATATTCGGGAGAAACTTTTTGGTTAATAAAAAATACGGATTGCCATAAAATCCAATGAAAGTAAAATCAAATTTTTTCTTCATTTTTATGATAGAAATATAATTTGAGATTATTCTAACAAGATGTGAATTACTATTATTAAATATTATTTCGATTTCATACAAATCAGAGAGAGCGTTACTAATCACTCTATTTCTGACATAAGAAATTTCTCGACCGGAAATGTAAAGCACATTCATAATTAACTTTTTAGGGCTTTGTTATAAATATCAAGAGTGCAGTCTAACATCTTTTCTGAGGAGAAATTATTTATGGTTGATTTTGCGTTTGCAACAATATTTTTCCTGAGGTTATCATTATCAATTATTTCAATAATCATCTTTGCCAACATTTCTTCATTTCCTGGTTCAATAAGTAAACCGTTCCAATAATTTTCAATTATTTCAGGAATTCCTCCAACATTTGATCCAATAACAGGAGTATTAGAAGCCATTGCTTCAAGAATGGAGATTCCTAAAGCTTCTTCGTGAGAAGGTAGAACAAATAAATCAGCTTTAGAATAATAATCCTTTAAATGAGTAGGTTGAACATTTCCGAGAAAAAAAATGTACTTTTCGACTTCTAACTTTCTACATATATTTTTATAGTAATCGATTTTTGGATCGTTCCCTACCACGTGTACTTTTAAATTATATTTGTTTTTGAGTTTATTGGTTGCTAGAATAAGCGTCAATAACCCTTTTCTTTCCATATTTCCACCAACAAATAAAATATTACAATAATCTTTTTTTGGCTTTGGTAATATTGAAATTGGATCATATGAAATATTAATCGCTTTATAGCATATGCGTAGCTTATTTTGTATTTTTGGATAATATTCTTTTAATATATTGTAAGTGTAATTACTATTGGCTATTATAGTGTGAAAAGTTTCGATATATTTTTTTTCAATTACTCTTGAAAAAGAATAATATAACCAGCGAATTATCCAATCCGAATAAATTTTTCTTAATTGATTCGGTGATTTAAATTCAGTAATATATGTATCGTTAATGTTCCCAATTTTTAAGTATTCATTAGTGACAAAAAATCCGTCCCGTAAATCGGTAAAGTGAATAATATCAAAATTAGTTTCTTTTGTTAGCATTTTTAATGCTTTTGAAAATGAAAATCCCAATGGGATCCAGCGTGCATGTGAATTAAGTGAGGGATTTTTTACTGGAATAATTTTTAAATTTTCATTGGTTGTGACTTTGTATTGAGACTTTGGAACAATCAAAGTAATCTTGAAATTTCTTCTTAATAAAAAATCTATTAAGATATTTGTATAAGTTCCTGGTCCACTAAAAATATTGCTGTATTGTTGTGAAACAATACAAATTTTTAGGTTACTATTCATCGTATTTTTGTATTGATGTGTATCTCCTCAAGCATCTTCCGGTTGCTTGCGATCAAATCAGCCAATAGCCCATTCAGCATAGTCTGAAAGCCAACAATCAGCAGAATCGCAGCCAGGATGACCGACTGCACATGCCCAGCGCCCTGACCCTGCAGGAAGAAGATGAAGTAACGAACGGCCAAAACCCCACCGGCAAGGATGAGGAGCAGCCCAATACTGAAAAATACCCGAATGGCACGATACATGGCATAAGCTCGAATGATCGTGATGGTCGAGTGAACAAGATAATCCCCGATGCCGTGCATCAACCTGGAAGGCCTGCGCGGGGGATTGGTGCGCACCGGAACCGAGGCAACGCTGATATTGCGGTTGCCTGCCTGGATCAATGTCTCCAATGTGTAGGAATAGTTGGATAGCACATTAGTTTTTAAGGCGGTTTCTCGCGTCATTGCCCGAAATCCGCTGGTGGCGTCGGGGATATCCAACCCGGACGCTTTGGAGACTACAAAGCTACCAAATGTCTGTAATTTCCTTTTTAAGGGGGTAAACGCCTCTTCTGTAGCTACACCGCGATCACCAATCACCAATTCGGCTTTTTCATCCAAGATGGGTTGAATTAATTTGGGAATGTCGGCTGATACATACTGGTTGTCAGCATCGGTATTGACAATAATATCTGCTCCCAAACGAATGCAAGCATCCAACCCTGCTTTGAAAGCCCCAGCTAATCCGTGATTTTTTTTCAAACGAATCACATGGTCAGCACCGCTCGCTTTTGCCACCTCAGCTGTATCATCATCACTACCATCGTCGATGACCAAAACCTCTACCTGATCAATACCATCAATTTCCCGGGGAATAGTTTTTAAGGTTTCCGGTAAGGTAAGTGCTTCGTTATAACAAGGGATTTGGATTATTAGCTTCATTATGTAAATGAGAAATTCATTATTTTTGCTAAGTATATCACAGGCATCCATTTGGAAAACTGATTTTATAGTCTATTTTTTTAATCCAAATCGTCAAACTATAAAGAGAAATTCCGGCACAAGTCTTGCACCTAAATTAGGCATCATGTAGATTTTTTGGAGGTTCTGATGAAACGATTTTTGGTTGTAATCCTATTTTTACTAATCCTTACTGCTGCCTGGTTCCGCTGGCTGGATGAAATTGATCCCGTCACTGTGAAAGCTGAATTTGCATCACAAAAGGTGGAATTCAAAGAAAAAATGGCTGATTTTTCTCTCAAACGTGAATTATCCCAAATCACAACTGCTTTGGATAAATTTTTCTCTCCAGCGGAAGAGCTTGATGAACAGGATTATGTCTTCGAGTATCCAACTGTAGACTTCTCGCTAGAAGAACCGGTTGAGGAACCTGATATTCTTCATGCCACTGAAGAAACAACTGAAGCAATCAATCCAATCGAGGAATTTATTGTTGAATCTACAATGGTCCCCACCGAGCAGGATGAGACTGTTGCAGTAATAAATCCTGATCAGGGTTATCCTGCCCCCATGATGGTTCCGGTGACAATTGTTGATCCTACTGAACCAGTAGAAGTGGGTGAAGCCCAGGAAGAGGTTGAGGAACAAAGTTCTGAAACTTCAACTGAACAATCAACCGAAGTGGTAGCAGTGCAAACAGTAGATGTTGTAGCGAATGACACAACATCGGCGGATTCTGAAATGATATTCAATCAATTACAGGATTCTATTCCCGGATCCTTTTTGCCTTTCAACTTACAATCTGTAGAACCGCTTTACACAACTAACTTCGTTCATCCAGAAGCAGGCTGCGATTGGATGGGTGTTGCCGGTCAAATTTTTGACGAAGATCAACAACCAGTTGATGGCATGGTAATAGTGGTAGAAGGTGTCACAAACAATTCAATGGTTGAGTTATTAGGATTCAGTGGTTTAGCAGAAGCTTATGGCCCCGGTGGCTATGAATTGGTACTAAGCAATGTGAATGGACCAGGCATCTTCTGGATCCAGCTTTTCGGCGAAGATGGAAAACCCTTAAGTGAAATTTATTCTTTCCAGATGGATGGTACCTGTGAGCAGAATTTGGCAGTGATCAATTTTACGGTGAAAACTGAAGTGCAGAGCAAATTTGTTCCAACCGTAAATCCGTAATTCCTTCTAAGCTCAAACCTATTTTCATCTTCTAATCTCCTTACAAAAAGCACATCCAAAATACCTTGGGTGTGCTTCTTTATTCATGTCATTAAATTCAAATGAGAAGGTCGATATGAGCATCTCTCGCTATTGACCAATATCCCTCCCTCGCTTATAATTCAGCAACTGAATTTTGAATTATGACTACTTATACTGAAAATGAACATCGCGAATTAGCATTATTGGAGCATATCTCAGTTGATCCAGATGCAACTCAGGCAACACTTGCTTCGCATTTAGGGGTTGCGGTTGGAACCATTAATTGGCATTTAAAAAGGCTGATTGATAAAGGTTATGTAAAAGTAAGAAGGGCAGAGAGACGTAAGCTCCGTTACATCATCACGCCTGAAGGGATTGCCTTACGTGCTTCACTAGCTTTTGACTACATCCAGACATCAATGCGGCTTTATCGTTTGGTTCGAGAACGTTCATTGAAAGCCATTCAACAATTACATAACGCCGGTTATAACGAGGTTCAAATCATTGGTGATGGTGAAGTCGCAGAAATTTGTAAATTAACTTGTTTGGAACAAAACATAAATTTGGTTAATAAAGAAAATGTTCCAAGCTTTCGGATTGCAGAACTAAAAATTCATGTAGACCTCATGGAGGATAATCGTAATGAGTGATTTTTGGAAGAACCAGCGATTTGTGGTAACCGGTGGATCAGGTTTTCTTGGAAAAGTGTTGACCCAAAAAATGCAGGAACGAGGTGCGACGGAGATCTTTATCCCCCGTATTGAGGATTATGATTTGGTGGATCCGGTAGCCATCGATCAAATGCTTCAAGATTCAAAACCAGATGTGATTATCCATTTAGCTGCGCATGTAGGTGGGATTGGCGCGAATAGCGAGCATCCCGCAGAATTCTTTTATGATAACTTAATGATGGGTGTGCAGCTGATGCACAAAGCCTGGCAAACAGGGGTGAAGAAATTTACCGCGATTGGTACTGTTTGTGCCTATCCAAAATTTACCCCGGTTCCCTTTAAAGAAGACGATATCTGGAACGGCTATCCGGAAGAAACCAACGCACCATATGGCCTTGCCAAGAAGATGCTGCTGGTACAATCGCAAGCCTATCGCGAGCAATACGGATTTAATTCTATATTCCTATTGCCAGTGAATCTGTATGGCCCGGGTGATAATTTCAACTTGCGTTCATCCCATGTCATTCCAGCCCTAATCCGAAAATGCATTGAAGCAGAAGAAGCTGGCGTCAAGGAAATTGAAGTGTGGGGCGATGGTTCCCCAACCCGAGAGTTCCTATATGTAGAAGATGCAGCTGAGGGAATTTTGTTAGCAACTGAGTTCTATAATGAATCCTTACCAGTAAATTTGGGTTCAGGTAATGAGATTGCAATTAAGGAATTAGCAGAAAAAATTGCAAATCTTTCCGGTTTTTCTGGTCAATTGCGATGGAATACAGACAAACCCAATGGTCAACCACGGCGTGGTCTTGATACCACAAGAGCATATGAAAAATTTGGCTTCAGAGCAAACATGACATTTGATGAAGGTTTAGCCAATACAATTGCCTGGTATCGAGAAAATAAAGACAAAATAAAATATTAGGATCATCCTTTGTATGACAACTAATCATAATCAGCTTCCCATTACCTACCTGAAACCAGCAAAGGGTCTGGCGGCTCTGAATCTGAAGGATTTATGGGATTATCGTGAACTAATCTACTTTCTAACCTGGCGCGACCTTAAAGTGCGTTACAAACAAACAGTACTAGGATTTGCCTGGGTTATGATTCAACCAATTGTCAACATGGTTGTGTTCACCGTATTATTTGGAAATCTTTTACAAGTCCCAACCGATGGTATCCCATATCCAATATTTTCATTTGCTGCTTTATTGCCCTGGATCTATTTCGCCAGTTCTTTATCCCGTTCTTCCACTACGCTGGTTGGCAGTGCAGCGCTAATTAGCAAGGTTTATTTTCCTCGAATGGTTATTCCTATAGCTGGTGTACTTTCAGGGCTTGTGGATTTCTTGGTTTCATTAGTTGTTCTGGTTGGGATGATGCTTGCTTTTCAAATTATTCCAACCTTCAATTTGCTACTGTTGCCGGTATTTTTGTTATTAGCTTTATTAACAGCCTTGGGATTTGGGCTCTGGTTGTCCGCTCTCAATGTACGGTTTCGTGATATCAACCACCTTGTGCCATTTATTATTGAGATTTGGAAATATGCAACTCCGGTTATCTATGGCAGCACTTTAATTCCGGAGCGATTCCGGTTTATATTGGGTCTAAATCCGATGACTGGTGTTGTAGAGGGATTTCGCTGGGCAATTTTAGGTAGCCAATATGTTGAAAACTTCAACCCAGGTCCTTTATTTATATTTTCAATAACCATCACCTTGGTTGTGCTTGTGTCAGGAATCATATTTTTTAGAAACACAGAAAGAACATTTGCGGACATAATCTAAATGGAAGATATAGCAATTCATGTAGAAAACCTATCCAAAAAATATAAACTAGGGGCAATGTATGAACGCCAGGATACATTGCGAGATCTATTAGTATCCGCCGTTCGTTCCCCTTTTAAAAAGAGACCAAAATCAGAAAATCAAATCCTTTGGGCATTGAAAGATGTTAGCTTTGATATTGAGCGAGGATCGGTGGTTGGTATTGTTGGCCGAAATGGCGCAGGGAAAAGCACTTTATTAAAAGTTCTTTCTCGTGTAACAGATCCGACCAGCGGAATTGGTGAAATTCGAGGTCGCGTAGGTTCCTTGTTGGAAGTGGGCACAGGTTTTCATCCCGAATTAACCGGACGTGAAAATATTTACCTGAATGGCGCTATATTAGGGATGAAACGTACAGAAATAGAGCAGAAATTTGATGAGATTGTTCAATTTTCTGAAGTTGAAAAATTTATTGACACACCAGTTAAAAGATACTCAAGTGGAATGTATCTGCGATTAGCTTTCGCTGTTGCAGCTCATTTGGAACCTGACATCCTGGTGGTTGATGAGGTGCTTGCTGTTGGTGACGCAGAATTTCAAAGGAAATGCCTTGGAAAAATGAGTGATGTCGCTGAACAAGGTAGAACGGTTTTATTTGTTTCGCATAATATGTCCGCAATATTAAGGTTAACGAGTGAGACCATCGTTTTAGAAAAAGGAAAAATTGTAAAACGCGCTCCTTCAGTGGAAGCTGTAGATTACTATCTTTCCAGTGGCTTTGCCGAGACTGGAGAGCGATACTGGGATGATGATGAGATACCACTAACCTCGGCACCTTTCAAACCGATAGCTTTGAGAATAAAAAATGAACAAGGGTTGGTTGTCAACACAATCCGTTCAATCGAAAGAATGTCTATTGAATTTGAATATGAATTAAAAGAACCCATTACTGGTTTACGTGTCGGTTTTTACCTGATGAGTTCCAGAGGAGAATTTATATTCACTACGTTTGATTCCGACGACCCAAAAATTTTTGACGAACTTTCAGTGCGGGAAGCAGGAAGATACACCAGTAGTTGTGAAATTCCAGCTGACACATTTAACGAAGGTCGGTTTGTGATTGGAGTTAATGCCAGTACCTATCGAATCAAGCGATATTTTCAGGATGAACGTGCTATCACATTTAATGTTGATCCTGCAGGAGCACCGGGAATGCAATGGCCAGAGCAAAGATTAGGGCCAATTCGCCCAAGATTACATTGGAAAATTGAGAAGAAATAAGATGACAATCGTTGGAAAAGAAACAATAAAAAAATTTTTTGGAAATATTCCATATACAGCAGAATTGTATTGGTTATTCAGGCAACAGGGAAAACCAATCAATCGTTTTTCATTGCAAAAACTTGAAAGACACCTACCTGAACTCGTAAAACATGCTTCTCAGTTACAAGCAACTTCAGAAAAAGGTAAAAAAATCTTTGTTTTTGCCACGTTGCATTATTGGATAGAACATGCCACTTTGTTAAGTCTTTCTCTTGCAGCACAAGGACATAAAGTAACATTAGGATATTTACCTTTCAGTGAATGGAGATTTCCAATTAATCGATTTGACTTACGAAGGCAGAACATTTATGCGAAAAAAGTTCTGGAAAGAACAGAAAAATTAATCAATCCAATTTCGTTCTTATCTAAACGTGCACCTTATGTGCCCTTGCCAAATGATTTGGAGAACTCAGTCAAAGAGGTTAGTATTTTTGATTCTCAATACACAGAACAGATTGAAGAAATTGAAACAGATAGTGAAATATATAAATTAAGATATAGACGCAACCGTGATGCTGCGCAGTCTTTATTTGCTTGGCTACGTTCTGAAAAACCGGATGTGGTGATCGTTCCAAATGGTACCATTATTGAATTAGGCGTATGCTATCGTGTTGCAAGGTATTTGAAAATTCCAACTATTACCTATGAATTTAGTGATCAGAGAAATCGTTTTTGGATTGCACAAAATAGTGAAATTATGCATCAAAACACAGATGAACTTTGGAATACAAAAATTGATGAAAAGCTCTCAGAAGAGCAACTTGAAAAAGTACGTTCTCTCATGATGTCCAGGCAAAAAGCCAGTCTATTTGAGAATTTTTCTCGTTTATGGCAGGGGATACCAACACAAGGCGCTGATAAAACACGCAATAATTTAGGACTGGACGATCGCCCAATAGTTTTATTGGCTACCAATGTTCTGGGTGATAGTCTGACACTTGGAAGACAGGTCTTTACGAAAAGCATGGCGGAATGGATTGAACGAACCGTTCAATACTTTGTTCCTCGTGAGGATACTCAATTGGTTATCAGAGTACACCCAGGGGAAATAAAAACCCGAGGTATTTCAATTGTAGATACCATTCATAAACTGTTACCGGAATTACCAGAGCAAATTCACTTGATAAAACCTGAAGATAAAGTAAATACGTACGACTTAGTAGAAATCACAGACATTGGTTTGGTTTACACCACAACTGTAGGGATGGAAATGGCGATGAGTGGAATTCCAACGATTGTGGTCGGACAAACTCATTATAGAAATCGGGGATTTACGATAGATCCAGATTCATACGTGAATTACTATAAATTATTAGGTTCATTATTAGAAAATCCAAAAGAACATCGATTGCCAACAGATCAAATAGATTTGGCTTGGAAATATGCCTACCACTTCTTTTTTGATTTTCCTAAACCATTCCCTTGGCATCTCGTACGTATGTGGGAAGACTACAAACAAAATAATTTGTTAGAAGTTCTGAATACAGAAAAATTTGAAGAATATAAGGAATCCTTTGAAAACTTAGTCGGAGAGCCAATTAAATGGTTGGCCCCTTAAAAAGAAGGCACTATTTAATGAGTGAAACTGAAATAAAAAAACAAGTTAGAAATTTCTACGATCAAATTGGATGGAAACTTGAATCTGATGGCTTTTATCAAAATGCCAGGTATGAAGATTTGCGACCAGTAGCTAAAGAATATATTGAAAAATGTCATATGCGTGTAAATCGTTATTTAATCAAGGAAGGAAAATATCTTTTAGATGCCGGGTCTGGCCCAATTCAATATCCAGCTTATTTAACATATATGGATGGTTATCAGTATCGTCTTTGTATGGATATATCTATTATAGCTTTACAAGAAGCATGGAAGAGAATTGGGAAAAATGGATTGTTTGTTGTCGGTGATGTTGCACATTTACCCTTCAAGGATGATTCTTTTGATGGGGTTGTTTCGCTCCACACATTGCACCATTTACCTTTAGAAGAACAGAAGATTGCATATAGAGATATCTACCGAGTTTTGAATGTCGAAAAAAATGCGGTAATTGTAAATGGTTGGACGAAGTCCAAATTGATGACACGATGGTCCTGGTTACTGAAGATAATGGACCGAATTGGAACCATCGTCCTAAAGTTACGTGGCAAAAATCAATTGCAAAATAATAAAAGCGAGGAGATAAAAACAAATGAAAAGAAAAATCTCCCTAGGAAGCAAACCGGTACATTTGTTGAAAAATTAAATGCACAATGGTTGCGTAATGAGCTTAAAGAAATGGATATTGAAATTCTCGTTTGGCGCAGTGTCAGTGTAAAGTTTTTGAGGGCAGTATTTCACCAGGCACTTGGTGGTAAATTTTGGTTAAGAGTCTTATTCTTTTTGGAAGAAAAATATCCCAGGTATTTTGGCGAAAATGGTCAATATCCTTTGATCGTTATCCGAAAGTAAGAATGGAGAAAAAATATGGAATGGTCAAATAAAGTTGTGTTAATTACCGGGGGAACGGGATCATTTGGCAAAAAATTGACTCGAATTTTGTTGGATGAATATAAACCAGCCAAAATCATCGTATTTAGCCGGGATGAGTTAAAACAACATGAAATGCGCGCTGCAGGATTTGATGCTCCCAATCTTCGTTTTTTTATAGGTGATGTTAGAGACGAATCGAGGTTAAAAAGAGCTTTTGAAGGAGTGGATATTGTAGTCCATGCCGCTGCTTTGAAGCAGGTACCAGCTTGTGAGTACAACCCCATGGAAGCCATAAAAACCAATATTTTAGGCAGTGGTAACGTAATCGATGCTGCTCTGGACGCTGGAGTTGAACGTGTGGTAGCCCTGAGCACAGATAAAGCTGTCAATCCGGTGAACTTATATGGAGCCACCAAGTTAGCAGCTGAGAAACTTTTCATTCAAAGTAATTCATATGCCGGTGGTAGGAAAACCCGTTTTTCCTGTGTGCGTTATGGGAATGTGGTTGGAAGCCGAGGGAGTGTAGTCCCGGTATTCTTGAAACAAAGAGATAATGGTGAAATTACCATTACAGATGATCGCATGACGCGATTTTGGATCTCACTGGAACAAGGTGTGCGTTTTGTCATTCGATGTGCTGAACAGATGTACGGTGGAGAAGTCTTTGTTCCAAAAATTCCAAGCATGACGATTACTGAATTAGCCAAAGCGATTGCCCCAAATGCAAAAGTAAATGTCATTGGCATTCGTCCAGGAGAAAAATTGCATGAGGTTCTCATATCGGAAGATGAAGCCAGAACAACAGTGGAAATGGATGATATGTATGTAGTTCAACCAGCGGAAGCATTATGGTTTGGTCATGCCTGGGAAAAACAAGGCAAATTGATCACTAATGAATTTCGGTATGCCAGCAATACGAACTCTGAGTGGTTGGATGTAGATCAAATTAATTCCATCATTTTACCCATTGAGCAAGATTATTTGGCTGGAAAATTATAAATGACTCGCTTTCTTGTCACTGGGGCTAGTGGCTTATTAGGATTGAATTTCTCCTTACACACTTCAAAAATGCATGAGGTAGTTGGCACATTTAATCAAAACAAATTAAAAAATGTCCCATTTCACATGTTAGCTTTTGATTTAAGTCGGAAAAATAATTCCTTCTCCAGGATAGACGAGATAAATCCAGATGTTGTTATCCATTGTGCGGCAATGGCAAATCTAGAAGAATGTGAAAAATCTCCAGAGCAAGCGCGATATCTCAATTCTGAATTGCCAGGGATATTTGCTAATTATTGTAAAAAAAACGACATTAAATTTGTGCATATATCAACTGATGCAGTTTTTGATGGCAAAAGTGGTAATTACAATGAACAAGATCAACCCAATCCCTTATCAACTTACGCAAAAACGAAATTAGAAGGGGAGTATCTTGTGAATGAAGAGAATGATCATGCCATTATTGCACGAGTAAATTTTTTTGGATGGAGCATTTCCGGCAAAAGAAGTCTTGGAGAATTTTTCTACAACAATCTAAAAGCGCAAAATTCTATTAATGGATTTGTAGATGTCATGTTCTGTCCTCTGTATGTATCAATATTAACAGACCTCATATTGAATATGGTTGAAAAACAATTATCTGGTCTTTATCATGTCGTTTCTTCCAATTCCATGTCCAAATATGATTTTGGTTGTGAAATTGCAGATCAATTTAAATTTGACTCCTCTGTTATTCATCCGATTTCAGTGGATAAAAGTGAGCTTATCGCTGAAAGATCGAAGAATTTAACGCTCTCAACAGAAAAAATAACCCGTGATCTTGGCAAAACCCTCCCTAGAATTAAGCAAGGAATCCGTTCTTTTTACAAGGATCATCAAAATGGGTATGCAAAGAAAATTCGGACTTTAAGTTTTGACCCAAACTGATAAAAAGGTAGGAAAAAATGGAAATAAAAATCGGAAATAAAGTAATTGGAAAATCTCATCCAACCTATTTCATTGCTGATATTGCTGCAAATCATGACGGAAGCTTAGATCGAGCAAAGTATCTCATTCGATTAGCAAAAAAAACCGGAGCAGACGCAGCAAAGTTTCAGAATTTCAAGGCAGCAAAAATTGTATCAGATTATGGGTTTAAGAATCTAGGTGGTCAACAATCCCATCAGGCAAAATGGAAAAAATCTGTCTTCGAAGTATATCAAGATGCTTCCATTCCCTTCGATTGGTCGAAAGAACTTAAAGAAACTTGTGATGAGGTGGGTATAGATTATTTCTCCTCACCTTATGATTTTGACGCCATTGATTATCTGGATCAATACATGCCTGCATTTAAAGTAGGATCAGGCGAAATTGACTGGATCGAAGCATTGCAGCGTATGGCTTCAAAGGGCAAACCAGTAGTTTTAGCCACTGGTGCCTCTGATATTGGCGAAGTACAACGGGCTGTACATGCAGTTCTAAAGATCAATCCCCAATTAGTCCTCATGCAATGCAATACCAATTACACCGGGAGTTTGGAAAACTTAAAGTATGTCAATTTGAATGTCCTGAAAACTTATGAAATTCTGTTTCCTGAGGTTATTTTAGGATTATCAGATCACACACCTGGCCATGCTACTGTCTTGGGTGCGGTTGCTTTAGGTGCAAGGGTTGTTGAGAAGCATTTTACGGATGATACCAAACGGGAAGGACCAGACCATCCGTTTTCCATGGATCCCGAAGCGTGGGAAGATATGGTATCTCGCACGCGAGAATTAGAAGCAGCTTTAGGTAGTACTGATAAAGTGATCGCGGAGAATGAGAAAGAGACAGCAGTTATCCAAAGACGTTGTGTCCGAGCTGCCCGTGATTTAACAACGGGTGAAATAATCACCAGAGAAATGCTGGATGTGCTGAGACCAGCAACCATTGGTGCCATAAAACCCTACGAAATTGAAAATGTGATTGGTACCAAAGTTCATGTTGACATCCCTGCCGGAAAAGAAATACGCTGGACTGATCTGATCTAAGCTGGATTATCTACGATGTCTGTTAATCAGAAAGTTCTCTTTTTCAGTCGTGATTTTTCGACACATGATCAACGTTTCTTGACTTCATTGTTAGAAACTGATTATGAGGTGGCGTACCTTCGATTGGAAAACCGAAGTAGACGAAATGCAGAAGAAGTTCTTCCAGACACCATTAAGATATTCCCGACTTTGAATCAAAACTCCTATTTTAGTTATCAAAAAACCTTGAAAAATTTGAATAAATTGAAGAAGATTATTCATGAGTTTAACCCCAACCTCATTCATGCTGGGCCGATTCAAACCTGTTCTTTTTTAACAGCATTATCAGGTTTCTCTCCTTTGGTCACTATGTCTTGGGGCTCCGATATCCTTGTGGATAGCGAAAAAAATATTCTAAATAAATGGATCACAAAATATACTTTAAAGAAAACCAATCACTTTCTTGGGGATTGTGAAACAGTTAAAAAGAAGGCAATCCAGTTTGGATTTCCACAAGAAAGAATCACAATATTTCCTTGGGGAATTGATTTGGAAAAATTTTTCCCTTCAAACAACTCGGATTTAAGGAATGAGCTAGGCTGGCAGGATAACTTCATTATCTTATCCCTGCGATCCTGGGAAACCATCTATGGGGTTGATGTAGTAGTAAATGCATTTACTGAAGCCAGCAAGTTATTACCCGAAATTAGATTGCTTTTATTAGGGGATGGATCTCAAAAAGATATAATTTATCAAATGGTTTCAGAAGCTGGAATCTCAGATAAAGTTCATTTTGGTGGCTTGATTGCCCAAAAGAATTTGCCAGATTATTACCAAACGGCTGACCTTTATGTCTCAGCTTCTTATAGTGACGGGTCATCAGTTTCCTTAATGGAAGCCTTAGCATCTGCCTTACCACCTTTAGTTTCTAATATTCCCAGCAACCATGAGTGGATCAAAGAAGGAAAAAATGGTTGGCTGTTTAAAGTTGGTGATGTTGAGGATTTGAAGAGAAAGATCATTACTGTAGTCGATAATAAAGCTAGATTATCTGATATTCAAAAGCAAGCACGCCAAACAGCTGAGGAAAAGGCTGATTGGACCCTCAATTTTCAAAAATTAATGAACGCATACCAAATGGCTTAATCTGTTTAATTCTAAAGGAGTTATCAGGTAATCCTGATTATGATGAGTAAAGATAAAAAAGTTGTGGCAATCATACAAGCAAGAATGACATCCAGCCGTCTTCCAGGAAAAGTGATGCGGGAGATTGTTGGGTATCCAATGATCTATCATGTGATTAATCGTGTCGGGTTATCAAAATCGATTGATGAGGTTGTTGTAGCCACAACTACTGATACGCAGGATGATGAAATCGCACAGTTCTGTCAAGAAAATAATATATCCTGTTTCCGCGGGCATCCATTCGATGTTTTGGATCGCTTTTATCAAACCGCTAGATCCCATCAGGCAAATGTTATTGTTAGGATAACAGCTGATTGTCCACTCATGGATCCTGAATTAATTGATGAGTTGGTCAATGACTTCTTGGCATCAGAGGTAGATTTTGCTGCAAATCGTTTGCCACCACCCTGGAAACGAAGTTATCCCATCGGATTGGATATTGAAATCGTTTCATTTATGAATTTAGAAAGAGCCTGGAAAGAAGCGACTTCTACATTTGAACGGGAACATGTTATGCCCTATTTCTATGATGAACTAGACCGCTTCAAAATTCTAGTAAAACATCATGATCCAGATTATGGTGTCAGGCGCCTGACTGTTGATACCCCTCAGGATTTAGAATTTGTAAGAAAAATTTTTGAACATTTTTCTCCCGAAATTAGCTTCTCGTGGATTGAGGTAATGGATTTGTTGAACAAAAAACCTGAGTTAGAACAAATAAATGCTACCGTTCCAGCAAAAAAAGTTGATGATGTGGATGAACGATTTCTAGAAGGTGGAAAATGAACTCCCCTAAAATGACAATTTTTTCTGCCCCGAAGCCGTTTAACGATCCGCACATTGCAACGATTCAATATAATGCGATTCAATCCTGGAAGAAGTTAGGGTCTGATGTTGAGGTAATCCTGATTGGTGATGAGTATGGTGTAAAAGAGGTAGCTGATGAATTAGGTGTCCATTTTAATGGTGAGGTAAAACGTAATTCTTTAGGTACACCACTAATATCTTCGATTTTTAATTTAGGGAGAACAATAAATAACAGTCCACTTTTAGCATATATCAATGCTGATATTTTAGTATTTGCTAATTTCTTGGAAACGGCAGTTTATGTTTCCGAACAATTAAGTAAATTTTTGCTGGCTGGCCAACGGTGGGACATGAATATTCTGGAAAGAATAGAATTCTCCATTGGGTGGGAAGAGCAACTAAAAACCGTATGTCTTTCTGATGGCAAATTGCACTCCAAGGCAGGCAGTGATTACTTTGTTTATCCTAGAGAATGTTTTCAAAAAATCCCAGATTTCGCTGTAGGAAGAGCAGGTTGGGATAATTGGATGTTTTACCACGCCAGAAAAAATAAATGGGCTTGTATTGATGGCACAAAATCAATTCAAATCATCCATCAAAATCACGATTATTCGCATTTACCTCCTGGTAAAAAACATTATCGATTGCCTGAGTCTTATGAAAATGTTAAGTTAGCTGGTGGGCAATTGTCCATTTTCACATTGCTTGACACAAATTATGAAATATCACAAGATAAAATTAAAAAAATTCCTTTAAGTTGGAGAAAGTTTTGGCGAGAAATTGAAATAATTCCAGTAATCAATACAAATCAAAAATGGTTTTCGTATTTATTTTTTACCATATTTCATCCAATTAAGTCATATTACTTGATTCGAAATAGGTTTCGAGTCAAGTTGAACGAGAGGAAAAATGCGTAAGGGACAAAATCCTGCAAAATTTGTGAATACTGTAGCAAAACCTTCCGACATAACAGTTGTGGTATTAAGTTATATTCCATATCAAAGTGGCTTCTATGCCAATACATTACAAGTCCTAGATACGTGCTTGAAATCAATTCGAAATGAAACCCAATTAGATTTTGATCTTATGGTTTTTGATAATGGAAGTTGTGAAAAAGTACAAAAGTATTTGCTCGAAGAAAAAGTAAAAGGGAATATTCAATTTTTGATCTTGTCGGAAAAGAATTTAGGGAAAGGGGGAGCCTGGAATATAATTTTTGAGGCAGCACCCGGAGATTTAATTGCCTATGCAGATAGCGATATATATTTTCATGAGAATTGGCTTTCAAAGAGTAAAGAAATTCTGGATATTTATCCAAATGTAGGAATGGTAACAGCAAGACCTTATATCACGGATCAACAATACAACACTAACACTTTAGAGTGGGCAAATTCCAAAGAGGAAGTTATTACTGAATCGGGAAAGTTACTTTCTTGGGAAAACATTTCAAGTTTCCTATTGAGTTTGGGAAGAACTGAAGAAGAAATTATTAATGAATTTGAATCAAATGATGTTACCAGACTGACCTTTAAAGAAATAGATGCAATTGTTGGGGCATCTCACTGGCAATTTTTGACGAGAAAGGAAACGATTAAAAAATTTTTACCTTTTGATATGAGTCGCCCAATGGGTCAGGTCAATCGACTAGATCAACGAATGAATGAAGAACGTTACTTGCGGTTAATGACACCTGAAGTTTTAGTAGACAATTTAAGTAATACCTTGGAAGAAAACTCATTTGAGTCGGTGAAAAATAAAAAAAACAAACAGAAGAAATTCATTTATAATCTTCTTGACTTACCATTTATTAAACCAATATTATTATTTATTCACCATCGAATTTTTTTGGCATATTTTGATCGGTAATTTTGTGAAATTATCACTTAACTATGAATAACAATCCAGAATTAAGCTAATGGACAGAACATAAAAATTAGCAAGAATTTAGGAGAATGACATGCGGTTTCTTATCACTGGGTTTGGTTCTATTGGTCGAAGACATTTTCGTAATCTGATTACGCTTGGTTACAAAGACATAATCCTGTTACGGTCTAATAAAAGCACCCTGGATACTTCCGAACTGGAAGGATATATTATCGAAACTAATTTGGAGGCAGCCCTATCTCATAAACCCGATGCTGTCATCATATCCAATCCCACCTCCCTTCATTTGGAGGTGGCTATTCCTGCAGCTAAGCAGGGATGTCATTTATTCTTTGAAAAACCAATTTCTGATTCGATGGAACGAATTCCATATTTGCTTGATGCACTCAAATCAGGTGGTGGAAAAGCCGTAACCGGATTTCAATACCGCTTTCATCCCGGATTAAGACAGGTAAAAGAATGGATTGAATCAGGTAAAATAGGAAATGTGGTTCATGCTCGATCTCATTGGGGAGAATACCAGCCTGGCTGGCATCCTTGGGAGGATCACCGCAAAAGTTATAGTGCAAGAAAGGATCTAGGAGGAGGAGTGATTCTCACCTTGTGTCATCCGATTGATTATTTTCGTTGGATGTTTGGTGAAATAAATGCTGTTTGGGGGGAATACAATCCTATTAGTTCTTTACAGATTGAGACGGAAGCCATCGCAGATATTGGTTTAGAGTTTGATAACTTGCTTGGCCATGTTCATTTGAATTACATCCAAAGGCCAGGACGACACGCCATTGAAATTATCGGCGATGCAGGAACGATCACCTGGGATAATAAAGAAGGTGTTGCAGAATGTTATTCAGCAAAAAATGATCAATGGGAGAAATTCACCCCTGCTTCTGATTTTGAAAGAAATACTCTTTTTATTGATGAATTAAGCAACTTTATTGATACCATTCAAGGAAAATCTGACCCTGTCTGTACCTTGGAGGATGGGATTAGAATTCAGAAAATCGTGGATGCGATCTATAGAAGTCAAATTGAAAAGCGTAAAATAGACTTGGACTAACTCGAGTATACCTAGAAGAAAAGGAAACCGAATGGGAACAATCTTTGAAAAATTTAGCATGAATGGGCTGACTGCGATTGTGACAGGTGGTGCCGGGCTATTAGGAAAGCAATTTTCAAAAACATTAGCGGAAGCGCAAGCCAATGTAATCGTGGCTGACCTTTCAATTGAGAAAGCAGAAGAAGTTGCAAAAGGATTACGCGAAAGCGGATACAAGGCAATAGCCATTCAAGTGAATGTGACTGATAAAGCATCGGTCGATTCCATGGTTGATCAATCAGTTGACCAATTTGGTGGTGTAAACGTCTTGGTTAATAGTGCTGCAATGGATCCGAAATTTGACCAGGAAAATGCCGGTCAACATAACAATAGTTTTGAAGATTACCCTGTGGAGATGTTCCGGGAAGCTTTAGATGTCAATCTGACAGGGATGTTTCTGTGTTCTCAAGCAGCCGTAAAAGCTATGTTGAAAGATAAAAAAGGCTCCATCATTAATATTTGCTCCACCTATGGGCTGGTAGGGCCTGATCAACGGCTCTACGAACGCGAAGGTCAACCCAGACAATATAAGCCGGTTTTCTACACAGTTTCTAAAGCTGGTGTTCTTGGATTAACCAAATATTTAGCGACGTATTACATGGGAACACAAATTCGAGTGAATGCATTAACCCCTGGGGGGGTGTACAATCAACATGACGAAGTATTTACAGAAAGATATTCTGCCAGAACAGTATTGGGACGAATGGCTGAACAGGATGAGATGAACGGTGCTTGTTTGTTCCTGGCTTCAGATGCTTCATCCTATATGACTGGCGCGAATCTTGTAGTAGATGGTGGCTGGACAGCATGGTAAAAGATAAGTTGGAAGTACTTGCAATTATTCCAGCGCGAGGTGGTTCAAAAGGTATTCCTCGTAAGAATATCAAGTTGTTTGCAGGGTATCCATTGATTGCGTATAGCATTCAGGCCGCATTGAACTCAAAATACGTCACTCGTACCATCGTTTCCACTGATGACGATGAAATTGCTTCCGTCGCTAAAGAATATGGCGCGGAAGTTCCATTTCTAAGACCTGAGGAATTTGCACAAGACCAAACATTGGATTTTCCGGTATTTGAAAATCTTCTGAAAACGCTGAAAGAATCAGAAGGGTATTATCCTGATTTAGTCATTCAACTTCGGCCAACCTCGCCAATCAGACCCATTAACTTGGTGGATGATGCGATTGAAGAAATTTTCAATGATCCAGAAATTGACTCCGTGCGAGGAGTGGTTCCTTCCGGTCAAAACCCGTATAAAATGTGGAAAATTGATAATAAAAGCGGGCTAATACAAGGTTTATTAAAATTAGAAGGAATTGAAGAGCCTTATAATTCAGCTAGACAATCATTACCGGACACATATTGGCAAACCGGACACATCGATGTCATTCGCACTAATGTAATCCTCGAACAGAAATTGATGTCTGGAAGAAAGATTAAACCTATCCATATCCATCCGGATTTTACTGTCGATCTTGACAAGCCGGCTGATTGGCAAAAAGCAGAATGGCAGGTTTGGTATGGTGGCTTGGATATGGTGACACCGGGTAATAAAAGGCGACCTATTCCGGAACAAATTGATTTGGTTGTGTTTGATTTTGATGGTGTTATGACCGATGATATAGTCTATGTCAATCAGGATGGGATTGAAATGGTAGCGGCTAATCGACGCGATGGAATGGGAATCAGTTTGATGCACAAAGCTGGCAAAAAAATGATTGTTCTTTCCAGTGAGGTCAACCCTGTAGTTAAAGCTCGTTGTGAAAAATTAAAGTTACCTTTAATTCAAGGTGTGGAAAAGAAAGCTGAAGTTTTGCAGAAATATCTCAAGGAAAATTCTGTAAATCCTAATCATGTCATATTTATTGGAAATGATGTTAATGATTTACCCTGTTTTCCTATAGTAGGTTGTGCTTTGGTTGTAGCTGATGCACATCCTGCAGCTTTACGACAAGCAGATATAATATTACAGCATAACGGGGGCAAAGGGGCTGTCCGTGAAGTTTGTGATTTATTGTTAGAATCTGAACGAAGCAAATAAGTAAGGAGTCGAAATGGCAAAAGCGATAAAAATCGAAAATAAAATGGTTGGTGAAGGACACCCCGTTTATATTATTGGAGAAATTGGAATTAATCATAATGGAGACCTCGAAATTGCGAAAAGATTAATTAAAGAAGCTTATTTGGCAGGTCTAGATGCTGTTAAATTCCAAAAAAGAACACCTGAAATATGTGTTCCCAAAGAACAACAATCCCAGATGCGTGATACCCCCTGGGGATATATCAGTTACCTTGATTACCGTTATAAAGTTGAATTTGGAGAGGAAGAATACCGGGAGATAGACAAATTATGCAAAGATCTGGGAATCACCTGGTTTGTCTCTGTCTGGGATGAACCTTCTGTGGATTTTATCGAAAAGTTCGACCCTGCTTGTTACAAAGTGCCATCAGCATCCATGACAGACTTGCCTTTGTTGCAAAAATTACGATCAACTGACAAACCAATTATTATGTCAACCGGCATGTCAACAATGGATCAAATTCGAACTGCAATTCAGGAAATTGGTGGTGAGAATTTGATCATTACTCATACCACCAGTGCTTACCCATGTCCACCGGATGACCTGAACCTAAGGATGATCGAAACACTTCAAAAAGAATTTGATTGCCCCATTGGTTATTCTGGTCATGAGGTGGGATTGGTTCCTTCAGCAATCGCCGTTTCATTAGGAGCTTGTCTTGTAGAAAGACACATTACCCTGGACCGAGCTATGTGGGGTTCTGACCAAGCAGCTTCAGTAGAACCTCAGGGGATGGAAAAACTTGTCAAATATATTCGTGTTACCGAACAAGCCTTGGGTGATGGTGTGAAAAAGGTCTACGATAGTGAAAAATCTTCATTGCAGAAACTTCGCAGGGTAACTTCTTTCTAATGATTCGTAAGTATAAAAAAATCCAAACCGGGCTCAGGCAACGTTGGATACACTACAACAATAATAAAAGAATAGAAAACCTTGCTAAGGATGTAAAGAACCATTCTAAATCGTTGAATCAACGACCGGTCATCTTTATGGGTGTATCGACCCGACTCCAAGGGATGAGTCTCAATGCCGGATTTTCATTAATCTCAAACTGGAGTTTGCAACTTCAAGGGGTGCCGACGATTCAATTTGTCTGTCAGGCAGGCATGGATCATTGTATGCTTGGGAGTATTTTGAACAACCCATTAGATCCACCTCCCTGTAATATTTGCATCAGGCAATCAAAAGCATTGTATGTTCATTCGGATACTGAGTGGTTTACGAATCAACCAAACCAAGAGGTTAAATCTCAATTAAAGAATCTATCCATTCAGGAACTCTCTGAATATCAGTATCTGGATATCCCATTTGGATCCCTCGTCTTGCCTGCAATTCGATGGGTATTGAGGCGTTATCATTTGCCAGAGAATGACACAACCAAAACGTTATTTATCAATTATATTTTGGCTGCAGAAAGTATCGCCAATCAATTTCAAAAATTAATCAAGCGGGTTAACCCGCTAAAAGTAGTTGTGTTTAATGGAATGTCTTTTCCAGAAGCGACTGTTAGGTGGGTATCGCTTAAAAACAATATTCCTGTAATCACTCATGAAGTAGGGCTGCAACCTTTCACTGCTTTTTTTTCATATGATCATGCAACTGCTTATCCAATAGAAATCCCGAGTGAATTCATTCTTAACGACGAGCAAAATCGCATCCTTGATAATTATTTGGAACAACGCTTTCAAGGAAACTTCACCATGGCTGGAGTTCGCTTTTGGCCAACCATGCGAACACTCAGTGAATCATTTTTAAAGTTATCATCTCACTTCAAACAAATCATACCAATATTTACCAATGTCATATTTGATACTAGCCAATCATATGCAAATGTCGTTTTTGAACATATGTTTGAATGGTTGGATACTACATTGGAAGTCATCCAACAACATCCCGAAACCTTATTTGTAATTAGGGCTCATCCTGATGAAGCCAGACCAGGTAAATCAAGCCGGGAGAGCGTAGCTGATTGGGCTAGGTTGAATCGGGTGGATACATTGGAAAATGTTGTATTTGTCGATGCTACAGAATATTTTAGTTCTTACGAATTAATTCAAAAATCAAAATTTGTGATGATTTACAATTCAACGATTGGATTAGAAGCAACTCTTTTAGGTGTTCCTGTGTTATGTGCTGGAAAATCACGGTTTACACAAATTGAAACAGTGTATTTTCCAAAATCAAAAGGTCAGTTCTTAGAAACCTTTGAAAAATTTTTAAACAGTGAAAAAGTGGATCTTCCACTAGAATTTGTAGAAAACACAAGGAAATTTTTATACACCCAGCTATATCGCGTTTCGATTCCATTTGGTTCATATTTAGAAGAAGATCGTGTGTGGAATGGTTATGTTCAATTGAAGGATTTTAAATGGCAGGAACTTCTGCCAGAGAATTCTGAAACTTTGAAAGTTATATCAGAAGGGATTTTGAAAGAATCTGCTTTCGAATTAATAAGATGAGTCCATTTTGTTCAATCGTGATTCGAGCCTTTAACGAAGAAAAACATATCGGAAAATTATTAGATGGAATTCACCACCAAACCATCAAGAATCTTCAGATAATTTTGGTGGATTCTGGTTCGTCTGATAACACTACGAAAATTGCGCAGGAATTTGGAGCAGAGGTTGTTCATATTCAACCTCAGGATTTTACATTTGGGCGTTCATTGAACCTGGGTATTTCACATGCAATAGCAGATCTTGTTGTTTTCGCCAGTGCTCATGTTTATCCAGTTTACCCAGATTGGTTAGAAAGACTTTTGGAACCATTTGATGATGAAAAAGTAGGGATAAGCTATGGCAAACAACGTGGGATGGAAACGACACAATTTTCCGAACACAGAATTTTTGAACACTGGTTTTCTGATGGATCTACTAATAACCAAACCCATCCTTTTTGCAATAACGCCAATGCTGCAATTCGGAAAAAACTTTGGCAACAACATCCTTATAATGAAACGTTGCCTGGGTTAGAAGATTTAGAATGGGCTAAATGGGCATTTGATCATGGTCATAAAATTTCTTATGTGGCTGAAGCTGAAATCATCCATGTTCATAACGAATCCTGGCGTGGAATTTCGAATCGTTACCGTCGAGAAGCAATGGCATTTAAGATGATCTACCCGAATGAGCAGTTTAATTTATTAGATTTATTTAGTGCATTCTTTTCTAATGTGAAAAATGATTTATCAATTGCTAAAAAAGATAAAATTATTAAGAAAGCCTGGAAATCCATCATTGGATTTCGTTGGAACCAGTTTTACGGTACATACTTAGGTTATCATCAATCAGGACCATTAACCTGGCAATTAAAACAGACTTTTTATTATCCACGCAATGGGCAGCTATCAAAGAAGAAAGAAAGAGATATTAAACCTATACAGTATCAGGATCAGTTCGGAAAGGATGAAAAATGAATGGAAGATTGAAAATTGTTGCACTTGTCCCAATGCGACACCATTCTGTGAGGGTACCAGAAAAGAATTTCCGATCAATTGCTGGGAAACCTTTGTACCATTACATCATTTCATGCTTATCCTCAGTTGAGGAAATCGACCAAATAGTTGTTGATACGGATAGTCCTAAAATAATTGAAGGTTTGAATAATTATTTTCCAGAAGTAAAGATCATCGAAAGGGCTGAAAACCTTCGGGCAGATACTGTGCCTATGAATGAAATTTTATTGCATGATATTAAAGAAGTAAAAGCAGATCTTTATTTGCAAACCCATAGCACCAACCCCTTGTTAAAACCAACTACCGTCTCAAAAGCAATTAATCAATTAATAAGCAATATGCCAGCTTATGATTCATTATTTTCAGTCACAAAATTGCAGACTCGCTTTTGGGATCAATTAACAAGACCCATTAATCATAATCCTTCAATCTTGTTGAGAACACAAGATCTTCCGCCGATTTACGAAGAAAATTCTTGTATTTATTTATTTGAAAAAGAAACTTTAATTGAAAATCGTAACCGAATTGGTGAGCGACCGATGATGTACGAAATAGATCGCTCCGAAGCGTTTGATATTGATGAGGAGTTAGATTTCCTATTGGCAGATTTAATGATTTCGCACCAGGCAAAGAGCGATTTGGTATAATCCATCAAGAATTCATTCCCAGGGAGATTTATGAGACCTACTGTTTTATTGTCCGCACCTTATATGGTCCCATTTAAGGATCGATTTGTTCCACTACTAAATGAACACGGTATTGAAGTAATCATTCCTGATGTACATGAACGCTTATCTGAAGACGAGTTATTGGTTTATGCGGGAAAAGTAGATGGTGTTATTTGTGGTGATGATCGTTTTACTAAAGATGTCATCAATGCGTATCTTCCAAGATTAAAGGTCATTTCAAAATGGGGGACTGGGATAGACTCAATCGACAAACCATATGCAAATTCAGTTGGTGTAATGGTAGGCAATACGCCTAATGCCTTTACATTGCCTGTTTCTGATAGTGTAATCGGTTATATTTTGGCATTTGCACGAAGATTGCCCTGGATGGATACACAAATGAAATCTGGTGAATGGGATAAGATACCTGGGCGTTCATTAAGTGAATGCACATTGGGAGTAATTGGGGTTGGAAATGTTGGTAAAGCTGTAATTCGCCGTGCAAAAGCTTTTGGTATGAACCTTTTGGGAAATGATATTCGAGATATTGAACCAGAATTCCTCATTGAGGAAGGATTAAAAATGGTTCCACTTGAAGAATTACTAAAAAAGTCAGACTTCATCAGCATAAATTGTGATTTGAACCCAACAAGTTATCATTTGATTAATAAAAGCACTTTAGAACATGTGAAAAAAGATGCAGTCATGATCAATACTGCTCGTGGTCCCATCATAAATGAAAATGATTTAATTCAATGGTTACAAGGAGGAAAGATTGCTGGGGCAGCATTGGATGTTTTTGAAGTAGAACCACTACCAGTCGATTCTCCCCTGAGAAAATTGGACAATGTGATGCTTGCCCCTCACAATTCAAATTCCAGCCCACAAGCCTGGGAGCGAGTACACTGGAATACCATTAAGAATCTTTTGATTGGATTAGGAATTGATAGTTCCAATTCTGACTCATCCAAGAATGGTTAATATAGATGAATAATAAACAACGAGTGATGTTAATTACAGGGGCAGCCGGGGGAATTGGTCGCGCGACGGTGCAACTTTTTTCTGAAAAGGGTTGGGTTGTTATAGGTGTTGACCGCAATGAATTTGGTAAAGATTTTCCAACAGAAGGTCTTTTTACTCAAGCAGATATTTCAGATCCTTCGAATCTTGAAATAATCTACGATGCAGTGAAAAAATTTACGGGCAATTTAGATGCGGTAGTCAATAACGCGGCTTTGCAAGTTGTGAAACCTTTATTGGAAACCACCGTTGAAGAATGGGATGCAGTAATGGCGTCCAATCTTCGCTCAGTTTTTTTGGGTGCAAAATTAGCACATCCACTTCTTAAAAATCGAGGTGGAGGTGCCATTGTAAATGTTTCATCAGTGCATGCCATCGCTACATCTTCCGGTGTTGGCAGTTACGCAGCCAGTAAAGGTGGATTGCTGGCTTTAACCAGATCGATGGCGATTGAATTTGCACAAGACAACATCCGGGTTAATGCAATTCTCCCAGGTGCAGTAAATACACCAATGCTTTCTGCTCATTTGGATCAATTACGTCTTGAAAATCTCGCAAAACGCACCGTGAACGGAAGAATTGGGTTGCCACTGGAATTAGCCCATGCGATTTACTTCCTGGCGGATGAAGAACAATCCTCATTTATGACTGGACAATCAATTGTTGTTGATGGTGGTGCAACAGCAAAATTAAGCACAGAATAACGATATGAAAAGTCAAATAAAAAAAATTCTACCAAAATCCGCTTTCAATTTTCTTAGAGATTCAATAGATGGGGTGAAAAGAATTAAAGAATTGCCAGATGCTTACTTTCATCCCTGGCGTTCACAATCCCGGAAAAACTTGGAAAATTTTCATAATATTCATACTGGCAAGAGATGTTTCATTTTGGGCAATGGTCCCAGTTTGAAAAACACAGATCTCACCAAATTAAAAAAAGAATTTACCTTTGGCATGAACAGGATTTATCTAGCTTTCGACGATCTGGGGTTTGAAACAAGTTACTACGTTTCAGTAAATGATTTAGTGGTTGAACAATGTGCTGATGATATTATGAACTTGAAATTACCCCGTTTTGTCTCCTGGCGGGCAGGTAAAAAATGGTTATCTCAACAGGAGAATCTTAATTTTCTTTACACAACTTACACCGAACCAAAATTTGCGAAAGATATTCGCAATCGATTGTGGGAGAGTGCTACTGTCACTTATGTGGCTTTACAAATTGCTTTTTACATGGGTTTTCAGGAAGCCATTTTAATTGGCGTGGATCACAATTTTGAGACAAAGGGTAAAGCAAATACCACAGTAGTCTCTCAGGGTGATGATCCAAATCACTTTCATCCAGGTTATTTTGGGAAAGGTTTTCGGTGGCAATTACCTGATTTGGAGATGTCCGAAATTGGATATCAAATGGCAAAAATAGCATATGAAAGTGATGGCAGAAAAGTACTTGATGCGACTATTGGTGGCAAGCTAACGATTTTTGAAAAAGTCGCCTACAACCAGCTCTTTTAGTTCGATATCATAATTGAATAAAATATTTATGGATACATACCCCCTAATTTCAATTATTACTCCTTCCTATAACCAAGCTGATTTTTTGGAAATGTCAATCCTGTCCGTATTAAATCAGGATTATCCGAACCTTGAGTATATTATTGTGGACGGAAATTCAACGGATGGAAGTCAGGATATTATCAAAAATTATGAAGATCAATTATCCTGGTGGATTTCGGAAGATGATAATGGTCAGGCAGATGCCTTTAACAAAGGACTCAAAAAGGCAAAAGGGGACTATATAGGTTGGCTAAATTCGGATGATCTTTATTTGAAGGATGCAGTATCTGAGGCAATCGAAATTTTAGAATCAGATCCAGAATTGGTGTTTGTGTTTGGCGATGTGCAATCCATCAATGAAAAAGGCGAAATTATCAACATCATGCGATATGGGGATTGGCAACTAGCTGATTTGATGCAGTTCAGGATCATTGGTCAACCAGCTGTGTTTATGCGGAGAGACTTAGTAGAAAAAGTTGGAGGTTTAGATCCTTCTTTTCATTTCTTGTTAGATCATCATTTGTGGTTAAAGTTAGCTTCTAAAGCAAAAATAAAATATTCGCGCCAATTGTGGGCAGCAGCACGTTTTCACACTTCTGCAAAAAATGTTGCACAAGCAGAAAAATTTGGTCAAGAAGCTTATCGATTAGTGGATTGGATGCAAAACAACCCAGATTTGGAATCAGTTTTTAAAGCAAACAATAAAAAAATTCTTGCTGGTGCTCACCGCATGAATGCGAGATATCTTTTGGATAGCGGCAGGTATTCCGAATCAGCAACGGCTTACTGGAATGGGGCATGCAGCCATTTTGGTACTGTTGTCCCGGAATGGCATCGCTGGTTATATGCGTTGTTTGCACCTTTAGGGCTTTATAAAGTAAAAGATTTATACTTGAAATTGAAGTATAAATTAAATAGGCCGGATCTTAAGGGAAAGAATACATGAATCAATCCAATCAAGATTCTGTTTCAACTGAGAAAATTGGAACTCTTTTCAATAGCAACCGTACTTTATATTTAATTGCAATTGTATTTATTCTTCTATTGGGATTAGCTGTTCGTTTTTATGACTTGACAGATGCACCTTTAGATTTTCATCCTACGCGACAACTGTATTCGGCATTAAAAGCCCGGGGGATGTATTACGAGCAATTGGAGACAGTGGACGAGGATAAAAGAGAATTTGTGGTTGAACAATGGAAAATCCAGGGACTGATTGAACCTCCAGTGATGGAGCGATTGACAGCAACTCTATACCGAATTGTTGGTATTGAAATTCTTTGGATTCCCAGAATATTGTCGATCTTTTTCTGGACAATTGGTGGTGTTTTTCTGCTAGATACAGTAAGGCGGATGGCAGATAAGAATGCAGCCATATTTGCATTGTTATTATTCATGATAACCCCTTACACTGCCATAGCAAGTAGAGCTTTCCAACCTGATCCGTTGATGGTTATGCTAATGATTATTGGTTTATGGGGATTAGTTCGCTGGATCGAAAGTGAGGCTGTTAAGGATGCGATTATTGCTGGTTTGTTTGCTGGTTTTGCCATTTTTATCAAGTCCGTTGTTATTTTTCCTTTAGGATTCTCATTTCTTGCTGTTGTAATTTGGCAAAAAAGATCCTTTAAGAAGATTTTCACATCCTTATCCATCTGGATAATGGCAGGCTTGACATTATCTCCTTATATTCTTTACATGATTTATGGTTTGGTTATCAATGGAGCATTAGAATCCCAATTTAGTTTACGTTTTTTTCCTCAATTATGGATTGATCCTGTATTCTGGTTGAGGTGGAATGAGATGATCTCAAAAGTGGTTGGCTTTGAATTCTTCCTCGCTTCCATCATCGGAATATTGATTATTAAGAAGTCGATCTACCGAGTTTTTCTGTCGTCCCTTCTGATAGGTTATTTTGTGTATGGTTTGACACTTTCTCACCATATTTCAACTCATGATTATTACCAATTACCATTAGTTCCAATTGTCATTATTGGTGTATCTGTTGTTTTTAGTCAAATCATTACAGCTATAAAACATCCTGGATGGGTAACAAATGGAGTTGTTATCGGGGTTTTACTTTTTTATGCTGCTATTAATGCTTGGGATGTACGGGTTACGCTAAAGAGAGCGAACTATGATGGGGAGGTTTCTTTTTGGCAGAAAATGGAAAGTGTTTTTGACAAAAATGATTCGATCATTGGCATTACCCAGGACTATGGTTATCGTTTGAATTATTGGGGATGGACAGGTATCGAAAACTGGATGTCTTCTTCAGATTTTTCATTGCGGGAACTGGCAGGACAAGAATTTGATATGCAAGCCTTATTTGAAAAGGAAGTCGAAGGTAAGGATTACTTCCTGGTGACTCAAATATCAGAGTTGGATCACCAACCTGAAATTAAAAAGATTCTTTACGAAAACTATCGTATCAAAGAAGAAACCAGTGATTATATAATATTCGATCTACACGGGGAAATTGGGAATTAATCAGATGAAACCTCTTGTATCGATCGTTACACCATCATTTAATCAGGCAAAATTTCTGGAACGTACAATAATATCTGTTTTGAATCAGGATTACCCTAACATTGAATACATCATAATGGATGGTGGGTCAACAGATGGTAGTGTTGATATTATTAAAATATATGCGGAAAAGTTGTCATACTGGCAGTCTGAAAAAGATTTAGGGCAAACAGATGCGATTAATAAGGGATTTTTTAAAGCCAAGGGGCAAATACTTGCCTGGTTGAATTCTGATGACACCTATGAACCGACTGCAATCTCTGAAGCAGTTGAATTTCTTCTGAACAACCCCGAAGTAGGAATGGTTTATGGTGATGCTAATTTCATTAATGCTGAAGATGAAATTATTGGGAAGTTTAATGCCAAACAAACCAATTATGAGAAATTACGAACGGGTTTTGTTCATATACCCCAACAAGCATCCTTTTGGAGAGCTATATTATGGCAAAAAGTGGGTCCATTGGATACTTCCATTTATTTTGCAATGGACTATGATTTATGGTTGCGCTTATCCAAAATCAGCAAAATTGTACATTATCCAAAATTATGGGCAAATTTTCGCCTCCATGGAGACACAAAATCAATATCTGAAGATGATCGTTGTTGGCCGGACATGCTAAAAATTCATTATCGTGACGGGGGAAAGTGGTGGCAACCAATTGTTTGGAAATATTGGGTTCGCAAGATGGTAGCTCCTTATATTCGCTATAAAAGAAAAAAAATGATTGAGTAATACCTTTTACAAACAATATAATTATTTTCGAAATTGATCATTCAGGTCGTTATAATTTAATAAAGAGGTCTGGATATGAATCGAAAAATTTTATTATTAAGTCTAATCACAACCGTACTTATTTTATCGGCTTGTTCCACAAGCGAATCTACATTTACACCACAAGTTATTGAAAAAGCAACACCGGTGGATGTGGCAGAGTTAACACCTGAGCCAACAGAAACTGAAGAATTAACTGAAACGAATAAGTCTCCTCAAATCATAGAAACTGAGGAAGAGATTGTTTTAAACAATGTAAGGGAAATTCCGAACCCTGAAAATTACCAATGGGTTGAAATTGTTTCAGGGTTTTCACGCCCATTGGGTATGACATCTTTTTGGGATGAAAATCTGGTGATTTATGTACTTGAGCAAGATGGGATCATTCGTGTTTTGGAAAACAATACTTTATTGGAGCAGCCTTTTTTGGATATCTCAAGCAAAGTAAGCACCCGCGGATCCGAACAAGGCCTATTGGGAATTGCACTTGATCCCGATTTTTTAGCGAATGGTGAATTTTACTTAAACTATACAGATCGTAATGGAGACACTGTAATTGCACGATATTTTGCGAATCCTGATAGAAAAACAGCTGATGCCAACAGTGAACAAATCATTCTTTCCGTTGCGCAACCGTATTCAAATCACAACGGAGGGAATTTAGTATTTGGACCAGATGGTTATTTGTATATAGGTTTAGGTGATGGGGGTTCTGGTGGTGACCCGGAACTTCGTGCTCAAAATCCCGACACTTTGCTGGGAAAAATGCTCAGGATAGCAGTTTCAAATCAGGAAGTTTATGCAATTCCTGACGACAATCCATTTTTGGATAGTGATGGAAGAGATGAAATATTCTCCATTGGTTTACGAAATCCATGGCGTTACTCTTTTGATCGGTTAACAAATGATTTGTGGATCGCTGATGTAGGGCAGGGAAATTGGGAAGAAATCAATTTTACCCCAGTGGATTCTGAAATTGGTTTAAATTATGGTTGGTATTTTTTCGAGGGAACCCATTCATTCAAAGGCGATCCTGCAAGCGTTGAGGAGTATGTTTTTCCAATTTATGAATATGACCATAGCAAGGGCTGTTCTGTTACAGGTGGATATGTCTACCGCGGTGAAACATTGCCAGAATGGTTTGGAGTTTATATTTTTGGAGATTTTTGTAATGGTCAAGTGTGGGGGATCCTACCTGCAGAAAATGGCGAGTGGCAAGTATCAGAATTGTTTGCAACCGGTTTAAACATCAGCTCATTCGGCGAAGATGTTTTTGGTGAACTGTATTTGATCTCTCATAATGGAACAATTTATCAGTTACAAACTAAGTAAAACCTGAAAATGGTATAATTTGACTGAGTATTCCGAAAAATACATGCTGGAGGAAGAAATATGACTGAAAAAAGATGGTTACCAGCTAAGACGCAATTTTGTAAACACGCTGGACAAGATGTTCAATTAGAAGTGCACGTTGTTTTACCTCCTGAATATCTTCCGGACCAACCACCACGTGTGATTGGTCATAGATGTTCACACGGTTTGCAATGCAATTTACTGACCCAACCAACATGTGTTTGGGCTGGTACAAATCCGAATTATGATCCATTTGTAGATCAAGAGTAGCTAGACAAAAGAATTGAAAAAACACCACGGATCACCAGTGGTGTTTTTTGGTTAATTTAATACCTTATTAAATTACTTTTAACTTTTTGCCAATTTGTTTGAAAGCATTCAACCCAAAATCAAGATCTTCCTTTGAGTGTGTAGCGGAAATCATTACTCGAATTCTTGCTTTTCCTATGGGGACTGTGGGGAACCCTAATGCCATTGCAAAAACACCTTCTTCAAAAAGTTCTTTACTAAAATCCTTTGCTAACTTGGCATCACCTAACATAACAGGAGTAATCGGAGTTTGAGATAATCCAGTATCAAAGCCCAATTTTTTCATTTCATCTTTGAAATAATTTCCATTCTCCCAAAGGCGATCTACCAAATCGGTAGATTCTTCCAGCAAATCTACCGCAGTGATACAAGCTGCTACGTCTGCAGGTGTCAATGCAGATGAGAAAATAAATGGTCGCCCACGTTGTCTGATCCAATCAATTAATTTGGCATTACCAGCAACCATTCCTCCCATGACGCCAAATGCTTTCGACATAGTACCAACTTCGATATCTACTTTCCCATGTAACCCAAAATGATCAACAATACCCCGACCACCTTTACCAACTACTCCTTCTCCATGAGCATCATCAACCATGAGCATCACGTCATGCTTACTTGTGACTTCGTAAATTTCATCTAAAGGTGCAAGATCACCATCCATACTGAACACGCCATCTGTAATCGCTAGCAAGCGGCGATACTTTTCTTTATTCTCGAGGATCTTATCCTCCAAGTCTTTAGCATCGGCATGATTAAAGCGAATGATCGTAGCTCCGGATAGTCGACACCCATCAATGATTGAAGCATGATTCAATTCATCTGATAGAATGCCATCTTCTTTGCCTACCAGACAAGGTATCGTTGCTAAATTTGCACTAAATCCGGATTGAAAAGAGATACATGCATCCACACCCTTGAATTGTGCTAATCTTTTTTCCAGCTCAAGATGAATGTCCATTGTTCCAGCAATTGAACGAACAGCACCGGGACCAACCCCATATTCATCAACAACTTTTTTAACAGCATTTACCATTTTTGGGTGATTCGCTAAACCCAGATAGTTGTTTGAACAAAAATTGAGCACTTTTTTCCCATCGACAATTAACCAAGCCCCTTGAGGGGAACCAATTGTTCGTATTTGATTGAACAATCCATTTTCTCTCAAAGATTGGATTTCTTCTTCTACCCATGAAACTCGGTTTGACATATTGCCCTCTTTTCCAGAATATGATCAAAAGATATTTTTGATTATAGCGCAAGCAATAAGTAAAAAAAGGTTACAAAAATCATAAAATCCTGAGATTAGTAGAAATTTTTTGTTTTAATCGACCAAATAACCGAGTTCAATTAATACTTTTTTTACTTTTTCCATTCCAGATGGGTTTATTACAATTGTGGTTGGATTTAGGACTCCCTGGATAAATTTCTTAGCAGAGGAAGATTGAAGTTTTTCAATTGCTGTTGGATCTGCTACTTGCAATAACAGCACATTGTTATAAAAAGCCTGTGTTCCATGAATTTCCCAGTTTTCCAAAGCTGACTTAAGTTTGGGAGGAAATGGATGATTGATTATTGGTTGAATGATTTTAATTAAATGATTTACTTTGAGCGATTGGTTCTTGGCTCGTTCTAATGATTTGGGTGTAATTTGATAAACAAAATTCTCATTATGGATGGTAATCCAATCACAAAACCTGGATATTTGATATCTGATAGCTCTTTTGAAACGAATTGGAACGCTGAATTTTCCATATGAGTCCATCGTTATCTTTTCTTCTTCTGGTTTCAAATGCTCAGGTTTTTGGTTGTAAACCAGATCTTCAAACCATTTCGATTGTTTAAATGCCAATGGCTTTTCATCCGTTGCACTGGAAGCTAAATCAACCAACCCAAACCAATGCAGTGGTTGGGTAATCAGGAAGTAAATATATTCACCATCTACTTCTTTCCAATGATTGAACCCACGCAGATATTCATTCGTATTTTTGTCTCTTATGTACCATGAATCGTAATTGCTAGCAGGTCGTTGAAAATCAGGATTGATTTGATAAATATAAGAAATAAAGCTTTCGATATTCCACCATTGTTCTTTTGGAATTAAAGAAATCTGTTCGATAATAAATTGACGTGCTAATTTTGGGTTATGATCTAAATTCCCATCAATCACCAAATCCGGTAGGAAAAATAATTCATTGATTATGTGACTTTCAATCCAACTTTTTTCTAAAGTCAAAAGGGAATCATTTCTTGTTGATTCCAAAAACAAGCGAATTTTTTCAGGTTCAACAGACCCATTTTCCAAAATTAAATTCACTCCGGAAAGAAGATTTCTTAAGAAGGTTGGCGGTACTTCGCAAAATTGTTTAATATCCTCAAGTTCAAAACCATTGCGCAATGCTGCTAGAATAGTACAGACATCATCCAGGATCCTATCCGTTACAAAATATTTTTCCTCAATTTCTTTTTCAGATGCTTGACGACCTGGAGTTAGTTTTTCCTGAATTTGAATTGGTTTTAATTCATTGAAAATTTCTTCCGGCATAAAAGCGAATTCCTGTGGTTCCGATTCAGTACTTAAAAATGCCCGTCCGATAAAAGCACGATACCAAAGATACTCAGTTGGTGTAGTAGGATGAAGATCAGGCCGTTCGCGATCTCTCTTCGCAGACCCCATTACCTGGATTTCTCCAAAATCTCTGGCAAATTTAGCCCAGGGTATTCTCCCATCATGTTCCAATAATGTGTCGAAGGCAATTTTTACATTTTCTGGAAGTGCTTCATAAATTTCTTTGATAATTTCCGGATCGTTCATCGCCAATGCTAATTGGATTCTGGCTTTATAAGCATCGGGTGCTTTTATTTCAATTCCCCATGCATTCGCCACAATTTTTAAAAAACCGAGATCTTGACCATTGAGTGTATTTTGAATATCTAACATTTTGTTTTTTTTTGTTTCCTGGCATTTGTTTTGAAAAAATTATACAGGAATATTGATAGGATTGTTTGGTGAGTGAAATCAGATCCGAATAATTTTAATTTTTTTCACCACGCAGCAAATCTGACCTAAAAATCCTTCTTATCAAAGTTTAAATTTTCTGGTCAAAAATCAATTATAGAATTATTGTTCTATATTGTCAACGAATTGATCCATAATCCTTGATTTAGTAAATCATATTTAATTGACTTACAATCTGCTTACTTGTATAATTCCTCAAGTCAATCATTTCATTGGATAATAAATGGCGCTAAAAGGCAATCTCAGAGATTTCACCATTACACAATTATTAAACCTAATCAATCTTGCTGGCAAGACTGGAACTTTGTCTGTAGAAGGACCTGCAGACGTTGCAAAAATTACTTTCCGTCAAGGTAAGCTCGTTTATGCCCAGTTAGATCATTTAGATAACAGTCTGGCAGGTATTCTTCGGCGGAATAAAAAGATTTCTAACCGTCAATATTCCATTCTGGCAGAACGTGCTGGAAAAATGAATGACAAAGAATTAGGAATCCTGTTGATTAATGCAGGTTACTTAACCCAATACGATATTATTGAAAGTTTACAACAATATTTTGTGGGGATTGTTCGCCAACTTTTTACCTGGGTAGAAGGAGTATTTAATTTCGAAATCAATTCATTACCTCCCTCCGACAAAATTCCGGTCCGGATGGATTTGGAAAATTTAATTATAGAAGGCTCCAGACAACTTAGGGAATGGGAACAATTACAACAGGAAATTCCATCATTGGATATGTCCCTTAAATTCAGTGAGCGTCCAGGAATAAACATTCGGAATGTAAATTTGAGTGTTGAAGAGTGGCGAGTAGTTTATTATGTCAATCCTAAAAATTCTATTCGTCAAATTGCAAAAGCGACAAAATTAAATGATTTAGAAATTAGAAGAATTGTATATTCCTTATTGCAAGCCGGATTGATTGAAATTATCAGACCACAGGAGAAACCAGTTCCAATTCCACCCAGTGTTCTGGGTAAGACCAGCAGAACCGAACAAAAATCTCTCATTAATAGAATTATTGATCGTATTCGAGCTATCTAAAATGAAGGGAATTTATGCAAACGGTTAAGATCGTAGTTACAGGACCTTTTAGTTCAGGAAAAACAGAATTTATTCAATCGATTAGTGAGATTGATGTTGTTTCGACTGAGCGAAAAATTTCTTTGGACTCTGAAAAGATAAAAAATGCAACAACGGTCGCGATGGATTTTGGACGAATAACGGTTGATAAAGAATTAATTCTTTACTTATTTGGAACACCTGGTCAACGAAGATTTGATTTTATGTGGGAAATCCTGTCGGAGGGGATGTTGGGATTTATTGTTATGGTCGACAGTTCCCGTCCAGAAACATTTAGAGAAGCCAGATATATTCTGGAAACATTCAAAGCTTATGCACCAACTCCATATGTGGTTACTGCAAACAAACAAGATCTTGATGATTCCTGGGATTTAGAAGATATGCGTTACGCATTACGACTGGATCCAAAAGTAAAATTATTGCCTTGTATTGCCCATGATAAAAACTCAGTTAAGAAGGTGTTATTGGAGTTACTCTATACCGTATTGGCTGAGATGGATCACAAATAAGCTTTCCAAATGTCTTCCATCACTACTGATAAAGGCTTACTCCATTATGAAGTGTTTGGTAAAGGAAAACCTGTCATTTTTTTACATGGGTGGTTAGGTTCCTGGGGTTTATGGCAACAAACGATGGAATTTCTTGGGAAAACTAACCGTACTTATGCGTTGGATTTTTGGGGATTTGGGGAATCTGAGGATAAATTAACCTCTTACAACATACACGATTTTGTTGATTTAGTTGAACAATTCATGAATCATTTGGGAATTCAACAAGCTCCATTGGTGGGTCATAGTATGGGGGGAACCGTAAGTCTGATGGCTGCCAAAAAACTTGAAGGTAGAATTAGTAAAGTAGTTGTGATTGGTTCTCCCATCAAAGGGTCCTCATTAAGTCCAGCTTTGAAATTTGCAGGTAATAAATTTGTAGCAGAGAGATTATTCCAATTTTTTGGTCTTTTTAGGAAAATTTTAAAAAAGGTATCGCCCCTAATTTGTAATCATCCTGATTTTCCAGAGATTATTGATAATGATTTATCCAAGACCAATTTAGAATCTTTTCTAAATAGTATTCGTTCATTAAAGCAAATTGATCTTCGTCAGGATCTTCAAACGTTGAAAATACCAGTATTGGGATTATATGGGAATCGTGATAATATAGTATCACCTGCACAAAATAAACAACTTCAGCAGGTAATTCCACAAGCAAAAATCGAAATGTTTCCAAAATCCGGTCACTTTATAATGCTGGAAGAACCGGAGTTGTGTATGCAGCAGATAAAAAAATTTATAAATGAGGAGATCAATAATTTAGAATGACATATCAATCAACTCTAAGTTGCTCTAGCACGATGACCGACATATTGCTGGAGGGGGTGAGAGAAATGATTGGATCATCTGCTACAACCTCAAATACAAAATTGATGAAGGAATTTGTCTCTTTGGAAAATTCATCATTTACAAATTCTGAACAAGAGTATTTTTCAGAACCTAATTTTCTGGAACTGTTAAAGATTGCCCCCTCAATTTATGGAGAGCGAGGAGCATCAGGTATTGCTCTTAGAATTGGCGAAGCGAGTTTTAGATGTTTCTTGAGAAGAAAAGGCAAAGAGTACACATTAACTGAAAATTCTTATCGGTTAATGAATTCTCAACATAGAATTTTATTTGGATTAAATAAGTTGGCAGAATTTGCTAATCAAAATTGTGGGGCGCAAACAATAGTTTTTGAGGATGAAAGTAGATGGTTTTGGAAGGTTGAGTTTAAGAAACTTAATTTTGTTTCATCACAATTACTGGCATCTTACACGATCGGCTTATTGCGAGAGTTTTTTTCATGGACCAGTGGAGGGCGATTCTATCCAATTGAAGATGTCTGGATGTCTGAGAGCAACATCACATCTTTTCAGATTGTGATATCCAAACAACCATTAGGGAATTAATGTTAAAGTACAGAATTGTTCTTAAATCAAATAAGAATGTTTATCCGTTTAATGAGAATGCTCGTGACTTACGCATTCAAAATAAACCTTTATGGCTGGTTCAAAGAGATTTATTAGCTCCATTCACAAGTCAAGAAATTGATTTGGGAATTGACGAACAAATACCTGAAATTAATGAATCTTGTATTGTTTTCAAAGACAATCTTTTTTTTAACAAGAATTTTATAGATGAGTTTATTGATTTAGCCAAGAAAGAGCAATTTGCGGTTCGGCTAGCTTTTTCGCTGGAAGATTCTGCATTTCGAGAACATTGTCTTCCCTTATCAACTTCCTACGAAAAGCAAGGTGATTTATACCTAGCTGATTTTTGGTACTATCCAAATGGAATAACAGAAGACGTAAAACCTTTGGTGATTGACCTTCAATCACAGGAGATTGGGTATTACCATGTGCCAACTTACATGGCTTTCAACCAGGGTGATTTGGTTTACCAGGTACCACTAAAAAGCTTTATAGCGATTGATTCCTGGGTTCATGTGTTTATTGCAGATGCAATTTTTGGATTGTTCTCACGGGGTGCACGATTTGAACAGAAATTAAAACATGATCCCTTTTTTATGCTCAGTGTATTATTCAAATCAATGTATGAAGGCAAGCAATTACTATCTTGCTCAAAGCTGGTGAGTATTGGAAAAAATTGTTCAATTGACCCAAGCGCTATTATTCATGGTCCAACAACAATTGGGGACAACGTAACGATTGGTGCTGGGGTAGTGATAGAGAATTGTATTATCGGAAATAACGTAAATGTTTCACAAGGTTGTAATTTAATGTTATCCGTGGTCGGAGATGGCACTTTCTTACCCTTCCGAGCGTCACTTTTTATGACAACCTTAATGGATAACAGTATGGTTGCCCAAAATACTTGTTTGCAAATGAGTGTTGTTGGTAGAAATTCATTTATTGGTGCTGGAACTACCTTCACAGATTTTAATTTGTTACCAGTAGAAATGCGAGCCAGGGATGGTAATGACGCATTAGGAAATGCAAATAGATCTGTATTAGGGGGATGTGTTGGCCACAATTGTCGTATTGGTTCTGGTTTGGTTATTTATCCGGCAAGGACAATTGAGTCAGATGTAGTCTTAATTAGTTCTGAGAGTCGACGAGTTATTGATCATGATATTCGTTATTCCGATAGTGATCATCACAAATTAGAAAAAGCCGATCTTCATCAACGGTTTTACCCTGCCTAGTTTTTTGAATCAATTTTAATAACTTACGAATACGTTCAAATATTTATCTAATTCATTTTTTTGGATTAAGTATAATTAGATTGTCTTTCATCTTTTTGTCTGGATCAAATTGATTGCAATCCAATAATTAATAAGATGGATTGATAAGCTTCTATTTTTTGTTTATTCTTATTTTCTGGGAGGTTTGGATGGGTAAAGCACGTTTATTAGTAGTAGAAGATGATCATGATATTTCCCAAATGTTGAACATATATTTTACTGGGTTGGGCTATGATGTTGATGTAGCGCCAAGAGGGGAAGAAGCATTAGATAAAACCCGACAGATTATGCCACATTTGATCGTACTTGATATTATGTTGCCTGATATTGATGGTTATGAAGTCTGTAGGCGATTAAGAACCAACACCAGGACAAGTCATATACCTGTAATTTTCCTAACCCAAAAAGATGAACGAAGTGATAAATTGCAGGGGTTAGAGCTAGGGGCGGATGATTACATTACCAAGCCATTTGATATTGAAGAGTTGCGACTAAGAGTTCAAAACGCAATCGCCCGTGCTGAGCGTGAAAGTCTTACAGATCCTCAATCTGGATTACCTTCGGGTCGCCTGATCGAGGACCAACTACGAAAATTAATCAGAGAGAAGAACTGGGCATTATTAGATGTAAAGATTAATGATTTGGAACCTTTCAAAGAAGTCTATGGTTTTATAGCAGCAAATGATGTACTTCGATTTACCGGCATGTTATTAGGCGACATACTAGATGATGTAGGGACGAATGCATTTGATTTTATTGGTCATGCAGGCGGTGATAATTTTGTCTTAATTTCTGATATAGATTCATCCAAAAAATTAATTACATCCTTAAAAGAAAAGTTTTCAGAAGCAATAAAAACTCACTACAATTTCATGGATCGAGATCGAGGTTATTTATCTGTCAAAGATGACAAAGGGGAAACTAAGAATGCTCCATTGATGACGTTGTCCATCGGAATGGTCTCCCCTACGACACATCAATTTGCTGATATACGAGAAATAACTGAATTGGCGGCAGATGAACGCAGGAAGGAATCCCAGGATTAATGTAGGGGAAATCAATTGATTGATTACTTGTTGGTTGGCGTCATTGTTATGTTTCTCACTGCAATCCTATTCCTTGCAGTATTTGCATTCTTTAACCTGCGATCCAAACCAAACGACGTTTCTGGATCAAACGTAGAAAATGTTAAGTATGATAATCCGGTAATGATTGTTCAAAAAGGGGGGAAGGTCATCTATTTCAACCGTGCGTTAGGTGAGTTATTTGGTTTGCCAAAAGGTTCAGAAATTGATTTGAGAATAATGGCAAAAAAAACGAATACCCCAAATCAATTTTTTGCAATGTTGACAAAAGCAGGATCAAATTATTTCGAAATAAACGGGATGAACACTGAGGTTGTTAGTATTGATACATCAAATGGTATGTTCGTTTCATTTAATAAACACCCAAACCTTGATGAGATCTCTAATCCGGAACCGGCCCAAAGCTTCACACCGGAAGAAAATAGAACGTCTGAAGATTTGAGTGAATTAGCAAAATTTTCATATTCTTTGAAGAATATTCATGATTCTGAAGAGTTATTTTCCAAAATTATTAAGAGAATTGAAGTATTTTTACCATTTGATATCTTTGGTTTTATCCTTTTTGATGATCAATCACAAGTGCTGGAAGCTAAAAAGCCATTCAAAGGGTTGCCAGATCAAATCGTGGATATTATCAAGATAAAGGTTTCAGCACAATCCAGAACTGAAAAGATATTATTTTCGGATGATATTTTACTGACTGAAAATGCCATTGATGATGAGGTTTGGGCAAACCTAGGTTTGTCCCACTTTGCGCAAGCAGCAACAATTCAGGATTCAATTTTGATTCCATTGTCTCCTGGTGATGAACCGATGGGTTATCTTCTTGCGGCAAATCACAGTAATGGTTTGATTTCCTTTGATCAGGATGAGATTCATTCGTTAATAATTATTGCCAATCAATCCGCGCCGATCATTGAAAATTTTTACTTATTATTACAAGCTAAAAAACGAACACAAAGAGCTGAAGCGTTAAGGAGAATATCTGCTTTGGCAAGTTCCAATGCAACCGTAAATGAAATCCTTACATTTTCCATTAATGAACTCTCCCAATTATTACAAGCAGATAGTGGTGCTCTATATTTGGTGAATAAAACAACCTCAAAACTAACGATTGAATCTGAATCAATATTTGGAAATCGGTTTCCATTGGATCATCAAACAGAAATTTTATTATCTTCACCAGAATTTTTAGAGTCAGCGACATTCCAAAAAAAACCGTTTTTGCTAGGCAGGTTTGATGAGGTTTTGCAAATTCCCCTGATTTATGAAAATATTCTAAACCAGCTTGCATTACAATCGGCCATCATTGTTCCACTAATTATCAAAGACGAGGCGATTGGCGAATTATTTTTTGGCAGTAAGACAGTTAGTTTTTTTGATCAAGGAGATGTAAATATCATCTCCTCCGCTGCAAACCTGCTAGCAAACGTTGTTGAGAAAGAAAACTTATCCGCAATCGCATTTGAAGCATATCAGGAAAGAGTTGAACAGGATAAATTAATTCATGAATTGACTAGAATTAATGAATTTAACCAAAGAATTTCCTCTTTAGCGTTGGATGATATTCTTCAAACTTTTTTAGATGGCGCTATAAAATTTTTAACCTCTGCTGATGCAGGATGGATTGGAATAGTGGATGAAAATCATAGTTTTATAGAACCTAAATTTGCACATAATTTTTCCTATTCAATAAAATCTCAGATATTTGACGATAAAAGCATATTTTCCTATGTTGTTTATCAAAACAAAAAACTCTTAAATAATAATTTTGAATTTCCTGGTTTTTACGGTTTAAACGACGAGCAGGCAGCAAATTATTTAGCAGCAACAAATTATCAAATTCCTAATTCTTGTTTATTGGTACCGATTCATTCTCATGAAAAGTCCATCGGAGTCTTAGTTCTTGAAACATATGGTGATGAGAACAGTTATAATGAAGAGGATGAATCCATTATTCAGTCACTACTGCAACAGGTTGAATTAGCAATCACGAAAGCAGACCTGTATAAAAAATCAGAGATTCAATCGGAAAGATTAAGCATCCTCTCACATCTTTCTAAATCCATTTCTTCAACATTAAATTGGGATACTCTAAAAGAGACCTTGTTGATTAACCTTCAAAAATTAGTTGATTATGACACAGCTACATTGTGGGTAAAAGAAAACCAGAATCTGAAAATAGCATCAACAAATGGATTTAATGATTTTGAAAATCGTGAGGGGATTATTGTCCAAATTGAAGATTCGACATTATTTTCCAAAATGTTTGAAACGAAAAAACCAGTGATTATTTCAGATAAAAGAAATAACCCTTTATTCCCAATGAATTTTGAAGATAATTTCTTTTCCTGGTTAGGTGTACCGTTAATTTCTCAAACAGATGTGATTGGTGTAATTGCCTTAGAAAAAAAAGAAGAAAGTTATTTCAGCACCGAACTTGTTCATCTCGTTGAAAGTTTTGCTGCCCAAGCAGCAATCGCTTTGACGAATGCTGACCTCTACGAAGAATCATCAAACCGATTAAATGAATTAGACGAGAAAACCAAAAAACTGGATTGGTTAAACCAATATTCCGTTGAAGTTAATAAAACATTAGATAATGAAAATATTGCACTTCTCACGATTGAGTCCTTAACCAATTTATTAAGCTGTGACCATGCGTCAATATTCTTGTTGTCGGGTAAGGATGAAGTTATTGAGATTTATCAAAATTTAATTACTGAAAATCAAACGAATAAAATTACTATTTTTGAAGTTCCAATTTTTCAACAGTTAATTCAATCCAAAGGGACCTATTACATCAGTGACATATCATCAGACTTTGGATCAGAATTTTTGAAAGAGTACTTTTCAAAAAGAGGAACTGTTTCGATCCAATTTCTACCCTTGCGTCATCAAGAAGATGTTTATGGATGGATTGGGATGGAAAGCAAAACCTCACGCAGGTTTTTTCACGATGAGGTTGATCTTGCTTTGACGATTGCCAATCACACAACTTTAGCGATTAGAAATGCTAGTTTGTATTTGGAAACTAAATCGTTAAATGAAAATCTGGAAGATCGGGTTGCAGAGCGATCAAGAGATTTGTTGATTGAAAATCGAAACACAGAAATGTTACTGAAAATCTCAACTGAACTGGCAGGTAGTTTGGATGTTGACCAAATTCTGGATCGTATCTTATGCATCATTAACGATTCATTGAAAATTACTGGAAGTTTTATTTATATTCTTGAAGGTAAAAAAGTTGTTCATTTCAGTCATGATGTCCCTGATCATGCGATTAGTTTACAGAATCTTACAATTGATGAGGCGATCCAACAAACCATTGACACAAAAAATGTTGTCTTGAAGAATAGCTCTTCTCATATTATTGGTGATTTAACCTGCAAAAGTTGGTTACTTACACCTCTCATTTTTGGTGAAATGGTTTTGGGTGTATTGGCTCTTTACCAGCAAACATCCGGTTATTTTTCGAAAAGAGATGTTGAATTATCGGAAGCTGTCGCTGGACAAATAAGCTTAGCGCTTAACAATGCAGAAATATTTAAACTGGTGCGAGATCAATCCGAATACCTTGGATCAATGTTAAGGGAACAGGAAATTGAAACCAGTCGATCAAAGGCAATATTAGAAGCAGTAGCGGATGGTGTGCTTGTTACCGGAACTCAGTCAGAAATCATCTTAATCAATCGATCTGCCAGCCATATTTTTGGCATTGATGGAAATGTAGAAAATGTTTCTTTAGAAAGATTAAATGCCAGCGTTGGCGAAAAAATTACTTCCTGGATAACTACCATTAATGATTGGACAACAAACTTTAAAAGTATAAATTCTGACGCTGGGTACACGGAACAAATCGAGTTACCGGGTAATCAGTTTGTTTATGTTCATCTTTCACCTGTTATTTGGAAAAATGAATTTTTAGGAACAGTTTCTATACTTCGCGATGTTTCCAAGGAAGTACAAATCGATCAATTAAAAAGTGATTTTATATCCAATATTAGCCATGAATTGCGTACTCCATTGACATCCATAAAGGGCTATGTAGAAATACTGCTAATGGAAGCATCAGGCAAAGTTAATGAGCAGCAAAAATCATTTTTAAATACTATTCAAAACAATACTGCTAGATTAACCAATCTGGTTGATGAAATTTTGGATGTCAATAAAATTAGTTCGAAAAATATTGTTATTGAAAATGCAACTTTCAATGTTATAGAGCTAATCAGGAAGGTGGTTTCAGAAAAACAAAGCAAAACCTCAGAAAAGCAGAAAAGGTTAGTTTTTAAAATTCATGAAAATGGATTAATCCCCCAATTAGTTGCAGATCCTGTAAGAGTTGAACAGATAATCAACAACATTTTGAATAATGCCATTGATTATTCTCAGGACAATGATGAAATAGTAATTGCGGTTTCTTCCGAAAATCAAATAGTAAAAATTGAAATCAAGGACAATGGAATTGGAATCCCGATTGAGGAACAAGAATTTGTGTTTGATCGGTTTTACAGGGGAACGAATGCAATTCAAATAAATACCGCTGGTGCAGGATTAGGATTGTCCATTGCAAAAACGTTGGTGGAGATGCAAGGCGGAAAAATTGAGATGGAATCCCCCGGCATACCGGGCGAGGGAGTTACTATTTCCATTTTTTTACCTATAAATTTCAATGAGGTAGCATCATGAATCAAAAAATATTGGTTGCAGAAGATGAACAAGATATTCAAGAATTAATTGAATTCACATTGCGTTATGGTGGCTATGAGGTGATTTGTGTTTTGAATGGGGAAGAAGCATATGATGTGGCCAGAAAAGAATTACCAGATTTAATTCTATTAGATATTCGCATGCCTGTAATGTCTGGAATAGAAGCCTGTAAATTGTTAAAATCAGACCCTGCAACTCAGAATATTCCGATAGTATTTCTTTCAGCTAAAGGTCAGAAATCGGAAATTAAAGAAGGCTTTGAGGTTGGGGCGGTAGATTATTTGTTAAAGCCATTTTCTCCTGAGGATCTATATAAGCGACTGAAGGAAATTCTAGAAGGCATCGCATGAGTGCAATTTTTATTGATGGTCAAATAGCCCATTATGAAGTCATAGGTAGGGGTAAACCAATTTTTTTCTTGCATAGTTGGTTTGGTTCCTGGCGATATTGGGTCCCAACAATGCAGGTGGTATCACAATATAATCGTGCATATGCAATTGATTTTTGGGGGTTTGGAGAAAGTGCTAAAAATAAGCATTATTCAATAAAAATGCAAGCGGAGTTACTACATTCCTTTTTTGAAACGATTGGACTTTTTCAATGCACAATTGTTGGTCATGGTTTAGGAGCGCTTATTGCCGCTGAATTTTCCCGTAGTTTTCCGGACTACGTTGATAAATTGATGTTGATTGCATATCCATTTTCTAGGGATCAACTAAATCACAGAATCTTTGAAGGGGAACAAGTCGGGTTGGTCGAAAAATTGGTAAAAAATACAAATGATTTGGAAGCAATCAGGAATGATGAAATTAAAAATGACCCAAATGCAATAAAAACAAGTGTTAAGGAATTGCTGCTGGAAAACGATCCATCAAGTAACATTTCTTTCAATAAAACCAGTTTATTGGTTTATGGAATGAAAGACCTGATTATTAAATCACCTTCAATGGAAGAATGGACATTATCTGAACCTACTACTCATTTGATTGGGTTTGAAAATTCTGGGCATTTTCCGATGTTAGAGGAAAGTAGTAAATTTTCAAGGTTGCTTAGTGAGTTTTTAGAATTAAGTGAAGAGGATTCACCAAGAAATTTACACATCAAAGAAAAATGGCAGCGTCGAGTAAGATAGCGGAGAGCGTCTGGATAGAATATGAACGCACAAATTGATAAAATTCTTGTCTTCTATGATGGAACATGTCCTTTTTGCACTTTTAGTGCAACCAGATTATTGAGATTTGATTGGTTTGGAAAATTAAAGGTTTTGGATTTGTACTCCAACAATGTTCTTGAAAAATATAACATTCCAATAGAGGAAGCCGTTCAAAGAATTCAGGTCATCAATAAGCAGGGGATTCGAAAAGGAGGTATGGATGCCTTGCTGGAAATCTCATATCATCTTCCTTTGTTGTGGTTCTTTATCCCAATTTTCTGGTTGGTTATAAAATTGGGTTTTGGTACAAAAATCTACGATTGGATTGCGAAAAATCGTTTTTTATTCCCAGTGCCAGGTTATTGCCCAATACCAGATGAAAAACAAAACAAGTAATAATTTAAAAAAATCATTCATCTTGCCTGGAAGCTTCTGAATTAGCTTGACAGTCGTTTCAATTGCTTTATACTAAAGTTAAGTAAATAAGGAGCAACGGGGAGCCTGTTATAAGGCTGAGAGGAGAACGAAGAGTGGTTCTCGACCCGCAAACCTGATCCGGGTAATGCCGGCGGAGGAATATGCGATCAAAAAATGAACCCGCCGACTGGCGGGTTTTTTGTGAGGTAAATGTGGAAAATAAAATTGCAGCAATTTTTGTTAATGGTGAATTTGAGAGATCAAAAAAGACACTTGATTTGCTTTCCGAAGCTGAATTAATTGTTGCAGTTGATGGTGGACTGGATCACTTAACAAAATTAGGTGTAACCCCTCATATCATCATCGGAGATCTGGATTCGGTGGATAGAGAAAAATTGTCTTATTTTGAAGATATTGGGGTTGGAATTACGAAGTTTCCTGAGAAAAAAGATCAAACTGACCTTGAACTTGCACTGCAATTTGTTGTTGAATCAGGTTTTGAAAAAATTTATTTGCTGGGGGCTACAGGTGGGCGGATTGATCATTTTTTAGGGAATCTTTACCTTTGTTCAAACCCTAAATTTGCGGATAAAGAAATCAAACTGCTATCCAAAAATAATGAGTTGTTTGTTTGCAAACAAAACCAACAAATTTACGGGCAACCAGGAGACTTAATCAGTCTGATTCCAATCTCGGAACAGGTGAAAGGTATAAAAACCCAGGGTTTGGAATATCCTTTGGAAAATGAAGATTTAAATCGCTGGGAAGCCCGTGGAATCAGTAATCTTATGGTAGAAGAAACAGCAAAAATCCATTTTCAATCAGGTGTTCTTCTATGTGTTCACTATTTTAAAAGTGAAACAAAAAAGTGAGGAAATAATGAAAAGAAAAAATCTACTAACAATTGTTCTCTTTTTAGCAATGATATTGATTAGTGCTTGTACGGCAATAAATCAGGGAACGGTTGACCAAACAACAAAGATCCTAAATGTGATGACTCATGATTCATTTTCCGTTAGTGATGATCTCATTACTCAGTTTGAGATGGAAAACAATGTAAAAATTAATTTTTTGTTATCCGGTGACACTGGTGCAGCTTTAAATAGAGCGATCCTAACCAAAGAATCACCTCAAGCCGATGTGTTTTTTGGTGTGGATAATACATTTATCTCGCGAGCTTTAGAAGAAATGATATTTGAACCTTATGATAGTGCAATGGTACAAAACATTGATGAAGCGTTCAAAATTAAATCTAATTATGTTTTACCCGTTGATTATGGGGATGTGTGTATTAATTATGACAAAAGCTACTTTGAAACGAATGATTTGAGCGTGCCAGCCACCTTCAGTGACCTATTAAAACCGGAATATAACGGATTGTTAGTCGTAGAAAATCCTGCTACTTCTTCACCAGGATTAGCTTTTATGCTGGCCACAATTTCTGAATTTGGCGAAGAGGAATTTCTGGATTTTTGGCGAGAACTAAAAAACAATGGTGTGGTCATTGTGAATGACTGGGAAACAGCCTATTATACAAATTTTAGTGCTTCTTCAGGGAATGGTCCGCAACCAATGGTTGTGTCCTATGGATCGAGTCCCCCAGCGGAAGTAATTTTTGCAGAAAGTGATTTGAGTGAGGCACCAACAGCATCAATAGTCGCCAAAAATATGTGTTTTCGACAGATCGAATATGTTGGAATACTGAATGGGACAAAAGAGCGAGCATTAGCTGAAAAATTTATTGATTTCATGCTTGATATACCTTTCCAGGAAGATATGCCTTTGCAAATGTTTGTATTTCCAGTCAATTCAAATGCAAACTTACCTGTGGAGTTTGTTGAATATGCTCAAATATCTCAAGAACCTGCTTCATTGGATCCAGAATTGATCGCAAACAATCGTGATAAATGGATTCAGGATTGGACACTTGCCGTTTTAAGGTAGGATTAGAAATTTGAGAAAAATCTGGAAGTCACTTCCAAAATTTATACTTTTCTCCTTGCCATTTGCATTTTTGGCGTATTTTTATTTCCAGCCATTATTTGCTAATTTTAAAATGGCTTGGTTGGCAACATCATCTGCAAGAACGAGTATCTCATCATTAGAGGTTATCACGCGTCCCTTGTTTTTTACATTTTGGCAAGCCACGTTGTCAACAATCCTTACAATTGTTGTTGGTTTTCCTGCTGCCTATATTTTTGCAAAATATAAATTTTGGGGAAAGTCGTTATTTCGATTATTAACAACACTTCCTTTTATTATGCCTACTATTGTTGTTGCAGCAGGATTTAATGCTTTACTGGGTCCGAAAGGATGGCTCAATATTTTGTTGCAAACCATTTTTTCTTTAGAGCAACCACCTATCCAGATCATGAATACGCTAGTCGCCATTCTAATAGCGCATGTGTTTTACAACTCAACAGTTTTTATTCGTGTTGTGGGTGGAGCCTGGAGTCAATTAGACCCTAAGTTTGAATTTGCAGCCAGAACTTTAGGCGCTTCTAATCGTAATGTTTGGCGCTATATCACATTACCATTACTCAAACCAGCGATTTTCTCGGCGATTCTGCTGGTATTTTTGTTTAACTTTACGAGTTTCGCAGTAATCTTACTTTTGGGCGGACCAACTTATGCCACGATGGAAGTAGAAATTTACATCCAGGCGATGCATTTATTGAATTTACCTGTTGCCGGAATTCTGTCTGCGATCCAGTTAGCATGCACCCTGGTATTCACCATCATTTATTCCAGATTGATTAACAAGAAAAATGTATCGTTGATTTTTAGAAACCCGGATGAAATAGAGAAACCAATTCAAACCTGGCAGGAAAGATTATTTGTTTCAGGAAATTTGATCTTTTTAGGGTTTTTATTTGTCTCGCCTTTGTTATCACTGGTTCTGAGATCATTTTTAATGATTGATCCCCTAAAAAATGCGAGTAGTAATTTAAATCAGACTTTTACATTCGCTTACTACCAAGAATTATTTATTAATCGTAGGGGATCATTATTTTATGTGCCTCCGATTGATGCAATTCTTAACTCATTATATTTTGGTCTTATCACGGTAGGAATCGCCTTATTGTTAGGTTTTTTGGCTGCTAAAATCATCTCTGATCGAAATCTATGGGGAAAGATTTTAGATCCTTTGCTTATGTTACCGTTGGGGACATCTGCGGTCACGTTGGGGTTAGGTTTTATCCTTGTCTTCAATAAGCCACCGATTGATGTAAGGTCATTTCCTTTATTAGTACCAGTTGTGCATTCATTGGTAGCCTTACCTTTTGTTGTAAGAATATTACAACCAGTTATTAATTCGATCCCGCCTTCTTTGAAACATTCCGCACAGGTTTTAGGGGCATCTCAATGGAAAACCTGGCAGCATGTTGAGTTCCCGATAATTTTCAGAGCATCCATTTCTGCTGCTTTGTTTGCATTCACGATTTCTCTGGGAGAATTTGGTGCGACAACATTCATCAGTAGACCGGAAATGCCTACCATCCCGGTTGCAATTTATCGCTATTTATCACAGCCTGGTGGGTTGAATTACGGACAGGCAATGGCGATGTCAACTATATTGATGGTAATATGTGCAGTATCTATTTATCTAATAGAGCGATTAGAGCTTCCAAAAATTAAGGAATTTTAGCCTATGCTTTCAGTAAAAAATATCTTTAAAGATTATGAGAATCAACCTCTGCTCAGGGGAGTAAGTTTTGATGTGCAACAGGGTGAAACTGTTTGCCTACTGGGTCGCTCAGGAAGTGGAAAAAGCACAATTTTGCGAATCATTGCTGGAATTGAAAAACCTGAAAAAGGTGAAATTCTTTGGGATGAAAGTAATTTGCAAGATGTTCCCGTTCATAAAAGAAAATTTGGATTTATGTTTCAGGATTATGCTTTATTTCCGCATAAAAACGTTTTTGATAACATTGCATTTGGATTAAACATGCAAAACCTGCCAGCTGAAATAATTCATTTAAAGGTAGATGAAATTCTTAAGAAGGTAAAATTAGAGAAATTCGCCCATCGGCAAATTTCCGATTTGTCAGGGGGAGAACAACAGCGGGTTGCCTTTGCACGGGCATTAGCTCCTGAACCGCGTTTGTTAATGTTGGATGAACCGCTCGGTGCGTTGGATAGGACTCTAAGAGAACAACTTATGCTTGAGTTGCGAACTCTCTTACATGAAACGCAAGTTCCGGCTATTTATGTAACCCATGACCAGGAAGAGGCTTTTTCGATTGGCGATCGTCTTATTTTGCTCAATGAGGGAAAAATTGTTCAGAATGCAGAACCTCAAGTCATTTACCACAATCCTGCGAATGCCTGGGTTGCAGAATTCTTTGGATTAACAAATTTGGTAAAAGGGGAGCTAATTACCATCGAACCAACAATAGTTAAAACTGAATTTGGGGAGATCCATGTTTCAGGCCAAAAGCCCGCTGATCTAGAAATAGGAAAGAAGGTAACAGTTTTAATTCGTCCAGAAGGATTATCATGGGAAGCTTCTTCTCAAAATAAATTTAAAGTTTTAATAACTGATGATGTTTTTTTAGGGTCTCATTGGAAGGTTGAATTGAAACTTGGTATCCATACTTTTTCATTCATTGTTGATGAACCGATAAACACTGGTTCACATTTAGAGGTGGGATTTTCATCAGATTCAATCAGTATTTTGGAGGATCCAGCATGAGTGATGTAACTGTGATTAAACAAAACATTCATGAGGTTGAAACTTGGCGTTACCAGGCAAAAAGAGTTAGAAGGGGGGATAATTACATTTTGCTCGAAGCCCGTTACAATCGCGAGGATTCGATCTTTTCAGGTATTAACCTCAAGAAAAATGATCGATTTAAAGAGGTATTTTTTGATGATTGCTGGTTCAATATTTTTGAAATCCATGATCGGGATGATGATCGTTTGAAAGGTTGGTATTGTGACATTTGCAAACCTGCCAGAATTTTTGAGCATGAGGTTATCTATGTCGACCTTTCCATAGATTTATTTGTTTTTCCAGATGGAAATTTTGTAGTATTGGATGAGGAAGAATTCAAATCTCTGGATATTGATGAGGATACAAGAATGCAGGCACAGAAAAGTCTTGACTACCTCAGCAAAAACTTTTTTGAGATTTTAAAATCCTTACCTATGGATCAAGTGTAATTTCGTAACTGACCAAATATATTGTTCCAGGCAGCCGTGAAGCACTTTCCTGCCGGATTGTCAATCGCACATTCGTACTCTCGGTTACTGAATAGGGCAGGTATGCTTGAAATGGGATGTGACTAAGCACCTGATTAGGGGCTTCAATTTCCACTTGTGCTTCACAAAGTATGTTGCCTTCAGGGTCTATACATTCAATAATGACGGGATTCGTGTTCAAAGTTCTGGCTAAACCTTCAAAAATGATCATCCCTCCCGCGACAGTTTCATCGTAACCAGGTTCACGAATTAATATTGGTTCTGTGAGGTCTTTGGGACTGGTGATTTTATTCGACCCTAACTCAAGCAATATGAGATCCACTGAGGTCAGGAATATCGTTCGGTTAAAACGATCTTTGGTACTGATGATCAGGCGACCATACTCGGAAGCATAATTTAAATCAAACTCAATTGGCGGAGCGATACCAAAGTGTCTATCCATGTAATTTTGGTAATTGAAATTTTCTTTGATTATGGAGCGCCCATCTTCACCAATTAATTCAACAGTGATGATGCCATCTTCACCAGGACTTACAATGGCTTCAGGTCTAACAGGTGACGTAACGAATGAGAATTGGCCAAGGTTATTTATTCTAAAATAAGCAAGGCGAGGAGTTGGTGTTAAAGTTACTGTTTTTGTACGAGACGGTCGCGGTGTGAGGGTTGGGTATCTGGTTCGAGTGGGAATTAATGTGCGTGTAGGTGTAAGGGTAATCGTGGGAGATAAAGAAGGTGTTGACGTAACATTGGAAGTTTCTGTAGCAGAAGGTTGAGGTGTTGGGGTGATTGATACCAAGGGTGTTGTGTTTGAGGTTTCAGATGGTACGCTTGTGTTTGTAACAGTACCGGTTGAAATGGTTGTATCTGTGTTAGTTAATGATGGTGAAGCTGGGGATGTAGGTGATAATGAAGGTTCAACAAACCAATTATTGATGTCTGGCATTTGTACATTACAACTTGTCAGAAGTGCACCAATTAAAATAAAAAATATTATGGGGAGAATATATTTGATTTTTCCGATGATTGAGGTAATGTAAGTGGATTTCATTAATCTTCCATAATGGCAGGTGCTATGTCTTGAGAAAATTGTTTAATGGATCTTTCTCGTTCTGCTTGAGTGTTGGCTTTGAAGTTTAAAATTGCATAATTCATACCGGCTTTTTTGTATTTCCTCAATTCATCAATAATTTCGTTGGGTTTACCTGCAATTAAAGATGAATTTGCTTCATTTTTTCCGGAAATCAGATCAATACCAATTCGCACAGCAATTGTGAAAGGTCGCATTTGAATGATAGATTTGAATTTTTTCAATGCATCTTCCAATTCTTTTGGAGAGTGGGCATTCGGGTGCCAACCATCTCCTAAAGATATCGCGCGGCTCAAGCCAGCCTGGGAATCACCAGCTATCCAGAGAGGTGGACCACCAGATTGAACAGGTGGTGGTGAAAAAACAAGATTTTCAAAATTGTAATACTCCCCATTGAAACTTACAATTTTCTGGCCTCTCCAACATGATCTCAGAATTTTTACTGCTTCATCCATTCTTTTTCCGCGATTATGAAATTCATAACCAAGATTTTTATATTCTCCTTTAGACCAACCAATACCAGCTGAAACGATTATTCTTCCATTTGATAAATTGTCCAAAGTAGCTATTGATTTTGCTATTTCAAGTGGATTGCGTTGGGGAAGTACTAATGTTGATAATCCTAATTTAATTCTTCTGGTACTGGCAGCAAGAAAGGACATTGTAGTAATGGATTCAAAAATATGTCCGAATAGTTCACCATCTATTTCGGGTAATGCAAGATGATCTGTTAACCAAATCGATTCAAATCCAAAGTTTTCTGCAGCGAGTGCAGAATCAATTATTGCAAACCGCGATGCTTGTGGCCCATAATTGGGTAGAACATAACCAAATTTCATATCAGGTATTATATATTGAATTGAGCTATTGTACTTTCAAGGTTTTTGATGGTTAATGGTTTTGGTAAGAACCCATTTGCACCAACAGCAATTGCTTTGTTCGATTCAAAGTCAGGTTCACTTGCAGAAAGAATAATAACCGGGGTTTGACTGGTTTTTTTGTGGTTGCGTAATTTTTTAACAACATCAAAACCGTTCATTTCCTGCATATTGATGTCGATCATTATCAAGTCTGGTTCGTTTTCTACAGCCATATTGAATGCATTCCGGGCTGCTGGACATAAAATGGCATGATGACCTAAGATGAGAGCAATTTGCTCCATCAAAGATAAAGTGTGTGTGTCATCATCGATGAAAAGTATCTGTGCCATCTTTCTTCCCAATTCCCCAGTTTTTTTTTGTTTGTTCATCATAAACCTAAATTAGAATAAAACTTTGTATCTAAATAATTTACAAAAGATTTTGGATCAGATTTTGATCCTATTATTAAGTTGATCAATTGTAGTTGATTAGGTTTCGCCCCAAATTTTTGTGCGTCTTTCTGCAAACTACTTCTAAAATTATTAATACCACTGAATAAAATTTTATCATGCAATGTTGGATTTTCGCAAACGAATGAATTCTTTACCAAAGTCGTTGGAAAAATTTTAACAACTATTTCCGATTGATTCTTATTGTGGAGATAATAGTTCTCCGAATTTAAAAACATAAAATTCGAATTGACATTTGATTCAATGTTTTTGCGTTGAGTTTTCTCTATAAGATTTATTTTGTATGTCATTATTTAATTCTGTTGCAAATTCCTTGCCAAATTTTTGATTCAGTTGTTCGTTTAAAAATAATCATAATCCCATTTGAATAAAATTTTCTATACAACCTGTTATCAATTAAAAACCCAAACTGAATAACTGTAAGCTTTTTGTTAGAATTGTAGGCATGAATTGGAATAAATCAATTGCTAGACGAATGTTTTTTAAAGAAAGATTGAAACGCTGCATTTTAGATAAGTGCCATGGTGTGTGTTGTACTTATGGGGTTTGGATTGATCTTGGGGAAAAACAAAGAATATTTGAAAATAAGACGGTCATTCAATCCTGTATGGATCAAAACTCTGAAGATTTCGATGATTGGTTTGAGGAGCAAATTGAAAATGATCCATTCACAGAAACGGGAAAAGTCATTCATTCGAAAGTGATTGAGCGGGATTTACCATTTTCACGAAAGACTTGCGTTTTTCTTCGACCAGATCATAAATGTGCCTTACAGGTCGCGTCACAAATAATTGGTAAACACCCCTGGTATCTTAAACCGTTTTATTGTATTTTGCATCCAATGGATATTAATCAAGACGGTGAAATCACCCTGGATAAAACCAAAATCATTAAAGAAGAACCGAAAAGTTGCTTGCGGGTTTCAGATTCTGATTTAGCACCGATAGAAATATTTGAAGACGAATTACGGTATTTATTGGGTGATAGTAAGTACCAGGAGTATTTGACCCAGGCTCAAAAAATTTGGACTTCAAAACCCAATGAAGAAATAAAAGATAACATAAAGTCCTGAAGCAACTAAACAACTGATGATCATCACAGGTAATCCTCTTTTGTTCCACAACATGGGAGAAATTGGATGCCTGGTTCTTTCAGACAAAGATGTCACGATAACATTTGCTGTTGAGCCAATAATAGTACCATTACCACCTAAACCAGCACCGAAGGCAAGTGCCCACCATAAATGAGTTACATCTAAACCTATCATACTTAATTCTTGTATTACAGGTATTAAAGCTATTGTTATCGGAATATTATCAACAATAGCAGATAATATAGCAACAACCCATAACAAAATGATCCCCAACAAGACTGGATGCAAGTTTCCATCCGTTGGAATAATTTGTACCAACAAGTGCAAAACACCAGCATTCTCTAAACCACCGACCAGGATAAATAGGGATGTGAAAAAGAATAAGACATCCCATTCTACTAAGTTGAAAACATCGCGCACTTTTTTTGGATTTACCCATAATAAGGCCAGGGAAGCTGCACCTATTGCGATAATCGATGGTTCAAGTTGAATTGAATCTTCAACCAGGAAACCAACAAGAGCAAGCAAGATCATCAACAGTATCTTAAAAACAATTTTTGGTTCTTTGATGGCTTCTTTTGGAATTAATTGAGTAATTAATTTTGAATTTTCCTGGTGATTTATTGAGCGAAGGTCATTTCGAAACAGAAAATTTAATGTCACAAGGGAAACCAGCCAGGTGAATAAAACAATTGGTAAAGAATTACGCAGAAAATCAACAAATGTGAAATTTGCAGCAGATGCGATCAGGATATTTGGGGGATCGCCAACCAAAGTTGCAATACCACCAATGTTTGATAATAATGCTTCAGAAATTAAAAATGGTTGTGTATTATAACCAAGAATTTCGCAAATTAATATCGTGACAGGTGCAATTAGAACCACCGTTGTTACATTATCTAAAACCATTGAAACAAGGGAAGTGACTGCTCCTAGGAGGACCAATAAATAGACCGGTTTACCCTTGGAGATTTTTGCCGCAAGAATTGCTAAATATTGGAAGAAACCAGTAGGCTCCAAGAGCCCGACCATAATCATCATCCCGATTAATAAACCGAGGGTATTAAAATCAACAACTTCGACAGCTTGTTCTTGTTGGTAGAATCCGAATACAATCCCAATGATCACCATGAATGTTGCACCGACCATTGCAACAACTGTGCGATTCACTTTTTCTGAGAAAATCAGAATAAGGACGATGATAAAAATGAACGATGAAAGAATTGTTGGTAACATCAAAATTAACCAGATGTGGATTTATAGATTCCAGCTATGAATGATTGCTGTACCAATATCTACATGAGATGCAATACCAACCAATCGCTTTTCTGAATCAACAACAGGAATATCTGCAAGTTCTGCATTGTGTAATATAGCTGCTGCATGCATCAACCCCCAATCATCCTGAACAAAAATGGGTTCCTGCATGATTTCTCTAATTTGAATGTTTAATTCATTTTGAGATGGGATTTTCCTTTCGAATACTCCTAGATTGTTGATGTAGGGGAAATGATTAATTAACTCAACAAAATCAGGTAGAACAATGGGTAATAAGGAATGCAATGTAAGAATTCCTATCAATCTGTTTTCAGCTTCAACCACTGGAAGGGTCCCAATGTGATACTTCTCCATCATCTTGGCTGCATCATGTATTGATTGTTCTACATGAATGGAATAAACCTGCATCTTCATACAATTACGAATGATCATATTCACCTCAATTTCATTAAAGGGGAAAATTATGATAAAGAATAGATTAAATTATAGTCCTGAACCCTAAGAAACCAAATTATATTTTGGCACAATAACTTAAAGTTATTTTATTTGCCAGGCGGGATGCATTTCATCTGAATCTGGGCTTAATGTCAGGTTGGTCTGATTTTGACCGTCGATATCCATTATGTATATTTCCAGGTTAGTGTCACGATTGGATTGGAAAAGGATCCAGGTTGAATCAGGAGACCAGGCTGGATAAGCGTCAAAGGTTGTGTTTGTCAATCTTTTTACTTCCATTCCAAATGATTGAATCCGGGTTATATAAACATCCTGGGTGCGACCTTGCACATTGGTATATGCCAACCAAAATGCATCGGGAGACCAAGCAGGGTCACCAATATATGTTAACCGCATAAAAAACATATCACGATCTAAATCGACAAAATCATTTTGAGGGTCACGCATCCAAAGATATCTTAAGCTGGAGGAAGGCAACACATATACCAATCGATCCATTTTTGGAGACCATTCAGGAGAATATTCCTGTTTGTCTGAGCTTAGTCGGCGTAATTCTGTTCCGTTTGGCTTGACGATCATTAATTGCTTTAATCCATCAGATCTGTTGTCAGTTGTAAAAACGATCCACTCGCCATCTGGAGACCAGGCTGCTTCAGTTTCGTTTCCTGGGTTTACTAGAATGTTAGATAAGCCACTTCCGTCAACATTGATGGTATATAAATCAATTTTATTAACTGTGTCACTGGTTTCTGCTGAGAAGAGGATTTTTGTTCCATCGGGAGACCAATTTGGGTAGGATTTATTGCCGGGATTGGTTGTTAATTGGGTTTGTTCACCAGCTATCAAAGATCCATCAGGTTGTTGAAAAACCCGCATTGTGTAAAGCTGAAATGTTTCACCGTCTGCAGCATTGCTTACATAAGCCACCAAACCACCTCTACCTATGGCAGGAATTGATAAAGTAGGTTCCGCTGTAGGCTCTGGGATGTCTGTAGCTGTTGGTGCAAGGGTTTCAGTTGGCAAAGGTTCTAAGGTAAAAGTCGCTGTAGGAACTTCTGTGTCAATGATGACAGGAGCTGAAGTAGCTGTTTCTTCTACCTGGACAATCGCAGGAACAGATGGAGTTGATTTGTCGGCGAAGAAATTGTTCCAAACGAACCATCCGCCACCCACCACCACGACCAATCCCAAAATAAGAATGACAGGTATTAACCAGATTAACTTTGATTTTTGAGATGGGGCTGGTTGTGAAATAGGATAGGAGGGAGGTGGTGCGGAAACAGGAGTAGAAACTGGTGCTGAAATGGGATGTGAAACGGGTCCAGATGGTGGTTTAGATACCGACACTCTGGTTGAATCTGCTGGTATATCTGCGGGTTTTGTGACTGCTGAAAATTTTCCAACACCGATTAATGTCTCGTCTGGACCAGGTGTACTGGATCTCCCCAAGGCTTGCACAAATTCAATTATCGAAGAAAAGCGATCTTCAGGTTTGATAGACAATGCTTTTTCAATGACTTGCTCAACGTGAGGTGGAACTTCTGGATTGAGATCATGAATCGGTTTGAGTGTTGCCTGACCTAATAATCTTTCCACTGCGTCCACTGGTTTTTCATTGGTTAACACATTGTAAAGGGTAGCTGCTAAACCAAATTGGTCTGAATAATGACCAGTACGGCCAGAACCATATTGCTCTGGGGGCGAATAACCCGGTGTAAGACCTCTTGCACCTGTAGATGTTTCCTGCGTGGCTTCAGCTGACTTTGCAATACCAAAATCTACCAGAATTACCTCACCACGAGGTGTGATTTTTATATTCCCTGGTTTGATATCACGGTGAATGACAGGTGGTTCCTGGGTGTGGAGGTAGTTAAGGGCTTTTCCTAATTGCCTTGCCCAGGAAATGACTTTATCGACCTCCTGTTTACCATCACGTTTGACAATCGTACCGAGGTCATCACCAGGAATGAAATCCATTACCAGGAATTGACTGTCCTCAATAACAAAATAATCGATAACGCGTGGTAGGTTTGGATGGCGTAACCCCGCTAATAATCGTGCTTCTTGTAAGAATTGTTCTCGTCCTTCTTCGCGTGGATTCTGGTTAATTTTTACGGCAACTTTGGTTTGTAAAACCGTATCCAATGCAAGATAAACCGCCCCCATCCCACCCTTGCCGAGTTGTTTTTCAATACGATAACGATCACGCAAAAAAGTGTTAAGTTCAAGATCCATATTAAAAAAACTCCTTAAGGACAGAAAAAGATTTAATAAGTGTATGATAAATAAGATTAATTTGCAAACGTCGCGTAGAAATATTTTTCTGTTGATTGTTGATAAAGGTGGCGTTTGTTGGAAGGCATGTCATTTTTAAGAAGTATGGAAAATGGAGACATCTGACATAAATAATTGTAATTTATTTAGTACGTTTACAATTCAAAAGTCTTGATTAGAACAGTAGAAAATATTCTCAAATCAGATTCTAATAAATTTTGATTTATTTGACAGTGGTTATTGTTTGTAGTAAACTTTCACTCGTTCTAGGGCGCGTAGCTCAATGGTAGAGCAGTGGCCTTTTAAGCCATTGGTTCAGGGTTCGAGCCCCTGCGCGCTCACAAAATTTCCTGATTTTTTAGGAAATTTTTCTTTAAATCTCCATATACATTTCAAGTTATTGGAATAAAACACACCCTAGTTGTCCCTGCATTCTTAAGTAGAGAAGGGGTATTATAATCCACTGCTCTAAATTTACTAAATCATGCTGTTTCCAGAAGTTATTTAAAATATTGTTTAGAAATTTTTCATTAGCTTATTTAATTACACTATAATTATTATGTGGATGGTTGGGGAGAGATTTTTTAATCCAATATTTATTTAAAGAGGTAAAAATGGAATCAAATAAAGTCTTAAATCGTTCTGAAGTTCCGATCGAGCAGACCTGGAATTTGGAAAAAATTTTCCCAACTGTTGCAGCCTGGGAAGAGGCATTGAATAATATTGATTCTCAAATCAATGAGATCAAGAAATTTGAGAACACCTTGTCCGATAGCCCTGAGCAATTATTTACCTGCATGAAAAATGCAGAAGAAGTTAGCCGCAAGGTTGAAAAGATTTTTCTGTATGCTAACCTTGGCAGTTCTGTCGATAATTCAGATCAGGAAGCTCTGGCACGGGCAGTCCAGGCACGAGGAAAATATGCCAAGTTGCATGCCACTACAGCTTTTATCGAGCCTGAACTGATTGCTATTGGCTTTCCAGCTTTGCAAAAATGGTGTGATGAGAACGAAGATCTGGCATTGTATCGCACTTATTTCAAACAATTGGAAAGAAAACAATCTAAGGTGCGCTCCTTTGAGGTCGAGAATGTGATGGCTTTGGCCTCTGAACCTTTAGGTGTTTTCGCCCAAACGTACAATACCTTAACGAATGTGGATATCCGTTTTGAAGCAGCGAAAGATAAAGAAGGCAATACTTATCCTGTAGAACAGGGTAATTATGGCGCTCTGATCAGTAATGAAGATCGAGTGTTGCGCAAAACCGCCTGGCAAAATTACAGTGATGGATATTTAAAATTCAAGAATACACTGGCTGGTTTACAAATCGGTGGTTTGCAAAGGGATATCTTCTATGCTAATGTCAGAGGTTTTAAAAATTCCCTCGAAGCATCTTTATTTCCAAATAATATTCCAGAAGAGGTTTTCCATAATTTGATCAGTGTATTTCGTAAACATCTTCCCACCTGGCATAAATACTGGCGGATTCGCAAGCAATGGTTGGGATTGGATGAATTCAATGTTTTCGATATCAAAGCGCCACTAACATCGAAAAAACCGATAGTTCCTTACCAGCAAGCGGTTGAGTGGATAACCGAAGGCATGCAGCCCCTCGGTGAAAAATATGTGGGTATTTTGAACAATGGTGCGACAGCTGATCGTTGGGTGGATTGGGCAGTCAATCAGGGAAAGAGACAGGGGGCGTTCTCTAGCGGGGTGTATGACACCAGCCCGTTCATTATGATGAGTTATAACGATGATGTATTCAGCTTGAGTACTTTGGCGCATGAACTCGGGCATTCTATGCATTCCTATTACACCCGGAAAACACAACCTTACATCCATGGCAGGTATGGCTTATTCGTAGCAGAAGTTGCTTCGAATTTCAATCAAGCCATGGTGCGGGATTATTTGCTGCGCACTCAAACGGATCCAATTTTCCAACTGGCTTTAATCGAAGAAGCGATGTCGAATTTCCATCGTTATTTCTTCATTATGCCAACTTTAGCACAATGGGAATTGGATATGCACCAACGTTTGGAGCAGGGCAAAGCCATGAACGCCAAAGTGATGATTGATCGCAGTGCGGAACTTTTCAAAGAAGGTTATGGCGAAGAAGTTGTTTTCGACCATGACCGGATTGGTATCACCTGGTCACAATTCAGCCATATGTACATGAATTACTATGTGTACCAGTATGCTACAGGCATTTCTGGTGCACACGCACTGGCTGAGAATATTCTAGCGGGAGAACCTGGTGCGGTCGATCGATACCTAACATTCCTGAGTGCTGGAAATTCAGTGTATCCATTGGAAGCCTTAAACGCTGCTGGAGTGGATCTAACGAAATCTGATCCTGTTGAGAAAGCGTTCAACTATCTGGGTAGTATTGTTGATAAGTTGGAAGTATTACTGGCTGAAAAATAGTTTTCTGAAGTAAAGAATAGCCCAATCAATGAGTTAATAACACATGATTGGGCTTTTTTATTGTAGAAGGGGTAGTACTTTATTATTTAAATCCTCAGGAAAAATCATGCCAATGTGAATCATGGCGACGTTTCCTTTAGGGTCGATGAGTATTGATGTTGGAAAACCAGTGATACCCAACCCTGACAATACTTTGCCGTCGGAGTCGAGTAAAATACTGAATTCTAAACCAAGCATATTGGCGAAGGTTGCAGCGGTTTCTTTTGTTTCTCCAGCATTAATTGCCAGGATTTCGAAGTTTTTATCCTGGTGTTCTAAGTAAAAATTATTTAAGTCAGGCATTTCTGCGCGACAGGGGGGACACCAGGTTGCCCAGGCGTTAAGCAAAACATATTTCCCCTGATAATCGCTCAGATTAATTGATTCTCCATCCAGGTTTGACAAGGTGAAGTCGCCAACCGATTTTCCCTGAATCGCTTTTTTTATGCCTTCTTGTTGTGAAAATTGAGAGGCAATCAGCAGTGAACTGACGATCAGGATAACTCCAATAGCAATTATGATTTGGATATTTCTATTTTTTGCCTGCTTGTTTTTTACTGGCTTTTTCGATTTCATTTTGACCAATCTACCATCATTTGTTTTCGGCCATTTAATTCTTTTTCAACCGCGATCGCTGCAATAGCTCCTTCTGCGGCTGCAATTACTGCTTGTTTTACGTGGTTACAAAGCACATCACCAACCGCATATACTCCCGGGATAGCGGTATGGTATTCCTTATCAACAATCAAGCAGCCAGTATCGCTGATCTCGATTTGTCCTGCAAGAAAATCGGTAATTGGTTTTCCACCTTGTAAATATATGAAAGCACCTTTTACCGGCACTGTTTGAATATCCTGACCACGTTGAGAAAAAATCACTGCTTCCACACTTTTTTCACCAACTACTTCCCTCAAACTAGCGCCTGGGTAGTAGCTGATTTTTTCATTGTGCAATAACTCATCAATCAAATGCTGTGGGGCTTTTAAATCTGGTGTGGGAGATAAGAAATGAACTTTTGAAACAAAACGAGTTAAAAAGAGTGCTTCTTCAATGGCTTCATCACTTGATCCAGCAACTGCAACCTCCATATTTTTAAAGAAGGCTGCATCACAAGTTGCACAATAAGAAACGCCATGTCCCAATAATTCATCTTCCCCTTTGACACGTTTTCCACGCCCCATTGATCCGGTCGAGATAATGATAGAACGAGTTGAATAAACATTGTTATTGGTAAAAACCGATTTAATTTCAGAATTTAGGTCAGTACCAATCACTTTATCAGAATCATATTCAGCACCAAAGCTCTCAGCCTGATTACGCATGTTCTGAAGCAAATCAGCGCCACTTATTTCTTCTACAATACCGGGATAATTTGCAATTTTTGAGGTGATCCCTAAAGCACCAGCGGTCAGCCCTTTATCAATCACTAATGTAGATAATCCAGCTCTGGCGGTGTAAATAGCAGCTGTGGTTCCAGCGGGTCCACCACCAATGATTACCACATCCCATGTTTTATTTTCTTTCTTCGGCAATTCAAAATTAAATGATGTTTCCATAGCGCAATCCTTTTTTCAATGGTTTTTACTGTTAATTAGATTGATTATTACTAAAAAGGTTGCACTTATTGTTTCATTCGAATAAATCAGAGCCAATTAATGGGCAATTCCTGATTTAAATGAAGCAATTTTCCGTTTCCATCACTAACCAGTATAGTCGAGATAGAAGCAGGGGCAATTTGAATTTGATTTGAATTATTCACAGGTAAACCTATAAAGTAACTAATAGTATGACGAATGATGCTTCCATGTGAAAAACAAGCAATTATTGCTTCCTCACTGTATTGTTGAGAAAGTTTTTTTATTTCTGTAGATACTCTCTCTCGTACCATTGAACTATCCTCACCACCAGGAATTTTTACCGATCCAGGATTTTCCCGGAATAGGTTCCAGTCTGGATCCTGGATAAGCTCGTCAAAATCCATTCCCTGCCATTTCCCAAAATTTACCTGATTTAGCTCATGATTAACGTTGATTTCCAGATTTAATAATTTTGCTAATGGGTCAGCTGTTTGCTGGGTTCTGATCAGTGGGCTGGTGTAAATAGCTTGAATCGGTAAATGTTTTAGTGCTTCTCCAATTGCTTCGGATTGTTGCAATCCTAGTGGATTGAGAGGGCTGTCAATGCGTCCTGCCAATGCTTCATCTACATAATCCGTATCACCATGGCGAATCAGTAAGAATTTTGTCATTTTTTCCCCTTCGTTTTGTTTTTGTTTTTTGTGGTTGCTTTTGATTTCTGCATTTCTTGAAATTGAACAACAAATTTATTGATATCTATTAGGTTGATAAATGGTAAAGATATATGGTCTTTCGAAATTACCAGTGCGCTGATTGATGCAGTAGAAATGTTTATTTTTTGAAATGAATCCAAAGGCATATCAAGATAATACGAGACTAAGAGCCGGATTGAATCTGAATGACTAAAACATGCGACCAAATCGTCAGTTTCGTGATTCTGCGATATTCCCTGAAGACAATTTACCAGTCGTTGTTGGGCACCTTTAAAGCTTTCACCATTTGGAAATTGCATTTGAGAAGGATGTTCTTGTACAGTTTTCCATAATTTCAATCTTCGTAATTGTTTGATGGTTTTTCCTTGCCAATCCCCAAAATTAATTTCACTCAGATCCTGAAGAGGATTAATTGTCAATTGTGTGATGGTTGCGAGAGGCTGTGCAGTTTCCATTGCACGGTCGAGAGGACTACTATAAATTGCTTTGAACTGCAAATATTGTAATTTGGATGCTAATTCTTGCGCTTGTTCCTGTCCTTTTTGATTGAGATGAACACCAGGAAGATGACCAGCTAACCTTTTTCCTACCCAATCATTTTCTCCATGACGGATTAGTAGAATAATTGTCATTTTTAATCCTTCTTTGTTTTTGAATTTTCCGTAGAAGATTTCTTTTTTAATCCCTCTTTTTGTTTTTCCCGCAATTGATTTATGTATTCCTTGATTTTTGCTTCAAATCCTTGTGCAGAAGGTTTATAAAATTGTGTCCCAACCAGATGATCGGGTAAATACTGTTGAGCAACGAAATGACCTTCAAAGGAGTGCGGGTAAAGGTAGCCTTTTCCATGCCCAAACCCTTTGGCATCACGGCTACTATCCATCAAGTGGATCGGTACCTGTCCCATACCTTCCGCTTCCATTTGTTTGACAATCTCAAAATACGCCATGACAGAATTAGATTTAGGGGCGGTCGATAAATAAAGGGTGGCTTCCACAATGGGAAAAATCCCTTCCGGTAAGCCAACATATTCGTAAGCATCTGCAGCTGAGGTTGCAACAACCAGTGCCTGGGGATCAGCTAAACCAATATCTTCTCCAGCCAGAATGATCAGACGACGTAGTATAAAACGGGGATCCTCACCTGCTGACAACATTTTAGCCAGCCAATACAACGCTGCATCCGGATCGCTCCCACGTATGGATTTGATGAAAGCTGAGATGGTGTCATAGTGGACATCGCCACTCTTATCGTACAAAACGGCGCGTTTTTGTATCGATTCCTGGGCTACATCAAGAGTAATATGGATATTTTTGGATTTGTCAGGTGTTGTTGTTTCGATGGCAAGTTCCAATGCATTCAATAAGTTGCGTGCATCACCACCACAGGTATTGATCAAATGGACACGGGCATCTTCGTCCAAGATAATGGAACGATTTCCATAACCATAATCAGGATTGAATAAAGCCCGGTCGAGTATTTTATTGAGGTGATCTTCCTCCAATGGTTTGAGTTGAAAAACTCGGGATCGTGACACTAACGCTGGAATCACATCGAAATATGGATTTTCGGTTGTAGCTCCGATTAAGGTGAGCATACCTGACTCCACATGCGGTAATAATGCGTCCTGCTGTGCTTTGTTCCAGCGATGAACTTCATCGATAAACAAAATGGTGCGTTGTTGATACAGTTTTCTGCGTTCCTCTGCTTCGTGGATGACCCTGCGCAACTCCGCTACTCCTGCTAGAACAGCGGATATAGTTTCAAAATGAGCTTTGGTATGCAAAGCGATTAGTTGTGCCAGCGTGGTTTTTCCAGTTCCTGGAGGGCCTGTGAAAAGTATTGATGAGAATAACCGGTCTGCTTGAATAGCACGTCTCAATAATTTACCTTCACCGATAATGTGTTCCTGTCCTATAAAATCATCAAAAGTACGTGGCCGCATACGAGCAGCGAGAGGGGCTTCTTGATGCATTCGTTCATCCATGGCATGTTGGAAGAGATCGTTCACTTCGTTTTCCTTCTATGGTTATAAGACAACCACCCATTTATTTTACATTAAAACATTGCTAATTTGTTCTAATAATTAGCATTTGTAATAGAAAATAAATTGATTTGGTGAACTTGTTTTACTTTTCTTTATTCCAGGGTTTAAAGTTCAGCAATTTTTCCGGATCAAACCATTCGCCTGTAAATTGAATTGCACGGTCGTCAATGCTTAGAAAAGCTTTCGGTTTATCCTTTGAAAATTGGACTTCAGGAAAACCATGTTTCTGCATCCAATTTCGCATTGCTTCGATACCTTTTTCAGAATTAGAGCGGGAGCTAAACACTACTATTCTAAAATAATTTTGAGATTGTTCAATAAACTCTTTTGCGCCAGGAACAGGATCATCATCAATTACATCGACACCTTTCCAACCATGGCGATACCAGTGAATGACGCCATCGAAATCCATTGAAAGAATTGGTTTATAAGTTCTTTTTTTCCGAATGCTAGTCATAATTCAATCCCGGTCAGTTTATTTCTATTTCGGAAACAAAAGATAATGTTTGAATAAACACTTTGCGAGTCTGAAATTTGTAATCCGGTGATTCGTATTCAAAAGGAGCAAAGATATTATCTTCTTCTTTCCCCTTTATTTTTGAGTTGTTGACGAAACCTCTCGCTGAAATTTTCAATCCTACGTTTTCCGATAAGGTTATCTTTATTTCATTTACAAAACTATTAAAGCGGATGTTGGTTTCTCCATCAGGAATTGTTGCCGTTGAAAGATCGAATTTGATATCTGAAACAAAGCTCAAATATTCTGCTGGTTTAATAGCATTCGTATGAAATTCATCAATTTCGTTCACAAATCGAAGAATAAAATCTGAATCGCCCGATAAGGACTTTGGTCGAAAAAGAATGAAAAACCCAATCGCTATTAATAATATTGGAAGAATTAAGGACCAAAGATTGATGTTAAAAAGCGAATCGACAATTGAGAAAACACCAATGATGACTAGAATGGATCCTATTAATATGGTGGTTCTGTTTTTCATATAGCGCCTCCAGATGTTGGAATGGTTTAAATAATATACGCGATTTTTTATGAAAAGTGTTGATTTATTATAAAAACCTATTTAATTTACATGTTTTTTTGTCGAGGAAAAATTAATCTGTGCAAGAATTATCGCTATCATAACCAGAATGCCCCCCATTAACTGTTCGGTATTAAAATGTTCACTTAAAAAGAGAAAACCTAAAACAGCAGCAAAAACAGCTTCCATACTTAGGATCAGTGCAGCATCCGTTGGTGGTGCGAATTTTTGAGCAACACCTTGTAGTGTAAAACCAATGGCTACAGAAGCTATACCGTTATACAAAATTGTCCACCACAACGAAGAAATTTGAGAAAAAGCTTGTGGGTCGGTAATTGTTCCAGTGGCAAAATTTAACACTGCACAAACAAGGAATTGTCCAACCGCAAAATGTAATGGATGTAAACCTTTAACAACTTTGCCCACTACAATTACGTGCATAGCCCACAAAATTGCCCCAATGAGCTCTAATTTGTCTCCGGGAGCCAGCTTTAATTCACCACCAGTACTGAGAAGTAACATACCAAACACAGCGAAAATCGCAGCAATCCATACATTCCATTTTTGTTTCTCTTTCCAAAAGATCCACAGGAAAAAAGGAACAAAGATGACGTAAAGTCCGGTGATAAACCCTGCATTTCCAGCAGTGGTAGTGATCATTCCAGCTTGCTGAAATGCTCCAGCCGAAAAAAGCAATAAGCCAGCTAATAACACGCCTAATAAATTAGATTTGGAGATCTGAAGCTTAAATTTAATTAATGGTAATAATAAAATTGCTCCTAATAAAAAACGCCCCCCATTATAAATAAATATATTCATATTAGGTGCAGCGATTCGTTGTGCAATAAATCCACTTCCCCATACTGCTGCGGTTAACAATAATAATAAATCGGCTTGAATTCGAGTTAATTGACGTGTTGTTTGCATAGAATCCTCAAATTAAATATGGACTATTGTCCCAGAAATAGTTCAATTTGAAAAGATTCATTTTTTAGAAAATATTTAACTTCCAGGCCGGATTATATGAGGATAATCCTGTTCACGATTTTGGAATGAAAGAATACGTGGGTCTATAATGTGCCCATTCTGAATCTGGATTGAACGCCGCACAGTTTCATCTTTTTCCCAGAACGAATCACCGCGTGTCATTGTGGAAAGGTAAGGAATTAAACTTATCGAAATTTCCCACGACGCAATATTCCATAAATAAGAAGAGGTGTGATCAACCGCATAATACCAGGCTTCACCGACTGTAAAAATAGGGTTTTCAAAAGAAGTCGGTTTAGCAAAAGGAAATCCCATTCCTTCATCGCGAGCAATATCAATGATTAGAGATGATCTCTTTAATCTGGAAATTTCCTCATTGGTCATAAACATGATAGGCTGATTCAGATTCTGTCGAATTCCATTCAATATGATATCGGATTGAGAAATTTCCTCGATGAAAGGATTACGTGTGCGGTCCGAATGAATTGCCATGATTCGACCATCTTCCCCAATTTCTAACTGATGATAAGTAGCATCGTAGGATTGTGGGGCAATAAAGGTTTTGGATGGGCGATTATAAATGTGGATATCTTTGAACCCCAAACCTTTAAATGCCTGTAAAGCTCCTCGTGCAACAGAACCAGAACCGATGATCATAACTCGTCTGGGAGTACCGTAATGACCATCAATTCCCCTCAATTGTAAGGCATGGAAAACACCTGCATACCCCGCAATCTCATTATTTTTGTGAAATATATGATATTGAAATTCATTTTTTCGATTCCATTTATGCATCGCTTCCCATGCAATCATTGTGAGGTTCTTGTTGATGGCAGCATTGGTGATCCATATGTCTTCGATGCAATGTAACCAACCCCAAAGCGTTTTACCAGGACGAATAAAAGGTATATCTTTCGGATCTGGTTTGATTAACACGACTACGTCACAAAAATTGAAGATTTCATTTCTTGGCAACAACCCGGCTGTGCGGTCACTGATCCAATCATCTTGTATTTGGAAGCGTTCTCCGTAACCAACTTCAAAAAACATTTTCTTTCGCACACTCAAATCGATCCAATCTAATTGTTCAGGATGGATAGGGACACGTAATTCATTTTCCTTGAAAGATGAACCTACGACGCCAAGTGTTAATGATGTCATTTAACTCTCCCATAGTAATGAAAAGATCATAATTTGATTAGATGATAAAATTAATCTTCTTCATCCTATTATGATACATGAAGGAAGAGTTCTTGGAAAGATAATAACAGAAATTTTGTCATTAATTTGATAAGGAATTGCATTGTTTGAGCCTTTACCATTTTGGAAGACGAAAAATTTAGAAGATCTAACACGTGAAGAGTGGGAATCTATTTGCGATGGTTGTGGAAAATGTTGCCTGTTTAGATTGGAAGGTATAGAGGGGGAATATTACACTACCAATGTGATCTGCCGGTTATTTGATGAAAAAACCTGTCAATGTACTGATTACCAAAATCGACAAGCATTGGTTCCAACCTGTCTGGTATTGGATGCGAATTTAGTCAGGGCTCTTGATTGGATGCCATTGACCTGTGCTTATCGTTTATTAGCAGAAGGTGAAGATTTACCCTGGTGGCATCATCTGGTCTCCGGTAGCCGAGACACGGTTCATCAAGTAGGAGTATCCGTTAAGGGGAAAATTGAGTTTGAACAGGATATAGATTTAGATGATCTTGAAGATCATGTAGTAGATTGGTTTGACCAACCCTGGATGACTGAATAAAGAAATTAATTGAGAATTTTAATTAATTCTTCTAAATTACTGATTTGATGATTCGGTTTCGTTTCAAATTGTTGTAGTTTATCTTTGTGTATGGATCTGCGTGTTATCCAGACAGATTGAATTCCAGCCATTTTTGCTCCATGAATATCCATGTCCAATCGATCTCCTACCATCAAACAGGATGTTGGATTTGCATTAAATAATTGCATTGCATAGGTAAATATTTTGTTGTGAGGTTTTCGCCATCCCAGTTCTGCAGAAATCACAATATGTTTAAAATATTCTTTCAGGTTAAAGCGCTCCATCAGACAAAAGACATCATCTGCGTCGGAGGCATTAGAAATCAACCCAATTTCATAATCATTTTTTATAAGCCACTCTAAAATATTCAACGTGTCTTCTTCTAAAAACCAACATTTTTGGGAAACCGAATACATATCCTGCATAGCATTCTTAATCACCTGATTATTTGGTTTAGGGAAGCCTAAATCTGTCAAATAATCAAACAAAATTTGCCCAGTGGTATATTCAACGAAAGTTTTGTTTCTTTCAAGGTAATATTCCCGCATTCTCTTCGAAAAGCCCACTGGAAATTCTTCCAGATCTAATGAATATCCTTCTTTAATCAGAGTATTCATTAAATTTTTGGTTGATTTCTGTAATACCTCAGCCCAATCACCATTGAAGTAGATTAAAGTATCACCCAGATCGAAGAAAATCACCTTTGGTTTTGAGAAATTATCCATATCGTAGATTTATTTCTATATTAATAACCCAATTCTGGATCAAAAGTATTGAATAATGTTTTTTTATTGAGATATTTTTTCAGGTTTTCGATAATTAAATCAACAGCCCGTTCATTATATTGATAACTCACTCCTGCGATGTGTGGTGAAATAATCAGGTTTTGGGTATCCCAAAGTGAACTATCTTTGGGAAGTGGTTCCTGTTCGAAAACATCAAGCGCAGCCCCAGCAATTTTCTTTTCCTGCAAAGCAGCTTTTAGAGCGGCATTTTTTATGATGCCACCTCGACTGACATCAATAATGAATGCAGTTGGTTTTAGGGCAGCCAACTCTTCTTCTGCAATTAAATGATGCGTTTCGTTGGTGCGTGGAACTGTGACAACAACAAAATCACATTCTTTCATCATCGATTTTATTGCCTGATACGGATATAAACGGGTAAATAAATTACCGGCCGGATCGCCTAATCCTTCGATGATGTAGCCATTATCCCTGGTTTCCATTACGTTTTTCTTGCAAGCCAGAATTTTTACATTGAAAGGAACTAACAAACGTGCAATTTCGCGGCTTATACTACCATAACCAACCAAGCCAACCGTACTATTTCTTAATTCCTTTGGGGAAAATCTGGAGAAACGGTCAGGTGGCCATTCGTGATTAGTCTGAAATTTAAGTAATGAGGGCAGCTTGTGAGACATTGCCAGCATCATCGTTACAGCAAATTCTGCGACTTGAGGTGCTGCTGCACCACTTAACGTAGATATTTGAATATCCTCTTTTTCCATAATGTCTTTATCTAAAGCAAAATCAATTCCAGCATAATTAAATTGGATCCACTTAAGGGAAGCAGCGATGTTTACGGGGGGAATTACCTTTTCGGTTATGAGGACTTCGGTTTTGTTCCAAATTTCTTCTGGAATGTCTTCGTAACTTTTAGCAGGTAGATGATTGACTTCCAAGCGTGGTGATACTTCTTTTAACTTATTGATTTGCTCCTCGGAAAGAGGAAATGTGATTAATAATTCAACTTTTTTTTCAGTTTCTTTACTCATTAGATATAAATTCCTGTTGGGTCAAGATCCTCACGCAAAATCCTCAGCTCTTCATCGCTAGGAGGAGGTGTTTTTCGTAAGTTTTCGGAGATTTTTAAATCCCAACCAGTATTTTCCTTAATGGATCGAATCTCCACGTTTGGATGAATTGCAGATAACACCATTTCACCCTCTTCATTCGGTTCTAAAATTCCCAAATGTGTGACTACTCCTTGCGGTCCTTTGCCACGAGCACCGCTGTTTTCCCTTTCTTTGCGATGAGAAAGGAAACCTGCTGACGTGATAAAGTCCACCTTTTCAGGAAATCTTCTTTTTTGGTGAGGGGTGATAATGTAACATCGATTTGCCCACCCGGCAATCTCCATTGAACCACCCGAACCGGGTAAACGTGTTTTAGGATTTTGATAATCCCCGATTACAGTTGCATTGATATTGCCAAACTTATCAATTTGAGCCCCACCCAAAAAGCCAACATCCACATTTCCTCTTTGTAAATAAAAAGCAAAAATATCGTACATGCTGCAAACAGCGGTTGCACCACTGACCAAACAAGGATCGCCAATGGATAATGGTAAACGCGAAGGTCTGGCACCAATGACCCCGGCTTCATAAATCATAACCAGATTTGGTGCATGGGTCCTCCTTGCCAAATTACATGCGAGATTAGGAAGACCAACACCCACAAATACAACATCTCCATCACGTAACAAGCGAGCTGCATTAACTGTCATTAATTCTGCGTTGTTGTAATTCATTTTAGTAATCTCCATAATCAATTGGTGAACTTAATCTTGGATTGACTTTCAGTCGGGTGTGGGTTTCTTCGCCTAATTTTTCCCAATATTCGTCTCTATCTTTAACGCCATAAACCCATTCATTCAACCAGGCTTCAATTTTTTCAGGAGATTGACTAATTTGATCCCATGCCAGATAGAATTGATTGTCTCTGTCATAGTAGCCCTGGGTATAAGATGGGTGGGCTGCATAAGGAACATGACAGACCGCATCAACAATAAAAGCAGGAATTACGGTTCGGTTTGGGTCACTGCGAATTATTTCTTCAGGAACTATTTCTTCCGCGGTAACAATAACACGTTTAGAAGCAAAAGCAGCTTCTTTTTGTTCTCCCACAATGCCCCAAATCTGAGAATTGCCGTTCTTATCGCATCTTTGTACATGTACAATTGCCACATCTGGGTTGAGTGGTGGCACAAGAATCACATCTTTTCCTGTATAAGGATCAGTAATTCGTTTGATATTTAAATTTGCCTTTTCAAGACTGGGGGCACCTGTCTGGTTCATGGGCATGAATGGAAGCCCCGTTGCCCCGGCTTGCAATCGGGAAATCATACCAAAATGAGAATATTCTTCCCATTCCATTTCACCTTTTTCCAAAGCATCCCGCATGATACGAAGAGAACCGACACCGGGATTTCCCATGTAAGAAAAAATTACTTTTTTTACACATCCAGCTGCTGTTAGCATGTCATAAATCAAATCAGGAGTGGCTCTGGCAACAGTTAGATTTTTTATCTTTTGTCTGATGATTTCATGGGCAGCTGCAAATGGAATCATATGGGTAAATCCGGCTGCATAGATAATATCACCATCATGAACATATTCTTGAATGGCTTCGGTTAAAGTTAGGAGTTTTGACATCTTTTTCTCTTTTGTTTTATTGAAATTTAGATCGTTTTGATCGTCGAGATTGTCGATTTTCCGGATGATCAAATTTTGATCTATTGCTTCTATTATTTCTACCCTGATTTTGGTTGTTTGATTTCAATTCTTCTTCGTCTGAAATTTCCAATTTAGGTTTTCTTCTTAAGATTGTACCAAAAAGAATGACAAGAATACCAGTGATTAAAAGATAAAAATCCACGCTTTCTGCAATGATTGAGAATGCAAATAGCACTATACACAACCCCCCAATAATGATAAAAAACTTCCCTAATTTATTTTTAAATTCATTCATGATAAAAACTTGGTGCTGTTCGAATTTATTGAACAGCACCATTATATTAGATATTCATATATCGAGTCATTTGCATTCTATTGTTTCTTTACCAGATTGTATACTTGTTCGCGCATGTACATTTGCAGGTAGTGGACACCACCCGCATTCTTGCCAGTTGCTCCTGAACCTTTCCATCCACCAAATGGTTGGAATCCAGGCCAGGCACCGGTGGTAGCTCCTTGAGGTCGATTGGCGTAATTGACACCAGCTTCAATGTTGTCAAAGAACCATTGCGCTTCCTCTTCGTTTCCATAGAAGCCAGATGTTAAGCCATAATCCACATCGTTTGCTATTTTCATACCTTCTTCAAGGCTGCTGATTTTGCCAATTGTAGTAATGGGCAAGAACATTTCATATTTCCAAAGCTTATGTGAATAAGGTACATCTGCGAACAACGTAGGAGCCACAAAATAACCTTTTGCATAGTTCCCATTGGTTAACACTTTACCACCAGTCAGCAATCGCCCTGCGGTCATGAGATCTTGGGCGAAGGTTTGATAATCCTGGTAAGAGTTTTTGTTAATGACTGGCCCCATAAAGACTGTTCGATCAGTCGGATCCCCTATGGTCAATTTTTCAGTTAGTTCAACCATTCGTTCAACGAGCTGGTCGTGGATTTCCTCTTGTACAAGCACTCGTGAACACGCTGAACATTTTTGCCCTTGTAGACCAAAAGCTGAGCGAACAATACCCAAAGCGGCATCTTCTAAATTGGCATGTTTAGATACAATAGTTGGATTCTTCCCGCCTAACTCAAGGATAGTGGGACGGACATAGCGACCACTTTGGGCGAATGTTCGGAAGATACCCATTCCAACATCAAATGACCCGGTGAACGTCACCCCAGCCACGTCCGGATGATTTACTAAAGCATTTCCTAGCGTGCTGCCAGGACCAGTGACGAAATTGAAGACACCATCAGGAATACCAGCATCCAAAAATGCTTTTGCTAATAAGTAGGGGGTTAATGGCGTGTCTGTAGCTGGTTTCATAACCACTGTGTTACCTGCAACCATTGCTGCTCCTGCAGGACCACCAGTCAATGCTCCTGGAAAATTGAAGGGGCTAATCACCAACCAAACACCATAAGGACGCATCACGGAGAGGTTCGTTGATTCAAGCCCAACGAACGGATCACTCCCCATTTGTAATTCAAAACCATTGTTTTTTTCTAGTTGTTCACAAGCATAACGAATTAATTCAGCTGTTTCAACTGCATCGCCGATGCCCTCCATGCGATTCTTACCAACTTCTAATGTCATGGCAGCACCTATATAGTAGCTGCGTTCTTCAATTAGATCTGCGGCTTTCCTTAAAAGTCTTACACGTTCTTGCCATGGAGTTTTTCTCCAGTGAATAAATGCATTTTTTGCTGCAGTAATTGCATCATTGGCAATTTGCTCATTACCTTTTTGAAAGATACCAATAACTTGGTCTATATTGATTGGTGAACGGTTTTCAAATTTATCATTTGCAAAAACCTCTTTACCATCAATGATCATGGAATATTCTTGCCCTAGTGTATTTCTTAATTCAGCTAATTGTGTTTCATAAGAAGTGTGAAGTTCTTCTGGTGGACTAAACATGGTTCCATAAGTTAATTTAAATTTTCCTTCTGTTCCCATTAATACCTCCTCATATGGAAAAATTTTTTTCTCATTCAGTATATTACACAGTCGAATGAGAGTCAAAATTCTTGATCATACAAACAGCCCGGTTTTGAGTCCAGGCTGTTAAGAATTGATCAATTTGAAGGCTAATTTTTGGTTGTCAATGGCAAAAAGATTGCATATGGGGAAGTGGTAACTGTAACTGGATCGTTCATTGTTGTACCGAATTCATTTGTCGCAAAGATTGTGATTGTGTATGTTACCCCTTTTTCTAAACCATTAATGGTGAACGGGATTTGAGTGACATCTAAACCGGAATCAAGTGCCATAGTTTTTGTCATGTCATCAATTATTTGAACTTCATAACTGGTATTTTCACTATCAGCTGTCCAATCCAATGTTACGCTTGAGGTGGAGCTATAAATTTTCAAGTCAGTTATTGGTTCCGGCGCAGAACAAGTGAAAACACCAGTGGTTGCAATGTTGCTGTAAACCGAATTTCCGTTTTGATTGTAGGCATAAACCCTATAAGAATATTCATTTCCACAAACATCTTCATTGAAATCTGTGAATATAGTTGTGTTGGCTGGTAAAGATGTAAATAATGACCAACCACCACCATTTACTGATCGTTCCACTTTGAAACCTTGTTCATCAGAGCTGTTATCAATAAATGAAACATTAATTTCTGTGGATTTTACATCTTGAACAACAAGGCTAGATGGTGCAGTTGGTGTCACCTTCGCTGAACGGAAATTCGCAACAATCGGAGCAGTGTTGTTCAGTGTTAGCCGGTTATCGGCGCTGTTTGGTGCAGTTGAAACGACGCCAGTTGGTTTTCCGTTTAATGATACTTCCGGATTTGACCAGTTATTAACACGAGGACAATATGATGTGCAGTTATATGCCATGATCGTTCGAAATGAGAAATCAGGTGCCTGGTATCCATAGGAATAACTATACATAGCAGTAGAACTACCAGCAGTTGCACGATCATGATGTGCACCCATGTTGTGGCCAGTTTCATGAGCGAAGGAGTAGTATCCTGTTGCGCAATTTTGAGAAACAAGGCTAAATCCTACCGAGTCTCTTTGGTAATTGGGGGTCATCAACCAGCCGATTCCACAATAGGTGGTGCTATTTACAATCATCACTACCAGGTCTGCACCATAAGAGTCACGCAAATCATGTACGTTATCAATTTTCCCATCCCGGTTGGTTAATTCTGAAAGTGCTGTGTTCCAACCTGTGCTCGAGGTCATAATTGATTCATCATAATTAACTTCAGCGGAATGCACCAATCGCATGGGGGAGGTTATTCCACTGCGCTGGTAACCGGTATTCGTTTCACTTATAGCCAGATTTATCAGGTTTTGCATCTGGCTTGTACCACCTACACTAGCTCTGGCATCATCGGTGTAAACAACCATTACATCAATCACATAACCGCTATCCATAGCTGGAACATCAAAGGTTTGATCAGAAAAAGTTTCAGTCAGATCATCAGGGACAGGAATTGCATCCAACTCTTCTGGAAATTGTGATTGATCGATTTCATTAAATTTGTAGTTTCCATTTTCGTCACTTTTGAGATGATATTGTTTTCCGTGGAATTCAAGGTTTGCACTGATAACGCCATTGGTGGAAACCAAAGTAATCAAACTATCAGGATCATTATTCAAATTACCTGAGATGATAAATCCTGAATGAATAGTATCTTCATAAAATTCAAAATTTGCATTGAAGGCAAGATCATTGAAAACTTGCAATTTTGCTGATAATTTATCATTATGGTTTTTTTTCAAATTAGTTGCAATTTGCTCAATAACATTGCTGTTCATTCTTACTTCTTGTGAACGTCCTACGCCAATCTCATTGCTTTTAACATCCATAGGTCTATTCAAATTTTGATCAATGGTTGTTAAGGTTAATTCTGTCCCACTTTCGGCAAAAACCAGGTTATTGACAGAAGCTAAAGAAAAAATCACACCAAGTATGATGATTATGCGGATTGTGTTGCTGATAAAAGAACTCATTCATTTCTCCTAAAATGCTAGAAAACTTATTGCGATCTAAAAATAGCACCATAGAAGTAAATAGTGAGTTCCCTGTTAGGAAACTGTAAGGGGTAAAATTGAAATTTGTATTCTTGTTAAGTATTTACAAGGTATTTTATGTTTTGTTAGAGCTGAGAAAAATGCTGTAGAAATTTCTTAACAAACTTCTTACTAACCCCACTTCAGCTTTTGTTTTTATCAAATCCTGATTTTGAATCTTTGCTTCTTTTCTTAAGTTCTCATTATTTAAAGCCAGAATAATTGCTTTTGCTAAGTCTTTCGGATCGTGAGGATCTACAACCAATCCATTGACCCCAGGGACTATCCACTCCCGGATCGAATCAATATCCCCGGCAATGGGAAAGCATCCACAAGCCATCGCTTCAATCAATGTATTGGGGGTGCCATCATGTGTTGTGATCGATAGGGATAATTGTGAATGGTGGAATACTGCCCAAAGAGTGTGTTGATCGAGGGTATCAAACAACTTTACATTCTTTTGAAGAGAAAATTTATTAACCCACTTTTCCGCTTCGGGTTTGCCTCGCATTCCCGGACAAACAAAAATAGCATTTGGAAATTCTTCTAGTACCGTTGGTATTGCCTGAAAAAAAATGTCAGTCTTGGCATAAGCGCGTATACCCCGCGGATTAATAATGATTGGAGCTTTTTGTGGGAGATCAAGATGATCGATGTCCTTGTTAGCTGTTTCTTTAATTTCATCCAAATGTATGCCCCCACCACCAGGAACAACAAGGGTAGGTTTGTGTTTCGATAATCCCCATTGGTGTGCCAAAGTGATATCACGATGAACATCGGCTAAGACACCGTTTGCGCGTTCCATAACCCTCCGGGTTAGTTGACCCATTTTGGTATTGGCTCTCGCATGAAGTGTAAAATCATTGCCCCAAATAGAAACCAATAAAGGGATTTTTTCAGGAACCACACTGGCTAACATCCCTTCATAAGGCACCCGCAGGGCATGTACCAGATCGGGGTTTACAGCTTTGATAATATTATTCAACTCCTTTTGGTATTTAGGAATTGTGCTTGGGCCGAGTAAGTATCTAATATCCATGACCAATGGCCTGGCATGCTGGATTAGTTGCCTTTTCCAATTTATTGATGTCGAGCTATTTGAATTGGTTTCTGATGATTTATCCGCAGCAGCAGCCCCGCTGAAGGCAACAGGTAAAGTGAAAAAATTCTCCACCTCTATGTCAGAAGATATTGGATAGGTTGAAACAAGTGATATCCTGAATCCAAGCTCTTTGAGGATATCAATCCAACGGCTTGTGATCGCGCTGCGGCCATCTGCAACTAGCAGAATATGGTTTTTCATTGTTTACTTCCTTTGATAAGTACATCTTTGCAAGCTTTGATGAAAACACTCACCATATTCTCAATATTCACCTCATTTTTTACAATTTCGTATCCTGCCAGTCCCATGGAGAGTAATAATTCCGGCGAATGTAAAGCGGTATGAATCGTTTGGTAAAGTTGCTGATCATCACCTGGTGTAACCATCCATCCATTGGAGGAGTTGATTAAATCAGCTTGAGTGCCGTCACCATCAGCAACAATCACTGGTAAAGCATACGACATTGCTTGCTGGACAGCCAACCCTCCTGTACCAGGAAGTACGAACAAATCTGCTTTGGAAAACAGATGAGATAATTCTTCACCAAATTTTTCACCCCAAAAGGTTGTTTTTGGGAAAACGTTGTTTGCAAATGCTTCCAACTCTTGCCGGATGTCACCATCACCGACGATCCAAAGCAGTGGCTGGATTTTTTCAGGTAACATTGCACAAACTCGGATGAGTGAATCGATACGCTTCCGCTTTTGTAACCTGCCGACATACAAAAGAATTGGATCTCGGGTATTGATCCAGGTTTTTCGCTCCGGAGGAGGTGCAGTTGGCACAGGGGCAGTTGCATTTGTTGCTATATAAACCTGGTCTGGATTAAACCCTGCCTGGATGTATTGTTGAGCTCCCTTTTGGCTATAAGCGATAATACCGTTGAGAGAACTTAGAAATTTTTGCCGGGATTGATTTCTCCAATCAGATAAGAAGCCATGATATTCCGGAACACCTAATCCCCATCCTAATACGGGCTTGTTTTTATTATTCATCCACTGAACAACAAAAGGAGTTGAGCTATAGCGAGGATTTGCTTCAAGGATTAGAACATCCGGTTCCCAATTCACAATCCATTTCTTGAATTCCGGTTGGAGACAAATATAAAATTTTCCGTCAAAGAGATGAATGTTCTTTGATAATTGGTAATCAATTCCTTTGAGGTGTTTGACTATCTTAATTTGTTCTTTGTCTTTTGGTTCTCCAGCAAAAACACCTACTTTTATATCGGGATGGGTAGCCAGAAGTTCCAGAAATGGAGCTCTATAAGCAGGAATAACACGTTGCTGAATTGCCAATCGGATCATTATTAGTACACCATAACTTCTACCTGAGAACCGTTGATTGTTTTTTCAACTTGAATTCTAGCTGGAAATGCATCTTTAAGTTCTTCCAAATGGGTAATTATCAGTAATTTAGCAAAGTCTTTTTTAATTAAATTGATCGTCTCAACCAAACGACTTCTACCAACATCATCTTGACTTCCAAAACCTTCATCCACAACCAGGGTTTCTAATCTCGCACCAGCGCGTTTGGCAAGCACTTGTGAAAGAGCCAATCGAATGGCAAAATTGATGCGGAACGCTTCACCACCTGAAAACATATCATACGCTCTGGTATGTCCAAAAGCATCGTTTATCAAAATCTCAAGCGTTTCTTTCTTGTCTTTCCGTTTCTTATCTTTGTATTCGCTTTGTGTTTCAAAATGGATGGATAACTGACTGTTGGATAAACGATCCAGTAATTCATTCGCATGCATTTCAATTTCAGGTAATGCTTGCTCAATAAGCAATGCTGGTACACCATTTTTTCCAAACGCTTCTTCAATTTTTTTATAGCGGTTGATTTGAACCGATAAATTGGATAGTTCAGTCTCCAATCTCTTTTTGTCTTGTTTTTTTCGGGCGATTGTTTCTAATTTTTGTTTTTCAGCGCCAATTCGATTATTTATCTGATTGATTTCTTTATCAATTTCGTCTAACTCTTTTCTGAGTTGATTAATGTCCGGTAAAGTTAAAAATTGATTTTGAAAATCTGTCTTCAAATTTTCCAATAAAGTGCTCTTCTCCAGCAGCTCTTTTTCATAAGAGGAAGTTTCATTTTTAATTTGATTTAACTGATCAGGGATCGGTTCTATTTTAGATTTGGCGGTAATTAATTTTTGATATTCTACTTCTACCGAACGTAATTCACTTTCATTTTTCTTCAAAATTTGATGTTGTTCTTCATCATAACCAATTGCCAACAATTCTTTTTCAAGTTTTTCTTTTTCCAAAATTTGTGGTTTTAGGTGATCTTTCTTTTCTAATTTTTCGATGGTCCTTAAATATTCAGGTTTGTGATTCTTGTCCCAATCCACAACGCTTTGCATCATTTTCGATAATTGGATTTTTAAATCTGATATTTTTGGATTTAACTCATTTACAAATTTTTCAGTATTTTCTATTTTATAGAGTTTGTTTTCAATTTCAGCTAATTTTTCTATTTGGATCATTATTTCTTTTTGATATTCTTCAATAATTTTTTTTCGGGTCAAACCTTCTTCAATGACCAATTTTTCATATTTTTCACGGTGTTCTTTTGTTAAAGGTTGCATACAGAATGGACATTCTGGGCCAGCACCACGGAACTCTTTGAGCTTATTGCGTTTTTCATCATTCAGCTTTGTAAGATGCTCTATAGATAATTGTTTTTCAGAGATCTCTTTTTGGGCGGATAATTTCTCGTTTTGTAAGGCGTTTTTTTGTTCTATGATTGCTTTCAAATCTTCTTGTTGTTTTGTTAGTTTGACGAAATCCTTTTCAACTTCGGGAATTTGTGTCTGATACTCTTTAATTTCTAACAATATTTTCTCAAAGGCTTCTTTTTTGTTTTTTAATGTGTTTAATTCATCGTTAATTTTTTGATTTATGGTATTGAGATTGAAACTTGTGGTATGAAAGATGCTGAATTTATTGTTCCATTCCTCCAAGTCTTGGCGTACTAATTGCCATTTTTCATATTTCTCTTCGATGGAACTCGCATTTTTTAAGAATTTTTCGTGAATGGATAACTCAGATAGCACTTTATCTTCTTGTTGTTTGTATTTTTTTATACTCTCATTGATTTTTTTTATTTCAACCTCCAATTGAGAAATTTGATTTTCAATTTTTTCTTTTGCTTTTTCTAATTGGATAGCTTGATTCAATAAAATATTTTGAGAAAGTTTGAGTTTTTTCTTATTTTCTAATTGATTTTCTTCCTCAGATAATTTTGTCTGCCACTGAACTTCATTAGCTAATTCTGAAAGAATATTTGAGATTGTTAACTCAATACTCTTCTGTTCAATTTCCAGGGTTTTTCTAATTTCTCGAGCTTTTTCTAAATATTCTTCCCAAATTTCTAAGCCTAATATATTTGAAAGCACTTCTTTGCGTTCGCCAGGAGGAAGTTGTGTAAATTGATCTGCCTTACCTTGCAAAAAGAAGGAAGCATTCGTAAAGGTGTTGTAATCCATTTTTAGTGTGGAGATGATTCTCTTTTGGGTCTCCGTTACAGAATGTTCTGTGAGTGACCGCCAGTCATTTGTTTCTGTGTCAAGGAGATAGAATTCTAAAACCATCGCTTTTTCGAGCTGTTTGGTTCTACGGATACGATAATTTTGATGTTCGTACTTAAAATCCAAAGAAACAATGGCTGTGTCAGATTGTTGATTAATTATCTGATCATCACGAGCACGTGCTTTACCAAACATGACCCAGGTGATTGCGTCTAAAATGGATGACTTCCCAGCACCATTAGCACCAGTGATACTTGCTAAATGTAAACCTTCAAAGTTAATATCTACTGGCGTGATGTATGAAAGGAAACCCTGGATGCGCAGATCGTTCGGTATCATATCTCTGGTGAATCATCGTCTGTCATAATATCTTTTGAAGATGGAATAACCAGGACTTTATCTACTCTTTTTCCATCCATATCCATAATTTCAAAGCGGAGATGATAAACCTCCACATGCTGACCCACCTTAGGAATACTATCTAATACTGCCATCATAAATCCACCTAAGGTTTGAAATCCGATGCGATCTTCTTCTGGGAGAGATTCAATTCCTAAAAGTTCTTTCACTTCATCTATTGGCAACAAACCGTCCAACAACCAAGAACCATCTTCACGCTCAACGATCTGAATTTCTTCTTCTTCCCCTGCGGTTGGGATTGCGCCAACAATTGATTTAAGCACATCGTATAGGGTAACCATTCCTAAAACCCCACTAAATTCATCAATAACCAGTGCAGCATGGGTACCAGCTTCTTTAATAAGGTCTAAAGCTTTAAGCGCCGAGGTGCTATCTGGTACAAAAAGAGGGGTTTGTAACAAGTTTTGAATGGTTGGTTTTTTACCATTGAGGCTATTGCTCAATAAATCTTTCGCCTGAAGCATCCCTTGAACATTGTCTAATTCTCCAATGGCTACTGGAAATCGGCTATGGTTGGAATGAATCACCTGTTCTAAGATGATGTCAAAAGGTTCATCTAAATCAATCCATTCAATTTCAGTTCGGGGGGTCATAATTGAATCTATCGACCGACCTCCAAGGCGGAATATTCCAGTTACCATATCCTCTTCAGCAGATTCAAATATCCCGGATTGAGCACCTTGTTTCATAAGAACTTTTATTTCTTCTTCAGTAATGATTGGTTCTTTAGATGCTTCTATTCCGAGTACTTTGAGGCCAAAATCTGTTGATGCGCTCAATAACTTCACAACAGGTGAAGTTATTGAAGAAATAAACTTCATTGGTAAGGCTACAGCTGCAGCTATTTTCTCTGGTGAATTCATACCCAATCGTTTTGGTATTAATTCACCGATGACCAATGAGAAATATGTGGTTAAGAGAACAACAATGGCAAAAGAAATAATATTGCTATATTGAGCTAACCAGGGGATTGTTTGCAGATAAACGCTCAATTTTGACGATAAAGCCGCACCACCTAAAGCACCTGAAAGGATTCCAATCAAAGTGATACCAATTTGGATCGTGGAAAGGAATTGGTTTGGGTTTTCTGAGATATCTAAAGCTGTTTGTGCTGAATGGCTACCATCTTTTGCCATTTGTTGAAGTCTGATTTTTCTTGCAGAAATTAAGGAGATTTCAGACATCGCGAATATGCCATTGATAATTATTAAGATTAATATGATTAAAATACTAATGAAACTATTGTCCATATTTCCTGATTTTTATTTAGAATTCTAGGGTTCAATTTGATTATAAATGATTTTTTTGACTAACTTTTGTAACACATTAATTTCTTTTTCAGGTGTATCGGTACTTTGCCAGTAGATTTTTAGTAACTCTTCCGGGGAAAAACTGGAAATTGATTGATCATTTCCAAGTCTCAAACGAGTAGAGAAAATGGGTTTTCTGACCAAATGGATTTCAAACGCCTGGTTATGGTACTCTTGAAACCACTGGTCGTTAATTAAGTTTTCCCAATCTTTTGGGTAGGTTAGTGTAATTCGGGTGATTGTATCTTCAACTTCATCAACACCGGGTAATTTATCAAAGATGAATTTCTGTAAACTTTCTGGATCCGGGATTGTTTTTTCCTTACCTTCATCCAATTTTGTAAGATCAATCGATATATCTAAGAACACTCTACCGGTTAATTTCCGCCAGGACACTGAAGCATGTCCTTTTTCAATTTCTGCAATTACAAAATACTTGTCATCTTTTACTTCACCAAAATCCACTTTTTCAATCGATCCCGGATAGATTATTGGGGGTTGAAAATCTTCATTCAGGTTCTGAGCCTTATGGATATGACCTAAGGCTACATAATCAAAAACAGGTTTTTTAACCAGACTCAATGGCAAAACCATATCCTGACCTAGCATGATACTGCGCTCTTCTCCATAAAGAGCTCCTTGAATGGAGGCATGCGCTACCATGATCGTTGGTAATTCCGGGTTCAATTGTTTAATTTGGTTTTCTACAATGGTTGTTATGACCGCTTCAATATTAGAATCGATACTTTTCGGGTCTATTTCTTTGTTTTCTAATGTTGATAGGTAACCACTTTTTGTAATCCAGGGTAAAGCAATGATTTGAACGGGCAAATTATTCAATTGTTCCGGCATTATTAACATGGGTTTATTTGCCAAATGAATGTACGGAATTTCGAATGTTTGGAACTCCTGTAATGCACTTGCCCTGCCAACTGCTGGTGAAATATCATGATTACCAACTAAGAGAATGGTTGGTATTTTCGCCTGAGAAAGGCGGATAATTCTCTTTCCCCACTCCCGTTGAAATGTTGGCACAGGAGTGCGATCTTTGTACGCATCACCAGAAAAAATGACCAGATCAACTTCTTCATTTATCGCTGAATCAATAATTGTGTCTAAAGCATGCAAAAAATCCAACACGCGGATTGGTAAACCAGTTTTCGGATCTCTTTTTCCTTGTGTTGCAATATCAATATGAGCGTCTGAAAAATGTAAGAGGGTAATCATCAATTATTGAAAAAGGGTTAGTACCCTAATTGTCTCAATAATTGTACACTAGGTGGAAAATCTGGGTGGTATTCCAATGATTCATATAAATCTTCGACAGCCTGTGGGGTATTGCCTACCGCCACATACGCCATCGCTCGCCAATAAAAATTTTCTTCTAAATAGGGTTCAGCTGCTGCATCTATAGTCAATGTGGTCAGATTTATCACATCCTGATAACGACCGCTGTAATAATAAGCAAAATATGGGCCGGTTTGGTACCACATCATGCGCCAGGGACGATCTTTCTCGGCTAATTGAGAATAAATTTCAAATGCCTGGTCATATGAGTTTGATGCTCCAACATAATCTTGTAATTGAACCAAACTGGTTCCACGGTTAAACCAAGCGTAGAATTGATCAACCCCTTGAAATTCGTAAATCTCCTGATTTGCCCTTTGATAAGCAATTTGATCTGCCATGTGGTCATCGACAAAATCACCAAGCACATTGAGTAATTTAAATTCCTGATCGGGAGTATATATAACGATGAAAATATAATTGAAAGCACGCCATTGAGACAATAAATCATCGTATTTTACGGGAAAATCGGGACGAAAATACGAGTCCTGACTTAGGAATTCCCCTTTTGAATCATCATAACCGTTAAGAACAGCGTAATGACCCATCCAGCTAACTTTTCCGTTCATGTCACGAATATGGACCCCTTTTTCAACCAGAACCGGAAAACCATTCGCTATTAGTTTTTTTAGAATATCTATTGTGCCACCAGAGCGAGATATAGCTAAATAATCCGTATTTTCATTTACAAAATCAACCATTTCATAGGGCATTACATTTTTGTCTTTTTCGAAGGGCTTGAGAATTCCTCCAGTATCATAACGATCTCCCTCCCAACCCCAATAGGAGAGCTGCATTGCAAGGTTTGCGGGGGCACAGTAATTCCACAAACCATGTTGATCCTGATATCGAATACCATCTAATTTTGCAGCAGATGGCAAAGCAGTTGGTTCGACTGTTGCTGTTGCTGTAAATATTTGAGGATCAGATGTACTTGTAGTAGTTGGCATTAAGGTTTCAGTAGGTGATTGAGTTGGAATAGGTAGGTTGTTGCTAGGTACCTCTGGGACAAAAATCACTTCTTCTGGTGGATTTAATGCATAAACTATTTTAATTCTTAAATCATCTACTCGCCAAATAACCTTATTTCTCAAATTTGGAATAGAGAAGAGGATAATGGTAAGGAGAGCAAAAACGATTATTATTGCAAGAATGACTTTTGCAAGTTTTGATTTAATCATGGTCAGATTATAACATTATGAGTTTTTACATCAATTATTACAATGTGTAGTAGAACTTTTAAGCTCGTTATGATTGAGGAAAAAACCTAATATTTCGAGAATTCAAAATTATCAATGTTTTCCTTGCAGAAATGGGGATTTATTGGTATTTTTATCATATCTTGACGTGTTGTATTTACAACAAAATGGGTGAAAGAGAGAACTATGATACAAAATAGAAAAAACTATTCAGCAAATTTTAATTTGCCAAGAAGAATCCAGCGCTTAGGCGAATTATCCTATAACATGTGGTGGGTTTGGAACCATGATGCGCAACAATTGTTTAGACTAATAGACAAACCTTTATGGGATTCTTTAAATCATAATCCGATCTATTTTCTTCATAAAGTTGATCAGAATCGTTTACAGGCAATGATCAATGACCTGTATTTTTTGGAACGCTTTGATGCAGTCCTGAAAAAATTCGATCAATACTTAGAGAATACCGGAACCTGGTTTAAAGAAACTTATCCTGATTTAGAAAATGAAAAGATTGCATATTTTTCGTTTGAATTTGGACTTCATGAAAGTCTACCGGTTTATGCAGGTGGTTTAGGTATTCTTGCTGGTGATCACTTGAAAACTGCGAGTGATATTGGTTTGCCTTTGGTAGGTGTTGGTTTCATTTATAAGAATGGATATTTCATGCAATCTATCACTGAGGATGGATGGCAAGAAACTAGAAATTTCATTTTGGATTATGAAGAAGCCCCTATCGTACCAGTGTTGGATAAAAATGAAAAGCCATTATTAATTTCTGTTGAACTGCCTGGACGGACAGCCTATGCACGGATCTGGCAAGTGAATGTTGGTCGAAATTTTCTATATTTATTAGATTCTGATCTCGAAGAAAATGACCCGGGAGATCGTCAACTTACTTCTCGACTCTACAGTAACGATTTGGAAGTGAGGATATCTCAGGAAATCCTTTTAGGTATGGGCGGTGTTAGAGCATTAAGAGCTTTGGGTAATGCACCTACCGTATGGCACATGAACGAAGGACATTCCGCGTTTCTTGCGTTGGAAAGAATTGATGAATTGATTAAAAAGGGCAAGACTTTTGAAGATGCTGTGGAAATTGTCAAGAAAAATAATGTGTTTACAACTCATACACCTGTTCCTGCTGGAAATGATCAATTCCCGATTTGGTTGATTGATAAATATTTATCCCAAATTTGGCCAAAATTAAATTTAACCAGGGACCAGTTTATTGATTTAGGGAACCAGGCGCAAGCCTGGGGTGACACCTTTGTGATGCCAATTTTAGCTTTGAAATTATCAGAGCATCGCAATGCTGTATCAGAATTGCATGGTCATGTTTCCAGAAAGATGTGGAATTGGTTATGGTCTGATCGGGATGAGACTGAAGTACCCATTTCTCACATCACAAATGGCATTCACACCGGATCCTGGGTTGCTCGTCAGATGAATTTATTATTCCAAAAGTACATTTCCCCCAATTGGACAGATTATGTTGACGATCCTGATATTTGGGAGAATATTGAAAATATTCCTGATCATGAATTATGGGCTGTTCGGAAACATTTAAAACGAAAGTTAACTGTGTATTGTAATGAATTTGCTCGTCAAAAATGGCAGCGAGGAGGCTTTCATCCGGTACAGGTAGTCGCTAGTGGTGTATTGATGGAGCCTTATTCATTGACAATCGGATTTGCTCGTCGATTTGCCACATACAAACGGGCCAATTTAGTCCTGCGGGATTATGAAAGACTCAAGAGAATCGTAACGAATGCGAGAAGACCAGTTCAAATTATTTTTTCCGGAAAAGCACATCCAGCTGACGAACCCGGTAAACTTATAATTCAAGAGATTTACCGTGCAGTGAAAGACGCAAAAATGGGTGGGAGGTTAATCTTCCTGGAAGATTATGATATGAATATTGCTCGTCTTTTGGTGCAGGGTGTTGACGTATGGTTAAATACACCACGCCGACCAAATGAAGCCTCTGGAACTTCCGGAATGAAAGCAGCCTTGAATGGGGTTTTGAATTTCTCGGTATTGGATGGCTGGTGGCGTGAGGGTTACAATGGGAATAATGGTTGGTCAATTGGGAATGATATTGAATATTCGGACACCAATGCCCAGGATGAACATGATGCCAATGAATTGTATGATACATTAGAAAATGAGATCATTCCTTTATATTATGCGTCCAGATCGGCGGACAATTTACCCAATGAATGGATCGCTCGCATGAAAGAAACAATCAAAACCAATGCACCAAAATTCTCAACCAGAAGAATGGTAAAAGAATACATGAACAATCTGTATGCGCCTGCGATTGAAAAGAACATAGATAAGTAGAGAAGATTATGCCATTACCAAGCTCACCAATTCTGGTGGTTCTTATCATTTTTTTGTTGCGTGTATCCGATATGTCATTGGATACAATTCGTGTCCTTTTTGTATTTCGTGGTAAAAAGGGACTTGCCTGGGTGTTGGGATTCTTTCAATCCCTTTTGTTTGTAATTGCTATTACCTCTGTTCTAGCAAACCTTGATAATCCATTCAATATTATCGCTTACGCAGCAGGTTTTGCCACAGGGAATGTTGTGGGTATGCTTATCGAGAATCGATTGGCTGTTGGCCACATACATATGACTGTTATCAGTTCTTTTTCCGGACCGCGGATTGTTGAAGCTTTGAGAAGATCAGGTTATGGTGTTACTGAGGTGCCTGGTAGAGGTAGAAACGGGATGGTTTCTGTATTACATATCGCAGTCTTAAGAAAAAATGTGATGGATGTAGAAACCATTGTTCTAGAAATGGATAAAGACGCATTTGTCACTGCAGAAGATGTAAGGCCAATCAGAAGGGGATTTTGGCGCGCATAAAAACATACTTTTTGTGAACAAGGTGAGCTTTTTTCTCACCTTGTTTTTTTATTTGCCTAAAGGTTTTACGATCAAAGAAATTCCACGTTTGTCAATTACTTGAATCGGAGTTCCATTTACGAGAATCTGATCATCACTTGATATTGCGCTCCATTCTTCTCCTGCTAACTGAATGGTACCTTGTGGATCTAAATCAGAAATAACATAACCAGTCAATCCAACTAAGGATTCCATTCCTGTTCGCACAGGTGCTCGTAGCGCTTTTAGTGCAAATCTTAATACGACAAAAATACCAATAGACAAAATAATTCCGGTACTTATTACCAATGGAACAGATACTTGTGGAAATCCAGGTGTTTCAATTGAGTTGAACAACACCAATGCACCAACTATGAATGAGATTGTTCCAGCAGCTGTTAATGCTCCATGAACAGGAGCCTTAATTTCCAAAATGAATAAGATAAAGGCAGTAATTAGGAATAAAATTCCAAACCAATTCACGGGCAATACACCCAGACCATAAACAGCGAGGATTAAGCAGACAGCACCGATGAAGCCGGCTACCCAACCTCCCGGGTTGGATAATTCAATGAATATGGCCTGAACACCAATTGTCAGTAAGATAAACAAAATGTTTGGATTGGTTAATAGCTGCAGCAGGTTTTCAATAAAACTCATTTCCACGGGGAGGAGTAGAGCATTTTCAAGCTCAAAAGTAATCGTCGTATTTGCTATATCAATTGTTCTTCCATTAATTTGACTAAGTAAATCATCAATATCTGAGGCGATGATATCAATCAAACCAACCTCCAAGGCTTCCTCAGCTGAAACCGCGATGGCGTTTTCGATCGTGTCTTCTGCTAAAGCAATTGCTGCTTCTCCACGATTTACAGCGAGTGATCTTACCGAAGCTTTGAGGATTTCTTTTTGCTTGGTTTCAATTGTTTCGCCAAGTTCTTCTCCCTGGCTGCCAACAGGACTGGCTGCGCCAATGGCAGTTTCAGGGGCCATTGCCGCTACATGACCTGCTAATGTGATCAGTGTTCCAGCACTACCAGCTATTGCACCACGTGGAGAAACATAAACCACCACGGGAATTTCGCTGGAACGGATATTCTGAACGATAGTATTCATCAGATCGATACTTCCACCCGGTGTATCAAGTTGAATGATCAGGACATCAGCATTTTGCCTTTCGGCAATTGAAAGACCACGATCAATATAACCGACCAATACAGGAGTTAATGGTCCTTGTACGGTAAGGGTGACTACATTTGGAGCGATTGATTGACTATTTACTGATTTCGTTGGAATTAAAAACCCAACTATCAACCAGTTAATTAAGATCAGGTATCGAAAAACCTTCATTTTTCCTCGTTTCTTTATCAGATTATAAATAGCCTTGATGTTTTAAACAAGAAATGATCTATGGATTGTTTATTTTTTTCTTATTTTTTGTTAACAAGAATCTTTCAACCAGGCGATATCCTTATAAAGAAGGAATTTGTTTTACAAATAGGAGGTTTACAATGTCTAAAATTATAGGTATCGATTTAGGTACAACAAATAGCGTAGTCGCTGTCATGGAAAGCGGAGAACCGACTGTAGTTAATACAGTGGAAGGTTCACGATTATGTCCATCAGTGGTCGCTTTCAATAAAAATAAAGAACGTCTGGTGGGGCAAAATGCCAAACGTCAGGCAGTTATTAACCCTGAGAATACGATTACATCTATTAAGCGATTAATTGGAAGAAGGTTTGATGAAATTGAGCAAGAAAGGGAAATGGTACCTTATGAAATTGTAAAAGGGCCATCTGGTGATGTTCGGGTAAAGATCCCAGTAACAGGGAAGGAATATTCACCACAAGAAATTTCAGCTATGATTCTAGCAAAATTAAAATCTGACGCTGAATCATATCTGGGTCAACCTGTTAACCAGGCTGTAATCACTGTCCCTGCCTACTTTAATGATAGCCAACGACAGGCAACCAAGGATGCAGGTAAAATTGCCGGATTGGAAGTTTTGCGAATAATCAATGAACCGACTGCTTCAGCTCTAGCATATGGATTGGATAAAAAAGTGAATGAAAAAGTACTGATATTTGACCTTGGTGGAGGTACTTTTGATGTGTCAATTTTGGAAGTTGGTGACGGTGTATTCGAAGTGAAGTCCACCAGTGGGGATACCCATTTAGGTGGTGATGATTGGGATGAGATCCTGGTCAATTGGATCGCTGATGAGTTCAAGAAAGAACAACAATTAGATCTTAGAAACGATCGGCAGGCTTTGCAAAGGCTGAGAGAAGCTGCAGAAAAGGCAAAAATTGAGCTTTCTTCAGTCCTGGAAACTGAGATTAATTTACCCTATATCACAGCAGATGCTAATGGGCCAAAACATCTGGTAATGAAAGTAACCAGATCTAAGTTCGAACAACTGTCATCAGATTTGATGAAAAGACTACAAATACCATTTGAAGCAGCCATTAAAGATGCTGAATTAAAGATTTCTGATATTGATGAAGTTGTGTTGGTTGGTGGATCAACCAGAATGCCCATGGTGCAGGACTTGGTTAAGAAACTAACCGGGAAAGATGTGAATAAATCAGTCAATCCCGATGAGGTTGTAGCATTAGGGGCTGCTGTTCAAGCTGGGGTACTATCCGGTCAGGTAAACGACGTACTTTTATTAGATGTAACACCATTATCCTTAGGTGTTGAAACACTTGGTGGTGTAATGACTAAGGTGATTGAAAGAAATACGACTATCCCTGTAAAAAAATCGCAAGTATTTTCTACCGCAGAGGATAATCAACCAGCAGTGGATGTTCATGTTTTACAGGGTGAACGTCAATTGGCTTCGGACAACATTAGTTTAGGGCGTTTTAGATTGGAAGGAATCCCTGCGGCACCACGTGGATTACCACAAATTGAGGTTACCTTTGACATCGATGCAAATGGGATTTTGAACGTAACTGCAAAGGATAAAGCATCCGGTAAGGAACAAAGAGTAACGATCACGGCTTCAACGAACATGGATAAAAGTGAAATTGAACGCCTGGTGCAAGAAGCAAAACAGCACGAAGCTGAGGATTTGCAAAGGAAAGAGCTTATCGAAGCCAGGAATAACGCAGACCAAATCATCTACGCAGCAGAAAAAGAATTACAAGAGAATTCAGAGTCTGTAGATTATCAGGTCAAAAATGATATTGAAACAAAACTTAATTCTCTGAAAGAGGTAATAAAAAGTGAAAATCTGACCATGATTCGAGAGAAGGCAAAAGAGGTTGAGATTGCATTACAAAATTACATTGCTAACAAGAGTAATGCTCAATCTTCAGCCAATGATGATCACTCAGGACAGGAAAATGGTGAAGAAGTTGTTGAAGGTGAATACCAGGATATCTAAGAAAAAGTGGGCTGTAAATCAGCCCACTTTTTGAATCTATGCTTGTTCATCAACCAGCGTACCTATGGGTTCACCGGTCATTGATTTTTTCAACGCAGACGGATCAAACAAATTCAGTACCAGAATTGGTAGTTTGTTCTCCATACATAATGAAATGGCAGTGCTATCCATCACTTCCAATCTGCGATTTAAAGTATCGATATAGGATAGGTGATCAAACTTGACTGCGTCTGGATTCTGTTTTGGATCACTATCATAAACGCCATCCACTTTTGTTGCTTTAATTACGACATCAGCATCAATTTCCATGGCTCTAAGCGCTGCGGCAGTATCCGTTGAGAAGTAAGGATTACCGGTTCCACCACCAAAAATCACAACCCTTCCTTTTTCCATGTGGCGAATTGCTCGTCGTCGAATGTAGGGTTCGGCAACAGAACGCATTTCAATGGCGGATTGAAGCCGGGTGACAACGTCGATTGACTCAAGTGCATCCATCAGCGCTAAACCATTCATTACGGTTGCCAGCATTCCCATATAGTCAGCAGTGGCACGGTCCATTCCCAAATCCAGTCCTTGTTTACCGCGCCATAAATTGCCAGCTCCGATGACGATTGCAACATCGACACCCATTTCATGGACTTCCTTAACTCTTTTGGCGATTCTTAATGCCCGCTCTGGATCAATTCCAATCCCCGCTTCATTTCCAAGTGCTTCTCCGGAGAGTTTCAGTAAAATTCTTTTGTATTTGATTTGTTCCATTCTTGTTCCTCGTAAAAAAAAGTCAACCATCAGGTTGACTTTTGATCGATTATTCTTCTTCTGAGGTTGTTTCACCAAGCGCCCACCGGGCAAAGCGGCGAACGACTACATTTTCACCTAACGCTACAACTTTTTCATTAATTAGTTGTTGAATGGTAATATCCTCGTTACGAATGTAAGGTTGTCGCATAAGCACAACTTCATTCTTGAATTTTTCCAAAGTCCCTTCGACGATTTTTGGAAGAATTGCTTCTGGTTTTCCATCTTCGCGAGCTTTTGCTGCTGCAATCTGTGCTTCTTTATCCAATACTTCCTGAGGGATGTCCTCCTCTTTGATGTATATGGGAGAAGTAGCTGCAATTTGAAGTGCTAGTTCGTGTGCCAATTCACGGAAAGCTTCTGATCTTCCGACAAAATCGGTTTCAACATTTACTTCTACCATGACACCGACACGACCATTACCATGGTTATAAAGTTCAACGACGCCTTCAGACGCATTGCGTGAGGCTCGTTTTGCTGCTTTTGCCAGCCCTTTTTCTCTTAAGAAATCAAGCGCTTTGTTGAGATCGCCATCTGCACTTTCAAGTGCTTTGCGACAATCCAAAATACCTGCACCCGTTGATTCTCTTAATTTTTTAATATCTTCTGTTGAAATTGCCATTTTATAAAAATCCTTTTACTTTATCGTTCTTTTTTTCTGTTCTAACTTTAATTACTCTTCTTCAGATTCATCTGATGATTTTTCGTCAACTTCTTCTTCGACCTTCGTAGTTTTTTTAGTTGTTTTAGCTTTTGTGGTCTTTTTAGCTTTTGGTTTCTTAGCTACAACTTCTTCCTCGACCTCTTCTTCATCCTTGGCGATGAATTCTTCTTCTACAACTTTTTCTAAATCTTCTTCTGAAATTGTTTCAACTGTTTCTACAGTTTCATCTTCTTCCTCTGATACCTCAACATCTTCTTTTTCTACGTCAAGTTTGGCTAAGGTAGAGGCACCTAACAAGGTCTCATCATCCAATTCAGCATCTTCTTCCATCTTGTGCCGAACGATTTGTGGTCTTTCTTCACCGGGAGCTAAATCTTCATCATCAAAATCTTCGTCTTTGCGTAAGGATTTACCTTCGATCACAGCATCAGCAATTTTTGACACCATTAATTTAATGGCGCGGATTGCGTCATCGTTTGAAGGGATAACATAATCAATATTTCGAGGGTCACAATTAGTGTCTACCATTGCAATAATCGGAACATCTTTCAGGTTGGCTTCGTGAACAGCAGTCTCTTCACGGCTGACATCAATGATAAATAATAGGTCGGGAATCTTTTTCATATTACGAACACCACTTAACCTGATCATGAGTCGATTGATTTCTCTATCGATCATGAGGGCTTCTTTTTTGGTGTATGAATTGATTTCACCGGTTTCGTGAAGCTTTTCTAATCGTTCCAATTCACCAATTCGTTGGCTGATTGTAGACCAGTTAGTAAGGGTACCACCCAGCCAGCGTTCAGTAACATAAGGCATACCACAGCGGATTGCTTCTTCTTTGATCGTTTCTTGAGCCTGTCGTTTGGTTCCAACAAAAAGAATTGTGCCACCAGATGCGACTGTATCACGAACCACATTGTAAGCATTGTTGATTGCCTTGACCGTTTGTTGTAAGTCAAGGATGTGAATACCATTGCGTTCCGTAAAAATGAACGGACGCATTCCAGGGTGCCACTTGTTGGTTCTATGACCAAAGTGAACACCACTTTCCAAAAGTGCTTTCATGGAAATTACAGATGCCATTTTATTTTACTTTCTCCTTAATAAATTTCGTTTATCCTCCGCCCTCGTCAACCCAATTATCAGAACATCCAGGATGCACGCTGATATGGTCAGAGGACGTGTGTAATTACTGCTCGCGCAGCCGAAATAGTATATCATAACGTTGGATAATTCGTCCAGAAAATAGTATTATTGCTACTATAAAGCCAAAATATTTAGGCAATTAAAATAATAATCGAAATTTGGCAAGTAAAGGAGAACCGATTGAGCAGGTTTACACCATTGGATCATGATCACATTGAACCACATATGTGTAGTTTAGATTTGCGTCTTTACATTTTAAGCAAATTACCATTTTTCAAAAGTCTACACAAAAATCAAATCCTGGAAGTAAACAATTTGTTTGTGGATCGTGGTTATCAGCCAGGTGAAATGATTTACTCAGAAAGTAGCGATGCTGAGAGGTTGTTTGTATTGGCTGATGGAAGTGTTAAATTGATTCAGAATGCACTCAGTGGAAAAGAAGTGCTTTTGGATGTCTTAACCTCAGGTGATTTTTTTGGAAGTTTGTCTGCTCAAAAAAATGATAAGTATCGAGAAAGTGCTTACGCCCAAACTCCTGTGTGTGTTATAAGCTTAGAAAATTTTGAATTTCGAAAAATTCTTGAAATGTATCCTCAAGTTGCATTGAGCGTGATGGACACAATTAATGAACGACTACAAAAGTCTCAATCTATTATTCGGATTATCAGCACGTCCTCGGCAGAACAACGAGTTGCGTACACCTTGTTAAAACTAGCTAAAAAATTAGGTCAAAAAAGTGATGAAGGATTATTGATTCAGTTACCCCTATCACGGGAAGATATAGCAAATATGACAGCTCTCACCACAGAGACTGTTTCAAGAATCATGAGCAGGTTTCAAAAAAATGATTTGATTAAGACCGGTAGACAATGGGTGGCTATTAGTGATTTTGAAAGTTTGAATGAAATTGCTATTGATTTTTCTATTTAAATAATTCATGTTTTTTCATCCGGCGGATGTAATTAATTGATGTAGATCATGTAAACAATGGGGGATTACCGGTATCCTTTCAATTAAGATTTTGAAAGGAGTATCAAATGAAAACAATTTTACGATCAAAAGATCTGTCATGCCCGTCCTGTATTGTTAAGATCGAAAAAGCACTTAACTCAGAAAGAGGAGTTTCTGATGCAAAAGTATTTTTCAACAGTGGCAGGATCGAAGTTCAACATGATGAAGAAGTCGTCGAACCTCAAAAGTTGGTTGAAATAGTTCAATCCATTGGTTATACAACTTCTATTTCGCCATTTTAATCTGAGATCCCTGAAATTAAATCAGGGATCAATTTCTTAGGGAGTTTTAAATGAAATTATTGATTCAACAATTCTCTCAACCTGCAAATAGAAAATTATTATTGGTGTTGCTAAGTGGAATTTTCATTTTGGTTTCACTCGGGGTGGAAAAAATCTGGAACCTCACTTCGCTCAAAAATGTGTTGATGATGGTTGCCGCGTTAATCGCTGGCGTTGATATAGCAATAAGAGCTTTCAGAAGTCTGAAAAACAAACACATTAGTATTGAGTTGTTGGTGACGATTGCAGCAGGTGGCGCACTTCTTATAGGTGAGTATTGGGAAGCTGCAGCTGTAACTTTTTTGTTTATTTTCGGAGCATATTTGGAGGCTCGAACGCTCAATCAAACAAGAAAGGTTTTGCAAAATCTAATTGAGCTTGTTCCTACAACAGTATTGGTGTTCAGAAATGGAGAACAAAAGGAAATCGATGCCTGGGAGGTGAAAAAAGGAGAAACGGTTGTTCTGAAACCCGGTTCAAGAATTGCAGTTGATGGAGAGGTGATCGAAGGATATTCTTCAGTTGATGAAAGTGCTATTACCGGAGAATCGTTACCTGTTGAAAAAGAGTTAGGTTCACAAGTTTTTGCTGGAACTGTCAATTTAGATGGATTAGTTAAAATTCGCGCAGAACAAGTCGGAGCAGATACTACTTTAGCAAAAATAATCAAAAGAGTCGAAGAAGCTCAGGATGAAAAAGCACCAACTCAAAGATTTATGGAAAAATTCGCCAGTTGGTATACACCGTTCATTATCGGGTTAAGTGTCATTTCATATTTTGTAACCAATGATATTCATTTAGCGTTAACTTTATTGGTTATTGGGTGCCCAGGTGCTCTGGTGATATCAACACCGGTTTCTATCGTGGCTGGTATCGGAAGAGCTGCAAAAAAAGGAATACTCATCAAAGGGGGAGAATACTTGGAAAATGCAGGAAAAATATCTGTGGTTGCTTTTGATAAAACCGGAACAATCACTGAAGGAAAACCTTATGTTTCAGATGTTTTTGTAATTGGAGATGGAAAGATTTTCGAAGGTGAAAAAGTCGACTTGTACAAAAGAGAAAATAGTTCAAACTGGGATGCTTCTCAAGCAAGATTGTTGTATTTGGCAGCGATTGCGGAATATGGTTCTGAGCACCCTCTGGCAAAAGCAATTGTGGATGCTGCAGGATTTAGTAAAGAGGAAAAAATTGAAAAATTCGAGACATTTACTGGTCGTGGGATTAAGGTATCACATAATGGATCTGAAATTGCAGTGGGAAGTAATCATTTTATGAAAGATTTGGGAATCGATGTATCTGAAAGCGTTTTTGATAAACAGACATTACTAAAAACTGAAGGTAAAACAACGATTCTGGCATCTTATAAAAATGCAATTGTTGGAATCATTGCTGTGGCAGATAAGCCGAGAGAAAATGCAATTGAAGCGTTACAAAATATTAGAAAGATTGGTGTAAAAAGAATTGTTATGCTAACTGGTGATGATCAAATCACCGCGAATGCTATTAGCTCAAAAGTGGGAATCTCAGATGTGCATTCTCAATTGATGCCAGAACAAAAATTAGAGATTGTCCGAAATTTTCAACATGAAGGGCACATTGTAGCAATGGTGGGGGATGGAATTAATGATGCACCAGCTTTAGCAACTGCTGATTTGGGAATTGCGATGGGGGTATCAGGAACTGATGTTGCAATTGAAACTGCAGATGTAGCCTTGATGTCTGATGATTTGATGAAAATCGCTGAGACATTAAAAATTTCAAGATTAACCTTAAGAAATATAAAACAAAATATTTTTATAGCTCTTTTTACGGTTTCTGTATTATTAGCAGGAGTAATTTTTGGAAAAGTTCATATGTCTGGCGGCATGTTGATTCATGAAGCTTCAGTCTTGATTGTGATTTTAAATGGTATGCGATTATTGAAAATATAAAATCACAGTACATTCACAATGATAAACAGAAATTCAACTTGACTATCAGAGGTGGATAGTATAGAAATGACTTATTTGAAAAGCATTTCTTTCGAAGACAGGAAACAACAATGACTCACATACTTGTTACCAACGATGATGGCATATTTGCGCCAGGGATTATTCAACTGGCAAAATCTTTGCAAAAATTAGGTAAAGTAACTGTTTTAGCACCTGATAAAAACTGGTCAATTTCTGGCCATAAAAAAACCCTTCATAAACCACTTAGAATTCGACAAGTGCATTTAGTCGATGGGGTAGATGCTTATTCATCGGATGGAGCACCTTCCGACTGCGTTGCTTTAGCATTGCTCGGCTTTGTAAAGGAAAAGGTTGATCTTGTGGTTTCAGGAATTAATCCACATGCAAATATTGGCAATGATGTAACTTACTCCGGTACTGTTACAGCTGCATTTGAAGCTGCGATTGCAGGGATCCCGGCGGTAGCTTGTTCTTTAGATTCACCAGAAGATTTTAACGAAGAATTGGATTATTCAACAGCAGGTGAGGTGGTTGTAAAAGTTTCTGAGCAGGTAATCCTGAATGGTATTCCCCCTAAGACGATATTAAGTGTGAACATTCCTTATCTAAAACAGGAGGAAATCAAAGGTTATCAAATCACCAAACAGGGTTTACGAATTTACAGAGACGCGCTCATTACGCGAAAAGATCCGCGGGGATTTCCATACTATTGGATTGGTGGAGAATTTCCACACGCTGTCCCTGACCATGGAACTGATTTTGGTGCATTGAAGGAAGGTTACGTTTCCATAACACCGCTTCAATTGGATATGACGGCTTATTCAATGTTTGAGTACTTAAATCAATGGAAATGGTGATTTTCAACTAAATAATAACTTGATTTAACCTATGGCAATTTACTATACTATTGGTAGTTATTGGTTTGATAAAACGATCATCATTATTGGAAAGGAGTAATGCAAAAATGCATGAAAAACATACCGTAAGAGATTGGATGGCTGATCTTGTGGTCTTTGTTGATCCGGATCAAACGGTATACGAAATTCTCAGTATTATGCGTCGTAGATATATTAATAGTGTGATGGTGCGTAAAAGTGAGGGAAATCAGGATTTTGGGATCGTCACGTCGAGGGATATAAGCGATAAAATTGTGGCTGAAAACCGAAATCCGAAAGAAGTTTTAGTAAGAGATGTTATGTCATCTCCAGTTGTAATTGCTGCCGAAAATTTATCGGTTAAGGAATGTGCTATTTTAATGCGTGAAAAGCACATTCATCATCTTCCAGTAAAAGATGATAGTGGCTTAATAATCGGGATGGTTTCTGCAAGTGATTTTCTGCTCATAGCAGAAGCAATGGGGACGAATTTTCAGGAACGATCATTGTCATAAAAAAATGAATATTTAAGAACATATTCGACGCATCGGTTATAATTTCCTCCGATGCGTCGAATTTTTAAATTTTTAGGTCTGATCATTTTATTAATAAAATTAACAATTGGTTCTCCATTTGCTTTCGTCCATGCCCAGGCAAGTGGGGCGATTGATTTAATTGCCATTGTAAATTCTTTACGTGAGGACAATTTTTTCGATCCATATGAAATCGATGAAGCATTAATGACATCTGCCCAGCAACAAGCAGAATATATGGCTGATATTGGTCAGGTTACACACAATCGTAAGGATGGGTCTACACTTAGCTCTCTGGGTTTTTTAGAAAATATAGCTGGTGGGGAGAACTTGAATCCACGGGTTGTTGTGTATACGATGTGGACGGATACAGAGAATTGGAACACATTGTTAGGAATTCCTTTTGGAAAGGTCGGAGCTGGTGTAGCAGAAAAGGATGGGGTAGTGTACTACGTGTTACAGGTGCAAAAAATTGAAACTGGTTTACAAGCCCAACCGACAATTGATTATCAGATCACACCAGACCCAGACAAGGTAAGTGATGTAATTACTGCAACACCTCAATTAGATGGCTCAATTGTTCATCAGGTTTTGGATGGCCAGGCACTTTGGTCAATAGCAATTGCATATAATATTACGATTGCCGATATTATTCAGTGGAATAACTTGCTACCTACTCCTCAAATTTTTGTTGGTGAACGATTGGTTGTTCAACTGGCACCAACTGCAACTCTTTCACCCACAATTACGAATACAGGTATTCCACCAACCAGAACTATCACCCCCAGCAGTACACCTGTAACACCATCACCCTCAGTAACGATTACAGTTGCACCAACCCAAACACCAAAACCTCCGTTTTCGGTTTATTCCATGGAAAGCCAGGAACGAAAAATCATCGGTTGGGGTATTTCAATTATTTGTTTTATTGGCCTTGTTATCGTTGTTATAAGAGGATTCATTCGAAAATAATTTGATTAAATCGAGAAATCCTCTCCCATCCAAACTCCGTCCACAGGGGCATGAATTTCTGATAATAGTTTTCCTTTGCCATTTTCATTTTCACCAAGCATAGGATGAGAATGAGAGAATAGATCGACCTTTTTTTCCATTTTTTGCATACGTTCAAGGATGGCTTCGACTGTTTTGCCAATCGTATCTGGTAATAAATCATGATGTAAATCTGGTGCAGAAGACACGACCTGGTTAGACCTCTTGACAATATGACCTGGAATACCAACAACAACAGAATTTTCTGGTACCGGATTTACAACAACCGCATTTGCACCGACACGACTTCCCGTTCCAATTTCAATTGCACCTAATACCTTAGCCCCTGCACCTACAACAACATTATCTCGCAAAGTTGGGTGTCGTTTCCCTTTTTCTATGCTTACCCCACCTAATGTCACGCCATGATATAAGGTTACATTTTCACCAACTTCTGCTGTCTCACCAATCACAACACCCATGCCATGATCGATAAAAAACCCATTACCAATTTTCGCACCAGGATGGATCTCTATTCCTGTCAAAAATCTTGATAATTGCGAAATAGATCTTCCAATGAAGAAAAGTTTGTGGGTCCAGAACCAATGAGCAATCCGATGGGACCAAACTGCATGTAACCCTGAGTAAAGCATGATGATTTCAAATTTGTTGCGGGCTGCGGGGTCTCGGTTGAGAGCTGATTCCAGATCAGATTTAAGTAACCTCAGAAATTTTTTCATAATTTTCCTACTCCCGAAATTCATCAAACAATGGAGTACTTAAGTATCTTTCACCAAATGATGGAATAATCACCACGATCCGTTTACCTTTTGCTTCCGGACGTTTTGCAATTTGCATTGCCGCCCATGTGGCAGCCCCGGAGGATATGCCTACCAGTAAACCCTCTTGTGATGCCATTAATTTAGCTGTAGAAAATGCATCTTCACCTTTTACTGTAATAACTTCATCATAAATTTTCGTGTTTAGTACGTCCGGAATAAAACCAGCTCCAATACCCATTATTGGATGTTTGCCTTTCTCTCCTCCGGATAATACCGGAGATTCTGCAGGCTCAACAGCTATTACTTTAATAGCTGGATTGTGCTCTTTCAACACTTCCCCGACACCAGTTATTGTTCCTCCAGTCCCAACCCCAGAAACAAAATAATCCAAATTGCCATCTGTGTCGTTAAGAATTTCCATAGCAGTGGTTCGACGATGGATTTCCGGGTTAGCCGGATTTTGAAATTGTTGGGGGATGAAGACTTTCGGGTCTTCTTGTGCCAATTGATTTGCTTTGGCAATTGCTCCTGGCATACCCTCACTTCCCGGGGTTAGGATCAAGTCAGCACCTAATGCACGCAATAGCATCCTGCGTTCCATGGACATGGTATCCGGCATAATAATTTTTATCTGGTACCCTCGCGCAGCGCAAACGAATGCCAATGCGATGCCGGTATTGCCACTGGTTGGCTCAACGATAACAGAATCTTTGTTAATCATTCCAGCCTCTTCGGCTGCATCGATCATAGCTACACCGATACGATCCTTTACTGAATGGGCAGGATTGAAATATTCTAATTTGACCAGGATTTCACTCTGCAAACCATTTGTGATTCGATTTAACCGAACCAATGGTGTATTCCCTATTAATTCTGTAATATTATTTGCTATTCTCATTTGATTCTCCTATGTTAAAAAAAATACAGTCATCTGGTGATCAGGTAAAACAAAAAATGCGGGGCTTAAGGCCGCAACCTGATTTTGATGACTGTGAAATTTCTTTCTTTCAGGCGACGGCTAGATAATGAAGCCCCGCCCTATACACATGCAATTTCTAAACATACTTCTCCAAATTAATTAGACTTAATTTATCTTATTATATAGCTATTACATAAAGTGTCAAGGATTGAATTAGATTGAATTAGAAGTTGTATAATTTTTGTACAAAAAAATTTGAAACTTTTTTCTTATTCATACGTATAAATTAACTGGATAAATGAATTGATTTCCATCAAAAACAAAAGAAAGAAAGAGTGAGGTTTTATATGAATATCAAATCAAGTTGGCATTTTCTCCTAGGTGGTTTATTAGTCTTAATTGGGGTAGCATCACTGCTGGATTCTCTGAATGTAATCCCATTTGGTGGTGTGTTGTGGGGTGCATTGTTTGGTTTGGGTGGATTGGCTTTCATCCTTTATCTCATCCAAAATCGAACAGCCTGGTGGGCAATCATACCCGGAGTCGTTTTAATTGGGTTATCCGTAATTATTATTGTTTCATCATTATTTCCGAATTTCGAAGGGGAGATTGGTGGTTTTATCCTCTTCTTTAGTATCAGTGCAGCATTTTGGGTTGTTTACGCGATGAACAATAAATTTTGGTGGGCAATAATTCCAGGTGGTGTCATGGCTGCACTCGCTTTGACAATTCTTGTTGGCGAATTAACAACCTTTGATGGTGGTGGAATTTTCTTGTTAGGGATTGCTCTAACATTCCTGCTATTAACTATTTTGCCTGGAATGGAAGGCAATCGGCAATGGCCATATATACCTGCTGGTATTTTATTTGTGATTAGTTTGTTTGCCTTCTTTGAAGATTTCAATATGTCCAGTTTGATTTGGGCTTTCATTCTGATTGCGTTTGGTGGATTTCTGGTCGTTAGATCTTTACTGCAGAAAAATTCGTAGGAGGAAATATGTCTGAAAATTTGAGTCCTTCAAAAAATAATTACCCAAAGTCTATTTTCTTTCCACTTCTCATTATTTTTGTTGGGGTAGTGCTCTTACTTTCAAATTTAAAGTTGATCCCGGGTGATGGATGGGCTTTGTTGGTTCGTATATGGCCAATTATCTTCTTGTTTGGAGCAATTGATGATTTATTGAATAAAAAATGGGTAAGTGCGGTATTTAATGTTGGTATTGGAGCGATACTGCTTTTGGCAAATTTTGGGTTTTTCCTTATGACTACCTGGGAAATCATCCTCAATTACTGGCCTGTCCTTTTAATTGCATTAGGTTTAGAGAAAATTTTTACGAAGCAGTCTATTGTTGGCTCATTAATTGGCGTGGGATTCTCAATCCTATTTGTTTTGGGATTGCTCTGGTTCATTTTACAAGGTCCATTTAGCAAGGACGCCGTTACTTCTCCGATAAATTTTGACGCCAAAAATATTGAAAAGGTTGAATTACGGATTGAACCAATTGTTAGCAGTTTAAATCTATCTTCGGGAAATGTGACTGATTCATTGGTAACCGGTAATATATTGCTGGCTTCCAATGAGAGGATGGTGACAGAAGAAAAAGCCGAAAGTTCAACCCAAAAGATTTCGATTTCAACATCCGGAGCAGTATTTTTCCCTGCAGGAAACATTAATAATGGATTTCCTTGGGAACTTTTGCTTAATCCTGAACCGCTTTATGATCTGAAAATTAAACAGGTAATAGGTGAACAGAATTTGGACCTTAAAGGTCTATCTTTTGACGAATTGAGTTCGGAACTGGTGATTGGAAAAATGGAGGTTTTTTTACCTGAAGTTGATAAATTAGAAGCGGAATTTGATTGTATTATTGGAGAAATGGTTCTTATCATTCCTGAAGGTACACCAATACGAATAAATGTGGATAAAGGCATTTCAGGCGTTTCTCTTGGAAAAGGATTTTTTAGTGAAGGTGATGTCATTTATTCAGAAGATGCCAGGCTACCTCAGTATATCCTGGATGTGAATATTCCTATTGGGTCATTACGGGTAGAATATCAATAAACCAAAAATTCTGATTGAAGGAGGTTGTTGGAGTAATTCAACAACCTCTGTTTGATTCGGGAACAAATTATGACTTGATTCGTCTTAGTTACAAGATAAAAAATAAAAAACCCTTTGGAGGTCTTTATGAAGAAGAAATTAGTGTTTGTATCCTTAATCGCTTTATTGGCGATGGTGTTGAGCTCATGTGCGAGTGCTCCGTTGAATAATAGTAATATTCGAACAATGAGTGTAAGTGGGCGTGGTGAAGTGTACCTGATTCCAGATATTGCTTACATTAATATTGGAACCCGCAGCCAAGCTGTAGATGTTGCCTCTGCCCTTTCTGATAATAATAAACAAGCCCAAGCAATTTCATCGGTATTATCCGATATGGGAATTGATCCGCTCGATATTCAGACCACTGCTTTCAACGTGTATCCTTTCCAAAATTATGGAATGGATGGTCAGCCAACTGAGCTTGTGTATATTGTTGAAAACACTGTAAATGTGAAAGTACGCGAACTGAACAGGTTAGGAGAAATTCTGGATGCTGTGGTGCGTAGTGGCGCTAACCAAATCAATGGAATTTCATTTGATGTAGAAGATCGCAAGCAAGCAGAAGCTGATGCACGCAGGTTAGCAATTCAAGATGCAACTGAAAAAGCTCAGGAATTGGCAGATTTAGCTGGAACAGAACTGGGAGATTTACAAAACATCAGTGTATATTCCAATGGCGATCCCCAGCCAGTTTATAACGCAAAAGGTGGCGGTTATATTGCGGCTGACTCAGCAGCACCAGTATCTTCCGGTCAAATGATCATTACTGCGGATGCAAACCTTGTTTATGAGCTGAAATAAATAACATTTACTACGGTAACAATTAATTCAAACAAAAAAAACAGGCAATTTTGTCTGTTTTTTTTTGTTTTTTTAACGTAATATTTTAGAAAAACCAGGTTATCAGATAATAACTAATACAGACAGCCCAAGTCCATGTATCAATACGATCCATTGCTCCTCCATGTCCCGGGAGCAATTTACTTGAATCTTTGATGTGAAATTGGCGTTTTATCATACTTTCACCTAGGTCACCTAATGGGGTAACAACACTTAAAACCAAACCTAAAATCACTCCATTTGTTGTATTTATGACCTCGACAAATTGGTTAAAGAGCAAAGCTACAAGTAAACCACCTATCAATCCAAAAATCACACCACCAAAATATCCTTCCCAGGTTTTTTTGGGACTGGTTATCGGAGCCATTTTTTTCTTGCCAAATCTTCTTCCAACAAAATAGGCTCCACTATCTGAAAATGCAATGATAGCAATGGTGAGCAATAGCCACCATTGACCACTTGAAAGAAACATTATTGATATAAAATATCCACCGATCCAACCAAAATATAGGACAGCTCCCAGTGTTAAAGCAAAATCTATTGCCGATGATTCTCTTCCTCTTTCATACTGAATAGTGTGGAATGCCATCGACCCCAGGAAAATAAATGCAATCAGGATATCGCTACCTTTAAAATCATATAGATAACGGAATAATAACAACAAGAAAATTGATATCAACATGATTACTAAAGAAGGGTTGTATCCTCCTTTTTTATAAATTTGATGATATTCTCTTGTTGCTAAAAGTAAAATAATTGCAATAAATGAAAAGTAAAACCAATTGCTAAGATAAACAACAGATAAGCCTATGAGTAAAAGTACTATAGCTGTCTTTATCCTTGTCCAAAGCATCTTTATTCTTCTTTACAAGGTGTGACTAAACCATAGCGTCGATCTCTTGAGCTATACTCTTGAATCGCTTTTTTCAATTCATCTCTATTAAAATCTGGCCAAAAGATAGGAGTAATATACCACTCAGAATATGCTGATTGCCAGATTAAGAAATTGCTGATTCTCATTTCACCTGAAGTACGTATGATAAGGTCAGGATCGGGTATACCCGCAGTAAAAAGGTACTGACTAACAAGGTCATCACAAATTTCTTCTGGTTTATGGGAATTCTCAATAATTTTCTTGATGGCACAAACTATTTCGTCACGGCCACCATAATTCCATGCGATGCAGACAGTTATGCGATTGTTATCCTTCGTTAGTTCGATTGATCTCTCAACTTTTTCTTGTAAAGATGGGTCCAGACGTTCCAGTCTTCCAATGTGAACGAGTTGCACACCTTGATTGTGTAATTCCTCAAGTTCATGGTCAATTACTTCTTCAAGAATATGCATTAATCCATCCACCTCTTCTGCTGGTCTTCCCCAATTTTCAGTAGAAAATGCATAAATTGTTAAATATTTGATACCGAACTCAACGCATGCTTTAATAATCTCACGTAGATTTTCAGTGCCAGCTTTATGGCCTGCTAAGCGGGGTAACCCGCGCTTGATAGCCCAACGACCATTCCCATCCATGATAATCGCCACATGGGTAGGTGGGTTGGTAGGTAAATCTTCCTTTGGGTAATGATCTGCCTGCATATGGATCTTATACTTCCATTATTTCTTCTGTTTTTCGTTCACCAATTTTATCAATTTCAATCATGAATCGATCAATAACTTTTTGTAACTCGTCTTCACCGTTTCTTAATTCATCTTCGGAGATGAGTTTTTCTTTTTCAAATTCTCGCAAATCTTTGATTATGTCACGCCGTACATTTCTACAAGCAATTCGAGCTTCTTCCACGCGGGTATTGGTTACCTTAACCAAATCACGTCTTCTTTCTTCTGTTAAAACTGGCAGATTTAGACGAATTACCTTTCCATCATTGTTTGGTGTTAATCCTAAATCCGAGGCAATGATAGCTCTTTCAATGATTTTTATAGTGGAAGCATCAAATGGGCGGATCATTAATTGTCGTGGTTCGGGAACGCTAATTGTTGATAATTGGTTTAATTGAGTAGGAACACCGTAATATTCAACCAATAGTTTGTCAATTAATCCAGGATGTGCACGACCAGTCCGGATGCCATTTAAATCTTCTTCCAAGCTATTAATTGCACCTTTCATTCGTGTTTCTGCATCTTTGATTGTCTCTTTTATCACGGCAACCTCCTATGTTGTGATCTGTTTAACACTCCGCTTAATTTTAACGCATTTTCAAAAATGCAACGAATTTTTTACGTATCGTATTGTGAGAATCTTAGGATACCTTATTTTTTGAGTATTTCCTATTGGCTCTTGACAAAACAAGAATATTTGTTCTATAATAGAACAAATATTCTGGAGGACGAAATGACGAACCTAAGTTATCAATCTACAATTCTGGAAAGACGCGAAAATCATCGAGTTGAACAACAAACGAATACAAATGCTTTTTCTTTTGCTTCATTGATCAAACAATTTCCAAATATCCCGGAAGCAACTGCAATTTTGGGAAAAGCAGGGCAGATGCCAATTCTTTTTGATTTGGATGATTCTCGACCTGGTTCGATAATAATCGTCAACAACCACATTCCATCTATCCGGAAGTTTCTCACTGGGATGATGAAATCTTTGATTTCTTTTTCACATCCATCCAGCTTTCAGTTTGTAACTATAAGTCATTATCCAGAGAAATGGATTGAACTAATTCAGGAATTTGATCCGGAGTTTGCTTATTGTGCAGGTGTTTCCGGTGATTTTGAAAAGAGCACAGAAGATTGGATTATGTTCCTGACAAAAAAAGCTGATGAACGGCGAAATGGACGAAATAATGGGCCAGCTGTTATTTTATTTATCGACGACTTCAATTTTATCCAGAATTTGGCAATGCATGTCCGGATTAATATCAACTGGTTAATAAACTATGGAGCATCCGTCCGGATTTGGATCGTTTCTGGTTTGGATTTGAAAAAGAACCCTGAAGATATCGAGCAAATTGAGTTATTTAAAACAAGAATCTTTGGTCAAGTTCAACCAAAAACAGCTTCAGAAATCAAGAAATATGTTCCCATGAACGAAATAGAGCAACTATTTCCTGAGAGAAATTTTGTTACAAAAATTGGTAGCAATTGGGTACGCTTTTGGGCACCAAAATTGCAAGGTTAATAGAAGTTGGAGGAGTATGACTACTGGAATGATATGGTTCGATAATGATCCACAAAAAAATATCAATGAAAAAATTCGAATGGCAATAAAATATTATCAAAATAAATTCGGTAGTCAACCAACTATCTGTTATTTAAACCCAAAATTACAAGAAAAATTTTTGGAAACCGAACCAGATATTGAAATTAACTACAACATCAACCTTTCACCAGATTATATTTGGGTAGGAATTAGACAAAGTAGTTTTAGTCTTTAATAGGTAGATATGTAAGGTTTTATATCAAAGTACAATTCCCGATATCCATAACAATTGATGACATCGGTTTGATGGAATCTAGTTTTAGTCACAACATCATTACGATAAACGTGAATATGCCCATGAAGATGGTAGGTAGGTTTGAATACTTTTATCAACCAACGAAATGCTTTAATCCCCTGGTGAGGTAAATCACTCTCATCATGAATTTGCCAGGGTGGGGCATGCGATATAAACAAATCCAGGAATCTTCCGTGTTTTATTTTGTTGAGGATTAATTTTGGCACAAGATTTAAAACCATTGACCACATTTCAGTCTGTGAATATTGATATGGTCCCATGTTGTATCGTAAACAACCTTCAATACCAGCTAATAACAATCCAGTATCATCGACGATGTTTTTACGATGAATATTTATAGCTCCCCATGGATATTTTCTTTCACCACCTGTAGTGATTTCAATTTTGTGAGCATGATTTCCATTGATGTAATACAGTGGGATATTTAGCATGGAAATCATGTACTCCAAATAATAATGTGGTAAATCTCCACAGCTAATAATCAAGTCAATATCATAAAAACGATTTGCTATCGTTGGTTGGTATAAAAACCCTAATTCTATGTCACTTACGGCAAGAATTTTCATCTCTCTCTAATTGTAACTGCTAATGGTTATGGATTTAGCTTATTTATAAATTGTAATTATGCTGCTACAACAAACGCGATAGCCAAATTACGGCTATGTGAAATACTTAGCGACCACATTGTAATACCAAGTTCGATTTCTTTTTGTTTTGCTTTTGCATGCAAATTTACAAAAGGTTCACCGTTTTCTTTTTGAAGAATTTCAATATCTTTCCAATGAATTTCACCAATTCCAGTTCCTAATGCTTTCGATATCGCTTCTTTTGCAGCAAATCTACCGGAAAGGTTTATATCATTTCCTTTACAGATTGCGATTTCATTTTCTGTAAAGACTCGCTCAATAAAACGTGCCCGGATTGAAGGATTGATATCTGACAGACGATTTATCTCAATTAAATCGACACCACTTCTAAGCATTTGTTGTACCTGCACTGATAATTATCATTTTTTTGGGATCAAGATATTTTTTTGCGACTGAAAGAATATCTTTCTTACTGATTCTGCTAATCAGTTCGGGAAATTCGCGTAAATAATTGAGCCCCAATTTGTAACGTTCCATTCGGACAATCGCACTCGCTACACCAGCATTTGATTCAATGGAAAGGGGAATCATTCCAATGATGTTTGCTTTGGAATCTTCTAATTCCTGGTCTGTTACAGGTTCAGATAGGAAACGATGGATTTCTTCCTGGATGATGTTGATGGTTGCTTCAATATTGTTGGGATTCACACCAGCAGAAATCTCCCAGGTTCCGGCATATTGCCATGAATTTAATGCAGTTGATGCAAAATAAGCTAATCCTGACTTATCACGAACTGCTTCTCCAATTCTTCCCATCATCCCAAATTGGCCGAGAATATTATTGCCAACGGACGCTATCAGAAAATCTTCAGACGTCCTTTTAGGGCCATAATTCCCCAGGATGATGTCGGTCTGAAATTTGCCAGGTATTTCAATATGTTCGCGATAAGAAAATTTTGATATCGGAACAGTAGGAATAACAGGAGGAGCAATCCATGAAGGGTTTTCCCAGTCTCCGAATTCTTTGTAAATCAGGTCGATTACCTCATTTGGTGTTATTGCGCCAACGACAACGATCACCATTCCTTTGGGGCTGTAAAACCTACTGTGAAATTTTACTAAATCAGATCTACGAATTCTTCTGATCGTTTCGATTGTACCTTCTTCAGCGATTCCATAGGGATGGTTAGGAAATAAGACTTCATCAAACCGAAGTGATACTCTTTCATTTGTATCCTGTTGCCTTATATAAAGTCCTGTCAGGATTTGAGAAAGCAGTAATTTTAATTGTGTGGGAGGAAAGATTGGCCATCGTACCGTCTCAGCGACATTTTTTATTAGCATTGTTAAATCTTCAGAGAGCGCTCTCCCCCCAAAATTTGTGGATTGAATACTTGCCCCAAAACCCAGCGAAGCACCAGCTGTTTCCAGTTCGTTGTAGATTTTTCTATGTCTTCGAAGAACAGTTCCCCTCATTAATGCGTACGATGTAAATAAACCTAAACCTAATTTTTCTGCTGGATCATTGATAGAACCACATTGCAGATAACCACTGACTACAACAGACGGACTGGTAAAATCAGTCTTTGTTAAGACGATAATTCCATTAGGCAATTCAGATCTATAAATATTGTCTTCCCCAGGCAGGTGATCCCATAGATTTTTTGTTTTTATCATATTGATTTGTCACCATTGCTCTCTGGTAAGTAAATCCCAATCACTCTTTTCGCGGGATTGAGGTATTTTTCAGCAACTTTTTGAACGTCTTGCGGTTTAACAGCGTTTAATTGTTCAAGATAATTCTGAAACCAATCATAATTGGCAAAATTTTCAGAATATCCTAACCAAAATGCCTGATTGGTGATATTTTCTAAACCATATGCAAATAGTGCTTTTGCCTGCTTCACTGCTCGTTGAATTTCCGCTCCGCGGATTCGTTTGGTGATAATTTGATCAATTTCCCTATCAATAATTTCAATCGCTTTATGAGGGTCTTGTTGATCATGTAAAGTGACTGATAAATCGTACAAATAAGGATCAACAGTGGCTTGCAATCCACCTGCAATACTGATAGCGAAATTCTTATCTACTAATTTTTTATACATTCGGCTGGTTTTATTAGAAACCCCACCACCACCGAACATATTCAGACTTGCTGGTCCGGTTAATAAGCTATCCAAAATTGTATAGGCAAAGAATTCTGGATCAGATGCCGCTGGTGCCCGGTAGGAAATCTGCAGATAAATGGTATCACCTGGACCAGTAAGTTCTATTTCTTTATTGTCTGACATTTCTGGTTCAGGAAGAATGGTGTGGTTCGGGGTATTGTTTGCGGGTTTATTCTCAAAAAGGTTGCGAATCTTCAAAAACATCGTTTTCGTGTCGAAATCTCCCGCAATACTCACCAGGCAATTAGCAGGATGATAATAATTCCTGTAATGGTTATATAAATCTTCTCTTTGAATACGTTTAAGATCCTCCAGTGTACCAATGACTTCGTTACGATAAGGATGAAATTCAAAAGATGCTTCATTTACTGCACTATTCAATCGCAAGAAAGGTTCATTTTCTTTACCTTCTTTTTCCGAAATGATGACTGTTCGTTCGGCTTCGACATCGTCCGGTTTAAAAAGACTATTTAATTGTCTGTCCGCTTCTAACTCCAAAGCAATATCGATTTTATTTGCTGGCATTGTCTCAAAATATGTTGTCCAGTCCAGGTGGGTGAACGCATTCCATAATCCACCTTCCCGTGAAATGAGGCGATCCATTAACGAAGATGGGTATTTCTTCGTTCCTTTAAATTGCATGTGTTCAACCCAATGGGAGATGCCGGTATATCCTTGTTTTTCATGCCTTGATCCAACTTTATACCATGTCCAAAAACTGATAATTGGCGCAGAATGGATTTCTTTGAGAAGAATTGATAAACCATTTTCAAGCGTAATTTTTTCTACATTTCCCATCAAATACCTAAATGACTTTCAAAAATTTACTAATGCTTGCATTCATCGATTTAAAAAATATAGCACAACCTTTGAATATAATAAAATTATTAATCCAGTGAATATCCGATTATAATAAGTACTGGTGTGTTACAAACCAAATTTGAACCTTAAGGATTTTTTACTTTATGGGAAATGAAACATCACGGTATGTGGCTGTAATTGGTGCGGGACCTGCTGGCATATTTGCAGCAAGAGAATTAGCAAACAACAATCACAAAGTGACGATTATTAACCGGGATATTAAACCTGGCGGGCTTGCAGAATATGGTATATATCCTACAAAACAAAAAATAAAAGAGGGGTTGAGGAAACAATTTTATTCAACCCTTTCTTTGGATTCGGTTTCTTATTTTGGGAACCTGGTTGTTGGAGAAAATGCGGATTTGTCTTTGCAGGATTTGAGAGATATTGGATTTGACGCTATTCTAGTAACAACAGGTGCGCAAGGAACGAAATGGTTAGGTCTTCCTGGTGAGGATCTCAAGGGTTCTTATCACGCCAAAGATCTTGTTTACCATTACAACCAACTTCCTCCATTCAGTTCAACTGATTTTCACATTGGTAAAAAGGTGGCAATAATTGGTGTTGGTAACGTAATGTTGGATATTGCCAGGTATCTCATCACCGAAAAACAGGTGGAGGAAGTGACAGCAATTGCCAGGCGTGGACCTGCAGAAGTAAAATTTACTCGTAAAGAGCTGGAATATATTGTAAAGAATTTGGATATGGATGATTACCTCAAGGAAATTGAGAGGGTAACACCATTGATGAAATCATTAGGTCAGGATCCGTCGGAATCGATAAGGTTTATTCGTGATGCATTTCCAAATGCTGAGGAAACCAATTCAGACACATCTTTTCGAATTAAATTTCTTGCATCACCAGTAAGACTAATTGGGAATGAAAATGATGAAGTAGCAGCTATTGAACTTGAAGAAAATATGCTTGTTTTGGTGCATGATACACACCAAGCTCGAGGTACTGGAAAAACACAAATAGTTGAAGTCGATACCGTCATTTTTGCTATTGGCGACACAATCGATCCTGAATTTGGTTTACCTTTTGATGGCAATGAATTTGTCAAAAACCCGAATCCTAGATTTCCAATCAATGGCACTTCGTACGAGAGTTATGACCCAGAAGCACAAAAGATCATTGAAGACGTGTTTTTGGCGGGGTGGGCAAGAAAGGCCAGTGATGGTTTGGTTGGAAATGCACGTAAAGATGGAGTCAATGCTGCGCAAGTGGTTGACGCTTACTTAAAATCATTAACAACACCTCCCAAAGAGAATGGACATTCAATCCATATGTTTCTTACTAAGAAACATAGTACCGTCGTCAGTAAAAATGATCTTCAAATTTTATTAGCTGAAGAAAACAAAGTTGCCGCCTTAAAAGGAATTGAGAATTTTAAATTTTCAACAAATGAGGAAATGTTGTCGATTATCAGCCAACATGAAGTTTCTCGTTAAAATGAATAGAGGTTAATATCATTAACTCCTGACGCTGTAAATGGTATTGTTTGAATCAAGAAGGGGATTTTGATAAACTACAAGTAACAATTGAATAAACCTGGTTGGATTTACTCCAACCAGAAAATGTATTAAGGAGGAGAATGAATGAAATTGTCCAGTGATCTAAAAAAAGACATGTACTGGATGATGTTGCTTTCACGTCGACTTGATGAACGAGCCTGGGTATTGCATCGACAAGGAAAAATTGCCTTTCACATATCTGGTATCGGTCATGAAGCCGCACAGGTTGGAGCAGCTTTTGCAATGAAAAGGGGAGAGGATTGGGTAACGCCTTATTATCGTGATCTGGCGTTGATGATGAGTTTGGGATTAACTTGTGAGGAATTTATGCTGAGTCTGATGGGAAAAGCTGGCGAACCAAGCTCTGGATCGCGGCAAATGCCTAGTCATTTTGGTCTCAGAAGAGTTAATGCTGTCAGCCACTCTGCACCTGTTGCAACACAAGCAGTACATGCAGCAGGTATTGGATTGGCGATGAAACTAAAAAAAGAGAAAAAAGTAGTCCTAACAACCATTGGCGAAGGATCTACTTCACAAGGTGAATGGTATGAAGCGGTAAATTGGGCTGCTGTGCATCAATTGCCGGTAATTTTCATTGTTCAGAACAATCAATACGCCATATCAGTTCCACCTGAAATGCAAATGGCTGTGAGTAGTTCAGCCGATAAAGCTTGTGGACTGGGGTTGCCCGGACAAACATTCGATGGAACGGATGTATTTGGTTTTTACGAGCTCATTTCCGAATTGGCAGAAAACGCGAGAAATGGCAAAGGCCCTGCACTGGTGGAAGCAAAGATGTATCGTATAACGCCACATTCATCAGATGATGATGACCGCACTTATCGATCTCGCGAAGAGGTTGAAGAGAATAAGAAACATGACCCTATCATTCTGACACAAAAAAAGCTGCTCGATGAAGGTATTTACACAGAAAAAGATTTGGAAGATTTGGACAAGAAAGCTAAACAAATGGTAACAGATGCTGTGAAGTTTGCTGAGGAAGCACCTTATCCATCTGCTGAAGAAGCAGCCTATCCAGTGTATGTTGAGGAGGTGCCAAATGCCTGAAATCACATTAGTGGAAGCTGTTCGCGATGCGATGGATGAGGAAATGGCACGTGATGAAAACGTCTTCATTGTTGGTGAGGATGTTGGTCAACGTGGTGGTGTTTTTCGAGCTACTGTTGGGTTGTTTGATAAATATGGGACCGATCGCGTTATAGATTCACCGTTAGCCGAGCTTTCTATTGTTGGGGTTGGTATTGGCGCAGCTTTGTATGGCATGAAGCCGATTTGTGAAATTCAATTTGCAGATTTTATCTATCCAGCCTTCAATCAAATTATCAGTGAAGCAGCAAAAATGACATACCGAACGAATGCAACCTGGACTGTTCCAATGGTTATCCGCGCTCCTTATGGTGGTGGTATTGGAGGTGGTTTGTACCATTCGCAAAGTGTCGAAGCATTCTTTACCCACATTCCTGGGTTGAAAGTTGTTATTCCATCAAACCCTTATGATGCGAAAGGGTTATTAAAATCAGCAGTTCGTGATCCCAATCCGGTTATTTTCCTGGAACCGAAAAAAGGTTATCGCCTGATCAAAGGGGAAGTACCTGAAGGAGAATATCTCGTACCCATTGGCCCAGCGAAAATCACCAGAGAAGGCGAAGACTTGACCATTTTCGCCTACGGTATGATGCATTATTATGCTTTACAAGCTGCAGAACAATTGGAACAGGATGGTATCTCGGTTGAAATAGTGGATCTAAGAACACTGTATCCGGTGGATAAAGAAACCATTCTCTCTTCAGTGAAAAAGACTGGAAAAGCACTGGTTGTCCATGAAGATAATTTAACTGGTGGCTATGGCGGTGAAATCGCAGCGATTGTTGCTGAACATGCTTTTGAATATCTGGATGCTCCAGTGCGTAGATTAGCTGGACCTGATGTACCAGCCGTTCCATTCAGTCACCCTATGCAAGAGTGGTTTATGATAAACACAGAAAAAATCTATAATGCCGCGCTTGAATTAGCAAGATACTAAAGGAGTTTGATATGCCAGAAAAAGTTATCATGCCCCAATTAGGTGAATCTGTTGTTGAAGGAACACTAGTAAAATGGCTGGTAAATGTTGGGGATAAGATAGAAGAATTTGATTCAATCATTGAGGTCGAATCAGCTAAAGTGAATACTGAAATTCCCAGCCCAGCTACAGGCACATTGTTAAAAATTTTGGTTGAAGAGGGTACGACAGTAAATGCTGGAACAATCCTGGCTTGGATTGGCGAGCCAGGAGAGGAAATACCTGATGATGCAGGCACTGATGTAATTGAAGAAACTCAACCTGTAACCCAAAGTGAAACTTCTACCCAACCTATTAATGTGGAAACAGCAACTGGAAGAGATCGTGATTTAGGATTTATATCTCCGGTGGTAGCAAAATTAGCACAAGAACATCAAATCGATTTGCATCGATTAAAGGGTACTGGAAATAGTGGCAGGATCACTAAAAAAGATGTCCTGGACTTTATCAAATCTGCACCTGGCGAAGATGTTGAAGCCCCAGCCTGGGAGACACCTGGTGAGGGCGACTTGTTCCGACCCACCGAATTACAATTCCCGGACCGAGTTAAATCAACAAAGACAGAAGTTAAAAAAGAGATTTCTGTTCCACTGAATATGGAAAAAGCAGCCAGTGGAGATCGAATTTTACCTTTGAGTAGTATGCGAAAGTCCATCGCTGCCCACATGGTGATGAGCAAGCATACCTCACCGCATGTTACCACGGTGATGGAAGTTGACATGCAGAACGTTTCCAAACACCGTGAACAGAATAAAGCCAGTTTTTCAAAACAAGGTATTCGCTTGACTTACACAGCTTATTTTGTTGCTGCAGTCGCATCAGCTTTGCGTACTTATCCGGTTGTGAATTCAAGTTGGACAGAAAATGGATTGCTGGTTAAGAATTCTATCAATATTGGCATGGCTACTTCCTTAGATGAAGAGGGATTAATTGTTCCAGTAATAAAAAATGCGGATCAATACTCCTTATCAGGATTGGCAAAAGTAATTGCAGATTTAGCTATAAGAGCAAGAAACCATCAGCTTAAACCAGACGAAGTGCAAGGTGGCACTTTTTCCATCACCAATCATGGAACAGCAGGTTCATTATTCGCTACTCCGGTAATCAACCAACCACAAGCTGGCATTTTGGGTGTTGGTGCGATCAAAAAGCGGGTGGTTGTATTGGATGATGCAATTGCAATCCGACCGATGGTTTACCTGTCTTTTGCGTTTGATCATCGAATTCTAGATGGTTCAACTGCTGATAATTTCCTGGCAAAGATAGTTTCAAATTTAGAAAATTGGCAATAATGTCTAACCAATTGAATAAGGAATATTGATATAATTTTTTGAGTAAATATAAATCGAAATTATGGTAGAGGAGTGTTATGAGCGAGTATGATGTCGTGGTATTAGGAGCAGGGCCAGGTGGTTATGTTGCAGCAATACGTGCATCACAATTAGGGTTAAAAACAGCCATCATAGATAAAGAATGGATGGGGGGTGTTTGTTTGAATGTCGGCTGTATTCCATCAAAATCCCTATTAAAGAATGCAGATGTAGCTCAAACCTTGAGAAAGGGAGCTAAAGAATTCGGATTTTCATTTGATAATCTTGAATTGGATTATTCAGTTGCTGTAAAACGAAGCCGACAGGTATCCAATCGCCTGACAAAGGGCGTAGGCTTTTTAATGAAGAAAAATGATGTGGATGTAATTATGGGTTTTGGAAAAATTACCTCCAAAAACAAAATAACTGTCACAATGGAAGATGGTAAAACTCAAGAAGTTACCGGAAAAAATATTATTATCGCCACCGGTGCTTTTTCAGGGTTGATTCCAGGAGTGGAGGTAGATGGTGAAAAGGTCTTAACCTATAAAGAGGCCATTCTGCAAACAAAACAGCCTGAATCTGTCATTATCATTGGTGCCGGTGCAATCGGAGTTGAATTTGCCACCATTTGGAATAGTTATGGGACTGATGTGACCATTGTTGAGATGTTACCAGGAATAGTTCCTCTGGAAGAAGAAGAAATTAGTGCAGAGCTGGAAAAATCCTTCAAAAAAGATGGAATCAAATGTCTGACAGGTCATAAAGTTGAAAAAGTTGAAACCAAAGAAGATGGTGTCGAGATTACTGTTTCTGAAGGAGAGGAGAAAAAAACCTTAAAAGCAGAACAGGTTCTGGTAGCAATCGGCTTTAAACCCAATAGTAAAGATCTAGGTTTGGAAGAAGTTGGCGTTGAACTTGATAAACGTGGTTTCGTGCAGGTGGATGATCGTTTGTCGACGAATGTGCCTGGTATTTGGGCAATTGGTGATGTCACAGGAAAATTATTGTTAGCCCACGTTGCCAGCGCTCAGGCGATTGTATGTGCGGAGAATATAGCTGGTGTTGAAACAGTAAAATTGAATTACACCATGATGCCACGTGCAACATATTGTCATCCACAGGTAGCTTCTTTTGGTTTGACGGAAGCACAAGCCAAAGAAGAAGGATACCAGGTCAAAGTGGGAAAATTCCCATTCCAGGCAAATGGTAAATCCTTAGGATTAGGAAACTCAGCTGGTTTTATAAAAATCATCACTGATGAAAAATATGGGGAAATTTTAGGTGCGCATATGATTGGACCAGAAGTCTCAGAGCTTTTACCAGAATTAACTCTTGCGCAAAGTATGGAATTAACTGCAGAAGAAATTGCACGCAATGTTCATGCACACCCAACCTTGAGTGAAGTTATCATGGAAGCTGCCCACGGCATTATGGGTGAGACGATCCATATTTAATCAGGTATAAACTTCTCAAAAGGCTTTGTGATTTTTCACAAGGCCTTTTTTAATAATAGAGGGTTCGTCACTACTGAAATCATTGCTTATGCTATAATTTTTGACCAGAAATAAATGAATTTCTACTAAAAAACCATCCAGCCATAAGTTGGATTTGTAAAAGGGAAAAGAATGCTAAATAAGATCGCAAAAGTTTTTGGATATGACCCGCAAAAAAAAGAAATAGAAGAAGCCGCAGACCTTGCATTACAAATTACGGAACTGGAACCAGATTTTGAAAAATTATCGGATGAGGCTTTATTCAATAAGACAATTGAATTTAAGAAACGCTATGCCGATGGTGAAACATTAGACGATTTACTGATCGAAGCATTTGCCACTGTACGTGAAGTTAGTAAACGAACACTTGGATTGCGACATTTTGATGTGCAGATGATTGGTGGAATCACCATGCATCGTGGAAAAATTGCTGAGATGCGGACAGGTGAAGGAAAGACGCTTGTAGCTACTTTACCAGTTTACTTAAATGCAATCACTGGCAAAGGAGTGCATGTCGTCACTGTTAATGATTACTTGGCCAGACGAGACGCACGTTGGATGGCACCAATTTATATTAGTTTAGGTTTATCAGTTGGTGTTCTCCAAATGGCAAGTCGCACAGAAAATGGAAAAAAGGCATTTGTTGTTGATTTAGAAAAGACATCCTCTTTCGAAGACCAAAATCAGTTGGTGATGGTTAGTAGGAAAGAAACCTACCAATCGGATGTGGTCTATGGAACCAATAGTGAATTTGGATTTGATTATTTGCGGGATAATCTCGCCAGTCGTCTTGAAGAGCGAGTGCAAAGAGACCATTACTACTCAATAATAGATGAAATTGACAATATCTTAATTGATGAAGCGCGAACCCCGTTGATTATTTCCGGACCAGCTTCAGATGAAACCGAATGGTATGTTCGAATGGCTCAGGTCGTTCGACAATTAAATCCGGAGGATTATGAAATCAGCGAAAAAGATCGCTATGTGAATCTCACCGAATTGGGAGAAGCCCATGTGGAAGAGTTACTCCAAATGCCTTTGCGAGACCCGGAACGACCAGAAGATATTTCTCCAGAACAAGCAAGAATATTGGGTTATTTGGAACAGGCATTAAAAGCACAACATTTATTCAGACGAAATAAAGACTATCTTGTACAGGGTGGAAAAGTTGTGATTGTAGATGAATTTACCGGAAGGTTAATGCCGGGAAGAAGATGGTCAGAAGGTTTACATCAGGCAGTGGAAGCTAAAGAAAATGTGAAAGTTGAGCCAGAAAATGTAACCTATGCAACAATCACTATCCAAAATTATTTTAGAATGTATGAAAAACTAGCCGGTATGACAGGAACCGCTGAAACTGAATCGGAAGAGTTTCACAAAATTTATAATCTTGATGTATTACCAATTCCTACTAATTTAGAGTTTCAGGCCTTTGGCAAAGATTCCCCGATGGAAACCATCACGGATAAGGACGAAGAAGGTTATAAATATATCTACTATGCGTATCGGGATGATTCAGAAAAGAAACCTGTTTTTTATAAAAGGAAAGACTATCCTGACGTTGTTTATCGTACAGAAGAAGCAAAATTACGAGCAATTGGAAAAGAAGTAATTTTCTTCCATTTATTAGGGAGGCCACAACTCATTGGAACTACTTCAGTAGAATTGTCAGATCGTTTATCCGATCGTTTGTCAGCTGAATCAGTTCGGCGGTTATTACAGACATTACTAATTCGTGATGCCTGGATGAAAAAAAATGATCGTGAAATGATTGAACAAAAAGTTCCCGAATTGGAATTTCTGAATGAGCCATTACAGGATTTGAATATTTCTCAAATGAGAAAATATGCACGCGACATTGGACTGGAATCCATCAACTTACAGGATCCAGACAATTTAACAAGAATGCTTTCAATTTTTAGCCTTCCAGAAGAATATGCACCCCGATTGAATGATATTATCCAGGCTGGAATTCCCCATCGAGTTTTGAATGCAAGAAAACACGATGAAGAAGCTTTGATTATCAATAAAGCTGGGGCATTTGGGGCAGTAACCATTGCAACCAATATGGCTGGACGTGGTGTTGACATTAAATTAGGTGGTGAAATTATCGAGGAAATTCATGCGGATATCGCCCGCGTGTTGAGAAAAAATCAGATCGATCCATATTCGTTAAGAGATGAAGAAAAGCGTGAATTATTGAAGAAAATGGATCCAGAACAATATGGAATTTATGCTGAGTCAGTCAACTCTTTCTTACAGTCAATGGATGAAATGGAAAATGTACGGGCATTAGGTGGTTTGCATGTGGTTGGCTCTGAAAGACATGAAGCACGCCGAATTGATAACCAATTACGCGGTCGTGCTGCTCGTCAAGGAGATCCAGGATCCTCTCGATTTTATCTTTCACTTGAAGATGAATTGATGCGCTTGTTTGGAGGGCAGCAGGTCGAAGGACTTATGAGTAGGTTTAATGTTGATGCGAATATACCGATTGAATCCGGAATTGTTGGCAGATTGGTAGAACAATCTCAACAAAGAGTGGAAGGATCGAATTTTGATGTTCGAAAGCATTTACTAGAATACGATGATGTTCTTAACATGCAGCGACAAAGAATTTATTCCCAACGTGACCGGGTATTTACCAAAGATGATTTAACAGAAGATGTCATGGAAATGGTTCGCCTGGATATCGAACAGCGTGTTTCTGCAGCGATGACAGACGAAGAGGGACCATGGAAATTGGTTGCCTATTTAGCCGATATTCAACCTTCTATTGAGTATGAAGGAATATTCTATCCTGCATTCCACCTTCGTATCCTGTTAGAAGAGTACCAACAACTTCTAGGAGATTTTCCAGTTGCAAAAGATAAAATTAAACCTTACTTATTGAGAATTGCAGAAGAAAGCCTAAATGCTGAAATTAATCATGCTCTAATTAGTTCACAGAAGTTCCTTGAACGAGTTGAAGACACTATCCAGACACAAAAACTTGAAAAAATGGATTCCTTGGACTCGTATTTTTCAAGTATTGAAGAATCAAACAAACTTGAACCTAAAAAACCACAACAGATTTTACAGGAGTTATCCAATCTTGTTCGTTCACCCATTCAACTTTCCCAACGACAGATTCAGGAACTGTTAGAAGGTTCAGAGGAAATTGAGGATGAAGTTCGTGAACAAGTGATTATATTTCTTTTGAATCTCAATATTTCCAGGGTGGTGGGAACATTTGCAGTTCGTTTTCCGACGTTAGAAGCAAAACCAGGAGACTATCAAGGAAAAGATTGGGATGAAGCTGTTGATTTGCTTCTGGACGCAGTGGATGATGCTTTTGCAAAACAAAGGCAAACGTTATTAGGAGAACAAGGACAGTTAGCGATTGATATTGACAACTGGTTACGACAATTGGATAAAGATTTAGTTGAGGAAAGCGATCTTTACCGGTTAATGATTGCTCTGGTTCAGGGAAGTCGACTGGCGTTTGATCGCAAAACACACCGTCAAATCCGACAACGTTATAATCGTTTAAATTATGTGTTCCTGGCAGCATTGGTGCTTCAAAAAATTGATTCAGAAGAGGTCAAGGAAATGGTTTTGGAGCATTTACAAAATGCTTTGGAAAGTTTAACAGCGGTCTGGGGAAAATACGAGATCAATCGCTTAATCCAAAATCAAGTAACAATGGAAAACCTTGAAGAAAAAACCCGGAACCGATTGGAAATGGAGTTTGGCAAATCGGAATTTGAGGTCAGTCAAAATTTACCAGTTTCTGAATGGTCAGATGAAAAGAAAACAATTTTGCAAAATATTTTGGGCAAAAGAGTAAGAAATGAGATCAATCGCGAATTGCTATTATCGATCATTTCACAGATGTGGGTCGAATATTTGACCAAAGTAGAAGCATTGCGGGTTTCGATTGGTCTGGAAGCATATGGCCAACGAGATCCTTTGGTTCAATACAAAGGAAAAGCTTCTGAATTATTTAAGAGTTTACTGGTTGATATCCGCTCTGCTTTAGTGAATAGAATATTTACATATCGACCTTCTCAACATGTCAACATGGGTATTGAACGAGCAAAACCAATTGAACCAGCTGTTGAAAGTGTCGTTGAGGAAGAAAATACCGATAAATCGAAGAAAAAAAGAAGGAAAAGACGCCGCTGATCTAGCAAATGTGATCAGTTACTAAGATAATCATTCAGCTAAGAATAAAGCTGTTTGAATGAAAGCTTGCCAAGAATGAAATTCTTTCATATAATTTGAAAATCTTTAAAATTGGAGTATGTAGACCGTATGGAGCAAAAAGACACCAACCTCGAGCAAGGAAAAAATGAAAATTCTATGGAAGACAACATGGCTTCTTTGCTTGAGCAAGAAGGAATAGATATAGATTTTCCTCAAGCAGGAGAAACCAGGCAAGGCGTTATTGCCAGCATTTCTTCCAACCAGATATTAGTAAGTGTTGGAGCTAAATCAGAGGGTATTATCACGGGACGCGAATTTGATGCTATCCCACCAGAAGAACTGGACAAATTAGATGTTGGACAGGAAATTTGGGTATATGTATTAACACCAGAAGACTCTCATGGCAATTTAATGCTCTCCTTAATGCGAGCATTAGAAGAAAAATCCTGGATAAAAGCTGAGGAACTCTTAAAATCAAAAGATTCTTACCCAAGCAAAATTCACGGATATAACAAAGGTGGTTTGATTGTTCCATTAGAAGGTTTAAATGGTTTTGTACCAGCATCTCAAATTAGCCTCTCACGGCGAGCAGGTTTGACTGGCGATACTCCTGAAAAACGTTGGAGTCCAATGGTTGGCGATGAAATCGAAGTTTGCGTTATCGAAGTTGATCGAGAAAGACGTCGACTAATTCTTTCTGAACGAGCCGCCAGCAGTGAAACCAGAGAATCCATCAAAGACAAAATTTTAAGTGAATTAAAAGAAGGCTCTGTGCGCACTGGTAAAGTTACCAGTCTGGCAGAATTTGGTGCTTTTGTTAATATCAACGGTGCTGATGGTTTGGTTCATCTTTCTGAAATATCCTGGGATCGTATACAACATCCTTCAGAAGTACTAAAAGTTGGTCAAGAAATTAAAGTAAAAATTATCAATATTGACCGTGAGAAAAAACGTATTGGTCTTTCCATTCGCCAATTGCAGGAAGATCCCTGGGTTGATCGTATTGGAAAATACGAGGTAGGACAGCTATTGGAAGGAACAATTACCAGATTAACCAAATTCGGCGCTTTTGCTCGTATTGAGGAAGATCTTGAAGGTTTAATTCACATCAGTGAAATCAGTGAACGCAGAATTGAACATCCAAAAGAAGTACTTAAAGAAGGTGAGACAGTCACTTTACGCGTCATCAAAATTGAACCTGAAAACCATCGAGTTGGGCTAAGTATACGTAGAGTTGATTCCATGGCATTCGCTGAAATGGACTGGAAAACACTGGAAGATATTCTTTTGGATGAAGTTGAACTGGATGATGATGTGGTAGAAGAAACAGAAACTCCAGAAGAAACTTTGGAACAACCTGAATCATCCGAAGAAACAAGCGTATCTTCAGAAGTAGAACCAGAAGTTGAAGCAACTGAAGAGGAAGCCGCTCTTTCCGAAACAGAAGAAACCAACGAAGAAGTAACTTCATCCGAGCCTGAGGTTGAAGAAGCCACTGAAGAAACACCTTCCGAACCAGAAGTTGAAGAAGCCGCCGAAGAAACAACTTCCAAACCAGAAGTTGAAGAAGCCGCCGAAGAAACACCATCTGATACAGAAGTTGAAGAATCTGACAAAGAATAAAATATAATAAAAATCTACAAGTAAAAACGTACCTGCCAGGTACGTTTTTTGTTATCTAATTCCTAAAAGTTTTTCTGCAACCTTCATTTGGGATATTCCTAAATTGGAATTTGTTTTCCAATCTAAGCCAAATATTCATTGGTTAGTCCAGATTGGACAAAAATTGAACCTCATGATAAAGTACCTCTGACGGTTTACGAAAACCGATTCAATGATTTTTATAAGTAGTGGTTTTAACCGGTGCTTACTGCTGGGTGATAAAATTATTACTTGTAAGAGTTTCTGTAGAAAGATTAACCAATTCGGAATCGCTTAAAATTGCTGAGGTTCTTGATAAGCATGGTTATAATGAGAATAATCTTGATTTGGTATTTAGGTTGAATTGAGAAATTTTTTTGATAGGTGTATTAATTGGATCTAGTTAACCAGGAAAATGATCAAAATAAAGATGAAATCACGCCAAAAGGGGTTCCTTTTATCCGAATCCGTATTGGTTTGGTGTTAACAATTCTTGGTTTTTTGCTTTTCCTACTTGGTGCAAGACCATCTTTATTTGGTTTAGATCGAAGTCCAGTTATTGGCTTTGTTCAAATTGGTATGTTTTTGGTTGGTTTAGCCCTCATGTGCGTTGGGGGATACATAAGCATGATGGCTTTATGGAATAAAGAATCTCCTAGTATTCTGGCTGACATTGGATTGAGGTTGGTAGCAACTGGTTATGTGATCGCAGTATTTGCTGGTATGGCAGATGTGTTTGGATTTGGTAGCCATCCTCTACCTGAAGTTCCATATTTTGGTGGGTGGCAGACTCGCGGGGTTGAAATTGGAGAAGCAATTATTGCAATCGGATTTCTATTTATGATTCCCTATAAACAAAACAAGTAAAAAACCCGTTTTAATGAGAGGATATAAAATTTCTATTTAGAGGTTATTTAGATTTTGTTAATGTTGAGTGCGGTTATCTTGACACTTAAATTTTACTTTGTTATGATGGCTTGGATGAGGTAAAAAATGGATGAAGAAAAATTACAGGATGAAATAAATCCTGACTTAAACGAAAATGTAAAAAGCGCTAGAAATATTAAATCAATTTGGGACAATATAGTTAAAGTTGGGTTAGGCGAGATAAGCATGCGTGTAGGTACTGTTATTGCTTCTATCGCACTGATTTTGCTGGTTGTTTGGGTGATGGGACGTTTTTATTTAAGAGGAGAAATATCTGAAATCAAAGCTGCAAATATTGAAGCGGTGACACCAACTGCAACAATTTATGTCGAATTACCTGAATTTAATATTCCTGACCCGGAATTTTCCACAGTATCCCTGGAAAGAATAACAGATATTAATACAACCTTACCAGAAAAACCCAGATATGAGATTAAAAAATATACTGTGGTTGAAGGGGATACCATTTTTGGCATTGCAGAAAAATTTAATTTAGACCCATCGACAGTTTTATGGGGAAATCTATACACGTTGGGTGATGATCCTCATCGTCTTTTTCCTGGAACAGAAATCAACATTCTTCCTGGAAATGGAGTTCTCCATCGGTGGAGTGCTGGCGAAGGTTTGAATGGTGTCGCCCGGTATTACGACGTCGAACCTGATGTTATTGTTAATTGGCCAGGTAATAATTTAAATCCGGATGAGATTGGAGATTACGCTGCTCCTAATATTGAACCAGGAACAGACTTATTTGTTCCGGGTGGTGAACGAGATTTTATTACCTGGAGTGCGCCTAGAATTACAAGAGATAACCCAGCAGTAGCGAAGAACATTGGTCCTGGTGCTTGTGGTGTCATTATGGATGGTGCAGTTGGAAATGGTACTTTCATATGGCCGGCTCCACAAAGATTTATTTCTGGTTATGATTATTCTCCTGCAACCAACCATTATGCTATTGATATTGGTGGGTATCTAGGCGACCCGTTATTTGCATCCGATAATGGTGTTGTGGTGTATTCTGGTTGGAACGATTATGGTTATGGTTACATGGTTGTGATCGATCATGGTGGCGGATGGCAAACCTTATATGCTCATATGAGTGAAATCTATTATGGCTGTGGTGCGTCCGTGTTCCAGGGTGATGTGATTGGCTTAATGGGGAGTACTGGAAATTCTTCAGGTCCTCACCTTCATTTTGAAATGCGCCATGATACGTATGGCCGTGTTGATCCAAAATTGTTCTTACAATAAAAAAACTCAGATTTCACAAAAGACCGTCTTTTTAGATAAGGCGGTCTTTTTTGTTATTCGCTATGTATAATAGTAGAGAGGTGATTATGAGATCCATTAATGAGATTCGTCCTTCTCCAATCGCTGGATATTGGTATAGCGCTAATCCAAAAGTGTTGCGTGATGAAATTCAATCTTATTTGAATAAAGCCAATCTCCCTTCTATAAATGGTGAGGTGATAGGATTGGTAGCACCTCACGCAGGATACCGTTATTCTGGTCAGACAGCAGCTTATTCTTTTAAAACTGTGCTTGGAGAATCGTATGATCTGGTTGTACTATTATCACCATTTCATCAATATCATCCAGCTACAATTTTATGTAGTGCCCATGATTATTATCAAACACCGTTAGGGAAAATTAAAGTTGATCAGGAAATAACGAATTTATTAATAAACTCAATTGTAACAAAACATGGCTTAGACGCAGTGAAGATCGCAAATGATGATGAACATTCTTTAGAAATCGAACTTCCATTTTTACAATGTGTTTTGGATGGTGATTTTGATTTATTGCCGATAATGGTAAGAAGTATTGAACCCAATCTGGCACAAATGATTGCAAATTCACTGATTGATGTTATCAAAGGAAAGAAAGTTCTGATTGTGAGCTCTACAGATCTATCACATTTTTATCCAAAGGCCTTAGCAGAAAAATATGACCAGGAAATGTTATCTCAAATTAAAACTTTTTCAGTTCAGAATGTATATCAAACAGAATCAAAAGGTGAAGGATTTGCTTGTGGTTTGGGTGCAGTGATGATTGGTATAGCAACCAGTTATTTATTAGGTGCAGACAAAGTTGAAATTCTCCATCATTCAACTTCTGGAGATGTGACTGGAGACTTTTCCTCTGTGGTAGGTTATGGTTCAGTGGTTTTCCTTCGTTCACATCTTTAGGAGACTGAATGGATAAATTTGTTCAGGTAATTGTGAATATTCCAGGAATTGATGGTGTGTTCGATTACCATGTACCGGAAGAATTTCAGAGTGAATTAGAAGTTGGAGCTTTGGTGACGGTGCCTTTTGGAAGGCAAATCGCTCAAGGAATTATTCATTCATATGTCAAAACACCACAAGTTTCTCAAACAAAACCAATCGATAGTGTAATTGATAAACATGCTGTCGTTACTCGTGAACAACAAAAATTAGCTCAATGGATTGCCAGCGAAACACTTTCACCGATTTCAGCTTGTTATCAAATAATGCTTCCCCCCGGGTTGAGCCAGGAGGTGGATAGTTTATACGTTTTAATCAATGAAAAATCTGATAGACCTTTATCTCCTTTACAAAGAAGACTTGTGGCAAAACTAAAAGAAAATGGTACTATGCGCGGGTCACAATTGAATTATGCTTTTAAGCGAACACATTGGAAAGAAGCCATGCGGTTTTTGATTCGATTAGGATTAGTCAAATCTGAAACATACCTTTCTCCTCCAAAAGTACAAGCAAAGATGGTTCGTACAGTTCATCTGAATATTGATCCATCTGAAATAAATCATAGGATCGAGGGAGTTGGCCGCCCCGGAACAGCAAGAGAAAGGCGAAAAGCAGTACTTAACCTACTAGGTGAAAATCCGGAAGGTCTTGAAGTCACATTACTTTCCATGACAGTCGAAGCTACCAATAATGATCTGAAAAAATTGGCTGAAGAAGGATTAATAAAATTTGGGGAAAAAGAATCAATCCGAGACCCAATGGAGGATATTGAACCAATCTCCTTTGATCCTCCTTCTTTGACGAAAGACCAATGGGGAATATGGGAACGAATTAAATCAACTATCACACATAGAAGTTTTGAGAAGCCTGTCTTATTACATGGTGTAACCGGTAGCGGCAAAACTGAACTTTATTTGCAAGCAGTCAAATATGTACTTAATCAAAATAAAACTGCCATTATTCTGGTTCCTGAAATTAGTTTGACACCACAAACAGTAAAAAGATTCCAGGCAAGGTTTCCGGGTGAAGTAAGTATTATTCATTCCCAAATTTCGCCTGGTGCAAGATTTGATACCTGGCGGCGCATTCGCAACGGTGAGATTAAAGTGGTGGTTGGCCCTCGATCAGCGTTGTTTTCTCCATTGGAAAATTTGGGAATTATCATTGTAGATGAGTGCCACGATGATTCTTATGCACAGGATGATATTTCTCCTCGTTATAACGCTATTTTGGTTGCTGAGGAATATGCAAAAATTAATAATGCACTTCTCCTTTTTGGAAGCGCTACTCCTGGTGTAGATATGATGTACAAAGCAAAAACACAGCACTGGGAAATTATGAATCTACCTTTGCGAATTTATGCTCATAAAGAAGCAATTCGATCACAGTTACCACAACAAAAACGTGACGAATCCGTGACTTCGTTACCTCTACCATCTGTGAGTGTGGTGGATATGAGAAATGAGTTGAAACAGGGGAATCGATCGATCTTCAGTCAGGAATTACGGGTTGGGCTTGAACAAACTTTGGCTAATGATAATCAAGCAATTTTATTTCTCAACCGCCGAGGTTCAGCGACATATGTTTTTTGTCGTAATTGTGGTCACCGGCTTACCTGTCCAAAATGTGATATTCCACTTACTTTTCATGCTGAACAGAATTTGCTACTTTGTCATCATTGTGGTTACACTCGTCAATTACCCAATAAATGTCCGGTTTGCCAAAGTAACCAGATTAGACAATTTGGTATTGGTACGGAAAAGGTTGAACAAGAAGTATGTAAATTGTTTCCATCCGCTAGAGTTATTCGATTGGATTCCAGTATTACCCGGCAAAAAGGGATTCATGAAATCCTGTTGAAGCAATTTGCAGATAGAAATGCGGATATTTTGGTTGGGACGCAGATGCTTGCCAAAGGTATTGATTTCCCATTTGTTACCCTGGTAGGGGTTGTATTAGCTGATGTTGGTCTTTCTTTACCGGATTTCAGAGCAGCCGAACGTACTTTTCAGTTATTGACTCAGGTTGCAGGTCGGGCTGGCCGCAGTCCGTTAGGTGGAAAAGTAGTATTTCAAACGTACCAGCCGGACGAATATCCTATTAGAATGGCTGCAAAGCATGATTTTAGTGGTTTTTACAAGCAAGAGCTTCAATATCGAGCAAATCTTCATTACCCCCCTTATTCGCGACTGATTCGATTGGAATTCAGGCATCAAAAAGAAAATGAATGCAAAACAAATGCTGAACAGATGGCAGAGAAAATTGATTACTGGATCCGCGAAGGAAAATTTACCCAAACTGCAATAATTGGGCCGGTTCCGTGTTTTTATTCGAGAATTAATTCCATATATCGTTGGCAAATTATTGTGAGGGGGCCAAATCCTCTTAATCTATTACGCGGAAAAGATTTAGGAGAATCAATAGTAACAGTAGACCCTGTTACATTGTTGTAAAAAAAGTGGTTCAACCTGAAATGGTGAACCACTTTCGTTTTCAAAGAGATTTTTGTCTACGGTAAAACATAATGCGGGTTTAAGAAACCACCCATGTATCGTACTTCAAAGTGTAGATGTGGCCCTGTGGAATTTCCAGTGCTGCCTGCGTAGCCGATTACATTACCTTGATAGACACTAGCACCACAGCGGGTATTGATGGAACTTAAGTGAGCATACAATGTCTGATAACCATTACCATGATCAATCATTATCATATTGCCATATCCACCACTGATTCCACCAGCGTAAACCACCACACCACTATCAGCTGCAAAAACACTATCACCTGTCATTGCCCCAATATCAATCGCCAAATGCCCTGACCAGTAATCATTACCAGAAATGAAGCGGTTGTTTGTTGGCCAAATAAATACGCCAGACCCGTAGGCTCCACCAGCTGAGGTATCGCAAGCTCCTGGGATTGAGCTGTTTACACCAGCAGGTCCACGAGGAATAGTTGGTACAACCCACTGTTGAAATTCACGTTGACCACCAGGAACCATCACATATGTATCAGGTTCAATAACTGGATTCGTGCGATCGATTTTGTTTGGTGTCCAATCTAGAATTGCATCTACATCAACTTTAAACTGACTGGCGACAGATTCTAATGTGTCACCTTCCTTCCATTGATAATAAACACCATTGGTTGGAGGTATTCTCAATTCATTGCCGACCGAAATCATATGGGGGTCGTCATTCATCGTATCTTTATTAGCCCATAATATTGTTTCAGGTGTCAGGTCAAAATATTGTGCGATTCCAAAAACCGAATCCCCGGATTCAATAGTGTATGTAGTTGCTTCTGTCCGGGCTCGCGTAGGAATAATGGTTATTGGATTAGCGTAACGAATTAATGCAAAATCATTATCCAGAGATTGATAATTTGGTAAGGTTGCTGGTAATGATTCCATAGCACCTGTAGTCAGGTTTTCGGTTTCAGGAGACCAGGTAGATTGATTTGGTTTAAAAAATTGAACTGCCACAAAAATCAAGAGAGCTACCATCATGGATGCCAGCCCCCAAAAAACGATTGAAATGATTTTATTTGTTTCAGTTAAGATTGTTTTTTCTTCTTTATTTTCTAACTTCACGTAACCTCCGTAAGACTCTCCAAGAATTCTACATTATTTTTGGTTTTTGACAAGCGTTGTAGAATAGCTTCGGTGGCTACGGCTGTATCCATTCCGGCCCCTTGTGGGGGATTTGAGATCATTTGGAGGTACATTCTACGCATGACCCATACTCTTTGCAATATATCCGGGCTAAGTAGCAAGTCTTCCCGGCGGGTAGAAGATCTTTCAATATCAATGGCAGGGAAGATTCTTCTTTCCTGTAGTTTACGCGATAAATGCAGTTCCATATTGCCAGTACCTTTGAATTCTTCATATACTACATCATCCAAACGAGAACCGGTATCCACAAGAGCAGTCGCAATAATGGTGAGCGAGCCACCTTCTTCGATGTTTCTGGCAGCGCCAAAAAACCGTTTTGGTGGATATAACGCAGAAGGATCCATACCACCTGATAAAGTCCTTCCTGAAGGGGTTACAGACATATTGTAAGCACGGGCGAGGCGGGTTAAGGAATCCATCAGAATGACGACATCCTTGCCATCCTCTACCAATCGTTTTGCCCTGTTTAGGGCAATTTCTGCTGTTCGGACGTGAGCAGTTACGGGTTCATCAAAAGTCGAAGCTACTACCTCGGCGTCCACTGAGCGATCCATATCAGTGACTTCTTCGGGTCTTTCTCCAATCAAAACTAAAGTTACATAGGTTTCAGGATTGTTAGCAGTGATGGCATTACATAAATGTTTGATGATTGTTGTCTTACCGGCTTTTGGAGGTGACACAATCATTGCTCTTTGACCTCGACCAATCGGTGCGATGAGGTCAATGACTCTGGTTGATAAAACTTTAGGATCGGTTTCAAGATTGAAGCGTTGATCAGGAAAAATGGGGGTTAGATTTTCAAAATTTTGACGTTCTGTTGCACTATCAGCTTCTGATCCATTTATATATTCAACTTTAACAATACCAAAATGACGTTCAGATTCTCTCGGTGGACGGGCATATCCGATCACCAAATCGCCACTTCGCAAATTATATCTACGAATTTGAGCTTGAGAGACATAAATATCATCTTTGCCAAGTTTGTAATTTTGTCTTAGAAAGCCAATACCTTCTGGCATTACCTCTAAAACACCCCCACGAACTTCTTCCCCTTCTTCATTAGGTTCACAGGAGAATTGTGCAATTCTTACAATTAAATTTTCTCGTTTTAAACGATTTGCGTTAATAACATTTAAATCTTTTGCAATTTTTCTTAATTGTTGTAACGAATAATTATCTAATTCAGGCACACTGACCATATTATTCCTCGTAATTAAAGGATTTTTTTATTTAAATAACTTAAAAAAATTCATGAAATGATATCTTTCAAGAAAGGACAAAAACGGAAAATTAATTGTTTTCTGTCAGGAGTTTGGAAATTTCTTACGATTTCAACTTGGTCAAATTATATCATGTGGAAAAACTTGGAGCAAGTAAAATCTATAGAAAGGTATTACAAATTGTTATCAAAATACAAAAAAATTTTTACCCAGCATTAAATTTTTCCCATTAATACACCAAGAAATCTTTTCAATGTAAATTCTTTTCCGGACAACAAATATTGGGCATGGAAAAATCTTGATACAGATTTTATTACCCATGCTGAACTAAGCACTAATATTAAGACAGCTAGTAGTAATTGCCAGATTGGTACTATGCCTGCAGCAAGTCTGGTCATCATTGTTACTGGAGATGTTAAAGGAAATAAGCTGAAAAACATGGCAAGTGCTCCATTTGGGTTTTCAATAATTGGAGCAAGTAACATAAGAGGAATAACGAGTGGAATTACTATGATGGTGGTTGCCTGAGAAGCTTCACGGACATTTGAAACCAATGCACCGACACCAGCCATCAGGCTTGCAAAAAGTGCATAACCGCAAACAAAGAATATTACTCCCCAAAACAATATAGAAATGGGTAATTGGAATTCTGCCGGAAGTGAAAGATTTCTCCCACTAAATCGTAGAATTAACATACCTGAACCACTCCAAACAATGGTTTGTAACAAACCCGTTAAACCAAGCGCAGTAATTTTTCCGCTTAGAAGCTGCAGTGGTGTCACAGAAGTTAATAAAATTTCAATTACACGGTTAGATTTTTCATTGGTAACACTGTTGAGCATCAGGCTTGCACTGGCTAGAATCACAAAATAGAAAAGAAAGGTCACTATATAGGGTAAGAAAAAAGTTAATTGGTGTCCTGGATCGCGTTGTGGTTCAGGAGATAATAATTCGACCTTAAAATCAGGGTAATCAACAACCAAGGTTTGCAATTCTTTTTGATCCTGAAGCAAATTAATGTTTAGAATTTTTTCGATTATGTAATTATCCTCACTTGCGCTTAGTGGGTTAAAATCTGGGCGATAAACGAAAACATCACCTTCAGCAATATAATTCTCAGGAATTTCATAAAAGGCTTTTATCTGGTTGTTTTCAAGCGCCTGGTTTGCTTCAAGTTCGGTTGGAAATAATAAGATTAAAGCGCTGTAATCCTCCGGGATCGTGGTGATTAATCTTGAATCATCAACCAAACCAATCATTGTAATTTCTTCTTCAGTTCCGGTAAGTTTTGAAAGGATCGTTGCTACACCTGAATTGTCAGAGCGATTTCCTAGTACCAATGTGATAATTAAACCTGCCAAGGGAATTAATAATAAAGTTAGTATGAAAGACTTTCTTAAAACGGTTGTCTTCAATTCATATAAAAAAACTTGTAAAGTCTTATTCATCTTATTGCCTTTTTGAAAGTATTTCTTTGAGTGATAATTTTTTCCCGTAACGGAGCATCCCTAATCGGAATGATCTTCCAGCCAGCCACAATGCAGCAATCGCAAACAAAACCAGTAACAGGACGGTTAAAACTATTTGCCACACTGGGATATTTGAAAAAGCAGCTCTAATTGGAAGACTTACCGGTGCAGTGAAGGGGAATATGCTCATTATTATTGAAATGAGTGAGTTTGGCTTTTCCATCAACACCTGTAAAAACCAGAATGGGATTACCATCGGTAGCGTGAATAAACCTGCAATTTGTTGAGCTTCTCTTGTTTCTGTGGTTGTTGCACCCAGCGCAGCCATCATCGCCGCAATCATTACAAATGCAGGGATAAATACAGCAACTGTTATTAACAAGAACCCGACATCAATTTGCCCTGTGTTTAAGTCCGGAAAAATGCGTAAAATAGCCAGGAACCCAAGTAAACCGAATATAATCCAAACCACCAATTGGGTTAAACCAACACTTAAATTCCCAATTACCTTGGCTGTCATCAATTGATTGGGCGAGATTGATGTAACCAGGATTTCCATGGTGCGATTTTCTTTTTCTTCGACAACTGCCTGAAGTAGATAACCACCACTAATATTGATTGCCATAATGAACAAGAAACCGGAAAGGAAAGGTAACATGATACCCAGAATATTTTCATCACCGGTATTGCGTTCATCTTCGGTTGACCGAACTTCAAATTTTGTGCCTTCGCTTATCCGATTAACGATGGATGCATCAGTATTTTTTAGTAAATTAGCTCTCAAATAATCGTAAAAATCGCTGTTAACACTTGAATCAGGAATCTCATTAGCGTATACACTGATTGTATTGGATTCAATAAAGTTATCTTCCAGGAGATAAACAGCCTGAAGTTTGCCATCTTCGAGTTCTTTGGTTGCCGATTCGAGATCATTGAAGGATTGTAATTCCATTGGATTCATGAACCATAAAGGTGCTTCAAATTCATAATCGATTGGATTGTCCAAGATACCTGTGTTGTCAACGTATGCAATGGGGGTGTTGTCGAATTGTATAACGACAGATAGGAATCCTACACCAACCATTAATAAAATAAAAAACGGTAATGAAAGAATTGCAAGAATAAATCTCTTCTTTTTTACATGTTTGAAGTATTCATGTTTAATAACCAACCAAATTTTATTCATACTTCATCCCTGAGTCAGTGACAACCTGTATAAAAATTTCATCTAAAGTGGGTATTGCGACTTCAAAATGATCAAAATTTATATTTGCTGAAATTAAGGATTTCAGGAAATTTTGAATGGAAATATTTTCATCCAAGTCAATTTTATATAAATGGTTATTTTCCAAGTGTTTTATCTGAATTACACCTGGGAAATCATCATTAATCACATCTTCAGTTCTAATATTGATAGCATGACCAGCATATTCTTTCTGAACATCCGATAAATTGCCATATAAAACAGATTGACCTTGATTGATTAAAACCAAACGATCACAAAGCTCTTCCACCTGATGCATCTGATGAGTACACATGACGATTGTTTTTCCAAGGCTGCGTTGTTCTCTTAAAATATCTTTTACCATTTGAGTGTTTACTGGATCCAATGCAGAAAAAGGTTCATCTATGATGACCAATTCAGGATCATGAACCAGCGTTGTGATCAATTGAGCTTTTTGTTGCATTCCTTTACTTAATTCTTTTACTTTTTTCTTTTTATGTTCTTCCAGGTTGAATTTTTCAAAAAAAACATTAATTCTGTTAGATGCGTCCGATTTGGATAATCCTTTTAAGGATGCGAGGTAGATCAAACATTCCTCTAGAACTATATCCTGATAAAGTCCTCTCTCCTCAGGAAGGTATCCGATTTTATCTTTTTTACTTTCATTCATATTCGAACCAAAAACGCTCACAGTGCCTGAATCCGGTTTAAAAATATCCAGAACTATTCGGATGCAAGTTGTTTTACCAGCACCATTTGGACCAAGCAAACCAAATATTTCACCTGGTTTCACATCAAAAGATACCTGATCCAAAGCTTTTTGGGTTCCGAAACTTTTAGTTAAATCTCTAACTTCGATGGTATTCATATCTATCTCATTTCAATTTTATTTTTATTTTTAAGATAAGCATTCCAATAGAGCATGATGGTTAAGTAGTTATAATAATAACTGAGATGGTTGATTGACCCAAGTCTACCATTGGTTTCAAATTTTGTTACTGACCACTTAGGTAGATTTGAATTAACCAAAATTACGATTTTTTGCTTTATCACAATTGTTTTTAAATGATGATACCAAAAATTTACCGATTGGAGTGTTATTATGACAATGACATCTAGAGAACGTGTACAGACAGTATTAAACCATGAAGTCCCAGATAGGGTTCCAATTGTAATTGGAGTCAGTAATGCAACAGGAATCAAAATTCATCCCTACCGAGGCATAAAGAAAATCATGGGTATTGAGAGCGAAGACCGTTATATTTATGACTGGCCAGAGTTGGGAACAGCATTGCCGGATGAGGAAGTGATGCAAAGACTTCATAGCGATGTTCGTGGTATTCTCGATCGTTTTCCTAAAGAGGTATATGAGAGAAATCAATCGCGTCCACCCCACTCCCCATTCATTGATGATTGGGGTAACGGGCAGAAAGAAATAGGACCGGATAACTGGTATCCTGGTGTTCATCCGATGCCCGATGCGAAATCAATTGCAGATTTGGATTCGTTTTCATGGCCCAATATGGATGATCCATATCGCACATCACATGTGAGAGAACAAGCTTTGAAATTACATAATGAAAATCAATATGCCATCATCGGCACTCCCTGGTTAATGTTTCCATTTGAACGGGCGATTGGTTTGCAGGGAATGGAAACTTTTCTTTCCAATATGGCGATGGAGCCAGATTTTGCTCAAGAATTGTTAAATAGGATCAATAAATTATGCATGGTTAATATGGGTCATTTCCTTGATCAATGTGGTGATGTGCTTGATATCATAAAAATTGGAGATGATTTAGGGACGCAAGAAAATTTAATGATCTCTCCAAGGATGTATCGCCGGATGTTGAAACCACTCCATGCTGAAATGATTTCTTTGATCAAACAAAAGACAAAAGCCAAAGTGTTTTTCCACACAGATGGCGATGTTTTCAACCTCATTGATGATTTCATCGAAATTGGGGTCGATATTTTGAACCCAATCCAAACATCTGCTGGGAAAATGTCCAATCTGGAAGAGCTAAAAAGTAGATATGACAAGCGTATGGTTTTTTGTGGAGCAATTGACACACAAAAAGTACTTCCCCATGGCACACCAGAAGAAGTGAAACAAGAAGTAAAAAGAGTAATCAATGTTCTGGGGAAAGGTGGGGGATATATGGTAGCAACCGTGCATACGGTGATGAATGAGGTGCCCGCAGAGAACGTGCTAGCAATGGTGGATGCAGTTTTAGAACATGGAACCTATCCATTGAAGGGATAGACAGTGAATTTCACAAAAAAAGGACCCGCGCGGGTCCTTTTTGTTTTGCTAGAAAAATCGTTTATTCCTTTTCGTATGGTTCGCCTTCAGCAGCTGGTGCATGACTGCGCCCTATTACACCAGCCAGGACAATAATCGTTGCTAAGTAAGGTGCCATTCCGATGAATTCACTGGGTAAAGGAACCTGTAATAATGATGCTTTTGCGGAGAGTGAGTCAAAAAAGCCGAATAATAAACCTGCACCCATTGATCCTACAGGATGCCAATTACCAAAGATCATGGCAGCTAAACCAATGAACCCACGTCCAGCTGTCATTACCTCATCAAATCGGCCGGAGGAGCCCAGTGAGAAATAAGTTCCTCCAAAGCCTGCCATCATACCCCCTAAAACCACTGCCATATACTGTGTCCTGTGAACATTAATACCCAAGGTATCGGCAGCCTTTGGGTGTTCTCCACATGCACGTAATCGTAGGCCCCAACGAGTTTTGAAGAGCATGAAAGTTAATAATATTACAAAGAAAAACATCGCGAACACATACATGTTGTGGCTGAAGAGAATTGGGCCAATAAACGGGATTTTTGATAATACTGGCACATTGATTTGCGGAAACATGCCAGGTTCGTTCAGGAATTGATAATCAACTTTTTGCAGAAACTTTGATGAAAGATACGAAGTGATACCGGTGGCAAAAATGTTAATAACAGTACCGGAAATGATTTGATTAATTTTGTACTTGATCGATAACCAGGCATGAATTAATCCCATCAAACCACCAGCAATGATTCCAGCAAGTAAGCCTATGATCAGACTATCAGATAAGGACGCAAATACAGTACTCACAAAAGCAGAGGTCAGCATCATGCCTTCAATGGCGATATTGATGATGCCTGCCCTTTCACAAAGGATACCTGACATTGCACCGAGTGTGAGTGGAACTGCTCTTACTACCATAACACGTAAGAGACCAGCCAAATTTGTTTGACCACCGGATGAAGCCCAGGTTAGAAAACCAAAAAGGAATAGAATTGCTACCAGTGCTAACATACCATTGGTATATTTACCAAAACCCCGAATGATTTGGAACGCCCCTATGAGGGCACAAATTCCTGCGATAGCATTTAAGTAAGGTAAACTCGGGAATACCCAATCCGCTGCCTCTGCAGATCCACCACCAGGGTTCATCATATACCTGGTTTCGGCTCCGGGCTCAACATCATTAGCGAACACTAACCAAATAAACAAGGCTGCTGCGATGAATACAACGCCCATGATAATACGGCGACGTCTTTCTAATTTGAGGATACCTTGGCTTTTTTGTGCTGTTTGGATATTAGTATTAGTTGCCATAATTTATTATCCTTTCCAGCTTCTTAGTGTTACTAATTCTTCTTGGTGTTTTGGTTCTTTTAAGCGATATATGGTTCGAATTATTGCTGGTGCAGCAATAAACGCCAGGATTACAGCTTGTAGAATGGAGACAATATCAATTGGCACTCCAACGGCCAATTGCATGGATCTGGCACCATTTCTCAAGAAACCGAACAGTAAAGATGAAAGGATTACACCTAATGGATGTGTTTTTCCTAATAACGCTAAGGCAATACTATCAAACCCATAACCACTTGAAAATGCGGGGAGCAGACGATAATTCACTCCAAGTACCTCATTCGCGCCAGCCATTCCAGCTAAAGCACCAGATAAAGCCATAGCAACCACTGTAGCTGTCGTGATTTTTATCCCGGCATATTTTGCTGCGTTTGGATTTGCTCCAACCATACGTAATTCCATACCCCAGGTAGTTTTGAAAAGGAGTAAGTAAACCAGAAAAGCCATCAAAATCGCGATGAAAAACCCGAGATGAAAGCGGATTGGCGTATCAAAAAAACGCATTAACTTTGCACTTTCCTGAATCCAGGGGGTTTTTGGTGTGAATTCGTTAGGATCCTTCATTGGGAATTTCAGCAACCAATCAACCAGACGAAAAGCGATATAGTTCATCATGATTGTTGTGATCACCTCGTGAGCTCCTGTTTTTGCTTTGAGTATGCCTGGAATAAAACCCCAAAGTGCACCGCCAAGTGCTCCAAATAACATTGCTAAAGGGATATGAATAATGGCTGGTAAACCTGTGATTGCGTAACCTGCCCAAACACCTGTCACTGCGCCGATGAAAATTTGACCTTCAACACCAATATTGAATAAGCCAGCCCGAAAACCTAAAGCGACTGCTAATCCACCAAAAATGTAAGGCGTAGATTGAACCAGACTTTCAAAAAATGGGTTGATTGCTCTTCTGATTGCTAGAGGGTCACCACTTGAAAATGCGAGCCTGATTTTTTCTGGATCACCAACTGATCCGGTAAATAAGGATACGTAAGTGTTCCAGGCGGTCTCAAGCGCTTTTCCTAATCCAGCCCAAATGGAAGTTCTGAAGGCAGCATAAACCTCATTGGTGGTTAATGCAACGAGCACACCTCCAAGAATGATTCCGGTAAAGATAGCTAAAAATATCACCAAAATATTACTTTTCGAAAACTCTTCCCAGAATACTGCTAATGACTTTTTTTGATTTTCTGTTTTATTTTCCATAATTGGGATCCTTTATGTCATCAGAATCTGGTTCTTCTTAGTAAGAAGTTTTTGTTTTTCTTCATCGCTAGGTATGATGCCAGCCATTAATAAACCAACCAGTTCTTTGGTTGCATTTTTTGCATCCAACACATCTAATACTTTACCTCGATAGACTACAGCGATTCGGTCTGATAATTGCATGACCTCGTCCAATTCTGTTGAAACCAGCAAGATCGCACATCCCTCATCTCTTTTTTCGATCAAGCGTTTATGGATATATTCGATGGAACCAACATCTAAACCACGAGTAGGTTGTGAAGCAACCAGAAATTTAATTGGTCGGGAAAATTCCCGGGCAACGATAACCTTCTGCTGGTTTCCACCGGAAAGGTTGCTTACCGGAACCATCGGGCTTGGAGTACGAATATCAAAATTTTCAACCAGATTTTTACTATTTTCAAAAATTGTTTTGTAATCCATCCAAATAGATTTGGAGTTTGGTTCGAGATAATAAGTATTTAAAACCAGATTATCGGTAATCGGAAAACCAAGTACTAAACCATCTTTTTGCCGGTCTTCTGGAATATGCGCAGAACCTATCTCCGTAATTTTTCTTGGTGATAGGTGGGTAATATTTTGATCACAAAGGATTATTTCACCATCCACTGCCGGGGTTAAGCCGGTAATAGCGCGCACAAGTTCGGTCTGACCATTTCCTTGCACACCTGCAATCCCGAGCACTTCACCTTCACGAACTTCAAATGACATATTATCAACTGTTAATACGCCCTGTGGGTCGAGAACTTTTAGGTTCTCAACTTTGAGAATCACATCTCCAGGTTTACTTTCTTCCTTTTCAACTGTCAAATTAACATCGCGACCGACCATCATGCTGGCAAGGTCATTCAAATCGGACTCAGCAGGTGTTGTACTACCAACAACTTTTCCCCCACGAATAACCGTAATACGGTCAGCGATTTCTATCACTTCTCCTAATTTATGGGTAATAAAAATGATTGATTTTCCCTGGTCAATCATGGTATGCATAATCTTGAAGAGTTCATCAACTTCCTGCGGTGTAAGAACTGCAGTGGGTTCATCCATTATGAGAATATTTGCTTCTCTGAATAAGAGCTTTATGATTTCAACTCTTTGTTGCATGCCGACAGGAATATCACTGATATAGGCATCCGGGTTAATGTCTAATTTATAGGTGTTTGAGATTTCACGAATTTTTTTAGCTGCTTTTTCACGATCAAGCACGCCACCATATTTAACATCTTCTTCTCCTAACATAACATTTTCAGTAACTGTAAAGACAGGTACCAGCATGAAATGTTGATGAACCATACCAATACCCGCTTTAATCGCATCGATAGGAGATTTAACATCAAGCTTCTGACCATTTACAAAAATATCACCTTCATCCGGTTTGTATAAACCATATAATATGTTCATTAGTGTGGTTTTGCCTGCTCCATTTTCCCCCAGCAAAGCATGGATTTCACCTTTTTGTACTGTCAAATCAATATGGTCGTTGGCTAGTACCCCCGGAAACCGTTTGGTAATGCCACGCAGTTCTAATATTGGAGCCATTTACACCTCTTTTATTAATATTAGGTTAATGGGTATTGTACTATTTTATCATAATGAGATTTAGAATTTGGTAAAAAAAAGGAGTCAGATTCGCATCTGGCTCCTTTATTCTTTGCTAAAAAATTTTAGCGGGCTGGCATAGTGGGGATGTCACCTGAGATAATTCCAGGGATCAAACCTTCAATTTCAGCTTTAAGATCTGCAGGAACTTGATCTTCCCAGGCAGAACCATAACTAAGTGCTGTTCCACCATTTTCAAGTGTTAGCATGTATGGATAGCCACCTTCAAAATTGCCTTCTACGACTGCTTTGATTGCTTCGTAAACAAAGACATCAATTTTCTTGAGTGCGCTGGCTAAAATGAAATCAGCTTTGTCAGGATTGGCAGCTGACCAATCATTGTCAACACCGATCAAGAGACCAGTTCCACGTTCTTGTAAAACAGCTAATGTTCCAAGACCAACAGGACCAGCAACAGGCATAATGATGTCAGCACCTTCATCAAGAAGTTGCTCACCTAATGCACGACCATCATCCAAACTTTCAAAGTTACCGACCTCGAGACCTTTTTGTTCAACCATGTCCCAACCTAATACTTCAACGTTTGTTCCATGAACTTCATTGTATTTGGCAACACCCATGGCGTAACCATCCATGAAAGCTTGTGTGGCTGGGAAGAGGATACCCACATAGGTTCCAACTTTACCAGTTTTAGTCATACCAGCGGCTAAGTAACCTGCGAGGAATGTTCCCTGGTCAATTTTTGTTCCATTTCCAAGAACATTTGGTTGTCCTAAATAGTCAACATCAACAATAGCGAATTTCTGATCTGGATTTGTGTCAGCGGCGGCACTGGTGGCATCTGCCAAAAGGAAACCCACAGGTACGATCAAATCACAACCAGCTTCAACGAAGGTGCTTAAGTTGACTTCATAGTCAGATTGCTGCTGTGATTCAAGATATTGGATCTCAACACCAAAATCGGCTTCAGCACGTTGCATTCCAGCCCATGCTGTTGCATTGAATGATTTGTCATCAATACCACCGGTGTCGGTAACCTGACAAATTTTCATTTTTGCTTCGGCTGGCTCTTCTGGAGCTGCAGGTTGGCAAGCTGCTAATAACAAGGATGCCATGATTAAGATTGCTACCAAAATAGAAACTTTTTTAGACATTTTTTATTCTCCTCCGAATAATTTAATTATGTGAATGTTTCTTAGTACGCGTCCGACGTACCGCCTATAGTATATCACTTTCTAAAAATCAATTGCAATAGTTTTTAGTTTTTTGGTTTTTAAATGTCATGATTGCTGGTCAACATTCTCCTCAATTTTTGCCTCACCTCGTTTTACACCTGCCATCATAATAAAGGCAGCCAACATAAAAAGTGGAGAGAAAAGCATCATCAAACTGTAATTATTACCACTCAAGCTTACAATCCATCCATTTAAGTTAGGGCCAAGAATAGCAGCCAGCGTAGATGCCATGTAATACAAACCAGTGAATGTTCCGATTTGGGCATCAGTTGTCATATCCACTACCATTGGAAGAGAATTAATATTGATTAATGCCCAGGAGAAACCAGCAACCATCAACACAATACTGACCGAATAAAAATTACCTAATGCTGGTAATTTTGTAAAAAGAATTGTTAAGGTATCGACTGGAAGAACGTACATTGATAAGATTGCACAACCCATCAAGAATACCCCGGTCATGATAGTACGTTTCCTACCGAATTTTCCACCAATATATCCAGCCGGGAGAGCCATAAGGACAAAGACGAAAGACAATTGTCCAAGTAACCTTGCTCCATCAGCTCCGGAAAGTTGCAGATGTTTGACAGCATAAAGCGTGAAGAAAGCTTCGATAGCGTTATATGCCACAAACCAGAAGAAGATGGCTGCTAAAATGCGGATAGGGCTTTTCTCTTTTTCTTTAAATAATTTAACGAGTGCTTGAATAAGGCTGGGTTTTTCTTCCTCAGAAATTTCAAATTCTTTGGGTTCACGAATAAAAGCAAATACTAACAACGAGGAAACAATAACAAGACCTGATCCTAACCAGAATGGATAATTGGGATTCATTTCGTACAAGTTTGCCCCAATTAAGAAGGCAATGATTGCTCCAACGCCGCCCATAAAATTGATGACACCATTGGCTTGAGAACGGAATCGAGATGGGGTGATATCTGGCATCAAGGCAACAACAGGGGTTCGCCACAACGCCATGCTGATGAGAAGTGTACTGGTACAAAGAACAAAGAGGGGCAGGATGGATACTATTGGGATTAGACCAAAGGCAATTGCCGCAATTGGTGCTCCAATCAAGATGAAAGGCATACGCCTGCCAATAGGAGTTCGTAATCGATCCGACAATGCTCCAATGGGGGGCTGAATTAGGAAGGCTGCGATATTATCCAATGTCATAAAAAAGCCAATCCAGGCTGCACTTAATCCAAATTTACCATCTAAAAAAATCGGTACGAAGGCATTGTAAACAGACCAAATAACGCTGACACCAAAAAAGCCAAAACCTAGCAAAAATGTTTTTGGGTAACTCAGTTTTTGTTGCATTTTTATCTCCCTTAGTAATGAATTAGTTGTTAAACACCCAAAACCCAAACCTTCAATCGATTTGGAAATGCCCTAATTTTTCTTGCTTTTCTAACGCTTCTAAGAATTTTATGTCTGATTTGGACAAGATAGCAGTTTTTAGTAAATCCGGTCTTAAAAAATAAGTGCGGGTTAAGGATTGTTCCCTTTTCCATTGAAGTATTTTTGCATGATGACCTGATAGCAAAACATCAGGAACTGTCCACCCGCGAAACTTTTCGGGACGGGTATAGTGTGGATACTCCAGAAGTCCATTTCCGAAACTATCCTCTTTAGCCCCATCCGGATCACCTAAGACTCCTGGAATGAAGCGAGCCACAGCATCAATCAACATCAAAGCTGGTAATTCGCCACCGGTGACAACAAAATCACCAATCGAAATTTGATCAGTAACCAAATTTTCTATGACGCGTTCATCAACACCTTCATAACGGCCGCATAATATGGCAAGATTTGGTTTATTTGCCAAATCGCTAGCAATTTCAGTTTTGAATGGTCTTCCCTGTGGTGACATGAGAATTATTGGTGTGTCCGAATCTTTTCCGAGTACATCTTCAATGGCTGTGAAAATGGGTTCTGCTTTCATCACCATTCCACCACCGCCACCATAAGGGGTATCATCGGTAACATGATGTTTATCAAAAGTCCAATCGCGAATATTGTGTACATCAATATTTAATAAATTGTTCTCAATTGCTTTTTGGATGATTGAGATATCAAAATAAGCCTGGAAAATTGAAGGGAACAAACTAAACACATCAAAATGCATGCAATGATTTTAGTCAAAGGGTTGACGATTGGCAAGTAAAAACAACCTGGTGAAAATTGTGAATTAAAAGACCCTAATAAGGAGTAAAATGAATTTTAAGAGTTTGCTTAATAATGAAGTAGCTACGAGTAATCCATCTTGACGAAGAAAAATTGATAATGGTAAGATGTAAACAAATCTAAGTAGCAAAAGATGTAAACCAATCTAAAAAGTAAAAGATGTAAATCGATCGAAGCAGTAAAAGATGTAAACCAATCTAAAAAGTAAAAGATGTAAATCGATCGAAGCAGTAAAAGATGTAAACCAATCTAAAAAGTAAAAGACGAATATATGTATCTCAGTAGTAAAAGATTAAATATGAATAAAAACAAGCGTAGAGGAAATCCATTTCGGATTGCGCTTTTGGTTATATTAATTGGAATCGGAGTTTATGTGAACCAGGTGGTTATTGCTGATGTGCCCCCTTTGTTCATGCCAACACCAACACCAACTCGCGCACCTGAATCATATGTCACTGATGCAGAAGCCTTAGTAAATGAAGGAAAGCTTTCTCAGGCGATTGATATTTATGAACAAGCCATCTTAGCTGCTCCAATGAATACCGGAAATTATATTTCAATTGCTCGTTTATTAATTTATCTGGGAAGATACGAAGAAGCGTTAGAGCAGGCAAGCAATGCCTTACTGATCAATGAGAATAATGCGATGGCATACGCTTTGCGAGGCTGGGCACAAGGATTAACCGGAGATTATCTGAATGGTATCGCTTCTTTGAAGCGAGCGATTGAACTGGATCCGAATAACCACATTCCCTATGCTTATTTGGCTGAAGTGTTTGGATTGCAGTATGAATCGAATCCTGCCATAATTGGCGTAATCGATGAAGCTATTTATTACTCTCAAAAAGCGAGAGATTTGAATCCTTCTTCCCTTGAGACTCATCGTGCCAGAGGTTATATTTTGGAGCTGACAGGTAACTATGGGGAAGCAGTTCAACAATATGCGGCAGCAATTGAATTTAATAAATATATCTCAGATCTTTATATTCGTTTAGGTCGTGTCTATTATTCGCCTGATGTAGGCGACTATCCGCTCGCTGTTGAGGCATTCACCCAGGCTGACTTGCTAAATCCTTCTGACCCACTGCCAGACATCTATTTGGCACGTGTATATCAAACACAGGGTTCATATGCTACAGCTATTCAATATGCGCAAAAAGCAATTGTTGATGATCCCAATGATCCTAACCGATATGGTGCTTTAGGCATACTCCATTATCGCAATTTTGAATACAACAAAGCAATAGAAAACTTACGATTGGTAGTGCAAGGTGGTGTGTCGGAAGCCGGAGTAGAAGTCGAGCCGTTACCTTTGGATTATGGAACAGTTTCTCAATACTATCAAATTTATGGGCTTGCATTAGCTCGGGTAGATCAATGTACCGAAGCTTTACAAATTTCAGAAGCATTGCTTAAAAATGTTGGTGGTGATGAAATTACTGTTTACAATGCAGGGGAAATCGTGAACATCTGTAATGGCACGAGTGAATAAAGAGTTAGGTTTGATTTTTTTGGATATTAGGTTGTAAGATGGGAATTAAACTTCCTGACGATAAACATTTATTTCGGGCACCAAGAGGTGATAACCCGATTAGAATATTTTTACTTGGGTTTTTTATCCTTATCGCGATTTTTGTTTATCGTGAAGTTCAAGCTGGAGATATTCAAAAACCGTTCTTACCCACACCCACAGCCACCAGGACTGCGAATTCATTTGCTTTGGAAGGCGAAACTCATTTTCAGGCTGGAAAAATCCAAGATGCGGTTGAAGCATATCGAAAAGCAGCTGAATTAGAGCCAAATAATTCAACAATTTGGGCAGAACTCGCTCGCATTCAAACATACTCATCCAATCTCTTAACTACTGATGCACAAAAAATTCAACGTTTACAGGAAGCGATTCAATCTGCTGAAAAGGCAGTGGAAATAAATCCGGATGATAGTACCGCTCAAGCGATTTTATCTTTAACCTATGACTGGTATTCGAACCCTGTATACGCCGGTGAAGAATCTGAAGATTATGTATTCAAAGCAGAACAGGCATCGGCAAAAGCACTGCAATTGGACAGCAATAATGTTTTGGCAGTAGCATTTCGGGCTGAGATTTATATGCGTCAGCTGCGTTATAACGAAGCTTTGGACTTTGCTGAGCGAGCAGTAGCCATGGATAATACTTCTTTTGATGCTTATCGGGTATATGGATTTGTGCTTGAATCGCAAGGTTTCAGATATGATGAAGCAATTGAAGCCTATAAAAAAGCAGCTGAAATCAATCCTAACCTGACTTTCATTTATTTATCCATTGGAGTAAATTATCGCGAACTGAAAAAGTATGATGAAGCGTTGGAGTATTTTGCACTTGCAGCAAAAATTAACGAACAAAATGAAATTTTAGACCCAATTCCATACCTTGGTATTGCAAGAACATATAGCCAAATTGGCGAATTCTTTATTGCTGCCAGGAATGTGATGCGCGCTCTCGAAATTACTCCTACAGATCCGTATGTATATTCTCAGTTAGGACTAGTTTATTTTCGATCCAGGAATTATGAAGGCTCTATTCCTGCATTTGCGTGTGCTGTGGAAGGATGTACTGCACTAGAGAGCTGCATTGTCAGGCAAGAATGTTCAGAAGATACACCAGAAGAAGAAATCCCACCATATGTAATCGAAGGGTTGCCATTATCCGAGAGTACTGTGGTCTATTATTATTCCTATGGGTCTGTACTGGCTGCAATGCATCGAGATGGTACTGGATATTGTGAACGAGCTTTAGATGTTTTTGATACCGTTCGTAGCAGGTACGCGGATAATGAAGGCGTGATGAGCATCGTAAATACCAGCGAAAACATTTGCGAATCCTACGGAATTACTCGATAGAGTAAAGAATTACTAGTTCCAATAATTTGAATATAAATTTTGTATCAGAATTTTATAAGAAATCAAAGATTCCTCTTGACTTTCATTCTAAAGACAGGTAAGATTTGAAACGGTTTAGCACTCATATGGGTAGAGTGCTAAAAATCCTAAATTTACCTTTATGCAAAAGCAGGAGGAAGTACACATGAAATTGAAACCATTAGGTAGTCGAGTAGTGGTTGAGCCGATCGAAGCAGAAGAGGTCACCGCTGGTGGCATCGTTCTCCCGGAAACCGCAAAAGAAAAGCCCCAGAAGGGGAAAGTTTTGTCTGTTGGTCCTGGTGACCGTGATGAAGATGGCGATCGCATTAAGATGGATGTTGAAGAAAACGATATCGTCTTATTTGCTAAATATGCCGGAACAGAAATTAAAGTTGATGGCAAAAAATTGCTGATCTTACGCGAGAGTGATCTCTTAGCAATTGTAGAAGAGTAATTGATTTAGAACAGGAGTAAAGAAATATGGCAGCAAAACAATTGGTTTTTGGTGAAGAAGCACGTCGAAAATTACGCAATGGTATTGACGTTGTTGCAAATGCAGTCGCAACAACCTTAGGTCCAAAAGGCCGCAACGTCGCTTTGGATCGCAAATTCGGTTCCCCAACCATCACACATGATGGTGTGACCGTAGCAAAAGAAATTGAACTAGAAGACCCATTTGAAAATATGGGTGCCCAACTGCTTAAAGAAGCAGCCACAAAAACAAATGACATCGCCGGTGACGGTACCACAACCTCAACCGTATTAGCACATGCAATTGTTACCGAAGGTTTAAAAACCTTAGCCGCTGGTGCAAATCCAATGCTTCTCAAACGAGGCATTGAAGCAGCAGCCAAAATGGTAGCAGATGAAATTCGATCACAGGCAATTGAAATTCGCGAAAAGAATGAAATTGCTAATGTAGCAACCATTTCTGCTCAAGATCGTTCCATTGGTGAATTAATCGCTGATGTTATGGACAAAGTAGGAAAAGATGGTGTTATCACTGTTGAAGAATCCAAAGGTTTGGAATTCGAACAGGAATATGTAGAAGGTATGCAGTTCGATCGTGGTTACATTTCTCCTTATTTCGTAACCGATGCCGAACACATGGAAGCTGTAATCAGCGAACCTTACATCTTAATTTATGATAAGAAGATCTCTGCTGCTGCCGATATCGTTCCAGTATTGGAAAAGATGGTGCAGGTTGGAAAACGTGATCTCGTGATCATCTCTGAAGATATCGATGGTGAAGCTTTAGCGACCCTGGTTCTCAACAAAATCCGAGGTATGGTCAATGTATTGGCTGTGAAAGCCCCTGGATTTGGTGATCGCCGTAAAGCAATGTTGCAGGATATTGCCACCTTAACCGGTGCTCAGGTTATCTCAGAAGAAACTGGTCGCAAATTAGAAACCACAACTATCAACGACTTAGGTCGTGCAGAAAAAGTGGTTGCTGATAAAGACAACACAACCGTAGTTGGTGGTAAAGGCGATGAAGCTGCTATCAAAGGCCGCATCGATCAAATTAAAGTCGAAATCGACAAAACCACAAGTGATTATGATCGTGAAAAATTACAAGAACGTTTGGCTAAATTAGCTGGTGGTGTAGCAATCATTCGTGTTGGTGCCGCAACAGAAACCGAATTGAAAGAAAAGAAACATCGTGTTGAAGATGCTCTTTCCGCAACTCGTGCAGCCGTTGAAGAAGGTATCGTTCCTGGTGGTGGAGTAGCATTAATCAACGCTATCCACGTTTTGGATGACCTCAAGATGCAAAACGACGACGAACAAATCGGTGTCAACATTGTTCGCAAAGCCTTGGAAGTTCCAATGCGCAAGATTACCGAAAATGCAGGTAAAGAAGGCTCTGTCATCATTGAAAACGTACGCAAAGCCCAAAAAGACGGTGATAATTTGCAGGTTGGTTATGATGTACTCACAGATCAGTATGGTGATATGGTCAAATGTGGCGTCATTGATCCCGCAAAAGTCACCCGTGGTGCTTTGGAAAATGCTGCTTCAATTGCAGCCATGATCCTCACAACAGAAGCTTTAATTACGGATGTACCAGAGGAAAACAAAATGCCTGCTGGTCCACCAATGCCTGAATACTAAACCAAAATTTTTGACATCGTAAAGCAGGTCGTGAAATTTCACGACCTGCTTTTTTGGATTATAATCAACCAGATGAAAATCAAGAAAATTTGGACTTTATTTTTATTGTTATGTTTCCTGGTTGCTTGTACAGATAATCCTGTACCGACAGAACCAGTTGATCTCCCTACCAACCCAACAGATACTAATACAACTGAAGTTATTATATCTTCAACACCCACTGAAGTCATCACGCCAACACCTGATGAACCAATGATTGCATTGGTTAATGGCGAGGGGATAAGGTTGCAGGACTTTGAAGATGAATATTTGCGTTATGAAAGCGCAGCAAATTTTTTGAATAAAGATATTGATCTAGATAAGGCGAAAGAAATCGTTCTGAACAACATGATCGATACGCTATTGCTAGCCCAGGGTGCCAGGGATAATGGGTATGGTTTGACACAGGAATCTTTTGATAACAGAATTCAACAATTGATTTCAGACTCTGGTGGTGAGGATCAATTCCAAGATTGGTTGACCCAAAATCACTATTCTCAAGAGAGTTTTCAGAGGTTATTTAGACTTGAACTAGAAGCAACCTGGATGCGTGACAAAATAATTTCTGAGGTTCCAACCAGAGAAGAGCAAATTAGAGCACGTCAAATTTTAGTGTCCAGCAGAACATTAGCCGATGATATTTTTAATCAATTAGAGAATGGTGCTGATTTCGATTATTATTCCTGGGGATACGATCAGTTATCAGGTGGTGAATTAGGTTGGTTCCCCCGTGATTATTTAGTTCTATCTCAAATTGAAGATGCGGTATTCAACTTGCAACCAGGGGAATATAGCGAGGTGATTGAATCAGCTTATGGATATCACATTGTTCAAGTTATGGAACATGAATTAGATCGCCAATTAACCCAGGATGCCCTAATTCAAAAACAAAAAAAAGCGATTTCCGAATGGTTAGTGAGCCAAAAAGCTAATGGCTCCGTTTCCATCGTTCAAGATTGAGCCTCAGAATTGTTGGAAGGAACACCATGCAACAAGAAACACCTAAATCGAAAATTCTGGATCTGATTTTGAATGTATTCACAGGTCTAATTCTTCTGATTACCATCGCGATTATTAGCTTACAAATAACAATATTTCTCAATCCAAAAGTCTCATTCAACCCTTTTCCACCTTACGAATTACCCGAAGCATTGGTTATCCAATATCCAACGCAAACGACAACTCAGCAGGTGTTTGTTTCATCATCCACTCCTGAAATAGTGCTGGAGCCAACTGAGACAATTGTCCCTTCAGCAACATCAACTGAAATATTTATTGATGGCACGCCCATTGCCGAAGAAACACCAATAGAACCAACTGAAACGCCTTTTAGTGGTTATTATGCTTTTGGTCTTCAAAATGACATCAATGCTATTGAAAGTTCACTCATTCGTCCCAATTATGGTTGTGATTGGGTTGGTGTGGCTGGACAGGTTTTCGATTTGCAGGGTCGTCCTGTTGTGGGTGTGAGAGTTTGGTTGCGAGGTACTTATGAAAACAAGCGGATCAATCTCTATAGTTTGACAATGGAATCCTCTCCTTATGGTCCATCCGGGTTTGAATTCCGATTAGGTGAAACACCACTTAACACAAAAGGTCAGTTGTCGATCCAGTTACTAGACCAAGCAGGAATTCCAATCTCAGAAAGAATTTATTTTGATACTTTTGAGGATTGTCAGAAGAACTTAATTTTGATTAACTTCAAACAAATAAGATAAGTTGAAGTTTATTTTCTTGGTTTTAATTTGAATTTTTCCTCTGTGTTTGTAAAAAATCCATTGAGGGGGTCTGAATCCAATGCTAAAACCCGACCTTTCGAAAAATATTCAAACTTAAATTCGGTTAATTCGCCAGATTCTTTTCCTGGTATCAGCATTAATCGGGCTGTTAATGGTTTGTTTAAACGACTGGATAATGAAGCAACATCCAAAAGAAGGGCTTCAATTTGATCCTGTGATGTTGATCCTGGTATTGGAACAGTGTCCAGCCCAGTGCCGCAAACGGAAGAAAACATCAATAAATCTTTTATAGATAATGTCTGATCGATGGAGCGTTGGGATAATCTGGAATCCTCCAACAATGGCAGCATGAGGCCATTGAAGCCACAGCGTTCCCAATTTCCTCTGTCCAGAGCATCAGCCAGAAAAGCTGCCGCAGATAATGAACCATGTTTTCCAAGCATAGAGACGCCTAATAGCTCCATAGCAGCCCCTAGAGAACAACTATCCTGCGGAAATGGTGCTACTGAAAAGTCAAAGCCCTGGAAAACCACTTTTTGATCTCCGAGCAATTCTGAAAAAATTAATGCTAATTGATTTGCATGAAATTCCAAATTTTCTAGCAAAATTTGACGAGCTTCGGCTAGATTATTTGCTTTCTTGAAAGCGGTAACCACTTCGTCTGCTCCTTCAATTGCCAATCCTATGGCAGGGGGTTGACCAGGTTGGTGATAGGAACCAGGGAAAAATGGTCCGAAAGGTTTTACATTGGCCAAGGCACTAAACCTTAAGTTAGCAAATCCCTCTGGTTCAATGGATGCGTTTTCATGAATAATTTTTGCACAATTCTCAATTGCACTAATACTTACACCATTGATTTGATCAGCAATCATTCCGCTAAAAAAAGTTATGTCAGTTTCTGCAATTAATTTGTTAATGATGGCATAACTTTCAAGATTACTGATCAAAGCCGGACCTAAGGATAGGTAATCAAACCCATTGTTTTTTGCTTTTTGCTCCATGGATTTTGTTAGTTTAATCAATTCATCATTATCATTACCCGGTTTGATCAATGAAAAAGGAATTGTCGCCAATCTCAGGGTTTGAACGTCGTACCCATTTTCTTTACAGACTTGTTTGCTCTCTTTGGCAAGATTTGACAAAATTTCGAGCGTATAATCGGCATTTGAGATGCCTGGGTCATAAAAACTTGTTATTGATCTTATTTTCATTTCCACCTCTGTCGAACAACTTCAAATAATATTATGCTTGCTGCAATTGCGGCGTTCAGGGATTCACTCGATCCGGGCATAGGGATTTTTATCATCTGATCAGCTAATTGTTGTGCTTCAAGCCCATACCCGGTTGCCTCACTACCTATGATTATCGCAGTGGGTTGGTTGAAATTCATCTGCCACATATTGGTTGTTGCGTTTGCACTGGCGATGAATGTTTTTAATGAATGAGAAGGATTCTTACAGATCATCTTGATTTCACCCCAATCTAATTGGAGAATTGGTATGTGAAAATGTGCCCCCATACCAGCGCGAACTACTTTTGGTGAGAAGATATCGGTACTGTTCGGTGAGACTATCACTGTTTGAGCTTGAGCAGCATTTGCTGAACGTAAAATTGTCCCTAAATTTCCAGGATCTTTAATTGAATCACAAATCAAGACAAAATCAGGGTTTTCTGGCAACTCTTGGTGCTTTTGATAAAGAACACAAATGATCCCTTGTGGGTACTCGGTATCGGCAATCTTCTTCATTAAGTCAAAAGGGATTTCATCAACTGGGATAGCTTTTTGGGTCGCTAGACGAATAATTTCTTGCCCACGTTCAGAAAGATTATCACTAAAGAGAATATATTCGAATTCCCAATCAGCCTGCATCGCCTCTTCACACAACCGAACCCCTTCAATTACAAACTGATTAGTTTTTTTTCTTTCTTTAGATTGGGCAATCAGTGATCGGATTTTTTGTATTTTAGGATTTTGCGTAGAAGTTATCATCTTCATTATTTTACTGGAAAATAAAACCGGCAGGTGAATCACCTGCCGGTAGAGATTTCAATTTTAGATCTTATGCAGATTTTGCTTGAGCAATAACCGCACTAAATGCTTTAGGATCACGAACTGCAAGATCAGCCATCATTTTACGATTGATCGTGATGTTTGCTTTTCGCATTAAGTTAATTAATTGGCTGTAGGTAACGCCGTTCAACCGGGCACCAGCATTGATACGGGTGATCCATAATCTTCTTAAATCGCGTTTGCGATTTCGGCGATCTCGGAAAGCATACCAAAGGCTTTTAAGCATCGCTTCATTAGCTCTGCGGAACAATTTACTTCTGGTTCCGTATTGACCTTTTGTAATTTTCAGTACTTTTTTGTGACGTCGATAGCCAGCAAAGCCACCTTTCACACGTGCCATTTTTTACTCCTTTGCAAACCCCTGGGCGCCGGGAAACCCTGTTAAACACCCAACAGATGCACTAATGATGAATACAAACTACCTTTAGCCTATAAATAAGGGGCAAGGCGACGAATTCGTTGGGCAATCTTGTTACCTTTAACTTCAACCATTTCGGATAACAAGCGTTTGGTACGTTTTGCGGTGCGTCGGCGTAAATGGCTTTTGCCACCTTTCGTGCGAACCAACATGCCCGACCCAGTTAAGCGAAATCTTTTAGACGTTGCTTTGTGGGTTTTGATCTTATATTTTCCGGTTCTTGCTTTACGAGGCACTTTTTTACTCCTCTTCTCAAAGATAAAAATTTGCGGTCATATAGGACACGCGACCGCAAATTATACTATAAATTTTTAATTTTGGACAGTCAGTAAAAGTTTATTCTTTTACTTCTTCAAGCGTTTCTTTGATTTCTTCTTCTGATTCCTGATTAGTTTCTGATTTGGAAGACTTGGATCCAGCAGTCTTTGCTTTTTTGCCAACACCTTTTACTGGTGAAAGTAGCATTGACATGTTACGGTCTTCAAGATTTGGTTTTTGTTCAACGGTTGCAACATCTGCTAATTCTTCAGCGATTTCTTTTAAATCTTCTAAGGCGATTTCCGGATAGGTGATTTCGCGTCCACGGAAGCGGATGGTTACTTTTACTTTCATTCCTTCTTCTAACCAACGTCGGGCATCTCTTGTTTTAAATCCACGATGATGTTCATTTGTTTTTGGTCGCAACCGAATTTCTTTAATTTCGATTTTCGTTTGAGCTTTACGTGCTTCTCTTTCTTTTTTAGTTCGCTCGTAAAGGAATTTCCCGTAATTCATGATTCTGCAAACTGGTGGATTTGCTCCAGGGGCAACTTCAACGAGGTCTAATTCGGCTTCACGCGCCATTTCCAGTGCTTTTTGAATGGGTACTAAACCTATGTTTTCTCCTTCAGCTACAATTAAGCGAACTTCCTTTACTCTGATTTCTTCGTTTACTCTATAATTTGATGTACTAATGGTCTTACTCCTTTCAAATGGTTTAATTAATTAATAATCACATTAAAAAATTGAACTTGTATAATATACCATATCTCAAATATGATCGTCAATAAATAAAAATCAAATTCAAGAGCTAATAACGATTAATAAAGCACATAATTGTAATTAGAGGGTTTCTTTATTAAAAAACCCTCTAAAATACTAAACTAATTCTGCAATTTCTTTTTTAGCTAGTTGAATAAATTCCTCAATAGACATTGGTCCTGGATTGTCGCCGTTGCGCATTCTTAAAGCGACCTGGTTTGCTTCCACTTCTTTATCTCCAATAACCAGCATGTAAGGAATTTTTTGTAATTGGGCATTTCGAATTTTAGCGTTCATGCGGTCATTGCTATCATCAACTTCGATTCTTAAACCAATTGCTTTTAATTGTTTAGCAACTTCGAATGCAAAATCAACATGACGGTCTGCAATTGGAATTAATTTAGCCTGAACAGGCATTAACCACACCGGGAATGCACCACCATAATGTTCAATCAGAACACCCATAAAGCGTTCAACGGAACCTAATAAGGCACGGTGGATCATCATAGGTCGATGCTGTAGTCCATCATCCCCAACGTAGGTCATGTCGAAACGTTCTGGCAAATTGAAATCGAACTGAATTGTACTCAACTGCCATTCACGACCCAAAGCATCAATCATTTTCAGATCAATTTTCGGACCATAGAAAGCAGCTCCTCCTTCATCAATGTCATAGCTTAAATTTGCACGTTCCAATGCTTCCTTTAGGGCGTCCTGTGCCTTTAACCAATCTGTTTCCTCACCGACTGATTTCTCAGGATTTCTTGTTGATAGGTAAGCATGAAATTCATTCATTCCAAAATGACGAAGAATATGCAGGCAGAATTTTAGCGTGTTATCAATTTCTTCAGGCATTTGGTCTTCCCGGCAGAACAAATGAGCATCATCCTGGGTGAAACCACGCACGCGTAAAAGCCCATGTAATACGCCTGAGCGTTCGTAGCGATAAACGGTTCCCCATTCAGCCATGCGCATTGGAAAATCACGATAGGAGTGTAATTTGTTTTTGTATATCATGATGTGGAATGGGCAGTTCATTGGTTTGATGTAATATTCCTCTTCCTCAACTTGTATTGAAGCAAACATATTTTCATTATAAAAGCCAAGATGTCCAGATGTTTCCCATAATTGTGCCCTGCCAACGTGAGGGGTATAAACAATATCATAACCATTGGCGAGATGTTCTTGTTTACAATAATCTTCAACGAGATGCCTAATCAATCCACCATTTGGGTGCCACAGGATCAATCCTGATCCTACATCCTGATTGATTGAGAACAAATCCAGTTCTTTACCTAGTTTACGATGGTCACGTTTTTTGGCCTCTTCAATTTTCCACAAATGCTCATTTAGTTCTTCAGGGCTTTCAAAAACCGTACCATAAATCCTTTGCAACATGGGACGTTTTTCATCACCTCGCCAGTAAGCGCCAGCAACCGAAATTAGTTTCAATGCTTTTGGATTTATTTCTTTGGTGTTTTCGACATGAGGGCCACGACAAAGGTCAACGAACTTATCATGTTTGTAAATGGAGATTTCTGGTTTTTCATCCAGTGGTTCACCATGTTCATCGACATCACCTTCTTCAAGACCTTTAATTAATTCAACTTTGTAAGGTTGATCATCGAAAATTTGCAATGCTTCTTCTGCACTTAATACCTGTTTTTCAAATTTATGGTTTCCTTTGACGATGTGTTTCATTCTTTTTTCAATCTCATTCAGATCATCTGGCGTGAGTGGTCTTGGGAGATCAAAATCATAATAAAAACCATCGTCGATCGCTGGTCCGATTGCATATTTTGCCTCAGGAAATATTTCCAAAACAGCCTGCGCCATCACATGGGCAGTAGAATGTCTCACTCTAAATAAATGCGAAGCTTCATATTGTGCATCAACTTTTTTAGCCATAAATACCTCTTTTCCTAACAATTCATTATTAAACAAAAAACTCCTGCCACTGGGGCAAGAGAACTTCTCGCGGTTCCACCCAGATTACTCATTTTCATGAGCATCTCGTTTTGCTGATAACGGTTGCACCGGTCACCTTATTCCTTACGGTTCAGGGTTCAGCTCACAGGTGGTTTTGGGTGTTATTTTCAGAAAAAGCTTTCAGCCGCCGACTTTTTCTCTCTGATGATTCAAAACACTTACTCGTCCTGATCATTGCTTTTGGTTATTTTATTGTGGTGGGCGGTATAGGGCTCGAACCTACGACCTCCGCGATGTCAACGCGACGCTCTAACCAACTGAGCTAACCGCCCGTGAGCGATATTATAATTTAGTTGGGACGATATTGCAATAGGAAAATTATAATCACGCTCAATCATTTTCCTTCCCTATCAAGCTTGTTAATGGTAAAATTGCGGTCGCGTCCTTAAGGACCGATTGGAGAGGTAGCGTAGTCTGGCCTAACGCGCGCGCCTGGAAAGCGCGTATACCGAAAGGTATCAAGGGTTCGAATCCCTTCCTCTCCGCCATAAAAAAAGAAGTTGACCAAAACAGGTTAGCTTCTTTTTAAAATAATAGCTATGTACAATTTATGTTGTTCAACCTATTTTTATCAATGATTGCCACAACCTCTAATCCAGGAATTCCCTTGTTTTCGTAACAGTTCGTCAGCTTGTTTTGGTCCCCAACTGCCTTGCTCATATATTGCCAGGGGATTCTCGTTTGGGTTATGCCATGCTTCAATGATAGGATCAAGGATTTCCCAAGCTATTTCACTGCGATCGCTCCTGGTGAACAAAGCTGCATCTCCCAGGAGAGCATCCAACAATAACCGCTCATAAGCTTCTGGAATTGATTTTTCACCGAATACATCCTTATAATGATACTCCAAATCAACTGATTTTGTCTCTGCGATCGTGTCAGGCACCTTGGTTTCAAATTTTAGATGAATGCCTTCATCAGGTTGCAGACATAAAGAAAGTGTATTAGAGGTAAACTTATAATTTTCTGGCAAGGGAAACATCAAATGCGGCGGGCACTTGAATTGAATGACTATTTCACTCATCTTTTCAGCCATCATTTTTCCGGATCGCAGATAAAAGGGCACACCTTCCCAACGCCAGTTATCGATAAAAAATTGAACAGCAGCATACGTAGGGGTTTGTGAATTTTCTACAACCCCTTCTTCCTCTTTGTAGCCACGGTATTGTCCCAATACAGAATAATTTTTCACCGAATCACCCGTAAATCTTCTGACTGCTTTGAGAACCTTTACTTTTTCATCCCTTTGATCGTCGGCGTTATGAGAAGCAGGAGGTTCCATTGCAACAAGACTCAACAACTGAAGAAGATGGTTTTGAAACATATCCCGCACCACGCCTACCGTATCATAATATCCTGCGCGATGTTCCAAACCCACTTTTTCAGCAACCGTGATCTGTACATTGCTGATGTAATTTCGATTCCAAACAGGTTCAAAGAAGGTGTTGGCAAAACGTGCAATTAAAATATTTTGGACTGTTTCCTTGCCCAAATAATGGTCAATGCGATAGATCTGGTCTTCCCTTAATACTTGTAGAATTTCGTGATTAAGTTTCTTTGCTGATTCCAAATCAGTGCCAAATGGTTTTTCAATGACCACGCGCCGCCATCCGTTTTTTTCCTTTATTTGACCTGTTTTGCCTAAATTTGTAATAATATTGGTAAAGAAGTCTGGGGGAGTTGCCAGATAAAACAATCGGTTGGATGGTCCATTTTCTAGTTTATCCAATGTTTTTGCTAAATTTATGAAAGAATTCTCATCCTGAAATTTTCCTGAATGATAATGTAATCGGTCCTCAAATTCACTCCAATCATTTTCATTTACTTCATATCCTGCAAATTCATCAACACCTTCCCGAGCAACTTTTCGCAAATCCTGATCAGTCCATGATCGACCTGCAAACCCCAATATTTTGAAATTCCCCTTGAGCCGCTCTTTCTGAAATAAGTTGAATAATGCCGGGATTAATTTACGTTTTGCTAAATCACCTGAAATTCCAAAAATAACTATTGAAGTCATTGTACTCATTTGTTTGCTCCTTAAATTTGATGATACTATATCACCAATTGTTTGATTAATTTTAATATTTCACCAAAGACTTGATGAGGTAACGTGATCGATTCTTACCACTATCATCAAATTTGAAATCCATATGTAATTAATAGTGAATGATCCGCATCATATTAGTGGAAAAAGGTTTTCATTTTTGAATATTTAGTCAGGTTGTTATGGAGTAGGTGAAATCCTACTTAAAACTGACAACAACATCGATTTGAGAAAATAATTAATTAATAAGCCAATTTAATATGAAGGAGGAGAAAAAATATGGGACCATATCATCTTGTTGGAGATATTGGAGGAACAAAAACAACGTTAGCCATCACTAAAGCTGATGGTTCCCCAAGGGACTTTTTGGTTAAGAAAACATTTCCCAGTAAAGATTTTACGTCTTTAGAAGAAATGGTTGCTTTGTTCCTTAAAGGATATGAGAAAAATCTATCCCGGGGGAGCTTTGGAATTGCTGGGCCGATCATCAACAAACAGGTTAAAGCTACCAATTTACCATGGAACATATCTGAGCAGAATATGAGCCAGACTTTTGACCTTCCGGTAAGTTTAATAAACGACCTCTCAGCAACTGCTCATGCCGTTCCATTTTTAAAGGAGGAGGACCTTGTCACATTAAAAAAAGGAAATCCTGTAACCAATGGCGCTCTTGCGGTAATTGCTCCTGGCACTGGATTAGGTGAAGCATTTCTGGTTTGGGATGGTAAGCGCTATCGTCCTTTTGCCTCCGAGGGAGGTCATTCGGATTTCGCTCCGGTTGATGAATTGCAAATAAAACTATTGGTGTATCTTCAAAAAAAGTTTTTGCATGTCAGTTATGAGCGCCTGAGTTCAGGAAAAGGGTTACCAAACATCTACTCTTTTTTAAAGGATGAGGGAGTAATCCAAGAGCCCGAATGGTTGCGACTGCAACTTGATGGTGTCTCAGACCAAACACCCATTATTTCGCAAGCAGCCCTGGTGGGAAAAGCTGAAATAGCTATCAAAACGATGGAGCTTTTTACAAAAATACTGGCAGCCGAAGCGGGGAACCTGGCATTGAAAATCTTGTCCGATGGTGGTGTTTATCTTGGAGGTGGTATTCCTCCCAGAATTTTGCCGTTCTTAAAGACTGAAGCTTTTTTAGCTGCTTTTCAGCACAAGGGTAGATTTGATTCTTTTTTGGAGAATGTTCCTATCCATGTCATTCGAAATTCTGAAACAGCGTTAATTGGTGCTGCCTGTCATGCACTTGAATTTTAAATTAGATTAATACAAAAAAAGGTGAACAAATATGAATAAATTATTAGATCAAAAAAGTATCGAAACAATTCGCTTTTTATCAGCTGATATTGTACAAAAAGCTAACTCGGGACATCCTGGAACACCTATGGGAGCTGCCAGTCTCGCTTATATTCTTTGGACTCGTTTCTTGAAACACAATCCTTCGAATCCTAATTGGAGCAACCGTGATCGTTTTATTCTTTCTCCTGGGCATGCATCCGCACTTTTATATTCATTACTCTACCTGACCGGTTATGACCTTTCCCTGGAGGAATTGAAACAATTCCGACAATGGGAAAGCAAAACCCCCGGACACCCTGAGTATGGTTTAACCCCTGGGGTGGAAGTCACAACCGGACCTTTAGGACAGGGTTTTTCAAACGGAGTTGGCATGGCGATTGCTGAGCGCTGGTTAGCTTCGCATTACAACCAGGAAGATCACGAAATCATTGATCATTACACTTACGCCATTGTATCGGATGGTGATTTGCAGGAAGGTGTTGCTTCGGAAGCTGCTTCTTTAGCGGGCAAACTGGAACTTGGCAAACTCATTTATTTGTACGATTCAAACAAGATCCAAATTGAAGGCAGTACAGAACTGGCTTTCACTGAAGATGTTGCCAAGCGTTTTGAGGCATACAGGTGGCAGGTGCTTGGACCGATCAACGGAGATGATTTGGATGAAGTGGAAGCTGCTATCCTATCTGCCCAAAAAGTTACCGACAGACCCAGTTTGATCATTTGTAAAACTCATATTGGACATGGTGCCCCAACAAAACAGGATACAGCCTCCGCACATGGTGAGCCTTTAGGAGAATCAGAATTAAACACAGCCAAGCAAGCCAGGAATTGGCCATTGGATCCATTCTACATTCCCGAGGATGTCTTAGCCCACATGCGTCAGGCTGTCCAACGTGGAAAAATGCTTGAACAAGACTGGGATCGAAAATGGCACAAATGGAAGGAGACCAACCTGGTTGTGGCCAGCAGGTTCCAAAACGCAATGCAGGGAAAATTGCCTGATAATTGGGATCAAGGTCTGGATAGTTTATTCAGCGCTGATGATGAGCCGATTGCCACTCGGGCCGCATCTGGAAAAGTGATTAATGAACTTGCAAAAAATGTTCATAATTTGATTGGTGGTTCAGCGGATTTGTCACCATCGACCAAAACAATCATAGATGGTGCAGGTGATTTTGGACCTGCAGATTACAGTGGTCATAATTTTCATTTTGGTGTCAGAGAACATGCAATGGGAAGTATTGTAAATGGATTGGCACTGCATGGCGGGGTCATACCCTATTCAGCCACCTTTATGGTATTTTCCGATTATATGCGTCCTCCCATTCGTTTGGCTGCTTTGATGGGATTGCGGGTGATCTTTATCTTTACCCATGATTCGATCGGTTTGGGTGAAGACGGTCCTACGCACCAGCCAGTTGAACATTTGCTGGCATTACGCTCTATTCCAAACCTGACCGTGTTCAGACCTGCTGATGCAACAGAAACAGCAGAGGCCTGGCGGTATGCTATAGAAAATCAACATGGGCCTACTTCAATTGTTCTCTCCCGCCAGAATTTACCAGTGCTTGATCGCTCAAAATTAGCAGACGCTTCTCTCGCACAAAAAGGTGGATATATATTGTGGGAATCTATTGATAAACCAGAAGTTATTTTGATCAGCACAGGTTCAGAAGTTCATATTGCTCTTCAAGCTGGCAGACAATTAGCTTCTAAAGGAATCGCAAACAGAGTTGTTTCGATGCCCAGTTGGGAAGCTTTCGATAAGCAATCAGACTCCTACAAAGAACTTGTGCTTCCGATCCACATACGATCACGTGTTGCCATAGAAGCAGCCATTCCGCTTGGTTGGGAACATTACATTGGATTAGATGGCGCAGTAGTTGGACTGAATCATTTTGGAGCTTCTGCACCAGCGGAAACACTGTACCAAAAATTTGGTATTGATGTTGATCATACTGTTGAAAAAGTTCTTTCAGTGATTGAAAATACAAGAGGGTAGAATGAGCCTTGAATTTTGGTTTATGCTTCCAACAAGTATCCTTGTCGCTACCATAGCAATGGCTTCTGGTATTGAAGGGGCGACTTTTTTTTCGCCATTGTTTATTCTTGCGTTGCGACTGCCACCTGAGGTGGCAATTGGGACAGCATTAATAACTGAAGTATTTGGTTTTGCAAGTGGATTGTTTGCTTATGCCAGAAAAAAGATAATAGATTTTCGCTTAGGTTTGAACCTACTGCTTGTCACGATCCCATTAGCCATTATCGGTACATTAATCTCTGGGATCATTGATTCAGCTTATCTGATGATTATTCTTGGTGTGGGGCTGTTCGTAGTAGCTCTGAGCTTTTTACGCCAGCCAGAGCACAAAGATGTTGTTCTACTGGACAAGCTAATTGTCGACGAATATGGTGGAAAAAATGCTCAGACAGTTTTAACAACAGCTGATGGAGAAGAAATTCGATATACCGTTTGTAATCGCACAGAAGGTAGGATTCTTTCAGGAATTGGCGCATTATTTATGGGGATGGTGTCAACTGGCTTGGGAGAAATGAATGGCTATTTTCTCCTACAGCGTTGTCGTGTCCCTAGCAGAGTATCGGTGGCTACCAGTGTCTTTGTGGTTGCTCTCACAGCTGTTGTAGCGTCTACCGGTCATTTCATTCAATTTGCAAAAACGGGTGGAGAGGTATTAGGAACTGTATTAAGTTTAATAATATTTACTGTTCCTGGTGTAATTATTGGAGGTCAATTAGGTTCCAAAATCTCCAGTAAGATCCCGCAAAGAGTTCTGGAGATCAGTTTAGCAATTTTGTTAATCATCGTAGCGATTTTGACAATTGGACAGGTAATTTTGTAATAGATTTGCACCTGAAGTTGTCTAAAACGGAGAGAGAATATTAATCAAGGAGAAATAATGACTAAAATAAAACAAATCGCAAAATATGGCCAATCCATATGGTACGATAATATACGTCGTGCCATGCTAAGGTCAGGCGAATTACAAAATTTATTAGATCAAGGTGTTGTCGGCGTTACATCCAATCCATCAATATTTGAAAAAGCAATTGTTGGAAGTAGCGATTACGATGAAGCCATCAGAAATCTGGTTCAGCAAGGATTGGATCAGAATTCAATTTATGAATCGCTTGTAATTGAAGATATTAAAGCTGCAGCTGACTTGCTGTTACCGATTTACAATAAAACAAACGCAAAAGATGGCTATATAAGTCTGGAAGTTCGTCCAACCCTGTCGAATGACACAGCTGGAACGATTGAAGAAGCCCGCCGTTTGTTCAGTACCCTGGCACGACCTAATGTAATGATTAAGGTCCCAGCAACACCAGAAGGAATACCCGCGATTGAAACTTTGATCTCTGAGGGTATTAATGTGAATGTGACGCTAATTTTTTCTTTAGCACAATACGAGCATGTAGCACTAGCCTATATCAAGGGCCTACAAAAACGAGCTGCAGAAGGAAAAGCCATCGATAACATTGCATCCGTAGCTTCATTCTTCGTCAGTAGAGTAGATAGCATGACTGACTCTGCCCTATCAAAACTGGGCAGAAATGATCTTCAGGGAAAGACAGCCATTGCAAATGTAAAAATGGCATTTAAAAGGTTCCTGGAGATCTTTAAAGGTGATGAGTGGGAGAAATTGGTGAAGCTTGGTGCTCAAAAACAAAGACCCCTTTGGGCAAGTACAGGTACAAAAAATCCAGCTTATCCGGACACTTTATATATTGATGAGTTGATCGGTCCAGATACAGTTAATACAGTTCCCCCAGCAACCTTAAGCGCTTTTCTGAACCATGGGAACGTCGAGCTAACGTTGAGCAAAGGATTTGAAGAGGCTAGCCGCCATCTTGTCGACTTAAGAAATGCAGGTATTGACCTGGATCAAATCACATCAAAATTATTGGAGGATGGTTTGGTTGCTTTTGGAAAGTCATTTGAAACATTAATGGCTGGAATAGAAGAAAAACAGGAACTATTAAAATCTGAGCAATCTTATTTTTCGGCACAACTGGGCAAGTACCAAAATCAAGTTTCAAGTGCTTTGCGGGAAATGAAAAATGATCGAATCGTTCAGCGAATTTGGGACCATGATTTTACAGTATGGAAATCAGACCCAACAGAAATCAGTAATCGCCTGGGTTGGCTGGATATTGCAGATCGTATGCAGGGTGCTATTACACGAATGAATGACCTGGCAGATGCCTTGATAAAAGAAGGTTTTCAAAAGGCTGTTTTACTAGGCATGGGAGGTTCGAGTTTAGCGCCGGAAGTTTTCCGAAAAACATTTGGTGTCAAAGCAGGATATCTGGATCTGGCCATATTGGACAGCACGGATCCGGGCACAATCATCGATATCGAAAACAAATTAGATTTGGAAAAGACACTTTTTATCGTTTCTACTAAATCTGGCACCACACCAGAGACACTTTCGTTCTTTAAGTATTTTTACAATAGGGTTGTTTCAAGAGTAGGTAAAGACAAAGCTGGAGATCATTTTATTGCGGTTACTGATCCAGGTAGTAAACTGGTTGGGGTTGCTTCAGAATTTGATTTCAGGGAAGTTTTCTTAAATGATCCAAACATTGGTGGGCGATATTCAGCCCTTTCGTATTTTGGGCTTGTGCCTGCAGCATTACTAGGTGTTGACTTGCCAAAGTTGCTGAATCAAGCAATTACCGCGGCTAGTAATTGTGATCGCGCTAATTGCCCTGTAGATGGGGATAATCTTGGTGGTCAACTCGGCGCAATTCTGGGCGAGTTAGCAAAATCAGGGAGAGATAAAATCACATTTGTTTTGTCCCCGGAGATTGAAAGTTTTGGCGATTGGGTCGAACAATTAATAGCAGAGAGTACTGGCAAAGAAGGAAAAGGGATCTTACCGGTCGTTGGTGAGCCTTTAGGTGGTCCTTCGGTTTACGGTAACGATCGTTTGTTTGTTCATTTGCGTCTGGAGGATGATACCCGTTATGACCAGGCGACTGAAGAACTCGTGAATGCAGGACATCCCCTGGTCACAATTCGCCTAAAAGATATTTATGATCTTGGACAGCAATTCTTCCTGTGGGAAATGGCTACAGCCATCGCTGGGTATCGAATGGGTATCAATCCATTTGATCAGCCCAATGTTGAAAGTGCGAAAATTCTGACACGCAACATGCTGTCTGCTTATAAGGAGGAAGGAAAATTGGTGGAACCAGATTCCTTCGTCAGAGATTACGGAATCCGGGGATATGGAAATTTCTCATCTACATCCATTAATGCTGCACTTCAGGCGTTTTTCCTGCAAGCGCAACCAGATTCATACGTGGCTATTCAGGCCTATATCCAACCTACCCCTCAAGCGGATGAGTTACTAAAAGCATTGAGAACAGTAATTCGAGATAACACTCGTATGGCGACTACCCTTGGATATGGCCCGCGATTCTTACACTCCACTGGGCAACTACACAAAGGTGATGCGGGAAAAGGATTGTTTTTGCAATTGACGGCGAAAATGCCTGATGATCTGATGATCCCGGATGAAGCTGGCAAGAAAGGAAGTGATACCTCCTTCAGTACACTGAAAACAGCCCAGGTATTGGGCGATTACCAAGCCCTTGTCAATGTAAATCGTACCGTGATTCGTTTCGATTTGGGTGATAATCTGATTGCCAACATAAAGCGATTAATTAAGGGCATAAAATGACGATTCGAGCAGTGATTTTCGACCTGGATGGAACTTTGGTTCAGACGGAACGATTGAAAGCCTATTCCTACGCTAAAGCGCTTCAGGAATTGAGTGCTGATCCAATTAGCGAAGAAATAATTTTCGAAGCCTTCAAAGATGTGGTAGGGCTATCCCGCAGGGAGGTGGCGCAAGGTTTATTAGAACACTTTCAACTCGAAGAAGTAGCTCGTAGTCGTATGGAGGATTTTGGTGTACAAACACCCTGGCAAGCTTTTATCCAGATCCGATTGCAATTCTATGAACAGATGCTCTCAGAGCCACAAAGTATTCTCACGAATACCTGGCCTCATAACATGTTGTTATTGGAAGAAGTTAAAAAGGCAGGTTGTCGAATTGGACTTGCTACCATGTCTTATTGTCCACAGGTGAATCGAGTTCTGGATATCCTCAACCTTGGTACCACCTTTGATTTTGTAGCCAGTCGCGATGATGTCGAAAATGGGAAACCCGATCCGGAAATTTATAAAATGGTGGCCTGTGAATTGGATGTTCCGGTAGAAGACTGTCTTGTTATTGAGGATTCACCAACCGGTGTAAAAGCGGCTTTAGCGGCGGGGATGCATGTCATCGCTGTTACTACCCCATTCACCAAGGCTGCTTTCAGTAAAAACAAGCTGATAGATGAACACTGGATTGTTAATGATCCGGAATCACTACCTCAAATTGTTAAACAATTAATGTCCGAGATTTAGTCGGAGGGTTGGACTTCACTAAACATCATCAATTGACACTTTCAGAATAACTTTAAAAACACCTGCAAACCCTGTTTTGTAGTGATGCTTTAGTTTCTTCCAGAATGGATTGATGAACATTTAGTAAAAGACTCATACAGCATGCCAAGGAAACTTTAATGAAAGAATTAATATCAGGCGACAAAGCACCAGATTTCACCCTTCTAACAATTGAAGGTGAAACTCTGCGCTTATATGACGTATTACAGGAAAACGATTATGTTCTGCTCATTTTTCTCAGGCATTTAGGTTGACTCCCTTGCCGAGAGCATGTGGCACAGTTGTGTCAGCAAGTAGATCAGTTAGAAACGTTGAATATGAAAGTAATGATCATAACTTTTGGAAGTTTATTTGGAGCTCAAACCTGGTTAAAAGAAACCTGTTCTCCTTTCCAATTGTTGCTTGACCCCGACAGAAATATTTATGAACTGTATGGTTTGGAACGTTCGTTGTTGCGTTCCTGGAATTTAAAAACCATCTGGTTATATATAAAGCTGTTGTCCTCCGGGAAAAAGTGGCGTGGTATCCAGGGTGATTCAGCACAGTTAGGCGGTGATTTTATTATAGACGCGCAGGCAAATATAAAATTGGCATATAGAAGTCATGACCCTACTGACCGCCCATCCATAGCTGTTTTACTGAAATCTCTTGAGGGAGAAGTTAGGATTACGAATTTTAAAAAGGATTGAAATGAAAGTATATGACTTTGTCATTATTGGCGGAGGCTCCGCCGGGTTAACTGCTGCAGCTTATGCTGTCCAGTTTGGCGCCCGAACATTAATCATAGAAAAACGAAAAATTGGTGGTGATTGCACCTGGTACGGTTGTATTCCAAGCAAGACATTGCTTAAGATTGCCAGTGTTGCACAAGAAATACGTACCGCTGACAGATATGGCCTTGAAGTTCAAAATCCCAGGGTGAATCTTTCTAAGGTAATGGAAGAAGTTCAAAAAACGATTTTAAGCGTTTATGAGGAAGAATCTCCAGAAAAATTGAAGGCTGATGGCATTGATGTGTTAATTGGGCCAGCAAAGTTTCTTGATTCTCACAGGTTGATCGTCCAGGAGGAAGAGATTCATGCCAGGAAAATATTGATTGCTACCGGTGCCGGCCCCTTAATTCCGGATATTCCTGGAACAAATAACATCCAGTACCAAACGTACGAAACCATCTGGCAATTAAAATCTTTACCGGAGCATCTGGTTGTCCTGGGCGGAGGATCGGTTGGATGTGAGTTAGCCCAAGCCTTTAGAAGATTGGGTTCGGATGTCACTCTGATTGAGCAGGGTGATCGGTTGTTGCCGCGTGAAGATAAACAGTCTTCAGTCACTTTGAAAGAGGTGTTTGTAGAAGAAGGCATACAAATGAGGTTTTCAACATCTCCTAACAGCTTTCGGAAGGATGAAGATGGTATTCACATAAATCTTGGGAATGAAGAATTGATCTGTGATGAATTATTAGTAGCTGTTGGTAGAACACCTAATGTTACTGAACTATCCTTAGATAAGGCAGGCATTAAGTTTGGCAAAATGGGTGTTGAAGTGGATAACTTTTTGCGCACCACCCAAAAACATATTTTTGCTGCTGGAGATTGCATTGGAGATTATCAATTTACGCATTATGCTGGGTGGCAAGCCGCGATGGCGACCAGAAATGCTCTTCTTCCCGGTAATTCACCGGGAAAATCGAGCTTTGTTCCAGGGACAATCTTTACAGACCCTGAAATTGCTCAGATGGGTCTATCAGAAGATCAAGCCCGAGAAAAATATGGTCAAAATTGCTTAATTTTTGAACGGCCAATGGCAAATGTAGATCGAGCCAGAACTGAATATAATACACGTGGGTTTATAAAGTTAATTCACCATCATAACGGAACAATATTAGGTGTAACTATCGTTGCTGCCAGGGCTGGTGAAATGATCAACGAATGGTCATTGGCAATGCAGAATAAAATTAAAATTTCTGATATATCGAATTCAATCCATGTGTATCCAACTTTCTCCATGTTAAATATGCAGGCATCCGCGGATATTCGCATGAATCAATTATTGAATAGTTCATTGGGAAAATTTCTCAAGGGAAACGTGAAAAACAAAAATTAATTATTGGCTAAATGGATGGAGAGGTAATAAACTGGCTCAATTCATCATCTAAAAGATAGTTTGGATCAACATTTGACCATAATATATTGTGACATTAACTGTCAATGAAATTTGTTTCCAGGAGGATAATATGAAATTAAGAGATAAAGTAGCAGTCATCGCTGGTGCAACCGGCGGTTTGGGACGTGTCGTTACCAGGATATTCGCAGAGAATGGTGCCAATTTGGTATTGGTGGGTTCAAAACAGGAAAAACTGAATCAGCTGGCAGAAGACCTGAAATTACCCGAGCAACAATATCTAACGGTTGTGGCTGATCTCAGCCAGGAGGCTGCAGCGCCTAAAATTCTGGAAGCTGCTCTGCAAAAATATAATCAAGTGGATATTTTATTGAATTTTGTGGGGGGATGGATTGGTGGTAAGCCAGTAATTGAAACGACCAGCGCAGAGCTCTCCTCAATGCTTGAGCAACATCTAATGACAACATTTTTCCTATCCCAGACGTTTATTCCCCATATGCAAACCAATCAATGGGGCCGTTTCCTGATTGTTTCTTCCCCCAATGCTGCGAAGCCGAAGGCGAATGGACTTCCTTATGCGGTTGGAAAATCAGCCCAGGAAGCATTGATGCTGACGTTGGCTGAAGAGTTAAAAAGCACTGGTGTGACATCCAATGTGTTACGTGTTCTGGCCATCGATACGAACCCTGAACCTTCCCAAAAAACTGCTTCGTGGACAACGCCGGAAGAAATAACGGCTGCCATTCTGTATCTGGTCTCTGATGATGCTAAAAAGATAAACGGGGCGATTATCCCACTTTACGGCAGCTGATAAACTGGGTTGATTTGGAAGAGTAGAATGCAATATCAATGGTTAATTTTGGGGCTTGTAATTCTGATAGGAATGTCTGGTTGTGCTCCTAATTTAGTTTCCGTCTACCCGACGGCAAGTGACCAACTGGAAATCACAGAGACACCGCGCGTTATTTTAACCAGTCAACCTTTTAAAACAGAATCGATTATTTCAACACCTGTAACACTCAAAAAAATGGTTTTTACTTATTCAAACGAGGACGGAAACCGTGTGGTAGAAGGAACTGGTGGGTTAGCAACAGAAAATATTGAAATCAATCTCGCTGGAATTCCGCAATGGATTGTTGGATTACCTCTAGAAGAGAATAGTATCTGGTATGTTGTCCTTGAAACCGGAGAAGTGCAAGCCTTTCTGGTAGAAAGCGACGGAAACTTTATTGAAGTCAATCCCAATATTTCTTCCCATACTCCTGGGATGCCGCCAATTTTGGTATCCGATGGTAACAATATTACCCTGGTTCAACCACCTGCAGATGCTTCCCCCTCTACACATCCATTATTGCTAGAAAATGACTCTCTGACTTATATTGATGAGAAGGGCAACTTAAAGTGGGTCACCTCTGGGAAGGAAGAAATTCTATATACGAATGCTTTGCCGGATGCACGAATTATAACGGATGGCAACGGAGGCTTGTTATTTCTTTCGAATCCAACCACGAGTTATCCGCACGGGGTGTTGGGGGATTCCTTTGAAGCTACTACCATCACGCTGATAGATACAAAGCTTGATACTTTTGGAATAAAAGAAATTCAAATTGAAGCAGGTGATGTGATCGAAGGCATAGCACCTCTCTGGGTAGATTTGGATGGGGATAGCCTGCGAGAAATAATTGTTACCCAAAGTAAGGCCCGGGAGGGGTCACGTATTGTTGTTTATTCTCAAGAGGGTGATGTTTTGGCAGAAAGTGAACCCATTGGTCAGGGTTTTCGGTGGTTGCACTTGATTGCAGCTACTCAAATTGTCAATAATGACACCCTGGATCTTGTGGTCGTGAGAACACCGCATATTGGTGGGGTGCTCGAAATTTATGAGCTGAAAGAAGGTAAGCTTGAAATAAGTACCTCCTTAAAGGGTTACAGCTCGCATCAAATTGGAAGCAGAAATCTGGATGCATCTCTGGTTACTGACATGAATGGTGACAATATACCAGATATTGTTTTGCCTGATCAATCTCAACATCATTTATCAGCTCTTCAAATTACTGATGCAGAATGGACAGAAATTTGGAGAGTCCCATTGAATGGAAAACTCACTACCAACTTAATGGGTGTGTACTCACCCAATTCAGGTCTGATTCTAGGCGCTGGGACAGCGGGTAATCAGTTAATGCTTTGGGTTCTGAAGGATTAATCCTAACCCATGTAATTAATGTTGACCTATCCTCGTCTAAAACATAAAGATGATGAAAGTAAATAAATCAGGTTAGGATTTAATGCAAAGTAATTTGGACAACAACAAATTACTGACAGTTAACAATAAAAAATATCGCATTGGAATAAATTATTGTGAAAAAGGTTTATAAAAATAGGAGATGATCATGAATATTGGAATGATTGGTTTAGGAAAAATGGGTGCAAACATGGTGGCTCGCTTGTTAAAAGGTGGGCATAACGTCGTCGCTTTTGATATCAATGAAGCGTCAATAAAAGCAGTAGAAGAACTAGGCGCAGTCGGTGCTCGAACGATCGACGAACTCGTTGCGAAATTACCTCAACCTCGCCTGGTATGGGTGATGGTTCCATCCGGAAAGATCACTGATGATACCATCTCAGCTGTTGCTGGGCAGCTTTCAAAAGGTGATACCATCATCGATGGGGGTAACTCCAACTACAAAGATTCGATGCGCCATTCTGTGGAATTGACTGAAAAAGAGATCAACTTTATCGATGTAGGCACCAGTGGTGGTATCTGGGGATTGGCTGAAGGGTACAGCATGATGATTGGTGGAGAAAAAGAAGTTGTAGAAAGCTTCAGCCCCATATTTGAAATATTAGCCCCAGCAGTAGATTTAGGGTGGGGGCATGTCGGTCCAGCAGGTTCCGGTCACTTTGTAAAAATGATCCACAATGGAATCGAGTACGGTATGATGCAAGCTTATGCCGAGGGATTTGAAATCTTAAAAGCAAAAAAAGAGTTTGGATTAAAATTGGCTGAGATTGCTGAAATTTGGCGATACGGCAGTGTTGTCCGGTCCTGGTTGTTGGACCTGACAGCTGAGGCATTAGCAGAAGACGAAGACCTATCAACCTTAAAAGCCTGGGTGCCAGATTCCGGAGAGGGACGCTGGACTGTATTTGAGGCGATTGATCTTGACGTTGCTGCCCCGGTGATTACATTATCTTTACAGCGCAGGATTCGCTCCCGAATGGAAGAACCATATTCTGATAAATTATTAGCAGCCATGCGTAATAAATTTGGCGGCCATGCTGTCAAGATAACAAAGTAAACGGGCCATCGCTTTCGTTTTTATTTTAATTTGATCGTTCAACAAGCCTGCTCCCGATTTATTAAGGGGGCAGGCTGGAGTGTCCTATCAACGATATGAAACCTAACTGTAAACCAAAATTTCGAACTTCATTTCATACAATAAATTAAGTTCTTGTTGGTTTCGCCTGGCGAATTGTCTTCATCATCTTTTGGTGGTACACGACCACAGTTGAAATCACAACTTAATAGTAGTAAGAAAGTACTTACGGATGATGTCAAATAAGTAAGAGATTGAGATGGATCAGTTTTACAAAATTTGAGGTAGCTATGAATTTACCAGATGAAATACTAGCCGTAATTTTAGGAGGGGGGCGAGGGACACGCCTTTATCCCCTTACTCAGCAGCGTTCCAAACCTGCCATTCCCATTGCAGGCAAGTTTCGCCTGATCGATATCTCGATCTCCAATTGTATTAATTCTGGCATTAATCATATTGGGGTTTTAACTCAATATAATTCGGTTTCATTAAACCGCCATATCGCTAACGCTTATAAATTTGATGCCTTTCATCCTGGATGGGTGCAGGTTTGGGCGGCTGAACAAACGGTTCACACCAACGACTGGTATCAGGGGACAGCTGATGCTGTCCGGAAGCATCTTCAAGAAATCCAGGATGCTCAAACCCAATATGTATTGATACTCCCGAGCGACCATTTATACCAGATGGATTACAGAAAAATGGTACAGTTCCACAAAAATAACAATGCTGATATCACTGTCGCCATACACCCGGTCTCGTATGCAGAGGCACCTGGTCTGGGAATTCTAAAATATAATCCTGAATTTCGTATCACTCAATTTGTTGAGAAGCCAAAAGATCCGGATAAATTAAGGCAGTTGGTATCCCGAAGCGACCCCGCTCAACCATTGCTCGGGTCAATGGGTATATATTTATTTAATACTTCTGTGCTTACCGATCTGCTTGAGTCAAACCAAAGGGACGATTTTGGTCATCATATTATTCCCAGCGCGATTGGTACACATCGGGTATTGGGGTATGAATTTGAAGGATACTGGGAAGATATTGGAACAATTCGTTCACTTCATAATGCAAATCTGGCTTTGACATCCAGGAAACCACCATTTAATTTTTTTGATCCCCTATGGCATATTTACACCCAAGCAAGATTTTTGCCTGGAGCGGTGATCGAAAATAGTAACTTGGATCAAGTTGTTTTGGCAGAAGGTTCACACATTCAGGATTCATATATCCGAAATTCAGTTATTGGATTGAGGAGCCAGATTAATGAAGGGTGTTGGATTGAAGATACCGTCATGATAGGCGCAGATTATTATGATCAATCAAGTTCAACTGATGAGGATATTATTCCCATTGGGATTGGTGCAAAGAGCAAGATAAAGGGAGCAATTCTTGATGTCAACGCTCGAATTGGCGAGAGTGTGATTATCCGACCATTTCCAGAAGGAACTGATATTGATGCAGCTAACTGGGTTGTACGAGACGGAATCGTTGTGATTCCTAAAAATGCTACCATTCCACATGGTACGGTTATTGGGCCTGAAACCAATGTCAATTCAATACCAATTAGGTCTTTACAAAAAACAGAGGCAGAACGTTTCTGATTGATGCTTGTGGGGTTGGTAACCCTCGATTGAGGATTATCCTAATATGAAAAAATTCTTTTTTTGCTCCTTATCAAAGGAAAATCTGTATTTTTTCACTTATAAAATAATTCAGCAAGCTTTTCAAGAGGATTCGTTCACGCCTATTATGTTAATGTATCGAAATCAAACCATAGCCTGGCAGAAAAAAAATATTATGCCCTTGCATCTAAAAAGGGGAACGAAGCGCCGGATTATGAGCTTCAGGATGGCTAGATAGCTTGATGATCGCGATCTGTTTTGTTCTTGATTGAAATCTAATGCTGAAAACCAAAGGCTGAAAGCAATTGTGTGCTTAGTGGCTTCCACGATAACCAGCCATAGAGATTTTTCATTAAGCGTTATCCATTCAACACTCACGACAACCTGACGTAATATGATCTTTCCTTCCCAGTTGTTGGTTTCCGAGATGCCATAAGCCGACTCAAAAATATTTTCCTTTTCATTGTTTTGTGGAAAAGCCTTCTCTTCCAGGTTGCTGCATGATGGCTGCAATAATCTGTTTTCTAGCCAGGATAACTTAGCAACCACTTGATAAGCGAAAATGACTGATTCATAATTGCATCGATTTCAGGGTATTCGAAGAATTCATGTGCTATTCGAATACGTCAATGTCAAGTTACATATTCATTACTAAGAATTATGTGGAGATGTGGTGTTTGCTGGATGGTTTCTCCTGAAAAAATTTTCACCCTGGTCGAATGAAATATGAAAGTGAATGTAGTTCCTTTGGTTGAACACAAAAATCAGAGTGGCACCTGATCGATGTGCACTCTGATTGATTTTGGATTCGGTAGATCATAATTGGATTTATTTCAGAAAACCAGATTTATTTGTCCGATTTACCAAATAGAAGCACTGGCTAATGGGATTGGATAGTTAATTACGATTGATCCTTTATCGCTGGGGTTCATCATCGAGCCCATGTTCATGACGGTATAAGTGCCATCTCCATTGTTAATGACTTTAGCGATATCTTCTTCTTCCCAACCAGCTGGTGAACCCAGGAAAGTATCAATACCCTCGCCTAACAATACGACCATACCTTCAAAATTTGGATAAGTTTCAACATCCTTATAGAGCGCCCAACCTGCAGGAACTTGAGCCTTGTCAGGCACAGAAATTGGTACGGTCAGGAAAACTTTACTGTTATTGTTAGCCCCGCCTTTGGTGGGAACCAACACATAGTAAGCGCCATGTGCTCCCATGACCCACATGCCATTCTGGTTATGTGTGCTAACCGAAGGACAAATGAAAAACTCTTCTTTATCAGGTGCTTTTGCATTGACTACAGAAGGTGCAATCATACTGAGAATACTTAGTGCTAAAATAGCAACCATTAAGAAACGACTTGTTTTTTTACTTGGTATTAATTTCATAATTTTCTCCTTATCTACAACAAATTGACCTATCGGATCCTTTTTGAGCAGTAAGTGATACTTTTTATTAAAATGTCCTTGCTGTTCTAAGTTGTTAGATAGGGTGATCTGGCTGAATCTTACTTTATTCTTTTCCTCATTGTCCGTATTTTATTTCGTAACATATCGGCAGTTGGGAAACCCTTCATACCTTCTTCAGTTAAGTAAACCCGACAACCAAGAAAATAAGCTTTTCGTTCTTCTGGCCACAAATCCTGTCCGTTGACACGGAATGAGGGGGATCCAAGAAATTTCTCATTCATTGCATCAACCTCATCAGAGATCAACACAAGTTGAATATCTGCATTGCTTATGTCTTCATTTTTCAAGGCAATTTTGAGATTCTTGAGACCATTTTTCCAGGATGGACACCCTTCAAAATACAATAATTCAATTTTTAGTTCTGCCATGTTGATTAATTACCTTTCTTTATAAATCGAATTGATAGCTCAAGAAGGAACGCCCATATTTTTTGATACAATTCTTTCGATTTGTTTACCTGAGATGGTTGGGCAACAGGTGGAATAAACAAATCATATCCCATGGATTTTTGCTCAGTTGGGTGGTGAATGCCAGTCATGACTGCAAAATTTTCACAATTTAAATATTCATCCAAAACGGATTCCCGATGTTTAGCATAATATTTTTTAACGGTCATTTCCTTTTTCCATTGATTTGATTTCCGTTCAAGAAAACATGGTCATCTTAGGTGAAATTTCTTAGAAGCAAACCTGTCTGGACTGATTTCAAAAAAGAATCTAAATTAAAGTACGCACTTTTTAGGAGATTCCTTTTGATAACACTTTTCGTTCCAATTCCATTATGTGATGTTGATAATGATTTTTGCATTCCGTACAAAACCTAAACAGGGAATTGGCTGTTGACTTCAACTCTTCGATTGGTGCACCTTCAATGGCTCGATCAGCGAGATATTCCATCATCCCAGTGCATTCTTCACATGTTAATTTCTCTCTCTGATTATCTCCAAGAACTATCAATATAACTTGCCAGAAGGGACGGGGTGGTTTTGGCATTGAACCTTTCCTTTCTGTATCAACCGTTTAATGTTATTTATAATTTTTAGATGGTAATCAGACTGCTTTTCTTACCGATTTTCGAATTTTCTGTTCTGCCTGTGCTATCTCATCCAGCACCCGATTGACCTCTGCAATGCTCCAAGCCTGGGCTATACAACCTCTTGGATTAAAAGGTGCATCGCCATCAAATATTTCACCAATACTACCCACGCCTAAATCTGATAACTGGTTGATTAACGGCGTTAGAAAAGATTTAGCAAGCGTTGGATTCTGATATGCGCGTAGGTGTGCACTTATAAAAGGTCCAATCAGCCATCCCCAGACGGTTCCCTGATGATATGCGCCGTCACGGTGATACATATCGCCACCATAATGACCGGTATAGCCTTGTTCGGTAGGTGCCAGGCTGCGCAAACCATGTGGTGTCAATAAGTAGCGGGTAGCATTATCTACAGTTGCTTTTTGTTGCTCTTTACTCAATGGGCTATAAGATAAGGAAGCAGCGATTAATTGGTTTGGTCTGATGGTTTTATCAACGCCATTGGGTGTATCAATACCATCAAATAGAAAGCCACCCTCATCATTCCAGAATTTTGCAAAGTTGGTTTTCACCCGGTTGGCAAGAGTACTGTATTTTTTATATTCTTTATCAAGCAATTTGGCAAAATCAACCATTACCATTAAGGCGTTATACCATAGGGCATTAATTTCCACCGGTTTTCCCATACGCGGCGTTACTACCCAGTCTCCAACTTTAGCATCCATCCAGGTTAGCTGGACACCGTCTTCCCCAGCAAATAACAAACCATCCTGTGGGTCAACACGGATCCCATATCGAGTGCCGTTAAGATGCCAGGTAATAACGTCTTCCAGCTTTGGATATAACGTTTGAATCAATGAAAGATCTTTTGTTTTTAAATAATAGGCTTGAATGGCTTCAAAATACCAGAGCGTAGCATCCACGGTATTGTATTCAGGTTTTTCTCCGGCATCCGGAAACCGGTTGGGTAACATACCCTGGTCAATGTATTCCGAAAATGTAGAGAGAATACTGCGGGCAATTTCTGTTCTTCCGGTTGCCAGTGTTAGACCGGGTAAACTGATCATCGTATCTCGCCCCCAATCCCCAAACCAGTGGTATCCAGCTATGATGGATTTGCCATCCGGGTTGGCAGAAGTTGACCGATCAACAATGAATTGATCAGCAGCCAGGCTCAGTTGTCCGGGAATTGTTGGGGCTAAATCAATCAGTTTTTGCTCATATTTTTTTCGTTCCTTATACGCCGATCTGCCGTCGAGGTTAGGATTGTCTTCACTACTTAATATGAATGTAACTGTTTGGCCAGGCTCGATTGTAACATTAAGTTCCCCAGCGAAAAGATGGTCGTCAGTATCAATCAGACCACGATATTTTTCCATAAGGAGCTCGAAATTTCTATACCATTCGTTATGAATTTGAACAGATGCCTCCGGGCATAATATTCTGAATGGGACAGCGCTAATAAATGGATTGACCTGCATACCATTTTCAACTTTTAGAACCTGCATATTCCAGCCTTCACCAACCGTCGCAGCATGATGATCATGATAATTGACCATAGCTTTTGCTGAAAGCTTTAATGCACCGGATGCCCGGATCAAATGGTATTGCACATAGGTAGTGTTTTTACCATTTTGCATCCAGATTCGTTTTTCAAGCAATGCATCCGAAATGGAAAATGCCCAAACAGGGATGCTTCCGTCCAGATGAAAATACTCAATATGCTGGTAACCGTGTGGTTCAAATATCTCGCCAAACCAACGATTCGTAAACAAAGGGATGGTTTGGTTGGCATAGGTTATTGTTTCATCCAGTTTTGAAACCAGCAACGTTCTTCCCAAAGGAGGTTGTAGGGCTGCTATCAATAATCCATGATACCGACGGGTGAGCAAATTGGCTATGGTGCCTGAAGCGTAACCCCCAATACCATTTGTTACAATCCACTCCTTAGATTGGGCAAACTCAAGGTTGTTGATAATGCTTCTGGAAAAAGCAATTGGATCCATAATTGTCTCCTAATTTATTTTCATTACCAAAGGCGGAAAATTTCATTTTGGGCAAATAGCTGATTCACGGTAAGCCCCAATTTTTCACTGGCGTATAATTCTGGAGGTACACTTATATCAGCAACATATAACTCGCCAACCATCTCTCTTACAACAGGAAATTGAAAGCCTTGTTTTGGTAAGGCAAGTGTCATGGTGGCTGTTGCTTTTATAGCAGGGTCAAATATTGTTCCTGATGTGGCATCCATTCCTGATGGAACATCCAAAGCTAATATAGGTGTTGATTGTTGGTTTGCCCAATTTATCATTTCAGAGATTGAGCCACGTGGTGATCCTTTGAGACTATAGCCAATCAGACCATCCAGGATTAATACGGGTTTCTCCACATGCTTAATTTGATGAGAGGGATAAATGGGAATATTCATTCTTTGAGCGATATCCAGTTGGTGCCCGGGAATGGTAGTGAAATTCTGGGGCGGTTTTGAAATAACGATCTTGACGTTCGCACCCCAATTGTGTAATCGTCTGGCAGCGACCAAAGAACCACCACCATTGCCCCCTGTGCCTGCCAATACAACAATCTGTTTTTCTACAGGATTATTTTCAAGAAATCGAATTCGTGCTAAGTGAGCCAGATTTCTGCCAGCATTCTCCATCATTTGAATTAGTTCAATCTTGTAGTCTTCCATCATAGCTCGATCGACTTCAATCATCTGTAGAGTGGTTAAAAAGGGTATTTCTTTGTGAAACTCAGTTATTTCCATTATTCTCCAGGATTATAAATACCTATCTTCCGCTATTCAGAAGACCAGGTTGTCGCAAAATCAGGATAAAGGGTTAATCCACCATCGACAAACAACGTTTGCCCGGTGATATATGCAGCGGCATCGGACGCCAGGAAAGTTGTGACTACTGCCATTTCTTCTGCAGTTCCTGCGCGGCCTAAGGGAATATGTTTTTCGACTTCTTCCTTCTTAACCGGATCGTCCACCAAGGCACGATTAATGGGGGTTATGGTAGCACCAGGTCCGATGCCATTCACCCGAATACCATTTTTTGCGTATTCCAACGCCAATGTGCGTGTCAGGTTTTGCATCCCCCCTTTGGTTACAGAATAACTGAGATAGTGAGGTTTGGGAATCTCTTGATGAACACTGGATATATTGATAATTACACCCGGCTTTTGTTGGGAAAGAAAATATTTTATCACTTCCCTGGCGACAAGAAAAGCACCTGTTAAATTAACATCTAATACTTTTTGAAAGTCGCTCAGGCTGATTTCGTGGGAATTCCCTGCCATTTGAATACCGGCATTGTTGATTAAGATATCCAGCCCCCCGAAATTGGCGATCACATCTTCAACCATTTTGACGACTTGATTTTCTTTGGTTACGTCAGCCTGTACAAGAAAATGTTTGACTCCATGTGCTTTATCATCATGGTAGTAATTATTCAACACTTGATGAACCAGCTCATCCGTTTTTGTTGCTTCACTAATGTTGCTTCGATAATTGATTGCAACATAAGCCCCTTCGGCTGCAAATTGAACAGCAATTGCCTGTCCAATACCAGATGAGGCTCCGGTTACTAAAACTTTTTTTCCTTTAAGACCATTCATTCTCGTATCTCCAGCTTGAGTCTATTTAATATTTTTTATTCTTACCATAGTAACATTTCTTTGTATAATTTATTTTAATTGCTAGGCTTGCTGTAATAGGTATCCAACTAATCCAGTCCATCCGGTTTGGTGATTTGCGCCTAATCCAGAACCATTGTCGCCATTGAAATATTCATAGAAATGGATGTAGTTATTCCAATGTGGATCCTCTTTGAATTTCATATTACCTAAATTGATTGGACGATTGCCTTCATTATTTTTCAAAAATAAGCGGGTCAAACGATCAGATAAATCCTGTGCCACCAGCTTTAAATTCATATAATTTCCAGAACCTGTTGGACACTCTACAACGAATTCATCCCCATAATAATCATAATATTTGTGTAAGGATTCAATAATTAGAAAATTAATGGGAAACCAGATCGGACCACGCCAATTAGAATTTCCACCAAATAATCCACTCTCCGACTCAGCTGGTTGATAATCAATTCTGAATTCCTTTCCTCCAGATGAAAAAACATAAGGATTTTCTTTATGATATTTTGACACAGACCTGATTCCATAATCAGAAAGAAATTCGTTGGGATCCAGTAAAAAACGTAATTCACTGATCAGACGTTCACGTGTCAGGATTGAAACGATATGACGTTTACCTACACCTTCCACTTCTACACTAGCCATGTTTCCGCTCAGGTGTGGGCGTTGATCGGTGAACCAATGCATTCTGCGTGTAAAGTCGGGCATAGATTTGAGAACTTCTGGTTCGAGTGTTTCAATGGCAATCATGGGCATCAATCCAACCAGAGAACGGATTTTCAAAGGCATGATGCTTCCATCTGGCAGATGAAGAGCATCATAGAAAAAGCTATCATCATCGTTCCATAAACTATGTCCCTGACCTCCACAGTTGGTCATCGCGTTGGCGATTCCAAGGAAGTGTTCGTAAAATTTTGTCGCGAGATCCTCGTAAACAGTATTCTCATTTGCCAGTTCCAGTGCAATTTTAAGCATGATCAGACTATAAAAAGCCATCCAGGCTGTACCATCTGATTGATCAATATGACCACCAGTGGGTAAATGATGGCTGCGATCAAATATGCTAATGTTATCAAGTCCTAAAAAGCCACCTTGAAAAATATTATTTCCATCCGCATCTTTGCGATTTGTCCACCAGGTGAAATTTAATAACATTTTTTGGAACACCTTTTCAAGGAATTCCCGATCAGGCTTCCCCTGTACTTTTGCGTCAATTTCATAAACCTTCCATGTAGCCCAGGCATGGACCGGTGGGTTCACATCCCCAAGTGCCCATTCATATGCTGGTAATTGACCATTTGGATGCATATACCATTCACGTGCCATTAAGACCAGCTGGCGTTTTGCAAAATCAGAGTCAATTACAGCCAATGGGATGGTGTGGAATGCCAGGTCCCAGGCTGCATACCAGGGGTATTCCCATTTATCTGGCATGGAAATAATGTCGAAATTTGTCAAATGCGTCCAATTGTGGTTTCTACCTTGCTTGCGACGATCTGGGGGAGTAGGCATACCTGGATCACCTTTTAACCATTGTTGAACATCATAATAATATAATTGTTTGTTCCATAACATCCCGGCAAAAGCTTGTCTCTGAATCAATTTTGCGTCTGCGGACATGTTGTTTGGTTGGATAGTGGCGTAAAATTCATTTGCTTCAGAAATTCTACGAGACAAGAGCTCGTCAAACTTATCGAATGGTCTGCTATGTGCCTTGTGGGAAATTCGTAATTGAATGCTGTAGGATTGACCTGATTCAATAACTTTGTAAAAGTATGCAGCAACTTTTGTCCCGGATTTATCAGGATTGATAGCTTCTTTTTCTGATTCAATCAAATAGCGATGAAAGGAGTCTTTTTTATATCGAGTATCATTTTCAATATTGTAAAGGCGTAGATAATTTGTCTCATTTTCTGTGAAAAACAAATCTATCGCATTTTGAGCGTATAAGTAGTATTCTCCTTGCGTGGGGTGTGAGCAAATTACAGACAAATGGTTTTCCTGTGATTCAATTTGCTTCATCGCTGGTTTCTCATTTACATCACCCATTGGACCGGCAGTATACCCCCAACTCCATGTATTTCGATACCATAGCGTTGGTAACAGATGAAGTTCAGCATTTTCAGGTCCGCGATTGAAAGCGCTGATTTTGATCAGGATATCGTTCTCGTCGGCTTTTGCGTATTCCACAAAAACATCGAAATACTTGTTTTGATCAAAAACCCCGGTATCTACGAGTTCAAATTCCGGCTCAGTACGTCCACGTTGTTGATTTTCCTTGATTAATTCTGTGTAAGGAAAACGAGATTGTGGATATTTATACAGATATTTCATGTAGCTATGGGTTGGGGTGCTGTCCAGGTAAAAATACTGTTCTTTTACATCTTCACCATGATTTCCCGCAGCCCCTGTTAATCCAAATAAACGTTCTTTCAGAATAGAGTCTTTTCCATTCCAAAAGGCAAGTGCAAAACATAAATATTGATAACGATCACTAATTCCAGCCAGACCATCCTCATTCCAGCGGTACACTCGACTACGAGCATGATCATGCGGAAAATAATCCCAGGATGTTCCAAATTCACTATAATCCTCACGTACAGTCCCCCAAGCACGTTCACTGAGATAAGGTCCCCAATTTTTCCAATTACTTTCACGCTTTCTATAACCGTCAAGACGGATTTGTTCAGCTGTTTTTTTCACTCTTTTAACTCCTGCCTTTGTCATTTTTTAACATTAATATCCAGAAAACCGCTTGGATTAGGATAATTATCTTCTCTTTCTAGCACCGGAGCAAATATTTGCAATAAGCCATTACATATTTCTTCTATTCAAATAATTTGGTCTGCCTTTTTGACGTCAATGCAATCGTATCTCTTACATTATTTTTATATGGTAACATGCGCGAATCCAATCTTTATAGGTAAGAATTCAATTGAAAAAAGCGTCTTATTCGATGAAAGAGATAATAAATGAAAGGAAATGAAAATGAACAAACCGCTTCATGTTACAGATCGTGAATTTCAAAATAAAATATTGGAATCTTCAATTCCGGTAGTTGTTGACTTTTGGGCGCCTTGGTGTGGTCCATGTAAATTTATTGCGCCAATTCTGGATAAAATTGCTTCTGATTTTGAAGGAAAAGTAATAATTGCCAAGGTAAACACTGATGAGAATCCAGAATGGGCAACCAAATTAGGAGTGCAAGGAATTCCTACACTGTTTTTTGTCTCACAGGGTGAGATAAAATCTAGGTTGGTTGGCGCAGCTCCTGCTCAGCAAATCATTGCAAAAATTAATGAGTTGTTACCTATTACAACCGGATAATTTTTCGATAATTAGGTGCATACTATTGTTAATAAGTAAAAAAATAGAGGTTGGCCTTTTTGATTTTGGGTCAACCTTTATCTTAATTAACCTCAAAAATATTTACACAAAAAGAGCCCCAATAAAAGGACCAATAAATATTGAAATATAAATTAGGGATAACCAGGGCTGGTAATCAATATACAGTTCTTTCCAGGTCATAGACCAGGGATGTTTGATTAACACCAAAACCAGAGCATTGATAAGCCTATGTTCATGAAAATCTTCTTGGTTTCCAGGCATTTAAATTGGGTATCAGTTAGTTTTAGTCCAAATAATTACTTCCACGCCTGTGTTTTCAGGAATGTTTTTTATTGCCATCTCTAATGGCAAGTTTCTCACTTTACATAAAATGGTCGCGATGGCTAAACCATGTGAAACGACTATAATCGTTTCATTGTCGTGTTCTTCTGATAAAAAATCCAAACAACGATAAACACGATCAGCAACTTCCGCAATGCTCTCTCCCCCTGGTTTGCGTGCTGTGTAAGGGTTCATGTAAACTGCTCGAACCTGTTCACCCTGTTTTTTTAAAACATCTTTGATAAATTGACCTTCCCAATCCCCCTGGTTGATTTCTCGCAATGCATCGTAGGTCGTTATGGGTAAGTTAACTTTCTTGGCAATTTCCTGCGCAGTTTGTACAGCACGGGTTAAGTCACTGCTATAAAGGGCTTTAAATATTTTTCCATCTAACTTGTTTGCAATATTCTGCGCTTGTTTGATCCCTGTTTCATTTAATGGTATATCTTGTTGTCCCTGGTATCTTTGCTGTAAATTCCAATCTGTTTCCCCGTGTCGGATCAGATAAATGGTTGTCGAACTCATAGCTTTCCTTAGATGCAAATTATTTTTGTGATTGAGGGTTTATTATATATGAAATTTCTCTGTAAAAAGAAAAATCCTCCGAAGAGGATTTTGTATTAAGTGGGCTTATTTTTATTGGTCTTGTAAAAAGCGGACGTAATTTACAACATCCCACCGCATTTCTGGGGTTGGCAGGTTTTCTTTCAAGTGTGGCATTTTACCCGGAACCCCTTCGGTAATGGTGACAAAAATTGCACCGTCACTTAAAGCGATACGATCATCATCTACCAGGCTAACCGGTGGGTATTCGCGAAGGAAACCGCTAAAACCACCATTTCCTTCTCCGGTTGCACCATGGCAAAGCGCACAGGATGAATCATAATAATTTTTTCCTCGATCAATTGAATTATTATCAGCAACCACCGGATTGCTTGGTACTCCCAATTCGGGAATATACGCAGCCCCTTGTACGGGGATGGAGCGAGCTGGTAGAGGTAATGGATCTTCCATCGGTCGATAACTCGCCTGGATTTCCATAAAACTTACCCAGTCAATTTTGATGACTTCATAAGTGAATAACAAACCAATGATCAACGGTGTTACCAATGCACCAGTCACAAGGATTAGTTTTTTAATCATGGTTGTTTTACCTCCTCGACATCCACAATTTCTGCTCCAAGATCCTGTAATTCGAAGCATGTATCTTCGTCAACATTGGTTGGACAGGAAAAGAGAATGCCAATATAGCCATCGCTGATTTTTGGATGATATCCTTTTGGCCCAAAAGAAGGTGATATCATTTCAATGAATACTCCCAAAAATGTGCTAATCAATAATCCCAACATGGTTAGCTCGAAAGTGACCACAATAGAAGTTGGAATGGGGGTGAGAGGCATTCCACCAACAGACAATTTATACAAATTTGGCACCAGGAAATTTAATAACATGGCGATGATAAAACCAAAAAGAGCTCCAGCGATGGCAATTTGGGGCACCCTTGTCCAGGACATGGGTCTTCCCAGGATTTTTTCTGAAAAAGGAACTCCGGAAATTACCGAAATATCCCTATCTGAAATACCATGATGATGCAAAGTTTCGATGGCTTCGGATGCCTGATCTACCTGGTTTTCTTTGAATAGGATCATACGAACATTCGTTTCCATTTTCTCCTCCTATTCCAGTTCCGTAACCGATGGAATTTCGGTTTTACCAATTTTTCTTAGGGTATGACTCATTTGCCCTTCTTGCACTTCCCAAACGGGAACCAGTGGAATGAATCGGGAAGCAAGGAGGTAAAGGAAAATAAACAAACAGAGCGTACCTAATGCGATACTTACCTCAACAATGGTTGGATTGTAAATTCCCCAATCGAATGGGCTGCGTTGATGGCCGAGGGTGAGGGGGATAATGGTGTAACGTTCAGCATACATACCTACATTGACGAGCAAAGTAATAATGAACATCAGCCAGGGTGTTCGCCTTACTTTTTTATTCCACAAGAATAGCCATGGAATTGCCACGTTGCATATCAACATGGTGTACCAGACCCAGGCTGATGGTCCGGTTGCGTGTAGAGTAAGAACCTGTTTAACAGCCACATCTCCACCATACCATGCCAGTATATATTCATTGAAGAAGAAGTATGCCCAGGACATTGAGAAGACCAAGATTAACTTACCAAGTGCATCAAAATGTTCTTTACGAATGAAATAATCCATGTGTTTCATTGTTGAACGTAGAATATAAAGGATGGTAACTACCGCAGAAACACCAGAGAGAATTGCACCGATGATGAAGTATGGTCCAAATATGCTTGATTGCCATCCAGCTACTGTACTGACCGCGAAGTCCCAGGAAACGATGGTGTGGACGGAGAACATAACCGGGATAATGGCAAAAGCAAAGATTGATATCGCTTTTTTCAAACGGAACCATTCTGCTTCAGTTCCACGCCACCCTAATGCCAAAAGCTTATAGATAAAATGTCGCCAACCTGTAGAGCGATCACGTGCCATTGCCATATCTGGAATGAGAGGCAGAAATAAATAAATCGTGCTACTAAGCAGGTAAGTGGTGATAGCCAGGAAATCCCAAACCAAGGCAGAACGAAAATTTGGCCAAAGCCAACGAGCGTTAGGATAGGGGATCATCCAATAGAATACCCATACACGGCCGAGATGGATCAATGGATAAAGCGCACCAGCAGCCAGTCCAAATGTGGTCATTAATTCAGCAGCACGAGTGAAGGGGCGGCGAAATTCAGCTTTGAATACCCGCAAGATCGCCGATACAAAAGTTCCGGCGTGCGAGATGCCGATCCAGAACACAAAGGTTACGATGAAAATACCCCAAAAAACTGGACGCCGAATGCCTGCAACACCCATACCAGTAGCAATCATGTATCCCCAGGCTCCGAATAATAACACCGCCACTGCTAATCCAAGACCTATCACCCATGCCCACCACTTCTTCGTGGTCGTAGTCATGGCTTCCATAACCATTTGATTCATCTCATCACGTGGCATGGGGTCCAACATCAGGTGTTCTTTGCGTAATTCTTCTGCTTCAGATTCCTGATGTGGCCTGGCTTTTGAACCTACGAACGGTTTTACATCAGCTGCCATATGTCTTCCCTCCCTTCAAGTATGTTACTCTGGGTTCTGTACCGAGATTTTCGAGTTCTTTATGTGCCCGGTCACTTCTTACCAGTTTGCTTACTCTACTTTCAGGATCACTTAGGTTACCAAAAACGATGGCATCCGTTGGACAAGCCTGAGCGCATGCTGGTGTGACATCACCATCTTCGATTTCTCTACCATCTGCGGCTGCTTGCTGTCTTCCTTTGACGATCCTTTGAACACAAAATGTACATTTTTCCATCACACCACGACGCCTGACTGTTACGTCTGGATTGAGATATGAATTCATTGGCGCGGGGGTTTCATAATCGAACCAGTTGAATGTTCGGGCATGGTAAGGGCAGTTGTTAGCGCAATACCGTGTACCTATACAGCGGTTGTAAACCTGAAGATTGATTTTTTCTACTTCGGAATGCAGTGTAGCAAAAACAGGACAAACCGGTTCACATGGTGCGCTACCACATTGTTGACACAACATCGGTTGGTGATCCGGTGTAACTTCAGGATATTCTCCATCCCAATCTCTCCTGATGCGCATCCATTGCATCCCTCTGCCGTATGCCATTTCATCTTCGCCAACAAAAGGAATGTTGTTTTCCATTGAGCAGGCGGTCACACATGCCTGGCAACCACTACAAATATCCAGATCAATAACCATTCCCCATTTCTCATCTTGTTTTTCTTTAGCAATCATTTCAGCCATGTTATCTCCTTAATCTCTATACCTTTAATGGACATCATAAACACCTTCTTTGCTTTCCTGACGTGCTAATGGACGCCTTTTGCCAGTTGATTTGATTGTTACGACTGTATCTGAAATAGTCAGATCACCAGCCTGATTTACATCCGACGACCAAACCAAAGCTGGATTACATCCTCTACCTTCTGCCCAACGACCTAATGCGGTATGACCTTGACCAAATGGAATGGCCACTGTATCCGGTCGAATAGCTGGATAGCGGTAGACAATCGCTTCAATGGCAAAATCACCGTTTGTAGATTTGATTTCAACAATATCATCATCATGAATGCCAAGCTGGTCAGCTGTATGAGGGTTCATCTCTACCCAGGAGTTCCAGGTCGCTGTAGTCATTGGGTCTGGTGTTTCCTGTAACCAGGGGCGATTGGCTCCGTTACCGTCGCCCATTTGTGTTGCAAAAGTGACCAGATGGAAGGTTTCTCCTTCTTTAACCTCAGATGGCGCAGTCAGGTTGACTTGCAGATCTGAATTGACTTCCAAGTCGCTACTTCCGAAGTCAGCCTCTGACTTCCACCAACCACCATATTGTAACCAGCGGCTCCAGAAGGTTGGTAATTCTTCAGCTGAGTAAAAACCTTCTTTCTCAATAAGTGGGGTTATAAACTTTTGTAAGTAATCAACTTCATCCGTAAATGCAATGTTAGCAGCCAAATCCCCACCGATCGAAGCTATTGCAGCTAGGAATATATCCATGGTTGCTTTGGTGTCGTGAATGGGAGCAACTACTGGTTGAACGGATGAATAAGCCTCCCGATCGCTGCCTAAAAGGTGCTTTTGATAACCAAAAGATTCCAATGCTGCATGATCTGGCAGCACATAGTCACTCTCAATCGCTGTTTCATCTTCAAATGTACTGAAGGAAATAATTGTTTTTACCTTTTTCAAAGCTTCCTGAAAACCGGAGGATGGTGGCAATTCAAATACTGGATTATTAGCATGTACGAAAAGGGTGTCAACCTCACCATTGTTCATTTTAGCAATTAAGGATTTGACAGCCATGAAATCTACAGGCAAGCTCTCGGCAAATGTTGGGAAAACTCCACCTGGTTTACTTGTATTTTCCACCAGAACATTTAATCCTAGAATTGCTTTGGCAGCATCTAAACCATTTTTGCTTGTCAGTGCAAAACCACCAGGTAATGCGATGGAATTGGTTGCAGTAGCAAATAATTCTCCCAATTCTATTAACTTTTCCATGCTAATGCCTGATTGTTTAGCGACATCATTCAGGTTGACATCAGCGTACATTGGTAGAGCTGTCTTATTCGCTGTTGCAGTTGCAATTTTTCCAATCGCTGAAGCAACCATACCTTCCGAACCAGGTTTTACCGGAATCCATTCATCTGCATTTGCACTGGTGAGTGATTGTCTGGCTTCAAAAGAAACAATGTATCCTCTTTTCCCAAATTCCTGTTTTCTTAGTTGCCTGAAACCACGGCTGTAAGCTAAAGGTGATAGCCAGGTTTCTAAGAAACTTGCACCAAAAGAAAAAACTACTTCTGCTTTTCCGATATCAAAAAATGGAATTTGATTGAGTCCATAAACTTCCTGAGTGGCTTTTAAGAGGGTTGATCGACCTTCGAACGTACCTAAGGAGCCGTATCGAACGGGTTCGTGAAAACCACCGACTTTAGCAATTTCCTGTGTCAGGTCAAACAAGTGGTCAGATTGCAATCCCATCAGGAAGGCAGTTCTTTGTGGATTTTGAAAAGCACTTGCTACAATTCCAATCGCCTCTTGCCATTCGATTTGTGTAGCAGTTCGTGATCCCCTGGTTCTCTTCTGAGGTCCTGTTATGCGGTCTGGGTTATAAACACCTTGCACTGTCGTCAATCCACGTGAACAAACTTTTCCTTTGTTTACCGGATGATCTGGATTGCCTTCAACTTTAATTGCCCGTCCTTCCTGGGTTCTGACGATCAAACCACAACCAGCTGGGCATTCTCTACAGGTGGTTGCATAGTAAGTGCTGACCCCTGTCTGGTTATATTCGGGCATATCTGCATAAGCCTGGCGGGTAACATATCTTGAAGTAGGACCACAGCCCGTCATAATAGAAGCAGCGGTGACACCAATTCCGGAGATCTTTAGAAAATCGCGTCTTGAAATTTTTTCGGTCATATTTCCTCCTCGATTAGTAGTGGCATGTGGCGCAATCCGAAAGGCGAACAAAATCTTCCGGTGTTGACATTTTTTGATGACAATCAAGGCACCAACCCATATTTTGACCTTTTTGCGGTTCAGCAACAGTCATTTTGGTTAAATCACCATGACAGGTTTCGCATGTAAGGCCAGCAGTTGTGTGCGGTTGATGAGAGAACATGACAAAATCAGGTTGTATTGCTACAGGGACCCAGGGAATTTGTTTCCCTTCAGCTCCATAACTGGCAACCAATTTCAGGTTGTCGTTACGAGGTTCAATTTGCTGGTGACACCCCCAACATTTATCTGTTGTAGGTAATCCTGCAGTAGGTCCTGTGGTCGCACCCGTGTGACAATAGGAGCATTGTGCACCTACACCGATATGGAAATTGTGGGGAAACGGAATTGGTTGCTCTGGTGGAATTTGTGTGTAAAAAATTCCACCTACAGCTCCTCCCAAAACAATTAACAGCACTAATGCACCAACTATTCGTACACTTGAGCGCTGCCACCAGGGGATAGAAGATTTCATAAAAGACTCCTTTTAAAAAAATACTATGCTTGCCGGCTGCGCAATAACCAAACCAGCAAAAGAATAATTCCAACAAAAAGGGCACCGAGAAGTATAGCGAAACCCAGACTGGTTGCCATAGCACCAAAGGCAGTTGCAATACCGGAAAACCAGTTTTGAGCTGGTCCACCTAAATTAGCCACAGGTTCGATGTCCATAGGTTCATTTTCGACCACTTCGAATCCTGTTGGGAAATTGGATTGAACATAATAAGCTACATCACGACCATCCTCAGCTGTCCAACCTAAATCATAGCCAATCGGCATTTCTGGGGCTCTGGCTGTTCCAAACCGGGTGCGATGTAAGAAACGCCATGGATCCTGAACTGCGAGAGTACCTAAAGCAACTTCTCTACCTTCAAAACGGAAAGTTGCTTGGGTGCCGTCTTCACCATGGCAAATCGCACAAGCTTCTTTATATTTTTCTTCCCCATTTGCTAAGTTGCCTTCGATAATTTTTCGGGTGAATATATCAATGTACTGATTATCATCAATCACGCCTTCTTGGATGAAAGCGACAACGCTATTTAGTTCTTCTTCACTCATTAACGATGAAAAGTCATGTTGGGCATCATTTCCACCACTCAATGCTCCAACCAGATACACAGAACTCTCTGAAGATGCTTCGAGGATGCTTGGGAAACCAGTACTATATGGTCCGGATTTATAAGCACCATCTTTTCCTTGATAATCCCAACCGTGGCAATTTACACAACGCCAGGTATCGATACCCGAAATCGTGTTGTTTGTTTGCCTGGACCAGATGGGATGATCACCGACAGGAAGTGGAGCATCAGCTAATACGCTTGTCCAATCATCATAAATCTGAGCGCCAAGAGATACGGGGTCTGATTCTTGCTGAGTGCTACTCGCTGAAACGTTGAATTGGGTGAAAGCGACAGCAATGACCAACAGAATCAAGATCATGATGAAACTATAAATCGGTTTTAACTTGTTCATCTGTTTTCTCCTCTACCAGAATGGGTGAATTTTGTTAAATAACCGCTAAAGATTCTCAAATTTATAAAACAATAAAGGAAGTCGCTTACTATGTTAAAAACTTCTAAGATTATATACCAAAACTATGTAAATTGTCTGTTTAAACCCACTACATTTCATTCACTCTATTTTGTTATAATACTTCATTACAAGGAAAAGTATAGTTAATTCCTATTGTACATGAAATGAGTTGGTTAATGGAAAAAAATCAAAAGAAATTGGATGTGACAATTGAAAAACCATTATTTGGGGGAGAGTTTTTAGGAAGATTGTCCGGAAACAAACCAGTTTTCGTCCCATTTGTTTTGCCTGGAGAAAGAGCGACCATTAATATCGTGAAGGAGAAAAAGAACTATGCAAGAGCCACAATACTTTCCGTACGAGATTTGCATGTAAAACGTGTTGATCCTCCTTGTAAGTATTTTTCCATCTGTGGTGGGTGTCAGTACCAACATATTGATTATTCAGAACAAATCAACATTAAAAAACTGGTACTACTAGAGCAATTATCAAGATTGCCTGGCTTCAAGGAGGAATTAATAAAGAATTTCTTTCCTTCAGACATACCATTGAAATATCGCAATAATATTCAATTGTCGGTAGACCCATCAGGAAAATTTGGATTTCAGGCTTTTGGTTCTCATCAAATCATACCTGTTTCTGAATGTTTGTTGGCAGATGATGATATTTTGCAAATTTGGAAAATGTTGGATATCGAGTTAATTCCTGGATTGAAAAAGGTGCAAATTCGAAAAGGAATTGATAACGAAATTCTGGTAATTTTCGAAAGTGATAATTTTGTGGAGTTGCCTACCCTGGAATTGGATGTTCCTATCTCGGTGATCCATTTAAGTAAGGCTGGAAAAATAGTCATGGCAGGAGAGGATCATTTAATACACCAGGTTAAAGACCAATACTTTCACGTTTCTGCCGAATCTTTTTTCCAGGTTAACGATAATCAAACGGTGAAGATGGTAGAAGCTGTTCAGCGCTATTTGCAAAATGGAGGTGACTCATTACTGGAGTTATATTGTGGCGTTGGGTTATTTACACGGTTCCTGGCTGAATCCTTCAAAGAAATTCATGCTATTGAAGAAGCCCCTTCTTCTTGTGATGATTTTGCAATTAATTTGGATGAATTCGACCAAATCAATTTGTATATGGGTTCAGTAAAAGAAATACTCCCTCATCTTAACGTGAACCCGGATGTTATTTTAGTTGATCCTCCAAGAGCTGGATTAGACCCGGATACATTGGAAACATTATTAAAATTTAATGCAAAAACACTTGTATACGTATCCTGTGATATTTCGACATTAGCACGCGACTTGAAAAAATTATTAGATGGTGGTTTTCAGATAAGAGAATTGACTGCTATTGATATGTTTCCCCAAACATACCATATTGAGTGTGTGGTATGGATGTCGAGGGTGGAGAATTGAGTTTAGAAAAAAACTTCCACATATAGGTTCGTCGAAATTCCAGTGTAAAAATCTAAAGCTAAAAAATCATGCTTTTATCGCTCTGTGAAAATAATTCCAGAATGATTTGTTTGATTGATTGGGGATCTAGATAGATGCCTTGGGTTGGTGATGGTTCAGATTGGATGTCTTTTAAAATATCTGAGGTTGAGGAATTAGTCTGGATAACAATTTGTTTTGATAGTTGATAAAATAACATTGAAGAGAACGAAAGTGGATTTAAAAAACAGATAATTTTTCAAAAATCTTAAGAAAAAAGATATTACGGAATAGGTCATTTACCCATAGATCGATCTTTGGAATACCTTCGTTTTAGTGATTGTTCAAATGTTTTAGCAGAAATGAATCCGCTGGCTATGAATTGTTACGATGAACTATCCCCATACATGGATCAATTTCATTTTGGAATCATTGCTTTTAGTGTTACCGCAAGAGGTTTGCTGACTGGAAAAATCCGGGAAAAGACAAAATTTCCCAAAAATGATTTGAGGAGTATTGACCCATTATTCAAAGGAGCCAAATTTCAGTCAGGTCTTCGAATTGCAGAAAAATTATCAGAAATAGGTGCCAAGTATTCGAAATCATCCAGTCAAATTGCAATTGCCTGGGTTCTTCAGAACAAAGGAGTTCTAACCGGATTAACTGGACCAACAAAGTTAGACCATTTGCATGAAAATCTTGATGTTATGTAATGGAGATTACCTGAGGATGATTTTAGTCAATTACAAGGATTTCTTAAAAAGGAAGCTTAGGTATTGAATGAGATTATTCAACAGGAAATGGATGATATTTTAAATTACCCTTTGCCTGAAAGCCCAAAAAAAGCTGTTGATGATTTGATTTATGTGCTGGAAAATCTAATAGAGGGGAAAATCTTGCCATCTGAAAAGGGATTTCCAATTTTTCTGGAAATCCTGAATTTGGATGATAAGGAAAAAACGAAGAAGAGATTTGAATGAATCAAAGAGAAAATAATCTCAGCAATGTTGGTTCAAACATAAAAAAAACTGTAAAATACATAAAGAATTGCGTCTGTTGAAATTTTCCGTGATTTAATTTTTTATGGAATTCTTACATTTTTGTTAAACAATGACAACTTTGTTTGTTTTTGGTTATCATGAGGATACTTATTTTTTTTTGTGATAAAAGGATTTAATGGATAAAAGCATCGTAACAATCATTCTACTTGAAATGTTATTTGTAAATTTATTTATAGTATTTACATGTTCAAAAAAGAAATATTCGACAGTGATAACCTGGCTATCATTTGTTCTGTTTACATTGATTTTTATGCTTTTATTCAGAATGGTTTTCTCGCTAATACCTTTCCATGCCAATGGCAACGGAAATGGATTTTTAATGCTTACCGGATTTATGTACATTGTCCCATTTTATTACTTGTTCGATCAAACCATCCGCTATACATTGATTGTTATGGGGACATCGTGGATTTATACGATGTTGATTTTTGTTCTTTCTTTCAGGGTTGGGTATTTATTTCCTGAAAATTTTATTCAACCCACCACATTAATTACCCAAACCGTAATTTACTTAATTACTTTCCCTTTCCTGTTAAATTTTATTAAGAGCAAATTCTTATTCATTCTCAAAAATATTGAGAGTCACATGATGAATAATTTGCTGGTTTTAAGTTTGTTATGGTTTTTCCTACTTTATTTCATAAACTACATATTTGTTGAAGGTTATTCTTTAGTCCTGGGTTTGATCATTATTCTACTTATCGCTGGAAATGCAATTTTATCCTATCGATTATTTTATTCTTTGATCTCCATCAATAAGACCGCAAAGACTTTAGGAGAACTATCAAAAATTGACCCCTTAACCAAATTGAAAAATCGTGAAGGACTTTATGAAGACACAGCCGAGAGCATAGAGAAAAAGCAGCCTTTCAGTATCATATTTCTGGATCTTGATGATTTCAAGAGTGTAAATGATATTTATGGTCACAAAGTAGGTGATGCATATCTTATTGATTTTGCCAATCATATTCGAGGTGAATTTAAAGATATCCCTGGTATTTATCGAATGTCAGGTGATGAATTTGTGATTTTATGTAACAGTAATGATTTGAACAAAGTGATTTCACGATTATTAGAAACTAATTTTGTGATGACAAAATCAAAAGTTGCATTTCGCGGGATTAGTTCTGGTTATGCTTTATTTCCCCATGATGGAAAACAGATGAGTGAATTACTTCATAAAGCTGATGTGAAAATGTATCAGGTAAAGAAAATGAAACATCGAAATCCCCAGGATTTTCGATAGAATTTTGACTGTATTTTCCATAAAACAATCTTCTGATATTGATGATTAATCTCAAATGTAATATGACCTTGTATTTGAAAATTTGATTAATGCTCTTTATGAAAACAGAAACTGACAACATCCTTTCTGAGAAAATTAAAATCATTGAAACATCTGAAGATGATTTGGAAAATATTCTCTCTCTTTGGAATAATGGGGATGTAATGTCTTTTGTTGGTTTTCCAAATGGATTGGAAATTACCATGGAAAAGTTAGTGGAATGGTTACCTTGGGCAACTTCAAAACCAACCCGTTGCCATTACTCAATTTATCATGAAGAACTTGGTTACTGTGGTGAAACTTTTTACAATGTGGATCAAAAGCATGAATTGGCTGCTCTTGACATTAAATTATTTCCTAAAGCTCGCGGTATGGGAATAGCTGAATATTCATTAAGGTTTGCAATAAATCAAGCTTTTCACATTGGAAATGCAAAAAGGGTTTATGTTGATCCACATATAGAAAATAAAAAAGCCTGGAAATTATATAGAAAACTCGGCTTTTCCATTCGACCCAGACCAGACTTTTTGGAAGAATGGGATACTTATCTTGAGTTAACCCGAAATGAATGGTATCGATAATTTTCTTTTTTGATCTTTTAACGAATTACATTACTTTTAATGATCTCAAACCTTTTCGGAACTTATTAATCAGTTCCAACGTCATATTTATAAGGGTTAGTTTCGCTTAAATATGTCTATAATCTAAAGAGAGTGAGGAGGTTCAAATGCGAAAATATTTCTTCTCCGCCATATTTGTCCTTTTATTGTTAAGCCTTTCAGGATGTAATCTATCTTTCCTGAATCCAAATCCAACGCCATTTTTTCCAACACCTAACTATACAATGACTGCGTTATTTACGGTTGATGAGAGTTTGATAACTGACACTCCACAGGATTTTGCAGTAAATACATTAGAACCGGTTCTACCTACCATTCAATCTACTGATCAATTATCTGAATCATCCACCGAAACTGCGACGCAAACAGTTCCGCCAGCGACATCAACATCTACATCCATTGCACCGACGAATACACCATTACCTCCTACTGCAACCAAAACCGAAATGACAGTCCGTGGAGGCACCTGGGTATCTGGCAAATATATGAAAAACACACCTTCGTTTGATGGTGTGTGGGATGAATGGGAAGCGACCAAATATCCAGCCAAAGCTGTTGTTTATGGCGCTACTGAATGGAAAAATTCAGAAGATTTGGAAGGTTCATTCAGAGTAGCCTGGAATGAGACTTATTTATACATAGCTGTGAAAGTATATGATGACATTTATGCACAAAACGCTGATGGGCAGGATATTTACAAAGGTGACAGCATTGAAATATTATTCGATACAAATTTATACGGGGATCTGAGTACAGCCAGTTTGAATTCTGATGATTTTCAAATTGGAATTTCTCCCGGAAAGGGGAGCTTGAATGGCGAAACAGAAGCATTTCTCTGGTTCCCATCTGGTAAAGCAGGTTCTCTGGACAATGTATTAATTTCTTCTACTTCAGAAGGTGATGTTTACCGAGTGGAAATTGGCATTCCCTGGAGTGTGTTCAACATAACTCCTGCAACTGGTCAACAATATGGTTTTGGTGTATCGGTTTCAGATAACGATGATACAAGTAAAGATTCACAACAGAGTATGGTGTCCAATTTACCCTATAGAAGATTAACAGATCCCACAAGCTGGACAGTATTGACACTGGTCAAATAACAATATTTAGAAGAGTATCGAAGCCAGTTCAGTACGATACGTACGTGTAAGCTCATCATCCTCGCCTAATAACTCAAAAAGGGCGAGGATTACTTTTTGTGCAATACCGTTTCGGTAGCGCTTATTTTGACGCAATATATCCATCAGACCATCCAGAGCTGCAGGAATATTATTGCGGGAGGCTAATCGAATACAGTTTGTAAATGCAAAATCTAAATCATTTTCTTGAGGGTGGTTGTTTTGTTTTAAGTTGCCTAATGCTTCTGCATAAGGGAGCAATCTTTCAGCAGCTGAATATTGTTTGCTGGATGGAAAGTTGCGAAGAATTAACAGTGGATCGAACGGGTTTCCCTGACCCAATTCTGATTTTGCTAAACCAAGAAGAATTTCTGGCCGATCGGGGTATTGCTCAATTAACTCCAGAAAACTCTCTTCTGCTTCGCTCCATTCGTGATTCAACAAAAGACTATTAGCTTTTTCTAATGCAAGGCCATCTTTGCTTGGTGGTGTAATATTTGCAATAAATGCGCGTACCCGATCTTCAGGTTGATTACCCACAAACTCTCCAACCACTTCTGCACCACTAAATGCCTTGATGGTTGGTACAGTCCTAACACCAAATTGCAGAGCTAAATTCGGGTTTGAATCAACATCAACCTTTGCTAAGCGGAAACTACCCATCCCTTCGTAGGCAAGGGTTTCTAATAATGGGCTCAGGGTTTTGCATGGTCGACACCAGGTAGCCCAGAAATCAACTACTACGGGGGTATTCTGGGAATATGCTAAAACTTCATATTCAAAATCAGTCTCATTTACTTCAATAATATAATCCGATGTCATTAGATTATGCTCCGTACCTTTAGCTGGTTGATAAGGCTAATTAATTTTATCAAATCTTTAATTTTGGATGATTATTCGTCATCCATACCTGGATTCAAGCCGGGTTGATTAATGGTTATTACTTCTCCATGGACATTAATAATGATTTTAAACCCCATAAGTCCCATGTAAGATTTAGCTTCAATGGGGATGCCTGTTTCTAATAATTTATCAAATTGTTCGTCCATGTTTTTTAACTGATTAGCAATCATCGCGTAAGTAAAAATATCATCCTGTCCTAGCATTTTGGCTGTTTGCTGGCTGATTATTTCTTCATTTCCTTCGATCATCGCTCCCATTTTATCTAGAACTTGACGATCAACGATCTCTGATAGAATATGGCGCTTAAATCCATGATCATCAACCACATAGCATGAATCCTGTCCAATGTAGACATTTTCTACAGGATTGTCGTTTTCATCAAATATTAAACCAGTAAATAATGCATATTTCATCTTTTTCGTCCTCAAAATAAGGATAACATAAGAGTATTAACATTCTGAAAGAATCAGGATAGAAAATGTTTCATTTTCTAAAAAATTTCAACAATTGTACCCGTTTTTTCCTGATATGTTTCTTCTGTGAACGGTACAGCAGGGGAAGACCAGCGATAAATCCAAAGTGCATCTGTAGGTGATAAATTTATACACCCATGACTTCTAGCTTTCCCGTAATCGTTGTGCCAGTATGTGCCATGAAATGAAACACCACTTTCAGTTAGATATGTAACCCACGGTATCCCAGGTAGATCATAACTATTTGGAGCTGCAGGATCACCAGCTGCCATATGTCGGGATGGTCGTTTTCGATTGGTAATATAAGTGCCTGGGGCAGTGCGATAATCTCCATCAATAAAACGAGCTCCGGTAGCAGTTTTTGCAATAAAAACAGGATTGTTGTATTCATATGCAATTACGACTTGAGGTTCTAATCGAACTTCAATTTTCTTATTTTCCAAAGGGATTTCCGGGGTTATTGGGCTGAGTTCTTCAGGATCGAATAAATGCATGTGTGTTGCTTCAACATAGTAATGAATTTTCCATTTATCATCTGGAATTTTATACCAGAGTTTATTGTTATTGTCCCGAATCGCACCTTTCACCCAAAACACTGTCCCATAATACAAACGATAAGTAATCAAATGTAGCGAATTCGGATGCCACACCGCGTTGGTGAATGGAACTGTAATCTCTGCCAATCGACCAACTTCCGGGATTTCTTCAATCTCGGGATTGGTGCTAATGCTTACCGGTTGAATATTGCCAGAATGTACATAGCCAGAGTCTCCGAGTTGATACCAAACCCGATTGTAAGAAGGGTTTTCATCACCCACAGTCACTGATTGAATAGGATGGACATGGTCTTGCCATAGTGTGTTGATTAGCTTGGATGTGGTAGTTGGTGATTGGTGTACATCAACCCTTGAAGATATGACGCGACCATGCGTTGGTTGAACGTTGTTTGGCATTGAAGAATTTGCCAAATTGAATAACAACGGATTATCAATGAGTGGGATTAATGATAACCCCGCTATTCCTTGAACAGCACTTTTCAAGAAATTTCGTCTTGAATAATGTGTGAACTCAAAATCACGAATTTTCATGGCATGATTTATTGATGAACATTTACCAGAGTTCCTACCGATGCAAAATCGAACATCCACTCTGCTTCTGAAGTACGCATGTTGACACATCCGTGACTCATTGGTGTGCCAAAATTATCATGCCAATACGTGCCATGAATACCATAACCCTTATAAAAATACATTGTGTAGGGGACGTCAGGCAAGTAATAACCTGGTCCGCGCATATCAGTAAATCGATATTTTACATAAATGTGATATTCACCCATTACCGTAGGAGTTTGCCAGGTTCCTGTTGATACAAGAAAAGAATTAACAATCGTGTCGCCGATATACGCATAGAGCATCTGATCACTCAAATCAATATCGATCCAACGTGTATTTTCATCAACCTCGTCAGGTATAACAACACCATAATTGGTCACTTTTGTTGGTTCTGCCGTAAAGGTGGGGGTGAAGGTTGGTGTAGATGTCGAAGTCGAAGTCGCTGTTGGTGTGCTGGTAGCTGTCGATGTTGCCGTTGGGGTCGCTGTTGGGGTTGAGGTCGAAGTCGCTGTAGCTGTGGCCGTTGGAGTAATTGTGAATTTCTGGATAGCTCCTGCAGGGCGATGAGCAAGCGGTTGTTTTGCAAAAACTGTTTCAAAGGTAGGAAACATCAACCAAACAAAAAAGATAGCCAGAGTGGATATAACTACAGACCCGAGCATCAAAAATTTTGCTGATTTGCTCCATTTACGTTTTGTCGGTTCAGGTTTTGAAATGATCTTTGGTTTCTGTTTTGCAACAGTTTCTGATGATGTTATTCTTGAAAGTTCTTGATTGTGTTTTCTAAGCCTTTTGATTGCCCAGTCCATACCCTGTCTAGCTCGATCGGAACCCGGGTTGACTTCCAACGCTTTTATCAAGTATTTGACACTATCTTGTGGGTCAGAGCAAGCAGCAAGAATTAACCAACCTTCTTCATTTTCAGGTGAAATTTCAGTGAGAATTTTTGACCAATAGGATGCTTGTTTAAAGTTTTTGGATCGCAAACTCTCACGGGCATTCTTCAGGGCCGAAGAGGGAGAAAAATGATTATCCATTAATTAATCTCTTCAAGAAAATCTTCTGGGACACTTTCTCTTTCAATAAAACACTGAATCCCAGCAACAATTCCATCAGCAACCAACTCCGGTTGATAACGAATGATTTGCTCATCCAGATTTAAGAAACCCGTTTCAATAATTGCTGCAGTTGTTTCACTGCTAATTTCATTAAAGGTGTGATAACTCGTCATGTCCGGGGTTATCGTATTTACATGAAATTTAAGTCCTGTCGTTTCCTGATAGCGATGAATTAGACATTTTTCTAATCTTTCAGTACGATCTTGATATTGTGCTTCGGATGGAGCAGCTACTTTAAAACCAGTTGCGTCATCATTAATGTAGTCGCATGAATCATTGTGAATGGAAACCAAGGCAAGCGCTCTGTATTGATTAAGTCGCGGATCAAATTCTTCTAGCAGATCAACAGTGTACCCGAGCGCTTTAAGTTTTTGTACTACCAAAGTGCCAATTTTTAAGTTTGCTTCCATTTCTGTAAATCCATCTGAGCAAACTGAACCGGAATCACTTCCATAATGGCCGGCAACGATCCCAATTCTGGATGGTGGTAAAGCAGTTGGGGTTGGATAATTAACACTGGATTGTGATTGCCAGATATCGTAGATATTATCGATACTACTTGAAAAGAGGTTCGTTGGTGTCCACATGGTAAAAATGGTAGCAACCAAAATTGCAATGCCGGTAATACTTAGAATTGCATTTCCCGCATGGAAATTGAGTTTGCCTTTATTGGCACGATTTAAATTTGGTCGACTTCCTCTTAGCATTTTTAGATAGTACCATCCTATATTTTTGATTGCAAGTAATGATCCAATTTATTTGAGTGTTATTATGGTAGGTAACATTTATTATAAATCAAGGATAAAAGTATAATTTAGATTAAGTAGAATAGACATATGGAGAATCATGACAATCAATCCAGAAATACTTAAATCTGTTATGAGAAATTGGACAAGTGGTGTTGCTGTTGTCACCTGTAGTTATGAAGGTATTAAACATGGAATGACAGTTAATTCTTTTACATCAGTCTCAATTTCACCTGCACTTATTGTTGTTACACTAGGGAACAAAACCCGAACATGCAAGTTAGTTAAGCGTTCTCAACAAATGGGTATCACGATACTATCTGAAAAACAAAAAGATATTAGTGATCGCTTTGCTGGAAAGATGAGTGAGAATGAAGACCGCTTTTCAGGATTGAATTTTTTTCATTTAAATTCTGAGATTCCCTTTTTGGTAGATGGATTGGCTTGGGTGGAATGTGAAGTGAAAAAAGAAATAGATTTAGGAGCATCGACTTTATTTATTGCAGAAGTATTGTATGCAAAAGTTGGGTTCGGGGAGCCTCTTTTAAATCACAATAGAGATTATTATCGATTGGGGGAAAAACATGACTGAAAAATTAACTTTAGAAGAACAAGCAATTTTATTGATTGTTGCCAGGGATGCAATCCTTCACGCAACTCAAGAAAAAACATTGCCTGAAATCAAGATTGAAGCATATTCACAATCACTTCAAGAGCAAGGTGCTTCGTTTGTTACTCTGCACTCCAAAGTGGAAAGAAAATTACGAGGTTGTATCGGGAGTCTGGAAGCTTATCAGCCACTCATTCACGATGTTCAATTAAATGCAGTCGCTGCAGCATTAGAAGATTATCGTTTTCCTCCTGTTCGTTTTGAAGAAGTAAAAGATTTGCAAATTGAAATCTCTAGGCTAACACCGCCGAAAGTTTTAATTTATTCTGAACAAAGACAATTACCGGAATTATTAAGGGTTGGTATTGATGGAGTAATTCTTAGAGATGGTTTCAGAAGGGCAACTTTTTTACCGCAGGTTTGGCAACAACTACCACACCCGGAGATGTTCTTGAGTCAACTTTGTTCAAAAATGGGAGGACCACCTGATTTATGGCGAACCAAGAAGCTGGAAGTATTGATTTACGAAGTTGAGGAATTTCAGGAATAAAAAAATCCCTCATACTCTGAAATTAGTATGAGGGATGATTACCGTATTGATTTAGACTGTTTCTAAATTCTTTGCTTCCAGGTATCCCTGTCCATAGAGATGACCCAAAATCGCAGTGGCGTATGGAACTGTTAGGAAGATACCTATAACACATGCGATCGATCCTAAAGAGCTGATGAAACTTGCTGCTAAAGTGCCAACCAGGATAAGTAGATATGTCACAAGATTCTTTTTTACCATGTTGAAAACTTCTTTGAAGGCTAAGCCAGCACCGATTGTGTCTTCTACAGCCACACGAGCATAAGCAGCGGGTAAGAGTAATCCCATCAAAATTCCGTATAAAAGCATTAGAAATCCAAAACAAGCACCTGCTATTGCCGCCACCACGGCCATAGATTGTTCACCACTTTCACTTGCGATAATCGAGAAAATCATTATAGGTAAATAAAAAACAAACATAGGAATGCCGTAGACCAGACTAACAACCCAGGCTTTAAAACCACGTCCCAAATCTCCACCAAAATCCATATTCGGGAGAGGGTTGGGGTTGTTCCTAACCACGTTTAACGTTACCTTTAATCCCCAACCCAACAGCACCATTTGACCGATTATCGGCAATAATACACCGATTAATCCAGGTATGATGACCTTTTTAAACCAATCTGGATCTTGAAAAACATATGTAAATGCATCACCAAATTTCATTTCCCTACTCCTTTATCAATAATTAATTAGATTTGAATAATTCTTTTGGAATTGTGGTTTTTCTGGATAAGCAAACCACAATTAAATTATATAGCAATGTTATTAATGGTCAAAAATTAAAAGTGGGTAAAATGATTTACATTCAGAACAAAGACAGTTGCTCTTTTTTGTTCAGGATCATCAGCAGGTTCTAGATTAGTACGAATTACATCTAGCGCCACATCCACTTTTTCATCATCCACACCAACAAACAGTGTTGAATTGCCTCTACGAAGAAAGCCGCCTGTGGATGCGATATGGGTCACACGAAACTCTGCTGATGTTAGAGCAGTTGACACTGGATTTGTATCTCTGTCACGAACAATGGCAATTATCATTTTCATAATTAAATCTCCTCAAAGTGTTCAACGTCTAACGCAAAAATATTTGCTCCACCAATCGTAATCGGTGTTGGTGCTGGTAGCGGTAAAGGAGCACTTTCTAAAGGGACTGCAATATATTCAACACGTTGACGACATGTTTTCTTTAACGTCTGTAAAACGACACTCTCCTGTTCGGTCGGTAACCCAAGAAATAAGGTTGCATTTCTTCTTCCAAGGAAACCACCCGTACTGGCCAAACGTGTAATATGGATGTTTAGTTTTTCTAAGGCATTTTCTGCGTGATCTACATCCTGAGATTGAATCACTGCCATTAAGAGAATGTCAGTTGATTTTTTTTGAGATTCCATTTTGATCCTTTCTGAAATTAGCCTGGGATCTTAATTTTATAATTCTTATTTTCTTTTAATTCTAAAGATTTTCCATTAGATGTAAAGATTGTGTAGCCATCTTTAGCGCAAATCATTTTTGTACCACGGAAATGAATAGTAACTTCGTTTTGGATAACATTATTACCAGTGATCTCGATATTGTTCTCTGTCCAACGATTGATTCCAAGAAGTTTAAAATACAATTTAAGTGGAACCATCCCGTTAATTATATTATATTCTCCCGTGCAAGACCCGTCATCTGCATCATAAAGTTTATAAAAATTTTTTAAATTTTGCAAGCTCAATGTTGCAGCATCCATTAAACGTTCAAAAATTTTCAACGCGAGTTCTTTATGATTGTTATTGAGTAAGGCTTCAATAATCATTGAATTCAAAGGAAAATCAACCGCATTTTCGCTATTAACATTTGAAATTTGAGATTTCTTAGGCACTAAAGGTAAGCCAAATGGAGACAAAAATTTGTGATCTAGCCAATTTGTAATCATCCTTTCTATTTGTTGTGAATTTATTTCTTTTATGCTGATTGGTATGCAATTGGTTAAATCAACCTGTGAATAATCAGATGTGTAAAGTTCGACAGAATTACTATTTGGTAAATGAATGATTTCTACACTATTGATGTTGTCATAAATAAATTCTGAGGTGGCAAAGCCATATTCACCTCCCCAAAAAAATTGACGTGAACTAATTGTCTCTTTGATTTCTTTACCATTATCCGTTCCTACCAGATATACTTTGACATTTCTTGATAGTTCCTTTTCAATATTGACTCTCACCGTCAACCTGCATGAATTCGTGAGCGCTAGATCTATTTGATAAGAGCCAGATTCCTGAATTTGAATAATTTTTTTCTTGCGGGAAGTAAGATTTGATTGATTGTCTTTGTATTGAAAAATTCCAAGCCTAGGGTTCCATGCATTTTTAATTTGTCCAAACAAGAATTTTTTTTGTTCATCCAGCCATTTTTCTTCTTTTAAATCGATTGAAAAATGGTGAGCCAGTCTCAAACAATAATCCAATTCCTGGTATAGCAATGTGTTAAGAAATGGTGAGTTGATCCAATGGGTGTTAATAGGGCTGGTTTTTTGACTGAATACATTATGAATTGGAAGATCTTCAAATAATGTCTGTATTGAATTTTCCCAGTAGGGTGATCCCGCTTCGCTTTGTTTTATGTGCCAGTAATTTAAATAATTAACTAATTTGCTTAAAACTAATTTTGCTTTTACTTTATTTTCATTCAGCGATAATGTTTCGTAAGCGATTTTAGCCAGGATGGGAAAAGCATGAAATCTTGCAGTGGGATTAGTTAGTGAAGAATGATTGGGTGTAAATCCATCTTCTTTTTGAGCATCCAAAAATTCAGATAACCCATCTTCAATTACTTGATAATTGCCAGGTTGCACCTGACTAAAAAACCATAACTGCAGCGGATTAATTCCTTCAGCGAATCCTAATGAATAATCATTCGAAGACGAAAATGATTTTTCTGGATGAATACATTCAATTAAGGAAATTTTTTTATTGGGAAAGGATGTCTGCGTATTTAGTTGATTGGCTGCTTTTTGGCTGGATAAGAAAACTTTATCCCAATTTGGGTTTCCTGATTTGATTTGAAAATGGTTGCTAAAATTACTTAATTGAATATGGGCAACTTCTTTGTCAAAATTCTTAAAATTTATTCCTTTAATTGCTTCAATAGATGCTGACTGCTTCTCTTGATAAGCCATGCTCCATTCGAAACTGTGTTTTCCACTCGTTTTTATGTTGTAACTTGATTCAATACTAGAATTGCCAAATTTTCCTTGTGTTGAATTCCCGCTCAAAAAAAAGACCGGCGTGATGTTGTCTGTCTCACCCATTAAATAATAATCCCGTTCCAATTGATATCCCGATATTAACTTTCCGCCTGGAAAAGATTGAAGGTTTACGATGAATTGCAAACTTCCGTCAATTGAAATCGATGATTTATTAATAATTCCTACTAATCCACATATTGAAGTTGAATCTGGAATCCAATATTCAAATTCAACTTCAATATCAGGAAAAATTTCAGCAACAATATTGGTGTAATTTGTACAGATGGATTGGATGATTGGGGTTTGATGAAATTGATTGAGATTTATCCGGTTTTCACTTTGATAGGAAATAATAGGTGTGATCCTAATTCCTAATGCTTGTTGTGATAAAGTGCTGTAAAGAGATATACCTCCCAATTCTCCCCGATCAAATTGAATTTCCCAGGTATTGTTGAATGGTATACGTTGTTTGTCATGCAATTTGTTATTGGCTAATATTAGGGTAAAAGGGTCTTTTGGCTTGATGTTAGAGTAAAACATATCTTGATTGTAAAAGGAGTGAAACGTGAGGTCAATTGATTTATGCTAGAATAACTTATAAATGAGAAATAAGAGACGGAAATAATATGGAAAACGATGATATTAATCTTGATACACCTAATTCAAATGATGTAGGTGATCAATTTAAAAAAATAAAATCTTCTCAGGATGAGCCCAGGGATCCAATAAACGATTCTTATGAAGAAAATCAAAACCAAAAAGATCGGAAACCTGGCCAAGAGAAGGACCGCCATCCAACGGGAGACCCTGAGTCAACTGCAGGCTGGTTCTCTGATGAACTTTCACAAATCGAACAAGACCAAGAAATGAACGGTGAGGAACCCCTGGCATCTTCAGACCTCTCTCTTGAAGAAGAAAAATCAGGTAATGAAGTAGACACACCTGAACAACCTGAAAATGAAAATTCCGTTGTCAATCATGAACAGGGGGCTGAATCCAAAAATGATGAACTTGAAGAAACAACTATATCAAAAACCACAGGAGCTACACTAGTTTCACCGGTTAAGAAGGAAGAAGAACCGATCTTGCTTGACAATCAGGGAATTGGACAAATAGAAGAAGAAATTGATAAAACACCTCCTATCCCTCTAAAAGCTTACAATCCTCCAGTTAAACCTAAAGAGGTAGTTCCACCGCCTCCTGGAGCGACACAACCAATTTTGCCAAATCGCACTAATGTAAATGATACTCAAGCAACTCGAGTGTCACCTGTAGCTTTTCGTAATACTCAACAAAATCAAACAACAAAAACACAACAAAGTACGGTACAGACGAGTAATCAACCAATTATTACAAAAAAGAAAAAATCTCTCAAGCCACCAAAACCACCCAAATCATCAGACAATAGCAGTTTTCGTCAGGCGTGGGGTTGCTTCATCAAGATGATTTTAATTGGACTATTTATAATCATTCTTGGTGTCATTATTGTTGGTTCTGTTGGGGTTTACCAATATTACAAGATTGCGCAATCCCTTCCACCCGTGGCAGAACTGAGAGAAAAAGCTGCGAAATTTGAAACGACCAGAATTCTGGATAGGAATGGCAATGTAATTTACGAAATAATTGATCCGAATGCGGGGAGAAGGACCTATGTTCCACTGGAAAATATTTCTCCTTATTTGATTGCTGCAACCATTGCTACTGAAGATAAGGAATACTACAATCATCCAGGGTTTGACCCTGTTGCTGTCTTGCGTGCCTTTTACCAAAATTACACTGCCGGAGACATTGTTTCAGGTGCCTCTACGATTACGCAGCAATTAGCCCGTATGTTGTTGTTGGATGATACCGAAAGATATTCCCGAACTTATGAACGTAAAACCAGAGAAATCGTTCTTGCTGCAGAAATAACCAGAAAATACTCCAAAGAAGAAATTTTAGAAATTTTTCTGAATGAAAACAATTATGGAAATCATTCTTATGGAGTGCAAGCAGCTGCAGAAACCTATTTCAATACCAGCTCAGATAAACTAACCCTGGCTCAGGCTTCCTTTTTAGCTGGATTGCCACAATCACCATCAGTTTATGATATTTATACGAACCGCGAAGCAACATTATCCCGTCATAAACAAGTCTTACTCCTGATGTATGAACTTTCACAAGAAAAAAATTGTATCTATGTGAGTACCAATTTGGATCGTGTTTGTGTCAATGAGATAGCCCGTGCTGCTCAGGAAATTGAGAATTATGAATTTCAACAGCGAGATTACAGCATGATCCATCCGCATTGGGTCAATTACATACGAACCCAATTGGAAAGCCAATTTGATCCTCAGACGATTTATCGATCTGGGTTCACGGTACACACCACACTTGATCCGGTTTTGCAAAATAATGTTCAGCGGATTCTAAAAAATCAAATTGCTGGTCTGGCTGATAAAAATGCCTCTAGTGGTGCAATGGTCATCATTCAACCTTCGACCGGCGAAATTTTATCGATGGTTGGATCAGCAGATTTTTATAATGAGGAAATCTCTGGTCAGGTGAACATGGCATTAGCTCCTCGCCAACCTGGTTCATCCATTAAACCATTAGTCTATCTGGCTGGTCTTGAAAAAGGATGGACAGCCTCAACTTTGTTGTGGGATGTGCCGAGTGAATTTCCACCATCCGGCAATCCTGATGATCCCAGAGAACCATATAAACCTGTAAATTATGATAATCGCTTTCACGGTCCGGTCACATTGCGTTCAGCTTTGGCGAACTCTTATAATATTCCTGCTGTGAAAGCATTGGAATTTGTAGGAATTTACGATAATCCTGAAACTTCTCATCCTGATGGTTTTATTGAATTTGCTAAGAGAATCGGTATCTCTACTTTGACCAGAGATGATTATGGAATGTCACTCTCCTTGGGTGGTGGTGATGTAACCCTGCTTGAATTGACCAACACGTATGCCACAATCGCAAATGGTGGAAATCAAATTCCTCCTGTTGCGATTACAAGAATTGTGGATCATCTGGGTGAAGTTGTCTACGAATATCAACAACCAACACCAACACGTGTTATTCGCGAAGAACATGCATACATTATTAGTTCAATTCTTTCCGATAATCAATCACGTACACCAATGTTTGGTGCGAACTCGGTGTTGAATTTACCATTTCAAGTGGCAGTAAAAACTGGAACAACCAACGATTTCCGTGACAATTGGACACTTGGTTATACGCCTGATCTTGCTGTGGGAGTTTGGGTCGGTAATGCGGATTACACTCCTATGGTTGATACGAGTGGATTAACCGGGGCTGCACCGATCTGGGCTGAGGCGATGCAATTTAGTGTTGCTCATGTAACAAACAACAACCCTTCTAACTTTGTACGACCTGCGGGTATCGTCGATAAGATAATCTGTTCCATTTCAGGGACTGAACCCTCAGAATGGTGCCCAAACCAACGTAATGAGATATTTGCATTTGATCAGTTACCTTTGCCTGCCAGTGAAGATTTATGGAAAAAAATAAATATTGATACATGGACAGGATTGAGGGCTTCTGCAGCTTGTAGCGAATTTACCAAAGAGGAATTTGTTCTGAATGTGAACGAAAAGTGGGCAGTAAAGTGGATAAAAGATACTGGTGAAGGAAAATCCTGGGCTGAAAATCTTGGTTTTGATTTACCGGTTTTGTTTTTGCCCGAAAGAGAATGTAAAGCGGATGATCCAAAACCAAAGATCATATTTGCTGGCCTTTCGGATGGTCAGGCTATTACAGTCAATCCCTTTGATATTTACGCTTTGGTCGATGCTTCGCACAATTATAAAAATATGAAATTGGAGTATGGTCGTGGTTCTGATCCATCAAACTGGGAGTTATTATTCGAAACGAATAGTAATTATCGTGAAGTGGATTTAATTTACACCTGGGATTTGTTTGAAGCAGAGATAGATCCTGGTGAAATAACACTGAGAATTCGGATGGATTCCACGGAAGATGGTCGTTATGCAGAGAAAAAAATTCGTGTTAATTTGCAGGTAGCAACCCCGACACCAACGGTAACACCTACTTCGACAGTGACTGCAACACCGACATTCACGCCCACAGTTACAATCACTCCAACTCCTTCAAACACCTCTCCACCACCTGCGACAACAGAACCACCGTCATTGTTGCCAACACCTGTTTTACCTTCCCCCACAGAAAATACTGATTAATCAGAACAATACTGGCTGATTGGATTCCTGCCACACAGCCGGATCATTATCCAACATTTTTACCCAGGTCTGTTGATTAAGACCTGGGTTCTCATGTATCAACCGGATGTGTCGATATTTTACATAGTGAAATTTACCAAATTGTCGTTTATAAACAGGATCATTCTTAAGCTTGTAACTTAATAGATCAGATCGACTACCAGGGAAAAGAATCACCACCTCAAAATTTTCAGGTTCTAATTTTTCCTGAAATTGAGATATGATGCTGGAAGCTGTGATGAAAAATTGGTAATTCAAGGTTTGTTGTTGAGAAACCCAACAAATAGGATTATCTCCTGTGACGGAATAGCCTATTTTTTTTCCAATTTCATAGATGATGCTTTTGATTTCTGCGACATCATTCTTTCTTGAGATGATTGATTCCTGGGTCTTTATTTTCCATTTGTCAGTTGTACTAGCTTGTGGTTCACAGTATGAATTAAACAATCGTTGAAGTTGTTGAAATGAGATCGGCAAAATTCCCGGTTGAGTTAAATTAATTTTGTAAGCAACTTCTTCAAAAGTGAAATCATTCGTATTTTGAATTACGCGAATGAATTCTTTTTCAGTCTGGTCACTGATGGGTTGATAGATTGGAGGATCCTGTGTTAACCAAAAATCTCCATTTTCCAATTGATCTTCATCTACCTGAATAAATTCATCATTATTCATGAGTTGTTTATCAAATTGGGATTGTGCATTTATTAATAAATTATTATCGAAGGTTTTCAAAGATAGGGATTGATTTTTATCTATCGTTTCAGCAATAAAAAACACAGACAGAAGTTCTTGATAATTCGCTGGTTCTGATTTCAAATTTACATATTTTTTTAAGTTTGAAGTCTTTTGAGTAACTGATTTCGATATGGATTTGTAATCAGAAGGTAACCAATAAAATTGGGCTAATTTTTGTTCGCGGTGGTAGGCTGCATTTTCTAAAGAAAAATTTGCAGTTGATGCAGCTGTGAGGTATGCCAGGATGTAGCTGTTTGTGAGCTCCGGAGCAATTGCCAAGAACGGGATATTAAATGAGGATGTGTACTCAAATGTTCTGCTAATTGCTTGGGAGTGCCAAATCCAGTCATAACGCCGTCTTTCCAAGGCTCCTTTAAGGCGTTGAGTTGCCTGATGTCCCCATAACCAGCCACTCCATACTGCATTATATGTCCACATTGCCTGGTTCGGACGAGGTAGTACAGTGGTGATGGCAGAAAATTGCGGTAAGTCTTCTTTTTTAGTAATTGATTGAATTCTGCCGGAATAAAAACTAATTCCGCCAGAATCTGGAGGAATGTCTGGGAATTGGAGAAATGGAATTGGTTTATCGAGAATTTGCAAATTAGATGTCGCATTTTCAATCACATTCCATAAATTAAATTCATAGAATTCCGCAGGGATAGAAATTTGTTTTGGTCGAGCTCTACCACTAGGAATACCCCAAAGCATATTCCCATTATCGAAAGCCTGAATCAACAGTGCTTCAATGATTTCTTTTCTTTCTTTGGATGTGTTGATACTTTCAAGTTTATTCACCAGGGAAGAAATGACAGCGATCGATCTAGGAAGATAGGAATCGATTACCTCTTTGATTGCAATGGATGGTGTGGCTGTGCCTGGCATAACCCTTTGTAATAATCTGGACCTATGCAATTGAATGTTTCCAATTTTTTTGAGATTTTCTTCATCAATTTCTGAAATTTTTGTTATTCCGTTATAACCACATTCTTGGCATATTACTTCTCGTGCAAAAGGAATATTTTGATTTTTTTTCCAGAGATATCGAACGATTGTTTTCGATGTCGAACATTCAGGACACGGGGAGATATAAAGGTTCTTTATTTGGTTCTCAAGGCGTTCCTCACCACGTTTTAAAGCCCCTAAATCTGCAATTGCGGCTTGAAAAAAGGATAAAGGATACGCTGCACAAATTACACCCATTATCCTTGCTACAATGGGGTTATTGCATGCTACCAAGACTTTGTAACCAGCTTGTGCTAGTCCTATCGCACTTAGCGGTTGGTTACCAATCGGATCCAGAACCCATCCGTTATGTATTCCGCTGAATTGAAGCATATCCAGTAAACTCCCACTTGGATAAGGCGGTAAATACCGATCCAAAATCATGGGAGGAGAGGGAGTTTTGCCTGAAAAGTATGGTGGCTTACCAAAGTCCATATATTCAGTATAATAATTTCATTTGATTTGTCTAGAAGTCTGAAAAATTGTAGTAATCATGTAGGATAAGTTGAGATTTCTTCGAGGTCAAGAAGATATTCTTTCAAAAAAATCTAAGAATTTTCTCTTCGAGGTTTCATTATGGATGTGAATATTGATAAAAACTCAAATTTATTGACCGGAAAGTACCAATTCTGGCGATATTTATTGGTAACAGTTGTAATTGTTGGGGTTACTCTAATTTCACAATTAATTCTGATTTTTATTGGTTCGATTTTTGAAGGTAATTTGGATGTTTTGCAATATTCCTCAATAACCTTGCTGTGGGTTTCAATGTTGCCATTTGCTTTTTTATTATTGTTTCTGATCTTTGGAATTCGTTTTGTTCACCACCAAAATGTAAAATCAATTTTTACTCAAAAAGGTTGCTTTAATAAGAGGTTGTTGCTAATTTCCTTTTCTTTATGGTTTGTTTTGTCTGGTGTTTCTGATATTTTCCTGGCTTTGTTACAACCTGGAAATTATACTCTTACGTTTAATATTGGAAAATTTTTGCCTTATATGCTGATGGCTGTTATTTTAGTTCTTTTACAAATTACAGCTGAAGAAGTGCTTTTTAGGCATTACTTTTTGTATGGATTTTTAAGATTGTTTCGCTTTCCTTGGTTCGCTATCATTGCCCAAGCAATTATTTTTGGTCTGTTGCATGGCGCAAATCCTGAAGTAACAGCTTATGGATTGTTGACAACAATGCCTTTTTATATTGGAATGGGTTTGGTGCTAGGATGGTTTTCAATTCGATCAAGGGGTTTAGAGATTGCTTTGGGTTTACATTTCGCTAATAATATTTATGCAACATCAATGGTTACTTTCAAAGAATCAGCGATTCCATCTCCTGCGATTTTCACAATTAATAATTATCAATCAGAAGTTGGGTTGATCGTTTTTATTGCGATTACGATAATTTTTAGTTTGATCATGATTCCTGAGATAAAACGGATTGTCAAAGAATAACATTCTCCAAAAAGACCTTCATGTATAATTTAGTGAGACAACAACCTAAGGTGTGGTGGTTTTTTTATGGAAAAATTTTGGTATGTAATCCAAAGTCATCCTAATAAAGAGCAAATGTTATTTAAACAATTGGAATTATTGGATATTGAGGTTTTCTTTCCAAGAATTCGAGTAAAACCAGTTAATCCGCGTGCAAGAAAGATTCGTCCTTATTTTCCCGGTTATATCTTCATTCAATCCGATCCGGAAACAATCGAAACATCGGCTTTGAAATGGATTCCGCACTCAAAGGGAATTGTCTCCTTCGGAGGAGAAGCTTCTGTTGTGCCAGATACTTTAATAGATGCCTTGAAACTCAAAATTGGAGATGGGGATTCGGTTTTTGAGGACAAAGAAGAAATTCAAAGTGGAGCACCTGTTCTGATTGAATACGGTCCTTTTGAGGGATATGAAGGTATCTTTGATACAAGGTTAGCTGGTTCAGACAGAGCGCGGATTTTATTAAAAATGCTTAGTGACAACTACATCCCAGTCGAATTAGAAATCTCTCAAATTCAAAAGAAAAAGAAAAAGTGATTTTCTTTGGATTATGTCGAGGTTATTCTCGAAAAGTGAAAAAACATTGTTTAAATCCATTTATTACCAAATTCAGAGTTGCGATCTATCCTTAGAGAATTAAATTATGTTTGATTTTTCTTTCAATTCCATCTCATCGAACTTAATAGGCTTTTTTGGTTTTGCATTTCCGCTAATCTTAGGAGTTCTGTATTTAATTTTTAGTTACTTGGTATTTCGGATTGAAAGAAATAAATTCAATGCGAATAAAATTTCATTGATATTTTTGTTGATTGCTTTGTTCTTGGTTTCTTCTCTATTCCCCACAGATATGGAATGGATGAATGCGATTAAAGCAGGGTTGTTGTTGATTCTTTCCATACAGCTGATAGATCTTCAATTACCGAATCTAAGAGATCCGGTTGCCATCCGCTCCGCAAAATTAGTTTTGATTTTTCTTTCATTTCTGTTTTTACTCGCCCAATTGATTTTAAATTTGTTGGGTATTAATTGGATTGAATTTGGACAATCAGGCTTATTAAATTTCTGGTCAGGGGTTCTTTTTCTCTTTTCATTCTTCTTTATATTGCTCAGGAAAGAACATCTTAAAAACAATCAGAAAATATCCTTATTAGATTTTTATTTGCCCGTAAGCTTGTTTAGCTTTTTGCCATTAGGAATATGGCTGATAGTCAATTTCAGCCAATTTGTTTCTAAATGGATATTTGTTCCTATGCTTTTTGGGTTATTGTGGATTGCCATCTTTTTGATTTCCTATCAAAAAGATCAAACTCCCAGAAAACTAAAAAAAATAAAGGGACTACCTTTTTGTTTATTAATAAGTTCAATCGCCGGATTATTAATATACCTAATTTTGTACTTCCAAAAGACTCATTCGATTCCTGATATTCAAATCGCAAAAATAATTAGTTTTTATATTTTTGTTTTCTCTTTGGGTTATTTTGCCTATTTATTCTGGTTTATGGCTAATCCCCGATCTACTTTTCAAAGCCAGAAAATCAATTCCGTTGACCTCTCAAAATTTGATACAAAAGAAGAGTTGATAGAAGAACTTCGCAAAATGATTATTAGCCAATTAAACCCGAGAAGCTATATTCATTTTGTACATAATCCCACAAGTCAGTTATATAAACCATACAAATTTTTGGATACTCCAGATAGTAATCTTTCATTTCCACAAGAGTCCGGGTTAGTTCAAACACTGATCAATTCAGATGAAATTTTGATTATGAACCACGATGAACCTTTTAAAGAAGATTTGATTGGTGACAAGGAAATGCTGGAGTTGTTAGCAGCTGACGCATTTATTCCAATGAAGTCCAAAGGGCATTTACTCGGTTGGATATCATTAAATTTCGAAGTTAATGATTTCGCAAATATTCAGAAAAAGACGAGCAAAATTCGACCATCGATTAATGATTACGCAAATCAAATCATGAAATTGGATAATCAAATGAAATTAGAGTTGAGAGAGAAAAATTTTAATGTCTTATCAAGAATTGTTCAGGGTGTTAACTACACTTTGGATTTAGATGATATTTATGAACTCATCTTTGCTCAAACATCACAGTTAATTCAATCAAATGACTTCTTTATCATTCTGAAGGATCAGAACTCACCCAAACTTCGTTCAGTTTTTTACGTTGAAGGAGATGAACGAATTCACAACCAAGAAAATCAATTTATCCTTTTCTCCGATTCGCTGGAAGCTGATGTAATTAAGAATGGGAGAGGAGTATTGGCGAATAATTATCTGGATTATTGTAAATCAAGAAAATTGGAATCTCACTGCGAGAATGTCCATAATGCGTTGGTCGCACCGTTGAACACAGGTGATAAAACAATTGGTTGTATTTTTCTTGCAAAACGTAATTCAGAGGATGCCTTTACCAATGAGCAACTAGATTTGTTGCAATCAATTACTGATATGGTTGCTGGGGCGATTGAAAAAGCAAGATTAATGGATAAAACTCAGCATTATGCTCATCAGTTAACGGCTCTGAATGATTTGTTAAGAAAACTTTCTTCTATTATCAATATTGACGTGTTATTGAAATCCTTTCTAGATTTTTCAAATGAGTTAATCGAATTTGAGGAATCTCGATTAATCATTTTGGATGATAATTCAACGCAATTTATATATCAGGAAGTAAAAGGTGAAAAATCTTTACCTCTCAAAAATGAAAAAATTTCCTTATCTTTCAAATTGCACGAAGAGGTTTTTAACTCAAAAAATATTTTCGTTATAGATCAAAACTCATATATAGATGATGCATCATACGCATTTTACAGAAAACAAAATGTTTGGCTGCAATCGTTGATGATCATTCCTTTGGTTATTAAAGAAAATGTGTTTGGGTTTATTGAATTGATCAACCGAACCGATGATCACATTTTTTCTGAGAATGATAAACAATTGATGCAAACATTTGCTGCGCAAGCTGCGATCACCTGGGAAAATACGAGGTTGTACCAACAAACCGATCAGGAATTAGCGGATCGCGTACAGGAATTATCAACGATGCAGAAAATTGATCGTGAGTTGAATGCAAGTCTGGAAATTGAAACGACAATGGAGATAACACTTTCTTGGGCAATGAAATGGTTAAACGCTGACGCTGGATGGATTGGTTTAGTGAAAGATGAATGGATCACAGATATCAAACAGGCTGGCTTTGAAGATCAAACCAATTTTGAATTTTCCAAATCCCAACCATTGTCAATAGTAGATAATTTAAAATTTGATAATCAACTAACATCCAGAAAATTATCCGTTGATGAAATAGAGAAATTTCACCCATTAACCAAAGAACAGATATTTTCACCAATTTTCAGGGAAGATCAATTGGTAGCAGTTATCGTTTTGGAATTATTCCATGAAATTCCATTTACCAACAACGAAAAGAAATTCTTAGAACGCTTGAGTGATCACGCTTCCATTGCTTTGATGAATAGTCTATTCTATGAAGAAATTCAAAAAGCTAACTTAGCAAAAAGTGAATTTGTATCACTGGTTGCCCATGAATTGAAGAATCCGATGACTTCCATAAAAGGGTACACAGAATTGCTCACAACGGGTGCGGCTGGGGAGATTTCTGAAACACAGGATTATTTCCTATCTATAATTCGTAATAATACTGATCGTATGAATGCACTTGTTTCTGATTTAAATGATCTTACAAAAATCGAAACTGGAAATATTCATCTTGAATCTAAACCAACACGAATTGAAGATATTTTTGATGATGTTCTTCGTTCCATTTCCAAGCAAATTGACCAAAAAAATCAGACTCTGATTGTAAACATCATAAATGACGTTCCAATAATCTGGGTAGATCCAATTCGATTAACACAAATCTTGATAAACTTACTTTCAAACGCCAATAAATACACGAAAGATAATGGAAAAATTTCTCTATTTGCTGAAAAAATTAAAAGACCAGACTGCAATGGAAAATCCGATTTTATGGCTCATATTTGGGTTAAGGATACTGGTATTGGAATATCGGAAGAAGACCAGAAATTGATATTTCAAAAATTTTTCCGATCTGAGGATCAAGAGGTAAGGGCAGTTTCAGGAACCGGATTGGGTTTAAATATCACACGCAGTTTAATTGAAATGATGGGTGGTTCTATTTGGTTTGAAAGCGAGATAGAAAAAGGCACTACTTTTCATATTGTAGTGCCTTTGTTTGAAAATTAATTTACAAAATTCTGGGGTTTTCTCAGGAAAGATTGACTGGCAAATTGATTTTTGGCAGGTGATCGCTAATTTTTTCAATGGCATCGTCTGGATATTGGAAATTTTCCAAATTTCCTGCATTGTAAGCATGATAAGAAGACAAATCAAAATGTCCATGTCCGGATAAGTTAAAGAGAATTACCCTTTTTTCTCCTAATTCCTTTGCTTCTAATGCTTCATTGATTGCAACCCGGATGGCATGCGAAGATTCTGGTGCAGGAAGAATCCCTTCTGTTTGGGCGAACAATGTTGCCGCTTCGAAAACCTCCAGTTGACCAATGGATACAGCTTCAATCAATCCTGCATCAAATAAAGCGCTCAATTGCGGTGCCATTCCATGGTATCTTAATCCACCTGCGTGGATGGCTGGTGGCATAAAATCATGACCAAGTGTGTGCATTTTAACAATCGGTTCCATTTGAGCGGTGTCACCATAATCATAAGAATATATACCTTTGGTTAATGAGGGGGTGGATGAAGGTTCGACTGCTAATAACCTCGTTCTTTGTCCATTCTTCAGGTTCTCACGTAGAAATGGAAATGCAATGCCGGAGAAGTTAGATCCACCACCAACACAACCAATTACAACGTCTGGATACTCATTGGTCATATCCATTTGCTTCAAAGCTTCTTCCCCAATGACTGTTTGGTGCAATAAAACATGGTTAAGCACTGAACCAAGGCTATATTTTTTATAACCATTCGAGAGGGCAGCTACTTCAACAGCTTCAGAAATCGCGATACCTAACGAACCAGGATTTTCCGGATCATTAGCTAAGATACTTCTTCCTGTTTGGGTTTGATTGCTTGGGCTGGCAAAGACTTTTGAACCATATGTTTCCATCAAATATCTTCTTGACGGTTTTTGATCATAAGAAACTTTCACCATGTAAACTTCTAATTGCATATCAAAGAAGTTACAAGCCATGCTGAGTGCTGATCCCCACTGTCCTGCTCCTGTTTCGGTTGTAATCGCTTTTGTTCCTGCAATTTTGTTGTAATATGCCTGGGCAACTGCAGTATTGGATTTGTGGCTTCCGGAAGGTGATACACCTTCGTATTTGAAATAAATATGAGCTGGAGTTCCTAATGCTTTTTCTAATCTTCTAGCTCGTATAAGGGGGGTGGGGCGCCATAATTTATATATCTCACGAACTTCTTCCGGTATTTCAATATATCTGTCCGTACTCATTTCCTGTTCGATGATCGGCATCGGAAAGATTGCACTCAAAAATTCCGCTGTTACTGGTTCCTTTGTTTGCGGATTAAGTACTGCAGTTGGTGCTAAGGGACTATCGGCTGCGATATTGTAAAAATGAGTAGGGATATCATTTTCACTAAGCATAAAACGGGTTTGTGTTGACATGGTTTCCTCCAAAAATGAATGTATTTTTTTTGCGAAAGCATGTATTAAACAAAAAAACAGCATTCGCCTGAGGACGAACGCTGAGTCCGTGGTGCCACCTCTATTAGGTTGACTTTAATCAAAAATCCCTTTGTGAAACAAAGGGAATAAAAGCCAGCCTCACTCTTTCGGGTACAGCCTGTTGCGATACCCTTTACCCTGATAACGGTGGCAATTCCGGCGCGCGCTATTTGAATGTTCGTTCACCCTGCAACTCTGAGGTCCATTTATTAATGTTGTTCGGGCAACTTTTCACCTACTGTTGCTCTCTGGTCCGACTAGACATTAACTACTCGTCCTCTTCATCGTCTTTGTAATTATTCGATTATTAGGTAAGATTATAAGGCGAAAAAGATTTTTGTCAATGTTTGGTTTATTCATAATTCAATTATGAATAAATAATTTGATAGAGAAGATGTTGAGGGTGAATGATAACGGAAAATTTTTGGAATAGTGGAATGACCTCTGAAGAGTATGTTTCTCAAATGAACACTTACCAGAAGGAAATGTTGCAACGAATTAAAGACTTACGTATTACCTCCGCTGAGTTTGATCGAGTGAGAAATATTGATCAAGGGCGAAAGCTATTGGTGCTGACAGAGGCCTGGTGTAAAGACAGCCTGATGAATTTACCGATTATTATAAAAATTGCGGAAGCTTCGGAGAAGATTGAATTAAGAATATTTGATAGAACAAACAATGAAGAGTTAACTACTTATTTTAAATCAGAAGGATTGAGCAATATCCCAATTTGTTGGATCATGAACGAAGATTTTTCCACACGTGGACATTGGGTGGAAAGACCCAAAAAAGCCTACCGTTTGATAGAAGAATGGATAAAAGCCCACCCGGAATTACAAACAATTGATAATGATCCATCCTTGACACCTGAAGCAAAAACAGAAAAAAAATATCCTATCACTGCAAAACTACTCGATGAGATGTGGAATTGGTACGATACTGAATTGCAATCTGAAACAATTAAGGAAATTTATAAAATATTAGTCTGAGTCTGATTGCGCATAGTTAATTAATCTGACTAATTTCAGAAAAGTATTCATTTTCGATTGATTGCCAGGTTTCAGCAGAATTATGTCGTATGAGGTAGGCAGAAAATGGACTTACCTTCTTTATTTCGTCAGCCATCCTTTGGGCAATTCTTCTTACTGAAAAATGCGCGTTTGGGGCACTGCGTAAATTTAAAAGGTGATCGAGGCTTCTCAGGTTCGCTTTAAGTAATAACCGTCGATTATAGCCGTTCGGTACAATGTAACTGGCAACCTCTTTATTCCATTGTGCGATTTCTTTGTAAGTTTGATCAGCAATTTTCATTGCTTCATGATATTCTTTTTCGAATCCAGCTTCAACAACTGTTTTTGGCACTGCATAACCAATTAATGTGGATAGCTTTTGGGTTGTTTGGGACATCATTCGGTGTCTTTTCAGTTCGAAATAAGCACCCTGGTCCATAATGAGATCAAATGTATAGGAAGCATATTCGAGTTCGCGAACAGGTATGTCAAATTTGTTTATATCTTTGGTTATATTTTTAACAAGAGCTTCAATTTGTTGAACACTCAAATTTAGAACATGTTCATAGATATCTTCATAACTCAACTGACTGTATTTATACAAAAGGCTCGCGACGACCTTTTTTTCCATATCTTGTTCAAAATGGACGAGGTTACACCAATCTGAATTTTCTGAATGGTTTGTGATCGTATTCGCTTCAGTATTAAATTCCTGCGCTACCCTAATCCAATAAGGAACCTCATCTGCATATTTAACTAATGTTGGTACATTAATTTTCGAAACCTGTTTAATCTCTTTTCCCATCGTTTGAACTTCATCTAATGGATGAGAAAGCATTTTTTTAATGGCATGTTCAAGTGCTCTCGCATTGATTGTCATTCCGACGTTGGCTAATGCCGATGCTGGTAATAAAAATCGGCAAACATCAACATAATCTGATCGAATTCTTCTTTCCCAGGCTGAATCTGATTCGCCAGTTTTTTGAGGATTTCGTTTTTCGATTTCTTTGCGAATGATTGGTAACGATTTCTGATAGGTTTGAAATAAAAACTGATTTGTTTTCAAATATTTTTCTTTTAAATCAGGTTGTTCATCTAGTTCCTTAGGAATATAAAAATTGTTTTCATCCCATTTTTGGTATCGGGTTGATTTCTCAGTATACGATGCCAGGCGATTGCTTTCTAAACATTCAACCGCTAATCTGGAAACATTTTCAACAGCTATATGCAAAACTGCATGTTCGGCAACAGAAGCATGTCCATACCCAACAACCCATTTTTCGTGAAATTCAGCCGATTTTTCATCGGTTAATTCATCAGCAATTTGTTGGAATGTTTGTGGGGAACGAGATGTTTTGGCAAAAGTAACAGCGATTGTTTCTGGGGTTAGATCGTGGGGATCAAGTAAATAGACCTGTCGGTTTACTGACATGTTTTAAAATCTCCTCGGATTGTTTTGCATCTTTTTGTATTTGTTGGATTAATAATTCAACTGATTCGAACTTTTTTTCATTACGAGTTTTCTCAACAAAATGTAATTTTACCTGATAATCGTAAATGTCCTGAGAAAAATCATGAATGAAGGTTTCCACTATGGGTTGATCTGTCTGGTTTTCAAATGTCGGCCTTACACCAACGTTGGTAACCGATGGATAAACTTTTTTGCCAATTTCAATCCAGGTTGCATAAACTCCTGTACTAGGCAGCAATTTGCCTTTCCAAATTTCCAGGTTGGCTGTTGGAAATCCAATTTTTCTGCCACGAGAATCACCATGGGTTATTGCTCCATGAATTGAATAATAACGATTTAAAGCAAGGGTTGTTTGAGGGAAATTACCGTCTAGAATCCAATTTCTGATTTGAGAAGAAGATACCTTTTCGCCGTCATTCTCTAAATGTTGAAAATCAACAATTGTGAATCCTTTTTCTTTTCCAATCTCATGCAAAACAGGGATAGATCCACTACGATTTTTACCTAATGCGAAATCAACCCCTAACCAAAATTGCTTTACAGGGTATTCGTTCAGAACAATATCCAGAAATTGCTCTGGGGTATATTTCGCCATCTCTTTATTGAATTTAAGACATAGTACATAATCAATCCCTAAATCATGAAAGATTTGTTCTTTCTCATCAGGGCTGGAGATATAAAAAGGCATCGGGATAGATTTTAAGACAACGACTGGATGTGGGTGAAATGTTACAACAAGTGTTTTAGCATTATTCTTCCTGGCTTGCTTTACCATGGAAGAAATTAAATATTGATGGCCAATGTGCACACCATCAAATGCACCGATTGTTGCGTAAATGACCTGGTTGTTTTTAGGTTTGATGTTTTCGATGTGATCCATAAACCTGGAACCTTCTATTAGCAGAACTTATTATGCAAAAACTTTCTTTGGTTGCCATTCCATGGTTTCTTGATCTAATTCAAGTAATCCAATTAATTCACCATCTTCACTGATTGCTCGAGCCAAAGCCCCAACACCTGGTTCTGCAGGAATTCTTCTGCCATGACGAACGATATCAAGTTCTTCTGAAGAAAGTTCAATAGCAGGCCAATCGGATAAAGCTTCTGCAGCAGGTATAAGATATTTTTCCCAGGTATTATCTTCAAAGGATTCTTTTAATTTACGCAATGGAACAGCATCACGCAATGTAAATCGTCCTGATCTAGTTCGGCGAAGACCGATCAAATGTGCTCCACACCCTAATTTTTCACCTAAATCATGGGCTAATGACCGGACATAAGTCCCTGAAGAACAGAAAACATCAATGACTGCTTCTGGCGGTGCCCATTCCAGTAATTCAAGGTTATAAACATTGATTATTCTTGGATCTAAATCAACTTCTTCACCATTGCGGGCCATATCATATGCATGACGACCCTTTACTTTTACTGAAGAATAGGGTGGGGGAACTTGTTCTATTTCCCCAACAAATGATTGTAAGACATCGTCAAACTGTTTTTCGGAAATATCCACCGAAGTTGTTGATAATACACGTCCATCTGCATCATAGGTATCTGTGGTGGTACCAAGTTGGATCACTGCTTGATAGCGTTTATCTGATGCTGACACATATTCACTTAATCGAACAGCTGGCCCGACCAGAATAACCAATACCCCAGATGCACGCGGATCTAAAGTACCTGTATGACCAGCTCTTCGAATATTTGTCCCTTTCCTGACCACCTGTACAACATCATGTGATGTCATCCCGATGGGTTTATCAATAACAATTACGCCACTTATTAAATTTTTATTTTCCATTTTTTACTCCCCAGAATGGATAAAATTTTGTCTTTTTCATTTCCATTATTTTAATTCATCCAATAATTTTTGAGTTTTACGAATTACAATAGTTTGTACTTCATCTAAAGTTCCATGCATTTCAACACCCGCTGCTGCTGGATGACCGCCACCACCTAAGGATTGAGCTAATTGAGAAATATCTACTCCAGATTTTGCTCGCCAGGAAACTTTTACACTGCCGTTTGCTTGTTCAACAAAGAGGATACTAACAAGAATTTCTTGAATACTGGATAAAACGGTATTCAAATCGGCATCATCGTTACCATTGTATCCTGCTTCTTTTCTGTCT
>JACDJA010000028.1_pt1 | contig 246622 bp, 219 predicted proteins | sample 7449241 | NCBI WGS metagenome assembly JACDJA01 (sample SAMN14253289, study PRJNA609438) | sludge metagenome | isolation source: initial anaerobic sludge | collected 2018-12-20 | reverse complement strand
AGGAGGAGCACAATGATAGAAAGTCTTTACAGTAATGTAGGGGCTTTTTTTATGGTCGGCCGAAACTTTTTGGGCGAGAAGTTTATCCTGAGTAAGCGACCCGAGGAGCGCATCGAAGGGAGCCCAAGAGGAGGAGCACAACAAACCGGTCGTTAATTAGGCTGGTTTTCTGCTTTATTATGGATTATTGTGTTTACATATTACACTCTGAAATCCTTTCTAGATTCTACATTGGATATACTTCAGATCTGGATGTAAGAACTGTATTCCATGCCAATCCAGAATCTAGGAAGTTTACCTTTAGCGTGGACGATTGGACGCTGTTTCTGAAAACTTCTTATCAGGTCCCATACCAGAAAGAATGACTTTTTATAGAAAAAACAAACCAATTTTCCTCCGATCAATATAGAGGGCCAAAGTGATAGGCTTTTGGTCAACCAAAGGAGATACCTCAATCTTTTTATCTAATTTTAATTTTTATTAAGATTAATCAATTCTAAAAAGAGAATCATAAAAATGAAATGAGATTTTTTCATTACCTCCCCAGTATAAAGGATTTATTTATAATCCTGACATTTATGAGTACTGTTAACAGTGTAAATGCCCAGGTTGATGTAGAGTTATTGTTAGAAACCGCCAACAATAATGATTCAGACACCTTGATTGTCATGCAATTAAGTCGGGCGGCGGATGAAATAAAGTTTGTAAACCCCGAGGATGCCATAAAGCTTTCTAATGAGGCAATCGATATTTCAAACCGTTTAAATTACCGTAAAGGTTTAATATACAATTATAAATTATTGGGCCATATCAATTATCGATTACAAGAATATGACAAAGCGATCAGTGACTTTCAAAAATGTTTGGGTTTTTCAAAAAGAGCAAATGATTCTTCTTCTACAACCACTTGCTATTCCAATATTGGGGCAATTTTCTATACCCGAGGTGTAAATAGCAGAGCCTTGGACTATTACCTACAGGCTTTACAATATGCAGAACGCAGTAAAAAAGGTGTTATTTATAATAATATCGGTCTAATATATTTTAAAGAAAAAAAATACGATGATGCGTTAGCCTATTATACTAAATCTATAGAAATCAAGGAAATGATGGGCGATAAGTTCGGTATTGGAGTGGCGTATAACAATATAGGCGAAGTTTATAAGGAAATGGAAAAATATGATATTGCAACATTCTATTTTAAAAAATCCTATGCCATAAGCCAAGAGGTCGACGATAAAGAAGGCACTGTTTTTAGTTTAAATAATTTTGGAGAGATTAAAAAAAGTGAAAATGAATTAGACAGCTCAATCACTTATTTTAAACGGGCTCTACTTATTTCCGAGGAGATAAACAACCAATTTCTGACGGCGCAAAGTCTTTATAACATTGGATATTCCTATTATATTAAAGGTGATTTTTCAAAAGCCAAATTTTACATAGAAAAATGTTATGAGATCTCTGAGGAATTGGAAATTTTAACTGAAATTGAAAAATCCTCGAAAATCTTAAGTTCTATCTATGAGGCTAGTGACAATTATAAATTGGCATATAAATATCTGGAAATCAATAAGGATGCGTTGGACTCACTTAACAAATCTAATTCAGAGAAACAATTACTTAGAATAAAACTTGATTATGATTCGAAAATAGAAGAAGAGCAAGCAAAAAGACGACTGGAAGCTAGGAATAGTGAGTATAAAAAAGAGAGATTTAAATTAACCGCAATAATCTTTGTGATTATCATTCTACTTTTAATAGCAGTCTTTCTATTTATACGGGCTAAATATCGGATGAGGTTAAATAGAATTGAAAAAGAGAAAATAGAAATTAGAAAGGAAAGTTTAGAGAGAGAATTAGAATTCAAGAATAAAGAGATTATTGAAAAAGTGTTGAAAATCATTGAGAAAAATGAACTTATCGAGGTGACCGTAAAGCGTTTAGACGATTTCTCTTTATCGCTCCCTCCTAAAAGAAAGAATGAAGTCTATCAGATTATTAAGGAATTGAAATCAATGGAGATGAAAAATCAATGGAGGGAATTTCACCATTATTTCACGATGATTTATTCGCAGTTCTTCGAAAACCTTGAAAAGGACTTTCCCGACCTGACTACTAACGAAAAAAGGTTGAGTGCCTATCTTAAACTCAATATGTCAACAAAAGATATTGCGAGCCTGACCTTTCAAAATTATAAAAGTATTGAGGTTGCAAGGACCAGGTTGAGGAAGCGTTTTGATTTGACAAATACAGATATCAGTTTCGAAGAGTTTTTCAGCAGGTATAATTAAGATATAATGTTATTGATCAAGCTCCTTTAGCCTTATTTGAAAACCTTCAATTTTTAATTCTGTTAATTTCAGTTCATTTTCCAGTAATGACTTTTGGGATTTTAGTTTCGTAATCTCCAATTCAATATTCTTTTTGCGGGAATTGATTTTATTCATTTTAAAACTATGAGGTAAATGTTATAATTTTAAGCAAAAGAAAGGAGAGCGTGGCCAAAAGCAACCTCTCCTTTCTATAATGTAGGAAGTTATCTTTTTTGTATTAAAAAAGAATCCTGATTGTCACTCTGGGAAGTGATCTTAACTAAATAGACCCCAGTAGGTAGGAGAGAGAAGTCAATGGTAGCATCGTTTACACCGCTATTGACCTTTGGAGAAAATTCTCTTCCCAGCATATCAAATATTCTAATAGAGTGCTCTTCTCCTAGATTTTCTAAAAACAAAAGGTCACTTACGGGATTGGGATATGCTTTTGCCATTTCTTGGGAAACAGAATTAACTCCAACAATGTCACAGCCATCTCCTATTGAATCAATACTAAATTCATAGCCGAAATTAGATTCATTTTCATTAAATCCACCTATTAAAAATCCATTGTAGTAAACGTTAAGATATCCCGGGGGATGTCCGTCGCCACTAATACCATCACCAAAAGTATCGATAAGAGTAAATGTATAGCATCCTGTGGACATAAGACATACAGTGTCATAATGTAAGGTTTCTCTTTTAAGCTCTCCATTTCTGGCAATAACGGTATTGTTTTCATCAACGATTATCCAAGAGTTGTCAGCGGGAAAAAAGTCGGTCATCAGCTCAATGTCTATATATGCATCTTTCGATTTAATATTGGTGGTGAGCGAGTTATTACTGGAATTTTGATCGTTCTCAACGATTACTTCAATATCAATAGTATAATCCCCATACGCTGACAGATCAGCCTTTTCTATAAATGTATAATCTAAAGTCTCCCCCGTGTTAATTTGCTCACTAACGGTCTCTGTGACATACGGTCCATTATTTATGGAATATTTTACATCAAATGTACTTATGTCCGTGGTTCCTGTGTTTTCCAGTGTTATCTTTACTTCTTCATCTGCTGTTAAGCTACAACCGTCTTGATTTGTAGGGGTTTGAATCTCGGTTAAGGCTAGGTCGTTCCCATTGTCAATGGATATGCAACTAATATCATCCATGGCAAATTGATAGGTGCCTCTTTTTACAAAGGCTACTTTAACATCTTTTCCCTCCCACGGGCTCACATCAAAAGAATATTCTTCCTCATAATATAATGATGTGCTATCTTCATAAAAAATCAATTCACCAAGCTCCCAGGTATCTTCACCAACATCATAGACCATTATATATAACCAGGTCCAATAAGAGGGATTTGAGGAATAATACCACATCCAATAATTAACATTTGTAGTGGCATCCGTGGGAACTGAAAATTCGGGTGAAATTAACCAATCATATTTATCTTCTAGAGTAAGGGTTCCTCCTATAAAAGCGGCAGAGTTCCCTGAATGTACATAAGGAGATTGCGTTGTTATATCCCACATTTCCCAGGGGTCCAAATCGCCAGGGTAATCGAAAGGAGCTTCTTGAATACTTGTTGACATTCCTGTGGTCCAGTCGGTTTCATCGATAGGGACTTCAAATTCTTCTGAAAATAACGTGTTCTGAGAAATGCTACTTAAACAAATAAAAAGACTTAATGTTAGAGTAATGAGATTTTTCATAGTGTTGTGATTTAAATTAAACGAGGCTCGAATATATTCTTAAAGCCTATAAAATTTCAGTATTATACCACTACAACAACAATCGGTTTCGATTTCTATCCACTACATAAACACTACAAGTAACCTTAGGACGCTGTTTATCAATGGGCTATGCAATAAATGATTTTTGTGTAAAATTTAATGTAAATATGAATCAACCTTCTTTCTTTTAATCAAGCGATAACTGGAAAACGCAGTTCTTTAATTCGGCCGATTTTTTCTAAGGGGAAAATGTTGGTTTATAGATTAAACAATGCACCAATGAGATGGATTTGCCAAAACTTCTAAATATTCTTTAGGGTTGAGTACACAAAGATTCCAAAAGTCAGAAATCAGGTATAACACCATCACCCAGAAATAAAATAGGAAATGGAGTTATGAAACTCATGGATGGCATCCAAAAGCCAATCTGGAAAAACCCCTAACCAAATAATTAATATTCCCAAAACTGCCAGAACCAGAATTCCTGTAAAGGAAGCTCCCCTGGAAAGGCTCGTTGTGTTGGGTACGTTTTCTCCAGGTTTCATCATGTTGATAATGATGCGCAAGTAATAAAACAATCCAACCACACTGCTTATTACCAGAACGAAGACGAGCAACCATTTTGCAGACCCCACACCAACCACGAGTAAAAAATACTTGGCCATAAATCCAGCGGTGAGAGGAATCCCAGCCAAAGACAGCAAAACTATCGTGAATATGGTGGCCAAAAGCGGTTGTTTCCAAAACATTCCTTGATATTCCTTGATATCGGTGACTTCGGCTTCTGCTCGCGAAATGAGGGTAATAAGTCCGAAGGCCGCCAATAGGGCGATGATGTAAATAGTTATATAGAAAGTGGCTATTTCGACCCCTATTTCGTTTGCTACAACTAAAGTGATCAACAAATATCCAAAATGGCCGATGGAAGAATATGCGAGAATACGTTTGATGTTATTTTGCCATAAAGCCAATAGATTCCCAACCAACATGGACAGAATGGAGATCCCTGTAAGTATCCATACGATTTTTTCAAAACGATAGAGCTCTGCCATCATAAAAAACCGAAGCAATAATGCAACCATGGCACCTTTTGAAACTGTGGCAACAAACATACTTGCTGGGGAAGAAGCCCCTTCGTACACATCGGGTGTCCACATATGGAAAGGCACCACTCCCAACTTGAATCCGATACCCACCAACATCAGGCCAACGCCCGCACTTACCATCAACATGGAAAAAGTTGTTAATGGCGGGGAGATTGCTGCGAATTCGGTAAAATACATAGTGCCCGAAACGGTATAGATCAAGGCCATTCCAAATAATAAAAATGCTGCGGAAATTGCCGCCAGGATAAGGTATTTAAGTCCTGCTTCTATAGAGCTGGATCGCTCCCTGAAATAACCGATCAGGGAATACAATGAAACAGATAGCAGTTCCAAGCTTACGAAAAACGAAATAAAATGGGTGCTGATAACCATCATCGAAGCACCCAATGTGGCGAGCATCAACAATAGGTAATACTCTTCCTTGCGCTTTTCGGAAAAGAAGTTTTGAAGGCCGATATTGCTAAAAATACAGACCACAATCGCAGCCAAAAGAATCAAACCTTGATAGTATAGGGTAAAACGATCGATAAGGGCCAATTCACCTATGGTCTGAGGTAGCTCATTCTCCGTAAAGAAAAGAGCGATAAAGGAAATCAACAATACGATTAAGGTCAAAGAAAACGTTAAGGCATGACTGCGTTTTAATGCAATCAATAGCATAGTGATGATTATACTGCCGGCCAGTATAATCATAGGGAGTAAACTTAAAATATTGATTGCCGACATCTTTATTCTCTTTTTGAAACTTGATTATTCGATCTAAGTTTTTTGCGATTTATTGTTTTAACCTCCATTACATCCAAATTGTCCTTTTCAGCTTTTGCCACTTCGGAATTGGGTAGGACAGAGTTTATACTTTCTTCTTTTTCAAAACTTGGAAGAATAAAATTATCAGGTAATTCCTTTATACTCATTTTCACGGTTTCGCCTTCGGAATTATTTGGACTGGATACCCTTTCAATTATTTTTTGGACTGAATCTTTCGAAACGTGTAAGACCGACATCGGATAGATTCCCAAAAGAATAATAAGTACGGCCATAGGAAACATCATGAGCATTTCCCGGATTTTCACGTCTGGGATTTTTCGAGGTTCGTACTCTTTCCCATAAAAAACTTTTTGCATGACGCGAAGAGAATACACAACGGACATTATCAACCCGACTGCTGCGATAATTGTAAGGGCCTTGCTTGCAGGGAAGGAGCCCATCAAGATTAAAATTTCGCCAACAAAATTTCCAAGCCCGGGTAGTCCCAATGAGGCCATAACAAATATCAATCCCAATACACCCATTTTGGGCATCGTAGTCCATAAACCACCCATTTGACCAAGCTCCCGTGTTTGGATGCGGTTTTGAAGACCGCCCGCAATTATAAATAATGCTCCAATACATATTGCATGGGCGATTATTTGCATAACCACTCCCTGCAATGCGATTTCGCTAAAAGCAAATACTCCCAACAAAATGAAACCAACATGGCTCACACTGATGTATGCAATCAACCGCTTAAGGTCGGTCTGTGCAAAAGCGAGTTTAGCACCATACAAAATACTGACAACCCCAAGTATCATAGCCACAATTGCAAATTGATGTGATGCCTGAGGAAATAGGGGCAACACAAAACGTATTAAACCATAAGCTCCGGCATTCAACAACGATCCCGCAAGAATTATACTTCCGGCAGTCGGTGCTTGGGTATATGCATCGGGAAGCCAGCTGTGCAATGGGACTATGGCCATTTTTACGATAAAAGCGATCACGAAACCGAGCATTAGAAAAAATCCCATTTGAGGGGTAAATACGGTGCCCAGCAATTGTTCGTAATCAAAGGTGTAAACTCCGGTATTCTGAGCATGCACAAAGTATAATCCCATTATGGCAAGGAACATCAGCATTCCGCTGGCTTGTGTAAATAGGAAAAACTTAATCGCCGCATAACGCTTGTTTTCATGTCCCCAAATACTGATGAGAAAGAACATGGGAATAAGCATCAGTTCCCAAGAGAAGTAGAAAAGAAAGAGATCGAAGGAAAGAAAAACTCCCGTGACCCCTGCCAGTACGAGCATCAGGTTAAAGTGATAAAACCCCACTCGTTTATCGATTTCCTTCCAGGACGCCAAGACTGCAATCAGGCCTAAAAAAGCATTGAGCAATATCATCAACAGACCCAACCCATCGACAGCAAGCTTAATTTGAATTCCGAAGGAGGGAATCCAAGCATGGGAATAACTGGTAATCCATTCCTGACCGCTAGCTCCTGGACTATAATCAATCCAAAGCGCAATTATAATTCCCAATTGCGCAAGCATTGCCAAAAGACAGATAATCCGTGGCCAGAGACTACTCCATCTACCAAGAAGCCAAGCCAGCAATCCGCTTCCCAATAATATTAATATGAGCCAGACGAGTATCATAGATAAAGTATTATTGTTAAGGTTATAATTACTCCAATAGCCATAACCATGGCGTATCGGCGAACGCGTCCATTTTGGAAATAACTTAACGCCCGATGTAATGCTGTTGCACCCAACGCTATATCGTCATAAATTCCATTTATAAAATCCTCCTTATCGATGCGTGAAAGAAAAACAAGTGGGTTAACAATTATTTTGTTGTATAACAGATCGAAATCCCATCCTTTAAAGAGAAATTGTTGCCATGCATTTCGCTTGGGTTCGGTATTTAAGGAAGCTTTGTTATAATAAAGCTTGTACGCAAGTATAATACCTCCAATGGCAACGATCGCTGCTATCAACTGCAATATCCATTCTGTGGAATCTCCCAATAATTTAAACTGAGGTAAGGGCAGGGTCTTTTCGATAAAGTTGGAAAATGGCGTAAAATTTCCAAATGTTTCGGGTAAGTCGATGAAGCCACCAACTAAAGAGAGAAATGCCAAAATAATCAAAGGGATGGACATTCCTATTCCCAAACGTCGTGTGGGTTTCGCTTTTGCTTTTCCATAAAAGGTCAAAAAAACCATCCGAAATGTATAAAGTGCCGTAATCAATGCGCCGACTAAACCGGCTATCCAGAGCCAAGTAGAGCCGGTCTCACTTGAATATGCCATCCATAATATTTTATCCTTGCTATAAAATCCCGCGGTTATCAATGGCAGCGCGGCCAAGGATGCCGACCCTATCAAAAATGTCCAGAATACAATGGGCATTTTTTTCCGCAAGCCGCCCATTTTAAACATATTATGCTCATCCTGTAAGCTCCATATCACAACACCAGCGCCGAGGAACAACAATGCTTTAAAAAAGGCATGGATCATAAAATGAAAAATGGCTGCCGACCAAGCTCCAACACCAAGGGCAAGAAACATATAACCAATTTGTGAAATAGTGGAATAGGCCAGCACACGTTTTATATTGTGTTGGTACAAAGCGGATAATCCGGCCACCAATAAAGTAACTGCACCGATTATGGCTATCCAGTTAAGGACTACGGGAGCCAATTCGAACAGGACATGCGTACGGGCAATAATGTAAACCCCAGCGGTTACCATTGTTGCCGCGTGGAGCAATGCCGAAACGGGAGAAGGAGCGGCCATGGCATCTACTAACCAGGTTTGCAGCGGTAATTGCGCCGATTTTGCCAAAGCCCCTCCCAAAATAAGAAATGCAGTTGTAATGGCGATTCCTGAACCAACCGACCAAATACCGGGAGCTATTTGTAGAATCTCATCTATATTCAGCGTGTGAAAGGTCATAAATAGAATTAGCATAGCAATTATCAAAGACACATCACCAATACGCGTTATTATGAATGCTTTCCTTGCAGCATAATCATTTTGCGGATCCTTATACCAATAGCCTATGAGAAGATAACTGCAGAGGGTAACCCCTTCCCAACCGAGATATAAAAACAGAAGATTGTCAGCCAAAACAAGGATGAGCATACAGCCGATAAAAAGATTCATAAAGCTAAAAAACCGTACAAATCCTTCATCTTTCCACATAAATTGAGCGGAATATAAATGAATGAGGGCACCGACAAAGGTGACGACAAAAATGAAAGTCATCGAAACAGTATCCAGGTGAAATGCCATGTCGGGTGAAAACCCTGCGATGTCTATCCATTTCCAAAGGACTTGGTTATAAACCGAAACTGTTTCAAGATGCTGAATAAAGTCGATTCCTATAAGAATCGTGACAATAGCGGATAGCACAATGGATCCAATCCCGACAAAGGCGGAGCCCATGCGGGAAAGTTTTCCGCCTGCCAAGGTGAGGATCAATGATCCCGCAAAAGGCAACGCCACGATTATCCACAGAAGATTTGTCATTTACACAACTATTTTGTTTTCAATTATTCAGGATAAGAAACGGGTTTCAAGTTTCAAGTTTCAGGTTTCAAGTTCCAAGTTTGATAGTTGATTGCGTTACTCAGATGCTAAGTTGTTGACAACTATTTACTAATCACTGATCACTGTTCCCCGTCTCTTGTCTCTATTTTCTCTCTATTCTCACCCCTTCAACGTCTTCGCAACATCAATATCCAACGACTTGAATTTTTTATACAACTGTATAATCAATGCCAATCCTACCGATACCTCGGCGGCGGACATGACCAAAATAAAAATGAACATTACCTGTCCGTCGGCTTTTCCTTGGGCTGCTCCGGCGACAATAAATGCCAAGCCAGCGGCATTGAGCATTATTTCAATGGACATAAGCAGGAACAAAACGTTTCTGCGCATTAACACTCCGGCCAAACCCAGACAGAAAAGGATAGCCGCCAATAACATTCCGTGTTCTATAGGTATATTCATGAATCGATATTTTCATTTTCCAAATAGCGGTGATGTACCACTTTTTCCTTTCTGCCAAGATGATACGCTCCAATAATGCCGGCCATAAGAAGAAATGCTGCCAGATCAACGACCAAAATATATTTTGAAAAGAGCAGTTCCCCAACTTCCCGCGGCGTTATATCCGGAAACACCGTAGTATTAAATCCATTGTTCAACAGCAGGTAAACCATTGCGAATAAAAGGATCAATGCAATAATGGATGGGCCGATCCATATTTTTGGCCTTAACAGCTCGCTTCCCTGTTTTTCTTCAGATTTCTTTACGTTCAACATCATTACTACAAAAACGAACAGTACCATAATCGACCCTGCGTAAACAATGACTTCCAAAGCGGCAGCAAACGCTGCTCCCAAAACAAAAAATATTACGGCAACTGATAGAAGCGAAGAAATTAAATACAACAAGGCATGAATGGCATTCTTGCCACTGATTACCTTGACAGTGCTAATGATTGCCAGAATGGCCGCTATGTAAAAAACTGTGTTCATATCAATTTTTGATAATAATGACGTAAAACAGTAGGATCCACCATGGCGGACAGGCTTAGGATATAAGACACTATGGTCTGCCCAATAACTGGCGGATGGACTTTTTCACATTCCTTTCCGTCCTACGTCTTATGTCTTTTAGTCTTAAGTCCATTTTTACACTTAACTCCTAACTCCTAACTCCTAACTCATTTTCTCACCTCTCACCTCTAAAAATTATGGCATCAACCCCCGAACATCCACTGGTTTCTGTTCACATTCTCCTCCACCTTTTGGTTTTACTCCAACAGCAACACCGGCTTCTCGGTAATAGTTATAGCCGTGATATTTTCCCTGACCATCAATCAGCAAATCTTCTTTTTCATAAACCAAGTTCTGTCGGTCATATTCGCCCATTTCAAAATCTGGAATAAGCTGAATTGCGTAGGTAGGGCAGGCATCTTCACAATACCCACAAAATATGCAGCGCGAGAAATTAATTCGGAAGAACTCTGGTAATCTCCTACCGTTTTCATCCTCTGTAGCTTGAAGCGAAATACAGTCCACCGGGCAGGCAGCGGCACATAAATAACACCCTACACAACGCTCTTGATGGTCGGGATCTCTGGTAAGTACGATCCTACCCCGCCATCTCGGGGGCAAATAAGCCCTTTCCTCTGGGTATTGAATGGTTATTTTTCTGTGAAAAAGATGCACAAAAACAGTCCATATAGATCTAAAAATACTAAACATGATTTCTTCAATTTAACTATTAGTTTATGCTATATACAATACTATTGCTCCCGTTATCAACAAGTTTAAAAGTGACAGCGGTAAAAGAAGTTTCCATCCCAATGCCATCAACTGGTCGTACCTGGGCCGTGGCAAGGAGGCCCGAAGCAGAATAAAGATCGAGATAAAAGCAAACATCTTGATCAGGAACCACACCACGGGCGGAAGGAAATCGAACCCCAGCCATCCACCGAAGAATAGGGCAGTGATCAAGGCAGAGATAAGGGTTATTCCCAAATACTCCCCAACAAAGAACATCCCGAACTTCATACCTGAATATTCAGAATGGTAGCCGGCGACCAGTTCACTTTCCGCTTCGGGTATATCGAAAGGAAGTCGATGTGTTTCCGCTACTCCAGCAATAAAGAATATTAGAAAACCCACGATCTGTGGTATAAAAAACCAGGTATTCCTTTGCGCATTTACGATGTCGGTCAGATTAAAAGATCCTGAAAGAATGACAACTCCCATCAAGGATAGGCCCATAAAAACCTCATAGGAAATCATTTGTGCCGCCCCTCTGACCGCACCTAAAAGGGAATATTTATTGTTGGAAGACCAGCCGCCCAGTACTACGCTGTAGGCACCCATGGACGACATCGCTAGAAAAAATAGCAGACCTATATTATTGAGGTTTACCACTTTTAAAACTGGGGTAAACGGAACGATAGCAAAACTCATTAAAATTGCAACCATGGCTATGGTGGGAGCCAATATGAAAACTTTTCTGTCTGCGAATTTTGGGATCCAATCTTCCTTAAAGAAAAGTTTGATCATGTCCGCAACCACCTGCAATGTTCCAAAATAGCCAACCCTATTGGGGCCTAACCGGTCTTGCCAAAAGGCCAACAACCTTCTTTCTATCCAAATAAGACTGCTGGCAAGACTCACGAGTACTATCAAGATTCCAAGTGCAATTAGGATATGTGACCAGGTTTCACTCATCGTTTGCTTTTTTAAATGTTGTCCAAAAAGGGAATTCAATTCCCTCGGTCATTTCCAGCCCACGTGGCAATCCAATGACTCCCTGTGGAAGTCCTTTTTTTAACAATACAGGAACTCTTTGAGGTTTATTCAATTCGATTTGGATAAAAGTTCCTTCGGTTATACCGGCATTTTGGGCATCTTGGTCATTCAATGCGATATAAGGTTCTGGTATTCTCTCTTTGACCGCCGGACTCTGAGCACTCAATTCGTCGGAACCGTAAATATGATATAGGGGAACTACAAACCACTTTCCTTCTTTTGGGGAAAAATGATCCGGAACAGTTTCGAAATAAGAAGATTCTGCATCCTTCTTGGGATTGAACAAACGTATTCCTGGATTTCCTCCGTGCAATGCGCCACCAACCTCAATCTGATATTTGTTTATTGCCTGTACCGAGTTCCATCCGGGCGAACGGTAAAACGGCGTAATGGGAGCGGGAGGAATGCCTTCATATCCTTCCATACTAAAGGATAGCGCAGAATCCTTGTCCTGTGGAGTCTGGGGTTCATTTACATCAATATTGGCGCGCATTGCCGTCCTACCACTATATCGGCTTGGTTCCCGGGGAATTTTTTGCGTGCCTTTCCTGAAATCCCTGTCGGGCGCAACGTCTTGTATTCCTTCCAAAACGGGAAATTCGGCCATCATGTTTTTTACAACATCCTCAATTGATGAGGTAGATTCATTTTCATTTTGGGAAATTATGTATTGCAGCCATCGCCAACTGCTTTGTACCTCGTTATCGGTTTTATGGACTTTGTAAAATCGCTGTGCTCTTCCTTCGTTATTGATTACGGTACCATCAGCTTCGGCAAATGTTGCGGAAGGAAGAATGAAGGTAGCACGTTCTGTAGTTTTATTGGGTAAATAATCCAGGGTTATGCTGTTTTTATACGAATCAAAAAAGGCATCTACTTCTTCTTTATTTTTTCTTCGATACAGATCGTTTTCTAAAATTATCACGGTATCGCCAGCCTTCTGTTTTATTTTTTGAAAGGCTTCATCCAAAAACTTATCCGATATCAGGGATAGGCCTATCGAATTTATTTCTGGAACGATATAGACAAGTCCCACATCTTTTCCTTGGTCTTTCAAGGCATAAGCCACGTTTGCAGCCGATTCAATAATGGACGGATTGTTTAAACTTGTACCCGACACGATCAAAGGTTTTTTTGCTGCCATCATAGCCTTGGCGATAGACTGGGAAAACTCTTTTTTATCCTCATCGATTTCCACATCCTGTTGTTGGTTGTTTATATTATGGGCAACCGAATATCCCAAACGGGCAATATTATCGGGATGGTTGCGATAAGTAGAGCCGATCTCGTCCATTTTGGTGCTATGGGCTGAAGTGATAAAAAACGGACCTTCTGCGAATTGATCTATTTCTTTTATCGCTCCACTTTCCCAAAGTGGGATTTTCAGTTTTTTGGCAATTTCATCGGGTTTGTTTTTGGCCGCTTGTCTTAGGTTTAGTGCGAACATTGGTGCCGTATTGGTAACGTCTTCTCCGAGAATGAAGATGGCATCGTAGTCTTTTGTTTCACCTAGAGAAGGTGTTTTTACTTTTCCAATGCTTAATATTTTAACGATCTGTTGAATTAGTTTTCCCTCCGCACTTGGGATTCCCGCATAAAAATTTTCGGCTCCTACCAATTGTCGCAATAGAAAATTCGATTCCAACGAAGCTTTGGGAGAACCGATTCCAAGAATCTTTTTTCCTTGGGAAACAAGGGGTTTTATCTCCTGGAGAATTTCTTGCTTAGCGATTTCAGTATAGCCTGAATCTATTCTTTTTAAGGGAGATAAAATCCTTTCTGGACTGTTTACGTATTCATACCCGAAACGACCGCGGTCACAAAGAAAATATCCGTTTACATCTCCGTTGTACCGGGTTAGAATCCTTCGAATGGTGCCGTATCGCTCTGATGCAATGATATTGCAACCTACCGAACAGTTATGGCATATAGAGGGCGCATTGGTGAGATCCCATTTTCGGGTAAAATGTTTTCTTAGGGTTTCATCGGTAAAAACTCCCGTGGGGCATACCTCTACCAGATTACCGCTGAATTCATCTTCCAAGACCCCGGATTCCTTTCGTCCAAAATAAAGATGGTCATGTGCGCCAAAGACGTCAAGGTCTTTCCCGCCAGCGTAATCTTTATAAAAACGGACACAACGGTAACATTGAATGCAACGGTTCATTTCATGATGGACAAAAGGTCCTAGGTACTGATCGACATGGGTCCTTTTTTTGAACCGGAACCGTCGGTAGGTATGTCCGGTCATAATGGTCATATCCTGCAAATGGCATTCGCCACCCTCATCACAGACCGGGCAATCGTGGGGATGGTTCACCATGAGAGCTTCAATATTGGCCGCTCTGAACTTTTTTGCTTCTTCTGCTTCCAAGGAAATGCGCAACCCGTCCTTTATCGGTTCCATGCAGGCCATGACCAATTTTCCCTTGTCGTCATCTTCATCCTTGTACTTGAGAATACCACATTGCCGGCAGGCTCCAACAGATTCCATGGCAGGGTGCCAACAGAAGTATGGGAGGTTCAATCCTAACGACAGACAGGTCTCCAAAACATTTTTGCCGTCCTCAACTTCGAACTCTTTATCGTCTATGGTTAGCTTGACCGTCATGATTTATATGGACATTTATGTTCATGAATATGTCTATCAAAATCTTCTCTGAAGAACTTTAACGCACTTTGTAAGGGTTCCATTGCACCTGGGGCCAGGGCACAAAACGTATTTCCCGGAGACATATAATCGGTATGAAAGGACAACACGTCAAGGTCTTCCATTTTACCATCCCCGTTTTCGATGGCCTGAAGCAATTTTACGGTCCACGGAAGGCCCTCCCGACACGGAGTGCACCATCCGCAGGACTCCTGGGCAAAGAATCGCTCAAGGCTCAGCACCATGCCAACCGGGCAGGTTTTGTCGTCCAGCACGATGATGGTGCCGGTACCTAACCTGCTTCCGTTCTTGCTTACACTTTTAAAATCCATAGGTTCATCCAGGTGTTCATTCAATTGGAAATCCGTGGAACCTCCACCGGGCAAGGCTCCTTTAAACTTATAACCGTCCATCATTCCTCCGGCATGTACTTCCAATATCTCGCGCAGTGTAGTGCCCAATGGGAGTTCCCACAGCCCCGGGTTTTTCACCTTTCCGCTGGCACCGTATAATTTAGTGCCTCCTTCGTCGGTTTTGCTCAATTTTTTAAACCAATCGGCACCATTCACCAAGATGTGGGGAACATTGCACAGGGTTTCCACATTGTTGACCGCAGTGGGTTTGGCAAAAAATCCGCTTACCACAGGATGGGGCGGTTTTGCTCTGGGATTCGCTCTTTTGCCCTCCAGGGCATTCAAAAGCGCGGTTTCTTCGCCGCACATATATCTGCCTACACTTATATGGAGAGACATTTCCAGATTGAACCCACTGTCCAGGATATCGTTTCCCAAATATCCCGCACCATAGGCTTCCTTTATTGCCGTTTCAATGGCCTTGGCGGCTTTGTGATAGGCCCATCTTAGAAAGACAAAACTGAATTTTGCCTGGATAGCGTAGGCGCCGATGATAACTCCCTCGATCATTTGATGTGGACTTTCTTCCAGCAGATATCTGTCCTTAAAGCTTCCGGGCTCCATTTCATCTGCATTTGCAACAAAATATTTGGGAGTGGGCGCATCTTCGCCCATGGGGACAAGACTCCACTTTTTACCTGTGGAAAAACCAGCGCCACCACGACCTTTAAGCCCTGAGTCCTCAACCATCTTTGAGACTTCCTCGGGCTTTAGCTTCAAGGCTTTGCGCAATCCCTGATAGCCACCTACTTTTTCGTATTCTTTCAGTGAAAGCCAGGTATTGTCGTTTTTAAAATGCTGTGTCAGTGGTTTTTCCATGATTCATCATTTATGATGTTTTGAGTGGTCTATTCATATTTATTCAAAATGTCATCAAGTTTATCTACTGTCAAATCCCGATGCAGGTCGTCGTCGATCATAAGTACGGGAGCGTGGTCGCAGGTACCCAGACAGGTAATAGGCAATAGTGTAAATCGGTTATCGGGAGTTGTTTGGCCAAAATCTATCTCCAGCTTGTTTTTTATATATTTTGCAATTTTTTCATATCCCATGATATAGCAACTCACATTATCGCAAATCAGGATTACGTGCCGACCTATGGGTTTTCGGAATATCAGGTTGTAATAGGTGGCCACACTGTCAATCGCTGCCGGCGACATTTCCAGGATTTTCGCCAGTTCCTCCAACGCTTCGTCTGAAACCCATCGCTGTCTTTTTTGGATGATTTTCAATCCTTCTATACAGGCAGCGCTCTTTGCTGGGAAATGGGCGAAAGTGTTCTGTATTTCCTTTACTTCTTCCGCTGATAATACTTTGAATTCGGTCATTATATATAGCCTTAAAAGGTTAGCTACTGTAATTTGATTCTGTTCCTTTACTGTTTAATTTAAACCTCTTCAGTTAGTTAGTCTTAATTTTTTCTTGTTGAGCTATCGGTCAATATCGGATAGCACGTAATCCACACTTCCCAAAATGGACATTAAATCAGCTATGGTATATCCTTGACTGATCTCCGGCACAAACTGCATATGAGCAAATGAGGGTGTACGAATCCGGGTTCGATATGAGGAGGTATTTCCATCTGAAAACAGATAATATCCATTGTTTCCCTTTGACGCCTCAACCGAGCAAAAGGCTTCTCCCGGGGGAATGACGGGCCCCCAAGAGGTATGCACAAAGTGGTGGATCAAGGTTTCTATATCTTTCATAGTGCGGTCTTTCCTAGGTGGCGTAGCAAGGGAGCTGTCCGATTTATAAGGTCCTGCCGGCATATTTTTTACGCATTGCTGGATAATTCGCAGACTTTGCCTCATTTCCTCAATGCGCACTTTTGCCCTATCATAGCAGTCCCCATTTTGCCCGGTGGGAATGTCAAATTCAAAATCCTCAAAACCGGAGTAGGGTTGTTTTTTTCTGAAATCCCAATCAAAACCGGTTGCTCTTAAACCCGGTCCGGTTATGCCCCATTCGATAGCTTCTTCCGTGGAATAGATTCCGATGCCGACTGTTCTTGCTTTAAAGATTCTATTTTTCATTATAAGCCTATCGTACTCCTTTAATTTTGGAGGGAAGTAGTCGATAAATTGGTGGATAAGCTTATCCCATCCTTCTGGAAGATCTTGGGCAACACCGCCAATCCGAAACCAATTGGGATGCATTCTCGCACCACAGATGGCTTCCACAATTCCCAGTACTTTTTCCCTGTCGTTGAACATCAGGAATACGGGAGTCATCATCCCCAGGTCCTGGGCAAAGGTGCCGTACCAAACCAAATGACTCGATATTCTGAACAGTTCGCTCATCAATATCCGGATCATTTTTGCCCGTTCGGGGATTTCTATGCCAGCCAGCTTTTCCACAGCCATTACATAGGGAAAATTGTTCATCACTCCGCTCAGGTATTCCACCCGATCGGTATAGGGGATGTAGGTATGCCAAGATTGGCGTTCTCCCATTTTTTCTGCACCACGATGGTGAAAACCGATATCTGGAACAATCTTTACTATGTCCTCCCCATCCATCTGCAGTACGAGCCTTAAAATACCGTGGGTACCGGGATGTTGCGGACCAACATTTAGAAACATGAGCTCGTCTTCTCCAAGGGTTTTGTCCAAGCCCCAATTTTCAGGTTTGAACAGAAGTACATCCTCTTCTTGTTGTTGTTTGCTGTCGGGGAGGGTAAAAGAAGGCATTTCGGTAGCCCTTGCCGGATGACATTTTTGTAGGGGGTGGCCTTTCCAAGTTTGTGGCATCAATATTCTGCGCAGATCAGGATGGCCGGTAAAGTTTATACCAAAGAGGTCATAGACTTCTCTTTCATACCAATTCGCCATCGGCCAAATTCCAGTAATCGATTGGATACTCGGTTTATTTGAAGTTAAGGGTACTTTTAACCGGACAAAGTCATTTCGTTCAAAAGATAGCAAGTGATATATGACCGTAAACTTGCTTTCAGGTTGTCCTCCCCGATGGATCCTGGCCTGTTCGTCTATGGCAGTGAGATCGTAGAGCATTTTAAAAGGCTTGTCGATTTCGTTTTTAAGAAAGCTGAGGACCTCAATGTTCTTATTCGGTTGAATCCAAAGCGTGGGAAACTCATCTTTTGTTTCCTGAAGGGCGAGAATGGCCTCCGGGAATTTCTTTTTTAATATGGAAAAAATATCTGTCATTTGATGCTGTTGGCCAATTGATATTTTACTGAATCACTCCTGATATATATTACATCTGAATCCTGCCTTTCTTTTTCATATCGTTAAAGAGAGGAGAGATTCCTTTCTATAGCTTGATAATATTATTGTCGATCCATATTAATCAGAGGTTAAAAAGTTTCTAAATCCCATCAGGACTTCTTATTTCCGTCATTTTCAATCGTTCAGGTCCTTGGAGGTCCTTCATGGAAATATCTTCCGGTTTAATGATTCCCTGATCCCCAATTTTCCAATTTAAGGGCCTTCGTTCCCTTCCCACCTGTTCGCGCAACAGTAATATGGCTTCCAAAAAGGCATCGGGCCTTGGAGGACACCCGGGAACATATACGTCTACGGGCATAAACTTATCTACTCCCTGCACTACGCTGTAGATATCGTACATTCCGCCAGAATTGGAACAGGAGCCCATGGAAATCACCCAGCGGGGCGCCATCATTTGTTCGTATAACTGCCGAATGACAGGAGCCATTTTTATAAATACGGTGCCTGCGATAACCATCATATCCGCTTCCCGTGGGGTGCCTCTAATTACTTCCGCACCAAACCTTGAAATATCGTATTTACTGGTAATGCTGGTCGCCATTTCAACATAACAGCAAGATAAGCCGAAATTAAATGGCCAAATAGAATTCTTTCTGCCCCAGGCAACCATGCTTTCCATGTTGGTCAAAATGACATTTTTTTGAAAGGCTTCCTCAAAGGAACTGCTTCCAATTATTGGTTGGGTTGGTTTATTTACTTTGCTTGTCCACCATTTCATAGGGGGCTAATTTTAGTGTTCAGTGTTCAGTGTTCAGTAATCAGGTATCGGTTATCAGTACTTAGTATTTCTAAATGAATTGGCTCTAACTGCGATTTTGTTACTCCGTTCTTTTATCGTTCCATCTGTTCCCTCCTTCGGTGGACTCTGTTCTCCAAATCTTTCTCCAAATTCCTTAAAATCCTTTACGTTGGCGCATTTCTATTAATTCTCTTATGATAGGCTTTTAGGATTTTTTTACTGTCGGGACCGACTTTCAAGGCTCCCGTTTTCCAGATATAGAGTAATACCGATGCCATAATTCCAATAAAAATTGCTATGGTTGTATATCCTGTCCATCCCACTTGGTGAATTGATATGGCCCAGGCAATAATGAACACGGAGGCCACATCAAAAATGACAAAGAACATTGCAACTAGGTAAAAATGGACAGGAAAACGAAGCCTTGCAGTCCCGGTTATCTTTATCCCAGATTCATATACATCATCCGTAGCTGGCTCTTTATGACGTTCGCCGATAAGATATGCAGTTGTCAACATCCCGGCTACCAATAAGATAACCGCTATCCCATATAACAGCAGCGGCCATAATACGTGCGTTTGATGAGTTTGTAGGACCATTTGAAAGAATTCTTATTTAAAGCTAAATATTGTCCCTTCCAAAAATTAGTTGTAAACAATAAAAAATTGACGCTAAAACTTTTTTGGGCTTTCTCTTGCTGAACTGTACAGACGCCGATGGCTGCGCTTGGAGGATGGATCATATATAGGATGCAGAGCCAGTTATAAGTGTTTGAATGTTGACAATCAGTCAACCGTGTAGAGAGGATGGCCATCAGTAAATCACTCCAAAGCAAACATTTTGGGGCTAATTGAAGTGGAAATATTATTTTTGAAGAGGGGATTAGGGTTTTAGGAGATATTGTTCTCTACGGTTTTTCCTGTAAAATATATTAGTACAGCAAAAACGAAATAGTGTAAAATCTCAAATTAGAATTTATAAGATCCCAATAGATATTCTTCCCGTATAAAAGCTTAGTAATTTTAAAATCCACATTCCGGTTTTCGATTACAAATCCGGTTCCGCAAATAGTATAGAAATATTAGTTTGGTAAAGTTGTGAGATTATAAATGCGCTTATCCAAATAAAGAATAATTCCCGCAATTTATTATCCGAGTATGCTTTTTGTACTTGGATTGTGCGCAGTGCAAATATTCTGATTTTGCTTTTTGCAATTATCCGCTGTTGCGCTTATGCATCTTTATTAGCTCTTGTTTTCTTTCAGACGTTGTATTTCGGCTTTGATTTCTTGCAGTATCTCCTTGTTAACAATATCCTTTTTATTCCCAATTCGGGTTGAAAATATTATGAAAACTTTACCGCCGAACTCTTCTTCAAAATTTTTAAAGCTGTAGCTCATCCGTTCTGAAATATTGTAGTTTCCAAAGTTTGAATTTGCTGTAATTGGCTTTATTTGGATGCCAAAGGCTTTTTTGCCTACTTTTCCAATATAGTCTATGTCGACTGCATGGTCCAATTCTTCGTTCGATTCTTCAAACTCAACTTCGGGAAAAGCTTTTGCGAGTCCGTCATTTACAACGGATTTTTCGAGTAGAAAGCCATCATAAGTTCTGACAATAGTTACCTGATAAATATATTCTTTACAATCTTCAAGACTTAAATCCTGAAATGCGGCTGTCCATTCAGGAATAACTACTTCGGTGATTTTAGCATAAAGCCTTTCGCCAAGCTCGTCAGCAATTTTTGGGTTCTCTCTTATTATTTCACTTATTTTATTCATCATTAGTCCAAATATTTAAAATTCAAATTCAGTCTATTTCGTTTCAACTGCAAATCCAAACTAAATATGTTATTTATTTCAATACCCAAAGGTGTTAAATAAACTTTATGGTAATTGGAAGTTGTCTTTATTTTGTCAACCAACCCTAATTCCATACACCAATTACAAGCAAAATTTAAGAACTCATACATTGTTCTTGAACGATAATTTACATTGAAAAGACCATTCACTATTTCGAGTTTGGTTGTTTCGAAATCTTTTGTACTCGGCAACCATTCTCCATTGGTAACTTCTAAAAATCTTAAAAACCAATATATGTTTACCTTATGCGCTGTCCAATTACCATTTGTAATCACTCGCAGTAAAATTTTCTTTTGCTCATTTGTCATATCAATAGATGAAAGATTTGACGTTAAATCAATTCGTGGGTCAAAGTTTTGAATATATTCCAATCCGTTTTCTGAAACAACAAGGTTATCTTCATATTTATAAAGCATTTCAAAATCTAGTGCAAGCTGTAAATAGCACCTAAAGTTTGTGGTGTTTTCCGAAGTAAAATAAAATGCCAGTTCTTTCTTACTTAGGCTACTTTTATTAAAATCATCGAAAGGTTTTAAAATTTTATTGAGCCATCTCAGATAGGAGATGGTATAATTCGCGGGTTTTGGCATTGACAAACCAAAGCTTAAACTTAATCTTTCAACGGTTGATTTATAAAGCTTTTTGACTTTTTCTATTGAATAGGTTTTGATTAGTATATCATTTTCCTTTCCAAAAGATGAAATTATTCTTTGTGATTTTTGATTTGTTTCTTCCGCAAAAAGAATGCAATAATTGGTTTGTTCGGCGAATCTTACATTTTGGTAGTTTAAGACTTGATTAAAACAATAGTCTCGTTTGATTTTTGTGTTCAGAATTGTTTCCAATTCTACGATTAGTTGATGCTGTTGTTGATTTTCGAGAATAAAGTCTATTCTACCGAAATCTGTCGTAATTTCTTGACCTTTTTTTAAGGCTATTGAAAAATCTATTTTTTCCGACAAATAATCTAAATTTTTCAATAATGTCCATTGTACTAAGCTCTCCTTCATAACTTAGACTGCGTTAGGGGGAAATCCTTTTGTGGAGGTCAAACAGATTGGAGCGGAAAGTCCAACCCAAAAGAGTAATGTCCAAAACAATTCCATAATAAACTGCTCTCGCAAATTGGTCTCCAATATTTACGCAAAGCCTGCACCCGTTTTCAAGAACTCGATAGCATTCTTTCCAGACGAGATTTAGATTATTGATATAGGTCTCATAATCCTCGTGATATCCGATTTGATTTTCAGTACCATAATCTTTCAGCTGCCAGTAGGGTGGCGAAGTGATGGCGAGTTGGACAGATTGGTCTTCAAGGTAGTCCATCTGTCTGCTGTCGCCTATAATTATGTTATGTCTGGTTTGCATTTTATTTTTTCCTGTAAAGATACGATATTCCAATCGGTTCTTAATTCTGACTAACGTTTATGAATTTTTGGTTTAACACTTACTGTAACAATTATACATGGATTCGGAGGCAGTAGAGTCTGTCCTAAATGCGGTTAGAATTGTTGGCAATAGTGTTTAGTCCATAATACTAAATGAACTTAATCCAATTTGATAAATCATATATGGCCACATTTCGGTTCCTTTGGCGTTTGGATGAGTTCCTACATTTGATGTGTATTCAAATTCGCCCTCTTCTTGTATTTGAATATCAGAATTATAATTCAACGAATATTTAGTCCGATTTTTCATAATTAGCAGGACTTTCATTTTTTCTTCTCTTTCTTTTTCCGTTTCGCCGCTCGTTCCTAAACAAAAGTAAAACTCTATTGTTCCTTCCTCCCCGTTTTCCTTAAATAAGTCATCGTTTTCCCACGTATCAACAATTTGGTCAAACTGCTCAAACTTAATTATTGAATAGTCGAAAGTAGTAGAGTTGGTTGGATGTAATTTTATTGTGAATTTACTCCCGATTGGAAAAGCAAATCCATTTTCAGGTTGAGTTGGTAAGTCTTGTGCTTTTGCTGCAAAACTTATAATCAGAATTAAGATTAGGATATTGTTTTTCATTGAGATTGGCTTTTTTACATGGTTACCAACAATATTTGGTATAAACGCAGTAGCGGGAATGGCACACTGGCATTTTGGTTTATACCAGACTTTAAATTTATAAAATTGTTAAAGTTAAAAACCACCATAAAAAATCCTTTTTTGGAGGAATTGCTGGAGAAAAAAGAAAAAAACACTCTTGAAATATGGCAGAATATCCGTGGTTGCGATGGCTCGGTACAGCATTTGGATTTCTTGACGCCCGAGGAGAAGGACGTCTTTAAAACGTATTCCGAAATCGATCAGCTGGATTTAATCTGCCAGGCTGCCAACCGCCAGAATCACATAGATCGAGGACAGTCCTTGAATATTATTGTGCATCCAGATATGCCAGGGAAGGACATCAATAAGATCCATGTCGCCGCCTGGAAACTCGGATTGAAATCTCTGTACTACCAGCACAGCATGAATGCAGCCCAGAAGTTTGCACAGAAAAATGGATTGTACGAGTTGTGAGGTCTAAACGTGTTGTTGGAAACTCTGGCGGATTAATTGGATAAAAAAAATAGCTAAGAAAACGGGGGCGCTCTATTTTCTGAGTTTCGTTTTATTCGTTTAGTGTCTTTCGATATTCCTAAATTACCTATTTTTGCACCCACAAAATGATGGCTTCCTATTCAACGGAAACCGTTTGCCATCATCGGGATAACTTTTTGGCCCCATAGTTCAATGGATAGAATAGAAGTTTCCTAAACTTTAGATCCAAGTTCGATTCTTGGTGGGGCTACAAAAAATGGATGCTGAAGCGACTGTTTCGGCATTCATTTTTTCCTTAAAGATTTACTTTTTGGTTCTGGTCACTTCTATTTCGGCCTGCCCACCAGTTGGATCATAGGTGTATTTTCCGGTGTAGGATGGGCAGCAGTGGGCATCGTCATTAGTATAGAGTTTAAACTCCCCTTGGATGTGATTATCAACAAAACCAATGGACAGTGTATTTCTTAAATAGTTGTCGGTCACATCCAATAAATCGTTATTAGATTTTTTCTTTTCCTTATAGGCTGTAAGTACCGCGTTGTGTATATCGTCTTGAACATTCAACTGGGGATGGCCATCACCATAGATTATTTTGGCAAAGGATGGAGCGCCGCCATTATGGCCGGTGCAATTTTCACTGTTGAAGAAAAGAATTACATCCTGTTCTCCATCGTTATCGAAATCGGCTTTCCCAATACCCACGCGGTCTTTGTCACTCGGAAACCCATCCAATTGGCCGGGATTATCCGCAGTCCATTTTTCCCTATCTTCCCTACCGGCTTTGTCCATGTTACAGGGTTTCCCCAAAGTTTTGCTGGCAATCAAATCCTGTTTCCAGACATCAATCTCTCTTTCGGCATCGATTTGGCCAACGACTGTGGTGGAATCTGTGGAAAGAGTTTCGTCGCCCTGTTCTTTATTATTCTGCTTACAACCTGAAAAAGCAAACACAACAATTCCGGTAATGATGAGTGTTTTTATAGATAGCCTCACAATAGATATGTTTAAGGTCTTCTGGAAAATACCGGTAATTTTCAGCAGGTCAAAATTATTTTAATTATTTTAACATTCCTGTTCCGCCAAAATGCAAACGAAATTTTTAGTAGTGGCAGGCAGATAAAATAAAGATAGAATCAAGTGTGTACTTGTCTGTGGAAGCTGTGTTTGTAAATTATTTTTTTGAACACTATCGCAATTTTAAGATTTCTGTGTGAGTTAATTCCCCAGCAAAACTTTATTTTTCCATTCGCTCTCGATTTTTAAATAAAGGGGTGATTAAACTGTTTAGTTATGCGTGAAAATGTTATTTCCTTTTTTATCGTTGTCGGGATTTTGACGTTCGTAGGTATTCTCTGGTATGCTTATGAAAACCCTGTCCTTAATCCGAGGTTGGAGACGGAAACATATACCATTCTCAGAAAATGGGATATGCCCGAAGATCTTGAGGAGATTTCTGGCATCCAATATCTCTCTAAGGATCGTATTGCCTGTATCCAGGATGAAGAAGGGATTATATACATATATAATCTCAATACAAACTTGGTTGAAAAAAGAATCAATTTTGCAAAAGCTGGCGATTATGAAGGAATTGCAATCTCAAGCAGCACGGCTTATATTATAGAAAGCAATGGATTATTATATCAAGTAGCGCACTATATGGATTCTACTTTTACCACTGAGATTATAAAAACACCTTTTTCGGGAAGGAACAACATGGAATCCCTAACTCTCGACGAAAAAAACAATCGACTTCTTATGGCGGTAAAAGATAAGGACCCTAACGGGAAATCGTTCAAGGGAATCTATCCTTTTGATTTGGATACCAAAAAAACATCTCTTACCCCTGTCTTGAAGATTCCTCTGGATGATCCTATTTTTAAATCTTCAAAGGGAAAAGGCAAAAAATCGGATAGCTTTTACCCTTCGGATTTGGCCATAAATCCAATAGATGGAAATATTTATGTGTTGGAAGGAAAAAACCCACAACTGTTGATAATGGATTGGAAAGGCAAACTTTTACGCCTCCACAAACTGTATGAAAAATCTTTTCCACAACCTGAAGGCATCACTTTTGCTCCTGATGGCACCTTGTATATTTCCAATGAAGGGAGAAAGGGAGAGGCGAATATTCTCGAGGTGGAGCTGAAGGATGAGTAGTGGGTAGTCGGGAACCAGACAAACTAAACATCACCTCAGGTCAAATTTCCAATGACCTTCTCCCATCTACTTATCCCTAAAGATATTCGTCTTTCAGATTTTCCAACATAATCTCTGTCATTTCATCCAGGGTTATTTTGCTCTTCCATCCCCAATCGGCCCGTGCTTCGCTATCGTCTATGCTTTGGGGCCAGCTATCGGCAATAGCTTGCCTAAAATCGGGTTCATAGCTAATTTTAAATTCGGGAATATATTTTTGTATGCTTGCCGTGATTCCCTCTGGATTAAAACTCATAGCTGCCAGGTTATAAGAGCTCCGGATTTTAACAGTTTCCCTATCGGCTTCCATAATATTTACGGTGGCACGGATTGCATCGTCCATAAACATCATGGGCAAGGTGGTTTCGGCATTAAGAAAACAGATATATTTTTTGTGCTTTAGCGCTTTGTGATAGATATCCACCGCATAGTCTGTAGTTCCACCGCCTGGAGCGGTTTTATAGCTGATCAGTCCGGGATATCTAATGCTTCGCACATCCACACCATAGCGATTATGGTAGTATTCGCACCAACGCTCGCCAGTTTGTTTGCTGATTCCATAAACGGTACTTGGCTCCATTATTGTACGCTGTGGCGTTTTCGTTTTGGGAGTGGTGGGACCGAAAACGGCGATACTCGATGGCCAAAATAGTTTGTCGATTTTCTTTTCCTTGGCCAAGTTCAACACGTGAAAGAGCGAAATCATATTCAGGTTCCAGCCCTTCATCGGAAATTTTTCAGCAGTAGCGGAAAGCATTGCCGCCATCAGATATACGTCGGTTATTTCATGGCGAATTACAAGGGCTTCTATAGCATCGTAATCGGTAGCATCCAAAATCTCAAATGGCCCGCTTTTCATCATCTCTTTATTTCCCTCTCTTATATCGCTGGCAATAACCTTGTGGCTGCCAAACTTCTCTCTAAGATACATGGTCAATTCCGTTCCAATTTGTCCACTGGCCCCAATGATTAAAATTCGCTTTTTCATATAATAGTAGTGTTTTTTAGATGATGTTTTCTTTTCTTTCCCGGATGAAAATTAGAATCCACAAGGAACCGGCAATGAACCCAAAACAGCTGTTTTTGCATCATCGAGAATTCCGTAAATGAGAGTCCAATTCTTTTCTGAAACAATCGGTAAAGATACATGAAGTGAGTTTTTCTGAGGCTAAAAAATTTCATATTTCAATTGATCAAGAACCAGTATCTTTGTCACTCTTTAATTTTTTATGAAGAATATAATTTTTATTCTAGCTTTAGTGGCTGTTCTTAGCTCTTGTGCCGATTCCTCTAAAGAAGATACTGTTCCGGAGCCCAAAAACAATGCGTCCATTGTATTTGGAAAAACCGACTTCCAATTTCCTACGCTTTCTCCTCCGGTAAGGGAACAGTCTGTGCATTGGGGAGTTTTGGAGGATTTCTTCACAGAAGCCAAAAATATAAATGGGAGTAATTATCAAGCGCTGCGGATCCGATCTGAGCGCTTAAAGGAATATTCCGATTCCCTTTTTAAAAATATTCCCGATACTTTGGACAGCAAGCCCATCAACAGTAGATTGTTGGTGCTTAAAACTCGTGCGGAACTATTGTATCAGATCTCACATCGGCCGTCCATTGATTCTACCGATCTTCAAGATGCAGTAGGGGAAATGAACACTGCTGTTGAAAATTTCATTGAACATCTCAATGAAAAATTCAAGAAGGATGCAATCGACCTTCAAAGAAGGGAAAATGAACAAAGGGAGCTTAAAAATCAAAAACACATTAAAGATTCGGTAATGGATCTGGAATTACGCGACAAAAAGGAACGCTAAAGTGTAACATTTGTGTATTTCAAACAACAAATAAATCACTTTTTAAAACATACATATCTTAATGAAAAACAAACAAATGAAAATCAAATTTTTAAAACCCGTGGTTGTATGCGCATTTATAGGCGCCACCGCAATGGGCTGTAAGGTGAAAGCTGATGTGGTAAAAGCCGATAGCGAATCGCACGGGATCAACTTGGCTTATATGGATACCGCCGTAAGTCCAAAGGTGGATTTTTATAATTATGTAAACGGGAACTGGATGAAGCACAATGAGATTCCAGACGATCAAACCAGTTGGGGAGGATTTACCATCCTTAGAAAAGATACCGATGCCGATATGCTAAAAATACTCGATAAGGCTGAAAAGAGCGGAAAGTATGCGCCCGATACCGATCAGGCGAAAGCCCTTCTCATCTATGAGTCCCAACTCGATACGGTAGCTCGGGAAAAAGCCGGGATTGATCCCATTAGGCCAACCTTGGAGAAAATTAAGGCGATGAACAGCATAGCCGATTTTCAAAAGTTGTGGGCTGAAGATGCCGTGAGTGTTTCCCAACCATTTTTAGGATTGACTGCTTTTTCAAACCCTGCTAACAGTGCGATGAATGCAGCTTATATCACACCAGGAGGTCTCGGACTTCCAGACCGTGATTTCTACACAAATACTGATCCTGCCTCAAAAAAAATCCGAGAGCAGTATGTTGATCACATCACCCGCATGCTTCAATTTTTGGGAGACAGCGAAGAATCTGCCCACAAACAGGCCGAAACCATTCTTGCCTTTGAAACCAAATTGGCCGAACCGAGATTGGATAAAGTAGAAAGCCGCGACTTTAGAAATTTCAACAATCCCAGAAGTATTGCAGAGTTGCAGAAAATGCTTCCCGAGATCAAATGGGAGCAAGCTTTTAAAGAGATGGGAATCGATAAAAAGCTGGATACGGTTATTGTAATGCAACCCAAATATATGGAGACGTTGAAACAACTATTTGCAAAACCGGATTTCAACACTTGGAGAACGGTAATGCGATGGTCCACACTAAACAATTCCACAGGAATGTTGACCCCGGAAATTGACAAGGCAAATTGGGATTTTTACGAAAAAACCCTAAAGGGGACCCAGAAACAAAAACCGGCCAACGAGCGTGCGCTTGCTACCGTAAACGGAAGTGTGGGCGAGGCAGTAGGCAAGCTATATGTAGACGAAATGTTCCCTCCAGAAGCCAAGAAAAAAGCTGAATTAATGATTGCAAATATCATTGCCGCCTATAAAGACCGTATCCATGCCCTGGATTGGATGAGCGACAGCACCAAGATTAAGGCCATTGAAAAACTGGACAAGTTTAGGGTGAAAATTGGCTATCCGGATAAATGGAAGGATTATTCTTCTATGGAAGTAAAGCCAGGCAATAGCTTTTACAACAATATGCTGGCGGTAAAGCAATGGAATTTGGACTATAATCTCAACAAGATAAACGAACCTGTAGACCGATCTGAATGGGGGATGAACCCACAGACCGTGAACGCCTATTTTAATCCGTTCAACAATGAGATTGTTTTCCCCGCTGCTATTCTGCAACCTCCATTCTATGATTATAAAGCTGATGAAGCGGTAAACTATGGTGGAATGGGCGCAGTGATAGGTCACGAAATCTCCCACGCCTTTGATGACAGTGGCTCGCGTTTTGACGCCAACGGAAACTTGGTAAACTGGTGGACAGATAAGGATCTTGAGAATTTTACAGAACGCGGTAACAAACTTGCCGATCAATATAGTAAGGTGGAGGTATTGGACAGTGTTTATATCAATGGAAAATTCACATTGGGCGAAAACATTGGTGACCTAGGTGGAGTTCTTGCTGCCTATGATGGTTTACAACGCTTTTATAAGGAAAATGGCCGTCCAGGCAATATTGACGGGTTTACCCCCGAACAGCGTTTCTTTATGAGTTGGGCAACCGTATGGCGCACCAAGACTCGTGACGAATTCCTTAGGAACCAGGTAAAAACTGACCCACATTCCCCAGGAAAGGTACGTGCCACCCAACCATTGCAGAATGTGGATGCGTTTTACGAAGCCTTTGATATTAAGGAGGGCGATCCGATGTACTTGGCGCCAGAAGACAGAGTGCGTATTTGGTAATATCCAATAAGTTGTAAACTTAAAATGGCCGGTTCCGATTTTGGGAACGGCCATTTTTTATGGTCTTTGCTGAAGGAAAGCTTTGGAAAATGATCTCCATATTGCTATTAGATTAATTTCTTTTTAAACTCATATCCCAAAATACTTTTCAAATTTTTGGAATCTACCTGTTTAAATATTTCACCGGGATCCGCCGCGGAAAATGTTGGCGGCTCCAAATCCATTTCCTTGGCCTTTTGGATGTAGTACTCAGATTTTTTGGGATGCTGTGGATTTACGGCATTAAAGACATTTCCAAAGGCATCTTGCTTGATGATTTCCATAAGGATATTGATACAATCTTCTCTGTGGATAAGATTTATAGGAGCCTTTCCATCGTTTAAATCTTTTCTACCGGCCAGATATCGGGCTGGCTTTCGGCTGCCGCCAATTAATCCCCCAAAACGAACAACCGTTGTTTTAAAGGAATGCGAATTGAGAAAAAGCTCTTCCACTTGCCGAAGTTGCTTTCCGGCGATAGTTTCAGGTTTCGGTTCATCTTTTTCGGTAACCTTTCCTTGAGAATCTGCATAAACCGAAGTGCTGTTCACCAAAATAACTTTGGGAATGCCATATTTTTTTATCTCCTCACGTAGATGAACCATCTTAAGCACAAAATCGGCGCCCGTGTTTCTTCTAAGTCCTGGCGGAATCATTATAACAAGACAATGGGTATTTTTTAGCAAGGCATCTATTTCACCGATGATGCCCGATTCGGAAATTTCCATAGGAAAGGCGTTGTAGCCGTGTTCTTGTAGGTGAGTGGCTTTTTCGAGTGTGGAAACGGATCCTTTTACAGAATACCCCAAGTCTAACAATCGATGGGCAAACGGTTGTCCCAACCATCCCAGGCCGGCAATGGTAATGGTTTTAATCATTGGTTTTCCTCGTCAAGGCTGTCCTTTATAGATTCGGCTGCTTCTGGATTTGCATTTTTCAACGAATCTATCGAAAATGTACGTTTCACTGCAACAGCATCGGTAATTACAAAAGGTTTGGGCATAGTATAATCGGGTCGTTTTTCCATTTGGAATTGGGGATTGTCCATCAAATCGAAGGAGTATTCCAAGACTTCAAATGAAAGCGGAGCATCTATATCCACGCTGAATTTCACTTGTAGGGAATCTCTATCAGAGACAAAATAATTGATCAGGGCGATGTTCTTAGTGCCGCGATAGGTTTGGAGTGAATCATTCAGGTTCATCTTCTTTCCATTGAACTCCAATTGCACAAAAGAAATAGTGTCGCGACTGTAAAGTTCAATTTTATTTACCTTTCTATTGGGAACTATCGTCAACTGAACATTTCGAAGATTATTGAATATACTGTCTGCTTGTAATTTAACCCTGAACGGTGGAATGTTTTTCAGTGGTGCCTCTGCAGCGTAGGTGTAGCCAATTCCGTACTTGCTATATGAAACATTTTCCAGATACTTTGAGGCGTTATCGGGATTTTCGCCGAGGTATTTCTCTGTCCATTCGTCCATTTCCTTATCGTAGGTGAGCCAGTAAGCTTTTTGAATATTGGCATCTTCGTAATAAATTACGCTGTTGGGCCTACGTCGTTCATCGGAAAAACCACTTTTTAGGTGGGCTGTTACAAAGAAGAATAGGGCCAAAACCAAACATAGGACGGCAAGCCAGCCTTTAAGTTTGTAATATCCAAAAATGGGCAATAATAAACCAAAAAGCAGTACCGTAAACACGCAACTTATAACCAGCATTTTCAGGCCCAAACCCACGGGGAAAAACTGTATGAGCGGTGCGAAGATAAAAATTGCAGGCACGGCAAGGAAAGTCATTATGAGCAGATTCGGACGTTTTTGACGAAGGATAATAAGGAATGACAGAAGCCCAAAAAACACCGGAACGATAAAAAATGCAGCTCCCTTGAGGATAACAAAGACCGCTAAATTCAGCAGTAACCAAAAGAATAGAGGTGCCACATATAAGGAGGGCTGATTAAATCCTTTGATAAATCGTCTATAAAACGCAAATGAAATGGCCAAGGAAACAAACACAAAGAAGGCGATGTACCAATGGCCATTATAGGTAAATCCTTGTTGGATCTCAGTGTATTGTGGATATATAAGCAAAAGAAGTTTCCACCCGAAATAACCAACAACTCCCGAAATTAGTAAGGATCCTAAAAAGGGTACAAACCCCAGAGCAATAGCTTTGCCTTCCAGTTTTCTTTTGTGAAAGCCATAAAAAATAAGAACCAAAAACAAAAAAACTGCAATAAGGAACATGGGAAGTATCCACGAAAAGGGATAACTCACCATTTTTATCCCCGGAAAATTAAAATAAACATCATCTGTTTCCGATTTTAAATTTGAAAGATCGGCATCAGCAAAATAGTGGAGCAAGGGAAGTAAGTAACTCCCTTGATGTGCCAAACTATTCCAATCCATGTAATATAAGGTGTCATTGGCGGTGTGATAGTTGAAATGGCTATCGATAAAGGCAAAGAAGAAACTGTCGATATTGCCATCTTCCCTAAAAACGGTGGAATCCGTATCGTTGGGCAACATTTTGTACACGCTGTACATCAAGGAAGAAGCTACGGGGTACTCTGGATTTGCTTTGATAAATTCCTTGATCAAATTGGAATTTCCCCCATTGGTTTCCACGATCATATTGCTGGGTCCACTGGTGCCGCGGGCCTCAAAATTAAGGACCAGCCCAACATCTTTTGCCCACGGATGTTCGTTTACAAAAAGTTTGGCACCATCCAATCCAATTTCCTCGGCATCTGAAAAGAGAATGATGATGTCGTTTTTGGGCCGTTTTCCCGAGGCCAGATACGCACGCAGGCTTTCAAGAATGGTAACAAGGCCTGTACCGTCGTCACTGGCGCCAAAGGAAGGGACCGCCGCACTATCGTAATGGGAAAGCAATAAAAGGGCTTTCCCTATTTCTGTTCCCTTTAGGCGCGCCACGATATTGATGGGTTTATCCAGTGTCTTTGATTTTGGATTTAAGGCAAATCCTTCCTGGACGTGGGGTTCGAGGCCTAGTTTTCGGAGCTCTGCTATCAAAAACTTTCGCACCTCCTTGTGGGCTTTAGACCCCACATAATGGGGTTCTTTTGAAATTTCAGCTAAGGGCATCAGAGCCTTTTCCATGGAGAATTCGGTGGCCGAAAGAACTTCATCTTCGTCATAATGCGGCATGAGCCCATAGAAACTGTAAAAAACCAAGGCTGCCAAAAGGAGCAACGACAAGAATACACTGAAGCTTTTCATGTTGGGAAAGTTTTTCACACTCAAAAGTACAATTTTAATTAAGAGAGCTGTCAATAAAAATCTTGCGGTATGCCAGACTAAAAAAATTGATTATATTAGGAGTTCGTTAAAAATTAAAATTATGGGAATCAAAAGTTTTATCGGAAGAAGGGTAAAGCCTACGAGAGGATCTGCGGAAAAGGTAAAAGTATCTGATTATATGACGCGAAACCTCGTTACTTTCAGGCCTGAACAGTCAGTAATAGAGGTGATTGAAATTCTTTTGAAGAAAAATATTTCGGGTGGCCCAGTGATAAATGATAAAAATGAATTGGTAGGGATTATTTCTGAGGGCGATTGTCTAAAGGAGATCAGTGATTGTCGTTACCACAATCATCCCATGGAAGACATCAAAGTAAAGGAACATATGATTAAGGAAGTGGACACAATTGACGGGGAAATGAATGTTCTCGATGCCGCCAATAAATTTTTGGAATCCAAACACCGCCGGTTTCCCATTCTCCAAAATGGAAAATTAGTGGGGCAAATAAGTCAGCGCGATGTACTAAATGCAGCCGTGAGATTGAAGGGGCAGACGTGGTAGAGAGGGAAATGAAATTGAAATCGAAGTCGAACTTGAAGTTGAAAATGGGATCAGACATCAGTAATTCTCTGCGCTCCTTTGCGAAAAAAAACTCTGCGCTCTCTGCGTGAAACCAAACGAACTTGAATTGTGAAATGACACCTGACCTGGCGAATGGTTTTCTACGTCTCTCGGTATGATCTTATTACAAAAAATATTATGGGGATAAACAGTAGTCCCATAGAAACCGGGAGAAACCAAACTCCAAGACCCGGATTATCATTAGGGAATTGAACACTTGGCACGACCATCATCCCAAAAATCAGAACGATAATAAATTTGACATATCGCATCAGTCTGGTGGCGTTGGAGTATTGTTTCTGGGCATTTTCGGAAGTAATTTCCTTGGGATAGTTGAATTTATGTGGGTACTTATTTAAAAGAGTGAGCCCGATAAAAAAGATGGTTGCGATAATCGGTATACTCCAAATCGAATTTTTACTGCCAAATCCGTCCGCTTCTCCCAATGCATTATAATGTGTGGGGATCGTATCCGGAAGAGATGAGAAGTTTAAGATGGTAATTCCCCAAAGGAGCAATAGCGCCAACCATCCTAGTATTTCCAGTAGTCTATCGGCTGCAGTAAGTTCTAACTTTATTTTGGGTCTGTTCTCCATAAGGATGGATTATAAATTTTGTAGGCAACTATTATCCTTTAATCTACTCTTTTTAGGATTTTTATCCCTTCTGTGTTTTTCAAACATTTCTATGGCCTCTATTAAAAAGCCGGAAAGCCCAAGTGAAAAAACGATTATTCCCACGGCAAGATTACTGAGAAGAGAATTTTCAAAAATAAAATAACCTACCAATCCCAAGGTCAAAAAACTGAATATGGCCGTGTCCATAAGTTTGTTTTGATGAATGGTAAATGTGTTCCTTTTATCTGTAAAATAAACGAAAGTTTGCTTCACATCAATAAGTTTATCCTAAATTATTAGGGGGCGTTTGATACTTCGCTTTTGAAGATTTGCCGGTCTTAAATTGAGTTGACTTTATTTTGGGCTGTTTAAGTTGGAATTATCCCGATTTGTTTTTTTCAAATTTAATCTTCAAACTGTTCAAAAGCGTCAATTAGCTCGAGACTTATTAAGACATCTTAATATTGCTCATTCTATCTATAGCGAAAAAAAAACGAAGCCGCTTAAAACGCCTTAAATGGGATCAACTTTTATTGAATTAAGGGGATGCAACCGTTACCATTATTGCCAGAAGTTGTTACTCCGCAATTTCCTTCAGTAATTTTGCTGTTTTAGGTTCAATTTCGCCATTGTAAATTAAATCCGATGCTTTTTTATCAGTTAGCATTTGGTAAAATATACAGGCGTTTAAAAAAGCACCATATTTGTTTGGATGAATATTGTCGTCATAAAGTTCTATTTCGGGATGTCTTGTCAAAACTTCGTAGAATTTAGTTCCATTGTCAGATTTCAGTAGGTTATTTTTCTGTGCAACTAAGTTGTAAGATTCATTTATTAGCTCTGTTTCTTGTTCTAAATTTTCAAGAGTTGGCGAACAGCATTTATCTTTTTCTATGGATTCATCTATTATTCTCGATGTATAGCAATATTGTTCGGGATATTCGTGTTTTGATGGCCAAGTGTTGAAAAGAATAAATTTACAGTTAGGATTAGAAACCAATTTTTTAATTTCTAAAATTGCGTTATTCGTTATAAATTCACGATTTTCTGGAATTAAAACATTTACGGTTCCAGTTTGTAAAATGACTATATCCCATTTTTTTTCGGCAATCTTAATTTCTGTTTCTGTTTTTTCTCCTCCTTCTTTTTTTCTTGTACTAACTCCGTTTTCTGTTCTTGATGTTACTATGTTGTTTAAATGTGCAGCTAAAGATAATCCTGGAAACGTGCTTTGTTCAATTTTTATATTGGGGTTTGTTTCATTTAGCATTTTCTGGACTGTCTGTGGCATATTGTAGAAATAAGTTAAGCTATTTCCAATGAATAAAACATTAATTTTTTCTGCCGAGTCAATATTTTGGAATTTACAGCTTATAGCAATTAGTGTTATTAAAATCAATAGAATGTTTTTCATAATTCATGATCTTTTTTTCAAGTTTCTGGCAACTTGTCTAAACGACCCCCCCCCTTCGTCTAAAATATTCCCTAAAATACCAACTTTCCCCCAGTTCTTAAAATAAACTTAATATTTTATTAAAAACGCTGGGAGCTATTGATATCCCTGACTTCGCAAAATAGGTTATCCGTTTACAAACGTTTACAAACGTTTCCAAGCGACATTAAACGAAAGTAAGCGTTTAATAACCGACTAGCAGTGGAAAGCCGTCTTATGTTTGTCCTGTCGAATCAAATGAAATTCGATAGTATCAATTGTTTAATCATAAATTTTAGAAATCATGAACGCACTTAGAAACAAAGTACAGTTGATTGGAAGATTGGGCCAGGACCCAGAAATCGTAACTTTTGCCAACGGCAACAAAATTGCCAAATTCTCGATGGCCACAGATGACAGTTACAAAGACAAAGACGGCAACAAAGTGGAGCGCACGTATTGGCACAACGTAGTAGTCAACGGCGGTTTGGTAAAAGTTGTTGAGGAGTATGTTAACAAAGGCCAAGAAATCGCCATCGAGGGAAAATTGACCAACCGCTCCTGGGAAGACAAGGAGGGTAAGAAACATTATATTACAGAGGTGTTCTGTAATGAGTTGTTGATGTTGAGTAAGTAATAGATTTGTCCTCGGCTCCGCTCGGGCACCAGAGATTGTTCCGGTGTCCGAGCGGAGCCGAGGACTTATTCATATTTCCATTTTAATTAATTCAAAATCATGCCAATTGGATTTATGTACATACTTAAATGCTGTGATGACACCTATTACACTGGAAGCACCATAAATTTGGAGCAAAGAATTTTGGATCATCAGGCTGGTCTGGGTGCTAATTATACGGCAAAAAGATTACCTATTTCCTTGTTTTTATTATGAAGAATATTCACGAATTGATTTAGCCTTTAACCGCGAAAGGCAAATTCAGAACTGGAGCCGTAAAAAGAAAGAGGCATTATTGCGGAAAAAATATCAGGAATTACATGATTTGTCAATTTGCCAAAATGACTCTCATTCTTCAAACAAAGTCAGAAGATACTAAGCTGAGCTATTCGTCTCCATTTATTTAAATAAATTTAACCGGTCCCCGAGCGGAGCCGAGGGGACAAATAGAGAACATCAAATAAAAAAGTGGTCAAGAAAAAAGAAAGAAGCCTTAATCAATGGCGAAATAAAGGTATTAAAAGCTCTTTCAAAAAAGATATTCAAAGCAAAAACCTCTTAAGTAAATGTATTTTGTCACATTGTTAAATAAGTAAACACTCAAAGGCTCCTGAGTGATTCCACCGAATCAAAAAGGTTGATTTGAAAATCCAAAGCAAAGGTTCCTAAGTGATCCCGATAAAAATGCATTTTTGCATTTTTATCGGGATTGTACCGAAGGGCCGGCACTATTACAACAAATATCTATATTTTTACCACCATGAATACCTCCACAACAACCCAACAAACCGATATAAGATCCCTTCTTAAAACCCATTTTGGTTATGATGATTTCCTTGCCAACCAAGAGAAAATAATTGAGAATGTTTTAGGCAAAAAAGACACCATTGCTATTATGCCTACAGGTGGTGGAAAATCATTGTGTTTTCAATTACCAGCCTTGGCTTTGGAGGGAACTGCAATTATTATTTCCCCTTTAATTGCGTTAATGAAAGATCAGGTAGATGCACTTAAGGCGAATGGAATTGAGGCATCTTTTTTTAACAGTTCCCAACCTTATGAGGAACAGCAAGAGGTTTTGAAAAAACTTCAAAATGGGGAATTGAAGTTATTATACGTGGCTCCTGAAAGTTTGCCACAGCTATATTTTATTTTAAAAGCAATAGAAATAAGTCTCTTCGCGGTGGATGAGGCACATTGCATTTCCAGCTGGGGCCACGATTTTCGGCCTGCTTATACACAGTTGAAACGCTTGAAAGAACAATTTCCAGCCACTCCACTAATCGCATTAACCGCCACTGCAGATCGTCCAACTCGTGAAGATATAGCTACTCAATTGGCTATTCCAGATGCGAAAACTTTTATAGCATCTTTCGATCGGCCAAATCTCTATTTGGATGTACGGCCAGGCCAAAACCGCAATAAGCAGATTCTTAATTTTATTGCCAAGCGCGGGAAACAAAGTGGAATTATATATTGCTTAAGCAGGAAGAGTACGGAAAAGCTTGCTGCCACTCTAAAGTCAAAAGGCTATAAAGCCGAAGCTTATCACGCGGGGCTCATTTCTGAAGAACGCAGTGCCATTCAGGAGGATTTTGTCAACGACCGAATTCCGATTATCGTGGCGACCATCGCCTTTGGAATGGGAATAGACAAGAGCGATGTGCGGTGGGTAATCCATTATAATATGCCGAAAAATATTGAAGGATACTATCAGGAAATCGGGCGTAGCGGGAGAGACGGATTGGCCTCACATACCATATTGTTCTACAGTTTTGCGGATGTGATTATGCTCAGGAAATTCGCTGAAGGTTCCCCCACCGAAGACTATCAATTGGCCAAGTTGGAACGGATGCAACAATACGCAGAAGCTTTAAGTTGTAGAAGAAAAGCACTTCTCGGTTATTTCGGAGAACATATAACTGAAGATTGTGGAAATTGTGATATCTGCAAAACACCGCCTAAATATTTCGACGGAACGCTCATTGCCCAAAAAGTGTGTTCTGCAGTAGCGCGATTACAAGAACAAGAAGCTTTGGGGATGGTGTTGGATGTGCTTCGAGGGGCACAAAACGCCCAAGTTTATGATAAGGGTTATCAGCATATTAAAACTTATGGTGCAGCTAAAGATATTTCCTGGCGCGATTTACAGCAATACGTTATTCAACTTTTAAATCAAGGAGTACTTCAGATATATTTTCATGAAAATGGCCGGTTGTTATTAACGCCTTTGGCAAAAAAGGTTTTATTTGAAAACAAAAAAGTCCGTTTGGCAAATGTTCTTCAGGAAACTGAAATAGTAAAAACCGATAAAACAGAAAAGTCGTCTAGAAAACGAGCTGACCTGTTCGACAAATTGAGAACACTTAGAACAAAATTGGCCAACGAAATCGGTATGCCTGCCTATATCATTTTTAGTGATGCCAGTTTGGAGGATATGGAACACAAAAAACCTCGCACTCGTGAAGAATTTGCTGAAGTATCAGGCGTGGGAGAGGCTAAACTTGAAAAATATGCAGACGACTTTTTAAGAGTCATCAACAGACATTTGGATGGATTGGAAAGCGATTTGCCAACCCACGAACGCAGTTATAAAATGTTTATGGAAGATAATCTTCCACCTTCGAAAATTGCGACAAGACGAGGACTTTCAGAAGATTCCGTCTATGGTCATTTTATAAAAATGAATCAGGCTGGAGCTCCCTTTGATTTTTCAAAATATATTTCTTCCGAAGAAATTCAGAAAGTAAAGACTGCAAAAGAAAAACTCGAAAATCCGGATACCCTAAAACCGTATTTTGAATATTTTGAGGAGCAGATGCCGTATTGGAAGATAAAAATGGGGCTGCATTTAATATCAGATGAAGAAACGGTTTAAAAATCATTACTGACGAATTTTTGCTTAAAATTAAAGAATAAGATTTGTCGAAGCTTCCTCATATCTTAATACTTTTTCTAAATTATGGGAAGGAATTAGAATTTTGCTTACATTTAAAGTACCAAATCAGATAAGGTAATGGAGACTATTAAGAAAAAATATATAGTTGATGAGGATCAGCAGCGGATCGCCGTTCAAATTGATATTAGAGATTTTGAAAGAATAGAGCGAATTCTTGAGGATTATGCTTTGGGTCAATTAATGGAAGAAAATGATCCAGAAGAGAATTTGGATTTACAGAATGCAAAAAAATATTATGATCAATTAAAGAAAGCTTAATCCGGTGACAATTGAAGTCAACAAGAAGTTTTAAAGGACTTAGCCCTGATTCCAATTGTCGACAGACAGAAGATTGAGAAATTTGTATTCGAAGAAAGTAAAAATATTGAAACTATAGAATCAGCCGGTATATTCGAAAAAATGAAGGATATCAAAATTATTACCTTCCTCGTTTTGGCAGTTATAGAGTGGGAGTAAGTTACCAATCGGGAACTTTAGTCTTTGAAAGAGTACTCCACAGAAATAAGATTTATCGATTTTTCCCATAACCTCGTTCTTTATTCTAATTTAAATGCAGTATCTGGCCTAAAAATAAATCTCCTGCGCCACCCTAAAAGTATTCGCATGCGCCTCAATAATCGTTTTAATTTCCGGGGAATAGCCACCGCCCATACTTACTTGGACTGGAATGTTTAAATCATGACAAAGTTGTAGCACAAACCGATCCCGCTCTTTGCAGCCTTCAACCGTGCAATTCAATCTTCCCAGTTTATCGGTTTCCAAGATATCTACTCCGCTTAAATAAAATATAAAGTCTGGTTTTTGCTCTTCAATTAAACGAGGTAAAGTTTCTTTTAATTTCTGAAGATAAACTTCGTCTCCACTTCCATCGGGAACGGCGATATCCAAATCGCTTTCTTCCTTTTTAAAAGGATAATTTCCTGCTCCGTGCATGGAAAAGGTAAAAACTGAGTTGTCATTCTGAAAGATTTCGGCAGTTCCATTTCCCTGATGTACATCGAGATCTACTATCAGAATTCTTTTAATTAACCCTTCCGAGCGAAGCGAAGCAATCTGTTTATCATTAGTACCATATTTACCCAACAAATACCGAGCAGCAATTGCCTGATCATTAAACATGCAAAATCCTTCCCCTCGATCGGTATAGGCGTGATGGGTACCACCTGCAATATTCATAGCGATTCCGTTCTTTAAAGCATATTCACATCCCTGCATTGTCCCTTGGGCAATGCGGAGCTCTCGTTCAATTAATGCTTCGGATAAAGGGAAACCAATTTTACGTGCTGCTCGCCTCTCGATGGTCAGGTTTATTAAACTGTCATAATATTCCTTTGTATGAACGGCCAGGATATCTACTTCATCGGGCATTCCAGGTTCAAAGAAGTTTTTTGGCTCGCAAGTTCCTTCGTATAACAATTGTTGGGGAATGAGCTCATATTTTTCCATCGGAAAACGGTGGCCCTTTGGTAATGGATATTTATAAATGGGATGAAAAGCTATTTTAAGCACGAATATTTTTATATTTAAGGCATGATTGTCGGGAATAGGATCTTAAAAAGATAAAACCTAACAAATATCATAGTTTAAAAAGAAAGCAAGGCCGAATTTTGAAGCCATTTTTTAGAATATTTATAGCTATGACAACTTCGGGAAAAATAGAATTGATGGCCCCAGCCGGGAATTTTGAATCGCTACAAGCCGCTTTGGACAATGGTGCCGACTCCGTGTATTTTGGAGTAGAACAACTGAATATGCGGGCGCGGGCCAGTATTAATTTTACACTGGCCGACCTTCCCGAAATCGCGAAACGCTGCAAAAAGAAGAACGTTAGAACCTATCTCACCCTTAATACCATTATCTACGATCACGATCTGTCCTTGATAAAAACCTTGTTGGATGCTGCAAAGGCTGCAGAATTAACTGCGGTAATTGCAATGGATCAGGCGGTGATTGCCTATGCCAGACAGATTGGAATGGAAATCCATATTTCTACTCAAATAAATATCACCAATATAGAAACGGTTAAGTTCTATTCCTTGTTCGCTGATACAATGGTGATGAGCCGCGAACTGAGCTTGGGCCAAGTAAAAAAGATCGTCGATCAAATTGAAAAGGAGCAAGTAAGAGGCCCTTCCGGGAATTTAGTGGAAGTTGAAATATTTGGACACGGCGCACTGTGTATGGCAGTTTCCGGGAAATGTTATTTAAGCCTTCATTCCCATAATTCTTCTGCCAACCGTGGTGCTTGTAAGCAGAATTGTCGGAAAAAATACACCGTTATCGATCAGGAAACAGGTTTTGAGATTGAATTGGACAATGAATATATGATGTCTCCAAAAGACCTTTGTACCGTTGACTTTTTAGATCAGGTTATCGAAACCGGTGTGAAGGTTTTAAAATTGGAAGGTCGCGGTCGTGCTCCTGAATATGTGGCAAAAGTAACCAAGGTTTATCGCGAGGCAATCGATTCCTATTACGACGGCAGTTATTCAACCGAAATGGTGAAAGTCTGGATGGCAGAACTGGCAAAGGTGTACAATCGAGGTTTCTGGAGTGGCTACTATTTAGGTCAAAAATTGGGCGAATGGTCCGATGTGGATGGTTCAAAGGCAACCCAGAAAAAAGTTTATATTGGAAAGGGAGAACATTATTTCCCGAAGACAAAAATCGGACAGTTTAAAATTGAAGCCTTTGATTTGAATCTGGGAGATACCATTCTAGTCACCGGCCCAACTACGGGCGCACAGGAATTCGAGCTTTCGGAAATGCTGGTCAATGACGAAAACAATTCCACGGCTAAAAAAGGAGATTCCTGTACCATTCCACTTCCTTTCAGAATACGAAAAGCAGACAAACTTTATAAAATTGTAGCTTCTTAAAAAATGGTAGTAGTAACGCTTCAGAGAAATAAATGTATTGGATGCAACTATTGTGTTGAGGTAGCCCCCGAACATTTTAGAATGTCGAAAAAAGACGGGAAAAGTGTATTGCTCCATTCTGAAGAAAAACGTGGGTTCTTCACACTTAGACTCTCAGATAATTCACAATTCGATGTTTGTGAACAGGCCGCTAAGGCGTGTCCCGTGAAAATAATCTCTACAAAGTTGATTTAAGGAATTTAGTAGAAATGGAAATGTCCTTCTTCTTCTATTGGAGTAATTCGGTTACATTTCTTCGTGAAATTCAGAAATAATCACCTCTTTTACCTGCTTCTTTCCGAATAAAAAAATCCTTTTTTCATAGAAAGTAATCCAAATTCCGAACAGTAGTATCAACCCGCCAATCAACATTTGGATGGTAACTTCTTCTCCAATAAACATCCAAGCCAATAAAGTTGTAAGTACTGCTTGCCCCAGCAGACTCACGGAAACTCGAGTGGCACGCATATGTTTGGTGGCATATCCTAAAAGCAACCAAGCCATCAATTGACAGACGATTCCTTGTACTAGAAAAACCAACCATCCCGCGTTGCTATAACCTATAAATGGTTCATTAAAAGAATAGCTCAAAATGGCCAAAAAGATAGCGGAAGTTGTTGTGCTCAAGGTTATAAACGGAACCACTTCCACTTCATAGAGTACAAATTTGCTCACTAACATATAGATGGCGTAAAACACTCCAGAGAGAATTGCAAATATGAATGCCAGATTAAAATCGAGATTCAGAAAGAAATGAAATCCCACCAAGGTTATCATTCCAAAAATGGCAACTACAGTTCCTATCCAGAAATTGAAGGTAGGTTTATTTCGCAAGAAAAAAAATGCCCCAATTCCCACCCAGACGGGTGATAAATTGGTCAGCAGGGTGGCTTGTGTGGCCGTAGATTCCTGAATAGCAATATTCCACACTGTAACATCCAAAGCGAAAAGACCTCCACAAATGACGGTGAGCCAAAACATTTTCAAAGATGGAATTCTATACTTCCCAGAAATAAGTGCAAAAGGAATTAACACCGCAGCAGCAATCGCCATTCGGTAAAAGGCAGAAACTATCGGTGGCGCAAGCTTCAGCTTCACTAAAATAGGAAAAATGGAAATACAGACAATTCCAATGACAAGTGCGATTCTGGGCTTTGTCATAGTTTTAAAAATGAAGGGATTATTAAAGTCGGCAAAATTACTTTTTTAACCCTCGTAAATCGAAAAATTAACTTATGATTTTACAAAATGAGGCCCGCAACTAATTTTGGAATTAAAGACCCCAAAGGTTTTTAAAACCTTTGGGGTCTAGCGAGTTGAAATTTTATTGGATTCCAACTGCTTTTTGATCCTTCCTATTGGAAGTGTTAATTGAATTATGGCGTATTAAGAGTTTTCATTCAATTTATGCAGTTTCAACTGAATCCGTTTTCTATCCACATCCACATCCAAAACTTTTACCACAATCTGTTGATGCAAATGCACATGTTCATTTACATCCTTTACAAAAGAATCTGCCAGATTGGAAACGTGAATTAAACCACTTTCCTTTATTCCAATATCCACAAAACACCCGAAGTTGGTGATATTGTTTACAATTCCTGGAAGCAATTGGCCTTCCCGAAGATCTGTAATGGATTTAATGTTTTGGTTAAACGTGAAAACCTTGGCTTCCTCGCGAATGTCCAAGCCTGGTTTTTCCAGTTCTTTAATTATGTCTTTTAAAGTGGGAAGTCCGATTTTGTCATTTATATATTTTGATAAATCTATTTTCTGAAGAAGCGCTTTATTTCCAATCAATTCTGAAACTTCAACTTTTTCATCCTTGGCCATTTTTGAAACAACGGAATAACTTTCCGGATGCACGGAAGAATCATCCAAGGGATTCTTTCCATTTCTAACGCGAAGAAATCCCGCTGCTTGTTCAAAAGCTTTTTCGCCCAAACGAGAAACTTTTTTGATTTCAGAACGGGAGGAAAAGGCGCCATTTTCCTCGCGATACTTCACAATATTTTCGGCCAACTTTGGACCGATTCCCGAAACATAACTCAACAAGGGAACACTGGCCGTATTTATATTGGTGCCAACGGCATTCACACAAAGTTCTACCGTGGTATCCAAGGATTTTTGAAGTTTCGTTTGGTCCACATCGTGTTGATACTGGCCGACACCGATGGATTTGGCGTCAATTTTCACCAATTCAGCCAATGGATCCTGTAATCGGCGACCGATAGAAACCGAACCGCGAACGGTGACGTCATAATTTGGAAATTCATCCCGTGCAATCTTGGAAGCTGAATAAATAGAAGCCCCCGCTTCACTCACCACAAAAACTTGGATTGGGTTTTTGAAATGGATCTTTTTTACAAATTGCTCTGTTTCTCGGGAAGCGGTTCCGTTGCCAATGGCAATTGCATCAATTTTATAAGCACCGGCAAGCGAACTGATTTTTCGCATCGCTCCAATAGTATCACTCTTTGGTGGGTGTGGAAAAATGGTCTCATTATGGAGCAAACCACCCTGTGCATCCAGGCAAACCACTTTGCAACCAGATCTAAAACCTGGATCGATGGCCAAAACCCGTTTCTCACCCAAAGGAGAACCCAGTAATAATTGTTTTAAGTTATTGGTAAAAACATTGATAGCAGTTTCATCCGCTTTTTCCTTTGCTGCTGAAAGGGCTTCATTTGAAAGTGCTGGAAATAACAAACGTTTATAACTATCTTCAATAGCCAATTTTATTTGTTTTGAAGCGGCGTCCTTGGATTTAATAACTCTTTCTTCAATACGGGCTATAGCCCTCTCATCATCGATTTCAATTTTCTGCCGGATAAACCCTTCCGAAGTAGCACGAAGAATGGCCAATAATCTGTGCGATGGAATACGACTTAACGCCTCATTCCACTCAAAGTAATCACGGAATTTTTGAGCTTTCTCCCTCCATTCGGCGGGCACGGCATCCTCTTCCACCTTTTTGACAACCTTGGTGGAAATTATCGCATTCCGTTCCAATTCCCGGCGCAGCATATTTCGAACATCCGTACGCTCGTTTATCCATTCGGCTATAATGTGGCGGGCGCCCTCCAAAGCTTCTTCTTCAGAATTCACTTCACCTTTCACGTATTTTGAAGCAAGCGAAGAAATTTCAGAATCTCCGAGGTTTCGGGATTGACTCATTAAGATTTTCGCCAAAGGCTCCAAACCATTTTCCCGAGCGGTGTCGGCTTTAGTTTTTCGCTTTTTTTTATATGGCAAGTACAAATCTTCCAAAGCTATTAAATCGGTCGCTCCTTCTATTTTTTTCTGAAGTTCTGCGGTCAAAACGCCTTGCTCTTCCAAAGATTTCAGAATGGCAATTTTACGTTTTACGAGGGTTTCAAATTGTTCTTTAAGTTTTACTATGTCGCCTATTTGAACTTCATCTAGATTTCCGGTCAATTCTTTTCGATAACGGGAAATAAAGGGAATGGTGCAATCTTCATTTAAAAGTTTGACAGTGTTTTCCACACTTTTTTTAGGAAGTTGGCTTTGGGAGGTAATAAAATTTAAAAGTGCTTTCATTTCAGAAAAAAATTAAATCCTTCTACAGACCAGAAAAAGCTGTTCCACAGAAGGATTTATTAGAGTAAAATAATTTTAGTTTATTGTCGCCCCATTATCAACACTACTTGCACTGAGCGGAGTCGAAGTGTCAGGATTCATAAACACCAATTTTCCATCGGAATCTTCCGTCATCAAAATCATTCCCTGACTTTCCACCCCACGCAGTTTTCGAGGAGCGAGGTTTACTAAAACAGTTACTTGCTTGCCAATTATTTCTTCTGCAGTAAAACTAAGAGCTATTCCGGAAACAATGGTCCGAACATCGATACCCGTGTCCACTTTTAGAATCATAAGTTTATCTGTTTTTGGCATTTTTTCAGCTTCAATTATAGTTCCCACGCGCATATCGAGTTTGGCGAAATCGTCGTATTGAATGGTTTCTTTCTGAGGTGTCAATGTTTTCGTTTCCACAGCATTTTCCTCATTATCTTTTGTATTATCCATTTTAGTCTGTTTCAATTTATTTAATTGTGCTTCAACCTGTTCGTCTTCTATTTTACTGAAAAGAAGTTCTGCCTTTCCAATTTTGTGTCCCCCTCTGCCTAAAGGCATCTCCCCCGAAGGGGGAGAAAGTAAGCTTAAACTTGACCAAGTGGGCTTTTGTTTTAAGTCTTGAAAGTTCAACATGTTTTTTAATTTCTCTGAAGTAAACGGCAAAAACGGTTCACTCAAAATTGCTAAAGCGGCAGAAATCTGCAACGCGACATACATAATGGTTTTTGTGCGCTCCTCATCGGTTTTGATGGTTTTCCAAGGTTCCTCGTCGGCCAAAAACTTGTTGCCTAAACGCGCCAAATTCATCATTTCTGCTTGCGCTTCACGGAATCTATATCGCTCCAAAGAGCTCGCAATCACATCGGGATAGACTTTTAATTCTTTTAAAGTCTGCTCGTCCACTTCAGAAAATTCTCCGGGTTCTGGAACGATTCCATCGTAATATTTATCGGTCAAGACCATGACTCGGTTTATGAAATTACCGAAGATGGCAACCAATTCGTTGTTGTTCCGGGCTTGAAAATCGGCCCAGGTAAAATCATTGTCCTTTGTTTCGGGAGCGTTTGCGGTCAATACATAGCGCAGCACATCCTGTTGATTCGGAAAGTCCTCCAAGTATTCGTGCAACCAGACCGCCCAGTTTTTACTGGTAGAAATTTTGTTTCCTTCCAAATTCAAAAACTCATTTGCAGGAACGTTGTTTGGAAGTATATAACTTCCTTCCGCCTTTAGCATGCTTGGGAAAATGATACAGTGAAAAACGATATTGTCCTTTCCGATAAAGTGCAACAATTTGGTGTCTTCATCCTTCCAATACTCCTCCCAGTTTTTTCCTTCCCGCTGGGCCCATTCCTTAGTGGAGGAAATATATCCGATAGGCGCATCAAACCACACGTAGAGCACTTTTCCCTCAGCACCTTCAACAGGCACCGGGATTCCCCAATCCAGATCGCGGGTTACTGCTCTTGGTCTTAAACCATCGTCAATCCAGCTTTTGCATTGTCCATAAACATTGGTTTTCCAATCTTTTTTGTGGTTGACGAGAATCCAATCTTTTAAAAAATCCTCATATTCGTTCAACGGAAGAAACCAATGTTTTGTTTCTTTCATCACGGGTTTATTTCCAGAGATGACACTTCTTGGGTTTATTAAATCCGTGGCGTTCAAACTCGAGCCACATTTTTCACATTGGTCGCCATACGCTTCTTCATAACCACACTTGGGGCATGTACCGACCACATACCGATCTGCCAAAAATTGATTGGCTTCCTCATCAAATAATTGTTCGGTGGTCTCTTCTACAAACTTCCCATCATCGTACAATTTCCTGAAAAACTCCGAAGCTGTTTTATGATGAATTTCCGCCGAAGTGCGCGAATAATTATCAAAGGAGATTCCGAATTCGGCAAAACTATTCTTTATCAATTTATGGTATTTATCCACCACTTGTTGAGGGGTAATACCTTCCTTTTTTGCTTTGATGGTAATTGGGACTCCGTGTTCATCACTTCCGCAAATAAAAGCTACGTCATTATTTTGAAGCCGCTGATAACGGGCATAGATATCTGCCGGCACGTAAACCCCTGCCAAATGCCCAATATGTACAGGTCCATTGGTATAAGGTAATGCTGCAGTGATTGTGTACCGGCCAACGTTGGCTACGCTATTTTTATCCTTTGAATTTTCGGCAGATTCCATAAACAAATTTTAGAGCGCAAAGGTACGGTTTTCGGAAAGAAATCTGTGAAAGCTATTTTGGTAAACGTGGAAGATATCTATCTTTAAATAAAAATAATTCAATGCGGGTAAATACATTTTCATTCTTTTTTATGGTTTTGTTATTCTCGAGTTGTGAGGAGAAGATGAAACGCGTGATTGTGCCCGGTGAAAAAACTAACAGCGAAAAGAATTACACGCTGGAGGAATCACCACAGGAGGAAACTCTCAGTATCGAGGACATCGGTAAATTGGCGAATCAGAATGATTTGAGTTCACATTTTTGCGAAACTGAAATTGAGAAGGAAGTACTTTATATCAATGAGGGAATGGACAGGGCAAATGTTATTTGGCTAAACCGTGGAGAAAACGACGAAGTGCGAATTGATTTTCGGCCGGGCAATTCTACAAAAGTTTTTAAAATAACAGTGAGAGGACGCGACAATAAATTTGCCTCACAAACGGGTGTTAGAACAGGAATGACAATTGATCAAATAAATTCAGTGAATGGGAAACCGGTTGATTTCTTTGGGTTCAATTGGGATTTTGGAGGTGCTGCCAAGTTTAATGAGGGCGCTTTGGAAGATAAAAATATCTTTGTTTATTTTAGAACAGATAAAAAGGTAGGGAAACGTTTTGTGGGGGATGTTTTGCACAGTTTCGAGGAAGCCAAAGAAGCAAAACTCAATCTTTACGTCTATAAAATTGTGTACGTGCCTGCAAAAAACAATCAACTTTGAAGACACCGGAATATTTGAAAAAGGGCGATGTAGTCGCTGTAGTATCAACCGCACGGAAGATTTCGGAAAAGGAATTGCAACCCTCTTTGGATTTCATCAAAAAATGGGGGTTACAAATTGTTCTCGGCGAAACGATTGGCGCTGAGGAAGATCAATTTGCTGGAAGTGATGATTTTCGGGCTGCGGATGTTCAGAAGATGCTTGACAACCCAACCATCAAGGCCATTTGGTGTGCGAAGGGCGGATATGGAACGGTTAGGATTATTGATAAATTGGATTTTTCACACTTTGTGAACGCTCCCAAATGGATTCTTGGCTATAGCGATGTCACCGTTTTACATTCCCATATCCACAATCTGGGCATTGAAACACTTCATGGTCAAACGCTGTTGGGATTGGAAACAAAATCGCAGGAAACCGCAGAATCTATTCACAACGTTTTGTTTGGGAGAGCATATTCTATTTCATTACAAGCAAGTTCCCATAAGAGGATTCGTGACAGCACTTCTATGGGCAATCTATCCCAGACATCCAATCGAACAGGGTGTGCCCGAGGGCAGATTGTGGGAGGGAATCTTTCTATTCTTTACTCGCTCTGCGGAAGTAAATCCACATTGAACACAGAGGGTAAAATTCTTTTTATCGAAGATTTGGATGAGTATTTATATCACATCGATAGAATGATGATGAATTTAAAGCGCAACGGAATGCTTGAAAATCTCGCGGGCCTTATCGTGGGCGGAATGACCGAAATGAACGACAATATTATTCCCTTTGGGAAAACTGCTGAGGAAACAGTATGGGAGGCCGTAAAGGGATTTGATTACCCCGTTTATTTTAACTTTCCCGCAGGTCATATCCCTGACAATCGCGCCCTCATATTAGGTAGGGAAGTTAACCTGGAGATTATCGAATCGTACCTCAAACTTCAATTTTGATGGTGCAATGGGAGTTGATGTTTAAAAAATAGAGTGGAATTTTGGTGAATACCCGTGGATATCCGCCGAATTCTCATTCAGACCTGTCATTGGCTAATTTGGGGATGAAAGGGCACATTGTTCCTTCTATATTTGCCTCAAACCTAAATTAAATTCATGATGAAAAAGATTATTTTTACGGCACTTACTTGTGCCTTTATGGGCATGCACGTTTCTGCCCAAAACAGCAGCATAGACGGAAAAACATCCCGGAATTCCGAGGCAAAGCCCGTTGAATGGCCGGCTGCCTATTCTGCCAATTCTGCTACTGTAAATGCAGAAACAGCCACAGGAGCTGAGAACAGAACAGTGGCGATCAATAAAAATTATTCCGAGAAGGTTTACTTTGGCAGCTACGGTGAACCGCGGCCGGAGGGTACTGAAGGGTTTGGAGAATCGTTGATTTACACCAATGGGCCTATTGTGGATACCAGAAACGAGCCTGAATTGAGTATTCTTCAGGATAATTTGGGAATGGACTCGTATGGTTTTGGAGTGCAGAAAGGAAGCACAAATTCCATTGCAGATGACTTTACTCTGACTGAGGATTTTGATATATCCAAGTTAGATTTTTTCATTTACCAAACCGGTGAAACGACTACCTCAATTACCGCCGTCTACGTCCAGATATGGGATGGAGATCCCAGTGCTGGCGGGAGTGTGGTATGGGGTAACCTTTCCGCAAATGTTATGGACGATGTTGTACTAACCAATATGAGAAGAGTATTGGATTCTGACCGGTCAAATCAATCTAGAAAAATTCAAAGAGTTACTGCCGCTACTTCTGGTCTTTCGCTCACTGCGGGCACCTATTATGTACAGGCTACCTTTGAAGGCACTGGGACATCGGGTCCATGGATGCCTCCCATTACCGTAATAGGCGAAGTGTTTACGGGAGATGCACTGCAATTCACGGGTACGGCCAATGATTGGCAGGCCCTGGTAGATGCTGGAACAGGTGATCCACAAGGAATGCCTTTTGAAATATACGGTGTTCTTTCGGCAAGTGGAGATGAGTGTCTGGAAATCAACCCACATTACGACTGGGTTTTTGAAGAAGGGTGGACCATTAGTGATATATATACCACAGGCAATGATCTAACCGTGGATGCAGGGACCAATTTTACACTACAGACTATTTCCGTGCCTTTGGTAGGAGAGTGGCCTATCACCGATCTTAATTTAAAATATTATAAGGATGATAACGGAAAGCCAGGTAATGAGATTGGTTCAGAAAATTCACCAACCATCAGTAACATTACTGCAATCGGAGGACTGTTAGGAAATCCAGCTCTCAATATTTACAGACTTGAGATAGAAGTAACTCCATTTGAGTTTTCTGGAGAGGAAACAAGTGACACCACCTATTGGATTGGTATTGGTAATGTCGTAAATGGCCATAATTCCAATTCACATTGGGCCTCTACAACCGGAAATATTGTTGGTAACGAATCTTACCAATTTAATGATACCACTGGAGTTTGGACACGTATATCCGGCTGGGATGGTAATTACACTTTTAAAGGAGAATGTACCGATATCCTTGGTGTGGAAGAAAATCAAGTGGCCACGCTACAGATATATCCCAATCCAGCCATTGACGTGATACACCTATCTGCAGGAAGATCCATAGGAGAAGTATCGCTATATAATCTACTGGGCCAGCAAGTATTGCGAATGGAAGTGGAAAGCAACACTACCCAACTCAACATTTCTCAGTTGCCAGTAGGCACCTATATTTTGAGGAATAACGATGGAGAACGCTCCGGTTCATACAAGATTATTAAAAAATAGTTTTTGTTTTTTAAATGAGAAAAGCCATCTGTTTTATCAGGCGGCTTTTTTTTATGGGCGTGTTTTTCGGTGGCAACCTTTATTTATTTGTTCCATATTTGAAATTTTCGCTAAATTTAATCTATGGCAAGCCATAATGAACTCGGGAAAATAGGGGAGGAAATAGCCGCTCAATATTTATTGGAAAACGGGTATAAAATCCTGTGTCGTAATTTTTATTTTGATAAAGCTGAAATAGACATTATCGCCCAAAAAGAGGAGAATACTGTCGTAATTGTTGAAGTAAAAACCCGGAACAGCGATTTTTTTGGGGATCCCCAAAGTTTTGTGACTCCGGGAAAAATAAAACTTTTGGTCAAAGCTGCCAACGAATATATTGTCTCCAATGATTTGGATGTAGAAGTGCGCTTTGACGTTATTGCCATTTTAAAAAACAAGAAACAACAACGGCTGGAACACTTCGAAAACGCTTTTTACCATTTTTGAGTTTGCTCCTGCGGCGATACCTTGCAGGAAAATATGCGGACAATATTAAGTATTAATATTTATCCCTTATAAGCCTCTGGTCGTACCTGCTGGCAAGGAAGACTCGAACAAACCTAACAGTTGAGCTTTGAGACCACCAACTTGTTGTAAATTATGGAATTCTATTTCTTATAAACTTCCAATTTATCAATAATTCCGAACAGGATTTTTTCTCCTCTTGGTTTTGCGATAATCTTTTTATCTGTATCCAAAACATAAAAAGTGGGAGTGCCGGTAATATCATATTTCAAAGTAGTATTTGCCCGATCTTGCCCCATCTTTAAAACGTGGATAAAACGGGAAAGATTTGGAATTGTTTCTTTCCAATGCTTTTCATCCATTTCCAGGCCAATGGCTATTACCCTTATTTTCTCGTTGGAAATATTTTTTATCTTTTCATTCAACACCGGCATTTGGTCCATACAATGGGAACATTCAGAACTCCAGAAAGCTAGGATATAATATTCTGATCCTTCCGTTGTATAGAGTGTTTTCTCATTTTTATTTCCATCTTGCCAAGAAAAATCTGGCGCCTTGGCACCCGTGGAGAGATTTTTATAAATGCTTAATTTTTGACTGAGAACCGCGTCGTTCAAAGATGAGGAAAGATCGCCAAGATAATTTTCAGCTAGATAGTTTGCGGCGTTTTTCCTATTGTCGTCCACCAATGACTGCCAAAAATCTGATAGAAGATGTTTTTGGAATTTGGGATCGGTATTTCTAATCTCAAAATTGATATCGTCGATAATCGAGCGATAAAAACCCCCGCCTTGTAGCGTCACGAAATTCTTGTAATATCCCTGAATTTTCTTTAAGGGGAAAGAAGAACTTTGAAGTTGTTCATCAGAGAAATCAAAAGTGTCAAAAAAAGTACTTTTCTTTTTTCCGTAGTAAATATTTCTGTTTTTAAAATGGTCGGGAATATAGAATCTGTAGGCTTTAATAAACATATGCGCTGAAGTATTTTCGCTTTCTTTCTCTGCCTTATTTTGAATGCTTCTCTGTTGAGTAAAAAGTTCCTCTATTTCCTTTTTATCTGGATCTCCCACTGTCAGGAGAGAAGCAATCTTTTCCTCAAGGCGATCCATTTCTTTTAAATACTGAACCAATATTTTGTTCTGGCCGTCCTTAAAGTTCACCCCCGAGCTTTCGGAAAAATTAAAGTCCACGTTTTCAGTGCCGTCATAAATAAGGTCAAAATAATGGTCTTCCTCGGGAAGTTTATAAACCAACCTATACATTCCCGAGTTGGATGTTGAATCTAAATCAAGGTTAAACCTTCCTTTGTCATCCACGGCGGTGTTTTTTGTAAACACCTTGCCCGATGGTGTAAGCCGATATAAAATGACAAATTCATATTCGTCTGCCGGAGAAAATTGCCCCGTAATGGGTTTGGAGTTGTGGCAGGATAGAAGGGAAGGAACAAAAAGAAATAGAAATAATAATTTTTGAAGCATTGAATAATATTGAAACTACAAAGTTAGCATTCTAAAAAGGATCCAAAACAATAACAAGACATTGCCATTATGGAAATCTACATGCCCCGTTCTTTCTTAATCTGCTCATAGGCTTCCTGAACTTTTTTAAATTTCTCCTCTCCACCTCTTTTATGGGCCTCATCCAAATGCTGCAGTTTATCGGGATGGTATTTTTTTGCCATGGCTCGGTAGGCAATCTTAACCTCGTCATTGGTTGCATTTCTATCAATCTCCAAAATCTTATAGGCACTGTCAGGATTTTTAAAGAACATAGCTTTTATGCTTCCGAAATCATTTGAGAAAACACCCAGATAGTTGGCAATTCTTTGTATTTCCAATACTTCTTGCTCCGACACATATCCATCGGCATTGGCAATACTGAACAGAAAATGCAGTATCTGCAATCGGCTTTCATACCGCGTGCGTTGGCGGAGAATGTTGCAAATATTCTGAGCAGAAATTTCCTGTTTCTTGATTACTTCATTAAAGATCCTAAAAGTGGCATTTGCGCGATCCTTCCCATAGGCCTGAACAAAATATTTGCGCACATAATCCAGTTCAACCTGGGTTACCTTCCCGTCTGCCTTGATTACCAAAGAAGCCAAGGAAAGCAGATGCAATTCAAAATCGGCAGGAGAAACAGTCTGTGAGGGGCCAAAGGAGGTTTTGAATGTATGAGACTTTACACTCATGTTGTCAAATAAACTACCGATCAAAAAGCCTGCAATGGCTCCTGGGAATCGGTATAGAAGATAGCCAAGAACGGCGAGTATCCAACGAAGCATAAAGTTTGTAATTTTTCCGATTATGAAGCGACAAAGGTAATTATTAATAAAAACAAAAAAGAGTTTCAAAAATCTAAATACTGCGGAAGAGTTCTATTCTTTCCCACTGTATAAGTACTAAATTGCTTAGATTTGTACTCTAATTTTAATACAATTTAAATATAAATACTATGTATCCTCCAGAACTCGTACGACCCATGCGTGAAGACCTTACCAGAGCAGGTTTTTCCGAACTACACACTGCAAATGATGTTGAAGAAACCTTGAAAAAGGGAGGTACTACCCTTGTGGTAGTAAATTCTGTTTGTGGCTGTGCCGCAGCAAATGCGCGTCCAGGTGCGAATATGAGTCTTCAGAATGTTAAAAAGCCAGACCATCTTGTCACTGTTTTTGCCGGTGTGGACACCGAAGCTGTCAATGCTGCACGTGCTCATATGGTTCCGTTTCCACCAAGTTCACCTTCCATGGCTTTGTTTAAGGACGGAGAATTGGTGCATATGTTAGAGCGCCACCATATTGAAGGCCGTCCAGCGCAGATGATTGCCGAAAACTTAAAAAACGCATACAACGAATATTGCTAAGCACAATTAGATTGTGATCCAACTCAACAAACCGCTGACCGTTGTAATTGGAATATTGGCGGTTGCGGCCATAATCTATAATTTCTATCAAGCACCCGATGTTTCCCATTTATTGGGAAAGGAAGTAAATAATTGGCTTTATCGGGGATTTTGGCTGTTGGTTGTAGGCATTTGTGTCTACAACTATATCGTCATCGACCGAAATACGCTTAAGAATAAATCCAATAGAAATCGAAATGGAAATCGAAATTAAGCATGAAGAAATTAGGAATAAGGTATCAATTGGGCAGAGTTAGGTTTTTTTTTAGAAAACGGAAAAGATTCCGGACTTTAAAATTCGATGAAAAAATGACGGATACAAACAATATTCCCATTGCAGTTTCAATAAAATAAAATTCACATATAAGTATAACCGTCTCTTTTTAAGACGGTTTTCTTATTTTTAAATCCGAATGAAAGCACTCTCAAAAGCAATAAGTTATCCTTTTTCAGCCGTGTTCTACCTTGTTTTTGGGTTGACAATTGTTGTATTCCACGCCATTCAATGGATCTGTCTTAATTTATTTGGTTATCAGGCGCATAAAAAAAGTGTAGACTATTTCAACTGGTCGTTGATGCGGTGTTTAAATTTATTGGGAACTACCTTTCACGCAAAAGTGGATACCAATATCCCCAATAATGTTCCCATCATTATCGTTTCCAACCATCAAAGTATGTGGGATATTCCGCCTATTAGTTGGTATTTGAGGAAATACCATCCGAAATTTATTTCGAAAGCGGAGTTAGGGAAGGGGATTCCGGGCGTTTCCTTTAATCTAAAACACGGTGGATCCATACTCATTGACCGAAAGAACCCGAGACAGGCGATTGTAGAAATGGTGAAATTTTCAAAATATCTCCAAAAATTTAAGCGGAGCGGTGTGATCTTTCCCGAAGGGACCCGAAGCAAAACAGGGGTTCCAAAACCTTTCCGTAGAACGGGTCTTCAAACATTGTTCAGGAAAGTAACCGATGGGTATGTGGTTCCGGTTACTATCAATAATTCCTGGAAACTGCAGCGATGGGGAATGTTTCCCGTACAGATGGGCGTTCGTTTTGAGTTGATCGCGCATCGGGCCATAAAGATTTCCGATTATGAAGTAGAGGCATTGATTGACAGGGTAGAAGAGACGGTCGTTTCGGAGGTCCATGGATAAAAATGATAATTAAATCTGCGATCATCCGTAGCATCTGCGTTATCCGTGTTCTGTTACAGGTGCGATGGTAATTCCAATCAAATCAAGTCATCGTGGTTTGTTGTATCTTTCAAAAAAATACATTTTGGCTTTTTTATGATAGACGATACCCTAATCCAAAATACCATTCAATTTGTAAAAAAGAAATTGTCAGATGCCGAAGGGGGCCACGACTGGTTTCATATTGAAAGAGTCTATAAAAATGCACTCCTGATTTCTATAAAGGAGGAAGTGGATAAAACCGTCGTAGCCTTGGGTGCCTTGCTGCACGACATAGCCGATTACAAATTCAATGACGGCGACGAAACCATCGCTCCCAAAATAGCGAGGCAATTTTTGGAATCCCAACATCTGCCCGAAGAGAAGATCGAGCACGTGGTGAATATAATTGAAAATGTATCTTTTAAGGGCGGAAATACCGAGCAATGTTTTCAGTCAAAAGAATTGGAAGTTGTTCAGGATGCCGATAGATTGGATGCCATTGGGGCCATTGGCATTGCCCGTACCTTCAATTACGGCGGATTTAAGAACCGGAAAATGTACGATCCCGAGATTAAGCCCAATCTCAATATGACGCCAGAGGAATACAAAAACTCCGATGCACCGACTATCAATCATTTCTATGAAAAACTGCTTCTTTTAAAAGATAGGATGAACACCAAAACCGGACGTAAAATCGCTGAAGAACGCCATTTATTTATGGAAGAATTCCTTGAGCAATTTTATGCAGAGTGGGAAGGAAGGAAATAAAAACCTCTGCGAACCTGCGCCTCCGCGGTGGAATATTTACCGCAAAGGAACGCAAAGGGACACAAAGGAAAAACCTATCGAAGTTAATCCTCGATAGGTTTTTTAGTTGTATGATTTTAGTATTAAGTCCTATGTCCTAAAACGTAGCGGTCTTAAGTCTATTTCAAATGCTCCGCAAAAAAGCCCATCATCGCCTTATAGAAATCCAATCGGTTTTCTTCTTTTGCAAAACCGTGGCCTTCGTCGTATTTTACCATATACGGCACGTCAACACCTCTCTTTCGTAGACTTTCTACAATCTGATCGGCTTCGTCGATATTTACACGAGGGTCGTTGGCGCCTTGAACCACAAACAATGGTCTTTTGATTTTATCCACGTGCAATGCCGGCGAGATTTCGTCCATAATGGCCTTTTCTTCCGGAATGGTGGGGTTATACCAAATCTTGTATAATAGCGCTTTGTATTTTTCCCAGTAGGGAGGAATGGTTTCCATAAATGTGTGCAAATTGCTCACACCAACATAATCCACACCACAAGCATACAGATCGGGTGTTTTGGTCATTCCGCGCAAAACTGCATAACCCCCGTGGCTTCCACCGTAAATGGCAATTTTGTCTTTATCTGCCCAGCCTTGTTTGATGACATAGGCAATGCCATCTTCCACATCGTCCATTGCTTTTCTACCTATCTGGCCGTAACCTGAATTTTGAAATTTCTTTCCATAACCTCCAGAAATCCTAAAGTTTACTTGCAGGGTTGCATATCCGCGACTGGCGAATAACTGCCCCTCGGGATTAAAGCCCCAACTATCTCGAATGCCTTGCGGACCACCGTGAGGATTCACAATCAATGGGAGTTTTCGTCCTTTTTTATAATCTGCTGGCAGGGTGATATATCCGTGAAGCGTTAACCCATCCCTACTTTTAAAAGTGATCGGTTTCATTGTGGCCATATCTTCCGCCTTTAAATGGGGCAGTAATTTATAGAGCAACGTAATTGTATCTTTCCCCACGTCGTATAAATAATATTCCCCAACAATTTTGTCGCTGGTAATCACGACCAGGTACTTGGATTCATCGTCTGTTTTTCCTTGGGTGAAAAATTGCTTATCGCCAAATTCCTTTTTCAGGCGGGCATAAATTTTCTTATAAGTATCACTTACGGGTACTACTTCCGTTTTTTCACCTTGATAATAATAAAAATCTATTTCGTAGTTGCGTTTTCTGGAAAGTGAAAGTCCAGAAACATCGAAACTGTCGTTTTTGAACAAGGTTTTAATCTTTTCGTTCTTTTTAAGATCGTAAAGATGAATCTCGGCCTTGTCTGTTTCCAAGTTGGAAAGTACGTAAGCGTCATCGGGATTTTCAGAGTGGGGACTGAAATCGAGAATTCCAAAATCATCACCAAATTCCACGACCATCATGGGTTTAAATTCCCCATCAATCTTATAAAGTATTTCTATATCCACACCGTCTACCATTCTGCCAAGGCCCCGAAGATTTCCTTTCTGGTCAAAAGCATAACCCGCTACTGGAGGACTTCCAGCTTCAACCGTATAAAGTTTGGCTACTTCTCCAGTATTTATGTTTAGGCGATAGGGTTCTTCCTGCTGAAGATTTTCCTTGTTCATCTGTACGATAATGTGATCGTCATCGTCCTTTAACATTTCAAGGACATCTACTTTCACGCCCTCGTATGGCGTAAGTTCGTTTTTATTCGATCCGTCCACATTTATACCGAACAAATGATAGTTTTCGTTTCCACCTTTGTCCTGTAAATAAAGTATTCGGTTGTCATTGGCCCAGAAAAAACCTCTAATTAAATCTTCTTCTTGCTTAATGAGCAAAGATTCCTTTTGGGTTTCCGTGTTTTTTAAATACACATCGCGTTCTCCGGTTTCCCGTCTTTTCATATAGGAAAGATATTTCCCGTCGGGCGAAAGTTTAAAGGAAAATACATCGGGAGTCTTGAAATAATCCTCTACGGTATATTTATAATTGCCTTTGGCTTTGGCGGCCAATTTTGCCAATTCTTCATCCGAAGAGGGCAAGGCAGGATTTCCAGGAATGGTTTTTTCGGTTTTTTTCAAGGTAAGTGGAAGTTTTTGTCCCATTTGCTCATACGTGCCCTCAATGGTATCTCCAGAAATAGTTCCGGAATAGCTAAGTTGCATTTTTGCTGAAGAAACGGTGACTTTATTGTCCTGCAAAACTATTGAATCCAGTGGAATATTGCTCGCTCCCTGCGCCGGAACGTCCAATGTGGCCGTATATCCATTTTCCGAAGGAGTGAAATTGACGATAAGATCCAATTGCATCCCTTGTACATCCAGGGTTCCTTTATAGGATCCTTCCAAGTCCTGGGCGGTGGCCGTGGTTGTCGTGATAAAGCAGAATAATGCCAGTGCTAAAAGTGTATTGGATATTTTCATGTTTATTGTGTTGAGTCAGTTTTTGATTTTCTTTCCATCTAATTAAAATAATAGAAATATGCGTTAGAAATACTAAGAGAGGTATCATTCGTTACGGTAGAAATGTTAGTCTGGTTAAAAGCTAAATTGTTACGCCCAGGTATAATCCAATCGCAAATTTTATCAGTAGAATCCGTTTTGAAGTTTGATTTTTCTATTTAATATGAATATAATGGATGATCGTATAGACCGCCGGCACACATACGATCGATTGGGGATTATTTGTTTTTTAGTCATTTTCATAATGTGTTGTTTTAGGTGTTTTGCCCAATAGTTGGATTCATTTTTTTGTTGGGACAAATGAACAAGGCAAATCACCCATATAAAAGGGAAGCCCCTTCAGATTTAGGAATTTCGGGCAGCACTATAAGCTGTTGGATATACTATGAATGAATAGGGGGTTAATGAGAAAGTGGCCCTTTTTCAAACCAATTGAAACCGCGAGCCTTATTTTTGTGAATTTAGGGTGTCAAAATGGTTTTTCGGAGATGTTTTTGCGTGCAATTGCCCTTCAAAATTGCCACAGAAAGAGTGCAGGAGAAAAATGCAAAGAGCGCAAAGTATGCAGGATAACCACTATACTTAGAGACTTTTGGGTGAAATTAATTCTGAAAGATTACCATGGCAAGAACGCTCAGGAAAAATAAAAAAGCAACTTAAAAGCGCTGTATAAGTTTGTTATTAGTCTATTCCGAATACTCTCGCAACAACTGCCTATAATTGTTCAAAATCGCCGATCGGCTCACAAACCCCTTAAACTTCCGTTCCTCATCGAGCATAGGCAATTGCCATACATCAGCTTCGTCAAACATTTTTATTACTTGCATCACCGAATCGATTTCGGAAACCACAAAGGAGGGATTGGTGGCCAGTTTATTCACACTGGTAGAATCGGTAGACTCCTTTCCCAACAGATAAGGCCGCAAGCGTTCCCGATTGATGATGCCCCAAAACTTATTGTCGGCATCCACCACGGCCATGGTGTTTTGGTTGCTGTTCCTAAACTTGCTGAGCACCGCCTCCATACTGTCCGTGGTATGGATGATGAGCGTGGATGGGTTTAAACATTCCCGAAGATCGATATGTGAGAGAATATTTTGGTCCTGGCGCGTGGTAAAAATCTCTCCCTTATCTGCCAAGGCCTTGTACGAAGGATTTATGGTAGAAAAGAACCGATTGATGGCATAGGCCATAACCGATACAATCATCAGAGGAATAAACAGGTCGTACCCGCTGCTGGTTTCGGCTATAAGAAAAATTCCCGTCAAGGGGGCGTAAAGCGCGCCAGACATAACGCCTGCCATTCCCACTAGCATCAAATTGGTGATGGGCACATTGGGCATTCCCATCATTTCCAGCACAAAACCGAAGAAATATCCAAGCAAGCCTCCGGCCACAAGGGAAGGAGCAAAATTTCCTCCATTCCCACCTGAACTTAGGGTGATACTCGTAGCAAAGGCTTTCATCAGAATAGTCAGACCCAGAAAAACGATGATTATCCATTGTGAAGTATCAAAATATCGAAACAGACTTTCGTGGATCAAATGCTCTACATTGCCTTGGTGAAGGACGCGAATGTTCAAATACCCTTCCCCAAACAAAGGCGGAAAGGCAACGCATAGTGCCGAAAGCAAGATGCCCCCTATAATGGCCCGTGTGAGTATCTTGCGTTTAAAACGTTCAAAAAAATGATGCACCTTTTGTCCGACAACCAAAAAATATCGGGCATATAATCCTGTGAGCAGACCCAGGCCGATGAAATAAAGGGTATTTCCATAATAAAACACTTCGCGAGCCTGCAGGTTAAATAGCACGTCTTCCTTCAGAATGATGGTGGACAAGAGGCTGCCGCAAATGGCAGCAATTACCAAAGGAATAAAATCAGTAAAGACCAGACCAGTCAAGAGAATTTCAAAGGCAAACATCACTCCTGCAATGGGCGCATCAAAGGCTGCCGCAATACCTGCTGCTGCGCCCGAAGCCAATAGAAGTGTACGCTCTTTAAACCCCAAACTATAGCGCTGGGCATAATTGGAACCGATGGCCGAACCCGTAACTGCAATGGGAGTTTCCAAACCCACGGAACCACCAAACCCAACAGTAACCGCACTTTGAATAATTTGCGAATACATTTTACTCGATTTCACCTTGCTCCCGTTTTTCGAAATATCTTTTAGGATGAAGGAAAGCTCCTTGTCCTCGTCGCCTTTAAAAAGATATTTTACGATTAGGGAAGTAAGCACAATCCCCAGTAGTGGAAAAATGGCAAACACATACATCCGTTCCTCAAAGGGCACGTCGTTATTTATAAAGAACTGGATTTTATGAACGAGGACTTTTAAAAGCACACCAGCGAGCCCAGCACTGAGCCCCACCAGAATTCCCGAAAGAATCAGAAACTGGATCCGCGTCATCCGTTCGCGGATATAGATCAGCAGGATCTCGACAAAATTGAATTTCCTAAAAGGGTAGTTTACAAAAGCCCGTTTAAATTGTAAAAAGTGAACTATCAGTTTTTTGATTTTGTAAACCATTGGCTTGCCGTGGCGGTTTTAATTTTGAAATCCAGTTTTTCACTTGGCGTATAGCCATAAAGATAAGGGATTGCAAAATTAAACCATTTGATTAAATAATGTTGTGTTTATATCCATAAGGTATAATGCCGATACAGATCCTCCACGGTGGACAAGTTTTAAGGCGCATTGATGCGATGTTTAAAAACCTGTTGGCCGAAAGGAGGATTATAATCGGTATTAAAACATTTGTGTGGGGATTTTTGGCTGGAGTTGGTTAAAGGTCTTGCATAACTTGGGGTTTTCAAATCAAGGAGAATTCATTTGAAAATTAATGGGAAGGGAGAACGCGATGCTCCCGATGTCTCGGGAGTGCAATAGCGAAGGGCTTGGCAAGATAAATACCTGGGACTGGCACAGGGCAACAAATGTATGCACCTGTCGGCAATGACCTATAACCTTAAAAAGTATCTCAAGTTCATCCCAAAAACGGACCAAAAAGCGGGGTGGGATGCCTCGCTTTTGCATTTTCAATAAAAAAAGCTTCTTTAGAAATGTATAACCTCGTTTTTAAGAGATCCTAATATTGCTCATCCTATAGCATGAAAAAAACCAAAGCCGCTTAAAACGGCTTAAATCAGGTCATTTTTTATAGAATTATAGGGTTGTGCAACGGTTACCGGTGTTCTCTTCAATTTTCCCCGCAAAGATTATCAATCCGCCGAATATTAAATATCGTAATATCGCAAATAATGATTGATATGAGCTCAATAAATATTCGGCACTAATAAATTCAGTATAATTTGAATATTCTTCAAGACGATTTTCCATTACAAAACTCGCACCTACAATCGTATATACAAATTGGAAAATTTGTGCAACGATGAATAACACAATCCACATTATAAAAACTTGGCGCAAGCTGATTTCTGTCCAGTTTTTTCCGCATTGTTATTATTTTCCGCAAAATATAATAACATAGTGAAATATAAACTACAAAAAGCAAAACTTCCGTAATCCAATAGTTCAGGTTTGGTTTTACCTCAAACCATATTAGGAAGTCGCGAAAAACAATACGAGCGAGAACTGTAAATCCAATTAGTGTTGCTAAAATAAATGCTCCAATTCCGATGAAGTATAAGATTTGTTTCTTGGTTAACTCTATCACGAATATTTTTTTTTAATTGTAGAGAGCAACGTTAGTATAACCGACATAAACAGTGTTTTATGGCCCATATATTCCAAATGTGCGATATGATTTTATAATATCAAAAATAGTTTAAAGAAATGTTAATGCATTGCGGATATCCGTAAGCATCTTAACAGGTGGCCAGGCACAATCTAAAGAGGATGGGGTTAAAACAACCGCAACTGTGGATCTTTTAACTGCAAAAAATGGGAATTGTCCAATACGGCCATTTCCATTCCGGATAGATATTTGTTTTTTGCAATGGTCATAGTGGACTTTACCTGCTCGGCAATGGTGCCTGCGCCTTTCATTCGTCTGCCCCAATTGCTGTCGTTTAGAGCTCCCCCATGGCACTGGGCGATCTGGTTTAAAATTCGCTCGGCGCGGTCAGGGATGGTTTTATGGGCCCAGTCCTCGAAAATTTCGGCCACTTGTCCGTTTAACCGGACCATGGTGTAGGCCACGTCCCGCGCACCGAGCTTGGCGACTTTTTTTACCAAAGGCAGGATTTCGTGACTGTTTAGGGAGGGAATAACCGGCGCCATCATCACGCGAACGGGAATCCCATTTTCCGAAAGGATTTCTACCGCTTTCAACCGCTGTTTATTGTAGCGGTTCTTGGTTCCAACAATCTGCGCGTATCTTCGGAAAGGGAAGTAATGGAAATATTGACCTTGATAATATTCAATTGGGCCATTTCCTTTAAAATATCCAGATCGCGAAGGACAAGTGAATTCTTGGTGATAATGCCTGTGGGATGTTTCCATTTTAGCATAACCTCCAGACATTTTCGGGTTATTTCAAGTTTGCGTTCCAAAGGCTGGTAACAATCCGTATTTCCTGAAAAGACAATGGAATCGCCCTCCCAGTTTTTGGCTGTGATGGCCCTTTCCAAAAGCTCGGGAGCATTTTTCTTGTATAAAATGTTGCGCTCAAAATCCAAACCAGCACCAAAGCCCCAATATTCGTGGCTGTTTCGCGCATAACAATATACACATCCATGTTCGCAGCCCTGATAGGGATTGGCGGAATACATCATTCCCACGTCGGGACTGGTCACTTTATTGACAAAGGTTTTGGGAAAAATCTTCAGATAAGTGGTCTTGTTCTTGTCCGCTTCTTCTCCTTCGGCGTCGCAGAAATTCAGGTAATCGTCCAACACTTCATGTTCATTTTCGAAAAAGCGATTATGAACATTTTTCTGGGCCCCACGACCTTTTAGTATGTTATCGTACATAAAAAACTTTGAAGATTGGATTCTTCAAAGTTAAATAAAAATGGAATATTTCCAATTTATAATTGGATTTATTCCGACTGAGCTTTTTAAAAACTGATCGATCTCTGCTGATAAGGATATTTCCAGAGAGAACATCCCAAACTCTATATTCTATTGTGCAATGGTTTTAAAGTTGTCACGCCGGGTAAGGTTTTTCCAATTCTTGACTTGAACCAACCGACTTTGATGAAATGTCTTTTCAAGTCGATCGCCATTGCGGTAAAAGACACATCTTACAAAGTTTCTTCCCAGATCAAATTTGTTTTGTAAGGTGGCATCGTTATAGTTAATGACCTGCATCAAGGGGGAATTCCAATCTCCTTTTACGGCCACCCAATCCCCAGGCCTAAACTTTCTCGCTTCCATAATTCAAAAATTTTTATAAAGTTCTTTACCTAAATTTTCAAATCAGAATCCCAAAAAAGGGACCTTGATAGGTCCCTTTGGAATTTTTGTGTGAAGCCGTTAGCTTATTTTAATGCTTCTTGGAGGCTTTTGTTTTGCCTCTTCTCTTTTTGGAAGGTGCAGACTTAAAATCCCGTCTTTATATTCGGCTTTGATTTCTTCCTCATTTACGGTCTCAGGCAAACTGAAACTTCTTTTAAAGGAGGAATATCCGAATTCGCGACGTGTGTAGTTGTCTTCTTTTGTTTCCTGCTCTTCCTCTTTCTCATTTGAAATTACCAGGGTTTTATTGTCCAACTCGATTTGGAAATCGGATTTTTTCATACCTGGCACGGCCATTTCCACAAAATATTCGTCGGCAGTTTCGCGAATGTTTACTTTCGGAAGGGTAATTCCCGAATTGAAATTTTGCGAGAAGACTGGCCAATCGCGGTTAAAGAATTCGTCCACCCAAGAAGAAAATGTTGGCATTGTGGACTGACGAGGAGAGGCTGTTTGCGTCAAACCTCCATTTTTCGGAACATTCATTAGTGTGTTCATAATAAATCAAGATTTAAGTTAAACATGTTTTTTAACCTACTTCATGCAAAATAAATGCCATTGCATTCATAAAGTGATTTTGCCATGGTTTTGCCGCTATTTCACCGATAATCAGGTCATTGTAAAGACAAATTGTCATTGGAAAGTGTCAAAAATTCAGAAAAATAGTTCCTCAATAAGGCCTATATGTCAAATTTCTAATGGACTAACTATTCTCGGAAAATCGATTTCTTTCAAAGGGATAAGATGGTTTTGGAAAACAATATAATTTCCCCGGGAACTTTGCTGTCTCTTAGAAATATAATTTGACGAGCACCGGCCTGTCATTACTTTCGGCTTGTACCAAAATATCCGTTGGATTTATCAAAATGCCAAACCTGAGTCCAAGATGCGCATTATAGATATTTGGATACAAAACCTTTTCATGGGTAAATTCTCCGGTTTCAGAAACTTTCAAGAGGTAGAGACGCGGTCCTTCCTTAAATTCTACTTGATTATTTTTTAATCTTAGATCTGAATCGCCGTTGACAAGAAAATAGGCAACGTTGTTTTTTACTGTGGAAGAATAAGAAAGAAAAGGAACATTGTTTATCGACAGTGTGTTTTGTTTTTTCTTGATGTTTTTTGCCCAAGTTAATTTGCCGTTATTGCTTATCCTACAGGTGATGATATCCTTATAGATTCGATTTGCTATGGTAAAATCGTCTATAAAAGGCATTTCAAATTCTTCTGCATTTAGGATAATATCGCCATTTTCCAGCATAAAAACACTTCTATATGTAAGAAACGATTTTATATTCTCCTTAACCTTTCTATATTTTTCCATCATAAATTCTTCCGAAAACGGCTGGAAAGATTCTGAAAGCGTCGCCATAGTTTTGGGATCTAAATTAAATCTGACTACACCGTCATAACGCTCACCTGTTGACAAAGAAAAAAGTCCTGTTTTGGTTGTTTCGGTATAAAACCCAACAGCAGCAAGCTTATCGCCCATTGTTACTAATTGAAGAGAGCGAATAATATTGTTGCTTTCAACGGGAATAATTTCTTGTTTTTTTGAAACCAAATCCCCTGAAAACAGGATAAAATAATAGTCTGGAATGTCGTTTTTTTCCAGTTTTTTTCCGGTCTTGTTGAAAGCTCTTCCCAATAAGAAAACCTTACCGTTATTGTCTAAAACCATATTTTGGTATTCCAATGGCAGTTTTACCCTGGTACTTTCATTTGGGGAGATGACATTTTGAAATTCGTATTCGTAAACTTTTTCGAAATTTTTATCTAAAGTAATGACGAGAAGCGCATCGCTTTCCTTGGATTTAGTGAATAAATTAAGGGTTATAAATTTTCCATTTTGAGATTCTACGATATCGCCAAGATTGTTGCTTACATGTTTATTATATTCAGGTTCACTGCGAATTCCGAAGTTTTCATATTTGTAAAGCCGATTACGATCAATGGAATAAACTTCCTTTTCGGTAAAATTGAAATTGTTTTTTGGTGAAGTTAAAGTGGCAAATGCATATTTTTTCTGCTTGTAGTTGTATTGGAATTGCAACAAAACCAACGAATCCTCGTTTAAGAACAGACCTTTTATTTCGTTTCGGTTTATTTCAATGGTTGTCCTTTTTAGTAGTTTTAATTCTTTACTATAATGCTCAACATGATATCCTTTTGGATTTGAAACACTTGAATAGTAATTTCTAACTACAAAAACATCTCCGTTTTTATCTTCTTTTGCGAATAGAAGGGTTGTCTTATACTTTTCATCCGTAAAAATATCACCTACTGAAAATTTAAGTGAATCCGTTTGTGCATAAGCCATTGAGCTTATAAAAATACAGAGTAGCAATAGCGTTTTTCCCATAAGTATTGTGACTCACATTTATTAAGTCCGCAAAAAACGAGCTTTCAAAAAAGTAAAGCTTGCGTTTTAAAGATAACCACAAATTTTCCGTAGTAAAAACTGCTATCTCCCGTGAAAATTTGCTTTTCTCTTCTGAAGAAATGCCTGGGTTCCCTCTTCAAAATCCTCAGTGCCAAAGCAGTTTCCGAATTCTTGGATTTCTACCTCAAATCCGTTTTCACCGTCCTTGTAATTGGCATTGATTGCTTTTATGGCCGAAGCAATGGCCACCGATGAATTTTTCATGATTTTTTCCGCCAGTTTTTCCGCAAATTCCATTAACTCATCTAAGGGAGTAATGTGATTTACGAGCCCATATTGCAATGCCTGGTTGGCATCGATCATTCCTGCGGTCATGATCATTTCCATGGCCCTGCCCTTGCCAACCAATTGCGGCAAACGCTGAGTGCCGCCGTAACCGGGAATTACTCCAAGGGAAACTTCAGGTAGGCCCATTTTGGCATTGTCTGAGGCTATTCGGAAATGAGCTGCCATGGCCAATTCCAATCCACCGCCCAGGGCAAATCCATTTATGGCAGCAATCACTGGAGTGGAAAGGCCGGCCACAAAATTAAACAGCACTTCTTGTCCTTCTTCTGCCAGTTTTCCTCCCTCCTTTACAGAAAAGTGAGCAAACTCGCTAATATCAGCCCCTGCCACAAAAGCTTTTTCGCCGCTTCCCGTAAGGATTATTACCTTGGTTTTAGAGGAATTGTCCGCCTCTTCAAAGGCATTCCGAAGTTCTTGAATGGTTTCACGATTCAAGGCATTTAACTTTGAAGGTCGGTTGACCGTTATGGTAGTAATGCCATTTTGGGTTTTGGAAAGTATGTTTTGATATTTCATTTTGAAGATTTATTCTACTGATTAGATTTTTTACCACGACGGTACGAAGATATTTATAACGGTTCGCACAATCAAGACACTTTCACAAATCTACTAAAATCCCTAAAAGATTGCGGGAAAGAGGACAGTAAAAGTGGTTTTTCCTTCGGAAGAATCCAGAGTTATTTTTCCACCGTAAGTTTCCACAATATTCTTGACCATTCCAAGGCCGAGACCCATGCCACTGGTCTTCGTAGTAAACTGCGGTTCAAATATACATTCCTTGTTTTCCTCCGGGACTCCAATGCCATTGTCGGTGACTGAGATGTTTGCCCAGGTATCTTTGATAGAGACTACGACGTCAATTCTGGGGTGTTCGGGTTGTTTCTGCTCTATGGATTGGATGCTGTTCTTAACCAAATTGGTGACTACCCGGATCATTTGGGTACGGTCAAAACGCGCTCTGATTTCCTCTTCCTCGGAGAAGAAATAAATGTAATCTTCATTGAAAATATCCAGTGCCAACTTTGTAATCTTGACCACATTCAAGGTTTCATCTTGTTGGGCGGGCATTTTTGCATAGGTGGAAAAGGCTGAGGATATTGAGCTTAAGGTGTCAATCTGCTGCAAAAGGGTGTTGGTATACTCTGCCATTTTGCTGTCGATATCTGGATCCTCACAATTAAACTTGCGCTGAAAACTTTGAACCGTTAGCCGCATGGGTGTGAGGGGATTTTTAATCTCGTGAGCTACTTGCTTCGCCATTTCACGCCACGCGGTCTCGCGTTCACTGGCGGCGAGTTGTGCGGCACTCTTCTCCAGTTCGTCAATCATACTGTTATATGAATTTACGAGCAGTGCTATTTCCTGGGGGGTGTCACGTATATGTATCTTTTTGTTTCTCGTGTGGAAACGGGTACGCGATAGTTTTTCGCTGATCTCTTTGAGGGATCGGGTAATGTATTTTGAAAGGAAATAGGCCAAGGCGATGGCCACCAGAAGCATAAAAAAGTAAGCAATGCCAAGGCGGTATAAATATTCGGTGAGCTCCTTAGTTATAAATCCATCATCCTCAATATAGGGCAGATTCAAAATGGCTAAGGGTTTGAAATAGCTGTCGGTGATATACGTATAAGAAGATTGGTACTTTTGGCCGCCTTCCTCAAATTCCTTTATATAGCTTTTGGTGGGAGAATTTTGAAGTTGCTCCAAGGCGTATTCGGGCATTTTAGGTGAGACCGTGTCCCTAAAGAAAGAGGGTTTGGAAGATTTTAAAAGGTTTCCATGGAGATCGTAAAGCAGGATCTCCAGATTGTGAATATCCTTGATCTCATAAATTTTATCTTTAAAAATCAAGGGAATCTGGTCTGTTTCTACCGGATAGGTCGTGGTTTTCAATACGTAATTGATGTTCTCGCGAATGGCGGCTTCCTTTCGCAAAAGTCGATCGCGATGATACTCCTGGGCCTCCTCCTTATATTGAAAAATCGTTACGATGGCTATCAAAACGGATGCGCCAATCACCAAGAAAATCATGGAAAGGAAAATACGTGTGCGGAGGGATTTTCTGTAAAAGTACATTTACAATTTTTTGAATGAGAAAGATAGCAATAATTGGTCCGAAACTAGAAAATTCCAAATCAGCAATTTCATATTTTAATCAAATTCGGCTTTTTAAGGAAATAAAAGTCAAAATTCAATTTTTACCCTCTCGTATTCTCTTGTAAATTTTAAAACCCATCATCAAGGTGATGGCGAAAACAAAAATTCCAATTGTGCCATAAATCCAGTTGACCGCACTTTTCAGAATAACCAAGAAGACCACTGCAAAGAGAATGAGGGTGGGAACTTCGTTAAAGAGCCGCATATAATTGGAGGAATTCTTCACAACGTCATTCTGAAGTTGCTTGAAAATTTGATGACATTTAAATTGATAAACCACCAAGATCAGTACAAATCCTAATTTCACAATCATCCACGGTTGGGAAAGCCATTCAGGAATTAGCAGTATAAGTAGGGTTCCAAAAATCAGGGCGAGAATCATGGAGGGCCATGTGATGATGTACCAAAGCCTGGAGGCCATGATCTTAAGCTGCTTCCCCAAAATTTCCTTTTCGGGAGAAGGTTTATGAAAAGCCTCAATTTGGTACACGAACAGGCGTACAATATAAAAAAGTCCAGCGAACCAGGTAACTACGAAAATAAGATGTAGCGATTTTATATAGAGGTAGTTGTCTTCCATTTGGATTTTGCCAAAATCTATCGCGAATTTAAGCTTTTCGCCGTAGATCATTCCCAATTTGAAGGAAATTGATTTATACAGCAGTTCTTTACTCTGAATTTCTTTGCTGAAATAGAAAAAGGGCCAATTCCTAATTAATCACCTCTGCGGGGATTGTAGGAAGATCCTACTCTTTATATAAAATAAGTTTTGGAATTCGCCCCCTTTTCGTTTTAGACTTTCAGATGGGTCCTGATCTCCCGATTCAAGAAATAACCCGTTACAATGGTGGAAAGAACGTCAGCAATAGGAAATGAAATCCACACTCCCAGTTCTCCAAAAAAATAGGGTAGGATAAAGATAAGGGGAATAAAGAAGAACCCTTGCCGTGTGAGAGTGAGCAATAGGGCAGGTACGGCTTTTCCAATTGCCTGAAAATATGCCGAACCGATAAGTTGGATGGCAATAATAGGAGTGGCTGCAAAAACCCAGCGCATATACCCAGGCGTATCTGAGAGTATCCCCGGGTCCTGGGTAAATACGGAAACGATGGCATGGGGAAAAATCATTATGGCCAGAAACACAAAAAGTGCCAATCCACCTGCGTATAGAATGGCTTTGTTTATACTCTCCCGTACTCTTTTGAATTGATGGGCACCATAGTTATAGCCTGCGATGGGCAAAAATCCCTGGGTAACCCCCAATACTGGAAATAGTGCGAACATGAGCATTCGTCCTATAATTCCATAGGATGCAACTGCCGCTTCGCCCCCAAAATTGAAAAGAATATTGTTCATCAAGAGATAAGTAATGCTCACGGCTGCCTGTCGGGAAAGGGTAACAAAGCCCAGGGCGCCCATTTCCTTTAATAGGGGCAGGTCCAGTCCAAAATGTGGTAAGCTAATATTGAGTTCCGATTTGTCACTTATAAAAAAATAGAGGACGTACAGAAAGCTCAAACTATAGGAAAGGGTCGTAGCCCACGCGGCTCCTGCCATTCCGAAATCCATTACATAGATAAAGATATAGTCTAAGAACAAATTTCCAATGGAGGGAATAATCATAGCGATCATGGCAAATTTGGGTTTCCCCTCTGCGCGGATTACGTTGTTCCCCATCATGCTTAATGCCAATAAGGGCACCCCATAGAGCACAATGCGGTAATATATTTTGGCAGGTGCAAAAATAGCTCCCTTCCCCCCGAAGGTGGGAATAAGTTCGTTGATAAAGAAAAGTCCCAGCACCACCATAGCACTGGTGATCAATAGGGTTAACGTAATTTGATTTCCAAATGTTTTAAGGGCCCTTTCCTTGTTCCCGGCGCCCAGCGCACGGGAAATCATGGAAGAACCTCCAATCCCGATGGCCATGCCCAGGGCAGCAATAAAAAAAGAAACGGGCAAAACTACATTGATGGCAGCAATGGCGACGGAGCCTATCCAATTTCCTACGAATATGGTGTCCACCAAAACATTTAACGACATGACCAAAATACCGATAGAAGCAGGGACGGTCTGTTTTATCAATAAGCTACCGATGGAATCTTTGCCTAGGGCTGCACTCCTTCCCGGTTTCATTAAGCTATGGCTGTTTTGACGTCGACGATTCGCCAGCGATCAATCCATCCGGTGAGAACCTCAGCCCAATCATCCCGATCGTTGAGACAAGGAATTACGGTGAACTCCTCTCCACCGGCCTCAAAGAAAATATCCTTTCCTTCCATGGCTATCTCCTCCAAGGTTTCTAAGCAGTCACTGACGAAGGCCGGGGTAACAATGGCCAGTTTTTTTACACCCTCCAAGCCCAGCCTCTCGATGGTTCTATCGGTTGGTGGTTTTAACCAGGGATCAAAACCCAATCTGGATTGAAAACTATTGGTATAGGTCCCAGGTTTTAAATTGAGTTTTTCCGCGACTAATTCCGTCGTTCTAAGACATTGGTGTCTGTAGCAAAACTCGTGGGCCGGAGAAGGAGTAACACAGCAGCTGCCATCTATTTTGCAGTGGCCTTTGGTGATATCCCGTTTATGGATATGTCGTTCCGGAACTCCGTGATAGGAAAAGATGAGGTGTTCATAATCTATATTCTCCAGTTTTTCAGCTATGCTTTTGGACAGCACATCGATATATTCCGGTTTGTTATAAAAGGCTGGAAAAGAAGTGATTTCCAAATGGGGGAAATATTTGTTTTTCAGCTCCTCTACTTTCACATCGATAGTTTCAGTAGTAGCCATGGCAAATTGCGGATAAAGGGGAATTGTCAATATTTCATCTACACCTTGGTCTACGAGGTCCTGCAGCCCCTTCTTAAGGGTCAAGCTGCCATAACGCATCGCCAGGGCAATGGGTATAGTTGTCTTTTCCTGAATCTTCTTTTGGAGCCTTTCTGAAATAACTATCAATGGCGAACCTTCTTCCCACCATATTTTTTCATAAGCTTCGGCCGATTTCTTGGGGCGGGTATTAAGTATGATTCCTCTTACAATGAAAGAACGTAGCCAAAACGGCACATCGATCACGCGGGGATCCATCAAAAACTCATCGAGATACTTTTTTACGTCCTTCGGACGGGTGCTATCGGGCGAGCCGAGATTTACGAGGAGGATTCCTTTTGACATTTTTAATTTTTGTTTTGCAAAGGTAACAAGTTACTTGTAGACCTTTTTGATTTATTTGTGTTGGTAACAGCATTCTTCCTTTTTTCCTGTAAAAGAAAAAAGGAAGGGGTTTTTGGAGTTCTATGAGTTTAAACTCATCAAAAACTTTTTAGGCGTGGTGCCAAATTTCTTCTTAAAGGCCGAAATGAAATGACTGGCGCCGCTGTACCCTACTTTCAGTCCAACTTCATTTACATTATGGGTACCTGTAGCGAGCAATTGTCTGGCCACTTCCATTTTATAGTCGAGAAGAAAGCTAAAGACCGAATCGCCATAAATCTGTTTAAAACCCAGTTTCAGTCGGTTTAAGGGTAGGTTTATTTCATCGGCAAGTTCTTGGAGTGTTGGGGGCTCTGCCATTCGGGCGATAATAATTTGCTTGGCTTTTTTGATTTTCGACACATTGTCCTCATCGGCCAGGAAAGGGCATTGTTCAATATCGGCATCAGCAGGCCGGTTAAAATACAAACTGAGTATTTCATAAGCCTTGGCCTTAAAGTATAGCGGTTTTATAGTGGGGTGGAGGTTAAAGTTCGTCAATTGATTCAGCACAATGGCCATGGAAGGGGTAATTTGGCCATCCTTATAGTATTTGCGATCCTTGTTCTCTTCGCTCAAAAAGGTAATGTAGCTCGCTTCAGTGGAAAATAGTCCGTGGAAGTTGCTAATAGGAAGCAAAATGGAGAAAACCCAGGAGAGCTGGTGGAGAGTGAGGTTGATCGGCAAGTCGCGTTGTGGATTATAGAGCAGTAAGGAATTGCCCTCTCTCAGGGGAAGGGAGTAGTTTCCTTCATTAAAATAGAGTGTTGCCGATCCTTTTAGACAAAAATGAAATTGAATAAAATTAGAGCTCACCTCGCGCTTAAATTGCTGAGGTCCATCGGTCTCATTGTTAAATTTTAAAATAAAGAAACCGGGTTCCACTACGGTTTCCTCGTAGAAGCTTTGAGCGACATTTTCCTGTAAGTCCATCAGCCTTTTGAATCGTTTTCTATTTAGAATAGTTCTAAATAGGTTAAGGTTAGATCTATCTTTATACCGCGAATCTACTGCATTTACACGTGAAAACCATTGTTTTTTCATCAAAATTGACAAGGAGCGACATAAAAGATACCGCTAGCGTTATTTTTTAGAAAACTATGCCAGTACATTTGCTTATTGTTTATACTATGAAAAATTATTCTACCTCATATCTTAACAGATCCTCCGAGAGTCATTTCTATGCTATTGGGCTGAGTTATAAAAAAGCAGATGCTGAAATACGCGGTTATTTCAGCATTGATGAATGGGCAAGAGAACACATAATGAAGGACGCCAAGGAACTTGGAATTTCTTCGCTAAGTGTAATTTCTACCTGCAACCGGACTGAACTCTATGGTTTTGCCCAGAATCCCTTCCAGCTGATAAAGCTGCTTTGCCAGCACACCAATGGAAGTATTGATGAGTTTGAAAAGGTGGCCTACATCTATAAAAACCGAGAGGCTGTTTCCCATTTGTTTAAGGTTGGCACCGGTCTGGACAGTCAGATTTTAGGCGATTTTGAAATCATAAGCCAGCTGCGTGCCAGTTTTAGGGTATCAAAGAAACTGGGTTTGATGAATCCCTTTATGGAACGTCTGGCCAATGCGGTTATCCAGGCAAGCAAGCGAATTAAAAATGAAACGGGAATTTCCTCCGGAGCTACTTCGGTAAGTTTTGCGGCGGTACAATATATCATGGAGCGCGTTCCCGGAATCTCTGAAAAGAACATCTTGCTTTTTGGCACTGGGAAAATTGGGAGAAATACTTGTGAAAACTTAATCAAACACACTAAGAACAACCGTATTACTCTTATAAATCGCACAAAGGATAAGGCTGAAAAAGTTGCCGGTAAATTCCATCTTATTGTAAAGGATTATGCCGACATCCAAGATGAAATTGGCCAAACAGATGTCCTTATTGTCGCCACTGGGGCATCTCATCCTACCATTTCAAAGGAAATTTTATCCTTGAAACGGCCTTTGCTTATTCTAGATCTTTCCATTCCGAAAAATGTTTCAGAAAATGTCTTGGAGAATGAAATGGTTACCCTTGTCCACTTAGACGAACTTTCTGTGGTTACCGATCAAACCTTGGAACAGCGAGCCTTAGAGCTTCCTCGAGCAAAAGGTATTATAGATGAAATTGAATCCGATTTTACTCAATGGGCGGAAGACCGGAAGTTTGCACCCACCATAAGAGCGCTTAAAATCAAGTTGGCGGAAATAAAAGCGGGGGAGATAGACTATCAACGGAAAAAAATCAGCGACTTTAATGAGGAACAGGCCGAGATCATCAGTAACCGGATCATTCAAAAAATAACTACCCACTTTGCCAATCATCTAAAGGGGGAGGAAGGTTCTCCAGAAAGTATAGACCTTATCCGCCGGGTTTTCCAATTAGAAACTGCTTAAAATTGAAAAAGACAATTCGCATTGGCACTCGCGATAGCCAACTTGCACTTTGGCAAGCCAATACCGTAAAATCAAAACTTGATTCACTTGGGTATAACACCCAGCTTGTTCCCGTAAAATCCGAAGGCGATATTGTTTTGGACAAGCCGCTCTACGAAATGGGAATTACAGGTATTTTCACCAAAACCTTGGATGTAGCCATGATAAGCGGAATGGTAGACATCGCCGTGCACAGCATGAAAGATGTTCCCACACTTCTACCCCATGGAATTGTGCAGACAGCAGTTTTGGAAAGAGCCGCCTCTGAAGATATTTTAGTTCAGGAAAGGCAGGTTGACCTGGAACAAGCTTGCACTATTGCCACAGGGAGCCTAAGACGAAAAGCACAATGGCTTCATCGATACCCGAATCATAAGGTCGTGGATTTGCGGGGGAATGTAAATACACGATTGCAAAAACTTAAAGATTATAAATGGGAGGGTGCAATATTTGCAAAGGCAGGATTGGAGCGTATCCATCTTTTGCCTCCTCACTACATTCATCTGGATTGGATGATTCCCGCGCCGGCACAAGGGGCCATGGTAATAGTGGCCATGGCTACTGATGCGTTTGCCATAGAAGCCACTTCAAAGCTCAATGACAAAGATTCTGAAATCTGTACTCATGTGGAACGTGAATTTTTGCGTACCTTAGAGGGCGGATGTACCGCACCTATTGGAGCAATTGCGGAAATCATGGGCCATCAAATAGTATTTAAAGGATGTCTTTTTTCCCTTGATGGGAAAACTAATCTGGAAATTGAAAAAGCCACCTCCATTGCCGACTATCACAATTTTGGAAAGGAATGTGCAAGTTTTATTCTCGGAAATGGTGGAAAGGAATTGATGCGTTCCATTAAAGAGGAATTAAAATGACACTCTGGGAAAAAACGAGGCCAACCGATATTGTTGTTGGTTCTTTGGATCTTGGGCTCTTGTCCTTCCTTATCTTCGATTTTGGATACAAAAACTTTGCTGAGCTCTACCGGTATAAACTTATTCTGCTACCCCTTTTATTGCTGGCGTTGATAGGTTTTAACGTGTATAAGCTTATCGCTTATAAAAAGGATCGCCAAATAAATCGCAGTGCAAAAATAAGCTTGTTTATTCTTGGGATTCTTATTCTTTTGGAAGTTGTCATTATCATTATAAGATACGATACTTCCTGGGCAGAAACTTTTTTAGCCGAACGGTATATCATAGAATACGGGCTGTTGTTTTATTTTTTTATCCGTCTAACCTTCCTTATTAGGAAAATTTACGCGCTCTATTTTAATCCTGCAATCCTGTTTGTTGGAAGTTTTGCCATTATCGCTTTAGTTGGGACTTTCCTTTTAATGCTTCCCACTGCTACCTTACACGGGATAACATTTACCGATGCACTTTTTACCGCTACCAGTGCTACGGCAGTAACGGGCTTGATCGTCTTGGACACAGCCAAGGATTTTACCCCAATGGGCCAAACCATCATAATGATATTATTTCAAATTGGAGGTCTGGGAATGCTCACGTTCACTTCATTTTTCGCTTATTTCTTTAAAAGTGGAGCTTCTTTTAAGGAAAGTCTTTATATGAGGGATATTCTCGGTCACGACAAGCTGAACAGTGTGATGAAGACCGTTATGCAGATTGTCATATTCTCTCTGGTTCTAGAGGGGATTGGAGCGGTATTGATTTACAATTCTCTTTCCGCAACGCCTTCCTTTGAAGGACGAGGGTTCTTTGCTATTTTCCACGCTATTTCAGCATACTGTAATGCAGGGTTTTCCCTAGCGTCCGACAATATGCACGACCCGAACCTCAGGTTTAATTATGCTATGCAGTGGGTACTCATGGCCTTGATTGTTTTTGGTGGATTGGGGTACCATATTGCCTATAACGTGATACAATATTTTAAAAAATTAATCGTAAACATTTTCAGTAAAAAAAATCGGGTCTTCATATCAAGAGTGATCAATTTGAACACCAAGATTGTTATCTATACTACCTTGATTCTCATTTTTGCAGGAGGTATTTTCTTTTTCTTTTCAGAGCAGCAAACCGGTCTCTTGGAGCACGAGACCTTTTTTGGGAAGGCAACGACAGCCCTGTTCTCCTCTATCACAGCGCGAACGGCCGGCTTCAACACTGTAGATATGGCAAACTTTACCATTCCCGGTATTTTGTTTATGCTCTTTTTAATGTGGGTGGGAGCCTCGCCCGCCTCTACGGGGGGAGGAATTAAAACTTCAACATTCGCCTTAGCGGCTCTCAATGTATTTGCCATATCGCGCAATAAGAAATATATCGAAATCGGAACCAGGAGAGTGGCTGTAGAAGCGGTGCATAGAGCATTTGCCATCATAACAATATCGTTGCTGAGCATAGGGACCGGCATTTTGTTATTGCTGTTTTTTAATCCAGAATTTTCTCTGTTGCAAGTAGCATTCGAAGCCTTTTCTGCCTTCGGAACCGTGGGTCTTTCTATGGGCATTACCTCGCATCTTTCGGAGAGCGGAAAGTATGTGATCATTTTTTTAATGTTTTTTGGAAGAATTGGTCTCCTGAATCTGATGATCGGAATCCTAAAAAGTATGCACAAAACCGAATACGCCTATCCGGAAGAAAATATTTTAATAAATTAAGGATTTGAAATTAAAACACATTGCTATGGAAATGGCTAATAGAACAAACAAATGAAAGTAATAATCATTGGACTTGGAAACTTTGGGATGTCTTTGGCGGTCCATCTATCTGATTCGGGAAATGAGGTGATCGCCGCAGATCACGACCCTGAGAAAGTAGAATTGATAAAGGACAAAGTGGCCCACGCCGTAACCATGGATGCCACCAACGAAAACGCATACAATGCCTTGCCGTTAAAAAATGCCGATCTGGCAATAATCGCAATTGGCCAACGCAACGGAGCAGGTATAATGAGTACGGCCATTGTAAAAAAACTTACGAAGGCCAAGATAATCTCGCGGTCTGCATCTGCCTTGGAAGATACCATACTGGAAGCCATGGGCGTGGACCAAATTATACATCCCGAACAGGAATACGCAGAGCGACTTACCAAAAAGATCAACCTAAAGGGGAGTATTGACAATTTTGAGATAGATGATGAATATCTTGTCTCCGAGATCGAGGCCGGCAAGGCATTGGTAGGCAAGACTATTCAGGAATCCGACTTTCGCAATTCGTTCAAACTTAACATTATTACCATAATACGGAAAAAACAACATACCAACCTCCTGGGAAGACACGTTGAAAAACGCGAAGTAGTAGGGTTGCCAAAACCAGATATGGTTTTTCAGAGAGGTGATATCTTGGCTGTTTTTGGAAAGGACAGCGACATAAAAAAATATTTAAACGAACATGCCGACGGTTTTATCAACTAAAAGACTGGCGGCAAACCAACGTTCACTATTGCTCAATGCAGGGCTGTCATTGGTGGAATACAACGCGATCCATATTGATTGGATGTCGTTTAAAATGCCCGGACACGTCAATCATGCCATTTTTACCAGCCAAAATGCCGTGAAAGCCGTACTGTGTCAAGATAGCAAGATCTCTCAATGCTATTGTGTAGGAGAAAAAACGAAAGCTCTTTTAGAAGAAAATGGACAAAAAGTGAGTGTAACTACCGAATATGCCTCAGAATTATCGGATTATTTGGTAAAAAACCATAAAAACAATTCTTTTCACTTTTTCTGTGGAAATATAAGAAGTGATGAAATTCCCACGCGATTAAAAGAAAACGATATTGACGTTAAGGAGACCGTGGTATATAAAACAACCTTAAATCCTAAGAAGTTTCAAAGAAATTTTGATGCGGTTTTGTTCTTTAGCCCAAGTGGTGTACGGAGTTTTTTTGAGGAAGGGGATAATTTAAAAAACAATAAGGCGGTCTTGGTCTGTATAGGAACCACCACGGCTTCCGAAGCGAAGAATTACGGTGAGAATATTGTGATTTCAAATGCTACAACCGTGGAAAGTGTGATTGCGAAGGCAGTGAAAATGTTAAAATGAACTACGAGGTTCCCAAAATTTCTTAGGTCTAAATCTAAAAGTTAGAAAAATAAAAGAAGCCCAATAGACACCAAAAACCTATGAGGTTTAAAACTAAAAAATATGATTAAAAACGATTTATTCTTAAAAGCTCTTCGCGGAGAAACCGTGGATAGACCACCGGTATGGATGATGCGCCAAGCAGGGAGATATTTACCGGAATTTATGGAAATAAAGGAAAAATATGATTTTTTCACTCGTTGCCAAACTCCGGAATTGGCCAGTGAAATTACCGTTCAGCCTATCAGACGATATGGCATGGATGCCGCAATCCTTTTTAGCGATATTCTTGTAATTCCCCAAGCGATGAACATAGACGTGGAAATGAAACCCAATTTTGGACCCTGGGTTCCCGAACCCATCCGATCGGAAAAAGACTTAGACCGCGTCATTGTTCCAGATATCCCAGAAACCCTCGGGTATGTTATGGATGCGATAAAAATGACGAAGGAAAAATTGAACAATGAAGTTCCTTTAATTGGCTTTGCGGGAAGCCCCTGGACTATTTTGTGTTATTGTGTGCAGGGACAGGGTTCCAAAAACTTTGATAAAGCCAAACAGTTTTGCTTTACGCAATCTAAAGCGGCGCATGAATTACTTCAGAAAATCACTGACACCACTATTCTATACCTAAAAGAAAAAGTAAAATCGGGTGTAAATGCCGTACAGGTTTTTGACAGTTGGGGGGGGATGCTCTCGCCCACGGATTACCAGGAATTTAGCTGGAAATACATTCAGCAGATTATCGATGCCTTAAAAGGTGAAACCCCGGTCATTGCCTTTGGAAAAGGTTGTTGGTTCGCCTTGGACGTAATGGCCAAGAGCGGTGCCTCTGCGTTGGGTATAGATTGGACCTGCTCCCCCAAAAACGCACGATATCTCACAGGAGGAAAAATTACGCTCCAAGGCAATTTGGATCCTACACGACTTTTCAGTCCCCCTTCCGAAATAAAAAAGATGGTTAAGCAAATGATTGATGAATTTGGAAAGGATCGCTATATCGTAAACTTGGGCCACGGAATTCTGCCAAATATTCCCCTGGAAAATGCAGGTGCCTTTATCAATGCAGTTAAGGAGTATAGAGCAGATTAAATGAGAATTCTCTCGCGGATATGGGAACTCAAGTTTTCAAAGCTTTGGCGTCTTGTCTGGATTGGTGTAAAAAATCCCTTAATGGTTTTTCCCACTAACGCAGCGACGATAAGAACAATGCAAATCTGCGACAGAATTTTTGGCAGGGCACATCACGGCGATAATAAAGCAAATGCATTTCGACATGCACTTTGGAATATTCTAATTGCAAAAGGAGCGATGAAACTGGGGCGAAGCCAGGAAAGCGCTCTTCGTTGGGCCGAAGAAATCACCAACCTGCACGAGAAATTGATGCCTAATCCACCATTAGAAACGGAAATGGATTTGCACAACAATAAAATGGGAAGGAAATTTTTCCCAGAACTTATCAAGTCTTCCGAAGAGGAAATTATAGATTTTTTAAGGAAGAAAGCGGAGGAGGGGGAACAAATCAAAACCGTTGAAGACGCCAAGGAATTGAGAAATGTACTAGTGTATTTAGAAGATTGAAACAAGGACCTGGGAAATCGGAATATTGGGCAATGATTAAAGGCGTTCTAACAGGAATAACAGCATACGGAGGATCTTTCAAATTGATCAACAAGCTCGGTCTATGGAAGTATTTCGCAATTCCCATGGCCATCAGTTTTTTTACGGCAGTTTTAATTGCTTTTTCGGCTTGGGGATTAAGTGATAATATGGGTAATCTTATTTCGAAAATCTGGTTTTGGGAATGGGGGACAGAAACCTTTAGAACAGTCAGTATTTTTATTGGGGCCCTAATAATTATCGCAATAGGAATAATTCTGTATCGTCATATTGTGATGGCTTTAAGCGCGCCTTTTATGAGTCCCGTTTCGGAGAAAATCGAACAGTATTTATACGGTACAAGCCAATTTCGTAGAAAAACAACGACCGCACAACAGTTGTGGCGGGGAATACGGATAAACATTAGAAATTTATTGCGGGAATTACTGATTACAATCCCCATAATTATTATTGGATTCATCCCGGTTATCGGGGTAGTCTCCTCTGTTTTATTGTTTGTGGTGCAGAGTTATTATGCAGGATTTGGAAATATGGATTATACATTGGAGCGGTATTTCAAATATTCAGAAAGTATTGAATTTATACATAAAAACCGCGGATTGGCAATCGGAAATGGAATTGTTTTCATCCTCGTACTATTGATTCCTGTAGTAGGAATCCTTTTGGTCTTACCCCTTTCAGTAACTGCTGGGAGTGTAGAAACACTGAAAGTGCTAAACACAAAGTCCTCCAAGGTTTCAAAAACCCTGGAGGTCTAAATACAAATGTTACAATGAAAGAACAATTTGTCAAATACATTAAAAACCTCCAAAACACCATCACCTCTGCTTTGGAGGAACTTGATGGAAAAGCGAAATTTAAAGAAGATAAATGGACCCGTGAGGAAGGTGGGGGAGGCTATACTCGAGTTATTGAAAATGGGCATGTCTTTGAAAAAGGTGGAGTAAATATCAGCGAAGTTCACGGAAAGTTACCCGAAAGCATGCAAGCATATTTCGGGGTAAAGCATGCCGATTTCTTTGCCTGTGGCCTTAGTTTAGTCATTCATCCAAAAAATCCTATGGTGCCCACGGTCCATGCCAATTGGCGTTATTTTGAAATGTATGATGCCGCCCAGGGGAATATGCTCGATGCTTGGTTTGGTGGGGGGCAGGATTTAACTCCCTATTATCTCTTTGAAGAGGATGCGGTGCATTTTCACCAGGTATGTAAAACGGCCTGCGACAAACACCATCCCGAATTCTATGAGAAATACAAAAAACGTTGCGATGAGTATTTTTGGAATTCACATCGCGGGGAAGCTCGCGGAGTAGGTGGCTTATTTTTCGATTATTTGAAAAAAACCGATGATATTTCCCTAAAAGACTGGTATGATTTCGTGACCGAAGTAGGCGACAGTTTTTTGGAATGTTATGTCCCCATTGTTGAAAAAAGAAAAGATCTCCCCTATTCCGAAGAAAACAGAACCTGGCAAGAAATTCGTCGAGGTCGTTATGTAGAATTTAATCTCGTTCACGACAAGGGAACCCTCTTCGGCTTAAAAACCAAGGGCCGGATTGAAAGTATTTTAATGAGCCTTCCCCCTCATGTTCAGTGGAGATATGACCACCATCCACAACCCGGCAGTGAGGAGGAAAAGTTAGTAGAACTATTAAAAAACCCAAAAGATTGGGTAAAAGAAAATCCATAATAAATAATTCATAATTAAAAAAGATGTATCCATTAAGAAGAAATCGAAGATTACGAACCAGTGAAGGCATAAGAAGTTTGGTTCGCGAAACCGTAATCCATCCCAATGACTTTATTGCACCGCTTTTTGTGGTGGAAGGTAAGAATGTGAAAGATGAAATAAGCTCCATGCCAAATTATTATAGGCTCAGTTTAGATCTTCTTGAAAAAGAGGTGAAGGAGCTCTGGAACCTTGGAATAAGGTCTGTTTTACTTTTCGTAAAGATAGATGACAAGCTCAAGGACAACAACGGATCAGAGGCCCTAAACGCGGATGGATTAATGCAACGTGCCATAAAAACAGCCAAGAATGCCGTGCCCGAGATGGTGGTTATGACGGATGTGGCTTTGGATCCATTTTCATCCTTCGGTCATGATGGAATTATTTCAGAAGGGAAAGTATTAAACGATGACAGCAACGCTGTTTTGGCCGAAATGTCGTTAAGCCATGCCAAGGCGGGGGCAGATATGGTCGCGCCCAGTGACATGATGGACGGTCGGATTTTTGAAATAAGGACACTGCTTGAAGATGAAGGTTTTTTCGACACGGGTATTATGGCCTACAGCGCCAAATACGCTTCCGCTTTTTACGGCCCGTTTCGCGATGCCTTAGATTCGGCTCCCGTTGATTTACAGGAGGTTCCCAAGGACAAGAAAACCTATCAAATGGATTGTGGGAATCGGGAAGAGGCCCTCAAAGAAACCTTGATGGACATCGATGAAGGTGCCGATATTGTCATGGTAAAACCCGGACTTTGCTATCTGGACATAGTTCGTGAAATAAAAAATGCAGTTCAAGTTCCTGTGGCAGTTTATCAAGTAAGCGGTGAGTATGCTATGCTGAAGGCCGCCGCGGAGAAAGGCTGGCTGGATCACGACGCCGTGATGATGGAGCAGGTCATTGCCATAAAGAGAGCAGGTGCAAGTTTGATAGCTAGTTATTTTGCAAAAGATGTAGTCAAATTGATTTCATAAAAAAGATTCCCAGACTTCTGGAGATATATTTTGGGCCTGGGCCTTTAAAGTGGATTGAAATATCTTTAGAAAAGGTGGCCTTGTAATTAATTTTCAAGGCCTTGCACCCATCGCTATTTTGATATAAATTTGTCTTGTGAAATCCGTCGGACAACATATTGTGAGATCGCTCTGTGTAATTGCCGTTTTCCTTCTTTTTGGGAATGGGGCAATCGCTGGCAATTCACCTGGTCTTAACGAGAAGGGGCAAGTAGTTTCGGCACTTCAGAAAGATCAGAATAAACCTTTTGCCTTTGACCGGATCACGGTTGGAGACGGTTCCCAAACCGTTTCTTTTCAAGAATATTTTGGGCTGGGCCTTATAGGGGTTTCTTCCTCAAAACCCAAGGTCTCATTTGCAGGAGTTCCCTGTTTATACAACACTTCCTATTACCTACAGGACAAAAGAGAATTTATTTTTCTCTATTTGTTTCCCTTCCATTTTTTTTGGTAATGGTTTGATTTTTTTAGTCGGCGTTTGAATATTCAAACTGCCATACATTTCAAATCATTCATCTTAAATATAAAAATTATGGAATTTAATGCAACCCTTGTAGGGGTAATTGTGCTATTGCTAATCTTCGTTCCCGTGGGATATTTAATCGCCACCTCCTCTGGAAAAAGCAAAAAAATAAAGAAATCTTTCCTCGATCTTTCTAAAATCAAAGGTTTAAATGTTGAAGAATCGGAGGTAATTGGCAACTTGGTAATTGGAGTGGACGAAAGCTCTAAAAAACTTGCTTTTACCACTTGCCACAAACTCAACGAAGATTATAAAATTGTGGACCTAAATGCAATTAAAGATTGTAGGGCCAAAAGTGTAAAACACAGCGATAAAACGCTTGAATGGGCCGGACTTGAACTGGTAGAGAAATCCGGTAGAATGGAAATCCCTTTTTATATTGACTCCGAAGAAAGCATTTCCAAAGATCCCATGGTGTATCTCCAAGATGCCAAACGATGGGAAAATACAATAAGACCGCTATTGTTGAAAGCCTCGTAATTTTATCATTTACACCTTGCAAAAAAACCGTCCCGGTAATTTATTGGGACGGTTTTTTAATAGTCTCGATCGTGTTTGTTATCGTGGACGTTCTTCTATTGCATGTATCACTCTGTTCATTTCATCTTCTTTTTGGGTGCCGATCAGGAATTTCTTGCCGTTTATCAACTCAACGGCTAAACCTTTATTCCCCTTGATGTTATAGACAGTTCCATAGGCGGTCCACAATCGGATTCCCCAACCTCCCACAAAGCCATAATTAATTACCTCGGCACTTTTGATTTCCGCCCAAGGAACATTTCTTTTTACGAAAGGAATAAATTTCATTCGGACTTCCTGTTGGGTAATTTCGGTTTTTAAGCGCATGATTACAAACAAGAGAATCACACCAAACAGGACAATGCAAGAAGAAAAGATTGCAACGTATGCTGCAGGACTAAAGGCACCAAGTCCTTCTTTCAATACGTTGTAGATTGAAACCAATGTAAAGATGGCTGCACCAATTAAAATCACCCAAACCCACCACTGGGAGAATTTCTGTTCTTCTTGGAATAAAGGTTTCGTTTTTACCATAAAATATAACTTAAATCCACCTCACGCCTTTCAAACATACGATACTAGTGGAATTTTTTCTAAAATAATCTAATTTTTTGAAAGGCTCCAATAGTGAATAGTTACCGGGTTATATCTAAAGAAAATTAAGATAATGATTCCATATCACGAAAGCTAATAATCTTAAAAATCCTACATTTGAAAAAAGCAAAATATCATGGCAATTGCAGTGATAAACTCTCCGATTGGAAAATTGGAGATTAACGGAGGCCCTTCCGGAATTGAGAGTATAATATATTTAAATTCGGAGGAAGCTGATATTTCCAAATCCATTCCTTTGGAATTAAAGGAAGTAGTTTCACAACTCAAACAGTATTTTAATAAAGAAAGAACCGACTTTGATATAAAATTAGCTCCTAAGGGAACCGAGTTTCAACTGAAGGTTTGGAAGGAGCTTCAAAAAATACCGTACGGCAAAACGGTTAGTTACCAGCAAATGGCAAACCAGTTGGGCAATCCAAAGGTAATTCGGGCTGCGGCATCGGCCAACGGCAAAAATCCAATCCCCATCATAATTCCCTGTCACAGGGTTATTGGAAGCGATGGCTCCTTAACCGGATATGCCGGCGGACTGCCCAAAAAGAAATGGTTATTGGAACTCGAATGCCCATCACATCAAGAAACCTTGTTTTAAATGAAAAAGACCAAGAAATTTCTCAAGTGGTTATTTACAATTCTCATTATAATTGTAATTGGCCTTTACAGCACCGGTTATGGTTATGTAATAAAAGGGATTTGGGTGGTCTATCTTCACGGTCATACCACTGCGTATATCGACGATTTTAAATTTTTTGAAAATGACAAAATCCCTGCAAGCGAGAACCCCCAACCGTGGCCCATTCACCAAAAATACAATTCTGTAGGCGCCACCGAAAAACTATCTGAAACAAACGAGAAATTAGGAACTATTGCCTTTTTGGTAATCAAGAACGACAGTATTTGGTTTGAAAAGTATTTTGAGGATTTCGGAAAAACTTCACAGACCAATTCGTTTTCCATGGCGAAGAGCATTACTTCGGCCTTGCTGGGAAAGGCTATGGATGATGGATTTATAAAAAGTTTGGAGCAGCCCGTCAGTGATTTTTATCCACAGTATGAAGGAACTGGCCTCACCGTTGGCGATCTTTCTTCCATGGCCTCGGGCTTGGATTGGGATGAATCTTATTCCAATCCCTTTGGGGTGACGGCTCGCGCCTATTATGCCGCCGATCTATCCAAAACCATCTTGAATTTGAAGGTAGTGGATACGCCTGGAGTTAAATTCAAATACCTAAGTGGAAATACGGAGCTCTTGGCCATGGTAATTCAAAAAGCTACCAAAAAACAACTATCAGATTATTTATATAAAAGTTTCTGGAATCCCATGGGCGCAGAAAATACTGCGCTGTGGCAAGTAGACGACCCGAAAAATAGACTGGTAAAAGCATATTGTTGTATTGGGAGCAACGCCCGCGACTTTGCGCGGTTCGGAAAACTCTATAAAGATTTTGGCAAATGGAATGGCGAGCAATTGCTCGATTCGGCATTTGTGGCCAAATCAATAATGCATCGTTTTCCCGAAAGTCCGGAATACGGCTATGGCTTTTGGCTCAGCGATTATTTGGGGAAGAATATTTTTGCCATGCGAGGTATATTGGGCCAATATGTGATTGTAATCCCAGATGATGATGTCATCATCGTTCGATTGGGGCATCATCGTGGCGCAAAAACTGATTTGCCGTTTAGCTCAGATTTTTACACCTATATAGGCGAAGCGTATAAAATGCTCCAAACGCAAGAAAAGCCATCTAAGGCTCCTTGATATAACCAAATTGGATATATTAATTAAAATTCAATATCTTTAATCATCTTCTCCCCAATTGAAATTTCTAACATATGGTCAAACGAATAAACTTGGAGCATATATTGTTTCTGGATATTGAAACTGTTCCCCTGTACCCGCATTTTGATCATCTTGATGACACCTCAAAAATATTGTGGAGTGAGAAAACTAAGTATCAACGCAAAGAAGATTTCACTGCCGAGGAATTCTACGACCGTGCCGGGATATGGGCTGAATTTGGGAAAATTGTCTGTATCTCGGTAGGGTATTTTGTACTGAAAGGAGATATCCGGAATTTTCGAGTAACGAGCTACCACGGGGATGAGGTGAAGATTTTGAAAGATTTCAAATCTCTACTTGAAACTCATTTCAATCGGCCCCATCATCTGCTCTGTGCCCATAATGGAAAGGAGTTTGACTTTCCATACATTGCGCGGCGCATGATTATTCACAATATCGAAATTCCCTTTAAATTAGATCTCTTCGGAAAAAAACCGTGGGAAGTTCCGCATTTGGATACCATGGAATTGTGGAAGTTTGGGGATTACAAAACCTACACCTCACTTAAATTAATGGCCCACGTTCTGGGAATTCCCTCCCCAAAGGATGACATAGATGGGAGCGAGGTGCGCAATGTTTTTTACGATGAAAAAGATATCGATAGAATTATCACCTATTGCGAGAAGGATACGGTAACCGTTGCCCAAATCTTCCTGCGACTACGCAACGAGGATATTCTCACAGAAGATGAAATTCTCTCGGTTTGACTTCAAATGTTGTAATGTCCATATATTTTAGTAGATTTAGCGGTCATATCAAAAATGTACACTTTTATGACTTTTTCCAAAATTATCCCTAAAGCATTACTTTTTTCCATCTTTACAATTAGTGCCCTTACCGTCTCCTGCCAAGACAAAGACATCTCTGCAGTAGAAAGTTCCAACACCGTGCAGGAAGCCACTCTGGAACAGAAAAAACAGGCCTTGCAAAATTTCGTGCCTTCCTCAAATACCACACAATCCGTGGGTGGAGCGATTAATCCACCTCATGGACAACCGGGGCACCGATGTGAAATACCTGTGGGCGCACCATTAAACGGAAATACGGCAGCTCCGAAGGTTACACCGGTTCAGAACAAATCCATAGGGGGAAACAACCAGCCAAAAGCAACACCCGTGGTGGCCGAAGGAATAAACCCTCCACACGGACAGCCAGGACACAGATGTGATATTAAAGTGGGAGATCCGCTTTACTAAGCTAATTAAAAAGAGGCCTAATTTCATTTGAAATTAGGCCTCTTGTCTTTATTTACAAACGGTTTTAATCTTTGACGAATCGCTTCATCATCGTATCTGTCTCGGTGTTTATTTCAAGAATGTAAACTCCGCTTTGTAAAGAAGATACATCTACCGTTTCAGAAAACGAACCTTTGCCCACGACCTGTCCCACAACATTGTAAATGGTATAATCCTTTCCTGTGGCATCTTCCAGCGATATGTTCAATATCTGTTTTACTGGATTCGGGAACAGATTCAATTGACCACTTGTCAAATCAGTATCTCCAATGATACCATGATTTGCCGAATTAGTAATTATTACCGTGTAATCTTCCACCTCACCATAAGAAAAGGTTTCACAGGAACCTGGATAGGCATTGTATTTCATGGCCACGCGCATTCTGGTAGGACCGTTAATAGCCGAAGCTGGAACCGTAAAACTTCCGGAAATAGAGGAGGAAGTAGTACGGGCCCGCGAATAGACCAATTCTCCTGCATCGTCAAAATCGCCATCCTGATTGTAATCTATCCATACTCTATAGGCTTCACGATATTTGGAGCTTCTCCATTTGGGAGTTATTGTGATGGTATTCGTACTTCCTTTGACCAAAGTTGTGGATAAGCTCGTAAAATCTGCATATCCGCCATTGTTGCCAGAAAGATTGTTTATGCTTCCCAATTTTATGCGGTCTATGTATTCATCTCTGGAACTATTACCTCTGGAATTACAATAGGTTATCGAAGTAGAGGGTGTAGTAATATTCACCGTGTTGCTGAAAGGTGAATTATTACCTGCCGCATCATGGGCACGCACCTTAAATGAATATGCCGTAGCAGGCGAAAGTCCTGTGACATTGGCAGCAGTGCCGGTTACGGTTCCCAGATTACTGCTTCCCAAAAATACATCGTAGCCCGTAACGCCAACATTATCGGTAGATGCATTCCATGAAAGTGAAACCGATGTTTGGGTAATATTTGAGGCCACGAGATTTGACGGGGCAGTTGGAGGCTGGGTATCCCCTCCACCTGTTCCAAGGATGATTGTGTAGTCCTCCACTTCTCCATAACTGAAAGTTTCACAGGAGGAAGGAATTCCGTTGTATTTCATTGAAACCCGCATTCTCGCTTCTCCTCCCACTGTACCATTGGGCACAGTAAAGGTACCCGAGTTAGGGGTGTTTTTGGAAGGAGCCTTGGACCAAACCAATTCCCCCGGATCGTCAAAATCGTTATCGCCATTGTAATCGATCCACACCGCGTACCCTTCGTTATAAGAGCTGCTGATCCAAGTAGGAGTGACGGTAATGGTATAAGAAGTACCTTCATTTAAGGTTGTAGAAATACTGGTAAAGTCTGAATATTTCTGGGCTCCTGATGCATTGTCAATAGTGTTGAGTTGTACGCGGCTGATGTATTCATAATTTACATTGTTTCCTTGCGAAGCACAGTAATTGCTGCTTCCACCGCCGCCATAAGCAGAACCTACTCCTACGGCATACCAGGCATTGGTAGTGGCAATTTCTTCAGCACTTCCTGCCCCATATAGATCTTTTGCAGCTTGGATGGCACCATTGCGCGCATCCATGTATTGTGAATTGGCATTTAAATAGACCGTGAGATTACGATAGGCAATGGCTGCTGCTTTGTCCATCCCAATTCCTGATACATTATAGGAGTTTCCCAAATCGTTGGTGCCTGATTTTCCAACGCTCAACACATAAAACCAAAAGTTTTGAACACCTGAATTTGTATGAACGCCGCCCGAATCCCCAGATCCAGAATACCAATAGGTTCCTTTATAAGTGTCTGGATCGTTAAAGGCGTTTGGATTGCTCATGGATCGAAGGGCTCCTCCACTTCCGCCAGCACCAATATCATCACCCATCAACCAATCATTGGCTCCCGAAGCAAATTTTTCGATAGATTCACCAAAAATATCTGAAAAAGACTCATTCAAAGCGCCCGATTCATAGCTATAAACAAGGTTTGCCGAATACTCCGTAACTCCATGTGTAATTTCGTGACCACAAATATCCAAGGAAACCAAAGGACCATAATTTACTCCATCGCCGTCCCCATAAGTCATACGGCTGCCATCCCAAAAAGCATTGACGTAGTTGTTTGAATAGCTTACGTACGATTTAATGACGCCGCCTGTATTGTTATAAGAATTTCTTCCGTATTTCTGATAGTAATATTTATAGGTGCGCTCTGCTCCAAAATGTGCTTGGACTCCCGTATTATTTGAGGTGAAATTGGTAGAGCTACTGGTAATATCCACCGCATTGTTATAATTGGTCCCATTCCTTAGATTAAATGTTTGAATTCCACCGCCATCGGCAGTTTGCCTCAGCCTGTAGGATCCTGAGGCGTTATCGGCTGTAAAGGAAACGTTGCCATTGTAAAGGCTTGTTCCTGTGGCGGGAACGTTTGCGTGATGGATTCGCTTGTTTTCAAAAATAAATTGCCCAGTTTTAGCATCGATATACACATTGGCGCGGTATAAGGGAGCAGTGGCGTAAATATCGAACTTATATGCCAACCGGTTTTCCTCTGAAATATTTTCCAAGGCCGGAAATACAACAAGTTCTCCAGTTGGTTTTGAATATTCCATCATATGTGCTTCTTCTCTATTTTCCCACAAATAGTGCGAAGCACCTACGTGGGTAATCGCTCTGCCCAAAGCTTGGGAAGAACTGATTCTGGGAACAACGTCAAAGTCTTCCGCAATGGGGAAATAGGCGGAATTCATCGATTGAACGTTTCCATTTTTACTGTTGAGGGTAAGGGTTGCAAACTCTACCTTTATCCCTTTAAAGAATTGCTGCATTTTCTGATGGATAAATCCCAAAGGATCGGGCTCTTGCTTTACAGTGGTAAAGCTTGTGGGGGAAGATGGCTTTAAGACTTCGTTAAAGATTTGGTCAGCATTTTGTAATGAATACGATTGCGAACCATCAAAGACAATCAGACTTGGCGGTTTGGCATCACTTTTTTGGGGCGTCCTGTTTTGGGCGGTAACTTCCGCAAAAAGCCCAAAGACAATCAAGCAAATAAAAAGTAAGCATTTGTTAGTTTTTTCCATAATAAAATAGGTTTAGTGAATAATTAAGTTTGTTAAATTGATAAATTCATATAAAATAACAACAATAGCCGCACAAATAAAATTTTATTCGATGAAACACATAAATTATTTTCTTGCTCTTTTGTGCTATCTTTGAGTGCGATGAATAAAATCCCACTTTTATCGGTTGAAGGGCTCAGTGTTTCTTTTGGGAAAGGAACTGATCTACCTGAAATCCTCCATGCCATTTCCTTTGACGTTGTCAACAATGAGATAATGGGAATCGTAGGGGAATCCGGTTCAGGAAAATCTGTTACTTCCTTGGCTGTTATGGGTCTTTTGCCAAAAAAACTCGCTCGTCAATCGGGGGCCATTCGTTTTGAAGGAATTGATTTGCTTCGCATGGGGGAGAAATCAATTCGCAAACTGAGGGGGAGAGATATAGCGATGATCTTTCAGGAGCCGATGAGCGCTCTAAATCCATCTTTAAAATGTGGCAAGCAGGTATCGGAAATACTAAGACTTCACTTAAATATGAATTCTTCCGAAGCGAAAAGAGAAACGCTTTCTTTATTTAATAAGGTTAAGTTGCCCCGACCTTCTGAAATATACAACAGCTATCCCCACCAAATCAGCGGGGGTCAAATGCAACGGGTTATGATAGCGATGGCCATAGCCTGCAAGCCCAAACTGCTGATTGCAGATGAACCTACCACTGCCTTGGACGTAACCGTGCAAAAGGAGATTATTTCTCTTTTAAAAGAAATCCAGCGTGAAACCAAAATGGGCATGATATTTATTTCCCATGATTTAAATCTGGTATCGGAGATTGCAGATAGGGTTTTGGTGATGTACAAGGGAAATATAGTGGAATCAGCTTCTACTTTTGAGATATTTAAAAGTCCAAAAGCAGAATATACCAAGGCCTTACTATCGGCCCGGCCTTCACTGGATGTGCGTTTGAAAACATTGCCCACTATTGCTTCCATTTCAGATAAAAGTTTTATGCCTCGTGAAGTGAGCAGTGCTGAAAGGGCAAGAAAACACAAGCAAATATATATGCGAAAACCAATTTTGGAGATTCTAAATCTCGAGAAATACTATTTCACTAAAATCGGTCTATTTTCAAAGGATAAGGTTGTTAAAGCAGTTGACAATGTGAGTTTCTCGGTCTTTGCCGGTGAAACCCTTGGTCTTGTGGGGGAATCGGGCTGTGGTAAATCCACTTTGGGAAAGACCATTCTCCAGCTTGAAAAGGCCACTTCGGGAAGCATTAAATATAGGGGGAAGGAACTTACGAAACTCTCAAAGAGAGAAATCAGAAACTTGCGGAAGGAAATCCAGATTATTTTTCAAGACCCCTATTCGTCGCTCAATCCGCGTTTGCCAATTGGCCAGTGTCTTATGGAACCTCTTGAGGTGCACGGCTTGGGCAAATCAAAAAAGGAAAGGAAGGTACGGGCGCTCTCGCTTCTGGGAAAGGTGGGATTGGATCCAAGCTATTTTTATCGCTATCCTCACGAGCTTTCGGGAGGGCAGCGACAAAGAGTTGGCATAGCACGTACCGTTGCCGTAGAACCAAAGCTCATTATATGTGATGAATCTGTTTCAGCCTTGGACATTTCGGTGCAGGCCCAGGTGTTAAACCTTCTCAATGATTTAAAAAATGATTTCGGATTTACTTACATCTTCATTTCCCATGATCTAGCGGTAGTCAAATATATGTCGGATCAACTTTTGGTTATGAACAAGGGAAAGATCGAGGAATTGGGAGATGCCGATGAGATATACGCCAATCCACAAACAGAATATACCAAAAGACTTATAGAGGCCATCCCCACGGGAATTTGAAAAAATAAAAAACCCGTTCCAACCTCTCGGGAACGGGTTTTTATCAATTATCTGTTCGATGACAGATTTGGGGCTAAACAACCACGAAAAAAGGTTAGACCAATAAAAACACTTTTTTACATACGAAAAGCACATTCTGTAACAATCCGACCATGCTTTTTACTGATCTAATTACCTTTTTCATAGGTGAGGTTTGGTTGGTAAGATTTGGGACTGCTAATATGAGTAGAATTCTTTAGAAAAACGATTAAACGACGATTTTTTCGATGAAATACACTTTATTTTAACATTTAATACCCTCTAATAGGTTTTTAACATAAAAAAATCGATGAGAAGCAAGAAAGGCAATACAATTTTTTAAAATTTCATTTCCGGCGTATCGCTATCAACGATCAAATCTCCTTCGGTAGCTTTTTGGATTTCCTCCACAGAAACGCCGGGCGCGCGCTCCAATAAATGGAACTTGTCATCCCTAATTTCCAATACGGCAAGATTGGTGACAATCTTTTTTACACATTTGACTCCCGTAAGAGGAAGCGAGCACTCCTTTAATAGTTTTGAATCGCCATCACGATTGGTATGCATCATGGCCACAATTATATTTTCGGCAGAGGAAACCAGGTCCATGGCACCGCCCATCCCTTTTACCATTTTGCCCGGGATTTTCCAGTTGGCAATATCGCCATTCTGTGCCACTTCCATGGCACCGAGAATGGTGAGATCCACGTGTTGGCCTCGGATCATTCCAAAGCTCATGGCCGAATCAAAGAAAGAGGCACCTGGGAGAGCCGTAATTGTTTGTTTCCCGGCATTGATCAGATCGGGATCCTCTTCGCCCTCAAAGGGAAATGGGCCCATTCCCAATATTCCGTTTTCGCTTTGGAATTCCACGTTTATATCATCGCGCACAAAGTTGGCTACCAAGGTGGGAATTCCGATCCCCAGATTTACGTAGTATCCATCCTTTACTTCTTTTGCGATCCGTTGTGCTATTTGTTCTTTTGTGAGTGACATTAGTTTCTTTTTCTTACTGTTAATTGCTCAATTCTCTTTTCATATTTTTCCCCTTGGAAGATGCGCTGGACAAAAATTCCCGGGATGTGGATGTGGTTTGGATCCAACTCACCTGCGGGGACCAATTCCTCCACTTCGGCAACCGTGATTTTTGCCGAACCGCACATGGCCGGGTTAAAATTACGGGCGGTTCCTTTAAAAATAAGATTTCCTGCTTCGTCGCCTTTCCAGGCCTTTACAAAAGAAAAGTCCGCTTTAAAAGCTTCTTCCATCACATACATCTTTCCATTGAATTCCCTGGTTTCCTTTCCTTCTGCCACTTCGGTACCATAACCGGCGGGGGTAAAAAATGCTGGGATGCCACTGCGGGCCGATTCGCAACGTTGTGCCAGGGTTCCTTGGGGCACGAGTTGCACCTCCATCTCGCCACTGAGCATCTGCCGTTCAAACTCGGCATTTTCACCGACATAGGAAGAGATCATCTTCTTTATTTGATGCTTTTTCAATAGGAGACCCAGTCCGAAATCATCTACGCCCGCATTGTTGGAAATACAGGTAACGTTTTGAACGTTTCGTCTTACCAGTTCATTGATTATGTTTTCGGGGATACCGCAAAGGCCGAAACCACCTAGCATAAAGGTCATTCCGTCTTCAATTCCTTCGCAGGCTTCTTGGACGTTTGAAACTGTCTTTTTTATCATTTTTTAATTTTTATTAAAATTACGAAATTTCGAATTATAAAAAAACCACCCCCCAGGGATGATTTAGTAGTGGCCCCTTTTTTTACGCCTCTTGGAAAGGTTAGGTTCTTCTATAAAAATTCATCTCATCCATATATTTCCAAACCACTTCTGGCAACATAGGGCGGATATCCTTCCCGGCTTTTATTGATTTCCGTATAAAAGTGGACGAGAGTTCCATAATAGGGGCATCAAACTTTTTTACCTTGGCATGGTCACTAAGTTCCACTTTTCCATTTTCTTCGGAAATACGGGGGTAAACATATATTGAGTAGCGCTGGAGGATTACCTCATGGTTTTTCCACTTATGAAAGCTTTTCAGATTGTCTTCCCCCATAATCAAGCAAAAGCTTGCCTGGGGGTATTTTTCTTCCAAATGGGCCAAGGTGTTTACGGTATAATTGGGTTGGGACAAACCAAACTCTATATTGCTGGCCTTCAGTTTTGGGTAATTTTCCAGAGCGAGGCGTACCATAGCCAAGCGGTGGTGGTCTTCTAGAAGTGTTTTCTTTCTTTTTAGGGGATTGTGTGGGGTAACTACCATCCAGACTTCGTCCAGATCACTGAACTCGGCCATATAATTGGCAATAATCAAATGACCCACATGGATGGGATTGAAAGTTCCGAAGAAGAGTCCTATTTTTTTGGTTATAGAATTAATGGGAATTAAAGTTTAGTAGTTTATAGAGAATCAACCGGTCGATCTTTCACTTGTTTTAATATTCTTTCTTTTAGGGTCAGCCTCAATTTATTTCTTTCCCGTTTTTATAAAATTTGCTACCAGACCATGCGCCTCGATCAACGCTGCCTCCAAATCGTGGTTCTTTATTATTCTGTCAAATTGAGGAGCGGTGGCAAGCTCCACGGAAGCTTTGGCTATTCGCATATTGATACGGTCGTCGCTTTCGGTCATTCTTTTCTTTAAACGTATCTTCAGCTCATCAATGCTTGGGGGCTTGACAAATACGGCCAATGTTTCTTTGGGAAATTTCTTTTTAATGCGAAGTCCGCCCACCACGTCAATATCAAAGATCACATTCTTGTTATGGCTCCAAATTCTTTCCACCTCGCTCTTCAAGGTGCCGTAGAAATTGTCTCGATAGACCTCCTCCCACTCCAAAAAATCACCATTTTTTATGTGTTGTTTAAACTCCTTGAGTGAGATAAAGTAATAATTTTTGCCGTGTTCCTCATCACCTCGTGGTTCTCGGGATGTACACGAAATGGAAAATTCCAAGTTGAGATCTGGTTGGGCCAGTAAGTGCTGCACAATGGTGGTTTTCCCACTGCCCGAAGGAGCCGAGAATACAATTAATTTTCCACCTTTTTTTTCGTCCATTGCAAATCTTGAGATTTTGGTAAACCCTATAACTTTTTTTGTGGCCAGCTCTTTTCCAGTCCTCAGGGACTATAGCACATTCAATGCCTGTTCCTTCATTTTTTCCAATTCGTCCTTCATCTGCACAACTAACTGTTGCATAGGCGCATAGTTGGCTTTGCTGCCAATGGTGTTGATTTCCCGTCCAATTTCTTGGGTGATAAAACCTAATTTTTTCCCGTTGGAATCTTTTGACTTCAGCGACTCCTCAAAATAGTTCAAATGGTTTTTCAAACGAACTTTTTCTTCCGTAATATCGTATTTTTCAAGATAGTAGATCAGTTCCTGTTCAAAACGATTCTCATCTACTTTTTCTTTGAGTTCTGACACAGCTTTGCGAAGCCTTTCTTTTACTGCTTCAATCCGTTGGGGATCTATTCTCATAACCTCATCCAGCAATTTGGCGATGTTCTTTGTACGCTGGAGAAAATCCTTTTCCAGGACCTTCCCCTCATCGGTTCGGTATTGGTTAATGGCTTTGAGAGCGCTCTGTATCCCACTCAAGATTTTTTTGTACTCCTCTTCATCAATTTCTTCTCTTCCGGTTACCAAGGCATCCGGCATGCGTACTGCCATTTTTAGTAGTTCCACCGGATCGCCATTTACCACGTTTGCCAGTTGCTTTATGTACTGTTTCACTACCGTTTCATTGAGTTGGGTGATAGTTAGCTCTCCCGTAACCTCGATGTTAAGCGAAAGATCTACCTTACCTCTTTCCAACGATTTTGCCAGGAGATCCCGGATTTCCAGTTCCTTTTCACGGTAGGCGGAAGGTATGCGTGTGTTTAAATCAAGCCCCTTGCTGTTTAGGGATTTTATTTCAACAGTGATTGTTTTGGAAGGCAATTGGATAATCTCTTTGCCGTATCCGGTCATGGATTGGATCATATTCCTGATTTTGATGGGCAAAGGTACTAAAATCTCTTCGCTCTCACTCTTTCGTTGGGGAGTTATAGCCAGACCAAAAAATAGGCTCCGGATTTCCTTTTACGCGTTTAAACATTTGTAAAAAATGATTTTAACACAACCTAAACATATTTGCTATGCTTGCATAACAAAAGTAATCTAAATTTGTATAAAAAAGATATGTATACCAAGGGATTCGAAATACGATGGAGCGATGTGGACGCAAACCGTCATTTGCGGAACAGTGCCTATATAGATTATATGAGCCATACTCGGATGAGTTTTTTAATGGAGCACGGACTGGACCAGCAACATTTGGTGCAATTCCATTTGGGTCCGGTTGCTTTTTATGAACACATTTACTATTTCAGGGAAGTTTTTCCGGGAAAACCGATTAAGGTTTCACTCCAACTGAAGGGTATGTCTGAAGATGGTATGTACTTTCAATTTCTTCACAACTTTTACCTTGAGAGTGGAAAGAATTTTGCGCGGTGCGAAATGATGGGAGGTTGGATAGACCTTGATACGCGTAAACTTACGGGTCTTCCAAGAGAATTACTTGATAAATTTGAGACATTTGAGAAAACGGCAGACTTTAAATATTTATCCAAGGAGGACACCCGCAAGTACAACGAACGTCCCCACGATTTAAAAACCGTTTAAGCCTCAGTTTGGACCTTAATCCTTTTAGGTTTTCTCGTGGATAGAAAAACGCCGAGAAATATTAAAGCTGCGGCACCAATGCGAAGGGCGTTCAAAGTGTCTGCTCCTACCAAAATTGCAAAGACAGTGGCCACCAACGGTTGGAGATAAATAAAAACACCTACGGTGGAGGGGCTTAGTTGCTTCAAGGCAAAAATATTGAACAGGTAGGTTAGAAATGTTGTTGCTACCACTACGAAAACCATTTGGCCCACCTCTGAAAATGTGAGAGCCGCCCATTGAACTTGCACAACCTCTGAAAAACCGATGGGCAGATTGATACAAAATGCTATAAGAAAGAAAAATTTCAAAAGGGTTATGGCCTTGTATTTGGCGACCAAAGGTTTTACCAAAATTAGGTAGAAGGAATACGAAATGGCATTCAAAACAAAAAGTAGGTTTCCCAAAGGAATGTTTGGGGCGTTGGTCTGGGTTTTTTCCTGAAAGAGGATGAGGACAAGCGCTCCCGAAAGACCCAATATAATGCCAAGACTTTTCACCCAGGTAATGCGTTCCCGCAGGATTAGTGCCGTGAGCAATAATAACAATACAGGAGTAATGGTCATGGATACAGCACTGTTTATCGGGGTAGAAAGGTTTAAGCCCTTAAAGAACATCAGCATGTTGAGAACCATACCAAAAATGGCACACGCAATTATTCGCCACCAATCTCTTTTTGCTATTCCCTCGGATTTTGTAAACATGCTAAGTATCCAAAATAGAATTGCCGCACCCCCTACCCGCAACACAATAAATCCCAAAGGTTGGATTACATGGGGCATCAAGCCTTTTGCCACAGTGTGATTGATACCATAAATGGTTTCTGTAGCCGTGGCTGCAAAGAAAGCAATCAAGCGCTTGTCCATTAGCTATAGTGGATGGATTGTTTTGCGGCGGCAATGGTTTTTGGGGCACTTCCTATAAAGATCTTATCATTGTTTACGATAATTGGCCGTTTCAAAAACGTATAATGCTCCAATAAGAGGTTTTTGTAGTCTTCTTCAAGAAGTTCACGATCTTTAAGATTGCGCTCCTGAAACAACTTGGCCCTATGACTAAAGAGTTCTTCGTAACTTTCTGTCAAATTATAGAGTTCCTCCAATTGTTTTTTACTGATAGGATTTTTCTTGGTATCCTGTTTTATAAAGGCAGGGGGGATATGGGTCTCTTCCATCACCCTTTTACAGGTGGTACAGGTTGATAGGTAGTACACTTTTTGCATGCTCTGTCCAATTTTATAAGAGGGGGTAAACTTAATCAATACGCAGATAAGGTCGTGCTTCCTGTGCGGATATTTTAAGCTCTATGGGTCCATCAGCATAGCTGGCAATATCGTACTGATTATACACGAAAATCAGGCTGTCCAGCGTAAACCCAGCGCTTTCGGGGAGAAAGAATGTATTGTCTTCAAACCAAAATCCAGTGTCGTTGATGGATTGGTCCTTAGGAATCTTTTGTTGTGCGCGGAACTTCTGTTCAGCAAAGGCAGTAAATTCTTTTTTGTCTTTAAATAAATCATCAAAGGTTAGTTCGTCTCCGGTTTTTGGATCTATGTTGATAAAAGAAGTAGTTCTATAGCCATGGGCACCTCCGGTATAAAGATATTGCGATAATTCAAAACACAGATGTTTCGGAGTGTTATAGATTTCATTTACGGAAATCTCAGCAAAGTATTCCCCGGCCATATCGGGAAATTGTCCCTGGTCCTCAAAAAACATCTTTATAAAATTGGCAGCGGCTTCTTTGATTGTTTTTGCCTGGGGTAGGCTATCATCCTTAATCGATAGGGAACCAATAATAAAATCGTCTATCTTTTTGTTGATTTTTTCCGAAATATCCTTATCTCCAAATACGTGCAGATAATTAATGGTAATCTCTGGGCAATTTTTGTTTTTGCAAAGAGTCAAATCATTTTCCGTTATACTCTCGGGCTCTATCTCGATGTTCCTTTCTTGATGGCATGCTATCGTTAGGAAACCGATTAATATCAAAAGAGTAATTTTATTTTTCATACGTCAATGGAAATCTGTGGTTAGTTTTCAAAAACGAAACTGCTACATTTGTATTTTCAAAAGTAATAACTTTAAAATCAGTGACTGTGAAAGTTATATTAAATCATATCATTTGGTATGATCCCATAATTTTTGCCCCTGAATGATTCCTGATAGAAACAAGACAAATGTAATTCACAGTAAGATATTCAAATGAAATTCAACACAAAAACAATACACGGGGGCCAAAAACCTGATAAGGCATACGGAGCTGTTATGATGCCCATTTATCAAACTTCCACCTATGCCCAATCTACACCTGGAGGCCACAAGGGGTTTGAGTATTCACGCACACACAATCCTACCCGTTCGGCATTGGAAAGCGCATTTGCCAGCATCGAGAATGGAACGTACGGCCTGGCTTTTGGCAGTGGCCTTGCCGCCATAGATGCTGTAATGAAGCTCTTAAGACCGGGGGACGAAGTTATCTCCTCCAGTGACCTGTATGGGGGCACCTATCGTCTGTTCACTAAAATTTTTGAGGGCTTCGGTATTAAGTTTCACTTTGCAGGGATGGAAAATACCGATAGGATGGAAACTTATGTCAATAATAAAACAAAGTTGATCTGGGTGGAGACCCCTACCAACCCCATGATGAATATTATCGACATAAAAGCAGCTGCGACCGTAGCAAAAAGACACAACCTTCTCCTTGCCGTGGATAATACTTTTGCCACCCCTTATTTGCAACAACCCTTGGATTTGGGAGCCGATATCGTGATGCACAGTGCCACAAAATACCTGGGAGGCCATAGTGATGTGGTTATGGGAGCTCTCGTAGTAAAAGACAAGGAACTGGCCGATAAATTATATTTTATACAAAATGCCAGTGGAGCCGTTTGTGGGCCCCAGGACAGTTTTTTGGTTCTCCGAGGTTTGAAGACGCTCCATCTAAGAATGCAACGTCATTGTGAAAACGGGAGGGCGGTTGCTGAATTTTTAAGGGAACATCCTAAAATTGAAAAAGTATATTGGCCTGGTTTTGAGGACCATCCAAATCATTTAATTGCCAAAAAACAGATGAATGATTTCGGTGGAATGATTTCATTTGTAACCAGAGGAAACAACTCTCAAGAGGCCGTCAGAATAGTGGAAGATTTGAAGGTTTTTACATTAGCAGAGAGTCTTGGGGGTGTAGAGAGCCTTGCCGGCCATCCTGCAAGTATGACCCATGCAAGTATTCCAAGGGGAGAAAGAGAAAAAATTGGAGTGGTCGATTCCCTGATACGTTTGAGTGTGGGAATTGAGGATATTGACGATTTAATTGCCGACCTGAAGCAGGCAATAGGATAGGCGGCCGGATACTGGAATGGGTGAAAACCTAATTGATATAATAGATATACCCCACATTTAACCAGTACACCCAATCATTGGCCTTGTTTTCAGGTACGGGTGTTGTACCGTTATTTTTAAGACTTGGGTTTAGCCCATCCATATAATCCGTAAAATAGTAATGCCAACGGCTGTCCAACATCAAATCGCTCATGGGAGTAAGTTTGTATCTTATGCCAATGCTTCCAACCACCGCCCAAGTAGAAGCTGGCTCTTGCTGGAATGAATTGTAATATTTATCGGGAGTGGAAATGGGACTGTTCAAGGGGCCCAATGATGAAGTTACTTCTGGGTCATAGTGCACCCAATGCACTCCAAAACTTATAAAAGGGGCAATTTTATATCCCCCGGCAGCGAAATCCCGGATACTCAATGGGAAATACTCTAACTGTGATCCAATTTCAATAACCGTGCTTGAACCGCTCATGGCGCGTAATTGATCTGCGAACAGAGAAGTTTTATCCGGCTCCACCCATTCGCCATAATGTTCGAGGTTTGTTTTGTGATAATCTATCTCATTCCTGATCTTGAAATGATCATTGAAATACGTATCTCGTGTATAGCAATTACAATCAGCTCGGTATGAGAAGTTGATGTAATGGATCAACCCAACACCGAATCCCGTATTTTTTGCATTGGTCTCAAAATTATTTCGCTGGCCAAAATCGGAGTAGAAAGCCACTGGGCCCGTTATTAAACCCACTTCGTGAGAAAAGCCAAACTGACTGTAAACTTCTTGCTTCGGGAATATCAACAAGAAAAATACCATTGCTAACATTCTGGTATTCATGAAATGGAGGTTTAGGTTGAATGATAACAAATATATAAAAACATAAGTAACACTGGAATTTAATTAATTTATTTGAGGGATTCCCAATCCGCAATTTGATATTCTATTGGCAATATTTTCATTTGGGATCCTTATGAAAGATATCCCCATATCATTTCCCCTTGGGATTTTCAAATTTTCGGGAACTGGAAAAGGGCAAAGGGAGGCACGACCCTCTTTTTCAAACAAAAACTCATCGTGTATCATATTCTTTAAATGGGGAACTTAATTAAAGGCCTTGTTTTTTCACGAATGTCCAGCAATAAATATTATTTTAGCGTGTTTATAATCAAAACCCTTTCTATGAAGCGATTGATCGCTTTTCTTTTTATAGCAGTACCTTTTCTGATGACAGGCCAGAATTTTGAAAACCGTTGGACGGGTCATTTCTCGTATGTTTCAATAAAGGATATTTCCTTTGGGAATGATAAGGTTTTTGCAGCGGCAGAAAATGCTGTCTTTACTTATGATTTCTCTTCTAGGGAAATAAAGACCATTTCCACAATAAATGGATTGGCAGGAGAATTTATTACTGGCATCCATTATAGCGAAGCGTTCCGCCTTCTGGTAGTTGGCTATGAAAATGGATTGATAAATATAGTACGGGATGGAGACCAGAACGTTTTGAAAGTGGTGGATATTCTTGAAAAGCAAACGATCCCACCCGATAGAAAACGTATCAATTCCTTTAATGAGCACAATGGCAATCTTTATATTTCTACTCAATATGGTATCTCGGTTTACGATCTGCGGAGGTTGGAGTTTGGTGACACCTATTTCATAGGCGATGGTGGAGGTCAAATAAATGTATTGCAAACTACCGTTCAAGATCCCTATATCTTTGCCGCAAGCGAGGGAGACGGAATACGTCGTGCCCGTGTGGATGATGATAACCTTATTGATTATCAAAACTGGACAACTATTTTGGGCGGTGGATTTAGGGCGATGGAGAAACTGGGGGACGACTTATATGCCTCTAACCGTTCCAATACCATCTTGCGATTTACCCCCGATGGAAACACAACCGCGCTCCAGAATTTTCCCGAAAACATCCTTGGCTTCAAATTGAATAATGAGCTATTGACCATTACCACAACCCATTCTGTCAATGTCTACGGTCCTGGTTTTGTTTCGCAAGCCTCCATCAACAGGGTTCAGGGATTTGATTTGGACCTCCTTTCTGCGAATGCTTTGGGTGGCAATGTTTTTCTGGGAACTAAGGAGGATGGCCTTTTAATTGTCTCCATGGGCAGTAACCAACCTACCCAGGTTTTGCCCAATGGTCCCATTAGGAATGGACCTTTCGCATTAGATGCCACCCCTGGCCAATTATGGGTTGCTTTTGGGGAGACGACGGTTCACTTTAATCCATACCCTCTTTCCCGTTATGGAGTGAGCCATTTAAAGGATACGCTCTGGAGCAATATTTCGTATGAGGAATTGAGTGATGCTGTTCAAGCGGAGCCCACAGATTTGATAAAGGTTACCATTAATCCAAACAAACCCGATGAGGTTTTTATGAGTTCGTTTCAGAAGGGATTGCTCAAAATCGTGGACGATCAGCCCATTGTTCTTTATGATGAAACCAATAGCCCCCTGGATCGTATATTCATTAGTAGTCCACGGGGCCAAGATGATGCCGGGATACGCATTTACGGTTCGCAGTTTGACACCCAGGGAAATCTTTGGTTCGTCCAGAGCAAAACTGACGAAGGGCTTATAAAATTGACACCCGGTGGGCAATTTCAAAAAATAGATCTTTCCAATTATATGGATCCCTTAGCTGAGATAGCACTAACCAAATTGGTTCTGAGTCGAGAAAACTACGTGTTTTTTGGATCCTACTACAATGGAGTATTTGGGTATGATCCTGGTTCGGGAAAGATAAATAAAATAGGGGCAAATGCCGGGAATGGCAATTTGCCCACAGCCAATGTTCGGGCGCTTGCAGTGGATGCGCAAAATCGATTGTGGATTGGTACTCTGTTGGGCCTTCGAGTGGTTTACAGTCCGGGAAGCTTTTTTCAGGAAAACACCGTGCCCGAATCGCAGCCTATAATTATTCTGGAAGACGGGGTGGCCCAGGAATTGTTGTATCAACAATCCATTACCGATATTGAGGTGGATGGCTCTAATAACAAATGGATTTCAACTGCCACCTCGGGGGTTTTCTATCTTTCCCCCGATGGGCAAGAAACGATTTTAAGATTCACCAAAGAGAATTCGCCATTGCCTACAAACAACGTTCAGGATATTGCCATAGATCCCTTTACGGGAGTAGTTTACTTCGCTACCACACAAGGATTGGTTGCCTATAAAGGTTCTGCCACTGCCCCGAGTGATAATTTGGAAAGACTTCATGCATTTCCCAATCCCGTGAGGCCCGGGTTTGATGGTAACGTCACCATTGATGGGCTTACCGCACGGGCTAATGTAAAAATAACGGATATTACTGGAAACCTCGTTTTTGAGGCTACTTCTCAAGGGGGAAGCGTTCTTTGGGATACCACCGCTTTTGGAAAATACAAGGTGCGCTCTGGAGTCTATCTGGTACTGGTTACTACTGATGATTATGCAGAAACGAAAGTGTCAAAAATCATGATTATCCGCTGATGATTGTCAAGACAAGAGCCATCGTTTTTTCTGCCATAAAATACGGTGAGGCCGATTTGATTGTGTGTTGCTATACAGAGGCTGAAGGAATAAGAACCTATATTCTCCGCAATATTCTCAAAGCAAAAAAAGCACAGATGAAGGCCTCTTATTTTCAGCCCTTGACGCAACTGGATCTTGTGGCTACCCATAAAAATAAAGGAACTTTAGAATATTTGAGAGAAGCCAAAATTGCAGTGCACTACACCAGCCTGCACACTAACATTCTAAAATCCAGTTTAGTACTTTTCTTGGCCGAAATGCTCAAAAATTGTATCCGTGAAGAAGAAGCCAACCCCGCATTGTTTCAATTTCTTCAAGATTCCCTTCGGTGGTTGGATGAAAGCGAGAACGCGGCAAATTTCCATATTTACTTTCTATTGCGCCTGAGTGATACGCTGGGCTTTTATCCCGATGCATCTAAAATGGGATTTGATTATTTCAATATCCAGGAAGGAAACTTCCAGCAAACCAAGACCAGCGAATACTGCTTGGAGGGGGAAACTGTTGAAAACCTAAAACGATTTTTTATTATATCCCTGGATGATTTGGATACGATAAAACTTTCCAGAAAATCTCGTTCTGAACTTTTAGAATTGTTGTTGGCCTACTACCACTTTCACGTACAAGGATACCAAAAACCGAAATCCCTCGCCGTTTTGAACCAAGTCTTTTATTAATGGATTTCTCAAAACTGCCCTAACATAATGTTAAGACTATGGATGGTTTATTCTATTATAATTAATTTAGGGATAAAACTATAAGCGTATGGAGACCAACAGATTATCACCGGAGATTTTAGACATTTTAAACAAGCAGGTTACCAAGGAAGGCCATGCGGCCCAAATATATCTTTCCTATGGCATTTGGGCAGACAGTGTGGGATATGGAGGGGTTGCAAATTTGCTGTTTCGGCATTCGGGGGAAGAGCGCAATCATATGATGAAAGTGATCGAATACATACAGGAACGCGGCGGCAAGGCCAAAATCACGGCTTTGGCCGCTCCTCCCAAAGATCCAAAAAATCTCCAGGAGTGTTTTGAAAATATATTTAAGCACGAGGTAGACAATACCACCGCTATTTATGAGATTGTAAATCTCGCCCAGGAAGAGAGAGATTGGGCCACTTGGAATTTTGGACAATGGTTCGTCAAAGAGCAAATTGAGGAAGAAACCCTCGTGATGGATCTTCTGGATCAATTGAAAGTTGCCGGTGGACCAAAAGCCACGAACGAATCCTTGCTTTATTTGGATAGCAAAATTGGTAAGAATGAAGATGAGGCCGATCTCGCGCGTGATGCGAGTGTAAATGACCCATTATAGATCAAGCTGTAGATGTTCGTAAACACCTGTGCCCAATTGCTTTTTATCAACACTTTTAAATCCCAGTGCAGTGTAGAGTTTTTTTGCGTTGGGATTTTTTAAATCTACCAGTAGCCCCATTTTTTTATGGCCTTCAAATCTTGATTTGGATATGACCGATCGCAACAACTTACTTCCAATACCTTTTCCTTGAAAGGAAGGATACACACTGATTGTATCTATGTAAACCTCGCCTTTCATTGTTTCGTTTTCTATCACCAGATCCTTCACGTTGTAATGAGATGCAATATATTCCAGAAAGGGCTTTCGGTATTTGGGCAGCATCCTACCATCGTATGCGATGACCGATCCCGCGATACGGCCATTTTCTTGATAGACTAAACTGTGTTCAAAACTGTATTGATTTGCTGGCTGCCGAAAAAAATATTCAAAAAGTGGAAGGGCAAGGTCCGGGTCCTTGGTGTTGGCAAAAGTACAAGCCAAATCTTCCATCGCTTGTACAATCAACGGAGCTACTTCCTTGTAATCTTGAGGCCTACCCGGGCGAATAGTTGCTTCCATCTACGTTACGTGTTTATGCAAAATTAAAGAAATACAGGAGCGAAAAGGATATTTCCCAGTTTTTAACGATAAGATTCAAGTTTGAAACATTTTTTTAGACGTAATTCCCGGAGGATTTTTATAAGGCTAAATAAATGGTAAAATTTTGATATTCAGCATAAACAAATTGTTAAGAGCTCATAGAAATCGCAGTACAAATAGTATCTTTAGTTATCGGTTTTTATTAATTGAGGATGTTATGAAACCGAACAAAACACCTTGATATTTAATGCACAAATAATGGACAACGAGAATAATAAAAAGAAAGGACCCCAACAAAGACCAGAGGACGCCCAAAAGCAAAATGCCCAACAAGAGCGGGAATATAGAGAGCAAAAGGAGGGAAAGTTAAGGAAAGTGCCTAAACAGGTTACAGACAAAGAAGCGATTGAAAAATATTCAGACCTGGAACGTAAGAAGGTTAAAGGGAAAAAGGAAGAAGAGTAGATTTTACAGCCGCTGTTTATGTTTGTCCACATTCTAAAGCGGGGTGTTATAGGGAGTAGAAATTCAAATTGATTCGTACCAAGGATAGAGGAGGGTCTCTTGGAGGACAGTTCAAAATTGGGTATCTTCACATTCCCAAGAGACTGATATGAGTAGAGGTTTTGTAAAAGAAGAGGATCAGGAAGAAGTGCCAATCATTTCTCCACGGGCTGCATTGCCTGAGGGTGCCACTAATTATGTCACTCCCCACGGAATGGAGCAACTGAAATCGGAACGGGAAATCCTAGAAAAGGAGAGATTAGAGCTCCCCACCGTTGACGAGGCTCAACGCCGGCGCGATTTAGCCGTTATAAATGGAAAACTCAACTTACTGCAAGAGCGGATTGCTTCTGCGCGGATCTTAGATCCCAAGCAACAACCTCAAGATGAGGTTCGATTTGGAGCTACAGTGACCTATCGCCTACTTTCAAATAAAACCACCCATACATTTCAAATAGTGGGAGTGGACGAGGCAGATGTTAAATTGAAAAAGATCGCTTTTGTCGCTCCAATAGCTGTTGCGTTAACTGGCCATAAAGTGGGAGATGTGGTGGATTTCCATCTCGGCAAAGAAATCAGGAAGTTAGCGATTCTGGATATAGAATATTAAATTTTTTACTGCTTGACCTTTGTAAAATGCAAATCTTGATAGTCATAACTGAAATCGGTCAAAGGTGATATCGGGCTCATCGTGAAGCCTTTTGCTTTTCCTTCGGTATCGAGGTTAAAATTGACAAAGGCATCGGCCTTAAGAGCAGGATCGTTCCATCTAACTACATAGGTAGTGCCCTTGTAATAGGTCATCTTTCCTGTTAAATCGGATGATTTTTCTGATTTAAAATGAAGTCCATCTTTTTGGGCGCTAATAGTTACCTCCCCAAACCAAGGATCGTTATAGGTTCCTGTATAATCAGCGGGATTGGGTTTTGGGCTCTTGCTTTTTAGTTGGGCGTCTATATCTTTTTCCAATTGTGAAACGATACTGTCTTCCCGTTTTTCACCAATAAGTCTGCGTTCGTTGTACTCTTTGATCCTATTTTTGTCTTTTATTCCGAAGTAGCCATCCTTTATTGAATTTGTTATAGCGGTAAAGGCAGCTCCAGACTGTTGGTTGGTCAAAACAATAATTCCGAGGTCCAATTCGGGGATCATAGTTACCTGGCTGACAATTCCCAACAACCCCCCGGTGTGGGCAACTTGGAAATATCCGTTTACATCGCTTAAAAACCAACCTAAGCCATAAGCTGAAAAGTGGGTGTTATAAGGTCCTTTTCCACTTCTAATTAAGGTTTGTGCGGTCCACATTTCGTGATGTACCTTTTTACTGAAAAGACTGTCCTTTAGTTGAGGCCCATATCTGCCATCATTCAATTGTGCCTGTACCCATTTGGACATATCATTTATGGAAGCATAGATTCCGGCTGCAGGGGTTGCAATTTGCGTAAAGGTATTGGTTGTAATCTCGAGTTTTCCGTCTACGGGAGCATGACCGTCTATTCTATTGGCATCAGCATCTATTTCAGGAATGGAAAGTTTGGAACGGGTCATTTTTAAAGGTTGGAAGAAGTTTTCCTTTATAAAATCGTCATAATCCTCTCCCGAAACCCTAGAAACGATTTCTCCTGCCACAATATAAAGAAGATTGTCATAATCAAATTTTGACCGAAATGAGGAAACAGGTTTTAAGTATCGCAAGTTGTGGATCATCTCCTTGAGTGTAGTAGTGTTTGATGCCGGAAAAACCATGAGATCTCCAGCGCCCAATCCCAACCCACTGCGATGCGTAATTAAATCACGAACGGTAAATTCGTTGGTTACATAAGCATCGTACAATTTAAATTCGGGAATAATGTCATTTACCTTGGTGTCCCAATCCAACTTTCCCTCGTCTATCAATTTTCCCAAGGCAGCAGTTGTAAAAGCCTTAGTATTTGAAGCTACTCCAAAAAGTGTATTTTCATTTACCGGTGCCTGAGTTTTTATGGAACGAACTCCATAAGTGTTTTTATGATAAATTTTACCATCCTTTAAAACGGCCACGGCCATTCCTGGAACGTTAAATGTGGTCATTGTTTTCTGCACCAAACTGTCGATCTGCGACCCACTCAATACTTGCGCAGATAGGGGTAAATTAAAAAGAATAAAAAGAAATAGGAATCCGATGGCTTTACTCGAAATTGGTTTCATAAACAGGAGAATAAATATGGCGATAAAGGTATCAATTTTTAATTTTATCCAACTTCTAATTTCTCGCCTCATTATCCTTCATTCCAATAATAACTATCCGGATAAGGTCTGTCTCCAAAAATTGCCGTTCCCACCCGAACCAAGGTACTTCCTTCTTCGATGGCCAACTCCAGGTCGTTGGACATTCCCATGGAAAGTTCGTCAAAGCTGGCATTGGACAACTGCAGTGTCTGGGCCCGTAGTTGTATGTCCTTTAGAAGCTTAAAGCAATCCCGTACTTTTTCATCTTTGGAAGAGAGTAAGCCAATTGTCATGAGTCCTTTAATATGTAAACGCGGAAGCTTTGCAACTTCCTTTATAAATTCCAATGCTTTTTCTGGAGGGATCCCGAACTTACTCTTTTCATAGGAAGTGTTGACCTGAATAAAAACATCGATATCCCTGTTATCATATTCACAGCGGTTTTGGAGTTTGTTGGCCAATTTCATCCGATCGATTGATTGCACCACGTCGGCAAACTGAAGCACGTACTTTACCTTATTGGTTTGTAAATGGCCAATCATATGCCATTGGCACGCATTATCTTTTAAAACTGCATATTTCTCTCTTGCCTCCATCACTTTGTTTTCGCCTATAAGTGAATAGCCTTCATCAATTGCAAGTTGGATTTTTTCAGTTGAGACCGTTTTTGTGGCCAAAAGTAGCTTTACATCCTTGCGATCCCTTCCCGCCTTTTGACAGGCAAGATTGATTCGCTCTTGAATGATTTTTAGATTGTTTTTTATTGTATTTTCCGACATTCCTTCCCTGTTTTATGCTCTTGAATCTGTGATAAAATTGCAATACTATCCCTGTTCAGATTGAGAGCGTGAGAAACAAAACGGCTTAAAATTACAGAAAAAGGATTTAAGAGAGAACTTCACTTATTTATCATAAAGGGATTGGAGCCCTTGTTTTAAATGTGCCGTGAACAGCTTCGAAATCCTTGAAGGCCATAGCATATACGATAATGCCCTTGATTGTTGGCCAATGGAATGCATTGTCCAATAATGATAAATTTTTAATAAAACGGTGTTGAACAGGGGCATTTCTTCTTAAATTTGAGAGTATTATATGATTGCAGCAATTACACTTTTTTTAGTAGTCTCGCTTTCGGCGTTGATCACAAAGATTGCCACTATTGCATTGGCACATACTGGCCTTTCCACCGAAAGCGCCAAATTTCAGGCGCGCTCTGCCTATACAGGCGTGGGATTTAGTACTTCTGAATCTGAAAAAATCGTGAACCATCCCGTTCGACGGAAAATCGTTTATAGCCTAATGCTTATTGGGAATGCGGGGATCGTTACTGTCATGTCGTCCTTGATCCTCACCTTTATCTTACCCAATACACTTGCTTCAAAGCTATATGGCTTGCTCATTGTAGTAGGTGGAATGATTCTCGTGTGGTTGGGAATTCGAAGTCGATGGGTAGATCGGGCACTTTCCAGAATTATCAGCAAGATGCTTCACAAATATACCAGTATTCAAATTCTGGATTTTGCAGCGGTCCTCCATTTAAAGGAAGATTACCGAATCAGCGAAATAAAAATTCAAGATGATAATTGGATGGCATACAAAACGTTGCAGGAAATGCAGTTGCGCCATGAAGGGATAACAGTTTTAGGAGTAGATAGGGATGACCTGGACTATCTGGGATCGCCCAGTGGCGAATTTGAAATCTTGCCTGGAGACGTGGTAACTCTGTACGGTAAGGCTTTTGGAATAAGAAACCTGGCCCAGCGCAAAAGAGACTATAAGGGGACTGAGGAGCATGTAAAATCTGTTGAAAAGGAAAAAAGAAAAAGAAAAGAAGAAAAATTAGAAAGGGAACAGGAAACAAAAGAACCCAAGAACCCTCAATGACTCCTTTATTTTTACCAGCTCACTCTAAATCCATTTCGCGCTGCCTCAGCCGTGTTTTTCACTCTGAATGACCCACAAACTCACCAATCCCGTACTTTATCTAATGAGTATTTCAGCGGGTTTGATCGTAGCAAATCTTTACTACAATCAACCGCTGCTCAATCAGATTGCTCAGACATACCATGTTTCGGAATCGGCTGTAAGCAATGTTGCGCTGAGTACACAATTGGGCTATGCAATGGGATTGTTGTTTATCGTTCCCTTAGGTGATAAGATATCAAATTATCAAATCCTTAAATGGGATTTTGTCTTGATGATTATTTCTCTCCTTGTAGCAGGGCATTCAAAATCATTACTACTTCTGATTATCAGTAGTTTTTTTATCGGTTTTACCTCTTCCCTACCGCAATTGTTTGTGCCTATGGCGGCACAGTTAAGCGACGGCAATGCAAGGGGACGCGCGATCGGTATTGTAATGAGCGGGTTGTTGATAGGGATTTTAGGAAGTAGGGTAATCAGTGGTTTTATTGGGGAACAGTTTGGGTGGCAAACAATGTATTACAGTGCTGCTGTAGTCATGGCAGTGTTGTTTTTTATTCTTCAAATTAAATTGCCCCGTCTAAAACCGAATTTTCCGGGAAGCTATGGCAGCTTGCTCAAATCAATATGGTTTTACTTTAAAACAGAGCCGGAACTGCGGTTGGCATCACTTAGGGGCGCTTTGGCCTTTGCTGGATTGAGTGCTTTTTGGACTATCCTGGTTTTTTTAATGGAAAATAATTTTGGCTATGGAAGTACGGTTACAGGTTTATTTGGACTTTTGGGAATTGCCGGTGCCCTGGGAGCAACAGTTGTAGGGAAGTTAAGCGATAAAATTAACAAGAATAAGATTATTGTTTCTTCCATCATTCTTTTGGTCGTCTCATGGTCTATATTTTTGTTTTCGGCACATTCTCTTTTTGGTCTGGTAGTGGGAATAATTCTTGTGGATCTGGGATTGCAAGCCCTTCACATTACCAATCAAAATATTATTTTCTCTAAAAATCCCGAAGGGCGCAATCGTGTAAATACCGTTTATATGGTTTCATTTTTTATCGGGGGAGCCTTGGGAACTACATTGGCGGCATATGCGTGGAAAAACTTCGAGTGGATTGGCGTTTCTGTTTTAGGACTGTTGCTCTCCCTGCTTATTCTCCTCGCACACTTAGTTTTCAGAAAGTCTTGATTTTTCCCAAATAAATATTAAAATTATTTTCATCCCTCTTTTGGCCCGCTTTGTGCAAATAATACACTATCAAGAGGGAACATTCGCATTACTTTAGCTTTTCCCTAAGGTAAATTAAGGTTCTAAAACCCTAATTTACATCGCTATTAAATTATTCAACATCATTTTTGAATCAATATTCAAAAAACACGAAAAAAATACCTATGAAATTACAATTAATGATCCTCTCAATCGCTCTTATAACTTTAGGAAGTTGTGGGCCCACAAAAACGAAAACAATGACCGAATCATCAAATAGGGATGGCATTACTCAATCGTACTGGGTTTTAGAAACCTTGGAGGGGCAGCCAGTTGGCAATACCGATAGGGACGACAGAGAAATAGGCTTTAAATTGGATCCTGAGAACAACCGGATTTCTGGCTTTGCCGGATGTAACAATTTTATGGGAGATTACAGTATAGAAAAGGGAGACCGAATCCATTTTTCAGCTCTGGGAGCTACCAAAATGGCCTGTCCAGATCTTTCCTTTAACGAATCAGAGTTTTTGAAAGTTTTTGGATTGGCCGATAACTATAGGATAACGGGTGACCAGCTGGAATTGAATGTGGGAAAAAGAGCTCCCCTGGCAGTTTTTAAAAGGTCAGTTTCTTCATCGGAACCGATTGTCGAGAAGTATTGGAAGCTCAAGACTTTGGAAGGAAAAGATGTAAAAATGGGAAAAAACCAAGCGCGGGAAGTGTTTTTTACATTAAAAGCGAAAGATAACCGCGTAACTGGATTTGCTGGATGTAATACTATCTCTGGAACTTATACTTTAGAAGAAGGAAATAGAATCCGTTTTTCTAAGATGGCCACTACCATGATGGCCTGTCCGGATGTTGATTTTAACGAATCGGAATTTCTTAAGATTTTTGAACTTGCCGATAACTACCGCATCACCGGCGATAGGTTGGAGTTAAATATTGGAAGAAGAGCTCCCTTGGCAGTTTTTGAAGCGGTTTATATGAATTAATTTCAAAGAAATAGCCACTAATTAAGGTCTTCATTTCATTTTTATCGAAGCGATATCGCTGGAATGAATTTCCCGTAGATTGCTCAATAGGATGAAATGGAGGTTTTTTTGATGATAGGAACGAAAGTCGAAGACAGTGTTCCTAAGAAATTAATTTTTTGCAAATGGGAAAGACAGTTGCCAATCAAGAAATAATACTTGTATAGAGGCTAAATGGAATTCAGAACTAAATTTGTGATTGCTTTGAAACGCGGGGAGAGAAAAGTTTTGTCAGTAAAGAAATGTGTGGTTCGTCTATTTAGAAAGCTGATAAAATAGTTTTTTTAACAATCTGAATCGCTGATCGCCATTCAAGAAAATAACAAAAGAATGAAAGTATAGTTTTTTAGGCATAATTTATAAAATCAAGCGTATGAACCGATTATTAATTTTACCAATATTTTTATTGGGGATATGTTTAAACACCGAGGCACAAGATTGGAAAACCCCGGCAATTGATGGTTATGGAAGAATCTCAGAATTTGAAAATGTTGCGATAAAACCCGATTCCTCGAAAGAATACAAGCTTCTTTTCCATATCACCTCAGATAGAAAAAGAGAAGGTGTAAACAGCGCTCTTTGGAAAATGGCCAGACTGATCAATCTTCTGGAATATGGCGGCGTGCCAGAAAAAAACATTCAAATTGTAGGAGTGGTCAGTGGTCTTGCAACTCCTATTACGCTATCGGAAGAAGCTTATTTAAAAAAAATGTACATTTCCAATCCCAATTTGGATTTGCTCAAAAAGCTCACCCAGCATGGGGTTGTCATTCACCTATGTGGACAAGCTGCTGCCGAAAATGACATAGATCCTGACAGCGAAATGAACCCGTATACCCAACTTACTCTTTCTGCCTTAATTGATATACCCACCTATCAGATGCAAGGATATGTGGTAATGTTTTGAAGTTGACTTGAAGGGTCACTTTAGGCTTACGGATTAAGAGCAATCCCTGCATATTTAAAACAATTTTACGGCTTTGGGTATTGTTGGTGCTGTAATGGAACCAACGATAGGGTTATTCAAAAAAAACGATTATCTAAATCAAAAAAATCATGAACTATTTAATTCTATTTTTCACTTTTCTGCTAATAAATGCTCCTACTGAAACCCATGATCTAACCCTTACTATAAGCAATATTAAACAGAAAGAGGGCACTCTGGAAATTGGCCTCTTTAACAATGGGGATCGGTTTATGGAAGAAGGTCAGGCTTTTAGAAGTATTTCCATTGAGGTTAAAAGTAATTCGGAAACGGTCGTGATTAAAGACTTGCCAAAAGGAACCTACGCCATTTCCTTATACCACGATGAAAATTCCAACGGCAAGTGCGATCGGAATTTCTTTGGAATTCCCAAGGAACCTTATGCCTTTTCAACCAATTTTAAACCTAGGTTTTCTCGGCCTACCTTTAAGGATTGTCAATTCGAAATTTCCTCAGATCATTCCATGGAGATACAATTGATTCAATAGAAGATTAATTGAATAGCTTCAGCTCCTGTTAGGTGGTTTCCTTCAGGGCATTACGGTATGATAGTTGCTCAAACTACTTAAAAATGGTATCTTCGCCATATTATTTTTGGAAAAAACCTGTTGGATTTTATACCCCGTCTTTTATAGCGATTCCAATTTAAAGTCTTTCCGTTAGACTTTTCCAGTCGCCGTTCGCGACATATTTACATTGAGATAACAACTTCGGGACAACCTCTTTAGGAGGTTATGTCCTGTATAAATTTAAAATTACTTTATGAAGAAAAAACGCATTGGTATTATTGGTGCCGGTCCCAGCGGCTTGGCACAAATTAGAGCATTTGAAGCCTTGGAAAATCAAGGAGAGGAAATCCCTGAAATTGTATGTTTTGAAAAACAGAGCAATTGGGGAGGCATGTGGAACTACTCTTGGAGAACAGGTGTAGGGAAATATGGGGAGCCAATCCACGGGAGCATGTACAAATATTTATGGTCCAACGGGCCAAAAGAATGCTTGGAGTTTTCAGACTACTCTTTCGATGAGCACTTTAAGAAGCCAATTTCTTCCTATCCTCCCAGACCTGTTTTATTTGATTATATCCAAGGAAGGATCAAGAAAAGCAAGGCGCGTGAATATATCCGATTTGATACCACTGCACGATGGATAAGTTTTGATGAAAAGACGAAAAAATTTACTGTTATACTCGATGATTTAAAAATAGATAAGACCTATTCAGAGGAATTTGATTATTTGATAGTGGCATCAGGGCATTTTTCCACCCCAAACATGCCGTATTTCAAGGGAATTGAAAACTTCCCAGGAACAGTTATCCACGCACACGATTTTCGAGGGGCAGATCAGTTTAAAGGTCAGAATCTCTTGCTTATAGGAAGCAGCTATTCCGCGGAGGATATAGGGGTGCAGTGCTACAAACACGGCGCCAACTCGGTGACCCTTAGTTATCGCAGCAATCCTATTGGTGTGGAATGGCCGGAAGGAATTAAGGAAGTGCCTCTCATCACACATTTTGAAGAAGATACGGCTTTCTTTAAAAATGGTACTTCCGAAAAATTTGATGCTGTGGTTATGTGCACAGGTTATCAGCACAAATTTCCCTTTTTACCCGACAAGCTACGCTTAAAGACAAAAAATAATTTATATCCCGATCATTTATATAAAGGAGTTTTCTTTAATAAACTCCCTCAGTTGATCTATTTAGGAATGCAGGACCAATACTATACTTTTAATATGTTTGATGCCCAAGCTTGGGTGGCACGCGACTATATGATCGGTCGCTTTAAACTGCCCTCAGAAGCTGAGCGAAGAATAGATATGGATAATTGGTTGGAAAAAAATGACAAGTTGGAGAACGGCTTTGACGATGTTGATTTTCAGTCTGCCTATATTAAGGACCTGCTTTCTCTATCAGACTACCCTTCTTTTAATGTTGATGATGTAGGGGAAATGTTTAAGTCTTGGTTGAGAGATAAGGAAGAAAATATCCTCACCTATCGAGATAAAACCTACCAGAGTGTCGTTACCGGTACCATGGCCGCAGAACACCACACCGACTGGATGGACGAATTGGACGATAGCAAGGAGCGTTATCTAAAATACGAACCCGAAGAGGAAGAATTGATTGCGGAGAAAATATAGACCTACTTTTAGGAGGAATAAGTTACCCAATTAAACGCAGTTAGATAACTTTGCAATCTTGATTTCATCTGTTTCCATTCTTTCCCGTTTGGGAATCTTACTGTATCGTTTTACAAGTATTTTTTGGATTAGTCAACACTTCTTTGCTTAAAATCGGTGCAATTATCTAAAGCAAAATCATTTTAGGAAAGATAAAAACTTTTAGGACATAGGCTCTTTTCCCCTAAACAGATTCTTATGTCCTCCTCGAATAAAATGGCACGATTCACTTTTAAAATAAATCCAATTCAGCTATATTACTGTCTTATTTAATGTAGAATTTATGGAAGAAAACAAAATGATAAGTTATATTAAGGATGTGTTAGCAAATATGCCAATGGGCTGGTTGAATAGCACTACCCATCGCCTCGATATCTATAACGAGAAATTGGCTAAAACTCAATTTTTGGATGAGTTTGAAAATTTATTTAACGCCGATAATGTTACCCCATCGGCACTTAATGGGTTACCTACCGCCTATGACTACGTTCGGTTGGGACACCCATTATCTTGCGTATTGGAGTGGGCGATCGCTAAGTTACATCGTAAAGATCCAGAAAATATAATCTGTTTTTCCTCAAAGACGGTTCCTGTTTTGGCAATTTTGAGGAAAAATTTATTGGATAAGAAACATACCCAAATTTTCTATACAGGGGAACTTCCCGATTATTTCGATACGGAGATTATTCAACGTGTTTATGGGTATAAATTTGAGTTAAGAAAGGTTGATAAAGAGCCGGTTGTTTCTCACGATGATGGCAGTACTATTTTTATTTCACAACAAGAGACATTTGAGGCTCAAAAGCTCCAAGAGAATATCGATTTTTATATAAATCTCTATTCTCATTTAGGAAGTGTTTTAATAGTCAACGGTTCGCAAAACGAGAGCTGTATTCCAGACATCCAGCATGTTCGAAGAAGGGAAACCATTGCAATGACACCTTCTAATTGTTTGGCTGCCTTGCAGTTGCTGGTAAACAAGGCTGCTATTAATCCCGACGGATATGAGCACCAAAATAGCATTGTCACCAAAAACAAAAAGCGAGTACAGGAATCACTTAAAACTATTACGGGCACAACTTCCACTCCATTGGTTGCTTCCAGTGGATTGTCTATGCAATATGCCATTATGATGGGGCTGGTTCACGATGCATTGGAAAATCATAAGGGGAAAGACATTAAATTTATTGTGCCTCCAAATTGTTATGGGGGTACAAACGATCAGGCCAGGCGCGTTGCAGCTTGCCTGGATAATGTTGAAATTGTGGACTTGCTTGTCGATGGTGATAATGATATGGTACAAAGTATCGATACTGTTTTAACTCAAATCGCAAAAGACGACGCTATTCCATACATCATCGCCGAAATTCCCACCAATCCGAGGGTTGAAGTTCCAGATCTCGAAGCATTAAAAAATGTTCTGGAGAAGACCCGTAAAAATGAAAGAGGCGAAACGGCTATCACTCCAGTTTTTATTTTGGATCAAACCTTTTGTCCAAACGTCCACTTTTTGGGTGATGGGGAAATCCTTTCAAACGGCAAAGCTCTCTCTTACGCCAGTGGCTCAAAATTTCCAAGTGGGGGGCTCTGCACTGCAGGCTATTGCGTAGGAAATAAAAAAATGGGAGCTGTGATGAATAAAATAGAAAACCATCTAAAACTTTGTGACAACGAAGCGACAGACCTTCAAATTGAAATATTGGAAAAACAATTGCCTTCCATGAACCAACGAATAGCGGAGGCCTATCAAAATACACGTGAATTTGTAAACTTCATCCACGAAGTCTTGCCAGAGGTAAAAATCAATTTTGTTTCCTCTGCGTTGGCAGAGCGGGGATTTACCCCTTCGGTGTTTTCATTGGACCTTCCTGCCAAAGGAAACTCAGATGAGGAAAAGGAAGCATATAAAAGAGCGCTGAATCTGGAGTTGATCCACTTAATGATTACTGAAATTCCCGATGAAAGTAAATTCTGCGTCAGTTATGGCCAGTTGCGTGGAAGTTATTGGACGATTCCTGCCACATCTACCCAGGGAACGACCAAAGAGAGTGATAAGGATTATATCGTGCGAGTATCCCTTTCCCCAGATGTGGATATGGAGCGTCATAAAAAAGTCTTTTTAGATTTTGTTGAAAAGATCGAAGAAAGTGGGAAATAAAACAAATTCAAGGAGTTATTAGAGGGGAAAGTCTCTTGGTGAGGTTAAAACCGGCAGCCGTAAAAAATGGCTTGATTAAAAAATAGGGAAATACGATGAGGTTTATATAAGTCCAAAACAAGTAATTCGTTTCTTAAGAAATTACTGGAATGGAACGATAGGATAAAAATAACAACTCGGTGAAAATCTGTACGGAGAAGTGATATACAAGGAGTAAGGATTCGTGAAACCGATGGGTCTATAGATGCTGCTTTTGCACTGATGGCTTAAAATTAAGGATGGCCCTGTATACACTGGTGGCGTTATAACTTGTCTGACTCGAGTGTTTAAAAAAGAGGTATCGGGGCAATATGGCTTATGCAAATTTCAACCAAGAGCTATTAAAAGAGTAATCTTCAATTACTTTCACCGAATTATCGAAATGAAAAGCACTAAATAGACCTGCTAACTCCTGTTGTACCATAACAATGCAATTGTCAGCCAAATCTTCTCTAAATCCTTTATCACGAAGTATTAGTACATAGCCCACGCAAATTATCCGAGCGACTATCCTCCCTAGATTCACCATTTTCCGTTGGGAAAGATTACTGGCAATATTGAAATTGAGGTCTTTCTTGAAATAGTCGCAGGCATGGGCAGTAAGATCCAAGGATTTTAGATAATCAAACAGATTTGATTTCTTAACCTTTTTCATGGAACGGGTTATCATTTCAGAAATTTGTGAATACAGCATTTCATTCGATCCCTCAAATATTTGAAAAGGTCTGCTGTCCATGATTCCGCGACCACCAATATGGCTTATCCTATATCCATTGGCACCTGAAACTTGGGTTAAAATTTGGGCAGATTCGTGCATCAAATCGGTCACTACTGTTTTCATGCTATTCGCTTCCAGTCCGTTGGTAGCCAGGTTGTTCTCCAAACCACTTATTTCGGTGCTTCTTATACACATGGCCGAGCTTATGGTAAATGCGGCTTGGATCCGGGATAACTGGAACTGAATCTGATCCAACGCCAATAAATTGCTGGATCCTACGATTCGACCCTTACAATATTCAGTGGCTTCGTCTAACATGCGTCTGATAAAACCTGCTCCCATTCCTGCAAACTGCAATCGGCTTCTATGCAGGATATCGAGCATCATTTTTATCCCTGTTGTTTCAGGGATCAATCGCTGCGATTTGGGAACTTCAATATCCAGACTGTTTAAACCGTAGGGAATCATAAAAAGACCCGCATTGTCATAGATTTCTTCTACTTTCACATGCTGTTTTTCTTTTGTATTATCCGCAATATAAAAATCCATATCCCGCGATAGATTCCCATTGGCCATTTTCTTTCTGGCGGCGATCAACCAATAGTCTGCCATTCCAGTAAGTCCTTGCCAGTGCTTGGAACCTCTAATTCTGTAGCTATCCCTGGATTCCGTACTGTAAGTTTCCATATTTAACGCATCGCTGCCAAAATCAGGTTCCGTGATCATAAGCCCCCCATATTCTGATGATTGAGGAAGCGATCAAAAATATTGGCCTTTACCGATTCGTCCGCATACTTTGAAACAGGTTCCAGAAACAAGCCGAAATTAATTCCTAAGATAAGTGAGAGAGAAAGCGATTCATAAGATGCAACCGACAGCAGTTCCAAACATTCCTTTATATGGCCCCCACGCCCACCATATTCAGAAGGTATTGCTACGGATAGTGGCTTGGTGGACATGATTTTGCCTAAGATTTCAGGAGGTAGGCCACGTTCTAAGCTTAATTGATCAATATCCCCCTTTTCGTGAAAGGAATGCTTTAAAGCGGCTTTAAATTCTTTGATGAATACTGAAAATTCAGGTTGTGCTTCCATTGGAGTTGTTATACTAAGCTTTGTTTGCCATTATTTTAGAATATTGAATTCAATTTGAACGATAATCAACCTTGCTATACCGTGGTATATTTAGTTTGAAGGTGGTTCTAAGATCATCAGTTTCAAACCATTTGCCGGAAGTTTGAAATGGGAATTCAGGTGTCAAATCTGTAGCGACAAAAGTAGAAAATATTATTTAGAATGAGAATAAACAACGATATGGTTTGTGAAAATTAGTTAGGGAGGAAGATAAAAATAACTTCATGTGGGGATCCAATTTCTAGATAGCTCGGGAGTAAGTCGTATTTGTAAAAACAGGGTGTGAGGGATTTCATCCCGATAGCCACACGCACCAAAACCAAGTGACAATTACTTTTATTCATTTCCACCCAATTCCCCTCCTTTATTGAGTATTTTTACCTATTCTAAAATTGATCAAGAAGACTATAGTTCAAAACGGGTGTTAATACTATCAGAATGTTTGATTTTCGGTACTTTGCCACCCATTAATCCCTAAAGCGATCGGGAGGGGTAAGAATAATATACCGAAAATACAATAATTTTATCCAAACCCTCCTGCGTGCCGCCGTAGCTTTAGCGGAGGAGCAAAGGGAACAATTGTATTTTCTACGTTAAAACCAACTTCAAACCCTTGAAATCTCAATTTAATCCCTAATGACAATGCTCAATTAAACTACGGCTATAAAGAATATGAAGCATTTAAAAAAAATGACCAACAAGCAAAAACCACATCCTAAAGTTACCATGGTGCAAGCTTTTAAAACCATTATTTGGCCAAGACGTAATTTGGTTTTTATAGGTTTGTTCCTGATCGTCCTTAGAAGTTTGTCTGGCCTGGTTTTACCTTGGCAGAGTAAAGTATTGCTCGACGATGTTGTTCCGAATAAGGATATATCCCAACTATATACCTTAATCCTTATAGTAATAAGTGCCATAATCGTTCAGGCTGTAACCTCATTTTTGCTCACTCGGATATTAAGCGTTCAGGCACAATATCTAATTAGCGAATTGAGAGCTCAGGTTCAGAAAAAAGTACTTTCCCTACCTATTAGTTTTTTTGACAACACCAAATCCGGGGCCTTGGTTTCAAGGATTATGACGGATGTGGAAGGCGTTAGAAACCTAATAGGCACAGGTTTGGTGCAATTGGTAGGTGGTTCCTTTACGGCAGTGGTATCCTTGATTATATTGATAAAGCTAAACGCCTGGATGACACTTTTTGTGTTGTTGCCATTGTCAATTTTTGGCCTGGTAGCGTTGAAGGCGTTTAAATATATCCGGCCCGTTTTTAGAACGCGGGGTAAAATCAATGCCGAAGTTACCGGTAGGTTAGCGGAATCCTTAGCAGGAGTGAGGGTTATAAAAGCCTTTAATGCGGAAGAACAAGAGAATGTTGTTTTTGAAAAAGGAGTTGATAGACTTTATCAGAACGTGAAAAAGAGCTTGACGGCTACCGCTTTGATGACCAGCTCTTCCACGTTTTTAATCGGAGTGGCCACCACCGGAATTATGGGAATGGGTGGTTATTATATGATGATTGGGCAAATGACCACTGGGGATTTTCTATTCTTCACCCTGATCCTCGGGTTTATGATTGCGCCCATTGTCCAAATGAGCAATATAGGTAGTCAGTTAACCGAAGCCTTGGCTGGTTTGGATAGAACCGAGGAATTAATGAATATGACTGCCGAAGAAGATAATCGAGACAGAAATATTCTGTTGGAAACCTTAAAAGGCGATATTGAATTCAATGATGTTTCCTTTTCTTACAAAGAAGGGAAACAGATTTTACACAACATCAACTTTAAAGCCCCAGCGGGTTCTGTAACCGCTTTAGTAGGAAGTTCAGGTTCCGGAAAATCCACCATTGCCGGTCTTTCGGCTACTTTCTTGACACCGCAAGAAGGGAAGGTAACTATTGACAATCAGGATTTGTCACAGGTTAAATTAAGTAGTTACCGTCAATTTCTGGGAGTGGTTTTGCAGGATGAATTTTTGTTTGAAGGCACCATTCGTGAAAACATTGTATTCCCAAGACCTAATGCCACGCAAGCAGAAGTTCAAAATGCAGTAAAAGCAGCCTATGTAAACGAATTTACCGACAGGTTTGAAGAAGGCTTGGAAACCTTAATTGGCGAAAGAGGCGTAAAACTTTCTGGTGGACAAAGGCAACGTTTGGCCATTGCACGAGCCGTCTTGGCAAATCCGAAAATCATTATTTTAGATGAAGCCACTTCCAGCTTAGACACCCAAAGTGAAGCCTTAATTCAGAAAAGTTTGGCCGAGTTAATCAAAGATAGAACCACAATCGTTATTGCACATCGATTAAGCACAATTAGAAAAGCAGATCAAATTTTGGTTGTTGAAGCGGGTTATATTGTAGAGCGCGGTACCCATGAGCAGCTGATTGCCAAGGAAGGCAGGTATTATGAATTGTACACCTATCAGGCGAAGATTTAGGGGTTGGGAAGACGGAGATTTTATTCTTTCAAACCTCTATGGTATCGCCAGTGAGACGGCGTTATTCGCGGAAGGTGTATGCTTATCGTGGTACTCGGGTGGGGCACCCGAGCCAGCGAGAGAACATAAGTTCCCCTCTAATGTGCGTATTTCTCCTAAATACAAACAATTTTATAGCTTGTTAAAAGGAATTGATCACGGTAATCCCGTGGTCTTCAAATTTGTTCATATTAGGCAATTCGGTAACCACTTCATCAAGAGAAATGGTTTTTCCTATTAGTTTCTCTGGTTTTAGCTTCCCATTTTTAATCATTTCCAACATTTCGGGATATCTGTGGGCCTGCATGCCGTGACTTCCAATTACTTCCAATTCATTAGCGAGTACCTGATCCATTGGTATCTTTGGATGTTGATGATCTCCGGTCATTAAGCCAATTTGAATATGTTTCCCTCGCTTTCTAAGATTGGAAATAGAATTAAAGCAGGTGGCCTGGCTTCCCAGTGCATCGAGGGAGACATGAGCTCCACCACGGGTTAGGTGCTTTATTTCATCAATGAGATTCGTGTTATCCAGTCCATTTACAGTAGCAAAGGCACCCATTTCTTTGGCATAACGAAGTGCTTGCTCTTTAATATCTACAGCTATTACCTGGGCTCCAAGAGCATTGGCAATCATAATTGCAGAAAGACCTATTCCACCACATCCATGAACAACTACGTACTGTCCCCCGGAAACTTGTCCCTGGTCAACTATGGCCCTAAAAGATGTTATAAATCGGCATCCCAAGGAAGCAGCGGTTATGTAATTTATATGTTCTGGAATCTTTACCAGATTTGTATCCGCAAAGTCCAAACTTACGTATTCTGCAAAGGATCCCCAATTCGTAAAACCTGGCTGGGACTGATTATCGCAGATCTGCTGGTTCCCAGAAATACATTGATTACACCTACCACACCCGCATACAAAGGGAGCGGTTACGCGATGCCCAATTTTAAAATGCTTAACGTTTTTTCCAACGGCTGCAATGCTGCCGGCCAATTCGTGGCCGGGAACATGTGGCAATTTTATCGATCTGTCATGCCCCATCCAACCGTGCCAATCACTTCTACAAAGACCGGTTGCCTGAACTTTAATAATCACTCCGTAGTCCTTTGGGGTAGGGTCTGATACATTTTGAATTTGTATTGTCCCTTGAAAATTTTCATAGATCGCTGCTCTCATGACTCTTGTTTGCTTTTTGTTTTGGGTACGGGGGGGATGGTTTGCAGATGGTGATAAACTTGAAAAAGTACTTCAATTTTGTAAAATGTTGAAAGGAAGTAAAACGATTGGGTAATCAATTAGCGAATTTAGAGAAATAAAAAGAGTGATTTACTTATGCGAAGTAAAATAATTTGAAGGGATAAGGATATCCATATTGCAATAGCCCCTTGTGATATATACAGAATTTTATACACGGCCTATGCTGGATGGAAGTTCTTGCGATATGGGGGGGTAATCATAATTTTTTCATTGTTCCAAGAAGGATGATTATCTGACAATGGTTCATTATGGAAAATATCTAAGGATACACCTGCTAGTTATAAGGCTTCAATGGCAGCCAATATTTTAAATAGTTAATACAAATTTCGTCATAAATCCAAATAACATTGCTTATTTTTAGAAAATCCATTTTAAGAATTCAGATGAAGCACGTCTATACAATAGTATTCTCCCTTGTTTTTTGTTTGGTGCTGAGTGGGGTTGCTCATGCCCAGAAGGTTGTAGTGTTGGAATTAGACACTCCCATTTATCCAACAACTGCAGACTATATCATCAACGGACTTCAAAAAGCTTCTGAAGAAAATGCAGTTTGTGTGGTCATTCAAATCAATACCCCAGGGGGGTTGATGAAGCCTACGAGAGAAATGGTGGGAAAAATAATGAGTACCTCCATTCCAGTAGTATCCTTTGTTGCCCCATCGGGCGCACATGCTGGCTCTGCAGGAGCTTTTGTTGCCCTGGCGGCGAACATTACTGCGATGAGTCCGGGGTCGAATATCGGCGCCTCCCATCCCGTTTTACAAGGCAGTATTCCCGATTCCATTATGAACGCGAAAATGACGGAGGATTCTGCCGCATTCATACGCTCTATAGCAGAACACAGAGAGAAAGACACCACCCTAATTATGAAGATGGTTACCAATAGCCGTTCGTTTTCAGCGGAACAAGCATTAAAAAGTGAGATAATTGATCTAAAAGCAAATGATTTGAAGGAATTGCTCGCCAAAATTGATGGCTGGACGGTTCATCTGAACTCAGGAGAGGCCGTCACTCTACACACGGCTTCAGCAGAGATTGAAACCGTAGAGATGGGACAAAAGCAAAAGTTTTTAACTTCCTTGAGCAATCCCAATTTGATGTATGTGTTTTTGATATTGGGTCTGATGGGCTTATTTTTTGAATTTAGCAATCCCGGTGGATTGGTTCCCGGTATTTTCGGGGGGGTATGCTTGATACTTGCAGGCTACGGCATGTCGGTCTTGCCAATTGACTTTACCGGGTTGGCACTTATCATTGCGGGGATTATCCTTTTCGTATTGGAAATAAAGTTTCAGAGCTACGCATTATTATCCATTGGAGGAATCATTTGTTTCTTTCTGGGCTCCTTGTTTTTAATTGATGAAACTCCATCCATCGATGTACTTCATATCTCCTGGTCTGTCCTTATCACTTCGGTGGTTGTAATTTCTATTTTCTTTATATTACTTGTCTTTTTTGGTCTTAAGGCACAGTTTAATAAGCGGAAGATGGGCTATGAAGCCTTGATTGGAGCAAGGGGTATCGCTATGGAAGATCTTTCCCCGAGCGGAAGGGTAAGAGTGAAAGGAGAATTTTGGAATGCCCATGCCGAAGCGGGTAATATACCAGCCAAAACAGAAATAGAAGTTGTCTCGGTGAATCAATTCAAACTCACCGTTAAATCAGTACCTTTAAATAAATAATATAAAAAATTCAATTGTTATGGTTCCAATTTATGTCTTAATATTTTTTGTTGTTCTCATTATACTCAGTGCCATAAAGATTTTAAAAGAATATGAGCGTGCTGTTGTATTTAGATTGGGGCGGGTTACTGCGGGCGGAAGTAAGGGCCCAGGCCTTATTATCCTTCTGCCTTTTATTGATAAAATGAAAAAAGTGACCTTGCGAACCATTGTTCACGATGTGCCTACACAGGATATTATTTCGCTGGATAACGTTACCTTGAAGGTAAATGCCGTAGTATATTTTCGAGTAGTTGATGCTGAAAAAGCGACTATTGAGGTGGAAGATTATTTTTATGCTACATCACAGCTTTCCCAGACCATTCTTCGAAGTGTTTTGGGACAATCAGAGCTGGATGAAATTCTTTCCAAACGGGATAAATTAAATCTGCAGCTGCAGGAAATTATCGATATGCACACAGAGCCATGGGGTGTTAAGGTTTCCAATGTGGAGATTAAACAAGTAGATTTACCCCAAGAAATGCAGAGAGCCATGGCGAGACAAGCGGAGGCGGAAAGAGATAGAAGAGCGAAAGTGATTGCCGCCGAAGGCGAATTTCAGGCGTCTATGAAATTGGCAGATGCTGCTGAAGTACTTGCGAAACAACCTAGTGCTTTGACATTGCGCTATCTGCAAACCTTAACTGAAATTGCTACCGAAAATAACTCTACAACACTTTTCCCCATTCCTATTGATCTTTTTAAACCGTTTATGGAAAATATGGCTAAAAGTCCTGATGGGATCCAGCAATTCACCCATATTGAAAACAAGGATATGGGTACAGATGAAAAGAGAGATAAAAACTAATCGTTCGAGTTGTTTGATGCTTATTTTGAGATAACCTCTAAGGTGCATCCGCGTCCTGTGGCTTGGGCACGTGATCTACAGGTCCATTGGATGCTCTGCGAGAGCAAGAAAGAGAATGCTCTAAAAAGGAGAGAGGCGTATGGGATCAGGGAACTTACTGGGGATAAATAACTATTTTGCTATTACTGGCAAAATGCTTTTCAAGTTTTGTAGGGATTCTATCCAAATGTCCTACATGCGAAATGTAACCCCGACGTGCAGACACTAAGGTAATAAGATCTGTGTCGACAATCTGTCTGGAGAGAATTAGGAAGTCTTCCCAATCCTTAAACTTATGAAAATTGACACTAAGGCTTATTTTGTTCTTTTTTGCAAATTTCTTTATTGCTTTGTGTGTTTGCTCGGTGCAATTCAGGTTGATAGGAATGGATAGCTCCAGTGATAACTTGGCAACTTTATTCACCCAAATGGCAAAGCCCTCTTCAAATTCGGCATTGGGAGGAACAATTAAAAACAATCTTTTATGGTTCACCAAAGGAATTTGAAAGTCGCAGATAAAAAGTGTTTTTTCGGTATTTTGTAAAATACTCTCCATCTTATCACCTATCAGTTTATCCAAAAAACCGGTTTTTTGTGGCCAACCCAGCAGGATAATATCCGCCATTATTTCTTTGGCCGTGCGTGAAATCCCACTGGCAGCATTGTGATCTATGGCGGCCATTACAGTGGCATGAGTATCTGAAGCGGTAGTTTCTTTTATAAAATTTTCAAGTCCTTGTTTGGCCTTGACAATTGTTTTTTCGGCCTCGGCGGTATTTGGAACAACCGTGAGAATGGCCAAGGGATTTATTGACTTTTTTTCCTTGATTAAAACCGCAAAATCCAAAACCTTATCAATATTTACCAGATTGGCAATAGGGATGAGAATATGTTCTTTGTTCATCCTGGAATTCAGCTCTAAATCTTCTTCTTCATCTGAACTCCGGATAATTGATTTAGCGGCACTTTCAGTGACAAACGATGCTACAATGCAGGTGATAAGGATAAGAACAACCGTTCCATTCAAAATATTATCATCTAGAATCCCGGCCTTGTATCCCACTAAAATCACGGCCAAGGTAGCTGCAGCATGGGCACTGCTCAACCCGAAGATCAAGTTGCGCTCTCCTTTGGAGAAGCCAAAAAATATTTGAGTGAGAAAAGCCGCAACCCATTTCCCAGATATTGCTACAATGGTTAATGATCCTGCAATAATGAGGGCCATTGGGCCACTGAGGATTACACTGATATCCACTATCATTCCCACACTGATTAGGAAAAACGGAATGAATAGGGAGTTTCCAATAAATTCAATACGGTTCATCAAAGCAGAGGAGTGGGGAATGAGCTTATTTAGTGCCAAGCCGGCAACGAAAGCACCTATGATCGATTCCAATCCTGCGATCTCGGCCAGAAATGCCGAGAAGAAAACAACCGAAAGCACGAAAATATAGTGGGAGTGTTTTTCACTTTCCAATTTTCTGAAAAACCATTTTGCAATTCTAGGAATGACCAAAAACATAAAAGCCGAGAAAAGCACAAGTGAAATTCCCAATCGGATCCAGAACTCCTGAGTTAGTCCGCCCTCGTGAGAACCTAAGATCACCGCCAGCAAAATAAGAACTGCCGTGTCTGTCAGGATGGTCCCGCCCACAGTTATGGCAACGGCTTTATTTTTGGAGACTCCCAGTTTACTGACAATGGGATAGGTTACCAAGGTATGGGTAGCAAACATACTTGCAGTTAAAAGACTTGCATTAAAATCGAAACCCAATAAATAATGACATACCGGAAACCCTATCCCCAAAGGGATGGAAAATGTTAGAAATCCGAACAGTAAACTTTTATACCTGGTGGCCTTAAACTGATTTAAGTCCAGTTCCAAACCTGCTATGAACATTATGTACAGAAGGCCAATGGTAGAAAACACATCGACAAAAAGGCTCTTTTCCAAGATGTTCAACCCCGCTGGTCCAATGATAATTCCCGACACAATCAATCCAATGATCCCGGGAACCCGAATCCGTTTCAAAACGATTGGAGCTAAAAGGATAATTGCCAAGATCAGGGCAAATATCAATACTGGATTTTGAAGGGGCAATTGGAATTGTTCTATTAACTGATCTATAATGACATCCATAATCGATAAATAGGGAAGGGATTAAAGGATTATTGTTCGGGAGTTTTTCCTGATTTTTACAATGCATATTGAAATTGCGAATATACATCTGTTATAGGATAAATTAACGGCTCTTTTCATTATTGTTGTTTAATTGGAGCAGCAGGAAGAAAAAAACATAAATTTGCAAATCAAGGTAGGAGCCAACAGGAGGTTCCCTTAAAAGTTGGATTGCTATGGGAAAACTCTATGAAAACCGCTGGGCTTTACTGATTATCCTTGCGCTAACTTGGGGCAGCTCCTTTATTTTAATAAAAAAGTCGCTCCTCGCTTTTGCCCCTTATCAAATTGGAGCGTTCCGTGTTGGAATCTCTGGTTTGATCCTCGCCTATATCGGGGTTCCAGCGATTCTAAAAATGGACAAACAAACCTTGTTCTGGGTGAGTGTTACCGGTTTTTTTGGGAATTTCTTGCCTATGTTTCTTTTTCCTCTAGCACAAACCCGTGTCAGTAGTTCACTTGCAGGGATACTGGATTCATTGGTGCCGGTATTTGTCTTGGTCTTAGGCTTTTTTCTTTTTGGGATTAAAAGCAAATGGATACAGGTCTTTGGAGCGATCCTCGGATTTTTGGGAGCTGCGATTTTGATGGCCTTTTCTGAATCCAGTTCTGAAGAATCTAATTTGGGGTATGCCTTGTTGATTATTTTGGCAACAGCGTGTTATGGGCTGGCAGGGTTGATTATTAAAGAAAGATTACAACACATTGCCTCCCTACCTCTCTCGGGAGCGGTTTTCTCAGTATGGATGATTCCGTCGTTTTTGATATTGATTTTCAGTGGATTTTTTACTGATTTTAAAGCGACTTCCCAAAACTTGGAATCTTTAGGCTTTCTAAGTATACTGACCGTGGTAGGCACGGCAGTGGCCATGATTCTCTATTATAAATTAATCCAAAATACCACCCCCGTATTTGCCAGTACAGTAACCTATCTTCTGCCATTGGTTGCAGTGGTCTGGGGATTATTGGATGGAGAGAAGTTCAGTCTTTGGTATGTAATTGGCGGATTGCTTATCTTGTGGGGGATTTACCTCATCCGAGAGAAAAAGAAGGATATGCTGCCAGTGCCTAGATAAAAAATCCGTGACTTTTACCAGTACTTTATGATAGAATTTTTTCAAACATATAAAATAGAATTTTTCTATGCCTTCCTGGTTATTTGTGGCGTCCTACTGCTGCGTTTTTTCACCAATCTATGTTACAAATGGATAAGCAGAGAGGAACATAAAAAATTCCGGGGAGTTCGAGCCAATTCGTTTTCGCTCGTTAGGCGCATTGTGAATTCCATCTGGATTGTTCTTGGGGTAATGGCCATAAGCTCTCTGTTTTTTCAAGAAGTCTACGAAAAATTTCAGAATAACTTTCGCCTATTTCTATATATTGGGCTGGTTGTTGTGATTACCATCATTCTGGCATCGACAGTGAACCTCTGGTTCCAGAAAAAAGTAAAACTTAAAACTGCCTTGGAGGAAGACCCCACAGTCTTCAAGTTTTTGGGGTATATCGTTGTTTCTATAGTGTACATCATTGGAATTATGTTTGTTCTTTTGGCTTTTCCTTCTTTAAAAGGAATTGCGCAAACGGCACTGGGTGGGGCAGGAGTTTTGGCATTGATTATTGGAGTTGCTTCTCAAGAAGCTTTGGCAAACTTGGTGGGAGGTGTGTTTATTATCTCCTTTAAACCTTTTCGGATTGGAGATGTTATAAAATTGTCGGATGACATGGTAGGAACAGTAGTAGATATCACTTTAAGGCACACCGTGTTGAGAAACTTCGGAAATAAGATGATCGTCATCCCAAATGCGATTATGAACAAAGAAAAATTAATCAATTATAATTTAAAGGATTCAAAGATTTGTGAGCGGATTGAAATAGGCATTTCCTACGACAGCGATGTAGATCTGGCAAAAAAAATAATGCAGGAGGAATGTGAAAAGCATCCGTTAATTTTTGACAACCGTTCTACGACCGATGTTTTGGACGGAAAACCAGTAGTTAGGGTAGCCTTGACTTCCTTGAATGATTCGTCGATTACCATCCGCGCTTGGGCCTGGGCACGGAATTATTCCAATTCCTTCGATATGAAATGCGATCTATTGGAAAATATAAAAAAACGTTTTGACTCTGAGGGGATCGAAATTCCTTTCCCCTATAGAACGGTTGTCTTTAAGGATACTAAGGAACAACAAACATCTTAATCAATACCCATGGATTTCAGGCTGAAAGTGTTTAAAACCGTAGCTGAACAACTGAGCTTTACCAAAGCTTCAAAAATACTTTTCATCTCTCAGCCCGCTGTAACCAAACACGTCAATGAATTGGAGAAGCACTTTGGGAAGGCGCTTTTTAACAGACACGGAAACTCGATTTCGCTTACAAAGGAAGGAAAAGTCTGCCTTGACTATGCGCGAAAAATCACTGTTCTTTATGAAAAACTTGAAAATGAATTCGTCGATCTCGACACGACTCTTCCCTCAAAAATTATCCTTGCCGCCAGTACGACGATAGCACAGTATATTTTACCCGATCTTCTTTCCAGATTTAAATCGGTATATCCTGAAACAACGATCACACTCTTTAATCAAAATTCAGAAAAAATTGAGGAGCTCGTGCTTGAAAAAAAATCAGATTTGGGCCTGGTCGAAGGGACCACAAACAACCCGTATCTTCATTATGAGCCTTTCGTAAACGATGAGATAGTACTTATCTGTAGAACTGGAAATAAATATTTAAAAACTACTGAGATTGAAATCGACCAATTGCCCTCTCTTCCCATTATCCTACGTGAACAGGGTTCTGGCACCCGTATTGTCATAGAGAAAACGTTAAAGGAAAACGGGTTAGATTTACAAGACTGCAATGTCCAGATTGAACTTGGCAGTACAGAAAGTATAAAAAACTATCTGTTGGCTTCAGATAGTTTTGCCTTCCTCTCCATACATTCCATTGCAAGGGAATTGAAGAACAATACGCTCACTGTAATAGAAATTAATGGATTGGAAATCCTTAGAACCTTTCAGTTTGTTGGACTTCACGGCAATTACAATCCCACTTCCGAATGGTTGAGAAACTTCTTCCTCAACCATTATAACCTAATGGAATAGCGCATAACATTTTGTGATAAAAATTATCCGCTAACTCTTCGGAAATTTGCATCGTAAAAAATGATGATAATTCGATGGAAAAATTGAATAATGATAAGAAAACTTGGGTAAAAGTGATTTTTATAATCGCCATGGTGCTGTGTATTTCAGGATATATAAGTAGTCCTGTGGCCCTTGTTGGCGGCTTTCTCTTTTCTTATTTTTTGGGGCACCCCTTTTTGGCGCTCAACAGCAAGGCCGTTAACTGGCTTCTAAAAGTGGCTGTGGTGGGATTGGGTTTCGGGATGAATTTGGTAGAAACGCTCCACGCTGGAAAGGATGGGTTTATATTGACCGTATTTTCAATAACTGTTACCTTGATCCTGGGTTATTTTTTAGGCAAGTTATTAAAGATGGATCGCAAGGGGAGCCATCTCATTAGTTCGGGAACGGCCATTTGTGGGGGAAGTGCCATTGCCGCCGTTGCACCGGTTATCAATGCTTCGGAAAAGGATATTTCAATTTCCTTGGGCGTCATCTTTCTTTTAAATTCCATTGCCCTGATCGTCTTTCCACCGCTGGGCCATCTGTTCAGTTTGAACCAGCATCAATTTGGACTTTGGTGTGCCATTGCCATTCATGATACTAGTTCGGTAGTGGGCGCTGCATACACTTTTGGGGAAGAGGCCCTAAAGGTTGCCACCACGGTAAAATTGGCCCGGGCCCTTTGGATTATCCCACTTTCTATTTTATCCGTATTTCTTTTTAAAGGAAAAGGGAAGAGCGTAAAAATCCCTTATTTTATCTTTCTGTTTATTTTGGCCATTGTAATGAACAGCTATCTGCCAATTCCCGATATGATTACCGAAGGGATAACAAGTGTTTCAAAATCACTGTTGGTGTTGACTTTGTTCTTGATTGGGGCTGGACTTTCCATAGATAAAATAAAAACGGCAGGCTGGAAGCCTATGATTCTGGGCGTTGCACTTTGGGTGTTTATTTCCATCAGTTCTATTTTGGCGATCATTTCGCTTTAGGTTCTAAGGTACAGAAAAAGAAATTTGTTATTTGTTGGTATATTTAAGCTCAAAGGCTCAGAACACAAAGAGTTTTTAGAAAAGAATCAGTTTTTAAATCAATTTCAGCTGATTGATAATCTCCTGTAATGATACTTTTGCATCCCCAAAAAGAAGGCTACAGTTGTCCATATCAAATAAATCGTTCTGAACGCCAGCGTATCCTTTGCTCATTCCCCGCTTCATTACTATTACCTGTTTGGCTTCGTGGGCGCGAATAATGGGCATACCATATACGGGACTGTCTGGATTGTTTTCAGCAGCTGGGTTTACCACATCGTTGGCGCCAATAACCAACACCACGTCGTATTGCGACATCATTTCGTTCCCCTCATCCATTTCCTTTAGTCGAGAATAGTCAACGTTTGCTTCGGCCAAAAGTACGTTCATATGTCCTGGCATACGCCCAGCAACTGGGTGAATAATATAATCCACCTCGCAACCCCGCGCCTCTAATAATTGTTGCAACTGTGCACAAGTGTGCTGAGCCTGTGCCACCGCAAGACCATAACCCGGAATGACGGCCACTTTTTGTGAGAAGGAAAGAGCAAGTGCTGTTTCGGAAATACTTATTTCCTTAATTTCCTGTTCCTCGTCTTCAGAAGTAGCTGCCTTGCTTTTTTTGAATTTCCCGGCCAAAACTTTCATCAAGGAACGGTTCATCGCCTTACACATTAGGAGCGTGAGGAATATCCCAGCCGCCCCTACAAATATTCCTCCAGCGATCATCACCTTGTTCCCGTAAACCAGTCCTGTAAAAGCCGTTGCAATACCGGTGATACTGTTTAAGAGTGAGATTACAACAGGCATGTCTGCTCCTCCTATCGGAAGGACAAACAGAACCCCATAGACCATAGCCAAGAGAGCCAAAAAATAGACAAAAGAAGCAAAGCCCAACGGAATCAAGTTGAAAAAGTAAAGCACGGGCAATAGTATCATCAGTGTCAAAAGGATTCTTGCAGACAGCACTACCCCAATATTTCTGTAATCATTGACCTTTCCGGCCAATTTTCGCTCGGCGATGATACTTCCAGTAAATGCGATGGCTCCTGTTATCAATCCAGCGAGAAGTAGGATCTGTACAGTCAAATCGGTCTGTTCAGGATACATGGGGTTTGCTTCTATCATTCCCAGGAGCATGGCACAGCCCCCTCCAGTTGCGTTGAATAAGGAAACCAACTGCGGCATTCCGGTCATTTCCACTTTATCTGAAAGTCTTTTTCCAATAATAGTTCCCATTACAATAGCAAAAAGCATTATAACCAAGTTGAGGTAGGGGATCGTTTTGGTGTACCCGGCTAAAAATGTTAACACTACGGCCAAAACCATCCCGATTGCAGCAATCAGGTTTCCGGTTTTGGCCCTTTGGGGCGAGCTCATAAACTTTAGTCCCAGTATAAAGGAAAGGGTGGCCAATAAGTATCCAATTTCGATAATTGTTTGCATCGCAGATTTCTTTTTTCGAGGTCTGTCTTTTGACAGCGGTTGGTTATATTGAGAATAAAAAACGTGATTGGAATTGAGAGAGTGTTCAATAGAAATCGATTCGAATAGGAACCGTTCTAAATCCCTAATCGCAATTTATTTCTTAGAGCTAAACATTTTAAGCATTCGTCCAGTGACAAAAAATCCGCCAGAGATATTTAACGTTCCCAGAAAAATTGCAATCCCTCCCAGAATAAGATTGACATAATCGTCAGCAGGAATGTTCAACATCAGATAGACAGCTCCTACCAAGATAACTCCACTAATGGCATTGGCCCCTGACATCAAGGGGGTATGCAAAATTGCAGGTACGTTGGAGATAACTTCTATACCGATGAAAATACAGAAAATAACGAAATAAATTTCTTGGATGTGTAGATTGATGAAATCCATAAAATCAGATGGTTTGAGATGGGTTAAAATGAGGATGGGTCCATTCTCCCTCGTTCAATAATTGACTTCCGGAAAGCAATGGATCGTCCGGTTTGTCCACTTTCTCCCTGTGTTTTAAAAAGGAGAAATAGTTGTTTGAAAGTAATTGTGAGGCCGCTGCCGGTATTTCTGCAGAAAGATTTGAGTTGCCCACAATGGTTACTCCCTTGTAGTCTATTTTTTCGTTGTTCTTTGAAAGTTCGCAGTTTCCACCTTGCTCGGTAGCCATATCGATAATTACACTTCCGGCCTGCATCGCCTCTACCGATCTGGTTTCAATTAGTAACGGTGCTTTTCTACCAGGAATGTTTGCTGTACTGATTACGATATTGGCGGAAAGAATGTGTTGATGGATAAGTTCCTTTTGTTTTAGTTTGTACTCTTCCGTTTGCTCCACAGCATAACCCCCGGCACTTGCCGATTCGGTATATCCTTCTACTTCTACAAACTTTGCACCCAGACTCCTTACTTCCTCACCGGCAGAAGTCCGGACATCAAATGCTTCCACGATTGCCCCTAATCGGCGTGCGGTAGCGATGGCCTGAAGACCGGCCACTCCTGCACCCAGGACCAAAACTTTTGCAGGGGTAAGAGTCCCCGCGGCTGTTGTGAACATAGGAAAGATGCCGTTAAACAGGTTTGCGGCTTTTATTACCGCCCGATATCCTGCCAGAGATGCCATGGAAGAAAGTACATCCATGGATTGGGCCAAAGTGGTGCGTGGCAAAAGGTCTAAGCTATAGACTGAGGCCCCGTGATTTTTATAAATATCCAATTTGGAAGGATAGAAGAGCGGATTGAAAATACCGATGAAACTGCTACCAGGATTTAATTCCTCTCCGCTGTAGGAATGGTCTATGGACACAATGGTGTTGGCTTCCTTAAAAATGGATTCCCGGTCTGCAGCCTTTGCGCCGGCTTCTTCATATTCCCCATTATCTATTTGAAGCGAATCTCCAAGACCCGGTTCAAATAATACATTGAGTTTTAATTCTTTGGTAAGACGCTTTACTTCCTTTGGAAGTATACACACTCGCGGATCGTTCAAGGTCTTCAAAATTCCGAGGGTTTTCGGCTCTGGCTGGTCGCTCATAAATAATCTTAAGTTGTTGTTTCTTATGGGTTTTTGGTTCTCGTGGATGGTAGTGCTATTTGCTTAGCATTTGAAAAAACTCCTCCTTGGCTTTTCGGTAGTTTTCCAAATGCTCCCTATAGAAGTTCCTATATCGGATATGTTCGTTTACATAAAACATATCACAGTCTACGTCTTCACATTCTGCAGCCTTGGGAAGACCGTTTTGGTATTTTAGCAATTCTTCCAAACTGTTGGCATTACCTTCCTTAATTCGTTTTAAGTTTCCGAGTTTGGACTGAAACTCTGCCGATTGTAAATCATCCGTTTTCACTAGTTTTAATAGACTGGAGATTTCTTTTTCAATGTAATTTATATGTTCAATCCAATCTTCGAGCTCAATAGAACTGTTTTTAAAATTGATCGCTTCTGGTGAATCGTGATCGTAAATCTGCATTTTAAGAAGTTTTGACTAAGTATTGTTAGATAAGGATTTTCTGGATCTTTTTTAAAGGTTCTTTTTTGATATGGGTTGATATGCCGTTTTTGGAACCTTCTAAAGAAGCACGTCTATATCGATTGGACGTTCGGCTTGCTTAACACTGGCAATCTTTAGTTCTTTTTGACCGTTGGGGAATTTCCACATGATGGAATCACCTAATGCATATCCCATCACTGCTGAACCCATTGGGGCCAAGATGGAAATTTTATTTGTCGCAATATCGCGTTCAGTGGGAATAACCAGTTGAAATTCTTTTTGCCAACTTCCTGATTCCACGGTTATTATGCTGTTAAATCGAATTACATCCTCTGGCATTTTATCGTTGTCATAAATGACAGCTCGGGCGAGCTCTGCACTCAATTTCTGTAAGGAATCTTTTGTGTTTTGATCTTTGTAATAGCTGGTAACGTTCAATAAGCGTTTTAGAAAAACGTATTCTCTTTTCTCCAATATTAAACTTCCATATTTCATGACATTATCTTATTATCTAAAAAAAATGGACATCCCAAGAAAGGAAATTGGCCGGAATGTCCATTTTAATTGGAATTTTTACTGATTACGGGAAAATCCCTCTAAGAATATAGGCCTTTTCAATGCGTTCTATGGCGATGGAGAAGGCTGCTGTACGTAGATCTACCCCTTTTTCTTCGGAGTATTCCGTTACTTTTTTAAAGGTAGTTCGAAGTTTTTTCTCGATTTTCTCAAGAATCTCATCGAGTTGCCACAATTCGCCATTACGGTTTTGCAACCATTCAAAATAGCTGCCAATGACACCACCTGAATTACACATGATATCAGGAATAATGGTTATGCCACGTTCCAGTAATATTTTCTCACCTTCCACATCCGTGGGGCCATTTGCTCCTTCGGCGACTAACGTAGCCTTTATAGACTTGGCATTCTTCTTCGTTATCTGATTGCCTAGGGCGGCCGGAATACAAATATCACAGTCCAAGCCAAAGAAGTCCTCATTCCTTAAATCGGAAGCCTCTGGGAAGCCTACGATACTGCCTTTGTTGGCCACCGTATAATTGAATAAATCTTCAACTTTGATTCCTTTCTTGTTCTGCAGGCTTCCGAAAGCATCTTGCACACCAACCAAAATGGCCCCTTCCTTTTGTAGGAAATACGACGACCAATAGCCCACGTTGCCAAAGCCTTGCACAATAAAGGTTTTTCCTTTAAGATCTATCTTGTTTTTTTCGGCCCAGAATTTAATGGTCAAAAACACTCCATAACCGGTTGCGCGATCACGGCCTTCCAATCCGCCACTGCCAACGGGTTTCCCAGTTACTACGTGCATGTTTTTAGAGCGTTCGGAAGTGCTTTTTGTACTCATATAGGTATCGGCAATCCACGCCATAGTCTGCGCGTTGGTATTTACATCTGGTGCAGGGATATCGTGCTCCGGTCCTATATTTTCTCCAAGTGCGTAGGTAAATCGTCGAGTGATTCGCTCCAGCTCGTTATGGGAATATTTGGAGGGGTCAATTTGAATTCCTCCTTTGGCACCCCCATAGGGTAAACCGGCCAATGAGGTTTTCCAGGTCATCCACATGGCCAAGGCACGTGCGGCATTTATATCCACGGTAGGATGATAGCGAAGCCCTCCCTTATAGGGACCAAGAGCATTGTTGTGCTGAACCCGGTAGCCCGTAAATATTTCAACATCGCCATTGTCCATGCGTACAGGGAAGTTGATGATGATCTCAGTATTTGTTATACTCAGGATTTTTCGGACGTTTGGATTCAAATCAATCTGGTCCGCAGCGTGGTTGAACTGCTCCAACACGTTGTCCAGCATTCCTCTTTTTGCAGGTTTTGGTTTTTCCACTGTTTGCTCGTTTGTCATTTTTCTTATTTTTATTAAATAATTTTTTTAATTGGATAATGAAAAGGGAAGAAGACGCCAGAGATGTTTAAATCGTGAATTATTTGAGGCATCATCCCACTACTTGTCGATTAACCGTATTTTTTCAATAATTGTTTGATTTAACATATTTACCTCAAGTGCACAAGGTGCGTGCCATTAATAATTTCCTCTTGGGATATATACGTAATACAAAGATACTCAAGAAACTGTAAACTTGTATGCAAAAGCGTTAAATGAATGGGTTGGGGAAGTTTTTCATGGGTGGGGAGAAATTACTCAATGGAGGGGAAGGGGCTATTATAGCTGAATTGGGGAAATAGACACTATTGGGAAGGGACAAGCTGGGCGTTTGGCTTATAAACTTCAAAAAGGAATCACTCCTCTCGGATTTTTGCTCTCAGGGTCTTCCGATCTATTTGAAGTATTTCTGCAGCCTTGGTTTGGTTGTTGTTCGTTGCGACCAATACTTTTTGAATGTATTTTTTCTCCATTTCCTTTAAGGGGAGCAATTCCTCTTTCGGGAAATCAATTTGATATTTCAAGGTGTCAGGGAGGTCGTTTAGTCCTATGCTTCGGTCGCACATGATAACCGCACGCTGGATGACATTTTCCAATTCTCGAATGTTTCCAGGCCAGTTATATCGTTGTAGAAGAAGTTGGGCCTCTGTATCTATGGTAACATAACGGCCCTTGTATTCATGCCCGTATTTAAAAAGGAATTTGTCCACCAGCATAGGAATATCCTCTTTGCGTTCCCGAAGGGAGGGAACCTTTATTTCCACTACGGTAAGACGATAATATAAATCTTCCCTGAAGGTTTCCTTTGCTACCATTTCTTTTAGATCGCTATTGGTAGCGGCAATCACGCGTAAATCGATTTTATTGCTTTTCCGTGCGCCTACCTTTACCACTTCCTTTTCTTGAAGGACGCGCAATAAGCGAGCTTGGACCGCCAAGGATGCATTTCCTATTTCATCTAAAAAGATGGTTCCTCCATCAGCAGCCTGAAAAAAACCATCTCTATTGTCCTCTGCCCCTGTAAAAGCGCCTTTCACATACCCAAACAACTCCGCTTCCAATAGGGTTTCGGGTATTCCGCCACAATTCACTGCGATAAAAGGAGCCCGGGAGAATTTTCCGTTGTAATGGATAGAGCGCGCCACCAGTTCTTTCCCTGTACCACTTTCACCACTTATATATATTGTCGCTTTGTTATCCTTGACACGATGGATTATTTGGATTACCTTTTTTATAACCTCACTTTCCCCTATGATTTCGTTATAGTTTGTTTTAACTGTCGGGGGAGTCTCTGTTCTTCTCTTAGTTTTTGGAGAAAGGGATTTTTGTACTGCTTGTTTCAGTTCCTCCTTGGTAAAGGGCTTCACCAAGTAATCTACGGCTCCCGATTTAATTGCGGAAAGCGCATCTTGAACCGATGGGTAGCCGGTAACGACAAGTTTGGGCATTTGAGGATAATGCTCTGATGCAAATTGAATCAGTTCAAAGCCGTCCACTTCAGGCATTTTCAAATCGGTGATCAGCAAGTCTATCTCGGTATCTCTCAAGATGGCCACAGCCTCTTTCACCGAAACCGCTTTAAAGGTATGGTAGTCCATCAAATGTAGATGACGCTGAATAAGCTCTAGGATGCCAATGTCGTCATCTACGATTAATATGTTTTCTTTTTGGAGCATAAGGTTCGCTTAATGTTTAGGGAAGGTAATTACAAAGATAGCACCCGTAGGGTGGTTGGGTTGATAATCAATAGTACCACGATGTCCTTTTATGATACCGTGGACCACGCTCAACCCCAAGCCAGATCCATCTCCTACACTTTTTGTGGTGAAAAAAGGCTGAAATATTTTCTCTTCAATCTCGGGAGTAATTCCAGGACCTTCATCGGAAATCTCTAAAATTATTTTGCTTTGGTCCTGTCTAAGACTTACTATAATAAGACCCTCCTTGGGAGAGAAATAAATGGCATTGAGTACGAGATTGAAAATAACCTGCGTCAACTGGATGGTATCGGCCCTTAAGAGAACTTTTTCCGATGGAAGCTCCACTTGATACCTCACCTTGTTTTTCTTAAATGTACGATCCAGTAGGTTCATGGCGTCCTCAACAACGGGGACAATATCCACTTCCACCATGTTCTGGGGCATTTCACAGGAGAAGAACATCAGTTTCTTGACTACCTCCCGGGAAAAAATAGCACTATTTATTATCTTTTCCAAGTCCTTACTTGTCTGTGTGTTGGAAGTTTCTTTCCCTTTAAGCAATTCTGCAAAACCCAAGATGTTTGCCAAGGGTGTATTGAGCTCGTGTGCTATTCCTGCCGTTATTTCACCTAAGATGCTCAGGCGGTCTGCATGCTCCATTTTTCGTTTTACCACGGCCTCGTTTTCGCGGATGGAGACCCGTTCCAACAGATCGCCTATGTTTACCGCTACGGTTTTAAGGAGGATTATTTCCTCTTTTAGAAAATCCTCCTTACTGAATTTTTCGGCCGGATAATGAATTTTTATAAGCCCGTTGGGTTCGTTGAAGACTTTTATATTCCTTTCAATGGTTACACTTTCAGATGGCAGTGCAGAGGAAATGAGATGATGGTGACCCGAACTTATTTCAACGATTGTCTCTTGGTTATGTTGAAACGCCTTGCGAAGGCTCAGGGCAATTAAGTAGAGGGTTTTGTCCAATTGCTTGTAATCGTTGTTTACAATAATGGATGAAACCTCATAAAGGCAAGTGAGTTCCTTGATACGCTCTTTGAGATCGTTTTCAATGGTCATGAAATCCTCTTTTTTTCAAAGGTATCAAATAAAAATATGGTTTGATTCAAAAGAAAAGGGTCTGTTGTGGCAGAACTAGAATTTGGGAACAGTGTTGGGGGGCTTATAAAAGGCTGCTAAAATAAGCTGCCTTCTTTTGATGACATTTTGTGTTGCTTTCCGATGGGTAGAAAAGAAGAGGGACAGATAAATTAAAATTGTAGGAGTAGCAATTTTTTTTTGATCCCTCTTTTTATTGTGAAATATAAAATCCGTTCAGGACACCGTGTGTTTTGAACGGATTTTAATGATTTTAGAATTCAGAAATTGGGAAGTCTTTAATCGATTCGTTTAAAATCAAAATGTTGGCCTCCCACCGATACTTCCGCCATAAGCCCTTCCTTGGGCAAGGTAAATACCGCCACTCCATCGTCATACCTCAGATCCAACGAGGGAGTGCTTTGATTTGCTGCAATGGCAGAAACATTTCCCGAGAATTTGAATTTGCCGTCCATAAATTCCTGAACAGCTTTATCGGTTTTTAAAAAGACGAGTTCAGAAAAAGCCTTTCCGCCGATTTGGGCACCCACGTCCACCTGTTTTAAGTTGGACATTCCAACAAGGACGCCGCGTTCATAAACAGCTCCGTTTCCCGAAGCCGCACCAATAATAATCGCTCCTTTTCCAACATTTGGAAAAATGGCGTACGCCTTGGCATCATCAAAATAGGCCTGCAACTTGGGATTGGCCGCTATAAAGGCAGCCTTTGCTTTTTCGGCATCCTTTATCACTTTTTTGTCATCTGCATTTTGGGCAAAGAGCGACAAACCGAAAACAAGCATCATAATTGTCAATAGTGGTTTCATTTTCATAATGGATATGTTTAAGTGGAAATTAAGTTCTAAAGGTAACTTTTAACTGGAAGCGCTCTGGTTAAGAGTTTGTTACTGTATATTAATACTATGCCAAATTTTTGCAGGAGGTGATTGGAAAGAGTAACTGGAAGGGAAAAACTATTTAATGTCTTTCTTGACCAGTAGATAAATGTTGTTGTCCAGTGGGAGATACCCCTGATCGTATAAATAGAAGTAAGTAGACCCAGATTTGGTAGTGTAAATGCTGGTGAAATAGTCAAAACTGAACCCCATTTGCAATAGCTTTTCCTTGGTTGTCTTGGTTTTGTCAGTGATGTTTAAGGATTCGAGAATGCGATAATTTTTGCGAAGCCGATTGTTTGTATTGCGAATGAGGTTTTTACTGTCCTTATTTAAGTAATTGTTGTAAATATTGCGGCAGTGGTCTCCACAGAATTTTTTGTCTGCGCGACCGGTTATAATTTCGCCACATGCCGGACAGGTCCTTTCCATAACCTAAAGATAAAATTTTTTTTCAAATTGAGAATTGGCCGAGGAGAGCAATTGAGGGAAAATGCTCTATCCTTACCATAGACAGAGATTGTAAGTTTTTATGGCGGGCTTATTCTCTTTCTGCCTGCTTAGGTTTAAGGTGAAACCGATAAATAACTTCTAGCTTTACGAAGACACTGCCTTGGATTGATGGGTTCAATTGGCTGCGGTTATCGCCAAAACTAAATGCCGAAATACCCAGGTCTATTTTATCTCCTTTGGCATACATTTCATAGTCATTGCTTGAATACCCTATTTTTGCCCGCAGGAGAACGCTTTCCTCCAATGTGTTGAATTGGAGATATCCGGCAAATTCCAAAGAACTGAGATCGGCATACAGGGTGGGTTGACCAGTATAGTGGACATTGAAACTTCTCCCTATTCCGAAATAATCGATTCCGGTAGTGACGGTCCCAAATTTGTAGCTAACGTCTGCAGCAATGGGAAGGCTCATGTCCATTTCAAAGCGTTTGTTGGGGCTTATATAGTACCATCCTAAAATAGGAGTTGTAAAGAGGCCAAATGCTTCCTGCGTGGCGTAAAGCCCAAAGCGATAGATGAGGTGTTTGGACTTTTTATATTTCACAAGAGCAATTCCTCCTATATAAAAATCATCCTCGGAAATATTTTTGTAATCTGATGCTATTTTGGGTAATAGCACGAGGGTTGTGCTCCACTTTTTTGACCAAGTGGAGGCCAGCCCCAATTTTAGTGTGCTGCTGTAGAGACTGGTAAATTTATCCTCCGGGAACAACTGCAGGTTGTTTCTGCTAAACTCTACCCCAGTGATCAGAGCGTGATTTTTACGAAGTACCAGGGGAGCAGTAAATCCTGCTTCAAAAGATTTCACATAGGTGCTACTCGCTACGCCCTCAAAATCATTGTTAAGGGTTTGCCCAAAATTAATCCGAAAAAGATCCACATAGTCTTGTGCGGTTCCAAGTAACGGGAAAAAGAAGGATAGAAGCAGAAGTTTCTTCACTTGTATATTGATTGGTCAATATAGGCCTGTCATTCAAATGTAAACCAATCTTCCATTAAATCCCCTTCTTTCTCTTTTCGATTAGAAAATTCGTTGGTATGGGAATTATATTCATAATCCTTTTCCCATTCCTTAAAATTCTTTGCCAACTGCGCTATGGCATTGCACACATAATACACCTCATTATTTGTGCTGGTAGGATGTAGTGACAAACGGATCCAACCGGGTTTGTGGCTCAAGTTGCCGTGGTCGATTTCGCAAGTAATGTTATTGGAGGTTTCTTGGTCCATATGCAGTAAAAAGTGACCATAAGTGCCCGCACACGAACACCCACCTCGAGTTTGAATGCCAAAGCGATCGTTGAGCAATTTTACTCCTAAATTGAAGTGCAGTTCTTCTATGTAAAAACTGATTACTGTCAATCGCTCCTTGGTCTGGGGGGCCAATATCTTGACATTTGGAATAGCTTCCATTTGTTCGAAGACAATATCGAGAAGTTCATGTTCCCGCTCCATCATTTTCTCTACGCCCATCTTTTCTTTTAATCGAATGGAAAGTGCGGTGCGAATTGCCTGAAGAAAACCAGGGGTTCCCCCATCTTCCCGCGTTTCAATGTCGTCAAAATATTTATGGTTTCCCCAGGGATTGGTCCAGGACACTGTACCGCCACCCGGGTTATCGGGGATGGTATTTTTATAAAGATTGTTGTTGAAGATGAGTACCCCACTCGTTCCGGGGCCACCCAGAAATTTATGGGGGGAAAAGAATATGGCGTCCAATTGCGCTCCCTCTTCCTTGGGATGCATGTCTATTGCCACATAGGGCGCGGAACAGGCGAAATCCACAAAGCAAAGACCGCTATTTTGGTGCATCAGCTTCGCGATTTCATGATAGGGGGTTTGAATTCCTGTTACGTTTGAACAAGCTGTTATGGCTGCAATTTTTATAGGGTGATCCTTGTGTTTTTCCAGAGCGTGGGCAAAATTTTCCAAACTGACCAAAACATCTTCATTAGGTGGAACCACCACCACCTTAGCAATAGTTTCTATCCAAGAGGTTTGATTGCTGTGATGCTCCATATGGGTAACAAAAACAACGGGTCGTGCTTCATCAGGAATACGGGCGTACGGTTTCAGGTTCTCCGGAATCTTAAGCCCCAAAATACGCTGAAATTTATTTATGGCCCCTGTCATTCCGCTACCGGCGGTAATGAGAACATCGTTGTCATTGGCATTAACGTGATTTTTAATAATCTTCCGGGCTTGATGGTATGCCTTTGTCATGGCCGTGCCGGTAATATTGGTTTCTGTATGGGTATTTGCCACAAAAGGCCCAAAATCCTTGAGTATCTTTTCCTCTATCGGACGGTATAACCTACCACTGGCTGTCCAATCCGTATAGATTATTCTTTTTCGCCCATAGGGAGAATAAAACTCTTGGTCGATACCAACAATATTTTTTCGGAAAGGTTCGAAAAACATTTCCAATCGTCCTATTTTTTCTTCCGTAATCATCGTTTCTTTCATCATAGATCTAAAGTTAGTCATTGTCTTTTGAAAATCAGCTTATTGCGAATGATTATTTTCAAAAGCATCCACTCCTTTTCGCAGCCAGGCATAGTATTCATCACTGTCAGGTGTGTATCCGGCAGGTTCAATTAGATCTTGCTCATTGTGGTCCATCAGCACATAAAATGGTTGTGCATTGGCTTGATATCGCAGAATTTGGAATTCACTCCATTTTTGTCCGATGTATCGCAGTTTCTTGCCAGAGATCTCAGATGTAATGGATTCACCCTTGGGGAGGGGCCGCTTATCGTCTACATATAGAGAGATCAATACCACCTCATTATGGAGCAATTTTAATATTTTCGGTTCGCTCCATACGCGTTCTTCCATCTTTCTACAGTTTACACAAGCAAATCCGGTAAAATCGAGAAGAATTGGCTTGTTTACTTTTTTGGCGTAAGCCAATCCCGTGTTATAATCCTTGAAGGCAATAATATCTTGTGGGCCTAAATGGGCCCCTTCTGGAAACTCTTGGGCTTCTGAGGTCCCTCCTCCGTCACCTAACTTGCTATAGCCTACTCCATAGGGAGATTCACTGTACTGCATGGGAGGTGGGAAACCGCTAATCAACTTTAAAGGTGCGCCCCAAAGTCCAGGGATCAAATAAATGGTGAAGGCCAAGACCAACATGCCTAGGCTTGCCCGCCCCACGGAAATATTGGTCACCGGGGAATCATGGGGCAACTGGATTTTCCCGAAAAGATAAAATGCCAGTACTCCGAACACGGCAATCCAAATGGCGAGGAAGACTTCGCGCTCCAGCCAGTGAAGTTGAAGGACCAGATCGGCATTGGATAGAAATTTAAACGCAAGTGCCAGTTCGAGAAATCCTAAAAATACTTTTACGGTATTAAGCCAGCCTCCTGATTTTGGCAATGAATTCATCCATCCCGGGAAGGCTGCAAACAATCCGAAAGGCAATGCCAGGGCCAAGGAAAAACCGAACATGCCAACGAAGGGCGCAATTCCTCCTTTAGAGGCTGCCTCAACCAAAAGATATCCTATAATAGGACCGGTGCACGAGAAAGAAACTATGGCCAAGGCAAGTGCCATAAAAAAAATGCCAATCATGCCGCCTCTGTCTGCTTGCTTGTCTGCCTTTGTCGCCCAAGAACTCGGCAATGTAATTTCGTATGCCCCCAAAAATGAAAAGGCAAAAAACAATATGAGTAGGAAAAAAATAAAGTTGAACCACACATTGGTGGAGAGGGCGTTAAGAGCATCGGCACCGAAAAACCAAGTTACTACCGCACCCAGAAAAACATAGATCACAATAATGGCGATGCTGTAGATAATGGCGTTCTTTATACCCACTGCCCGCGTCTGGCTTTGTTTTGTAAAAAAACTGACCGTCATTGGTATCATCGGAAAGATACAGGGAGTGAGCAAGGCCGTAAACCCAAAAAGAAAAGCGACTATAAAAATGGTCCACAGCCCTCTTTCCTCATGTTTTTTGTTTTGTTCCAGTGCAGAAACCGACGAGGTTTTTTCTCCTTTTCCCTTGTCTTTTGAAACCTCGGTTTTTACGCTGTCTGTGGGGACCAGGGCATTTTCATTTTCTGTAACTGTTTCCTCAGTCTCGGCAGTTTCTGGAGTTGGGGTATTTGTTTCTTTTTCTATGGTAGAGGTGGCAGTAGATCCTGGAGCAGGATCCGGAATTTTGAAGACTAAATCTGCGTAAGAAGGTGGAAGGCAACGGCTGTCATCGCACACCATAAATTCTACTTCCCCCGTTACCGTGGTGCCCTTATCCCCTGTCAATTTAATTCGTTTTGTAAAAGTAGCCGTGTTTTCGAAGTAAGTGATTACCATGTCGAACACAGGATCGTGTTGGGTAATGCCCTTGCTCTCTTTTATCTTTCCAACAGGCTCATAGGCATTGTTCTCCTCAAAGGTGAAAACGGTAGGCAGCGGTCCGTCTTCTGGGACCTCCTGAGCATACAGATGCCATTTATCGTCGATATGTGCTTTCGAAATAAGATCGTATTCGGTTTCCGATATTTTTTTTATGCTGGTGGACCATTTTACGGGATCCAAGATTTGCGAATGGACAGAAGCCAATGAAATCGTGGCAAAAAGAAGGAAAAGGAAAAACTTTTTCATTAGGGAACTTTATTTTATGAATACTGGACGGGCATCAAATTGATGCAGCTAAAATAGATTGCATTCAATAGTAAGATGCTCAATTTGGGGAAAACCCTCAAAAAATATTCGCAAATATAATTATCCTGTGTGACATCACTAAGGAAAATGCGATGTAAAACGGTGTGTTCTAAGTTAAAAACCCGAATCGCAAAGATATTTTATAAACACTCTACTTTTATATATTATAATTTATTTATAATAAATTAGCCTGTCTGACAGTTACTAAAGGGAAACGGAGTATATTCGCCGAAAATTTCTAAAAAAACCAATACTATGAAAATAACTAATTTATTCATTCTTTTCGCGCTTGTTTTTGCTACGGTGAGTTGTAACAAAGACGATGATGGACCAGAACCTTTTTTGTTGACAAAATCGAATATCGCGGGAAACTATAAGACCACCCTCCTAAAAGCACATATGGAGCAGACCTACACCGTTAACAATGTTCCTATTGTATCGGTGACCGACGTTGAAGGAGATACTTTTCAATTGACCACAGTTTTTGGTGCCGACGGAACCTATACCAATACAGGACAGTATCGAATAGTTACCACCACTACAACCGGTGGGCAGACAGTTACCAATAGTGAGATTGTTCTTATAGATGATGAAGGTACTTATGTGCTAAATCCTACAAGTAATAAAATAACCATTACTACTGATGACGCCTCCCTCACTTTTGATGTAACAACTTTTAATCCTTCGCAATTGCACCTATTGATGAAATCGTCCGAGCCGGTTGATGGCGTGCCTACCACCAGTACTTTGGAAGTACATTTGGAGCGCAAGTAGTCTCGGAATTTTAAGATAAACCAAAAAGCTGCCTCGTGCAGCTTTTTTTAATCCCCCAAATTGGAAGTTGGCGGCAATCCGTTTTAGGATGCATCAGGTGTACACCTTGGTTTCGCAAAGAAGGAAGAACTCAATACAAGACAGCATTGAGATTTAGGGTGCTACTTCCCTCTTTGGGATCTAGCAATTCGAAACTTCCTTCCATTGTGTGCCCGCTCCCGTCAGTTTCTTCAAAATTGTTTACTTTTGCAAACTTTATTGATTTAAATACTATGGCAACAAATTTTAAAGAACACAAAGGGTTGGACCTCCCTAAATTGGCGGAAGAGATACTCGATTTCTGGAAGAAAGAAAACATCTTTGAAAAGAGTATTTCCATTCGCGAGGGGCATACGCCTTTTGTCTTTTTTGAAGGGCCTCCCTCTGCCAATGGTTTGCCGGGAATTCACCACGTTATGGCCCGCACCATTAAGGATATCTTCTGTAGATATAAAACGCAAAAAGGCTTTAAGGTTGACAGAAAAGCAGGCTGGGATACTCACGGTCTTCCCATTGAATTGGGAGTAGAAAAGGAATTGGGGATTACCAAGGAGGATATAGGAAAAAAGATTTCGGTAGAAGCGTACAACGAAGCCTGTAAAAAGGCAGTTATGCGATATACTGATGTGTGGAACAAGCTTACCGAGCGCACCGGGTATTGGGTAGATATGGAAGACCCCTATATTACCTACAAGCCCAAATACATGGAAACGGTTTGGTGGCTCTTAAAAGAAATTTACAACAAAGGTCTGCTGTATAAAGGGTATACCATTCAGCCCTTTTCGCCCAAGGCAGGAACTGGCTTGAGTTCCCATGAACTCAATCAGCCCGGTACATATCAAGATGTGACCGATACAACGGTTGTTGCGCAATTTAAAGCAATTGCAGAAACGCTTCCCGATTTTTTGGCAGAGGAATCAAATAATATATGGTTCTTGGCTTGGACCACCACGCCATGGACTCTTCCCAGCAATACGGCTTTAACGGTGGGCCCAAAAATTGATTATGTTCTGGTAAAAACATTTAATCAATACACTTTCCAGCCTATAAATGTGGTTTTGGCAAAAAACCTGGTTGCCGACCAATTTGCCCAGAAATACCAAGAAAAAACGAACGAGGATTCTTTAAAGGCCTTTAAGCAAGGAGATAAAATGATTCCTTATTTTCTTGCCAAGGAATTCAAGGGGTCCGATTTAGTGGGAATTCGTTATGAGCAACTATTGGATTATGCATTGCCTGCTGAAAATCCTGAAAATGCCTTCCGAATAATCGCAGGAGATTTTGTCACTACTGAAGACGGTACCGGAATTGTTCACACCGCGCCCACTTTTGGGGCCGATGATGCCAAGGTTGCCAAGGAGGCCGTGCCCGAAGTTCCTCCCTTGCTTGTAAGGGATGAAAATGAAAATCTCGTTCCCCTTGTTGATATGCAGGGGCGTTTCCGTCCGGAAATGAAAGAGTTGGCGGGAAAATATGTAAAAAACGAATATTATGAAGATTCCGAAGTTCCCGAAAAATCGGTGGATGTAGAATTGGCAATAAAATTAAAGACCGAAAACAAAGCCTTCAAAGTTGAAAAATATGTTCACAGCTATCCAAATTGCTGGCGTACCGATAAACCAATTTTATACTATCCCCTGGATTCTTGGTTTATAAAAGCCACCGAATTCCGGGATAGAATGTTTGAGCTCAACAAGCAAATAAACTGGAAGCCCAAAGCTACTGGCGAAGGTCGCTTTGGCAACTGGTTGGCCAACGCAAATGACTGGAACCTATCGCGATCACGATATTGGGGTATTCCCCTGCCTATTTGGAGAACGGAAGATGGGAAAGAAGAAATCATCATCGGCTCTATTGGCGAACTAAAGCGAGAGATGAAAAAATCGGTCTCAGCGGGATTGATGGAGAAAGATATTTTTGAAGATTTCAAAGAAGGGGATTTTTCCGAAGAGAATTATGAAAAGGTGGACATTCACAAAAACATAGTGGACGAAATAATTCTTGTATCACCCAGCGGGAAGCCTATGAAGCGCGAGGCCGATTTAATAGATGTTTGGTTTGACAGTGGAAGTATGCCGTATGCACAATGGCACTATCCTTTTGAAAATAAGGAAAAGGTAGAGAAAACTTGGCGCAAGGCAGATTTTATTGCCGAAGGGGTTGATCAAACTCGTGGATGGTTTTACACCTTGCACGCTATTGCCACCATGATATTTGACGATATTGCTTATAAGAATGTCGTTTCAAATGGACTTGTCTTGGATAAAAATGGGCAAAAAATGAGTAAGCGTTTGGGCAATGCTGTGGATCCCTTTGAAACCTTGGATGTATTTGGTCCAGACGCCACGCGCTGGTATATGATAAGCAATGCAAATCCTTGGGATAATTTAAAATTTGATCAAGACGGGATTTCTGAAGTGCGCAATAAGTTCTTTGGAACCCTTTATAATACCTATAGTTTTTTTAGTTTATATGCCAATCTCGATAATTTTCGGTATCTTGAAAAAGACCTTCCACTGAGGGATCGCCCAGAAATTGACAGATGGATATTATCTGAACTGAATACGCTCATCCAAAAAGTGGATGAATATTATGACGATTACGAACCGACCAAAGCCACACGGGCAATTTCGGAATTTGTTCAAGAAAATTTGAGCAATTGGTTTGTTCGCTTGAGCAGGAGACGGTACTGGAAACCTGCTATCCAAATAGGTGCAGAGGGAAATACCAATGATAAGATATCGGCCTATCAAACGCTGTACACTTGCTTGTTAACCGTGGCGAAACTGGGTGCACCGGTGGCTCCATTCTTTATGGATCGTCTGTATATTGACTTGGTTTCGGGAACCCATATAAGTGGAAGGGAGATTGATGAAACCCGAGTATCAGTGCATTTAACCGATTTTCCAAAAGTCGACAATTCATTGATCGACAGGTCATTGGAGCACAAGATGCAAAAGGCCCAAACAATATCCTCCTTGGTGCTCTCGTTACGACAAAAGGAGAAGATAAAAGTGCGGCAACCGCTTCAAAAGATAATGATCCCGGTATTGGGAGATTCGGAGAAAGAAGAGATCTTGGCCGTCTCAGATTTGATCAAGAGAGAGGTGAATGTTAGGGAAATAGAGCTGATCGATGAGGGAAGCGGGAAATTGGTAAAACAAATAAGGCCAGATTTTAAGACCTTGGGGCCTCGTTTTGGAAAGGAAATGAAAGCAGTTGCCTCGGTTATTTCCAATTTTGGACAACAAGAAATAGCTACGTTGGAAAAAGAGGGAGAGATATCGGTTTTTATTAACGAAAAAAGTGCTATTTTGGCTCTCGATGAGGTTATAATAAGTTCGCAGGATATTCCAGGATGGTTGGTAGCCAGTGCAAACGGAGTTACTGTTGCGCTCGATGTCACAATCACTCCCGAATTAAAGAATGAGGGAATTGCCAGGGAGCTTGTCAATAGAATCCAAAACCTTCGAAAGGACAGTGGCTTTGAGGTCACCGACAGAGTAGAGGTTGTCATTCAGGAGAATGAAAAGATCCAGGAAGCTTTGAGCCAAAACATCAATTATATTAAAGAAGAAACATTAACAGAGGTTTTGCAGTTTCAACCTAAAATAGACGACGGAATCGAAATTGCATTTGACGATATTGAAACACGTATAAGTATTAAAAAACATTAGATCATGACAGAGACAGAAAGAACTAAATATTCAGATGCCGAGTTGGAAGAATTCAGAATCTTAATCAATGCTAAGATTAAGAATGCACAAGAACAATTGGAACTGATTAAGAGCTCCTATAAAAATGACAGCAACAACGGTACAGACGATACATCGCCTACCTTTAAAGCATTTGATGAAGGAAGTGAGGTAATGAGCAAGGAAGCCAACTCACAACTGGCCATTCGCCAGGAAAAATTTATCCGCGACCTTAAAAACGCACTGATTCGCATTGAAAATAAAACCTATGGCGTTTGTAGGGTAACAGGAAAATTGATTAATAAAGAACGGCTAAAACTCGTTCCGCATGCAACCTTAAGTATTGAAGCTAAAAATTTACAAAAATAAGGCCCATAATATTTTTGATGGATGTAAATTCAAGAAGACCCTGTTTTTGAGCAGGGTCTTTTGCTTTCTTAATCGGAATACATACCTTTTTTATTTTTGGAAAATGGCGAGTTGGCGTCTCGCAAGCAATGGCTCTGGAAATGGAGTTTGGAGCTCTCCTATAATGGAAGATTTCCATGTATTTAGAAAGTATTAAGGAGAATATTTCGCTACTTCAAAACCAAATAATATTTATATTTTTGCCACGCGCTCCAAAATTTTAGCGAACCCATATTCTATGTCACTAAAAAAAGCCACTGCTATAGTCTTGTTAATTTTGTTAATTGACCAGGCATCCAAAATTTATATAAAGACACATTTTGTATTGGGCGAGGAGGTTCCGGTATTTAGTTGGTTTCGCATTCTTTTTGTGGAAAATGAGGGGATGGCATGGGGAGCAAAAATTCCAGGAGCCTACGGGAAGTTAATCCTCACTCTCTTTAGGATTGTTGCCATCGCTGGGATTGGATATTGGTTGTGGGATTCTATAAGAAAACACGCGCCGCGAATCCTAATTTTTTGTATTGCTCTTATTTTCGCTGGCGCTCTCGGCAATATTATCGATTCTGTTTTTTACGGTATAATCTTTACAGACAGCCATCAGCAAGTGGCCACTTTGTTCCCTGAGGTGGGGTATGGAACCCTATTTCATGGAAAGGTTGTGGATATGCTTTACTTTCCGTTGTACCACGGAACCTTACCCGATTGGATTCCTTTTTATGGTGGAACATTCTTTACTTTTTTTGATCCTGTTTTTAACATAGCCGATTCTTCCATAAGTGTGGGAGTGGCAATTTTGTTGTTATTCAACAAAAAGGCTTTCCCAAAAAAGGAAATTTCCGAATAGATAGCATTTCTAAAGCCTTACAGTGTATGTCAGGGCGGTCTTGGTGTATTGTCTCACACCTCGTAATCCCAATAGTATAATATCCTTTCCTTAAAACGAATATATTTTTGTTGGCGTAATACAATAATCCAACGGAATATCAGTGGCTTCTGAAAATATCTTAGGTTCCGGACCGAAAAACGAAAGTCCTACAAAAATGGTCTCTGGACGGCACTTTCCCAGGAAACGATCGTAGAATCCTTTTCCATAACCCACGCGATGGCCAAATAAGTCGAAGCCGAGAAGAGGTACAAAAACTACGTCATTTACGGAGGGTTCTATCTCAATTCCGGAAACCGGTTCTGGAATTCCATATTTGGAAACTTTTAAAAGCGTGTTTTCCTGTAGTAAAAAGTGTTTCATTTCTCCCGATGCAAAATCGGTTTTTGATATGACCACGCTCTTGTCTTTTCCCTGTAGGATATGCAGTAAGTAATCGGTATTCACTTCTTTTTTTTCTGAAATGGTCAGGAATAAGTGGTAGTAGGATTTGTCCCAAATGGGAAGCTCCAATGCTTTGTTTGCAATCTGAAGGCTCATTTTTTCTATTGCTTCCTCTGGCAATGCCTCCCGGAGCTTTTTGTACTTAATTCGAAGTAGGGGCTTTTCGGCCATTATAACTAGTGTTTAACGATTAAGGGGGTTTAAGATTTTAAGATGGAAATTCTATTTCCCACATCACAATCGCTTTTAATCTTCCATTTCCTCATTGTCGACATCGGCGGTATTGGATGTAGATATATGAAAAATGGCGTCTCCTTGGTTTACGATGGGCGATTGGTTTACGTTGATGATATATCCCTCGTTGGGAGCAGTTACCTTGAATCGCATCTTTCCATAGGGATCTGTGATGGTTGCCAAAAACTCACCTTTCTCTACGTGTTTGTTGCAGTCTATCTTTACGTGCAATAGACCGCTTCTGTGGGCCCGTATCCATTTGCTTTTTTCGATAATAACGGTTTTTGATACGGCCTTGGGAACGGAATATTTTTTCCCAAGCATGTCTAAATGATCCAAGACGCGCATGATCCCATCTACCCCTTCTTTTGCGATACTCTTGTTACTTTCACCAGATCGGCCCCCCTCGAAAAGCAGAATGGGAATGCCCATCTTTGTACAGGTACTCCTATAGGATTTTTCAATGGTATTTGAATAGATGGTAAATGGGGCATTAAATATTTTTGCGAGTTCCAGCAATCTTTCATCTCCAGGTTTTATTCTAATTTGGGGAGCATTGAACCGGCTAGCTCCTCCGGTATGGAAATCTAAACAGTAATCGGCGTGCGGCAGTATTTTTTTGGTAAAATGGAAAGCCACGCGGCTGGCCAACGATCCCGATTTGGTTCCGGGAAATACCCGATTGAGATCCCGTCCGTCAGGATAGGATCTGTCCCCACTCAAAAATCCGAAGATATTCACAATGGGAATGCAAATTATTGTGCCGCGTTTTGGTTTGTTTATTTTACGCGCAATCAATTGCCGTACAATTTCCACCCCGTTGATCTCATCTCCATGAATAGCTGCTGTAAGAAGTACGGTGGGCCCAGGAATTTTCGACCGTTCTACTATAATGGGGATTTCAACCTTAGTGGAAGTGTACAATTTAGCTATGCTAAAATCTACTGTTCTACTTTCGCCCAAGGCAATCCGCTCGTTTAAAATTACAATATCCCGTTCTTCCTTTTTGGCCATGTTTACACGTTGCGTTCGATATATTTAATGATTGAGTTTGCAATGTCCTTTCCCGTGGCCGTTTCTATGCCTTCCAGACCTGGAGAGGAATTCACCTCCAAAATAAGTGGTCCCCGAGCCGATTGTAGCATATCTACGCCGGCAATCCCCAAGCCCATAGCTCGAGCCGCTTTCAAGGCGGCAGTCTCTTCTTCATCGGTCAATTTTATAACTGTGGCAATACCTCCTCGGTGTAAATTGGATCGAAATTCTCCTTCTTTTCCTTGCCTCTTCATGGCGCCAACAACTTGGCCATCCACAATAAAAGCACGGATATCGGCTCCTCCCGCCTCCTTTATAAACTCTTGGACAATCACGCGGGCCTGTAGGTTATTAAATGCTTCAATAACCGATTCTGCGGCTTTCCGGGTTTCAACTAAGATAACCCCGATGCCTTGAGTTCCTTCCAACAGTTTGATGATTACTGGCGCGCCCCCTGCTTGATCTACTATTTCCTTTACGTTCTTTGAGTAATTGGTGAAAACCGTTTTTGGCAGTCCCAAGCCGGCGCGGGAAAGTATTTGTAAACTTCTCAGCTTATCTCTTGAGCGCACTAATGCTTGCGATTCTGTGGTGGTAAAAACGTGCATCATTTCAAATTGGCGTACAACAGCTGTTCCATAAAAGGTTACAGAAGCCCCGATTCTGGGAATAATGGCGTCTGTATGATCCAGTTTTTGCCCTTTGTAGATAATAACCGGATTTTTCTTTTCTATGACAATATCACATTTTGCATGGTTTATAACCTCTACGTCATGTTTTCTGGACCTGGCCGCTTCTATGAGTCGTTTAGTGGAGTATAAATTTCCGTTGGCTGATAATATTTTAATGTTCATAGCGGTTTCTTTCCAGAGTGTTTTTTATTATTGTTTGAAGAATGGAAATCTAATCCAGGTCGTGGCTCTTATTGGATTGTGCTTCCTTTATTTTCATCTTATGTGAAAGATTGGTTCGGTTGATGTCCACGACAAATTTATTGCTAAGGAAATTTCTGCCCAAAAGCACCGGAAATCGCATTTCTTCCCGGTCGCTTAATGTTAAATAAATTTCGTAATTTTTGTTGAACATAATTATTTCGGTCTTTATGCGATAGCGTGCTTCAGACTGTCCGTTACTGCTCTTTACCACTTTTACATCGTATTCGTCAAAAACGATTTCCTTTTCGTGGTAACTGGGGTGTTCATCATCCAGAAAATTACATTTTAAATAATTGTCCTCTACCTTTACATTTTTACAGTGAATTGTTGAGGTGTACGCACCCGTATCGATCTTTACTTCTATATCGAATAAATTCAACAAAGGGAAATCGGCCTTATCTATTCTTCCGATGTTTCTTTTCAAAATAAAATTCTTTTCTTACTGCAATATATGAATTATAAAAAAATCTTTGGAGGTCGGATCGGGTTTGTAAAAATTAATTGGTATAATTTGCCTCTTCCGCCAAGAGGAAATTTTACTCTTCTTAACTGCTTATTTTTTGTTATTTCTTTCTATATACCCAATGACACTTTTTGAAATATTTCTGCCAGAAGTTGTTTCTATTCCTTCCAATCCAGGTGTGCTGTTTATTTCAAGAACCAAAGGCCCTTTTTTGGATTGTAGAATATCCACTCCGCAAAATCCCAGCCCAATAGCTTTTGCGGCCTGAATGGCTATTTTCTCTTCTGAAGGAGTGAGCTCAATTTTTTCTGAGGTCCCTCCCCGATGGAGGTTGCTCCTAAAATCGCCCAGTTTGCATTTTCGCTTCATGGCCGCTACAACTACCCCGTCAACGATAATGGCTCTTACATCGGCACCATTGGATTCTTCTATATATTCTTGTAATAGGAATCGAATCCCTGCTGCATTCAAGGTTTCAATGGTTGCCAAAGCATTTTGTGGGTTTTCCGTTAGAATTACCCCTTCGCCGTGGGTTCCCTCCAAGAGTTTAATGATCACCGGCTTCCCTTTGAATGCTTTGAGTTGTTCCTCAAATTCAAAGAAAGAAGCATAAAGGGTTTTCGGGATGGCAATGCCGTGTTTTGCCAAGACCTGAAAGCATATCCATTTGTTACGGCTGTTTATAATTCCATGAGAGGAGACAACGGAAAAGACATTCATCGCCTCAAACTGACGTACCACATGAGCGCCGAAATCGGTGTTTGATGCCCCTATTCTCGGGATAATTGCATGGCAGTCGTCAATTAACTCTCCTTGGTAATACAAGTTTGCCTTTCCGTTTTTCACTGCCAGATTGCAATAGGACGGGTCTATGACTTCCATGGAATGGTTTCGTGCCTCTCCAGCGGCAAGAAGACTTTTTGTAGAATAAAGGGCTTCCCCACGGGAAAGAATAGCTATGTTCATAGATGGTCTTATGATCGCAATTTAGGAAAAAAATGATATGGAACTTGGGTCAATTAATTAAAAATTAACTGTTCCCTGGTCAACAGGAAAGAGCCAAAAGGGAGGCTCGGACCCAAAAAGGGACTAAAAATAAAGGGAGCCGAAACCGCTCCCTTTATTTAAAGATAAAAATCCACACGAGGTTTTATCGGATAACTAACTTTTTGGTGGTAGTTCTATCTCCCGCCTTTATAGTTACAAAATACATCCCCGCACTATATCCAGAAACATTGATGTTGGCCTGCGAGGTATTGTCAACCTGCGTTTGTCTGTTGAGGACCTGGCCCAGACTACTGGAAATAGTTATATCATATGCATTAAATGTTTTATCCGAAAAATTGATAAACACTTCATTCGTCGCTGGATTGGGATACATAGTAATGGCTTGGTCAAAGGAGTTTTCCGAAACTCCTACGGTACAGTCCAAAAGACCACCTGCATAATATTTGGCCCGGCTTCTGGCACTCTCCCAGCCCTCGGTGTCGTTTCGTGTTCTCAAAGCATACCAAAAGTCTTCATCGGGATCTGTTATGGGAACGGTAACAGTGGTGGTGTTGGAGGTAGCCACAATTTCCATATATTTTTCTCCCAAAAGATACAGATCATATGATTCTGCGTTGGGAGAAGAAGGCCATTCAAAAGTAACGAAATCCTCGCATACCATAGTCACATTAATAATATTCTGTGTGCGAGCTATGTTGAACGGGTCATCGCTCACATCTACAAAGGAACCACTCGTAATTTTTATAAGAGCGTGCCCAGTGGCTTCATCTGGAACTGCCCAGTCGTAAAAGTGCGTGTCATTTGCCACTGTAGCAATGTTGGCCCACGTGGCACCATTGTCCAGGGAATATTCCAGCACAAAATCATCAGTAGTGTTCACGGCATCCCAATGGAGAACCTCTCTATAAAATGGTTGAAAATGCTCTCCACCATTTGGATAAGTAAGGTTTAGGTTTTCCGAAATGACCTCATAGACCACAAAATATTCTTGGGGTCCCATGGGTACGTTGTATCCTGAAATGTTTATGTTGTAATTTCCTGCTGCGGGATTATTGATCAACACTTGTTCCATGTTGTTTAAATGATCTGGTCCCTTCGTTGCAGGAAGATTCAATTTGGTTGGATCAGGAGTAGAATCCAATACCCAAGGTTCCAAAGTGTTGTTGGATGGATCGGTTACGGTTAGATCCAAATCGTTTACCAGAGCTGGGTTTGCCCCTGGACTTGCTGCTGGATCGCTCCAGTACACCATAAACCTTACTTGGGTAGTGCCGGCAGGAACGTTTATAGTATGAGTCTTGGTCGCCCCCTGGCTGATTTCGTCCGAAAGATAACGTTCGTCCTCGAGGAGCTTTACTGCCTGAAGGGCATTTACAATTCCCCATCCAAACTTAAAATCAGGGCCTTCGTTTCCGGCATCGTTTGCTGTGTTTAATAAGGTGGCCTTTATCAATGCAGAGGGGGGAAGATCCCCATTGTTCAAATTTCCATACGCTTGGTAAAGTTGTGCCGAGATTCCTGCAATGCCTGGGGCAGCACCGGATGTACCTCCGAAAGTTTGATAGGTATTGTTCTCATTGGTTGAAATTTGATCTTGCCCGTTAGCTGCGATATCCGGCTTTATCCGGCCGTCGTATGCAGGGCCACGACTACTGGAATTAACTAAGGAACCATCGAAGTAAACGTTAGCAGTAGTCATAACGTTCTTTCCTTGTTTGTGGCCACCCGTAATATTACCCCATTGGTTTCCGGCTCCATATCCGCAATTCTGGAAATTGGAATTTCCTGCTGAAAAAACATGCAGGAGAGTGGGTGTGTCCAAGGTTTGTTGATCCACTGTCTGGGTGATGGAGGTGTATCCTGCATTGCACCCGTTACTATATGACGAATTGGTAATTTGAACATCTCCACTGGCGATCAAACTTGTGGTGGGATAGTCCAAGAAAGTGGGTTGATAGTCTACAGCATAAATGTAAGAGCCTGCGGCCATGCCACGATTGGAGGGCAATAGATTACCGGCTCCAGCCATAATGCCGGCCACCCCATCGCCGTGGGATTGCCCCCCGAGATTGGTAAGGTTGGTAATTCTGCCTTGGAAATCTATATGTGGTCCTACTCGTCCGTCGTCGCGTACCATTACGCCAATTCCTTCGCCTGTATAATGTCTCCCTGCGCCCAGTTGGGTGTCTAAGCTGTTTGCTCTGTGGAGCCCTCTGCCTTTGGTATCATCCGGCACAGAAGGAGCCACAACCAAATCGACCCACTTGACATAGGGGAGGCTTGAAAGCGTTTCCAAACAATTGTTGGGTATGGAAAGATCCAAAATATTCTGGCCTTTATAGTTCTCTTTTACAGTGATTTGATGCTGTTGTAGGTTCTCAATGACATAAGCTGGATCAGCGTGCTCGAAATATTCCAAGCTTACCAGGATGTGGTCGCCATCGAGCGCCCAATAGTCATAATCTCCCGATTTGAGATCAATCGATAGCTTTGCTCGATCGGCTACGGGTACAATGCTCCTTACTCCACTGTCTTTTAAGAAACGGATGGAAGTATTCTCTGGAAAGTAAAAAAGATAGGTTTGATGTGGGATATATTCCAACAGTTCCAGGTTTTTTGCTTTAAATTCATCCTGGACGGCTTGAGATGGGGTTTCATAAAATTGAATCCAACCGGTGTATCCATCAGCCAACTTGGAGGATTCAGGCAATTGATTCCATTGAAAACTGTTTATGTTTTCGGGCATTTCAATGGTCTCTCCTCGGAAATGTAGCGTGCTGGGACCTTGTGCGAAGGTGGTTGAAAACACCAAAATCACAACAACGAAACACAGATGCTCCATCAAGGCTTTAAAACGTAGGGGAGTATTTTTTTTCATGGGTTAATTTTTGATTTAACATTTACTATTTAATCGGAAACATTGTATAAAATTGTGTAAAATTTGCACAATGGGGTGTAAATATATCTAAACGATATAATATACAAGAATGGAAACGTTAAAAATCTAATATTTAACAAACAACGGAATTGGAATGAATTCGATAGAAGAAGAAAATCCAGGTCCTTAAAATCCTATTGTAAACACAAATTGGAGAGCTAAAAAAAGCCCGGTAATCACATATTTCAATAATTATTCAATTTCCTGGACCAACAACCAGGCATCGGGATTTTCTGTTCGCTGTATTTCCCGAAGTTTCTTTAGAGCTTCCAATCGGCTCTCATAACTGGCATACAACACTTGGTGGAGGCCATAACGGGTAACTTTCAATTTCATCGGGGAAAACCCTTTTTCGCGGAGTTGTTCTATTTTCTTATCAGCGTTTTCCTCCATTCGAAAGGCCCCAGCCACGATGTGGTAGTTCCCGGTGTGTTTTGAAAGTTTTAGGTTTAGGGTAGGTAACGGGTTTTCAATAATAAAGGTAGCCTCCTGTATTTGATTTTCCACCAATGAATTTGCTTTTTGCCTTTGGGCAAAATTATATCGCTGCACTTGTTGCTCATAGAATTTCATCGCTCCGAAACCCGTAGCGAAAAGCGCGATAGCAGCCACGGCGGCGTATTTAAGATAGGGTCTTGAAGAAGGCCCCGCATCTGTGAGCGAGACAGGAGTTTTATCGATCGACTTATCCGCCATTTCCTCTGCCTCACGATTTACAGTTGGGAATACGAACGTACCGAGCCCAAAAGCGGCTGTGCTGAAATTTTCCTTGCCGAAGGGCTCAAATTGAAGGGAGCGCTCTTCATTCAATGAAAATTTACCGATATGTTCCAAAGAAATAGTTTTCCCCGCATTTAACTCAGCAGTTAAATGGGAAGAAAACTTTCTAATTTTTTGGAGGGCGGTTTCATAACTACATTTTTCCACCGATGCCACGTAATTGGCAAACAGTCCGTCATTGGCTTGCAACTGTTTATTGAATGACACAACCTTTGAGGGCGGATGAAAGGTATGGGTCTCTGGATTAATTCTAGCAGATTGATAGCGGGTTAAAAATGCGCCAAAGCCAGGAATGATAACACACTCATAACGATAAAGAAGGTCCGAGATGTAGGTTGATAGTTGCATAAAAACAAAGTTAACTTTTTTTGGCTCCATTCCTATTTTTGTAATTGGAATTTATTAACAATGGAAATTATTGTATTTTTAAATTCCCTCCCCGTTAGAAATTGATGAACATGCTTTCAAAAAATGAACTTCAGTACGTCTTGGCACTTCAACGGATTCCAAATCTCGGGGATGTTATGGCTAAAAAACTCTTAGGGAAAATAGGTTCTGCCGAGGGGATTTTTAAGGAAAAGAAGTCACGGCTTTTAAAGATCGAGGGAATAGGAGCTATAACATTAAGCGGGCTAAACCCGAAGGTACAGTTGGATGAGGCAGAGGAAGAAATGGAATTTATTGAAAAGAACGGTATTGATTATCGCTATTTTCTCGACGACAAGTATCCTGAAAAACTAAAACATTGTTTAGATGGACCCATTCTTTTTTTCCAAAAAGGCAATATCGATCTAAAAGGAAAGAAACTCATCAGTATTGTGGGCACCCGAAATATGACATCTTACGGAGAAGCATTTTGCGAGAAGTTAATCGAGGATATAGCTCCTTTAAATCCCGTAATCATTTCTGGCCTGGCATATGGAGTAGATATTTGTGCCCACAAGGCTGCAATTAAAAACAATTTACAGAATATCGCTTGTTTGGGGCATGGACTGGACAAGATGTATCCAAAAACACATAGGAAATATGTTCAGGATATTCAAAGTAATGGGGGCCTGATCACCGATTTCTGGAGCTTGGATTCCTTCCTGCCCGTAAATTTTTTAAAGCGAAATCGAATCATTGCAGGTTTATCTGAAGCTACTGTCGTGGTTGAATCTGCTGAAAAGGGCGGTAGTTTGGTAACGGCAGATATTGCAAACTCTTACAATAGAGAAGTGTTCGCTGTTCCGGGAAGAGTTACAGATTCCCAAAGTCGCGGTTGCAACAATTTAATTAAGCATCAAAAGGCCCAAGTGGTGACAAGTGCCGCCGATGTGATCTACCAGCTGGGTTGGGAACTGAAACCACAATTGAAACCACGGCAAACCCAACTTTTTGTAGAACTGGAAGAGGAGGAGAAAATAGTGTATCGTTTTTTGAAAGAAAAGGAAAAGGAGTTGCTGGATATTATTGCCATTGAATGTAGTCTTCCAGTTTTTAAGGTGGCCACTCTCTTGATGAACATGGAATTAAAAGGAGTGGTTAGGCCGTTGCCCGGAAAACTTTTCCAAGTGATTTGACCGTTTCATTGAGGTAAAATAAGGATTCATTCTATCGGTAGGAAACCTCCTTAGCCTCTTTACTGTTTTCATGCTAAAATCATTTTAGATAAAGGCCGTAATCCAGTATCTTTGAGGCTATGTCCGTTGCCTCCATAACACTCCAAATCGCTACGCTCCCAGATTCTCCCGGGGTCTATCAATACTACGATAAAGACGGGAAACTGCTATATGTAGGAAAGGCGAAAAACCTTAAAAAACGGGTGTCGTCTTACTTCACAAAGAAGTTTGACAACAACAGAACCCGGATCTTGGTGAAAAAGATTGTCACAATCAAGCATATCGTGGTGCAGACTGAAACGGATGCACTTCTTCTGGAAAACAATCTGATCAAAAAATACCAACCCCGGTACAACGTAATGTTGAAAGACGACAAGAGTTATCCGTGGATCTGTATAAAAAACGAACGTTTTCCTCGGGTTTTCCCAACACGGCGAGTAATAAATGACGGATCTGAATATTTCGGTCCCTATACCAGCATGAAAACCGTCCATGTCTTGATGGATCTCATAAGAGGGCTGTATCCGCTTCGCACTTGTAATTACGACCTCTCCAAAAAAAATATTGAATCGGGTAAATTCAAAGTGTGTTTGGAATACCACCTCGGAAACTGTTTGGGGCCTTGTGAAGGACTTTTCTCTGAAGAGGACTATATGGAAAATATAGAGGCGATTAGAAATATTGTGAAAGGAAATTTTAAGGAATCGCTCTATAAGTTTAAAACCCAAATGAAACAACTTGCTGCCGACCTGAAATTTGAGGAAGCACAACGAATAAAGGAAAAAATTGATATCTTGGAAAATTACCAGGCCAAATCCACAGTGGTCAATCCCAAGATCAACAATGTGGATGTCTTCTCCATTATTTCGGATGAAAGTTTTGCTTACGTCAATTTTCTTCAAATTTCACATGGGGCAATTATCCGGTCCCACACTTTGGAAATAAAAAAGAAGTTGGACGAAACCGATGAAGCCCTGCTACAGTTGGCCATCGTGGAACTTCGACAGCGGTTCCATTCGGTTTCAAAAGAGATTTACGTTCCATTTGAAGTGGGAATGGGGGAAGAAATAAAAGTACATATTCCCAAGCTGGGTGATAAAAAGCACATTTTGGAGCTTTCTGAACGGAACGCTAAATATTATCGAATGGAGCGTTTTAAGCAAGCGAAGATTGTTGATCCTGAGCGCCATCAAAAGCGGATAATGGCCCAGATGAAAAAAGATCTGAGATTGACCCAGGAACCGCGACATATCGAATGTTTTGACAATAGCAACATTCAAGGGACAAATCCTGTGGCTGCATGCGTGGTCTTTAAAAACGGCAAACCGAGTAAGAAGGACTATCGAAAATTCAACATAAAGACAGTGGAGGGCCCCGATGACTTTGCTTCAATGGAAGAAGTGGTGTATCGTCGATATAAAAGACTGCTGGACGAAGAGCAACCTTTGCCACAGCTTGTCATCATCGATGGAGGAAAGGGGCAGCTTTCATCAGCCTTAAAAAGTCTGGAGCGCTTAGGTTTGCGGGGGAAAATAGCAATTATTGGAATAGCTAAGCGTTTGGAGGAACTATATTACCCCGATGACCCAATTCCGCTTTATTTGGACAAGAAGAGCGAGACCTTAAAAATAATTCAGCAACTGCGGAATGAGGCGCATCGTTTTGGGATAACCTTCCACAGAAGCAAACGAAGCAAGCAGGCCTTGGACACAGAACTTGAGACCATTCCTGGAATTGGAGAAAAAACCGTGGTTGAGCTGCTGAGGCATTTTAAAAGCAAAAAAAGAATCACGGCAGCCAGTTTTGACGAGCTGTCAAAAATAGTGGGAGCAAGCCGAGCCAAAAAACTCATTGTTCACTTCCAGGATCAAAAGTAGAATACTGAAGCTGTCGTATCCCTATGGATAATAGCTTTCCAGTTTGCACAATTCTTTTTGAGAGATAACAACACAATAGAAATTTTAATCTAAAGTTATTCAATACTGAATAAAATCAATGAAAAGGATACTGTTTATAGTAATTATGGGGGTCACGGCGTTTTCCTTTTCCCAGGAAAAAGAAACCGAGGACTTAAAGGTGGGCCTGGTCCTCAGTGGAGGAGGAGCTAAAGGATTAGCCCATATTGGTGCCCTCAAGGTGATTGAAGAGGCGGGTGTGCGCATTGATTATATTGGCGGCACCAGTATGGGCGCCATTATTGGGGCGTTATATGCGTCGGGTTACTCTGCCGCCCAATTGGATAGTATCTTTAATCATACTAACTTCAGTAGCCTTATCCAGGATGATATTCCCAGAAGCTCCAAAACCTTTTATGAAAAACAGGAATCTGAAAAATATGCATTAGCCCTACCCTTCGAAAATTTTAAGGTAGGTTTTCCCTCTGGTTTTTCCAAAGGACAGAATGTATACAACCTGATTTCGAAACTTACGGGCCATGTAAGTGATGTCTCCGATTTCAGTAAGTTGCCCATTCCATTTTTTTGTATTGCCACCGATGTGGAAACAGGGAAAGAGGTAATCTTGGACCATGGATACCTGCCTCAGGCGGTGTCTGCAAGTGGTGCCCTGCCCTCTCTCTTCAGCCCTGTGGTAATAGGAGACAAAATATTGATAGATGGTGGGGTGGTAAACAATTATCCCATAGATGAGGTGCGCGCTAAGGGAATGGATATCATCATTGGGGTGGATGTACAGCACAGTTTGAGGTCTCGTGACCAGCTGCAATCGGCCTTTGAGGTTTTGGTGCAAATCAATAATTATCGAACCATTCGCGATATGGCTGAAAAACGGGAAAAGACCGATATATATATACATCCCGACATCAAGGATTTCTCAGTTATTTCTTTTGATGCCGGCAGTAGTATCATAGAATCAGGGGAGGAGAGCGCGGCTGCTCAAATGGATGAATTGCAGGAAATTGCTGCCCATCAGAAGTCTGCACCACATAGGGAAATTAAATTCAAGGAATCGGACACCATTCTCATAAATGAGGTGGACATTGTGGGAAATGAAAAATATACCCGGAGTTATGTGATGGGGAAGTTGAAATTGAGAACTCCCACAAAAATCACCTATGATCAATTCAGCACTGGGATAAACAATCTTTCAGCTACAGGCAATTTTCAGAGTATTAACTATCGATTAAAGGAAGACAAAAATGGCGGGAATAAGCTTTTGGTGAGTCTCCGCGAAAATGACTCCCAAATGTTTTTGCGTTTTGCCGTCCATTACGATGATCTTTTTCGCACCGCCGCCTTGCTGAACATTACGCGGAAACGATTGATAACCAATAATGACATCGCTTCTTTAGATCTTATTGCAGGGGATAACCTAAGGTATAATTTTGAATATTATATTGATAAGGGATATTATTGGAGCGTAGGTTTCAACTCGCGCTATCACTTTTTTGGGGCCGACGTTCCCTTGGATTTTATAGGAGTGGATCTGGGAGCAGAACTCTCCTTGCCCATCAACAATATTTCAATCAAGTATAGTGATTTCACCAATCAGCTGTATTTTGAGACCCTCCTTCAAAGAACCCTCGTGTTTGGAGTGGGTGGAGAACACAAATACTTGCGATATCTCTCTGAGACTATTGGCACAGACAGCAACAACTTGCCCCGAACGGTTTTTGAAAGCACGAATTATTACAGTGCCTATGGATTTTTGAAATACGATACCTACGACAACATTTTCTTTCCGAAATCGGGACTTTATTTCTCAGGAGATTTTCATTGGTACCTCTTTGCCCATGGTCGCAATAAAGATTTTGAGCCATTTTCGATTGCCAAAGCCAAATTGGGATATGCCCATCGTCTTTTTGGAAACCTTACTTTTAATCTAAGTTCTGAGGGAGGATTCAAACTGGGGGGAACCCAATCCACTCCCTTAGACTTTGCGTTGGGGGGCTATGGCTTTAAGGAAATGAACAATATTATCCCTTTTCTGGGCTATAGGGCTATATCCCTTAGAGGAAACACCTACCTTAAAAGTACGCTGACGTTAGATTATGAGATTTTTAGAAAAAACCATATTAATGTCACTGCCAATATAGCAAATGTAGGCAATGATCTCTTTGAGGATGGTAAATGGCTAAAAGGGGTGGGGTATTCAGGATTTGGAGCCGGATATGGATTGGAGACTTTGCTCGGCCCTATGGAGATAAAATATTCCTATTCTCCCGAATTGGATGCCAGTGAATGGTATGTAGCTCTGGGCTATAGGTTTTAGCAAAACCATGGTCCTCTTCCTGCAATATTTTTCCGATATTTGTTTCCCAAACATGTAAATTATGCCTTTTTATCATAAACTGGGGAAGATTCCGCCCAAACGACATACCCAATTCCGCAAGCCGGATGGGAGCTTATATTCTGAGCAACTCTTCGGAACAGTTGGCTTTGATGGGATGTACAGCAACATTTATCACGAAAACCGACCCACTCAAGTAAAGGAAATCAAGAAGCAATACAATGTGGCACCCAAAATTGCCGCTGCCAATAACCTGCAATCGCTTCGATTGAAGGGGTTTAGCGTAAAGCCAGAAAGCGATTATCTCGACAGCCGGAAAACAGTGCTTACAAATAGTGACTGTAGTATCATCTTAGCTGCGCCCCAGAACTCACTACGCGATTATTTCTACAAAAACACTGATGCCGACGAGGTAATCTTTATTCATAAGGGCAGTGGGAAATTGCGCACTTTTTTAGGGAATATCGATTTTAAATACGGAGATTATCTCGTTATCCCCAGAGGGATTATTTATCAGATTGACTTTGATACCCAAGACAATAGGCTTTTGATCGTCGAATCACATCACCCTGTCTATATGCCCAAAAAATATAGAAACTGGTTTGGACAGTTGTTGGAACATTCGCCCTATTGTGAACGCGATATCCGAAAGCCGGAGGAATTGGAAACACATAACGAAAAAGGTGATTTCCTGCTGAAGGTAAAAAAGAACAATGATATTTTTGAAATGATCTACGCCACCCATCCTTTTGATGTAGTGGGCTACGATGGATATAACTATCCGTATGCATTTTCAATTCACGACTTCGAGCCTATAACCGGACGGATCCACCAACCGCCCCCGGTGCACCAAACATTTGAAACAACCGCCATGGTAATTTGCAGTTTTGTTCCCCGATTATATGATTATCATCCCGACAGTATCCCTGCGCCATACAACCATAGCAATATTGACAGCGATGAGGTGTTATACTATGTAGATGGTGATTTTATGAGCAGAAATGATGTTGAGGCTGGGCAGATAACCCTTCATCCGGCCGGAATCGTTCATGGACCACATCCTGGCGCTGCCGAGCGAAGCATAGGGAAGGAAAAAACCGATGAATTGGCGGTAATGGTCGATACCTTTAAACCATTACAGGTAACAGAGGAGGGAATGAAGCTTAATGACAACAGCTACTACCAAAGCTGGCTTGAAAAATAAGCTATGGTTTGACCCCACAAAACTCCAACGGTCCAATTGCGAGTGGTTTTCCAGGCGAAGAAGAGACTGCCTATGGAAATTTGATGGATTTAACAGATGCCGTTGAAAATTATAAGGAGATATTTTGATTGGAAATCTTTGGAATTAATAAAAACTAATTTTTTAGAGAAAACGTAAATTATGAGTAAAGAAGTTAAATCAGTCGAATATGGACTAGAGAAGATTTTTGAAGGAGCGGAAGATTTTCTGCCCCTGTTAGGAACAGATTATGTTGAATTCTATGTAGGAAATGCAAAGCAGGCTGCCCATTATTACAAAACGGCTTTCGGTTTTCAATCCTATGCATATAAAGGCTTGGAAACCGGATCGAGAGATTCGGTGAGCTATGTTTTAAAGCAGGATAAAATACGTTTGGTCCTAACCACGCCTTTAAATAGCAACTCCCCTATAAACGATCATATTGTAAAACACGGAGATGGTGTTAAGGTAATTGCCCTATGGGTAGAGGACGCGCGCAGTGCATTTGAGGAAACGACCAAGCGCGGTGCAAAACCCTTTATGGAACCCACGGTTGAAAAAGATGATGATGGTGAAGTTGTTCGAAGTGGGATTTATACCTATGGGGAAACAGTGCACATCTTTGTGGAGCGGAAAAACTATAAAGGCGCGTTCCTGCCTGGATTTAGAGAATGGAAAAGTGATTATAATCCTGCGCCTACAGGATTAAAGTATATTGACCACATTGTAGGAAATGTGGATTGGGGCCAAATGAACAAATGGGTTAATTGGTACGAAGAGGTAATGGGCTTTGTCAATTTCCTATCTTTTGATGACAAGCAGATTCACACCGAGTATTCTGCCTTGATGAGTAAGGTAATGAGCAATGGCAATGGCCGAATCAAATTCCCTATAAATGAACCTGCAAAGGGCGCCAAGAAATCACAGATTGAGGAATATCTTGATTTTTATGAAGGAGAAGGGGTTCAGCACTTGGCTGTTACAACAGACGATATTGTTAACACAGTAGCCCAGCTAAAGGAACGCGGAGTTGAGTTTCTGCCACCTCCACCACAGGCTTATTACGACGACATCCCACGACGATTGGGCGAGCATATGAAAATGATGAAAGAAGATCTCAAGGAGTTGCAAAAGCATTCCATTCTGGTGGATGCAGACGAGGAGGGATACCTGTTGCAGATTTTCACTAAGCCTGTTGAGGACAGACCCACATTGTTTTTTGAAATTATTCAGCGTATGGGTGCCAAAGGCTTTGGAGCCGGAAACTTTAAAGCATTATTTGAATCCATTGAACGGGAGCAGGCACAACGTGGAACATTATAAAAATGGTTAACTTTCTATAACCAAGAGAGACATAGGACGGGTGCAAATTTCCGTCCTATGCTCTTTTAATTCCCAATCGTACCCGAGAATTTAGTCTACCTCCAGATATAAATTTTCTTTTTGGAACAGTAATTGTAATTTCATCCGAAAAAATTGTCCTTATAGAAATTTCCTATGAAAAAGCCGCTCTTGCTACTTTTCTTGTTCTTATCTCATCTATCGTTATTCGCCCAGAAACAGGCCTATGGAGCTGGAGAATGGTTCAAATTCCGGGTGCATTATGGATTTGTTACTGCGGGATACGCCACGCTTGAGGTGAACAATGCTACTTTAAAGGGGAAGGATGTGTACCATGTTAAAGGTTTTGGAGAGACCGTCGGAGTTTCAAAATGGTTTTTTAAAGTTAGTGACGATTATCAAAGCTATATCGATAAAGAGCGCAATGTTCCCTATCGGTTTATCAGAAACATCTATGAAGGAGGATATACCAAAGATGTAGTGGTCGACTTTGATCATCATTCTAAAAAGGCAACTGTTCAGGACAAAAAACACAATGAAACTTCTGTTTTTTCCTTTCCTCAAGACACGCAGGATATGATTTCGTCGTTTTATTATCTTCGAAACAATTTAGATGCAAGCAATATAAAGGAAGGGGATGTGTTAGAGATGAACATGTTTTTTGATAAAGAAAACTATAAGTTCCGACTCAAATTTTTGGGGAGGGAGGTTTTAACCACGAATTTTGGAAAAGTCAATACACTGATATTCAGGCCCTACGTTCAATCAGGCCGCGTTTTTAGAGAAAAGGAGAGCCTGACGGTCTGGATCAGCGATGATGATAATAAAATACCCTTACTTGTAAAAGCCGATTTGGCAGTTGGTTCCTTGAAGGCCACTTTAGTTCAATTTAAAGGCTTGCAGCACTCGTTTAAGGTAATCGTAAAATAGCGAGCATGGATTGGATTTTTTGCCCATATCAATAGAGTTGTTCGGTTCAAGTCTAATTTTTTTAGGTAATTTTGCCGTTTAGAATAAAATAATAATACAGAAATCTCCCCAAAATTGAAAAGATTAATTTTAGCCTGCTTTGTTATCGCGGTTTTTACAGGCTGTGAAAAACCCACCCATGAATTAGCCGAAGCGGAAATCGTCGAGGCAGAACCGTTAATCTATCAGTATGGATATACTCTGAATGATTTTAACGTTGTTCGCGATACAATACGACCTGGCGATACCTTTGGAGATATTCTTTTTGCCAATGGGGTTTCACAGGATAAGATTATGGAGGTAGCAACTGAGTTTCGCGATAGTTTTGACGTACGGAAAATGGTTGTTGGCAAACCTTATGTGCTGCTTAATTCCAAGGATTCTCTCAATACTACCCAAGTTTTTATCTACGAAACCAACAAGGTAGATTGTGCCGTGATTGACTTTAGGGATGCCATTTCTATAAACAGCTTTCAGAAACCCGTGCGGTATGAAGAGCGGGAAGCATCAGGGGTTATTACGAGTTCTCTCTCCGCCACTATGGAAGAACAAAACCTCAGCCCATATATGACAGATCAATTGGCCAATATCTATGCCTGGACCATTAATTTCTTTAAACTGCAACCCGGCGATCGATTTAAAGTGGTGTATACCGAAAAATTTATTGATGATACCATACCAGCAGGATTAAAGGAGATCAAAGCGGCTTATTTCGAACACCGTGGAAAACCGTTGTACGCATTTAAGTTTGATGCTGATCCTGTCCTGGCTTCTGGGGAGAAAATCTCAGGCTATTATGATGAGGAAGCCAATAATCTAAAGCGGGCATTTTTGAAGGCTCCGGTAAAATTCAGTAGAATTTCATCACGGTACAACCTGAATAGAAGGATAAAATACTACGGGTATAAACTTCGTCCCCATAAAGGCACTGATTTTGCCGCGCCATTGGGAACGCCCATTTTGGCTACCGCAGATGGAGTAGTTTCAAAGTCCGAGCGGCGTGGGGGTAACGGAAACTATGTGAAAATCCGCCATAACGCTACTTATGAAACCCAATACCTCCATATGAAGGCCCGCAACGTAAAAGTGGGGCAGTACGTTAGTCAAGGTGATGTTATAGGTTGGATTGGAATGACGGGTAACACGAGTGGTCCACACGTGTGTTACCGTTTTTGGAAAAATGGCAAACAGGTAGATCCGTTTCAAGAGGACCTCCCTCTTTCCAAACCTCTTCCCGAAGAGATGCACGACCTATATTTTGCCCGGCAGATGCCGTTAAAGGAAAAATTGGACTGTATCAATTTCTAAAAATTGTTCTTAGAACTAATTGTTAATAACCGTGTTATTAACTAAACTGCCTTGAGCCAGAGACTTAGGTTTTAAACTTTATCTTTATTCCACAGTTGATTTCTTAAAGATTTCTTAATCGATTTTTGTGGTTTTAATTTCTTTAAGATTGTACTTTTGCCAAAATATTTAAACCTAAACTCAAACTTATGAGAAAGCTTTTATTTCTTATTTTTTTATTGAGCGGTATTACCGCTTTTTCACAAGGAAAGGTTACTGGAACAGTAATTGATTCTGAAACAAACGATCCCTTAGCAGGAGCCAATATCGTTGAAACAGGTACTTCTCACGGTGCCATTACCGATTTTGATGGAAATTTCATTTTAGAAACTTCTGCAAAAACAGGGACGATAACCATTTCCTATATAGGATACACTATTGAAAAAGTGCCCTTCAGTATTGTAAATGGAACTGCCAATCTTGGCACCATTAAAGTGGAAGCCGATTCGGATGCCCTACAAGAGGTTGTAATCGTGGGAAAAGGGATCATCGATTTGGCAAAGGACCGACAAACCCCTATAGCTGTCTCCACCATTACTTCGGCAGAGATTCAAGCTAAAGCGGTGGGTAACGTGGAATTTCCTGAGGTAATCAAAAGCACACCCAGTGTGTACGTCTCAAATCAGTCTGGTGGATTTGGGGACTCTCAAATGTTCCTTCGAGGTTTTGATCAAACAAACACCGCCTTCCTTTTAAATGGGCAGCCCATCAATGGAATGGAGGATGGAAAAGTATATTGGTCTAACTGGTCTGGAATGTCAGATGTGGCTAATGCGGTACAGGTACAGCGCGGTCTAGGCTCCTCAAAATTGGCTATTTCTTCCGTAGGGGGAACGGTGAATATTGTTTCCCGGGCCGCAGGTAGAAGAGAAGGGGGATTTGCCAGGTTTATGACAGGTAACGACAGCTATTTTAAAGGTACGTTGAGTTATGATTCAGGATTAAAAGGGAAATGGGCCTATTCATTTCTTTTTGACCATTGGCAAGCCCATAGAAAGTATGCAAACGGAACTGCCGGACAAGGTCAAAATTATTTTGTGGGAATTGGTTTTGTTCCAAATGAGAGCCACTCTTTCAACTTCCTGTTGACAGGAGCTCCTCAGTTCCACGATCAAAACTTTTCAAAAACCTTGGATGTATATGACCAGTACGGAAGACGTTATAACGACAATTCTGGGTTCTTGGACGGGGAACGATATACGCTTCGACGCAACTATTACCACAAGCCAATCGCAAACCTGAACTGGGATTGGGAAATCAGTGGAAAAACAAACCTATCCTCTGTACTATACGCCTCTTGGGGTCGTGGAGGGGGAACCGGACCCGCAGGCAGTTCTCGGAATATAATTCGTGACGAAAAAGGAAATATTGATTTTAATGCTATTGAAGAAAACAATATTGCCACTGCTGAAGATGGAATAGGTAGCTACGGAAGAGGTTCTTTGGTGAGAAGAATGTCTGTGAACAACCATAACTGGTACGGTTTCCTTACAAACCTTGAAAGTGCCGTGGGTGATAACTTTACTTTTAATATCGGGGCCGACACACGATTCTATAAGGGAAATCACTGGTATCAAATGAATAATCTCCTGGGATTACAAGGCTATGCCGATGATCGAGGGTACAGCGGTCTTAGAGATAGTGATTATGTGATAAGTGAGACTTTTGAGGCCAACCCTTGGGCCGCTTTGTTCAATTCTGCTAGTGAAGGTCAGCGTTTTAACTATGATTACACCGAATTTATCAACTACATTGGCGGTTTTGGACAGGGAGAGTTTAAGACAGACACTTTCTCTGCCTTTGTTCAGGGAGCAGTATCTACACAAAGTTATCAAAGAGAAGGCCGTGCTACCGGAAATGAGATTGAAGGAGTTAATGGACTCGGAAAATCTGAAAAAGTTAATAAATTGGGCTATAACCTTAAAGGAGGTTTAGGATACACTTTCATGGAAGGAAACACCCTTTTTGCTAATGCCGGATATTATTCGAGACAACCTTTCTTGGACAATATTTTTGAGGATATTAGAAATTCAAATTACATTATTTCCGGTGAGAACGAAGTGGACAATGAAGAGATTACTGGATTGGAAGCAGGGTATAGACTTCGTGCCGGTAACTTTAGTCTGGATTTGAACGCATACTATACTAAATGGGGAAATAGATTCCTTTCCAACTTTATTCCCGGAGATGAAACTAGCCCAGATCCAATATTGCAAGTGGACCGGGTACAAAGGTTTACAGGGATTACCCAAGTTCATAAGGGATTTGAGTTTGAGGGAAAATACCGCTACTCTACCGACTTTATGTTTAGAGCCTTTGGTAGTATTGGCAATTGGAAATATGATGGATCCACTCCTTATAAAACAAGGGAGGATCAAACAAACAATGTTTTAGATGAAGGAAAAGTGGATCTAACTGGTACCAAAGTGGGGAACGCACCCCAAACTTCCTTTGGTTTTGGCTTCAAATACAACGTTGTTGGGAATCTCAGTATTGATGCTGATTACAACATCTATACAGATCTTTACGGTTTTGTGGATACCCGGGATGTTATTAAGTCGGCTCTTGCGGGAGAAGTCTACCAAGCAGAGCGATTGCCTGCCTACAGCCTTTTGGATGCAGGGATCACTTATAAATTTATGTTCGGGAATAATAATTTGACTGTTCGTGCCAACTGTTACAACGTCACCAATGAAGTGTATCTGGGTCAAAAAGACTCTTACGGATATTATTACGGAAATGGAAGAACTTGGAACGCCAGCCTCCGGTATGATTTTTAATCGAAATTAAAAAATGAGTAAAATGCCTTAAGTTTTTTAAGGCATTTTTTTTGCCAATAAAGCTTATCTTTGGGAGATTTCAAAAAAAAACCAATCAAAAATGTATACCACTATTCAATTTATTCACTCTTATTGGGCCTATCTGGTGCTTATTATTGTCTTGCTCGCCACTTTAAATGCTCTTGCTGGATTTTTCTCCAAAAGAGAGTATGGTGCTCGAGATTTTCGGATATCTCTTTTTGCCCTTATTGTCACTCATATCCAAATTCTTATTGGACTCGTTCTTTATTTTGTTTCTCCTTTGGGGGTAAAGAACATCAGCACGGTTGGAATGGGAGAGATAATGAAAAACTCAGAATATAGACTTTTTGCTGTTGAACATCCTTTCGTGATGATTTTGATGGTTGTTTTCATAACCATTGGATATTCAAAACACAAAAAGAAATTGCTTTCACACAAAAAGTTTAAAACCCTATCGATTTTCTATACTATAGGCTTGATCCTGATGTTGAGTAGAATTCCCTGGGGACAGTGGTTTTAGTCCTAATTCAGCAGATGAAAAACACGGTCGCCTTAAAGTAAGAATATTTTGAGGCTCGCTCAAGCCGATGGAGCAACAACTCCTACATCTGAGAGAGCCTCATTTTTTATTCTGCACCAAGTTTAATTTGCTTTTTCTTTTATCAGGTAGATATATACGGGAAAGTGATCGCTGTAGCCCCCGGTAAATCCATTGGCATAGCTCCGGAACGGGTATCCTTTATATTGCCCTCGCGGAGTTTGCAAATAAGTCTTGTTGAAAATTCCAGCCTTATAGAAACGATAGGAGGAATAATCCTTCTTTGTAAGTTCTGTTGAAATAATTATTTGATCGAATAGGTTCCAGGCATCTCGATAAGCGAGAGTGCCCAAGCCTCTTTTGTACAAGTCCTCCATGGGATTGTACAGCTCTTTCATTTTCATGTTTGCCCTGTCGCTTTTGGTTTTCAGAACTTTCTTCACACTTGGACTAATGGGATCGTCATTCATATCGCCCATGGTCAGGATTTTCGCATAAGGATCCTCGCTAAAAAGAGAATCTATTATTTTTTTATTTAACGACGCGGCTATCATTCGTTTTGGTCGGCTACGGGCCTCCCCACCACTTCTGGAGGGCCAGTGATTTACAATTATGTGAATCTTTTCCCCATCAAACATTCCACTGACCAATAATTGATCCCTGGTAAAGAGCCGCTTATTGCGATCTTGGTCCCCATAGATCACCAGTTCATAAGGTTTGTAATGGATAGGGGTGAAAAGCTTCTTTTTATATAGAAGAGCTACGTCAATCCCACGACGGTCTGGACTGTCAAAATGAACAATACCGTAATCCTTGTCGACCAGATGTGGCTGATTGAGCAGATCCTCCAATACCTGTCTATTTTCCACCTCACAGACTCCCACAATTGCTGGAGAAGTACCCGCGAGATCCGCACCAATTTCAGAAATCACTTTGGCCATATTGGCCAGCTTTGCTTCATAAAGTTCTTGTGTCCAATGATTTTTTCCTTCCGGGGTCCAATCCTCGTCGAAAGTGAGAGGGTCATCTTCATAGTCAAAAAGGTTTTCAACATTATAAAACGCCACCGTATTTATTAAGTACTGTTTTGCCGGTTGGGAAACAGCGAAATAAAAGCTAAAAACACATAGAGAAAATAGATGTTTTTTCAACTTCATTTTAAATTTTTTTAATACGGAAAAATATTATACATTAGATTTTAACAAAAACAACATTAAAAATAGTGAAAAAATGTTAAAGTATAATCATATAATCTCCTTTGCTCCTCGATATTATCTTAAAATTCAGAAGAAGGATGGACAGATTTATTTTAACTATTTCTATCGTAGTTTTGGCAAAACTCACTGGTATTTCCCAGAATACTGCAGTAGACGGAAGAGTGCTTGACACCTATTCCAACGAGCCAATTCCCGATGTTGAGATCGGCCTTGAAGGAACGGATTACAAGGTATTATCAGATGGAAACGGCATTTATTTGCTTTCCGGTCTGAATATTCCCAATGGGGAACAGATTCTACACTTTTCCAAATCTGGATATCTTTCACAGAGGACCCCAATTATTATCAACTCCGGAGAAATCAATAAGTTGGCCCCCATTTTATTGACAGTAGATCTTACTGCCCTAGAGGCCCACATGGGAGTCATTAGCCTTTCAGATGATCAACTGGATGAAGACGAGGGCACTTATTACAATGTTTCCGGGTTGTTGCAGGCCTCGCGGGATGTTTTTCTCAATGCCGCTTCCTTCGATTTTAGTGCAACTTTTTTTAGACCCCGCGGATATGGATCTGAAGATGGGAAGGTGTTGATCAATGGGTTGGAAATGAACAAACTTTACGATGGTCGACCGCAATGGTCAGATTGGGGTGGGCTGAACGACGCACAGCGCAACCAAATGTTTACTAGGGGTATGTCAGCCAACGAATACAACTTTGGCGATTTGGCGGGCACGACCAATATCATAATGAGGGCCTCCCAATACAGGTCTGGAGGAAGACTTTCATACGCCGGTAGCAACCGGAGCTACCGTGGTCGCTTAATGGGTTCATACAATAGTGGCTTGCTGCCCAACGGATGGGCCTATTCCGTGTTGTTGGCAAGACGATATGCCAATGAAGGCTTTAAGGAAGGTACTCTATACGATGCCAATTCATTTTTTATCGCTGTGGAAAAAAAATTAAACAACAAACACAGCGTAAATCTCACTGCCTTCTACACCCCAAACCGAAGGGGAAAGTCATCTGCCAACACACAAGAGGTATACGACCTAAAGAATACCAGATACAATGCGTACTGGGGGAAACAAGATGGAGAAATTCGGAATTCCAGGATCAAAGAAGTGGAAGAACCGGTAATCGTGCTAAATCACTTTTGGGACCTGTCAAATACAACGCAGTTAAACACCAACCTCGGTTATCAATTTGGTAAAATTGGAAATAGTCGCTTGGGGTACGACAACGCTCCAAATCCCGATCCGTCCTATTATAAAAAATTGCCGAGTTACTTTTTGGCTGGTCCCAATGGACCCGATTACGAAGGTGCATTCCGTGCCTACACCACTTTTGTAAACGACGGTCAAATAGATTGGCAGGACCTTTATGAGACAAATATCTTATACGGGGGTACTTCTAGATACTATTTATACGAAGACAGAAATGATGACAGGCAAATAATGGCCAACACTATTTTGAACAGCCGACTGGCTGACAGGATCCTTTTGACAACCTCTGTTAATTACCGAAATTTATATTCGCACAATTTTGCCCATATGCTCGATTTGCTGGGTGGAAATGGTTATTTGGATATAGACACTTTCAACCAAGGAGAGGCGGCTCAAAATGATTTGAACAATCCAGATCGAATAGTGGGCAAGGGAGATATATTTAAATATAGCTATGAACTTGAAGCTACTGAATATGGTGCTTTTGCACAGGTAGAAATTTTATATCCCACAGTTGATCTCTATTTTGCAGGCCGTGCCGGGAAAACAACTTATCAACGAAATGGTCTATATCGCAACGGCTCATATCCCGACGGAAATGATTCCTTTGGAAAAAGCAAACAATTAGACTTCACTACGTATGGTGGAAAAGCTGGAGCAACTTATAAAATTTCCGGAAGGCACGCCTTAGAAATAAACGGAGCTTATTTTACCGACGTTCCCTCGTTGCGAAATTCTTTTTCCAATGCTCGCCAAAATAATTCCACGGTCATTGATTTAACTGAGAGAACAACGGCAAATGTGGATGGCAGCTATATCTTTCGCTCCCCCCTTGTGAAAGCTCGGCTTACAGGATATTATACCTTGCTGCAGGACGCTTCCGAGATTTCCTTTTTTTACGCAGACGGTATTTCGGTAGAGGGAAGAAGTGCTACCACCGCTTTTGTTCAAGAAGTTCTTATCGATGTGGATAAAAAAAATATCGGAGCGGAATTAGGAATAGAAGCACAAGTTACTCCCACCATCAAACTAAAAGGGGCAGCTGCTTATGGACAACATACTTACAATAACAATCCAGAGCTTTATATCACTTCCGATGATTTTTTAGGTCCCCAATTTTATGGTAAATCCTTTTTAAAAGATTATAAAGTGGCAGGTGGGCCTCAACAAGCCTATCAAATAGGTTTTGAATATCGCGACCCGGGATTTTGGATGCTTGGAGCTACGGCCAATTATTTCTCCCATTCCTATATCAATATATCTCCCCTTGCACGAACCAAGAACTTCTATATGGATACAGATGGAATGCCTTTTAATGACTATGATCCTGAAATGGCAAGAATCCTTCTAAAGCAAGAGAAATTTGATGACTATGTGTTAGTGAACGTTATTGGAGGAAAGTCCTGGAAAATAAAAAAATATTTCATCGGCTTTTTTGCCAGTATCAATAATATTTTGGATAAGCAATACAAGACGGGAGGTTTTGAGCAGGGGCGAAATGCAAATTTTAAGACACTCACAAATGATGTTTCCCACGACACACGGATTTTTGGCCCTAAATACTGGTATGGCTATGGAACTACGTATTATATAAACTTCTATGTCAGGTTTTGAATAAAAGAAAGGATAATTTTTATAAACGTTTACAATGAAAAATCCCAGCAATAACAAATTATGGATTCTCCTGTTTTTTTCAGGAGCAATTATGCTCTCCTGTGTGCATGATGACGACTTTAGCGTTCCGGAAATTAAGGTTGAGGAGCCGAATATAACCGTTAATACGGATATCGTTTCTGTAAAACAGATGTACCGGGGATATGAACCCAAAAGGATTGAAACGGGGGATGGGTCAAACAATGAAATGTATTTGGAAGCTTTTGTGATCTCTAGCGACGAATCGGGCAATATCTACAAGCAATTGTTTATTCAGGATGCGCCTGAAAACCCAACGGCCGGAGTGGTTATTTCCACTGAAGCTACTGACCTTTATACCAAATTTGAACCAGGACGCAAGATCTATTTTCGCGTGGATGGTTTGTACATCGGGCAATATGCCGGCCTTCCGTCCATTGGAATTCAGGATGGAGACGAAGTGGGACGCATCAATAGAGAAGATTTTGAAGAACGCATATTTCGATCCACTGAAAAAGCAGAATTGGTTCCCACGCTCATACCCATTGCTGAATCACAGGACCCCGGCATATTGAGTACCTTGGTGCAATTTGAGAATGTACAGTTTCCCGATGGTCTTGCAGGAGTAGAACATTATGGCAATTTGACCAATACCTATGGAGTAAACAGGATAGTGGAAAACTGTGATGATGAAACAATCATTCTAAGAACCAGTGGCTTCTCGGATTTTAAAAATTTGAGACTCCCCGAGGGAAATGGCACCTTGACTGCAGTATTGAGCATTTTCGGCAACGATGTGCAATTGCTTATTCGCGATACCGATGACGTGAACATGACTGGAGAACGCTGCGCCACTATTCCAGAAGGTGCGGTGGAATTACCGTTTTTTCAGAATTTTGAAGGTCAAGCTGCTGGTCAGGGAGTGGAGGTGAGTATTGATGGATGGACAAACGTGAATATAAACAACGGCGATAGACTTTGGGAAGTAAGAGAATTCAATTACAACAAATACGCCCAAACTTCCGCGTACAATTCTGGGGAAAGTCCCTATGAGGTATGGTTGGTAACTCCGGGGTTAATTTTACCTGTAGATTCAAATCCAACACTTACTTTTGATAGCAATGATGGTCATTATAACGGGGATGGGCTTATGGTTAAAGTTTCCACAGATTTTGATGGAGATGTATCAACCGCCACTTGGACCGATATGAACCCGATTATTTCTTCGGGGCACACCACTGGGTTTGGCGAAAACTTTACGCCCTCTGGCGAAATCGATCTCTCGGAACATGCAGGACAGGTAATCTATATAGCTTACCGTTATTTGGGAGCGTCCAATGGGATTAGTACTACGTATCAAATCGATAATATTTCAGTGGAAGAATAAGCTAAAGGATTTGTTTTTAAACTTGGTTGCTTCTCTTGTAGGAAGGTTTTTTGTAGTTCCTAAAATGATCCTAATAATTTTTTATAGATGATAGAATCAGAACGCTTATTTTTTGTCCATTATTTGCCTGGTGATTTTCTTGATTACTTTCGTTTGGTGAGTAACCCCCAAGTGATGAAGAGGATTACAGGGAGGCCTCTCTTAAAAAGTGAAGCCCGGAAACGATTGGGAGAAATGTTGGAAATCAACGAGAAGTATCCTGATATAGGGCACTTTAAGATTCTCAACAAAACGGACAACAGTTTTATGGGCCAATCGAAATTGGAAATGACCGAGGATAACGAGGCGGAAATTGGATATGCACTGTTGCCTTATTTTTGGGGTAAAGGGTTCGGCAATGAAGCGGCCAAGGCCATGGTGGATCTGGCCCGTAAAGTTTTTGAAATCTCCTGTTTGATTGCCATTATTGACCCAGGAAATACCGCTTCAAAAAGAATCCTCGAAAAGCAGGGTTTTTATAGGGAAGGAGTTGGACACTACCTTGGATTACCTGCAGTTTACTTTAGAAAAGGATTGTGCCATTAAATTATAAAAGGCAAAATCCCTTCTTATCTAAATTCGTTGGATAAGAAGGGGTTTTGGAATAACCTTTTTCAGCTAATTATCTCTTCAGAATAATAAATTCCGAGCGTCGGTTCTGTTGATGCTGGGCTTCAGTACAATGGCTACCGCAATCAACGGCAGGTTTGCTTTCGCCAAACCCTTCTCCACTTATTCTATCTTTTGAAATTCCCTTTGAAATGACATACTGAACAGTGCTTTTTGCCCGTCTATCTGAAAGCCCCATATTGTAGGCGTCGCTACCGCGGTTGTCGGTATGGCTTTCAACTCTTATAACCATTTCTGGATTTTTCTTCATCAATTCTACAAGCTTGTCAAGCTCGAAAGCAGCCTGAGGCTTGATGTTGTACTTGTCGAAATCAAAGAGAATAGGATTTAATTTCACCATTTCGCCTTCCACTATTTCATCGATGGGGCGTAAGGCTATACGGATGTTCTTCTCTCCTTCTTTTGATGCGGTGACAGTCTCTGCATTGCTTTCATAGCCTTCTTTAAATGCCTGTACTACGTGGTTTTGATCGCAGGCAGCAGTTATGCGGCCCATCCCCTGACTGTTGGTGTTCTGGCTTTTTAATTGGTTTTCGAGGTTGTCGAACAAGTCTAGGCGGGCTCCAGAGATAGGTTCGTCGTTGCTTGCATCAACAACCATAACATTAAATATCACATCACAAGACTCTATCTTTTTGATTTTGTATATGTCGTCACTTCCTTTTCCACCCTTTCTATCAGAAGATACATATCCTTCTTCGGTAGTGGGATCAAAGTAAAATGCAAAATCATCATCGGGACTGTTTACGCCAAGGCCCATGTTTTTTACTTTACCAAAACCATTTCCTTTTGCTTCTGCGTAGAAAACATCCAGCCCACCCATTCCTAAATGTCCGTCACTTGAAAAATAGAGTGTACCATTTGAATCGACAAAAGGGAAGCCTTCTCTTCCTTCGGTATTAATATTATCTCCCAGATTTTGGGGTGTTCCGAAAGTGCCGTCCGCGGCGATTGAGACGCTATAGATATCGGCTTGTCCTTTTCCACCGGGTCGATCACTTGTAAAATATAGGGTATTGCCATCTGGACTCAACGCTGGATGACTATTGGAATATTGTTGATCATTAAAAGGAACGGGCTGAATATCTTTCCATTGACCATCGATGTTTTCGGCGTAATAGATGTTCAATTGGTTGATTCCTTGGTCGTCCTTTTTATATTTGCCATCGTAATAATCATTCCGGTCAAAATACATGCGTTTACCGTCTGGTGTGATGGCGACCGTACTTTCGTGATATTTGGTGTTGACATCGCCTTTTAGAAGGACGGCATTTTTTTCAACTCCTCCTATAATAGAGGCTTTGTAGATATCCAGATAAGGTTCTTCGTTCCAGCCGTATTTTTTGCGGGTTGTATTTCGGGCGGAGGTAAAATAGAAGTCGCTGTTATATACCCGACCTCCAAAATCGGAATATTTGGAATTGAGTGCATCCAGGTTGGTCGCGGTGTATTTCTGTCGGCTTTCATCCACAATCTTCGGAAGGTAATCGGGGTTTTCCATAAATGCCACAGCTCTGGAATCATTGGGTTTCATTTGGGCAAATTGCTTCATATAAGTGTTGTAATCGCCAAATTTTCCATTTGCCTTTAAACATTGGGCGTAATTATAGACCGTCTCTGGATCAACATCTTTTTTCTTGACCACACGCTTGTAAAAGGTTTCTGCTTTCTTTGTGTCGTTCAAAAAGTAGTAGCTATTTGCCAGACGTTCGTACACATAGGCACTGCCCTCGCCCTTTTTCAATAATTTCTGATAGGCCGCCGCCGCATCAGTATATTGAAGTCGGTCATAATACTGATCGGCTTTTTTGGTTTTACTGTTTTGAGCGGTTATCATGGAAGTGCTTACCGCAAAGAGTAGAAGTATGGTGTATATTTTTTTCATTTTAAATGAAATTAGTTTGGTTATTAGAAGAATCTCGGTGAACGGAGCACACGTGGCTTAAAGAACAGGTCGAAGGTGAGTACCACTTCGTGTGAAGCGGGTCCCACGGTTTTAAGATCGGAGGTTACGTGGTCGTAAGCATAACCGATACGGATGTTTGGATTGATCTGGAATCCTACCAAACCACTGAAAGAGTCGTCCCGTCTATAGGAGGCTCCCAATTCAAACCTGTCGTAGAACAATGCGTTTAGGTTTCCGTCAAATGAAACAGGGGCATCAAATGCAGATTTCACCATTACCGAAGGTTTCAACTTAAAATTTTCTGAAACTTGAAAGACGTATCCTGCCGTAGCAAAATAATGGTTTGTTTCAGAACCGTATTTAATTCCATTTTCGTCCAAATGCACCGATTTCAGCATATTTGGAACCGAGAAACCCACATAAAAATTATCGCCATAAAGGAAAGCACCGGCCCCGATGTTTGGATAGGTGTTGTTTATATCTTCAGAAAAGAAAGGGTCATTGGGATCTTGCAAATCTAATCCGGAAAGCCCCACATCGTGAAAAGTAGCTCCAGCTTTGAGTCCGAGGGCCAGCTTAACGCTGTTTCCCAACTGAAGGGTATATGAGAAGTCCGCATATACATTCGTTTCCTTAACGGGCCCCAATTCATCCCGGATGGCCGATAATCCCAGCCCTACTTTTTCTCCCACGGGGGAATGGGCAGAGAAAGTGAATGTAACGGGGTTCCCGTCCAGGCCAGACCATTGGTTACGGTACAGGGCAGTCATGGACAAACTTTCTTTAGATCCTGCGTAAGCAGGGTTTACAACGTTCATATTGTACATGTACTGAGTGTATTGTGGATCTTGTTGTGCATGCGATTCGTGGAAGAGCAACACGGCCATCAGTACTGTTAGGATATATATATGATTTTTCATTTTTATCTTTTTGATAGTTAACACGTATTTCATGGTTTTTAGTTAGCCTTCGTATTGAGATAAATCCAACCTGTAGCCTGCTGGCCATAGACGGCGTCTTCTCCAGCAAGATCGATTACATAGAAATACGTACCCGTTGGAAGTTCCTTTCCATCATTTGTCTGGCCATGCCATTGGTTGGTATAATTGGTCTGATCAAAAACCAAAGTGCCCAATCTATTAAAGATTTGCAGCTTTCTTATTCCAGTTCTATCATTTAAGAAAGTAAGGTCTAGGTTGTCGTTGTATCCATCTCCATTAGGCGAAATTCCTTGAGAAATGGTACAGTTTCCAACCGGGTAAAGAGTAACATCTACTTCGTCTGTGGCCGTACAGCTGCCTAAACTGATTTCCACACTATAGGTTTGGGCCCCTATTGTGCCCGGTTCTATGGAGATTTCCAAGGTCTTATTGGTTTCTCCTGGAAGGGCACTTCCGTTTAAGTACCACTGATAAGTAACCCCTTCTTCCGATGGCATTGCCGTGATGGTTTGTGGCTCATTGGGGCAAGTAGGGAAATCATCACCTACACTTACTTCCAGATCATCGCGAAGGAACACCTCTATTGAATCTTCGCCGGTACAGTCATCTACTGTTGCTATTACGGTATATTCCCCTGGCTCCACAATCAGTAAGGTTTGTTCGGTTTCTCCTGAAAGTAGGATCCCATCGTGGTACCATTCGTAGGTGGCATTCTGAGGATCTCCTTGTATTTGTGCGGTAAGAAGTGTGTCCGTATCGAAACAACTCTCAAAATCGTCGCCCAATGTTACAACCACCGGATCTGAAATGGTCACCTCAATAGAATCTGTAACCGTACACGGCCCCACAGTAATTTCCAAGGAATAGGTGCCACTTTCGGAAACAATTATAGTAGGGGTGGTTTCGCCCGTGCTCCACAAATAGGTGATGCCCGTGGTATTGCCCGTAATATCGGGAATTATTTCAAAGGAAGAACCGTCGCACAGTATTTCATCGGGTCCTAAATCCAATATGGGAGGCTCCTTGACAATTACTTCTACAGAAAATACTTGCTCGTTGCAGGGAAGATAGGTTACCTGTACGGTATAAATACCACCTTCTGTAGGTGTAAACGTTGCCTCGGTAGAAACGATATTTCCTGCTCCGTCCTTCCACTCATAAGTTACCCGTGTTAAATCGATATTAGGGTTGGAAGGTGTTGCGTCCAGTTCTGGGAAGTCATCTCCCTGACACACTTCCACTTGGTCTGGTAAATTGCCGGAGAGGTCTATCACTTCCTCCACAATCAATTGGAAGTTTACGGTGCTAAAACAGGAGGGCTCATTCGCTTTCTCTACCCGCACATAAATTGTTTCTGGAGTAGAAACGTTGGTATAGGTCCCCGGAGCGGCGATAGGATTTTGGTTCGCCTCGGCCTCAAACTGGGTGTGGTGGAATGAAACATTGAAGAGGGTGGGGTCTTGACCATCCAAAATAGTGGGTATCTGGCTTTCCAAATCGAATTCAGCGAAACCTGTTCCATCAAAATCACAAGCCACCATGTCATCCGGAGTAACAATTTGTGGCTCCAAATTGTGCAGGCTCAGGGTAATATCATCTATGGCAAGATCATTTCCGCATCCCCCTATGGAGTTGTTGATTAGAACGAGTTGCACATCGGTATTGTCACCAGTATTGAAAACAATGGAATATTCTTGCCAATTTGGCTCGGGCCCATTCTGAATATCACCGGTATTGGTCTCGGCGATAGTGTTTCCATCGGGATCTTCAATCCGGAAGATTACGTTGGATGGAATCCCGGTTCCATTACAAATTCCGCTATTGGTGTCATAGACTGTAGTGATCCACGCATTAAACGTATAATCGTTATGGGCTTGCAGAGAAATGTCCCGTCGATAAAATTCATCTGGGTCGAAGGAGGCATTTACAAAGAACATTCTTCCATCCACATCTCCTGGTGTATGGTCTTCCATATTGGGAAACCACCCTGTATTCAATCCAGCAGAATTGTTTACAATGGCGTACTCCCCATCGTCAATTTGGGTAAAACCGTTAAAGGTATAATTGGTATATGGAGTCTCTACCCTTCCCGTGCCTGTTCCGAAGTTCTCTTCAAAATCAATCCCCGTACATTCCGGTTCCACGGTACAACCTCCTCCAAAAAGCATAGTGATGTTTACGTCATCACTAACAGGCTCATCGCAATTGGCACCATCGGCTATAACTTTATAATTCCCACTTTGGGTAACTGTCAAGCTGCTACTGTTTTGACCGAGGATAAGAGTTCCATCTTTATACCATTCATAACTATTAACAGGACCGGAGGTAGTGGTGGTCAGTTCAAAGGACGGCACATCACAAAGTATTTGGTCGCCTTCGTTGATGCTTACAGTGCATTGGGTAACGATATCGCAATTGGTGCTTCCATTTCCACCTACTTGTTGTAGTTTAATGTATCCGGGTAAGGAAGCCCCGGTTAATGGATAGTTTGTTATAACCAAGACATAGATTTCTCCTGATTGGGCATTGGGAATTGTAAAGTCCTCTATTGACGACGCAGAAAAACTACAATCGATTATACGGTCTCCTTGGAGTCGGGAGTAATCACATAGGTCGTCTCCTTGTGCAAAAGGACCCCAGCAGATAAAATCTACATCCAAGCCGGTTCCTACTGGGTTGCCGTTGGCATCAAATTCTGTATTTTGGACAATTTGAAAATTAAGGGTTCCGGGCTCGTCAATTTGCAGATAGAACCACGCTGGATAGGGCTGGGAGTAGAGACAGCCGTAATCCGGGCCCGGCTCTGCCGCAGGATTACAGTTAGGATCAAATTCATTGCAATTTGCAAAAATAAGCGCCTCGTTCCCTGCACAAAACGGTTCGATTTCTGCACAAGTACCCCCTCCTCCTTGTGAGAAAGCAGAAAAGGAGAAGATAATCAAACTAAAGAAAAGGAGCGCATTTCTTTTAAAGTTGGCGTTATAAATAAGGTTGCAACTTTGTGAACAAGAGAGTAGTTTTTTATTCATAAAGCATTCTGATAAAATTGTGGGTTAACTTTTTTTTAACACCGAAATATAATAATTTTTGTGTTAACTTTAAGAAAATTTGGAATTTCATTTTCATTTTAAATGAAAAGGATTGGTTGACAAAGACTTTTTATAATGAAAGAAATACGTTGCATTTGTAAAATTGTTCAACAACAGAATTAATTTCAAACTTCTAAATTCCTCAGGATTAGATGTTCTTGGGATGTTCTATGCCTTGGAAAGATTATTTGTTAATTGCTTGTGAAGTGCAAAAACGACTTGCATCGGGTTTTGTACCTTTAGGCCATATTTTATTATATGATTGAAGAAACAGAGATTTCCTACGAAAAAACAGTGCTTATAGGTCTAATCACCCAATTCCAGGATGAGGAAAAGAGCAAAGAATATTTGGATGAACTTGAATTTTTGGCATTTACTGCTGGAGGGGAGGTGCTAAAACGCTTTACCCAAAAAATGGAGGTGCCAAATCCTAAGACCTTTATCGGGACAGGGAAGTTAAACGAGGTCAAAGATTACGTGGACACCCATGGAGTGGGCGTGGCCATTTTTGATGATGAACTTTCTCCTGCACAGCAAAAAAATATAGAACGTATTCTTCAGTGTAAGATAATTGACAGGACCAATCTTATCCTCGATATTTTTGCGCAACGTGCGCAGACCAGTTACGCGAGAACGCAAGTAGAGCTGGCACAGTATGAGTATTTATTGCCCAGGCTGGCTGGGATGTGGACTCACTTGGAGCGGCAGCGAGGGGGAATAGGAATGCGTGGACCTGGGGAACGGGAAATTGAGACCGATAGAAGGATTGTGCGCGACAGGATCTCTCTTTTAAAAGATAGACTGAAAAAAATCGATCGTCAAATGGAGGTCCAACGAGGAAATCGTGGCTCTCTGGTTCGTGTAGCTTTGGTGGGATATACCAATGTGGGAAAATCTACCTTGATGAACGTGATCAGCAAAAGTGATGTGTTCGCGGAAAACAAACTTTTCGCTACCTTGGATACCACTGTCCGTAAGGTGGTAATTGGAAACCTCCCCTTTTTACTTACAGATACCGTAGGATTTATCAGGAAGTTGCCAACCCAACTGGTAGAGTCATTTAAAAGCACCTTGGATGAGGTTCGCGAAGCCGATTTGCTCCTCCATGTGGTTGATATATCCCATGCCTCATTTGAACATCATATAGAATCCGTAAATAAGATTCTGGAAGAAATTGGCAGTGGTGATAAACCGACAATTATGGTTTTCAATAAGATAGATGCATACAGGCCAGAACAAATTGAGGAAGATGACTTGACGACTGAAAAAACTACCTTACATTATACTTTGGACGAATGGAAGCGTACTTGGATGGCAAAACTTGATGGGGATGCCATATTCATTTCCGCCTTAAAAAAAGAAAATCTCGATTCGTTTCGAAAATTGGTCTATGACAAGGTAAGAGAGATTCACACTTCCCGTTTTCCATATAACGATTTTCTATATGATGAATATAATGGGGAAGAATAAAGAGAGTGTTCTCCCTTCCCGAAGAACACAACCGTTAGAGGTTTTCTTATTTTCGACGGATACATATAATTAAACAAAGGCACTATACCCCGTCAATGCCCGCCCCACTATAAGGGAGTTTATTTCTTTGGTGCCCTCATAGCTATAAATCGCTTCAGCATCGGCAACAAATCGAGCCACATCATATTCCAACAAGATTCCATTTCCACCCATTACTTCCCGGGCACTTCGTACCACATCCCGAGTGCGGAGGCTACAAAATACTTTTGCCAAAGAGGCGTGTTCATCGGTGAGCACTCCTTCGTCCTGCAATTCAGACAAACGGAAACACAGGGTTTGCATGGCGGTTAAATTGGCTATCATTTCTACTAAATGGTCTTGTATCAATTGAAATGAAGCGATGGGTTTTCCAAATTGCTCTCGTTTTTTTGTGTATTTCAAGGCGCTTTCATAAGCTCCCCTAGCGCAGCCAACCGCCTGCCAAGCCACGGCAGCGCGGGTCATTTTTAACACCTTGGCAGTATCCTTGAACGAATCGCATTTTTGAAGTCGATCGCTTTCAGGTACCCGGCAATCGGTCATTGTGATTAGTGCATTCTCTACCGTGCGCAGTGCCATTTTATTCTCCATCTTTTCTGCCTTAAATCCTGGGTTTCCTTTTCGAACCAAGAACCCTTTTACTTGGTTTGTCGCCTCGTCATTGGCCCAGATAATGGTAACGTCGGCAAAGGTGGCGTTGCCTATCCATTTTTTTTGACCGTTCAAAATCCATTCTTCCCCTTCTCTCCTACAAGAGGTGCCCAATCCACCGGCAACGGCAGAACCCACTTCTGGCTCAGTAAGACCAAAGGCACCAATGAGCTCCATCTTTGCCATTTTAGGGAGCCACTCCTGTTTTTGTTCCTCACTCCCACATACATATATGGACCCCATTGCCAAGCCGCTATGAACCCCAAAAAAGGTAGAGATGGAAACATCCACACGTGCCATTTCCATTGCGATTATTCCCTCCATGACAAAGTTTTCATATGGGGTGCTATACCCCTCATAAGTGAGCCCACAGATGTTCAATCGAGCCATTTTCGGAATTATTTGAAAGGGAAATTCAGCTCTGTTCCAATATTCATTTGCGATTGGCCTGATTTCATCTTCCATGAAATTGCGGACCTTAAGTTGTAATTCACGCTGTTGAGGAGTTAGTTTCGAACTTAGCTTATAAAAATCAGCATCGATGGGAGGAAGTTTATGTTGCCCCCGTTTTCCACTTTTGTGTTTTAACATTTTCATCAGCCCTTGCAATTCGCGATCATCAAGCTCGCCTACGGTATGCATGATTTCCGAAAGGTCGATCTTTTTTGATAGGTTGCTCAAGGCATCGAGGTCAATGTCTTTCATTAAATGGAGCGTCTGTTTTATCTTTGAAAATACGGACATGTGGCAGCACTTTTAAGAATGATTCCTAAAGATACCAATATGCACTTCGGAAATGCCCAAAAAAAAAGTTAATTGGAAAGCTTTTCACAATTAATATTGCCCTCCTTATGGAAAAACATAGAGTCTTATAAGGTCATTTGACCGCAAAGGAAGATGTTCTAAGGTAGCGGAAAAAGAAAGTGATAATTTAAGAGTTATTTCAATTGGAAGGAAATTAACCGAAAAGATGACGGACTACATCGTGGACCTTCGCCACCTTTATAATATGGATGTTAAAATTGCTCTTAGGAATTTTACAGTATTTTGAAATTACTATAGACGTGAAACCCAGTTTTTCGGCTTCCAGAATGCGTTGCTCTATCCGTGTTACTGGCCTAACTTCACCTGCCAGGCCCACTTCGGCAGCAAAACACAACCGCTTGTCAATGGCAATATCAATATTGGAAGAGAGAACTGCAGCCACAACGGCCAGATCGATAGCGGGATCATCAACGGTTATACCCCCTGTGATATTCAAGAAAACGTCTTTTGCCCCAAGTTTGAAGCCCGCGCGTTTTTCCAAAACAGCCAGGATCATGTTCAGGCGTTTGGCGTTATATCCTGTAGCGCTCCGTTGTGGGGTGCCATATACAGCACTGCTTACAAGGGCCTGTATTTCAATCATCAGAGGTCGCATTCCTTCCAGAGTGGCTGCGATTGCCGTTCCGCTCAAATCCTCTTCGTTTTTGGAGATCAATATTTCAGAAGGATTGGACACTTCTCGCAATCCACTGCCTTGCATTTCATAAATCCCCAGTTCGTTTGTGCTTCCGAAACGATTTTTATTGGCACGGAGAATTCGATAAATATGGTTTCTGTCGCCCTCAAATTGCAGTACGGTATCCACAATATGTTCTAAAATCTTGGGGCCGGCAATATTGCCATCCTTGGTAATATGTCCAATTAGAATAACCGGTGTGTCGGTTTCCTTTGCAAACTTTATTAGTTCTGCTGCCGTTTCACGGATTTGGGAAATACTTCCTGCAGAACTTTCTATATAATCGGTATGCAGCGTTTGAATGGAATCCACCACTATTATATCAGGTACCAGTTCCGTAATGATCTTAAAAATGTTTTGGGTCTTGGTTTCGGTAAGGATAAAACAATTTTCGGAAACCGGTTGAATGCGCTCTGCGCGCATTTTTATCTGCTGGGCACTTTCCTCTCCTGAAATGTATAGCGTCCTATAGGGAAGTTGCAAGGCAATTTGCAACATCAACGTACTTTTCCCAATACCTGGTTCTCCTCCTAAAAGAGTAAGTGACCCAGGCACTAAACCGCCACCCAAAACGCGGTTCAATTCGTTATCCCGAGTGTTTAACCGAGCATCGACCTGGGTGGATATCTCAGAGATCCGCTGCGGTTTTGCAATTCTTTTTGAGGCGTTTTCAAAAGATTTCCAATCGCCTTTTTCTGCTTTTTGGATCACTTCCTCCGCAATGGTATTCCACTCTTTGCAAGAAGTACACTGCCCCTGCCACTTGGCGAACTGCGCTCCACAGTTTTGACAGAAAAATGTTGTTTTTGTTTTGGCCAATGGGTTATTTTTATGTTATATCTTTGGAGAAACTATTGCGCTCACTATGAAACAATTGACAGTTATCTGTTTGTTTTTCCTTTTTGCCAATCCAATTAGTTCACAGACGAATTTCTACGAAACAAAAATAGCGAATTTAAAATCCAAAATTGCCAAAACGGAGCATGCCGAAAAATTAAAATGGCTAGACAGCTTGTCCACTCTGTTGATATCCGAAAACCTCGCGGAACAGGATTCAACGTTGGCACGTACTTTTGAGTTGGCCGTAAAATTGGATTCGGTGAATATTGCGGGCCGACGGCTATCCGATATTATGGATCACCTTAACAATGTGGAAGGAAAGCCGGAAGAGGCTTTGACTTTGTATAAAAAACATCAAACACTCGTGCCAAGCGTAACAGATTATGGGGTTCTGGCGCGAATTTATTTGAATCTTGGTGATAGCTACTACTATCTAAAGGACTACGATCGTTCGATTAGGTACTATGATTCTACCCAAACTGAGGCCATCCGGGCAAATGACAACAGAATACAAGCCCTTGCCTTAATGTATAAGGGGACTACCATGAGCTCAGAAGGAAAATTTGCGGAAGCGTCCAAGGAATTACAGAAATCGGCTCGGATCTTTTCACAAATGGGTGATACTTCCAATATTATCAATGCCAAAAACTCACTGTCTATCTTGTACAGTAAAAATTCCTTTTTCAAGGAAGCAGATGCCGAAAGAGAAGAAGCCATTGCTCTTGCCAGGAAAATAAAAAACTATGGACAGTTGGTGATTTTCTATTTCAATGCCGCTATCGATGCAAAAAAGATGGGAAATCAAAAACTGCGAATAGAAAAACTGCAAGAGAGCCTGGAGATTGCCAGAAATTATGAGTATACAGAGCTTTATGTACCGACGATACTGGCCGAACTGGCAACTGCCTATGCCCAACAAGGAAAAATAGAGGAGGCCGAGAAATACTTAAGTCAATTGGCGACATTGCCCCAAAATACGGTAGGAAAAACTCAGGAAGCTTACTTAGAGGCCTTAAAGTACATCGCCTTTGCCAGAGGTGATTTTCGCGAGGCCTTGAAATACGGGAGACTGGACTTGGACAAAAAATTAAAGACCACCGATTTTGAGGATATAATGGGTGCGGAAAAGTTTCTTGCTGAAGTCTATGAATCCTTGGGGAACCACGAACAAGCCCTGCGTCAGTACAAAAATTATAATGCGATAAAGGACTCTATTTCGAACATAGAAAATGTTACGGCATTGAGTTACTATCAAACCATCTACGAGACTGAAAAGAGAGATCTTATAATTAATGCACAGAAAACCAATATTGCTCTATTGGATGCGGAAAATCGCGAGAAGAACCAATGGTTGCTATTTGGGGGGTTAGGACTCTTTGGTGTATTTGGCTTTGTCCTTCTTATTCGCTCGCGCAATACGGCAAAAAGACGTCAGAGAATGCAAGAACATTTTTCGCAAGAACTCATCAAAGCCCAGGAAGAAGAACGCCTCCGTGTAGCACGTGAACTCCATGACAGCGTGGGTCAAAAACTGATGTTGTTGACAAAGAAGACCAAGTCCAGCGGGAATCTGGAAATGGAGACTTTGGCAGGAAATACCCTTGAGGAGTTGCGGAGCATTTCGCGAGGATTGCATCCTTCCAATTTGGAGAAACTCGGGCTCACCACGGCCATCAAAACATTGATAAATGAAGTGGATGCCAACACCAATATTTTCTTTACTCAGGAGATTGAGGATATCGATGGGCTGATTTCAAAGGAATCATCATTACATTTGTACAGAATTATTCAGGAAATATTAAACAACATGCTTAAGCATGCTGATGCAAAATCTGCTTCCGTTGTCATCGAAAAAAATGTTGCCGGCATAGAAGCTACAATTTCCGATAATGGTAGGGGTTTTGAGTTTTCTGATACCACAAAGGACAGTTTGGGAATGAAAACACTGATGGAACGAGCCAAGATTTTAAATTCGAAGATCGATATTCAAAGCCAAAGAAATAGGGGTACTACGGTAAGATTAAGTATCCCGGTATAACCATGATAGACAAAAAAAACATCGAGATTGTGATCGCCGACGATCATCCTCTGTTGCTGAAAGGTCTTTTTGAAGAGTTTACGGACAATGGGTATAATGTGGTGGGCAAAGCTTCCAATGGAATGCAGGCGTTAGAGCTCATATTGGTTCTAAAACCGACAATCGCATTGTTGGATATCGATATGCCCTTGCTCACCGGTTTTGAGGTCATTGACATGGCAAAGGAAAAGGGAGTAGAGACAAAATTCATCGTACTCTCCTTCCACAAGGAAAGCAATTATATAGCTCAGGCACAAAATCTACAGATCAACGGATATTTGCTAAAGGAAGACTCCTTTTCCGATATTGAACATTGTATGAAACTGGTCCTGGAGGGCAAAACCTGTTTTAGTCCATCTTTTGGAAGAGGAGTGCTCCAAAATGTTTCAGAGGAATTGAAACGATTGAGCTATCTCACTCCCTCTGAAAAGACCATTCTCAAATTAATTGCCCAGCAAAAGACTTCTCTGGAAATTGCAGAGATTCTTTTTATTTCAGAGCGCACTGTTGAAAAACACCGGAGCAACATCATAGCAAAACTGGATCTGGAGAGCAGTACAAATTCCTTGACCAGTTGGGCCATTCTTCAAAGAGAGACCATTAAAGGACTTTGAAAACAAGGACCCTTAATAGCCAAAGTCTCTTTTTATCTTGTCAGCTTTATCCAAGAGGGTGTCTACGGTAAGAAAATCCACTTCTTCCTTGTCAAATGCGCCCTGATAGGTTCGCATCGCTTTTTTTGGTTCTCCTGTTTCCTCGTAATATCTGCCTAAATAGTAATCCCCTAAAACCGTTTTGGGATATTGTTTTTTTGCCAAGGTGGCAATTGTGCGTAGCGATTCCCATTGCTTTTTCTTCTCTGCCGCAGTGGCCGTGGCAATAAAGTCATTAACACGGATATTGTTGGTAATCCCAAAAAGATCTTCAATTACCTTGTATTTATCCACGAGATATTGATCGATGGGAGTTTCCATCTTTAACAGTACGTTGGAGAATTCTTCTTTGCTGATGGGTCTGTATACAGAAAATATTTTTTCCAAGGCATTTGGGATACCTCTTGCCACCAACGAATAATGCGTGGCTCCCTCAAAATCATCAAAATAATAATTAAATGACTTGCTCTTCAGGTTTTTTAAATTGGTGTTTAGTGCCTCAGCCGATTCCCGAAGTCCTTTTATGTCATCCGTTCCGGTGGCCAGATAATAAAATAATTTTTGTGGAACCTCAGGTATTCTTTGCGCTATTCTTTCTTCCATCATGGGAGCAAAGTCGGGGCTTAGATTGATATAGCCATTTAGTAGCGGAGGGTCTTTAAACAGATAGTAATTTATGAAATTGGCAGTAAAATCGTGACCTACACCAATGATAAATTTTGCCGTACGATATTTCTTGTCGATATAAGGAATCAGCTCTAAGCCAATAAACTCGAAAAATTGCGCCCCTTTCTCGTCCGGCATAAAGGTATCCTGATCAAAGGAGCAGTCGTCGTACCGCTTGTCTCCCTGTAAGATGCCTACTACTATGGATTCGGGCATGTCTTCCCAATAACTAAAATAGTCCACGTTGCCGGCAACGGGCTCAAAGAGATAATCGCCATCCAAGACCAAGACGATAGGATATTTTTTATCTGTGTTGGTTTCATAATTTCGTGGCAACTGGATCTTCAATCTGCGGGAGGCCCCGAGTTTAGTAGAGTTAAATTCTTCGTAAATAACTTGTGCAGAGGAGCCAAAGTGCAACAGCAAGCATAAGGTAAATAACAGAAATCGTTTCATTGAGGAGGTATTTAAGTTTGGAAAGGTAATAAATTTTGGATTTCTGAACTTTTTTTGAAGGGAAATAAGCTAAAAGAGTCAGAGTTTTAGCCGCTTTCGGTTATAGAAAGGCAGGAATGCCAGCGATAGTACGCCGAAGAATAGAATTGCGGAAATATTCGAAACCCACACGATCCATCCAAATGCCACTCCGGCTGTTTTAGCAAGGCCAAAGATTGTTAAAATACCGGCAATTGCCGCGGGATAGGTACCAAAACCGCTATTGGTAAAGGCAAAAGTGAAACTGCCCACCACAAATGTAATGATGATGGTGCCAAAAGGAATGTTACTTGTTTCAGGCAAGGCGTGTAGGGCTACATAGAACGACAACAAGTACAGTCCCCAGATAAGGAAGGTGTGGAATATAAAAGCTCCCTTTCTGCGCATTTTCAGAATGCTGAAGATACCTTCCTTCAAGCCGATTACAAATTGTTTTAATTTTTTGTTTATAGCAGATTTTGAAAAGCTCACATATAGAAGAACGGAGATGGTTATGAGGATTATGGCTATGAGAGTGCTATAGAGTACGGAGCTTGGGATACTTTCCGCGACATAGGAATAAAGCACTTCAAATTTTATGGTCAAGGCCAGAAGGGTGAAGAATAAGAGAAAGATTAGATCTACTACTCTCTCGGTAATAATAGTGCCGAAACCTTTTTCAAAAGGTACACCTTCATATTTGTTTAAAATAATTCCACGAGATATCTCTCCGCTCTTGGGAATAAAGATATTCATCAAGTAGGCTACGGATATGGCCATAAATTTGTTGACCAGTTTGGTTTTGTACCCCATGGGTTCCAACATAAATTCCCAGCGGTGGGCCCGAGACAAATGGCTGAGGAAACTCAATATCATGGAAAGCGCTACAAAGCCATAGTTAGCATCTGCAAAGTATTTCTTTGTTTCTTCTAACTGTTGTGGAGTGAAGGATTGATAAATATACCAAATTAAAAAAAACCCCAGTCCCAGAGGAATGGCGATTTGCAGAAACTTGGAAAGGGAACGGGTCAAATTTTATCGCAGTAAATTGGTTTCCTCGTCTGGAAAGACCAAGGCGGGCTTAAAGGACCTTGCCTCCTCGGCATCCATTATGGCGTAGCTGATAAGGATGAGTACATCGCCAGGAGCTACGCGTCGTGCAGCTGCCCCGTTCAAGGTAATTTCACCACTTTTTCGCGGCCCTGGAATAACATAGGTTTCCAAGCGCTCTCCATTGTTGTTATTCACGACCTGCACTTTTTCGCCTTCAATGATATTGGCTGCATCCATCAAATCCTCGTCGATAGTGATGCTACCTATGTAATTTAGGTCGGCACCCGTAACTTTTACTCTGTGGATTTTGGATTTAACTACGTGTATTTGCATAATGCAAAGATATTAATTTAGTGGTATATTATCGATTAACCGAATATTCCCAATGAACGCCGCCACAAAAGCGCGATACTTCAATGAGCTGTCTTTGCGCTTGGCAGTTCTCAGGGATTTTTCTTCAGCGATTTCAAAATATTCCAGTTCGATCGTTTGGTTTTGCAAAAATCGTTCCGCAACCATCCGGTTGAGTTCTTGAATAGAGTGCGACGCAAATTTCTCCTTGACTTCCCTTAGGATTTTGTAGATAAAAGAGGCTTCCTCAAATTGTTCAGGAGTTAAATGGCTGTTTCTCGAGCTCATGGCTAGGCCGTTTTCCTCTCTAACAATAGGGCATCCTACAATTTGGATAGGAAGGTTTTCTATTTCCACGAGCTTTTTAACGATTTGCAATTGCTGAAAATCTTTTTCTCCGAAATAGGCCTTGTCCGGGTTTATTATCCTGAACAATTTGTTTAACACTGTGCCCACTCCGTCAAAATGTCCTTTTCTGTGCTTCCCTTCCATCTGTTTTTCAAGATTGCCAAAATCATAATGGTTAGAGACGATGGCTTCTCCATAAATATCGGAAATCTCGGGCAAATATACGATGAGTTGATCGGCGATGTCTTGAAGAAGGGATAAGTCGTTTTTGGGAGTTCTTGGATATTTTTCAAGGTCGATGGGATTGTTGAATTGTGTAGGGTTCACAAAAATACTTACCACTACCGTATCATTCTCCTTAAGGGCACTTTCTATCAACGCCAAGTGCCCTTTATGCAAGGCGCCCATTGTGGGCACAAAACCTATAGTCCTGCTTTGCCCTATTTTTGGGTTTGCATTCCTTCTTTGAAATAAGGCATTGGCCAATGATACTTTCTCGGTATATATTACCATAAAAAAGGTTTAGAAGGCGCCAAAAATAATATATTCAAGGCAATCTACATAAAATTTCGTAATTTTGCGTGTTTTTAAATGTCCCCTGACTATTAAGCTGCACCAAAATTGTGGTGTATTTCACATAAAATTCAATAAGTAAAAACAATATAGATGAAAGATAAAAGAGTCTTGTATGTGTCTTCCGAAGTAATTCCCTACCTCCCTGAGACCGAGATTTCTTCAATGTCGTTTGAAGCTCCCCGATTGATTAACAGTACTGGCGGTCAAATCCGCATCTTTATGCCACGGTATGGCAATATAAACGAACGAAGGCACCAATTGCACGAGGTAATTCGTCTTTCAGGAATGAATTTGGTGATCAATGATATGGATATGCCATTGATCATTAAGGTCGCCTCTATTCCCAAGGAGCGAATCCAGGTGTATTTTATTGACAATGACGATTATTTTAAACGCAAGGCCACCTATGCCGATGAAGAGGGCCATTTTTTTAAGGACAATGACGAACGCGCTATATTTTTTGCCAAAGGAGTTATTGAAACCGTGAAAAAATTAAATTGGGCCCCGGATGTCATCCACGTTCATGGTTGGTTGGCTTCCTTTCTTCCTATATATCTTAGAAATTATTACGGTCATGAACCACTCTTTGAAAACAGCAGGATTGTGACTTCCGTTTACGATCAGGGTTTTGAAGGGGTTTTGGGCGAGCATACTGTTGAGAAAGTTAGGTTTGATGCCATTGATGAAGATGCCCTTGAGATATTGAAGGAGCCCACCTACATCAATCTTATGAAAGCTGCCATACGAGATTCAGACGCTTTGATCATCGGTTCCCAGGAGATTCCAGAGGAACTCCAGGAATATATTGATTCACTGTCCAAACCCGTGTTAAAGTATCATAAAATGGAGGACTTTTCGCAGGCATATTTAGACTTTTACCGCGACGAAGTTTTAAAATAAAATTTTTCCCACATCCTTGAATATGAAGATAAAAGAGCTTTTCCCTAAAGTTGGTGCCATTCTATTTTTAATTGTTGCTATGGCCTCTTGCCAAGAAGAGTTGAGCGATATTGGCTCTGGAATTTTAGGGACCGAAAGTCCTAATGGAATTTTGGATGATTCGCAAACCGTGATAGCTTACAGCAAAAAATTAGGCCCTGTGCAGAGCAACCGGCTTCCAGTTTACCAATTGGGCATTTACAAAGATCCAGTGTACGGTAAATCTGAGGTGAACTTTCTTGCGCAACTCACATTAGAGTCCAACAATCCAAAGTTCGGCGATAGTGCTATTGTGGATAGTGTCTTTGTGTACCTTCCTTACTTCAACACGAGCAGCACGGTAGATAGCGTTACCACGTATGAGCTGGATTCGATTTATGGGGGATCTCCAATAAATATTACTGTGTCGGAGTCCAACTATTTTCTTAGAGACCTGGATCCAGAGGGTGGCTTTCAGGAAGCCCAGCCCTATTTTAGTAATCAGGCCCCGGTCTTCCAGGAGTACTTAGGCCAAGAACTTGCCCAGGTGGAAGATTTTATTCCCTCTGCCGCCGGCTTCATACTCAGGGAAGGGGAGTCAGACGAAGAGAAATTGGCGCCAGGGCTAAGGATAAAACTACCCAATAGCTTTTTTCAGGAAAAAATAATCGATAAAGAGGGAGCGGAAGAACTGCGTAATAACAGCAACTTCAGAAACTATCTCCGCGGTCTTTATTTTAAAGTGAATTCACTTGCGGAAGGCGGCAGCCTATTTCTTTTTGATGCCAGTACTGCGTATGTGGCAATGTATTACAGCTTCAATAAGGCCGACAAGCCCGAGGAACGAGATCATAAAAAATTTCTATTTAATTTTGGAGGCGTCAAGGTAAACGCTTATGTCAATGAGGCGCTGCCTACACCTATTCAAGACGTTTTAGATACCCCAAACACGGAAACAGGAAATGAGAATTTGTATCTGCGGGGCGGGGAAGGAATCATTTCAGTGGTGGAGCTTTTTGGGAAGGATGCCGATAACAATGGTGTTCCAGATGATTTAGAGCTATTAAGGGCGAAGAAATGGATCATCAACGAAGCCAATCTTATTTTTTATGTAAACCAGGATTTAATGGTGGGGGGTGATGCCGAACCTGAACGGATTATGATTTACGATTTAAAAAACAGCAATGTTTTGGCCGATTATCTTCTGGACCCCACCATTGGACAGCCGCCAGCCGATGCATTGCGAAATCATTTTGGAAAGCTCGAACGTGGAAGCGATGGGAATGGGAAATACTACAAATTAAAGATTACAACCCATATTAGCAATCTTATCAACAAAGACAGCGTTAATGTGCCCTTGGGTATTGTCGTGTCACAGAATGTTACAAATAGGACCACTCAAAAGCTTTTGGTGCCTCAGGAACCGAGCATTAAAAAAGTGCCTTCGAGCGACGTGGTTTCCCCGAAGGGTACCGTTCTTTATGGACCTGCATCCCAGAACGAGGAAAAAAGATTGAAATTACAAATTTATTATACAGAACCGAATTAATGGAATTATGTGTGGAATTGTTGGATATATAGGAAAAAGAGATGCTTATCCAGTTGTTCTCAATGGATTGAAGCGGTTGGAATATCGTGGTTATGATAGTGCCGGTATTGCATTATATGACGGATCTGATATCCAACTTTGCAAGACCCGGGGAAAAGTAGCGACTCTTGAGGCGAAGTGTGAGAAAGAGATTTCAAGAAAGGGAACCTTGGGAATTGGGCATACCCGATGGGCAACCCACGGCGTACCAAACGACGTAAACAGCCATCCCCATCTTTCAAACAGTGGTGAGTTGGTAATTATTCACAACGGGATTATAGAAAATTATGATTCCTTGAAAAAGGAGTTGAAAAACCGCGGCTATACTTTTAAATCGGATACAGATACCGAAGTCCTGGTAAACCTAATTGAGGATGTTCAAAAAAATGAAAAGGTAAAGCTGGGAAAGGCAGTTCAAATAGCCTTAAACCAAGTGGTTGGAGCTTATGCCATTGCTCTTTTCGACAAAAAGAAACCAGATGAGATCGTGGTGGCCAAGTTAGGAAGTCCGTTGGCCATTGGAATTGGAGATGATGAATACTTTATTGCCAGTGACGCCTCTCCCTTTATTGAATTTACCAACAATGCCATTTATCTCGAGGATGAAGAAATGGCCATTATCCGTCGAGGGCGTGATATTAAAGTAAGAAAGATAAAGGACGACAAGGTGGTGGCACCTTATGTGCAGGAACTGCAATTGAACCTGGAACAAATTGAAAAAGGGGGTTTTGAGCATTTTATGCTCAAGGAGATTTTTGAACAACCCTCAGTAATCAAGGATACCTATCGCGGTCGACTCTTGGCCAATAAAGGTATTGTACGACTGGGAGGCCTGGAAGGGAATATCGAGAAATTTATCAATGCAGACCGTATTATAATAGTTGCCTGTGGCACCTCTTGGCACGCTGGTCTGGTAGCAGAATATATTTTTGAAGATTTGGCACGGATTCCCGTTGAGGTCGAGTATGCCTCCGAATTTAGATACCGCAACCCGATTATATCAGAAAAAGATGTGGTTATAGCCATTTCACAAAGTGGTGAAACTGCAGATACCCTGGCAGCGATTAAACTTGCCAAATCCAAGGGCGCTTTTGTCTATGGCATCTGCAACGTTGTGGGATCCACCATCTCTCGAGAAACACATAGCGGGAGCTATACTCACGCTGGACCGGAGATAGGCGTGGCTTCTACTAAAGCCTTTACTACCCAGATAACTGTACTTGCAATGATTGCATTGCGACTGGCAAAGGCCAAAGGGAGTATCTCGCAACAGGATTTCATTCGATATCTGCGAGAGCTGGAACTCATCCCTGATCACGTGGCTGAAGCTTTAAAAACCGATGATAAAATAAAAGAGATTGCCTCAGTATTTAAAGATGTCCGGAATTTTCTTTATTTGGGAAGAGGCTATAACTTTCCCGTAGCGCTGGAAGGTGCCTTAAAATTAAAGGAAATATCCTATATCCATGCCGAAGGATATCCCGCAGCCGAAATGAAACACGGGCCCATTGCACTTATCGATGAGTTTATGCCAGTTGTGGTCATTGCAATAAACAGCGACCATTACGAAAAGGTGGTGAGCAATATCCAAGAGATAAAGGCCAGAAAAGGAAAGATTTTGGCAGTGGTTTCAAAAGGGGATAAAGTTGTGAGAGAGATGGCAGATTATGTCATGGAAGTTCCACACACCCCGGAAGCCCTGACTCCTTTGGTGACCACTATTCCCCTTCAGCTTTTGGCGTACCATATAGCTGTTATGCTTGGACGAAATGTGGATCAACCGCGAAACTTGGCAAAATCGGTTACGGTAGAATAATATCTTTTAAGGATATTGGATTTTTTTATGAAATTTAAAACGGCAGCCACAAAGATTCTAAAAAGACTCTTTTGGCTGCCATTTTGCTTTGTTGTGCTTTCTTGTATTCCTTTGAAAATCGCCCCAAATATCGAAGGGGCGAAGATATATAAGGGGAAAAAATTTAAGAGATCCCTTCCCAAACAATATGTGTATGTCTTTGAAGATCCAAAAAACGCAAATGAGTTCTATACCTACATAAACGCAAAATTTGGGATAGATTATGATGAAGTTGGAGGCAATGTGCCAATTGTCATATCCGGCAAAAAAGACTACCTCTCATTTTATGAAGTGGAAAGAAAAACCAAGACCCTCAATCTATTTCCTATTGCTGCCGATGTGGTCCTGGAGTCAAAAGGACAAGATCCTCTTTTTACCGAAGCACAATTTCACCGATCGGGATCTTGGTATATCGCCCTTACCGTAAGCGACGATAATTTGAACGACAACCTGAAAGAAGACGACCCTGCTCATGCCTCTATTATTCGGCATTTGGATATGCTTCGGAATGAATACCTCTTCACTGCCAATTATATGGAAATCTATTTAAAGAACCCATATTAAACTTCTTTTCTGTCATTTTTTTGTTCAAAAAGACATGATTTAGGCCTTCGTATTTCATAACTCCTTAGACTGTTTCCAAATTAATTGATACTTTTAGTTCCATGAAAGTTATCAATCTCATTTCCGGGCCGCGAAACCTTTCAACGGCTCTAATGTATTCTTTTGCCCAACGGGAGGACGTGGTGGTTCTGGACGAACCTTTCTACGGATATTATTTGGAGAATGCGATTCTAGAAATTGAACATCCTGCGAAAAAGGAGATACTAGCTTCAATGGAATTGAACCAAGAACAAATTGTGAGGAATATCAATAGGGAATCCCAGTATAGAACTATTTTTGTTAAAGGAATGGCCCATCATTATTTGATGGATTCCCCAAGTTTTATTTTGGATTGGAAAAATGTATTTCTCATCCGACATCCCAAAAAATTGATTGCTTCTTTTTCGAAAGTAATTTCAAATCCTACCTTAAACGATATTGGTGTTAAAAAAGAATCAGAATTATTTCTATTTCTTAGGAAGAAGGGCAAGACTCCCATTGTTATAGATAGCGACGAGCTTTTAAAAGCTCCCAAATCTTATCTTGGGAAGTTGTGTGACCGGTTGGAAATCCCTTTCTCTGAGAAAATGTTATCTTGGAAGAAGGGAGGAATTCCCCAAGATGGAATCTGGGCAAAGCATTGGTATGCAAACGTGCATAATTCACAGGGGTTTACAGTGCAAAAAAGCAGTTCACAACCTCTGCCCAACTATTTGGAACCTATACTGGAGGCTGCGCTTCCTTATTATGAAATTTTAAAGAGCAATATCCTCTAAAATCTCTAAAAAATTTATTTTCAACGTGATTCCATCGCGAATCCCTATTAACAATTTCAAACAAAAAATCATGCTTCAAAAGTTCAACCCAAAAAATGACAGTATCAAGGTTTTTATAAAAGATAGGCTATATTTTCGAAAAGAGGCTAAAGTCTCGGTCTTTGACAGCTCCGTTCAAGGGGGTGACGCAGTTTGGGAGGGACTTCGTGTTTATCCCGAGGGAGTAGTTTGCTTAGACAAACATTTAACCCGTTTGCACGAATCGGCAAAGACCCTGGCCTTTGTTGAAATCCCTTCCAAAGAGTTTATAAGGCGGGCGATAAAGCAGACCTTGGAGGCTAACGGAATGAATGATGATACACATATTCGCCTCACACTGACCCGGGGTGAAAAAATAACCAGTGGAATGGATCCAAGGCTCAACCAAAGTGGTTCGTGTTTGATAGTATTGGCAGAATGGAAGCCCTTGGTTTACGACAATACTCACGGGATAAAAGTAATAAGTAGCAGTCAACGGCGGAACGCTCCACAGTTCTTGGACAGTAAAATCCACCATAATAATTTGCTCAACAATATAATTGCTAAAATCCAAGCGAATGTGGCTGGAAAGGATGCGGCTCTTATGCTCGATGAACAGGGTTTTGTAGCCGAACTGAATGGGAGCAATTTGTTTATGGTAAAAGGGGGAAAAGTTTTCACTCCTTTCGCACACGCCTGCTTGCCAGGAATAACTAGGCATTCCGTGATTGAAATGTGCAAAAGGGAAAATATTGAGATCGTTGAGGCAGATTTGACACTTGCACAGTTTTATAATGCCGAGGGGGTATTTGCAACCGGGACCATGGGCGAACTCACCCCTGTGGTGGAAATTGACGGTCGCTCGATTCCAAAAGAAAATGAGCTTCAGAAAAAGATCATATCCCTATATGAAAAAGAAGTTAGAAAATTGTGCGAAAAATTATAGCGTCCGTCAGCGCTATTTTTGAATATCGATATAGACCAGAATATCATTGATACATTTATCCAAGTCGTTTTTTATTTCCTTGTCCCAAAAGCGAAAAACGGTATAACCCATTTCTTCCAATTGTCGGTTCACTTCGCCATCGCGTTGTAGGTTCCGCTCGATTTTTGGAATCCAAAATTTTCGATTGGTTTTGATGGAATTCTTTCTCTCTGGCCAGTTATATCCGTGCCAAAACTCCCCATCGATAAAAATGGCGAGCCGATATTTCTTTATGGAAACGTCTGGTTTTCCTGGAAGCTTTTTACTGTCCACTCGATACCGAACCCCTTTTTTCCACAATGCTTTCCGAAACAGTAACTCTGGTTTGGTATTTTTACCTCTAATTTTGCTCATCATTTTAGAGCGTTTTTCAGTGGTGTAAAAACCTGATTCCTCATTAAATCTTGGGACTTTTATTCTTTCCTCTTCTTTATAAAACATATGGATAGAGTATCAAGAATTGAACCAGATAGAAAAGGTATTTCCGAAATTCACATAAATAAAAACCCCCATCCCAAAATTTTGGGACAAGGGTTTCAAGTTATATAATGAGAGATTTCCGCCTTTGCGGGAATTTTTAGTATCTGTAATATTCAGGCTTATAAGGTCCTTCCACCTCTACACCTATATATTCCGCTTGCTCTGGGCGAAGTTCTGTTAGCTCAACACCAATTTTTTCCAAGTGAAGTTTTGCTACTTTTTCATCCAAATGCTTTGGAAGCATATACACTTTGTTTTCATAGTTTTCACCATTTTTCCAAAGTTCGATCTGTGCCAAGGTCTGGTTTGTAAAACTGTTGCTCATTACAAAGCTGGGATGCCCTGTTGCACAGCCAAGATTCACCAAACGACCTTCAGCCAACAGAATAATGTCTTTTCCATTTACGGTGTACTTGTCAACCTGGGGTTTAATTTCTACATGAGTGTTCCCGTGGTTTTTCTTTAACCATGCAACGGCAATTTCATTGTCGAAATGCCCGATGTTACACACGATGGTTTTGTCCTTCATCGCTTCAAAATGCTCTCCACGTACGATATCTTTATTTCCAGTAGTGGTAATGACGATATCTGCATTTCCAACTACCGTTTCCAGTTTTTTCACTTCAAATCCGTCCATCGCAGCTTGGAGGGCGCAGATGGGATCGATTTCGGTAACCGTAACGATGCTTCCTGCACCTTTAAAAGAGGCAGCAGTCCCTTTTCCAACATCGCCATAGCCACATACAACCACACGTTTGCCTGCCAACATAACGTCGGTAGCTCGACGAATGGCATCAACCGCACTTTCACGGCAGCCGTATTTATTGTCAAATTTACTTTTGGTAACACTATCGTTCACGTTGATTGCCGGCATGGGCAAGGTTCCTTTCTTCATTCTTTCATAGAGACGATGAACTCCAGTTGTTGTTTCTTCTGAAAGCCCTTTAATGCCTTGGGCAAGCTCAGGATATTTGTCCAAGACCATATTGGTGAGATCACCCCCATCGTCAAGGATCATATTCAAGGGCTTACGGTCTTCACCAAAGAAAAGGGTTTGTTCTATACACCAATCAAATTCTTCTTCTGTCATTCCTTTCCACGCATAAACCGGAATTCCAGCAGCGGCGATGGCTGCAGCCGCGTGATCCTGAGTAGAAAAGATATTACAAGAGCTCCAAGTGACTTCTGCTCCTAAGGCGATCAAGGTTTCAATTAGGACCGCCGTTTGGATGGTCATATGCAAGCAGCCAGCAATACGCGCTCCCTTTAAAGGTTGTTCCGCTCCGTATTCTTCCCGCAAAGAAATAAGGCCGGGCATTTCGGCTTCCGCAAGCTCTATCTCTTTTCTCCCCCAATCGGCAAGGGAAATATCTTTAACTTTATAGGCAGTGTAAGGTACAGTTTTCGTTGACATATTTGTTATCTTTATACCTGCAAACGCAGATACTCATTAATATTTAACTTTAAATTTAGTCTGCAAAAGTACATAATATCCGTTGAACTTCTATGCCGCTTTACAAAACTATAACAGTAAATCCCACCACTAAAGTATTCATTTGGAAGATTGAGGAGTCGTTTGAAACACTTTCCAAAGATACCGTCCTAACCGAGAATTGCGCCAATCGGGTAAATAACATGAAGAGTGAACTGCACCGCTGTGGATTTATGAGCATTCGCCATTTATTGGCGGTCGCCGGATATACAGATTACAATTTGTATTATGACGAATATGGGAAGCCTCATCTGGATGATGATAAATACATTTCCATTACACATTCGTTTAATTTCTCAGCGATAATTATCAGCGATAGAGAAGTGGGGATCGATATTGAAAAACAACGAAACAAAATAATTAGAATAGGTCATAAATTCACCCCTATCGAGGAATACCGAACCATTGCGAATGACGACGCTCTTGTGAGAAAGCTTACCATTGTATGGTGTGCCAAAGAGTCTCTTTACAAAAGCTTTGCCGAGAAAAGCGTGAGTTTTCTTCAGAATATTGATGTGGATGACTTCGATCTTGATTCAAAAAGGACCACTGCCCAAGTTGTTTATGGTGATAAGGAAGCATTTTACGATATTGAGTTCTTGGAATTTGAGGGGTTTACTTGTGCCTATGCACTTATTTCAAAAAAGACATAAATGGAGGAGCGCTTTTACCGGTCTCTTTTAAGATCTGTCACCGCCAAAGAAGAACTACTCGCTATTCTGGTTGATCCAGAAAAGTTTGAAATCTCTAAAACGGAAATCTTTCTCAATAAGATTCCAAAAACAACCACGCATATCTTCGTCGGTGGGAGTACTGTTTTTAATGGCGAAACAGAACATGTAGTAAGCGCTTTAAAGAATAAAACACAACTTCCCATCTTCCTTTTTCCCGGCGATCATTCCCACATATCCCTGACGGCAGATGTGCTTTTGTTTTTGTCATTGCTCTCGGGGCGAAATGCGGAATATCTAATTGGTCAACAGGTGAAATCCATCTCAAAACTGAGAAATTCTCCTTTGGAGATAATTCCCACGGGGTATATTTTGATTGATGGCGGTACTAGTTCTTCGGTTTCAAAAGTAACCCAAACCCACCCCATTCCTCAAGCTGATATTGAAAATATTGTCCATACCGCATTGGCTGGTCAGTTTATGGGCGCAAAACTTATTTATTTGGAGGCGGGGAGTGGGGCTCGATTTCCAGTAAGTGCCCAAGTAATTTCAGAAGTAAAAAGAGAAATCAAGATTCCGTTAATGGTTGGTGGGGGAATTAGAACCGAGAAACAAAAATCACTCGCTTACCAAGCCGGTGCGGATATGGTGGTGATGGGAACGGTTTACGAAACAGATTGCGATAGCCCAAAGGACTGAAAATTCAGAATCTGCTGGGACTGCCGCAAGTGGGTGCATTTATAATTGTAACTTTGCCTCAGGGTGTTCCCTTCTGCTTTCAGACCCTTCGAGATTGAGCAGTATGAAAGCCAAAATTAAATTCATATGAAAATTTCAGTAGAACTTACATTAAGTCCATTACAAGACGATTTTGAACCTGCAATTATCAACTTTATAAAAAGCCTTCGAAATTCTGGCTTAACGGTTTTGGAAAATCCGTTGAGCACCCAGATTTTTGGCGATTACGACACGGTGATGGATCTGTTGCAAGAGGAAATGAAAGTGGCTTTGGAAGCGGTGGATCGTGGATTGCTGTATATAAAAATAGTAAAATCCGACCGGAGTGACTATGAACCCCATTTTTGATTGGTTTTTTTCTGAGTATCAAGGTGTGCCCGCCTATATTGTAGCCTTAGAAATAGTTGCCGTGTTTTTAGGATTGTTAAGTGCTTGGTTTTCCAAACAGGACAATATTCTTATTTATCCCACCGGAATTTTGAGCACTGCTATATTCGTATATCTACTGGCAGTTTATGGACTATTGGGCGATTTGGTTATCAATGCCTATTATTTTTCAATGAGCATTTATGGCTGGTATTTCTGGACTCGAAAAGTGGATGAGAAACATTACACTCCTATCACCAGAACTAACGCCAAGGAAAGACAGATTAGTGTGGGTATTTTTATAGCTACCCTGATTTTCATCTTCGTCATTTATAAAATTTTTGACAAATGGAACAGTTGGACCGCTTATGTCGATACGCTTACTACCGCCGTATTCTTTGTCGCTATGTGGTTATTGGCCCGTAAAAAACTTGAAAACTGGATATTTTTGCTCGTGGGAAATATCATTTCCTTTCCACTATATTTTTATAAGGGCCTAATATTTACCTCATTTCAATTTTTGTTGCTAATTGTCATTGCAATCTATGGTTATTACGCGTGGAAGAAAAACCTGAACAAACCCGAAACAAGCCTAATGAATTGATAAAAGTAGTTTTATATGGCCCAGAATCTACTGGAAAGACCACTCTGGCAGAACAATTGGCAAAGTATTACAAGTGTCCATGGGTTCCTGAATTTATGAGGGAATACCTGGAGGAAAAATGGGAAAAAGAAAAGAAATTGGTTTCAAAGGAAGACCTAGTGCCTATTGCCAAAGGCCAACTAGCACTTGAAAATGAAGCCGTGCAAAAAGCCATGAACCTACTTGTTTGCGATACCAATTTGCTGGAGCTAAAAGTGTATTCGGAATATTATTACAAAGGGTTTTGCCCGGAATTCATAAAAAACGAAGCAACCAAAGACAACTATAGCATCTATTTGTTAACCTATATAGATATCCCTTGGGAAGCCGATATTTTACGCGACCGACCGAACAATAGGCGGGAAATGTTTCGTATTTTCGAGGCTGAATTAAATAAACACGGCTTCCCTTATGAAATTTTAAAAGGAAACGAAGAAGAAAGATGTAATAAAGCAATTGAGATCATTGATGCTTTGTTAAAAGATGGAATTTCTATGTGAACCCTTGTATTTTTCCCTGCCTAAGTCTGGGTATTGATCATTCCCCAACCCCACAGCTATCCGGATCACAGAAGTTTGTAAAGATTTATGGAGAGAAAAATTATAACCAATACCAAATGTTTACCGAAAAAAACAGAAAACAAATAAAAGCCCACGGCCTTTCCAAACTGGAAGTGGAACGCCAACTCGCAATCTTTAAACGCGGAATTCCTTTTGTCCACGTAATGGATTCCATCTCCATCGAAAATGGAATCGAAGTATTTTCAGAAAGTGAACAACAGCATTTTGTCAAACTTTTTGAAACCCAAAAAGACAAGTTGGATCTGCTTAAATTTGTTCCTGCCTCCGGTGCCGCTACCCGAATGTTCAAGTTTCTTCATCGATTTTTGGAAAACTATAAACCCGCGCAAGACATAGAATTATTTCTTCAAAAAGAAAAAAACAAGGATTTGAAGCTATTTTTTGCTTCCGTGGAGGATTTTGCCTTTTCGGATTTGGTTTTCAAAAGATTGGAATCAAAGTGTCCCGGATTTAAGCAATTTGATAAAGGAAGACGGTTTGTGCTGTTCGTTCAGGAAATGTTGGGGAAAGAGGGCTTAAATTTTAATTTTATTCCAAAAGGATTGATCCCCTTTCACAAACACGGTAATGAATACATCACCGCCTTTGAAGAGCAATTGTATGAAGCTGCTTTTTATGGGACCTCGAATGGAGTGGCCAATTTGCACTTTACCGTTTCAGAAGAACATAAAAGCAAATTCAAAAAAAGACATGAGAAGATTCAACATCTGGTAGAAAAAAGAACCCGCACAAAATTCAATATTACCTACTCTTTTCAGAAAAGAGAGACCGACACCATTGCGGCGACTATGGACAATAAACCTTTTTTGGATGAAAACGGCGATTTGCTTTTCCGTCCATCCGGTCATGGTGCTTTGCTCGAGAATTTGAACGAAATGGATGCCGACATCATTTTTATAAAGAATATCGACAATGTGGTTTCCGAGAAATATGTTGGGACCGTAGCTTTTTACAAGAAAGTACTCGCCGGAAGACTCATTTCGCTTCAACATCAGATTTTTGAATGGATGGAAAAGCTTGAACCTGAAAATGCCTCGGATGGAATAGTGGGGGAGGCTTTCAACTTTATTTCCAAAGAACTCAAAATATCAGGTGTTTCTAAAAGTAGGGACGCTCTTTTAAAAATCTTGGAACGCCCGGTTCGCGTTTGTGGAGTTGTTGAAAACACTGGAGCTCCAGGGGGTGGTCCATTTGTCATAAAAAACAAGGAGGGTAAAATCTCCCGACAAATTGTAGAAATTTCGCAAATTGACCTCAACAATCCTGAACAGAAAATCTTTGTGGAACGGGCGACACATTTTAATCCGGTGGATTTGGTTTGTGGGGTCCGGGATTACAAGGGAAAGAAATATGATTTAAATAAATTTGCTGATCCGGATTCCGGTTTTATTTCAGAGAAATCCTATCGCGGAAAACATATAAAAGCTTTGGAACGCCCTGGATTATGGAACGGGGCCATGGCCTATTGGAACACTGTTTTTGTGGAAGTTCCGCTTATCACCTTCAATCCCGTGAAAACCGTAAATGATCTTTTACACGAAGTACACTAATCCCCATGGATGTTGAAATCTTACTGACAGAATTAAATTTTAAAGGCATTCGCAGCAGCGGTCCCGGCGGCCAACATGTTAATAAAACAGCTTCGAAAGTAGAGGTGTCCTTTAATTTGGAGTCGTCATTGGCACTATCTAAAACGGAAAAAGATCGACTTCGCAATAAACTGTCCTCAAAGATTTCTTCCGAAGGAATAATTACACTGCAATGTGGTGAAACGCGCAGTCAACATCGCAATAAGGCCATTGTAATCGATAGATTGGTTGAATTGCTCCAGGAAAATCTAAAGGTTGCTAAGAAGCGAAAGAAAACAAAACCCTCCAAAAGTGCAGTTGAACGCCGCTTAAAATCCAAAAAAGAACAAGCTTTAAAAAAAATCAATCGCAAACCCCCAAAAATCGATTAAAGCCATCTCCGTTTTTTTCCTGCGTAGATACTTCTCGCTTTGCTCCTCGGCCGACCCCTTAGGCTTCGTCCGATGGCTGTCCGATAAAGCTACGACGGCACGGGAAGGGTTGGAGTAAATGCCTAATAAGCAGTACACAATTATTGTATAATCTTTACACACATTTTCTTCCCTTTATACAGCTTCATCATATTTGAATTCCCTTGGTTTCTCCATAACTCTTTGTTTTACAAAGGATTGCTTGTGCATTTTTTCTTCTCGATTCTATGGCACTCCTTTTTCTATATTCAAGGCAACAAACAAACTGGTAAACAGATAAATATTCAATAAAATAAATAATAGATTATGAAAAGATTGATTTTAAGTACAGCAATTTTATTAGGAGGTCTTACTGCGGTAACTGCCCAGACCGAGAAAGAAGCCACTGCTATGGCCGAACCGCAACAAAATGTTGCAGTGGCTCAGGTGGAGAGCAAGCTGGCAGCAGCCCAAGATTCTCCAATGCTGGCAACTACTGTACAAGACTATAAAGAGGTAAAAGTGTCTGAAGTGCCAAAGGCCGTTGAGGATGCAGTGAGCAAGGAATTTAACGGTGCCACTATTTCTAAGGCTTATGTGAATGCACAGGGTGAATATAAACTTCAACTTGCCACAGCCGACCAAAAAACTGCAACGGTTTATTCCGATGCTAAAGGGCAGTTGAGTAAAAATGAATTAAAGAAGCAGTAAGCTGCAGGTATTTTTAGATTCAATACTTCTGGAAAAGGCGTCCAATTTTGGACGTCTTTTTTTATGATAACTTTAAAGATTGGTCCGCCTAATCCTGAGTATTTTTACCCATTCAAAATATGAAATGGCGCAGCGAATACATATAGTTGAAGATGATGTAGCTTTCGGAAAGATGCTCACTTCTTTTTTGGAACGAAAAGGGTTTGAAACAAGTATTTCCCTTACCGGCAACACAGCTCGTAAGGTTCTTTCTGTAAACACATTCGATTTCCTGATTACCGATTTAAAACTTCCTGATGATTCTGGGTTGGAATTGTTGAAGTACGCCCGAAAGAACCATCCAAAAACCAAAGTGATATTAATGACGGGATATGCCGATGTGGATACCGCAGTAAAAGCTATTAAGGAGGGGGCCATCGATTACATATCAAAGCCCTTTCGTCCTGAAGAATTGCTAATGATCATCGGCGAGGCTTCAACAGTAACAATGGATCAACGCGGAAGTTTGCCCGCTCAAGCTACCCATTCAGAACAAAAACCACCCGTCCAGCCCCCTACTTCGGATAAGCTGAATTTTGTGGCAGGCATCAGTGAGGCCTCCAAAAAATTCAATGAATATTTAAAACTGGTAGGTCCTACGGATATGTATGTGTTGATACAAGGAGAAAGCGGTACGGGGAAGGAAGTAGCGGCCAAGGCGATCCACAACTATAGCTCGAGGAGAGATAAAAGCTTCGTCCCGGTAGATTGTGGGGCCATTCCTAAAGAAATTGCTGCCAGTGAGTTCTTTGGGCATGTTAAAGGAAGTTTTACAGGAGCGATACAAGACAAAAAAGGTCATTTTGAAGCAGCTGATGGAGGAACCTTGTTTTTAGATGAAGTGGGCAATCTTTCTTATGAAAACCAAGTACAACTGTTGCGGGCACTACAGGAGCGTAGAATAAAGCCCGTGGGGAGTAATGAGGAGATCGCCGTGGATGTGCGCATACTGTCTGCCACAAATGAAGATTTGATGAAAGCGGTTTCCGAAGGGAGATTTCGCGAAGATTTATATCATCGTTTAAATGAATTTTCCATACACATTCCCTCTTTGAATGAGCGAAAGGAAGATCTCTTTTTGTTTATTGAATACTTTCTGGACCAAGCAAATGCCTCTTTGGGAAAAGAGGTTTTAGGACTTTCAAAAGAAGTGGAGCAGGCCTTTAAAAACTATTCGTGGCCCGGCAATCTCCGCGAGCTAAAGAATGTGATTAAGCGTTCTGTTTTGCTTTCACCGTCTAATTTAATTCCTTTGGAAGTTATTCCGCGGGAAGTGTTGTTTTCAAAAATAACTCCCCGTGAAACGGTCGATTTTTCAAGGGAAAGCAATGAAAAACAATTAATTATAAATGCCATTAAAGAAGCGGATTTCAACAAGACGAAAGCCGCAAAATTATTGAATATTACCCGTAAAACGCTCTACAATAAACTGGAACACTATAATATAGAATTGTAAGAAGCTATCGTTTAATCCAGTATTGATTTTTGTGATTATAGACTTGAAATTATCTGTTTTATTGTTAAAATTAGTTTCAATTTGTTTCCGGATCGGCTCCCTCCCTCGGAGAAGTCCCGATTGCTATCAAGAGGGGATGGGACGTATAAAGGGGGTGAAAAAACCACAGCTATCTCAAACTTGAGACTTGTAAGGGCATGCAGTTGCCAATTCCTTTAATAGTTCTTTTGTCTTAATATTTAGTTGCTCCAAATCGTTGGATAACTGTGATTCGTCAACATCGTTTGCAGAATATTCTTCCATGCGTTCCAAAATCGGAATTGCCTCCACTGCCTGAAGTTGTCTGAACATCGTTAGCATTCGGTGGGCTGTTTCCTTGATTGTCTGAATGTCGCCTCTTAAAACGGCATGTTCTATGGTCCGCAGGTCCACTTCGGTTTGGGAATTAAAAATATCCAGCACCTCTTTTAGCGCGGCCGGGGTGTTCAGGAAGGATTCTAAAAGGGAAAGATTAAATTTTTGATTCGTCCGCGATTTATTTTTGATTGGTGTATCCAGCCCGTAAATTTGCAGAGACAGACTGTGCTCTGGAAAAACCTGAAGCAGTACTTCAACCAGTTCCTCCTTGGAAAAGGGTTTTCTCAGTATCCCTGCAAATCCTTTCTCAGCAAAGAATTCTCGAGTGTGTTCACGACTTCCTGTCATTGCGATAACGGGCTTGTTCTTAAAGGAATTTATATCGCCGTTTTCTAATTTCTTCAGTACGGAAAATCCATCCGTTCCAGGCATTTGAATATCGGTTAGGATAAAATCAATGTTTTCGGGGTCCTTCAGTGAAGATTCTGAGTTAGAGTAGAAATCTTTAAACTCGGAGAAACCGGAAAAATTTTCAGAAGTAATCTCCATCTGCTCCAGGATTTCTTTTAACAGGGAACGCATGGCCTGGTCATCATCGATAATTACGCCCTTTATTCCTCCAAACATATGCTGTTTTTCGGAAGTGCTTTTAGATAATATACGGCGCGATTTTTTAAGCGGTAAAGTCAGGATAAAACAGCTGCCACTTCCCAATTCACTTTCCACCTTTAGGGATCCTTTTAAGAGTTTTGTAAGTTTTTTTGCGATTGCCAGCCCCAAGCCACTTCCGCCAAATTTGTGGGCTATGCCTGATTCAGCTTGTGTAAATTCGTTAAAGATTACTTCCTGTTTTTCTTTGGAAATACCAATTCCTGTATCGATCACCGAAATCTCCACGGTCGAGATATGTTCACTGGATTTTAGTTCCTTGACCTCAAGGGAAACACTTCCGCGGTCGGTAAATTTAAATGCATTTCCAACCAAATTGTTCACTATTTGTCTGATTCGCAAGGGGTCACTTTCAAAAATCTCACCCTTGATGGAATCTGAAATTCCAATTTTAAGTTCTACCGGTTTATGGGGATATACTTGCTTGACGGCATTTCCCGCCTCCACGATTATGTTTTCTAAAGAAAATGGAATATTTTCCACTGGTAATTTTCCAGCTTCCAACTTGGAATAATCCAACAAATCGTCCACGAGATGTGAAATGAAATGGGAACTGGAGGTTATTTGCGACAAATAATATTTTTGTTTTTCTGACAAAGCAGAGTTTTTGAAGAGTTCGGCATATCCGCTAATGGTGTTCAAGGGTGTTTTTAAATCGTGGCTCACAGTAGAAATAAGTTGTTCCCTTCCCTTCAATAGGCTCTCTGCGTAATTTTTGGATTCCTCCAGGTTCTGTTTGAACCGCTCTGCCTTAAAAAAATCGGAAAGGATAAAGTAGGAGAAAATTAAAATAACGATACCGCCTAAAATACCAGCAAATTTTAAGATCTGTCCGGTACGGCGAATTGATGCGGTGCGCATTTGGTTTTCTAAATTGTTGTTCTTGGCGATTTCAGCATCGAAACTTGAAATAATTTCTCTTAGGCGTTCCGAAATATTCAAATCGTTTCGGATAAGCTCATTTTCCTTTTGCCTTAAATCTTCACTGATTTGCGAGTTTTTTTTCTTTGCTTCAGAAACAATATATTTAGAAGCCGTGAGCATAGAATCTACCGTTTTTGATTTCACCGTAGAGGTGTCACGTGCGGGATTGCTGTTTAGGTAGTCGGCATAGGATTGCCAAATCCGGCGTTCTTTCTTACTGAGTTTGGAGGGATCTTTAAAAAGTGTTTCTACCGAGATGAGGCCGATAGAGGCCTCGAGTTTTTGCACCTCCTTCATGATTTCGTCCAAAGAAGTATCCTTCTTATTGGTAAGTGCAAGAATTCGAAGTTGCTCGATATTCTGATTTTTTTCAATCAGAAGCGTTTTTACACTGTCCAGTTGTTTTAATTGAAAGTCGTTCGTGGACAGTGACTTGATTTCTTTGATCTTCAAAAAGAGAGAATCTGTTTTGAGCATATATTTCTCAAAATCGTCGTCACTTCCTGTAAGAAGTGCCAGTCGTGCAAATCCGTCTGCTTCGTAGACCAAGTTGATAAGAGTTCCGGTTTCTATAAATTTCTTTTCTCCGAGACTTTTAACGCTATCGGAGGTCAATTTTTCAAATTCGGAAAACAAAAAGAAGCCAACCAGTACCGACAATGCGCCCAGAACCAGGTAGCTGAGAATTATCTTGAAAGTAAACTTGTTTTTGGAGGTGGCCATAAGTCAAATGTAAAGTTTATGGAAATTTTGGGATATTAATAATATGGTAAAAGATTTGGAAAATCAAAACTTGCCGAAGGAGGATAGAAGGCGAAATTGAAGTTGGAGGATTTTTATACCTCCTAAATCGATCGCCAACTACAGATTCCGCCTTCAGGGGTTGGAGGATTAAACTGAAATCGAGGCTGCCATTACTCCTGTCTTAGGTCCTCTGGCAGGCAGGCTCGGCAACCGAACAATCTATTTTTAAATTCACATAATTTGAAATTTGAAAAAACAATCGCCTAAGGCCAATCCAATTATAAAAGGAATTGTATCTTTGCATCACATCTCAAAGGGGTGCTGATTTTAGTGACGAATGCGGATTATGGGTAGGTAAAATAAACTCATAACTCTGAACCCATCACTCGAAAGAAGCTGAGATTATACCCAAAGAACCTGGACGGGTAATGCCGTCAAGGGAAAAAGGATACAAAGTATCCGATGGAAAACCCTGTAGATTCAATAGTATTGGATTTTCAGGGTTTTTTATTTAATTGAAACATCAACAAGAATAACGCCCCTTTTATTCGTAAAAATTTATTACGAATGAAAAAGTTATTGATTTCCGCAGTTTTTATTTCAACTATTATTTCTGGTTTTAGTCAAGAGACCGATGCTCAGAAACAACAGGATTCCATCAAAATAGAAAGCTTGGATGAGGTTCTGTTAAAATCGGTACGTGTGGATGCGGACTCTCCCATCACCCACTCCAATATGGACAAGAAGGAACTGGAAAAACGAAATCTTGGACAGGAATTGCCTTATATGCTGAACTATTTGCCTTCCGTGGTTACCACAAGTGATGCCGGGGCAGGAGTGGGATATGCCTATATCCGCGTTCGGGGGAGTGATGCCTCCAGGGTAAACGTTACCCTTAATGGAATTCCGTATAACGATTCCGAAAGTCAGGTAACGGTTTGGGTAAATCTCCCCGACCTTACCTCTTCCGTTCAAAGTTTGCAATTGCAACGTGGAGTGGGCACCTCGACCAACGGTTCGGGTGCTTTTGGCGCGAGCTTAAATATAATGACCGATGCCATTTCTGAAGAGGCCAGTGCCCAATTTTCCAATTCCTTCGGAAGTTATAATACCCGTAAACACAATGTGGAATTCAACACGGGCCTGCTTTCCAATCACTTTGAGGTTTCGGGAAGATTGTCAACCATCAAATCCGATGGATATATTGACAGAGCGAGTTCCGACCTGAAATCCTATTTCCTTCAGGCGGCCTTTATCGATAACAACACTTTTATAAAAGCGCTCGCTTTTGGAGGTAGGCAGGAAACCTATCAAGCTTGGAACGGTTTGGAAGATCCTGAAAAATTAGAGAATGACCGCACTTTTAATGTTTCCGGTATGTACACCGATGAAGAAGGAAATATTCGATTTTACGACAATGAAGTGGATAATTACGGACAGGATATTTATCAATTGATCTGGAACCAGCGAATTAATAATAACTGGAATACCAATGTTTCGCTTAATTACACGAAGGGATTGGGATATTTTGAACAATATAAAGAGAATCAAAAATTTGCAAATTACGGGTTGGATCCTATTGTATTGGGAGGCGATACCATAAATAAAACAGATCTAATCCGCCGCAGATGGCTGGACAATAACTTTTATGCCGCAAGCGGGAATGTAAACTATAAAGATGACAGTTGGGATATTTCCTCTGGGGCGTTTTATAGTTATTATGAAGGAGAACATTATGGCGAAATTATCTGGGCGCGCTATGCAAGCAATTCGGAAATCCGCGATCGATATTATAATGGCGATGCGCACAAAACCGAATTTACCCTCTTTACAAAGGCCACCTATCGCCTTAATGATTTTTGGAGTGTTTATGGCGATCTCCAAGGGCGTTTTATCAATTACAGAACCTCTGGAATCACTTCCGATTTGGTGGAAATGGATTTGGATAAGGATTATTCCTTTTTCAATCCGAAAGCGGGAATTACTTATAAAATGAATCTGAAAAACCAGTTTTATTTCTCTTATGGAAAGGCACATCGTGAACCCACAAGAGCTGATTTTCGCGAAGATATAACTACCGCAGAAAAACTGGATGATTTTGAGTTGGGCTGGCGTTTTGCTTCAGAGAACACCAAAGTAAACACCAACATCTATTATATGGATTACAGAGATCAGTTGGTTCTCTCCGGAGAATTGGGAGATACGGGAAAACCCTTGAGAATGAGCAGTGGAAAAAGCTATCGGCTGGGTTTGGAAGTGGATGCCGAAATCCGAATCTTGAACAACTTAAGAACCCTCCCTAATATTGCCTTCAGCTCCAATAAAAATGTGGATTTTATTGCCTCCATTGATGGTCAGCTAAAGAACTTGGGAAATACCAACATTTCGTTCTCTCCTTCGATAGTCGCCGGGAATATGCTGGAATATTCGCCTGTTAAAAATTTACAGGTAGGCTTTCTTTCAAAATTCGTAGGGGAACAATATATGGGGAATATAGACAGCGAAAAATCAAAACTGGACAGTTATTTTGTTAACGATCTAAACCTAATTTATACCTTGGATAATCTTCCTTGGATAAAAGAAGTGGTTTTCTCGGCCTTGGTCAACAATATTTTCAATGTGAAATATATTTCCAATGGGTATTTTTATACCTATGATGATGATTACAGCAATCCAGGGACCATAACTACCGTGGAAGGTGCTGGGTATTTTCCTCAGGCAACCATTAATTTTTTAGTGGGGGCCACGATAAAGTTATAATGCCTAATTTAAAGAATATTTAATATTAGTTGCTGATAACAACATTATTGCCACTGCGTTCCGCGCGGTACTGTTGCATAGGATACTTAGTATCGGGTTCTGTGGTATGCTGACCAAAATTGACGATATTGTATTCATTGTCATCTGTCTGGCAGGGGCAGATAGCGATAATACCGTCCATTTCCATTCGGGAACAGTTGTTTGGGGCGTGGTTGGGATCGGTAAGGTCAAATGCCAGATAGTAATTTTCACTGACGCAATACACTACAATCCCCTTAATACCCTGTGGAGTGATAACGTAGTTTCCTGGAAACTTAAGGGGATTGTATTCAGGAAGGTTTAAGTTTAGCTTCAAACTTACTACCGGATTGGTTAGAAAAGGGTTCCGATCCAGTTTTTCATCGCTTTTTGAACACGATATAAGAAGAAGTGCGAGCAATAATATCAAAGCTTTGTTCATCATAGGTTAAAATTTGGCCCGAAATTACAACAAAATGTAAAACCAATAAATTTTTTGTATATTTGTTGGATACAATCCCGTCGCAGTATGGGATTTTTTTAATTTGGTAAAGTGAGTCCCGCCACGAGTCGGGATTTTGTCATATTATAGAATTAGTTGTGCTCCGCATACATAAACGATGAAGTTATGAGTAAAGTATCTTATTATACAGAGGAAGGGTTAAAAAAATTAAGGGAGGAATTGGATCGCTTGAGAGATGTAGAGCGTCCAAGGGCTTCCAACGCTATTGCCGAGGCTCGCGATAAGGGGGATTTAAGTGAAAATGCTGAATATGATGCCGCAAAGGAAGCGCAAGGCATGTTGGAATTAAAAATATCCAAATTGGAAGAGACTCTTGCAAATGCTAGGCTGATTGATGAATCGCAACTGGATTTGAGCAAAGTTCTGGTACACTCTACGGTTAAAATTAAGAACCAAGCCAATGGCATGGAAATGAAGTATAAACTGGTGGCCCAGAGTGAGGCCGACTTGAAATCTGGAAAAATTTCAGTAGATTCACCTATTGGAAAAGGCCTCTTGGGAAAACAACAGGGGGAAGTAGCCGAAATTCAAGTTCCCAGTGGAATTCTTAAATTTGACATATTGGAAATATCAAGAGACTGACCATGGCATCAATTTTCACCAAGATCATACAAGGGGAGATTCCTTGTTACAAAGTAGCGGAAGACGAGAATTTTATTGCTTTTCTCGACATTAATCCAAACACAAAAGGCCATACATTATGTGTTCCCAAAGAGGAGATTGACAAAATCTTTGATATGGGGGAGCTTCCTTATCTTGAATTGATGCAGTTTTCAAGAAAAGTTGCTATTGCCATTGGCAAAACCGTTCCCTGTAAACGAGTTGGTATGGCGGTAGTGGGGCTGGAGGTGCCGCATGTCCATGTACATTTAATTCCCCTAAACGAAATGGATGATATGCGCTTTTCCAAAAAAGCAATAATGACGGAAGAAGAATTTGAAAGTTTGGCCAGTGCTATCAGTGCAAACTTAAAATCTTAGGCAATTAGCATATATATCACAGCCCCTATTACCACTACAGCTAAAATAATCAATATATAAAATAGCGGTTTAACTTTTAGATATCGTCTATAAGTTTCCGCTATTTTTCTGTTGTAATCATAAACCCGCTCTATATCCTCCGTCCAATTTACTGGATAGATAGTGTTTTTGCAGTTATGGCAATAGAGCGTCTCATCTATTTTGGAAGCTGGCTTTTTAAATAGAGCTGTTTCTTTTTCATTTTGGCTAAAGGTCAACTCCAAGCCATCCGTGCCAAAGCAGGTGGGACAGTTGTTCTTGAGGCGGGCCTCGTGTAAGATGTGCGTTTTATCACTCATTATCAGTTTTCTATTTTAAGGGAAATTTCCATGGTCGTACCTTGGTTTAGCGTGCTTTTAGAAACACGGATTCTTCCTCCATGGTATTCTTCTATAATTCGGCGAGCGAGTGAAAGGCCCAATCCCCAGCCCCGTCTTTTCGTGGTATAGCCAGGGGTGAATATTCTTTTATATTCGGTTTTTGTCAGGCCCTTTCCAGTATCGGATATGCGAACAAAGGCGAATTTAGGGTTGTTGTCTATGGAAATAGTGATCTTCCCTTTTCCCTTCATGGCATCGATTCCGTTCTTCACTAAATTTTCAAGGGTCCAACTGAAAAGTTGTGGGTTCATTTTAACAAAGATAGGGCCTTCGGGAATGTTTAACTGAAATTCAACCAGTTCTGATATTCTTCCCTGTAGATAATAGAAAGTGGATTTTGTTTCTCCCACCAAATCGTGGCGCTCGAGTTTTGGTACGGAACCTATTTTGGAAAAGCGATCGGTAATAGTTTCCAGCCTTTTTATGTCCTTTTCCATTTCCAACACATAGTCCTGGTTCACTTGTTCGCTTTTTAAAATTTCTGTCCAGCCCACCAGGGAGGAAAGAGGGGTGCCAATTTGGTGTGCAGTTTCCTTAGCCATCCCGGCCCATAGACGATTTTGTTCTGCAGATTTTGAAGTCTTGTAAAAGAGATAGATCGCTAAAATGAATAGAAACAATATCAATATAAGTGCCGCTGGATAAAATTTAAGTTTGTTGATCAAGGGGGAGTTTCCGAAGTAAATAATTGCATAGACCTGATCTTTGTTAGAAACCTCTATAGGTTTGTACTCAGAGCTAAACTGTACAATTTTCTTAGCAAGCGCTTTTTCATTCTCCAGTATTTTCTCATCAATATTCCTGCCCGTATAAATATCTTCCTTTAGGGTATGCAGGATCATGGGGGTGGTGCTGTTGCTTTCAATGATGCTCAAGGCCGTTTTGCTTACCGAGTTTCCTTCTCCCGCATGGACCTGTGCCAGTTCCTCTTGTGCCACGGCCCAAATCTCCATTTTACGGCGTTCGTTTTCTTTCAACTGGTTGAAGAAAATATAGGTGTTCCACAAAATGAGGACGATAATAGAAAGAGAAGCCAAAATAAACGCCCATCGGGAGAGTGATTTCCTGCGAAACATAGAGATTGATTTTTCAAATGGTCCAAACGATGGCTAAATCAATTGACACAAGCCAAGGGTTGGACAACGAGATTTCCTGTTGAAAACAGGTTTAAATATAAAGTAAATATATTGATATTATTGTGCGAGCATGGTTTTTGATGCTGTGATCTTTTGGGTACATTTGCAGACTATGATTTCAATTTCGCCACAGGACGTCTCTACTGCAAAATTGCATGGCTATTTGTTGGGTGCGGTTGCCCCAAGACCTGTGGCATTTGCAAGTACTGTAGATGCTCACGGAAATATTAACCTTTCTCCCTTCAGTTTTTTTAATGTTTTTAGTGCCAATCCGCCTATTTTAATCTTTTCTCCCGCCCGGCGGGGTCGTGACAACACAACAAAGCATACCTACGAAAATATTTTGGAGGTCGCGGAAGTGGTTATCAATATAGTGAGCTTTGCCATGGTGCAACAGGCTTCATTGGCCTCAACGGAATATGGAAAGGACGTAAATGAATTTAAAAAAGCCGGTTTTACCGAACTGGCATCTGATATTGTAAAACCCCCACGCGTTGCCGAAGCCCCTGTTCAAATAGAATGTAAGGTAAATGAAGTTATTTCTCTTGGGAAGGAAGGAGGAGCTGGCAACTTGATTATTTGTGAAGTGGTTAAACTACATATCAAAGAAGAGATTCTCGATGAGAATGGAAGAATCGACCCCCATAAAATAGATACGATTGCACGATTGGGAGGTAGTTGGTACACCAGGGCCAAAACGGGCCTATTTCAAGTGCCAAAACCATTGACAACGCACGGGATGGGAGTAGATAACCTTCCGGGACAAATAAGAAATAGTGAGGTCTTAACCGGGAATGATTTGGGCATGCTGGGCAATATCGAGGATTTTCCAGATTCAGAAGAAATCAATATCTTTATGAACACTTCACAGGAATTAAAGGAACTATTGGAAAAAGGCGATACACCGACTATCCATAAAAAAGCACAGGAATTACTTTGCGAGGGCAAAGTACAGGATGCTTGGAAACTTTTGATGGGAGCAGAAAGTAAAATAGAGAATAGAAAACAGTAACGACTAATATACTATACTTTACGATGGAACTACAAGGAAAAATTAAACTGATAGATGAAACCAAAACCTATGGCAACAATGGGTTTAGGAAACGCGAGATGGTAATCACAACCGAGGAACAATATCCACAGACCATTTTAATAGAATTCGTGCAGGACAAAACAGAGCTGCTCAATCAATACCAAGTGGGGCAGGATGTGAAAGTGAGTATCAATATCAAGGGGCGCGAGTGGACCAATCCACAGGGAGAGGTGAAATATTTCAATTCCATTCAGGGTTGGCGAATAGAAAATCTTGCCCAGGCCCCTGTGGGTAGCGACATGCCTCCAGTGCCACCCGCCGAAGCGTTTGAACCCGCTAACGACTTTAATGAAGAGGAACACGACGATCTTCCATTTTAATTAGGAATAAAATTTCCTTTAATACAGACCTCGGGAAGCGTGAATCTTTTCGAGGTTTTTTGTTTGAAAATTTTCAACTTTGTAAGGATGCATTGTCTTACCCCAGATTTATGGTTTCCAGACCCGGAATATGCCACTTCGGAGGGTTTATTGGCTATTGGGGGCGATTTATCGGTAACCAGATTGTTGTTGGCATATAATTCGGGTATTTTTCCTTGGTATGAAAAGGGGCAATCCATATTATGGTGGAGCCCAGATCCGAGGATGATTCTTTTTCCCCATAAATTCAAGGTTTCCAAGAGTCTTCGGAATATCTTAAAAAGTAAGAAATTTCATATCACCGTTAACCGGAATTTCCCCGATGTTATAAAATACTGTGCTACTGTGAAGAGGAAGGGACAAGAGGGTACCTGGATAACCCCTGCTATGCAACGAGCTTACATTGATCTGCATCAAAGAGGTCACGCGCTTTCTATTGAGGTATGGGAACATGACAGGCTGGTTGGGGGGCTTTATGGCGTGGATATTCCAGGGAAAAGGGTGTTCTGTGGGGAAAGTATGTTCAGCCTTGTGAGCAATGCTTCAAAAGTGGCATTTTATTACCTTTCCAAATATGCGATAAGCCAAAACTATAAATTTATAGATTGCCAGCTATACAATCGGCATTTGGAAAGTTTGGGTGCCGAGGAAATGTCGCGGCACAATTTCTTAGCTCTTCTTAGCTCTTAATCATCGAAGACCTATAATAGTTTTCCAGGGCGCTATTTCCAATCATAGAGGAAGGGTATTTTAGTTAAATCCATTATAGAGGATATTCTCGGATAGAAACAGGAGGAGGGTGAACCGGACTCTAACAGCTATAATTTCAAATAAAAGGTAAACTTAAACGACATATTGTCTTCAAAATTGGGCAAATGGTAATACCCGTATCGATAGGCAAAACTAAGTCCAAACCCAAATAGAATTTTGTTGAGTTCCAAGCCTGATTCATTATAAAGGTTGTTTAAAGTGTTGAACGGAATTCCGAAATGGCGGTCCGTATCTTGCATATTTCCCCAAGCGTGGCGGGTAATCAAAACCAATTCGGGCTTCCATTTTTCGGTGAGTTTAAAACGTCGTAAACTGTGCTTTATCTGGAGCATGGCAAGTTGGTCTGAAAAGAACTCTCCAAAGTACATCGTTTCAAAACTCTGTACGCCGGCGACTGAAAATCGGCGCGACCATTTGAGTTTGTTCGGTTGGTTGGGATAGGAGTGAAATAAATGTGTAAGGGGTAAATCTCCAGTAGCCAGCAGGCCCTCAAGGATTATGTTAGTGGATGAAAGATCTGTACGCTTGATATAATAGTCAAATTTAAGTCCAAATTTGGTATAGTTAAAATCACTTCCGGCAATGCCCTTAAATCCACGGGTAACCTGGGCACTAATTTTGGGGAACCCGTCAAAATATTCCCTGATCCCATCTTCGTCGGTAAAAAAATTTGTTTTTGGACTTACCCTAAGGGAAAGAGTGGCCTCGGCAAGTTGATATTTACTGTAGATTTGATCCGAGTCGATAAAGAAATAGTCCTCGATGTTGTCCACATTGCTGTGCGAAACGCGAAATTCGGATAATATTTTTGGCCCGAATTCACTGGTGATGTTGGCGTACCACTTTCTATATTTATAAAACTGGATAATATTGACCAAGCGCGGCTCAAAAATGGAATAAACCCGAGCATCGGTTAGAAAATCGAAGCTTCCTATTTCTCTAATGTCGTCGGTATAGAATACACTTATCCAAGTCTTATTTTCTTTGTTTATTCTAGCACGGCCCCCAAGACTATATTTTGAGGCTCTATCCTTAAACCCATAGGCTACATAGCCCCCAAATTTAAATTTTTTGAAGAGTCTATCATTTGTAAGACCCCCGATTCCCAGGCGAAAACCCTCGTAATTGTTGTATTTTATCAGGGTTTTTAGATCGATGTCGAAGAATCCTATAGGAAAATAACCTGTGGAAAGCGGATGTGCTTTTTCCTCTGTGGTGGTTGATAATGTATCGGCTTTGGTTTGGATGGCGGGAACTTGGCTATAAGCCTCCAATCCAATTATTATAAGAGCAAGGGAAAAGAGTTTTTTCATATTGCCAGTGGCGTTGAATTCGATTTTTCAGTAGAAAGATGAAGCCAAAGGTTTTTGGTCCTGCTCTTTTTATGCAAAGATGATTCCACGTGCGATAAAGGTAACTGCTTCGATTGTAATAATGGGGTGTTTGGTAATCTTTGTGATAAAGGGGTTGATAGGCGATAAGGTGAAGGGGTAAAGCCATGGGGATGGTAAATTGATTTGTTGCAACCCGCTTCAGTTAGTAACATAAAAGCCCAAGTTCACTAAGCTGAACTTGGGCCCAAAATAGTTTAAAACCATCCTTTCTTACCTACTTGATAGGTTTGATAAAACTCCTCATCACTTTTGGTAAGGTAGATTATACCTTCCACGAGTCCGATGATACTTCCTATTCCACAGGTTACAACGGTAATTACAATTTGAATGATCCCCTCCTGGGTATATCCTAAAATGAACTTATGTACACCGAAACCGCCCAATACAATCCCTAAAATCCCAGCTAATACTTTTTTGTTTTCTTGGGGGTGATCGGCTTGGTTCCAGCCTTCATTGGCAGATTGAGAGGTTTGTTGTTCAAAAGTTTTACCGCCTTCGTCAAATCCTTTTTTGGTACTGTCAAAGTCCTTATCTTTTTCTTCCATAATTACTCTAATTGGTTATTTAATTGTCGAGGTTAAAAATATAAAAAATAAGCATGGGAAAGCCAATGAAATCAAGAAAAAGATTTTGGCCACCTACTGCCACACAGAATTTAAGATTTGAAATTGGAAATTATTTTTTCTGCGATGACCTTGGCCAAAAGTATTTTACTTTCCACGGTCCATCCAGCAATGTGTGGAGTTAGCAGCACATTGTCCATTGTAAACAGTGCCTGAAGCGAATTGGGAAGGGTATTTGAATCGAATAAGGTTTCAAAGGATGATTTCTCGAATTCCAATACGTCCAAGGCAGCCCCGCGAACGGCTCCACTTTTTAATGCCTGTACCAAATGGGATGTTACCACGCTTTTGCCCCTCGCTGTGTTCACGAGCCAGAAGGGTTTAGAAAAGGCATTGATAAAATCTGCATTCACCATTTTGTCGGTCAATGGAGTCCAGGGAGTGTGTAGACTTAGTACATCGGCCTCCTTTTGAAGCTGCTCCAAAGAAACCTGGTGTGCATTTTTATCTCCTACATTCTTTTTGATGTCAAAACAGAGCACTTTGCAATTGAAACCTTGCAGCTTTTTCGCAAAGGACTTTCCCATATTTCCGTATCCTATGATTCCCACTGTCTTTCCATCCAATTCGTGTCCTCGATTGGCTTCGCGGTTCCATTGGCCATTTCTTACTTCCTTGTCGGCTTTGTTTAGGTTGTTAAATAGGGACAATAACATTCCCAATGCTTGCTCGCCCACCGCATTTCTGTTCCCTTCAGGAGCGGCAATTAGCTTTATTCCCATATTTTCGGCATAGTCGCTATCAATACTCTCCAATCCTGCGCCCACTCGGGCTATAAACTTTAAATTTTTTCCGTTGTCCAGAAATTGCTTATCAATATTGAAGCGACTTCTTATTACAATTCCATCGTAATTTGAAATGATCTTTTCAATCTCTGTTTTGGAAGCTGTATAGTTCTCCTCATTCTGAAAACCTGCTTCCCTTAGCATTTCTATTAATTTGGGATGATTGCTGTCTAAATGGAGGATATTCATGATAAAAACCCTATTTATTGTCAGGGCCCGACTGTGGATAGGCAATCTGTTTTTTTTCGACAAGATTGGGAATCTTGTAAAAGTTTTTCTTGCCGCCGAACCAGTAACTTACTACGGCTTCATTATTGCCCAAGGCAAATGGGAAATCTTGGGAAGGAGTGTTTTTTGTCTCCTTTATTGGATCTCGATCCATAACAGTGTCTATCTTTGAATTGTTTGAAAGATAGGCCACATATCTTTCCGGGGTTTCCAATGATCCTTTTGCCTCTAATATGCAGTTGCGGAAATAGATGTCCTGTATTATTACATGGGGCTCCAATGTGGAAAAATTTAAATGTATGTTAATTCCGGATCCGCCTTCTTTAATCCCTGCAACCCATTTTTGGAAATAGGCTTCTTCTAATTTAAAGGGGGGGGCTTTTTCGAACATCATATCATTTTTTGGGGAATGGGTACTCCCACAACTCCCTATTGCCAATGAGAGGATGAAAAGGGGCAAGAAAAGAAAAGTTGTTTTTAAACAATGGGCCATGAGTAGATCATTATATATTGCGAGATTGTCTGAGGTTCAAAATTCTTTTAGATTACCCCATTGGGTTCTACCCATTTGAAACGAAAGGTATCTTGGGGCACCTGTACCCGTTCGGCAATTCGAAGCATCCTTGAAGGTAATTTTACTAAATAGTCCCTTGCTTTTTCGGCTTCATCAGTAAGATTGTTCATTTTGGAGATTTCCCAATGAGCATTCAATTTTTCCAAAATATCTATGTAATCATAGGTGGTATAAACACCAAGTCGCTGGGCTGCATTGCTGAAATCGTCAAATGCCGATGCCATTTTACCTCCGCTTTGGCGAAGGTTTTGCGCCGGCATAATAATCTTTTTCTTCATCATATCGGCAAAAGCCAACATCATTTCGCTTGGGTCATATTCAAAAATGGTCTTTACAAATTGACGATAAGCCAAATGGTGCCGCATCTCATCGCCAGCAATGATGTTGCACATTTTGGAAAGCATTTTGTTCCCTTTTTGCTTCGCGATTCTCGCCACTCTCTTATGTGATATATTGGTTGCTAATTCCTGAAAACTGGTATAGACAAAATTTCTATAAGGGTCTCTTCCTGTTCCCACCTCAAATCCATCGTTGATAAGGTGATGGGTAGTTCTTTCTACTTCTTTCATATTGACCCTTCCCGATAGATAGAGGTATTTGTTTAAGGTGTCCCCGTGGCGATTTTCCTCTCCGGTCCAATGCCTGATCCATTTGCTCCAGCCATTTCGGCCGTGCTGGTCTACGCCTTCCATGTCCATTAGCCAACTCTCGTAGGTAGGCAAGGCTTCTTCTGTGACCATATCGCCGACCAAAACAATCCAGAAGTCATATCCCAATTCCTTGGCCTCTTCACGGATTTGAATGACTTCCTCCATGTAGTTTTCTTTTTGAAAATCGGGTAGCATATCGGTAGGTTGCCATATTTCGTCTACTGGAATAAGGTACTTATCGATATATCCATCGACTTCCTTTTCCACTGTCTGCATCACTTCCAATCTGATATTCTTTAGGGCCATACTATTCTTTTAAGGTGCTAAGTACAAATATAGGGAGGAGGAAGTTGACTTTATAATAAAGAACTCTTAATTCCTGCCTTTTTCATTGGGATAAAGAGAATCTACTGGGTCGCTCTGCCAAATTTCTTTGGAATCTACATCCAGCATAGATAGTTTCCCCCGGAACGCCGCTCCAGTATCTACATTCCATACATTGGCGAAATTGGTGGGTATGTCAAATCCCACACGTGTCACGGGTGTATGGCCGATAAAGATCTCTTTGAAGAGCTTTAAACGCTTGGGATATCTGTCATCATATTCTGGAAGGGAAGGGTCCATAGCACAGGCCATTTCCCAAAGAGTGCGGTCCCAATAGACCAAATTGGGATAATATTCGTTTTCTGGCCCGTGAAGGTTGGTAAATCCGGCATGCACGAAAAGACGGTTGTGGGAATCCCGGTAAAAGTTGACCAGATTTTCAAAAAAACCAAGATGCTTTTTCTTTTCTTGGGTAGAAAGGGTAGAATAACTGGCTACGCTGCTCTTCCCACCTTGATTGAGCCACATGGGGTTGGTGTCGCCCGAATTTAGGTATCTGTGAAGTAATTCATCGTGGTTCCCACGAATAAAGACACAATTGTGATTTTTTGAAAATTCCAGCAGATATCTGATCACTTCAGCAGATTGGCTCCATCCGTCAACATAATCGCCTACAAAGATGTATTTCGTGTTTGAGGGCAGATTGGCCCTTTCCATCAATTGTTCAAGAGCTTTAAATCCACCGTGAATATCTCCAATTACTACTGTTTTCATTCTAAAAATATAAGCAATTCCAAGATTTCATGAGTTAATAGTTTTATAATTTTCCTGCGGAACTACTTTCCATAGTTTTCGAGAATATATTTGTTTTCTTTGTTGAATACCATTCTTATAAAAATCAATTATAACTCACTTTTCTCAAGATTCGCAAGGATTCCTTTGACAGTCGATATACCTCTGGGTTGCAAGTCCTTAAGAGCTCTTTAGCCTCTTGCATCTTCTCCTTGGCATCGTCAAAACCGTTTAAAAAACAGATTAAATAAGTGGAGGGAAGATTGTTTAGATCTTTTTTTTCCCGTTGGGTCAATTCAATTTTTTTCTTGAGTTTCTCCGTAAGGGCATTGTTGGCATTATAAATATGGAAAAGAGTCCTTTTGTTGAATTGGGGCGGTTCAAAAATAAGCTTCGAATCCATCTGGTATGAGCCATTTTCATTAAAATAAATGGTAACCTCTTCCAAAGGATAGTATTTAAACTGCTCATTCAGGCCCAAATGCACATATTCCACAGTTTTAAAATAATCTTCCGTGTAGTCGATGGTTATCTCGTCCAAAGCTGAATAAAACAGCCTGACCTGCTCGTTGATAAGTTCGATGTCTACCCGTGAATAGTAGATTTCGGTATTTACCTTTTTTGGATTGCCTGTCCAACAAAGAACAAACTGCTCTTTAAAGACTTTGTAATGGCTTTCATAATCGGGATGGCGATTGTTTATAAAGTCTATTACACCGTCCAAGGTCATTTCGATATTGTTTTTGGCGGCATTTTCTATCGATTTTACAATTTCGGAATTCACGTCCTTTATGTTGATATCGAAATTCTTCGGCATTGAAATACTTCCGTCACGAAGAAAAATGGAGCCACCATAATATTTCCAGATATTGCGGCGTAGAGAAGTGATTTTTTCATTGGGCCGGATGGTGACCAACCCCACTACTTTATCGGAAGGTAAGTTGGGGAATGCCACATTTTCATAGGAAATAAGCGGCGCATTGGTCAAATAGGCATTTATAAGATTCTGTATTTTGCTATCGTCAAAGAAATCGGTTCCTGTAATTTCGTTGGTCTCATCCTCAACTCCAATGACAATGAAAGAGTTGTTCGCTGGATTGCTGTTGCTCAATGCGCAAATGTGCTTTAAAAATTTTGCCTTCCCCTCTCTTGTACCTAAGTCAATCTTTCGCTTTTTATCATAGAAACTGCTCTCGTCATTATGGGCGAGCAGGTTTTTGATAAGAAGTCGTTTGTTGATCATAATTCCCGCGAAGGCGGGAATCCCATTCCCTTGCCTGCAAATTTTAGTTTATTTTCGAACCCTTCCGGAGTTTGAACTCTGGAAGGGTTAAGTTAATTTTTATTCACAATCGTAGAAGACGCCTGATCCAAGCACATCACCGTTAAATCGGCAATATTCACGTGTGGCGGACGGGTTACGGCAAACCAAATAATATCTGCAATATCTTCGGGTTTTAGGGGAGTAAAACCCTGATAGACTTTTTCGGCCCGCTCGGAATCTCCTTTAAAACGGACTTCGCTAAACTCAGTTTCCACCAACCCGGGATTTATCGCTCCCACTTTTATGCCTTTTCCATTTAGATCGATGCGCATTGCCTGGTTCAAGGCATCTACGGCATGTTTACTGGCGCAATATACATTTCCTTTTGGATAGACCTCTTTCCCCGCCGTGCTCCCAATATTGATGATATGTCCACTTTTTCGGGAAATCATTTTGGGCAGAATGGCTTTGGTCACGTACAAAAGCCCCTTCACATTAATATCGAGCATTGCGTCCCAATCATTGAGATCTCCTTGGTCGATGGTGTCCATTCCGTGGGCATTTCCGGCATTGTTGATCAGAAGGTCGATTTCGGAAAATTCCTTTGGAAGAGATCGGATTGCTGCAAAGACAGCTTCCTTGTCGCGAACGTCAAAGCTCAAGGTAAAGATCTTGCTAAATTTAGAAAGTTCTTTAGAAAGTTCTATTAACCGCTCCTCTCTTCTTCCGCAAATAATTGTCTTTAATCCGTTTTTGGCCAAAAGTTTAGCCGTGGCCATTCCTATTCCAGAGGTTGCTCCGGTAATCAGCACTGTTTTGTTTTTCATCACTTGCTATATTTAGATTTTAAAATTAGGGTTTTTGGTGAAACTATCATCAGAAAGTAGTTCTCCTTTGTACACTGCATGATTTTAAGTAATTTTTGACAAAACATTGAGTTTTCGTTATTTATATTTAACCTATAATTAACAGCAATTTTGGCATATAATCTTCAATTTGCACGGTCTTTTAAGGAGGCCATGAATATTGAATCTAAATACAGTTATGGAAATTACAAATTCGACCCTTGACATTGGTGCGTTAAACGAAAAGATTGAAAGAGAAAGTGCCTTTGTGGACATTCTTTCAATGGAAATGAACAAAGTAATCGTCGGCCAAAAGCATATGGTGGAACGACTGATGATCGGTCTTTTGGGCCAGGGACATATTCTTTTGGAAGGGGTTCCCGGACTGGCGAAGACCCTTGCCATTAATACGCTCTCACAAGCGGTGCACGGCAGTTTTAGCCGGATACAGTTTACGCCTGATCTGCTGCCTGCCGATGTGATAGGAACACTCATTTACAATATGAAGCTAAATGATTTTAGCATTAAAAAAGGTCCTATTTTTGCCAATTTTGTGCTTGCCGATGAGATTAACCGGGCTCCTGCAAAGGTTCAATCGGCGCTTTTGGAGGCGATGCAGGAAAAGCAGGTAACCATTGGAGATACGACGTTCAAGCTGGATAGGCCTTTTTTGGTAATGGCCACGCAAAACCCCATCGAGCAGGAAGGAACCTATCCACTTCCTGAAGCTCAGGTAGACCGTTTTATGCTAAAAACGGTGATAAAATACCCGCAACTTGCAGAGGAACAGCTTATCATCAGGCAAAACTTAAAAGAAGAATTTGAAAAAGTTAATCCCGTTGCTACTTTAGAACAAATTAAAAGGGCCCAAGCGGCTGTCCGGGAGGTCTATATGGACGAGAAAATTGAAAAATACATTCTCGACATCATCTTTGCAACCCGAACCCCAGAAAACTTTGGGCTTGCCGATTTAAAACCACTTATCAATTTTGGCGCTTCCCCTCGTGGAAGCATTAACTTGGCCATTGCCGCCAAATGTTATGCCTTTATCCGCCGTAGGGGATATGTGGTTCCCGAAGATATCCGAGCGGTTGTTCACGACGTACTTCGCCACAGAATAGGGATCACTTATGAGGCGGAAGCCGAAAATATCACCTCAGAAGAGATTATCAATAAGATTGTGAATGTAATTGAAGTACCTTAAGATTTGTGATTTTAGAATTGTGATTTTAGATTTCTAATGATACAATAATCGAAAATTGAAAATCGTAAATCGTAAATATAGAAGATGGATACGAAAGAACTTCTCAAAAAAGTACGAAAAATCGAGATCAAGACGCGCCGCTTGAGCGACAACGTCTTTGGAGGCGAGTATCACAGTACTTTCAAGGGTCGGGGGATGATGTTCAGCGAGGTGCGCCAATACCAATTTGGCGATGACGTTCGAAATATCGACTGGAATGTTACCGCTCGCTATAATGAGCCTTTTGTAAAGGTCTTTGAGGAAGAACGCGAACTCACCCTGATGCTTTTGGTCGATATCAGCGGTTCGGAGTTTTTTGGTACCCAGGAACAATTCAAAAATGAAATTATAACCGAAATCGCCGCCACGCTCGCCTTTTCGGCAATGCAAAATAATGACAAGACGGGACTGATTCTTTTCTCTGATGAAATTGAACTTTATATTCCCCCGAAAAAGGGGAAATCACACGTGCTTCGCATTATTCGTGAATTGTTGGAGCACGAGGCAAAAAGCAAGAAGACCGACATTGCCAATGCCCTTAAATTTCTTAGCAACGTGATGAAAAAGAAAGCAATTGTTTTTGTGCTTTCCGATTTTATCGACGAGAAGTATCGCGATACTCTTAAAATTGCCGCCAAGAGACACGATTTAACCGGCGTTCGCATCTATGATCGAGCGGAAGAGAGGATTCCCAATCTGGGAATGGTTCAAATGCAAGATCAGGAAACGGGGGAGTTGTTATTGGTGAATACCCGTGCAAAAGGAGTGAGAAACCATTATTATGCCTATCACCGAGAACGCGCCGATTATTTTGTGGATAGCTTCACCAAAAGTGGTGCAGGTGCTTTGAGCTGCAGGGTGGATGAAAGTTATGTGAAAAAATTATTGGGATATTTTCAAAGACGCTAATGCTTAGACATAGTATTTTAGATGGTAGATTTTAAACATTTAGGGGGTAACGGGAATTTACGTTCAGGATTGCTTGCAATTCTGTCAAGGCCTTTAAGAGCTTGTACGTATAATCTCCAGTGCTTGTTTTCCCTATTCTTTTTTCTTTTTTCTTTGTTCTCTTATTCCCAAGTAACTTCTTCGGTCGATTCCACAAAGATCAAAATTGGTGAAGAAATTCTGTACACCATAAACGTTCAGGCCGATTCTACCGATGTAGTTGTCTTTCCCGAGGAGCAGACATTTGGTCCCATGGAAATGATTGAATCCTACAAAACTGACACCACATTTGAGGCCTCCAAGTACGAGCTTATCAAGAAATATGGGCTAACGCAGTTTGACAGTGGGCACTATACCATCCCCCCTCAACGGGTTATCATCAACAACAAACCATTTTTAACAGATTCCATACGTGTTGAGGTGAATGACGTGGTTGTTGATACAACCCAGCAGAAAATGTTTGATATAAAACCCGCTGTGGAAGTGAGCGCTCCTCCATTCAATTGGAAACGGCTTTTGTATTGGCTGGTTCCTGTTCTTGTGGTTATTGCAATCGCCATTTATCTCTTCCGAAGAAAACAGAAAAGGGATGCTGCAGAAAAGCCACTGCCTCCCTATGAAGAAGCAATTGTCGCACTTAAAAAGCTGGACAATACCGAGCTTCTCAAAGAAAAGAAAAGCAAGGAATATTATAGCAGCCTCACGGAAATCGTCAAGCGATATTTAGATCGGGAAGTAGATGAGTCTGCACTGGAAAGCACAAGCGACGAGCTGATTACCCGCTTGATGATGCACAGAGACGCTGGAAGTTTTGACTTCAGCAATGAAACTATCCATAAATTGGATCAGATTTTTAAACGTGCAGATTTGGTGAAATTTGCCAAAATGAAGCAGGAGACCGGACAGGCCCAAGTAGATAGAAAAAGCATTGAGGAAATCATCAATGAAACCCATGAAGTAATTCCCGAACCCACAGAGGAGGAATTGTTGAAGAACCAGGAATATCTGGAAAAGCTTCAGAGAAGACGCCAACGGAGAAAATGGGCCTTGGGGCTCTCTGGCGTACTGGTTGCAATTATTCTGGCGGGAGCTATATATGGAAGTCTTACCGGTTTTGATAATTTAAAAGACAAACTATTTGGAAATGAACTTCGTCAACTGGCCGAGACTCGTTGGATAAAAAGCGAATATGGTTATCCTGCGGTAATTTTGGAGACTCCAAAGGTTCTCGTGAGGATGGATACTCCAATCACAAATGCAAACAACAGTCCTGTGAGTGGTAAGGATATTTTCACCTATGGTGAAATGAAATCCCCGCTGTACATAATGGTTTCCACAACCCAATTTAAGCAGAAACAGGATATCGCCTTGGACACCGCCCTGGATGGTGTCTTGGATGACCTAGAGCAAAGTGGCGCAAAGAATCTGTTGGTAAAGCGTGACGATTTTGAAACCAATAAGGGCATAAAGGGCTTACGGGCCTATGGCGAATTTAACTTACAGGTTTCGGATAACAAAATCCAAAAAGAGAAGAGCACTTATGAATTGATGCTTTTTGCACAGGAAAATGGACTGCAGGAAGTGTTGATAGTGTACCGAGATGATGGCAAATATGCCGAGGAAATTATAAAACGAATAGAAGCCTCCATAGAACTAGAAATTTCAGCAAAAGATGGGAAGTAATTTCGAATTTGTAAATCCACAGTTTTTCTGGCTGTTTTTGATACTGCCAGTGCTTGTGCTTTGGTATTTATGGAAGCGAAAAGAGCAAATAGCTTCGTTGAAAATAGCAAGTATCCAGGGCTTTAAAACTGGGAAAAATTGGTTCGCAAGGTTAAAACCCTTGCTTTTTGCCCTTCGGCTTCTCGCCCTTTCCGCAATAATCATTGCCATGGCACGACCTAGGACTGTTGACGAAACCACAAAAACCAAAACTACGCGTGGAATAGATATAGTTATGGCCATGGACCTTTCTGCCAGTATGTTGGCCCGTGATTTAAAACCCAACAGACTGGAAGCCTTAAAAACCACGGTTGCACATTTTATTAAAGGGCGCCCCAACGATCGCATTGGTCTTGTGGAATATGCCGGAGAGAGCTACACCCGAACGCCCCTGACAAGCGACAAGGAGCTCTTGCTCAAGTCTTTGAAGAGCATGGAGTACAACACGGTAATTGAAGGAGGTACTGCTATTGGATCTGGGTTAGCAACGGCGGTAAACCGCCTAAAGGATAGTCGGGCCAAGAGCAAGGTAATTATCCTTTTAACCGATGGGGTAAACAATACGGGGTTTATCGATCCAAAAATTGCCAGTGAGTTGGCCGTGGAATTTGGAATAAAAGTGTATACCATAGGTATTGGGACCAATGGCGTGGCGATGTCGCCTATTGCCATTCGCCCTGACGGAAGTTTCCAATATGGCAATGTGCCAGTTGAGATAGACGAGCAGCTGATGAAAGATATCGCCCAAAAAACTGGGGGTCGCTATTTCCGGGCAACTGACAATCAGAAGCTTGAAAAGATTTACGATGAAATAAACAAATTGGAAAAAACCGATATCGAAGAAGTAAAATACACCAACTATCACGAAATGTTCCGCCCTTGGGCCATTTTGGGATTGCTGTTGATTGGCTTTGAGTTTTTGTTGCGGATTACACTTTTTAAAGGATTTTTATAGATGTACCAATTGGAACAACCCATATACTTCTACATTCTCTTCGCTATTCCGGTGGTGGTGGTGCTTTTTCTATTGGTTGTGGTATGGAAAAAAACGGTGCAAAAACGTTTTGTGGACAAGGAACTTCTCAAAAAATTAAGTCCAGACCGCTCTACTTTTAAATCTGTCTTAAAGATTCTGGTGTTCTGTTTGGCAATTGCCTGCTTGAGTTTTGCACTGGTGAACCCAAAAATAGGAACCAAATTGGAAACCGTAAAACGCGAAGGAGTGGATATTGTTTTTGCTTTGGACGTATCAAAAAGTATGCTCGTGGAGGATATTGCCCCCAATCGGTTAGACAAAGCCAAACAACTCATCACACAAATAATAAACAACCTTGTGGGCGATAGGGTGGGGATCATAGGCTATGCGGGAAGTGCCTTTCCACAGGTTCCAATAACTACAGACTTTTCGGCAGCCAAATTATTTCTGGCAGGAATGAATACCGATATGGTTTCATCGCAGGGAACGGCCATAGTAGATGCCATTGAACTGGCTCAAACCTTTTATGACGACGAAAACCAAAAAAACAGAGTGATGTTTTTGGTTTCCGATGGTGAGGATCACGCCGGAAACATCGCTAAAATTGCTCAGGAAGCTGCCGAAAAAGGCATTCGTGTCTTCACCATTGGGGTAGGAACCGTTGAAGGTGGGCCCATCCCTATAAAACAAAATGGAGTGTTGCAATATTATTTGCGAGACAAAAATGGGGAACAGGTCATCAGTAAGTTAGGTGAAGAAACTCTTAAAGAGATTGCAAAAATTACCCGTGGTGAGTATCTTGATGGTTCAAACACTAAAGAGGTGGTTGATAGAGTAAAGACCATATTGGGAAGCATGGACAAAAAGGAATTTGAAGCCAAGCAATTTACCGATTTTAAGGATCAGTTTCAATGGTTTCTCGGTGGGGCATTATTTTTGCTGGTATTGGATGTGTTCCTTTTGGAGCGGAAAACAGCTTGGCTGGAAAGGTTGAATCTATTTAATGAGAAGAAGAAATAAAACATCCAGCAAGGTCGTAGCTTCCTCCAAAGGAATGAGACCATGTACGTTTAATGAACAAAGATAGTGATGAAATTTTTACATATGGGAGAATCGAGATTCAAAATTGACAGAATAGTATTGTCAGTTTTGCTGGTACTTCCATTTTTCACTTTTGCACAACAGACAAAAGAGCAAAAACGAGAATTAAAAGCAGCCCAAAAGTATTTGAGCGAAGCGCAACAGTCTCTTCAAAAGGAAGAGTTTGCAGCAGCAGAGGCCGATTATCGAAAAGCTATTTCATTAAATCCAAAAAGTGAAATTGCAAGGTATAACTTGGGAACGGCATATTACGGTAGAGAAAAAAATGAGGAGGCTATGCTCCGTTTTAAACAAGCCGCGACAACCGCCACCACTAAAACCGAAAAACACAGGGCTTTCCACAATCTGGGAAATACCTTTATGAATGAAAAAAAATATCAGGAGGCCGTGGAAGCTTATAAAAATGCACTTCGAAACAATCCAAATGACGATGAAACACGTTATAACTTGGCCTTAGCAAAGGATATGCTGGAAAAGAACCCACCACCACCGGAGGATAAGGACGATAAAAACCAGGATCAAAATAAGGATCAAGACAATAAAGATCAGCAGGACCAAGATAACCAAAACGATAAAGGGGACAAGGGGCAGGAGAAGGAAGACAAGGATAAAGGCGACCAAAAGGAGGATAAAAAGGAAGGCGACGAGGACAAAGATCAAGGACAGCCCGACGAGCCCAAAGATGAGGAAGGCAACAAGCCCCAACAACAGCAACCGGTCCCGGGGCAGCTATCTCCCCAACAGGTGAAAAGCCTTTTGGAAGCGATGAACAACGAAGAGAAAAAAGTTCAGGATAAGATAAATGCAGAAAAACAAAAAGGTGTAAAAGTGAAGTCTGACAAAGATTGGTAGATTATGAAGATGAAGAATTTATTATTTCTATTTGTATTTGTGCTGGGTGGATTCGCCGCTTCGGCCCAAGTACAGTTTGATGCTAAGGTGAGTAAAAGCCGTCTTGGAATAAACGAACGCTTACGTGTAGATTTTGAAATGAACCAAGACGGAGACAATTTTACTCCGCCGGATTTCAAGAATTTCCGAGTTGTGGGCGGCCCGAACCAGTCCATAAGCAATTCCTGGATTAATGGAAAGCGGAGTTTTTCAAAAACATATTCTTATTTTCTGGCTCCCCAAACCAGGGGTAAAATAACCATTGGGCAGGCTACCATTGACATAAAAGGTGAGACTTATAAAACATCTCCCGTGGAGGTAGAAGTTACAGCAGCTGTGGAAACCCCCAAAGATGGCAACAACGCCGAATATGTGGCAAGTGAAAATGTCCACTTGGTGGCAGAGGTGTCAAATACCAACCCTTATTTAAATGAAGCCATCACAGTAACCTACAAGCTCTACGTTTCGCATGACGTTAGCATCACCAGTCAGTGGCGTGAAATTGACACTCCGAAATATGCTGATTTTTGGAGCCAGAACATTGATAACCAAAACAATTATAAGGTGATGGAGGGTAAGTATAACGGTCAGGATTATCGCTACGTAATTTTACGTACTACTGTTCTCTATCCTCAAAAAACGGGAAAACTGGAAATAGAACCCCTCACATTGGATGTTCCCATTGATGTACAAGGCTCTCGCCGAGATATCTTTGGGCGTCGCTTAATGGAGCGTGTGAACAAAACTATCTCGGCCGGAAAAAGAACCATAGATGTAAAGCCTCTTCCATTGGCGGGAAGACCGGATGGATTCAATGGTGCCGTAGGGGAGTTTCAATTTGATGTAACTACAGACAAAACCAAACTCGATGCCAACGAATCTCTTCAATTGACTGTGAAGGTCTCTGGTAAAGGGAATTTAAAATTATTTAATACACCCACGGTCAAACTGCCTAGTTCCTTGGAGGTATACGAACCAGAGCACACCGAGAAGGTAACCACTACTTTAAATGGAATGCAGGGATCCATTTCCGACACATATACAATTGTGCCCCAATTTAAGGGAACGTACCCCATCCAGCCTCTTTCGTTTTCCTTTTTTGATCCCAAAACCGAAAAATATAGAACCCTTACCTCGAAAGAATTTGCTATTGAAGTTGAAAATGGTCCTCTCACGGCCCAGGGAGCCCAAAAATCACAAGATAGTGGAAGACGCCCAGTGGTGTTTTCCAAAGACAATTTTAAGTACATAAAACTCAATGCCAACCTTAAACCTATATCACAAGAACCATTTTTTCAGTCGGTTCTATTCTGGTCTCTAATGGGAGGTCCCTTCTTATTGATTCCGCTGTTCATAGTGGCGGGCAAAAAGCGTAGGGAACGACTGGCCGATGTGGAAGGGAATAAACTCCGCCAAGCAAACAAGCTCGCCAAGAAATACCTATCTGAGGCCAGGAAAAACACTTCTAATCCTGTTGCTTTCTATGAAGCTCTGGAACGAGCACTTCATAACTATCTGAAGGCAAAACTGAATATTGAGACTTCAGAAATGGAAAAAGGCCTGATCTCCAAAATGTTGCTGGAACGTCAGGTTAAAGCCGAAACCGTCGAGAACTTTATCAACCTTTTGAAGAGCTGTGAATTTGCTCGATATGCCTCTGCCTCTAAAACCTCGGTGGAGCAGGATTATCGCAGATCGGTAGAAGTGATATCGAGTATAGACAAACAGATGAATTGATCCTGAATAAAGAATGCTGAATCATGCGTACGAACATTAAGAATATACATACTGGATTTCGCCACGGGCTCCTTCTTCTTTTGATGTTGGTTTTTATCTCATTTACGGGGTTTTCACAAAATCAGAAACTTTTCGACCAAGGGAAGGAATTCTATAAAAATGGAAAATACCAAGAAGCTATTAATTCTTGGATGCAGATTTTAGAAAATGGCGAGGCTTCTGCCGAACTTTACTTTAACATAGGAAATGCACAATACAAATTAAATCAAATAGGCCCCAGTATTTATTACTATGAAAAGGCTCTTCAGCTTTCTCCCAATGACGCCGATATAAAGAACAATCTCGCCTTTGCTGAGAATGCTAGAATTGATGTCGTAGAACCTCTGCCCCAATCGGTGTTCACCAAATGGTACCGCAGTGTTGCCGATACGTTTACCTTTAACGGCTGGGCTGTTTTGGCAGTTGTATGTTCCACAGGTTTCGTAATCCTTTTTTTATTGTACTATTTTTCATATACCGAAAAGAGAAAGCGTCTTCTGTTTGCTGCTTCAATGCTGGTGGGTTTTCTTTTGCTGTCAACTTTCACTATGGCTTTTATTACTTACAGCGATTATTCAAAGAAACAACCGGCCATTATTTTCGCGAATCAACTGGAGGTAAAAACCGAGCCCTCGATGGGAAGTAGCTCTGCATTTATTCTTCACGAAGGAACCAAGGTAGAAATAATTGCAAAAGATGGCAATTGGTACCGGATTGCATTGGCTGACGGAAAGGATGGCTGGGTTCCCGCCTCAGACTTGAAACAACTGTAAAAGGAGGATGCTGAAACTGAAACCATCAGAAATCTTCCCAGGTTATCTCAAAATGATGGCCATCCCTTCTCTCTATCCCTCTTTGGCTTACTCCTGATGGATTCCATGCTTTTCTGTTTTTTAGAGCATATAGTCACGTTTTCCCTGTAGGTATTAAAAATAAATGTTAAATTTGCTGTAAATAAAAATAGATTAAAACCCCGGTTATATGTGCGGAAAGATAAAGGATCACTTACAAAAGGAACTTCAGGAAATCGAGGAAAAAGGCCTCTATAAACGAGAGCGGATAATTACATCCTCACAGGATGCCGTTATAAAAATATCTACCGGTCAAGAAGTCATTAACTTCTGTGCAAACAATTATCTGGGACTTTCCAATCATCCGGAAGTAGTTCAGGCCGCAAAGGATGTTATGGACACCCATGGTTTTGGGATGTCCTCTGTGCGATTTATCTGTGGGACCCAGGATATCCATAAGGAATTGGAACAAAGGATTGCCCACTTTTACGGCACCGAGGATACTTTGCTTTACGCAGCGTGTTTTGATGCCAATGGCGGTGTTTTTGAGCCGCTGCTCGGGGCGGAGGATGCTATTATTTCAGATTCACTGAATCACGCGTCTATTATCGATGGAGTTAGACTTTGTAAAGCAGCCAGATACCGCTATAAAAACAGTGATATGGAGGATTTGGAGAAGCAACTAATTGCGGCCAATGAAAATGGAAGCCGTTTTAAGATAATTGTTACCGATGGTGTGTTTTCTATGGATGGCCTTGTAGCTCCTTTAGATAAAATTTGCGATCTGGCAGATAAATATGACGCGATGGTAATGGTGGACGATTGTCACGCTACTGGGTTTATAGGTAAAACAGGGCGCGGAACCGTGGAGGAAAAGAATGTAATGGATCGTGTGGATATCATTACCGGCACACTGGGCAAAGCCCTTGGCGGTGCCATGGGAGGGTATACAACTGGAAAAAAGGAAATTATCGAAATACTGCGCCAGCGTTCGCGCCCCTATCTGTTTTCCAACTCTTTAGCTCCCGCCATTGTCGGGGCCTCTATTAAGGTATTTGATATGTTGGAGAAGGATTCTTCCCTACGGGAAAGATTGGAAGAGAATACAGCATATTTCAAAAAAGGAATGAAAGACGCCGGCTTTGATATTATTGAAGGAGAATCGGCCATCGTTCCGGTAATGCTTTACGATGCGAAGCTCTCACAACAAATGGCCGACATGCTTTTGGAAGAAGGTATCTATGTGATAGGTTTCTTTTTTCCTGTAGTGCCTCAGGATAAGGCTCGCATCAGGGTTCAGTTATCTGCTGCGCATACACGAGAGCATTTAGACAAGGCGATCAAAGCTTTTATTACCGTAGGCAGAAAGCTAAAGGTAATAAGTGAATAATCCACCTATTTACCGAAGAAGAGCCTCTGTTTTGGGAAAAATTTATTAGATTTGCTTTTGTTTATACATTTTAACAACTTACTTTTGCTCATAATTAACACTTAAAAATTAAACAATCGAATATGAAACATCTTAACAGACTATTAGTTGCTGCCATCCTGTTTATGGGAATTGGCGTAGCGAATGCGCAAGACCAAAACCACCCTTGGGCTATCGAGGTTGGTATAAACGCTGTTGACGTTTATCCAACAGGCACAGGCGATAAAGGACGAGTACCCGCTATGGATAGAGGGGAAATTTTTGACGAGTATTTTAACGCAAATGACCACTGGAATATTTTGCCTTCAGTTTCCAAACTTGCGATTAGCCGCTATATTGGTAGTGGTTTCGTTTTTACCGCAGTTGGTACAATCAACCGAATAGACAAACTTGGTGAGTCAGAAGTTGACGATTTGAGCTACTACTCAGCTGATGGTGAGATTAAATACAGTTTCAAAGAAGCTATAGGAAGCAAGTGGTTCGATCCTTCCATCGGTATTGGTGGAGGTTATAGCTGGGTCGATGACATCGGATTTGGTACTGGAAATGCTTTGGCCAGTATTAAATTTTGGTTTAATGACCGTCTCGCTCTTAATCTTCAATCTACCTACAAACACGCATTTGAAGATTCCTATGGCATTAGCCACTTCCAACACTCTGCAGGAATTGTATTCCAATTTGGTATGATTGATACCGATGGAGATGGTATTCCAGATAAAGATGACGAATGTCCAGAAACCCCTGGTCTCGCCGAATTCAATGGCTGTCCAGATACTGACGGTGACGGTATTCCAGATCACTTAGACGAATGTCCAAACACTCCCGGTCTCGCCGAATTCAATGGCTGTCCAGATACTGATGGTGACGGTATTCCAGATCACTTAGACGAATGTCCAACTGTTGCAGGTCTTGCCGAATTCAATGGCTGTCCAGATACTGACGGTGATGGTATTCCAGACCACTTGGATAAATGTCCAAATGAGGCAGGTCCAGCAGAAAATGATGGTTGCCCTTGGCCAGATCGAGATGGTGATGGTGTTCCAGATAAAGATGATCAGTGCCCAGACGTTCCTGGAACTGTTGCTAACCACGGTTGCCCAGAAGTAACTGTAGAAGTAATCAAGCAATTGAATGATTACTCAAAAACAATCTTGTTTGATTACGATAAATCTTCAATCAGAAAAGATTCTTACGGAGCACTTCAGAGCATTGCCGATATTATGAAAGAATACCCGGGATCTGACTTCCTAATAGAGGGTCATACAGATAGTAGAGGTAGTGATTCTTACAACATGAAGCTTTCTAAAGAAAGAGCTGCTTCGGTAAGAGATTACCTAATATCCATCGGAATGGATGCCTCAAGGTTGACCTCTGAAGGATACGGTGAAGAAAGACCAATCGCAACAAATAATACTGCGGCTGGAAGACAACAAAACCGTCGTGTAGAGATTTCTTTGAAGAAATAAATCACTGCGTTAGATTTTATAAATAACAGGGAAACGCCTCCGAATTTCGGGGGCGTTTCTAATTTTTAAACCCGGGTGGCATTCTTTCAAGAGCCGATGCTATTTCATAAGAAGTGGTAGCTTTGTTTCGCGATATACCCTGTAGATCATTTCTGGAAACTTGTATTATGAATATCCCATTGAACGAAAAAAGAAATTTAGAAAATGACAATTAAACAAAATCTTATTCTTCGCGAAATAAATAAAAAACCCATTATTTACGACCTATATTTCCAAGAGTCAAAACAGCCCATCCCACTAGTTGTTTTTTGCCATGGATATAAGGGCTTTAAGGATTGGGGGGCTTGGCATAAGGTAGCTCAAGCATTTGCCGAAGCTGGCCTTTGTTTTCTGAAATTTAACTTTTCACACAATGGCGGAACCATGGAAAATCCCATTGATTTTCCCGATTTGGATGCTTTTGCCGAGAACAACTTCAATTTGGAACTGGAAGATCTGAATAGGGTCTTGGACAGTGTTGAATTGGGAAATAAAGACCTAAATCAGGAGATATCCAGCGTTTCCCTTATTGGACATAGCCGTGGAGGGGGAATAGTTTTGATTAAATCTTCCGAAGATCCGCGGATTAATAAGGTAGTTACATGGGCTTCCGTTAGTGATTTTAAAAAGAGATTTCACGAGGGTACGGACGAATTTGATAACTGGAGAAAGAAAGGGGTTACCTTCGTAGAAAATACGCGTACTAAGCAACAACTTCCACATAATTTTCAATTTTACGAAGATTTTAAGGCGAATGAAAAGCGGTTCACAATAAGTAGAGCTGTTCAGGCATTGAACATACCTCAATTGATCATCCACGGGGAAGAGGATCCCACCGTTTCGCTCGGAGAGGGTAGGATTTTGCACTCTTGGAACCCCAAAAGCCGATTGGAGATAATTCCAAAGGCAAATCACGTTTTTGGAACTGGCCACCCATGGGACGAGCCTACTATGCCACCCGAAATGAAAAAAGTTGTGCAATTGACAATAGATTTTTTAAAATAGGTATGGGTATTAAAAAATTTGTTATTTTTGCCAACCTAAACAACTGGACTCCCTGAAAGAATTTTAAAGAAATGGGGGATTAGCTCAGCTGGCTAGAGCGCTTGCATGGCATGCAAGAGGTCATCGGTTCGACTCCGATATTCTCCACTAAAACCACCGGCCTCCCCGGTGGTTTTTCAATTTAATCCTCAACTTTTCTACTTGGATTTATATCTATGCGGCAGTATTTAATGTTAAAAGACACTGTTTATGTCTACGAAACAACAATTGTTTTACACAAAACGCTGCTTTGAACGAATATATTAACCATTTGTCTAAAACAATTAGTGCGAATGATTTATTGATTTATATTTGACTATACCATTAGCATAAGTAGGTTAAGTTCATGGTAGATTTGGGGCAAAAAAAGGCAGACACTGGTTTGCCTTTTTTTATTTGCCCAAATCGGGGGTGGCGAGCCAAGAACGTGGTTGTTTTGTTTACGGGTTTTGCTTGCGAGCCGTTTCCTTTCTTTTTATGACATTGGTTTGCCTTTTTTTATTTGCCCAAATCGGGGGT